>Ga0180916_1082_pt1 | contig 2910 bp, 2 predicted proteins | sample Deesub1362A_J573_FD_124276 | JGI IMG/M metagenome (GOLD analysis project Ga0180916, IMG submission 124276) | Candidatus Acetothermia bacterium JdFR-52 | reverse complement strand
GAGAGCCCTACCACTACCAATGAGACGAACCACGCAGTCCTAGTTCCCCATACACACGCGTAAAAGATATCGAATTGGCCCGAGGCGAGCCCAAAGGGATGCTCGGAGCTCGGTGGCTTAGGTTCCGCACCCCAACCGTATCGGGGAATTCGGTAAGGCTCATGAGGCCACTTCGGCGGAGCGAGCAAAGGCGCGAGGAAAGCCACAATGGCGAAGAACAAGATCAAAGCCGTCCCGGTGAGACCAAGGGGATTCTTTAATAGCTTCTTGATGATCGTCATTCCAGCCTCACCCGCGGGTCAATCACCGCGTATAAGATATCCACNACGAGGTTAGCCACCACGATGAGAAAGCTATTGAAGAGGAGGTACCCCAGCAGTGAGGGGATATCGAACTGACGCGCTGCCTCCGCAGCCCACCGTCCGAGTCCGGGGAGATCGAAGATCGTCTCGGTAATCACCAGCCCGTTGAACAAAAAAGCGATNGTAAGCCCGGCGATGGTGGCCACGGGGAGAAGGGCATTCCGACGCGCGTGGCGTTTGATCACGAGCCTTTCCGGGAGACCCTTCGCGCGGGCGGTCATGATGTACTCCTGGCGCAGGGTCTCCAACATGGACGACCGGGTTACCCTCATGATCAAGGCCCAGCTCACATACGAGAGAACGAGCACCGGAAGGATGAGGTGCCGAGCGGCATCGGCGAACACCCACCAATTCCAGTTGAGGATCGCGTCCAGCGTGATGATCCCGGTGTACATCTTGAACTCACCCGAGAGGGACACATACAAGCTGACGTCGGTGGAGAGCCTCCCCGGGGGAAGCCATTTTAACAGGCCGTAGAAGATGAAAAGGCCCAGCAACCCCGCGACGTAGGTGGGGAGGGACCAGCCCACTACGGCGAAGACGCGGCCGAAGTGATCGACGGGCCTATTCTGCTTCACCGCGGAGAGCTGCCCCAACCAGATCCCTCCCAAGACAATGGGAATCGCGGACCACAAGGCGAGCTCCACCGTTTGGGGAAGGAACCGCTTGAATGCGTCGACAACAGGACGGTTCGCCACCTCCGACCATCCGAGGTTCCCGTGAAGGACCTGGTTCACCCAACTAAAAAATTGGATCCAGGGGGGATCGTCCAGGCCATATTCTTCGATGAGTTCATTTATGTCGCGGTTCTTCAACTCGGTTATGTCACGCACATAAAGAGCGGCCTTCTCGTAAGGATCGAGCAGGCTGTAAAGCCCGAAGACGAGAACGAAGAGCCCCGTGATGACAAGGGGCAGGATCAGCAGACGACGGATAATGTAAGCGATCATGTCCTCACGCTCCGCGGTTAAAAAGGGCAGGGGCCTTTGAGGCCCCTGCCCTAGTTTACCGTGAATCCACCCGGGTTCAAATCATTCGTATGCCTTGTACATGGGGTAGAAGTACGGGCCCGGGAAGATGGGGTTGAAGGGGAAGCCCTGGAGCCAGTCACGGATCACGCGGAACCCATAAGCCTGTGGGAGCCAGACATCGATGGCATATTCATGGGCACGCTTGGAGATCTCGTAATAGATCTCAGCCCGTTCCTTTAGATCGGTTGTGGCCATGCCGGCTTCCACCAGTTCGCGGAAATAGGGCTCGAATATCTCGTTGATCATATATTGGCCTTGGTGAGCAGGGAATGTCCCTTCGGGATGGGCAAATGGATGCGCGAAGTTATGTGGATCGGGATAATCGGCCAGCCACCCGATGATGTAGAAGGGCATCTTACCGGCCACGAGGTAGCTCAGGTACGTCCGCCACGGCACGGCCCGCACCTCGACCTGGAACTTGGGNTTCATGGATTCGATATTGGCNTCGAAAATCTCCGCGGCCACGCGCCGGGTCTCGTTCCCCTCGTTNTAGAGGATGGTGAGATTGAACCCCTTCTCCCAGATCTCCCCGTTGCGGGCCTTCTTCATGAGCTCGGTGGCCTTCTCGAGGTCATACTGCCACAGGAGCTCTTCCTCGGGCTGATAGTAGGCCCAGTCGAAGGCCTTGGGGATAGGGCCGTGAGTCCGATAACCCTCACCGAGAAGCACTTGCTCGATGAATCCTTCGTAATCGAAGGCCATGCAAAACGCTTTCCGCACGTTGATATCGGCGAAGAAGTCCGGCGGGATACCGAGCCCGTCCCATGGTCCTTTCCCGAGGAGGTCGTTGCCCTCCACTACCACCGGGGCCACGAAGAAGCCCACCGGGTTCATGGAAAGGGTGGGAAGCCGACGGTGCACGATCACACCGGGTAGACCCTCTACCTGGGGCAGATTTTGCAGGGGTACAGTGACGATATCGGCATCACCGGCTTGGAATGCCAAGAGCCGGTCGGACCACTCTGAGGTCTTCTTGATAATGGCGTACTTGATCTTCGCCGGGCCGCCCCAGTACTTCTCGAATCGTTCGAACACGATCTCTACACCGATATCCCATTTGGCGAGCTTGAAGGGCCCGGTGCCGTTCATGATGTTGAAGAGTTCCGATTCCTCGGCCACCTCGCCGCCGCCGGGGTTCCACCACTTCTCCCAGGTGTCGGGCTTGCCGTCCCAACAACCGGCGTACTCGATGCACCACTCCTTGTCGAGGATGGAGCTCCACGAGCCGGAGTGGGCCACGATGGTGATAAAGGGCGGGTAGGGTTTGGGCAGGTGGAAGACGACCTTGCCGTCCTCGACTTCCACCGCCGGATCTCCTTCTCCTCCTCGGGGCTCAGGGAATCGTAATCTACCCATTCGATGCTCCCATCAGCCCTCTTCACGGCCACGTAGTGGAACCGTACCCCCTCGCGAATGGTAAAGGTGTAAGTGAGGCCATCATCGGACACGGTCCATTCGGTAGCCAGCATAGGCTGTAGCTTAGCCGGATCAAGAGAATAGGAAAGGTCCTTTTGATC
>Ga0180916_1056_pt1 | contig 3099 bp, 4 predicted proteins | sample Deesub1362A_J573_FD_124276 | JGI IMG/M metagenome (GOLD analysis project Ga0180916, IMG submission 124276) | Candidatus Acetothermia bacterium JdFR-52 | reverse complement strand
CCACTGGACCGAGCGGAAGGTGCAGGCGCATGTGGCGGTGTGTTTCCTGGCGCTTCTTCTGGAGGTGGAGCTTGAGCGGAGGCTGAGGGAGCGGGGGGTGGGGGTGAGCTTCCGGGAGGTGCTTTTTGGATCTTAGGCGGGTGAAGGCGGTGCACTTGGAGGTCAAGGGCAAGCCCTATTCGGCTCGCACGGAGCTTGTGGACAAGCCTACCAAGGGTTTCGGGCGGCGGGGTGGTGGTGCCGCCGCGGGTGGTGGAGCTGTAGTGGGTACGTGGGCTTGCTAGCTCCGAAAATGTTGATCTTAAGGGAAATTTCTGTCTCGCGGTGTCAAATTTGGGGCAAAGGGCTACAACGGACAAACCACGCGCCCCGGCCGCGGTTTGCTCCTACAGCCAGAAAGGCATCCTCTTGGATACACCGATGCCAAGTGTGAAGGAGAAACCTCGTCGGCGAATGTACGGTTTCCTACAAGTTTTAAGGAAGGCGCTTGTGCTCCGACGTTTTAGGGAGGAAAGATGCCGAGTTCGCGGGCGCGGCGGATGAGCTCTGGGGTGGAGTGGACCCCGAGCTTCCGCATCGCCGATGCCTTTTGGGCCCGTACCGTGGCAGGGGAACGGCAAAGGATCTCTGCGATCTCCCCGATCTTCTTCCCCTCGGCCAAGAGCTTCACCACCTCCCGCTCCCGGGGTGTCAACGGTGAGGGGTGACGCGCGACGCGTGACAGGGACGGTTCTTCTTCGAGCAATATCTGCCCTTCGGCCACGGAACGCACCACCTCGACTATCTCTTGGGGCAGGGCCATCTTCGACACGAAAGCAGCGGCCCCGACCGCCGCGGCCTCCCGCATCAGCACCTCCTCGTCGTACATGGAGATGAGGACCACCGGAACCCCAAGCTCCCGTAACCGCCGAGTTACCTCTAATCCAGAAAGCTCCGGTAACGCCACGTCCACTACGGCCACATCAGGCCTGAGTTCTTGCACGAGCCGCAGCGCCTCCCGTCCCGTGCAGGCGCGTCCCACCACTGCAATCCCGCCTCGCCGCAAAATCTCCTCTAGCCCGGCGAGGGCCACGGGATGGTCGTCAGCTATCACGGCCCGAACCTGCTCCTCCATCCCCTACCCCTTCCCTTATGGCCAACGCCCGGAGGGCCGCAGTGGAAGGACAGCCGAGCTTCCGCTTCAGCCGCTCGATGTGTCCCTCCACAGTCTTGACTGAGATCCCGAGCTTTTCCGCGATCTCCGCGTTCCCCCAGCCCTTTCCCAAGAACGCTAATACCTCCCGTTCACGGGGGGAGAGATATGCCGCCTCAGGGAATGCTTCCTCTCCCCGCGCCACGGCCTCCGCCGCCCGCAGGAGCTCCCCGGGCGCTGCGGTCTTGGAGACCACTCCTTGGACCCCCATTTCCCTCAAGGCGCAGGCGAGCTCCGGCCCCAGGAAGGCGCTTACCACCAAAACCCTCGTACCAGGGAAGGCACCCAGAAAACGGACGAGGGCCTCCCTTCCGCCGTCGGGGAGGGCCCAGTCCCAGATCACGAGGTCCGGACGGAGTTCGCGGGCCAGGCGTTCCGCCTCCCCCGCGCTGGAGGCCTCACCGACCACCACGAACCCCACCTCCCGGAGGAGTTCCCTAAGCCCCGCCCGCACGAGGGGATGATCGTCCACGATCAACACCGTTTTCATGGCAGCTCCTCATCTGTAACGCGGGGCGAAAGGGGGACCTCGAACTCGATCCGGGTGCCCCTACCTGGTGCGGAACGCACCTCCAACTTCCCCCCCACTAGGGAAATCCATTCCCTCATTCCGGAAAGGCCCAGGCCCTCGGTTGCCCTACGTCTATCAAAACCTACTCCATCGTCCGCTATCCATCCGATCAATGTCCTGCCTCGCTCTTTTATCGTTACGGTAACCCGCTTCGCCCGAGCGTGGCGGCGTACGTTCTCCAGTGCCTCCTGAACCACACGGAAAAGGGCGATTTCCACCTCCGGCGGATACCGTCCGGAGGGAAGCTTCTTTGTCACCGCGATCCCCGTGGAGGCCGAGAAGTCTTCGAGGAACTTCGCCAGGGCCGCGCCCAGGCCCAGCTCGTCCAGGAGCGGGGGTCTGAGCTCCCGGGCAAGGTCCCGGAGCCCTTCTCCCAACTCCGCGAGGAGCCTGTCCGCCTCTTCCACCTTTCCCGCCGCTAACGCCCAGCGGGCCGCAGCCAAGGCCTGTCCCATCTCGTCGTGTATCCTCCGCGCGATCCGCCTTCGCTCCTTCTCGCGGGCAGAAAGGAGCTTCAGGGAAAGCCGCTCCAGTGCCGCCTTTCTTCGTGCGAGCTCCTCGTTTTTTTGCTGGAAGAGGTCAGCGAACGCGCGCACAGTGAACGCCAGGATCCCGTATATTCCTATCCCCCCCACCAACACAGTGGCCACGACGTAGGGAAGGTTGCGGTACGGAGGACCCTGGTGGGAAAAGAGCTGGAAGTGGGGGATGAGGCCGAGGTACTCTAGGAACGCCACCAGGGCGAAACTTCCCGCGGCAAGCCCGGTAACGAGGTATCCCGCCGCCCTGGGGAGGAAGAAGTTCGCGTACATCACGGTGAAGAGGTAGAACATCACCCCGATCCACTCCACGCCTCCCAGCCGGTGTACCAAGTAGCCCACGAATAGGACCTCGACGACGAAAAACGCGGCGTGAACATTCTGAATGGAGCGCAAGGTACGCTGGCGATGTACCAGGTGTTCGAAAGGCACGGTGAGGAGGAGCCAGAGGAACGGGACCGAGAATAGAGGATTGAGGGGCGAGATACCCGACGAGACGAGGACGGCGATGGCGAGAATACAGAAAGACCCGAGGGTAATACGCCGCACGAGGATCGTGCGGTCGATAATCGCGAAAAGCTCCCGCAGCCTTTCTTCCTCCATCCCACGATTTTTACCGACTCCGCGCCCTCAGGAACAGGCCTTCTAGGACATGAAAACAATCCCGGAAAAACCTTCAGGAATTGGCCCAATTAGCCAGCCAGTGCCCTCTCAGTTGACAGGGATGCAGCTAGGGGGTTATATCTCCTGGCAATGTACGACCAAATCGAACGCAAAGTAGCGGAAATCCGTGCCGA
>Ga0180916_1058_pt1 | contig 3139 bp, 3 predicted proteins | sample Deesub1362A_J573_FD_124276 | JGI IMG/M metagenome (GOLD analysis project Ga0180916, IMG submission 124276) | Candidatus Acetothermia bacterium JdFR-52 | reverse complement strand
CCCCGCGCAGCAGGTACACCGAGACACAGATGGACCACGTAGGGGATCGAAATACAGTGGCTTGTACATTTGGTGGACATCGCGCTTGCGAGTCCCTATCCCAACCGCTTTCCCAACCGCACACTTTTGCAGTAACATTCCCTCACGAGCCGATGCGGTACTTCGGAACCGATGGGGTGCGGGGAACGGCTGGAGTAGACCTTACTGCCGAGTTGGCGTTCAAGATCGGCCGGGCTGCTGGGCTCTCCCTTAAGCCCGCACGGGCTCTNATCGGTCGCGACACCCGAACTTCGGGCCCGGCCCTGGAGGCGGCGTGCAGCGCCGGCTTGGCTGAAACGGGATGCCAAGTGCTCTCCGCAGGGATAATTCCCTCTCCCGCCATCTCTCATCTCGTGCGCCTGCGGGGGTTCCATCTAGGAGCAGTGATTTCCGCTTCTCACAATCCACCCGAGGATAACGGGATAAAGTTCTACAGTCCCGATGGTCTCAAGCTCCCACCNGACGCCGAGGAAAGGATCGAGGAACACCTGGACGTGCGGCCTCAAAACGGCCCCCTGGGCCCTATTTCCCCCTGGGGCGAGGCCCGGGAGTTGTACGTAGACTTCCTCCTATCCGTTTTGGGACGAGGCTGGGGGAAGGGACTTCGGGTGGTGTTGGACTGTGCCCATGGAGCCACTGCGGCGGTGGCCCCGGAGGTTTTCTCCTCCCTCGGGATCGAGGTCACCACCTTTGGAACCGAGCTGGACGGGAAGAAAATAAACGCCACCGGAGTGATAAACATGGGGCCCCTGCGGGAGCTCGTCCGGGCGGAAGGCGCAGACCTCGGTGTGGCCTTCGACGGGGATGGAGACCGCGCCCTCTTCGTCACCTCCAAGGGTGAGGTGGTGGAGGGGGACAGGCTCCTGGGGGCGTTGGCCCCCCATCTCCTCTCTTGGGGAGAGATCGCCTCGCCCGCAGTGGTGTTTACNGTTTTGGCCAACAAGGGCCCGGAGGAATACCTCCGGGCCCGAGGCTTCACGGTCCCACGAGTCCCGGTCGGGGATCGTAACGTGTCCTTGGAGATGAAAACGTCCGGCATCGAGGTCGGGGGGGAGCCCTCGGGACACATCGTGTTCGGCCGTTACGCCCCCACCGGGGACGGTATCCTCACNGCCCTCTACCTTCTGCGGGCCCTCAAGCGGCTGGACATGGGCCTAGAGGAACTGGTACGTCCGGTGCCCGTCTATCCCCAGCTTCGCCGCGATATCCCAGCAGGGAGGTTTGGGAGGGAAGTGTTAGGGGAAGAAAAGGTAAAGCGTGCCATCGCGGAAGCCGAAAAGGCCCTGGGAGATTCGGGAAGGGTGGTGGTCCGTCCTTCAGGAACCCAACCCCTGATCCGAGTACTGGTGGAAGGCCCGGACGAAAGGATGTTAGCCCAGGCCATGGAAGGTATTTGTGAAGCTATCCAAAGGGCCCTCGCCCGCAGGTCAGGCGAGGGCCCCTAACCCACACGGCACTTCCGCTTCAAACTCTCCCTGTTTTTGACCACGATCCGGTAGCGGCTTTTGTCCAAGATCCCCTCTTGTTCCAGGCGGTTGAGGGCGAGGGTGGTATTTTCCCGGGCCGANGCGATCATCTCCGCCAGATCCTTGTGGGTAAGACGACATCCGATGAGGACCCCTTCGTCCGTGGGGACGCCGAACTCCTCCGACAGCTGGAGGAGCTTGCGGGAAAGTCTGGACTGGATATCCCGGAAGGCCACATCCACCAAGAGATCTTCCAACTCCATCCTCTGCCTGTGGAGCCACTGCAGGAGCGAAAAGGAAGCCTCGGGGTTGCGGCGCAGCCATGAGGCCACCAAGTCCCGATCCAGGCGGACGAGGAGGGTATCGCCCAGGGCCTGGACGAAGTGGCGGCGGCGATCTTCTCCCATGATGGCCCCCTCGCCCACGAGATCCCCCGGGCCCCGCAGTCCCAGGACGAGGCGTTTTCCGCTCGTATCCAGGAACGAGACTTTGACGTGGCCGGATTCGATGTAGAAGAGGGAGTCGCTGGCGACCCCGGGGTAATAGATCACCTCGCGATCCCGGTAAAGCTCCCGTTCTCCTCTGGAAAAGAGGGGCTCCAACGCCTCCAGCGGATTCCTTACCTGTACGCTCGGCATGGCGCCCCGAGGATAAGGGGTGGGTATCGGAGGCCGAAGGAAAGTTGGAGCGAACTGAGGAGGAGAGGGTAGGAACTAAAAAAGAAAAAAGTCCCCACTTGTCGGGGACAGATGTCCTGTGGACAGGAGGAAAACGGGCGCTGGGCCCAAAAGAGGCCGGTTGGGTCGCAAGGTACTCCCTAGAAAGGAGGTGATCCAGCCGCAGGTTCCCCTACGGCTACCTTGTTACGACTTCACCCCCCTCGCCGAAGGTACCTTCGGCGCCCTCTTCGGGCGACTTCAGGTACCCCCCACTCGGTTGGTGTGACGGGCGGTGTGTACAAGGCCCGAGTACGTATTCACCGCGGTGTAGCTGACCCGCGATTACTAGCGACTCCCACTTCATGCAGGCGGGTTGCAGCCTGCAATCCGAACCATGCCCGGCTTTTTGGGATTGGCTCCCCCTCGCGGGTTCGCGTCCCTTTGTACCGGGCACTGTAGCATGTGTGTAGCCCCGGGCATAAGGGCCATGATGACTTGACGTCATCCCCCCCTTCCTCCGACTTGAACGCCGGCAGTCCCGCCAGAGTCCCCGGCACCCCCGAAGGGGTCCGCTGGTAACTGGGGCAGGGGTTGCGCTCGTTCTGGGACTTAACCCGACGTCCCACGACACGAGCTGACGACAGCCATGCAGCACCTGTGCGGGCTCCCAGGCGCCCGAAGGCCCTGGGTCCCTTCCCTTTCGGGTCGGTACCACCCGCATGTCAAGCCCGGGTAAGGTTCTTCGCTTAGCATCGAATTAAACCACATGCTCCGCCGCTTGTGCGGGCCCCCGTCAATTCCCTTGAGTTTCAGCCTTGCGACCGTACTCCCCAGGCGGCGGGCTTAACGCGTTAGCTGCGGCACCGACCCAATAACGGGCCGACACCTAGCCCGCATCGTTTAGGGCTGGGACTACCCGGGTATCTAATCCGGTTCGCTCCCCCAGCTTTCGCGCCTCAGCGTCAGGAACGGCCC
>Ga0180916_1127_pt1 | contig 3444 bp, 4 predicted proteins | sample Deesub1362A_J573_FD_124276 | JGI IMG/M metagenome (GOLD analysis project Ga0180916, IMG submission 124276) | Candidatus Acetothermia bacterium JdFR-52 | reverse complement strand
GAACCCCCGACTTCTCCCCCGTGAAGGGAGCGCTCTACCAACTGAGCTATCCGCCCTTCTACAAAATCTTAGCCCTCGCACCTTCCCCCTTCAAGCGGTGTTTTCAAATCCCGGTGTTTGTCCGCGGTGGACTTCCCTACGAAAGCCCGAGGCAGCGGCGCATGAGGCGTGGGGGAAGGGAACCGCACGAGAGGATCGCGTCGTGGAGCTCCCGCATGGCCTTCCCGGGGCTCTTTTCCTTGAACTCCTCGATCAGCTTCAGGATCTCAAGCTTCCCCACGAGGTAGCTCATGGGCTGGGTGGGGGAGGCGGTGTAGCGACGCACCTCGGCCAGGGCGTTTGCCCGCTCGAGCCCCACCTCTTCCACCAGGAACCTCACCCCCTCCTCCACCGACATCCCTCGGGTATGGAGGGAGACGTCCAAGATGATCCGGGCCGCCCGCCAGAGCTGGTCGTTCAACCGTCCTAGCCGCTGGATCGGTTCCCCGATAAATCCCAAGCGCTCCATCAGCTACTCGCAGTAGAACGCCCAACCTTCCACGAACAGCGACGAGAGGAACCCGGCGAGCTTCCGCGGCAACTTCCCCACACGATTGGCGTAGCAGAGCTGGAGATGGTGCCCGGGATAGGCTTCGTGCAGCGCCGTCACCGGGATCTTGGCCCAGTGGTGCCCCCGCAGTTTTTCCTCTTTTAGCTCCTCAGGAGCCCCTGGGGGCACCGGGGTGACGAGGAAGATCCCCTCTTGAACCCTCTCCAGGGGGCCGGGGGGCATGTAGGCGGCGTAGGGGATCACCGGCGCCAAAAACGGCGGGGTGGGCTCTAGCCTGAGCCGCTCCCCCGCGGGGATGGAGACGATGTCCTTCTCCACCACGAACCGTTTGGCCCGCTCCATCTCCCGCCGGTAGGCATCGAGAAGCTCCTCGGCCGCGGGGTGATCGCCCTTCGCCTCCTCAGGATATCCCGGGCGGATTTGTCCGGGCTTATCTCGGCGGCCACAAGCTCCATCTCCTCCTTGGTCTTCCGAAAGAGCTCCCGACCGAGCTCGAGGAGTTCATCGGCGGTGTAGTCGAGCATGTGGTTTTCTCGCAGCATCTCCTCGAAGAGCTCCTTTCCCACGGCGAAATCCCCGGAGGCCTTCGGCAGGACCTCGGCTTCCAAGAAGCCCACGTACTCCTCCATGGCGGCCGCTGCCTCGCGGCTGGCGGAAAGGAGCTCACCCTTGATCTCGGGGGCCTGTTCCGCGAGAGCGGGGATGAGCATGGTGAAGAGCGATTCCCTGGGAGGCGGACTCGATGGCTACCTCGCACCACACCCGGGGCACCTCCTCGGGCACGATGTTGCCCTTCCCCTCCTCCAGCACCCGGGGCACCTCCCGCAGGCGCCCCAGGACGCTCTTCAGGCGCTCGGGGAGCGGCGCGAAGTCCCGCACGATGAGCGAGAAAACCCCGCCAAGGCATTCGCCGGAGTAAGTGCCGGGATCGCGGGCAAAGCCCCGCAATTTCTTGAAATCCCGCAGGAAAGATCTGACGATCCCCAGGAGCACCTCCCGGTCGATCCCGGCCTCGGGGGAGAGCTCCTCCGGGGAAAGGCCTTCGAGTTCCCTTAAGGCCTCTTTCAGGTACGCCACCTGGCGCTCGATATCCTCTGGAGTGTGTTGGCCCAGCCGGTCGTCGTAGCGGTGATCGCCCAAGTGGGTGGCCGCCACAGGGGCCTCCGCCAACATTCGCTCGATGAACGCCTCCGCCCGCCGGTAGAACTCTTCATCACGGTGTGCCATCTGGCCTCCTTTGATCCCTCATGTCCCCGCATATAGCGGCCCTCGAGATCGCCCGTGGGCGTAGTCGTGCAGCTTCCGCCCCAACTCACTGAGCTCCATGCCCGCTCAAGTATCCGCCGCCTCCGCCGCGGCCGCCACGGGACGGGACTCCTCAAGATGCATAATCCCCGGAACCGTGGTGGCGGCGAGGCCCAGGAGGATCATCCCGCCCCCGCCCACGAGGTACCAAAACCGCACCCCGAAGAGGTCCGCCAGGGGACCAGCCAAAAGCAACGATAGTGGCGCCATCCCCTGGGCCATGCTCGACATGAGGGAGAACACCCGCCCCTGCATCCCTGGCTCCACCGTGCCCTGCACCAAGGCCATGAACGGGGAGTTGGCGACGGGGTTCATCAGCCCGGCAAAGAGGAACATGGCCAAGGCGATGTAGAACCAACCCGAAGGGAGAAAGCCCACCGCCACGAAACCGAGCCCCATCCCCACCACCCCCACGAGGATGGTGTNGATCTTCTTTTTGAAGCCGCCCCAGGCGGCAAGCAGAAGCCCGCCCAGCACCACCCCGATCCCCCAGGCCGACTCGGCCCAGCCGAGCTCGATGGCCCCTTTTCCGAAATAGTCCTTGATGAGGAGAGGCATCAGCGTGGCCATGGGCTGGGCGATCCCGTTCAGGAGCGCCGCAAGACATAAAAGCAGGAAAAGGCCGCGCCAACTCCACACGTACCGGAACCCGCCCACGAGGTCGGAGAGGTAGCTCGTCTTCCGGGCGGGTCCTCGCTCGGGCTCCGGGATGGGAAGGAACAGGAGTGGTAGAACCGCGAAGAGGAAAGTGAAGATGTCAATCCCCATCACCCCGTACATGGGGAGGAGGGAGACGGCGATGGCCCCCAGGGGCGGGGACACGATGGAGAGGAGCCCCTGCATGGTCTGGTTGAGGCCGGCGATGCGGGTGAGGTGTTCCTTGGGGACGAGGAGCGAGGTGGCGGCGGCCATGGCCGGCCAGTGAAGCGCCCCCGCGGCCGAGCGCAGGGCCATCACCAGGTAGATGTGCCAGATCCGGATCGCCCCGGCCCAGAATAGGAACGCCAGAAGCCCCGCCAAGGCCGCGATCCCACAGTCCACCCACACCATGAGCCACCGCCGGGGAAGGCGGTCCACCAGCGTCCCCGTGAAGGGCCCGAGGGCGATCCGGGGGACCATGGCCACCAAAGAGGCGGTGGCCAGCACCGTGGCCGAGCCCGTCTCCTGGGTCAGCCACCACACGAGACCGAACTGGGCCACCCAGCTCCCCAAGAGCGAGCCCTGCTGGCCCGCCCAAATGGTGAAGAACCGTGTCTTCCAGTCCTCCATCAGCGTTCCTCTAGCTCCCGCCTAGAGGGGTAGTAGGTCTCCTCCAAGGTGAGCCCCCGAGCTCCTTGAACCTTCTTATGGCCTCGCTTCTCAGGGCACGCCGCACCGCCGTTTCGATGAACTCGTCGCGCCTCTTGGAACCGACGAGCTCATCGATCCTTCGCACCAAATCCACCGAGATCTCCACGATGAGCTTTCGTCGTTCCATCGCCTGTCACCTTAAAGGTCGCGGTACATGCCTTCCATCACGTAGAGCTTTTCGAAACCGAGCCGCCCGCAGGCCGAAAGCAGAGGGACGTTTCGCTCGTCGGCGGCGGTGA
>Ga0180916_1079_pt1 | contig 3613 bp, 4 predicted proteins | sample Deesub1362A_J573_FD_124276 | JGI IMG/M metagenome (GOLD analysis project Ga0180916, IMG submission 124276) | Candidatus Acetothermia bacterium JdFR-52 | reverse complement strand
CCCGCAAGGCGTCCAGCTGCCCGTTGTCCTTGTACTTGCTCAGAAGCTCCAACAGCGCCATCCTTAGGTCGGTCACCGGTGGTAGTTCCTCCTTTCTTGTTAGATTCACTCCGAGAAGGACCCCACTGGTGGCCGCTTGGTCAACCTCTCGCGTCTCGGCTCAGTTACCCAAGGCCCTTCAGCTCGCGGCCGCTAGATTTACACCACTACCTGGGACTCTACTTTTTCACAACGAGGCACTTCGACCCGTTTGAGAAGATCGTGTCTTGAGCCCCGGCCACGCCGGGGCTTTTTGTTTAACAACCTCAATGCTTGTCGCGATGAATCCCTCGAGGTTAAGATGGGCCGCGATGCATGAGGCGATGCTGTGGGAACCGTTCGGGGACAAACGGGTACGGTGTATCCTCTGTGCCCATCGCTGCGTCATCCAAGATGGCAAACGCGGGATCTGCATGGTCCGGGAAAACCGCGGTGGGACCCTTTATTCCTTGGTCTACGGCCGGGTGGTCTCGGTGGCCCTTGACCCCATCGAGAAAAAGCCCCTGTTCCATTTCCTCCCCGGGGCCGATGCGCTTTCTCTGGCCACGGTGGGTTGTAACTTCAAGTGCGAGTTCTGCCAGAACTACCACATCTCCCAATATCCCCGGGACCACGGGGGACGGGTCTTCGGGGAACGGATGGAACCCGAGGAGGTGGTGCGCCAGGCGGTGAGCTCTGGCTCCCGGGTGATCGCCTACACCTACACCGAGCCCACCGTGTTCTTCGAGTTCGCGTATGAGGTGGCCCGCCGCGCGCACCCCCTGGGGATAAGGAACGTGTTCGTCACCAACGGCTACATGACCCGAGAGGCCTTGGATGAGATCTCCCCCTACCTCGATGGGGCCAACGTGGACCTCAAATCCTTCCGGGACGAGACCTACCGGCGCCACATGGGGGCCACCCTCCAGCCGGTGCTCGACACCATCGAGGGGATGCATCAGCGGGGGATCTGGGTGGAGGTCACCACCCTCATCATCCCCGGCCTCAACGACTCCGAGGAGGAGCTCCGCTGGATCGCGGAGTTCATCCGCGGGATCTCCCCCGATATCCCCTGGCACATCTCCCGGTTCTTCCCCGCCTACAGGATGCACTCCCATCCCCCGACCCCCATCTCGTCGCTTGTGCGTGCGTGGGAGATCGGGCGGGAGGTGGGGTTGAATTACGTGTACCTGGGTAACGTCCCCGGCCAGGGGGAGGATACTGTATGTCCTTCCTGTGGACGGGCCCTGATCCGCCGCTACGGGTTCCTGGTGGAGCGGGACGAGCTTGCGGACGGCCGTTGCCCCCGCTGCGGGGCCGAGATCGCCGGCGTCTGGTCTTAGCATCCGATGGTGACCCAGGAGCGCCGCGAGAAGATCGCCCGGGTGGTTTCCACGAGGCTCAAGGGCCTGGTGGCGGTGTGTGAAAACTTCGCTAACCCCCATAATGCCGCGGCGATCCTCCGGACCTGCGAGGCGTTGGGGATCCTCAACGTATACATCATCGAGGAGCTGGTGCCCTTCGAGCCCTCCCGGGCGGTCACACAAGGGGCCGAGAAATGGCTCAAGCTCAAGCGTTTTCGCCTGGCCGAGCGGGCCTTCCCCGAGCTGAAAGAAGAAGGCTTCCGGATCTACGCCGCCGTGCCCGGGAGGGGGGCCATCCCGGTGGAGGAGCTTCCGGTGGGGGAACCCCTGGCCTTGGTGTTCGGGAACGAGAAAGAGGGCGTCTCGGAAAAAGCGTTGGAGTTCTGCGACGGGACCTTTCGGATCCCCATGTGGGGGTTCGTGGAGTCGTTCAACGTATCGGTGGCCGCCGCCATCTCGCTTTATATAAGTGCCCGGCGGCGGCGGGAACTCTTGGGGAGGGAAGGGGACCTTTCCTCCCGGGAGGAGGAAGCCCTCATGGCCCACTATCTCAAACTCTCGGCCTAAGGAGGTGCCATGGACTTAGCGCAGGTGAAAGGGGCGGTGTGGAAGAGGATCGATGAGATCGCGGATGAGCTGTGGGAGATCGCCCTGAAGATCCACGAGAACCCGGAGGTGGGGTTCGAGGAGCACAAGGCCGCGGCCTGGCTCACCGAGGCCCTGGAGAAGGGTGGCTTCCGGGTGGAACGGGGCGTGGGGGGAATGGACACCGCCTTCGTGGCGACGCACCCCGCCCAGGCCGAGGGTCCGGCGGTGGCGTTCCTGGCGGAGTACGACGCGCTCCCCGAGCTCGGCCACGCCTGCGGCCACAACATCATCGCCACCATCGCCTTGGGGGCGGGCCTGGGACTTTCTCCGTTCAAGGAAACCCTCCCCGGCAAGCTCATGGTTATCGGAACCCCGGCCGAGGAAGGGGGCGGGGGCAAGATCAAGCTCATCGACGCTGGGGTCTTTTCCGACGTGGACGTGGCCATGATGGTGCATCCGGCCGATCGGACCCTGGTGGAGCGGGGGTCGCTCTCCATTACCGAGGTAAAGATCGAGTTCCACGGGAAACCCGCCCACGCCTCCGGGAGCCCCGAGGAGGGGATCAACGCCCTGGACGCCGTGATCCAGACCTTCGTGGGCCTGAACGCCCTGCGGCAGCACATCCGGGACGGGGCCCGGATCCACGGGATCATCACCCACGGGGGAACCAAGCCCAACATCGTCCCCGAGTACGCCGCAGCCCTCTTCTACGTCCGGGATATCGATGACGACTACAAAGAGGAGCTGGTGGAGAAATTGAGGAAGTGCGCTGAAGGAGCGGCGCTGGCCACGGGGGCCAAGCTCACCTTCACCCGGGTGGGCCACGAGTACAAGTCCATGCGCCCCAACCACCACCTGGCCCAATCCTTCCGCAAGAACATCGAGGAGCTGGGCTTCGAAATTGAGCCCCCAAAAGGCGGAATGGGTTCCACCGACATGGGGGATGTATCGCAGGTAGTGCCCGCCATCCACCCCTACATCAAGATCGCGCCCACCGGCACCCCGGGCCACTCCCACGAGTTCGCCGCCGCGGCCCGCTCGGAGGAAGCACGCAAGGGCATGATCGCCGCCGCCAAGGCGTTGGCGGCCGTGGCGTTGGAACTCTGGCTCGTACCGGGCTTTTACGAAGAGGTGCGGCGGGAGTTCGAGGAGGTGGTGCTCAAGAAGGGCGGCTGAGGAACCCCATGAGGAGCGCCTCCACCGAGGTCAGGCGCTTCGTCACCGGGTCGGGCGCCAGGGAGAACTGCTCCAGGGTCACCGCGCCCAGGAAGGCCTCCGAATCCGGGTCGCCGAAGATCACCACCGTAGTGCGCCGTGCGCCGGCGATCTCCACCACCGCTTCGCAGCCGTCACGAACGATGATGTTTCCGTTGGCGAGCCGCAGTCGCTGCTTGAAAGAATGCCAGTAGCCCCGCTCCTCGAGGATCGGGCGGGGGATCCAGGCGTAGGTGGCGCCGGTGTCCACCAACACCTGGATCTCTCGCTTGGTTTTCCCCTCGGGATCGTAAACCCCAATCGGATACCTAAATGTCCCCATGATTTCTCTTCCATTATAGCCCCGTCTTCCTTTGCCGGGGCTTGGGCTCGGGCACGGGATCGTAGCCCCCAGGATGCCAGGGGCCGCACTTCACGATCCGCTTCAG
>Ga0180916_1032_pt1 | contig 3658 bp, 3 predicted proteins | sample Deesub1362A_J573_FD_124276 | JGI IMG/M metagenome (GOLD analysis project Ga0180916, IMG submission 124276) | Candidatus Acetothermia bacterium JdFR-52 | reverse complement strand
AAATAATGCCGAGGGCGGGAGTCGAACCCGCACGGGCGTTAAAGCCCACTGCCCCCTCAAGACAGCGCGTCTGCCAATTCCGCCACCTCGGCTTGCACTTTTATCTTAGCCCTCACCCCTAGGGGAATCAAGACCCCTGGTGGGCTCCCCGTTGGCGGTAAAGGGACGCATCCGCCGCCTCCACCGCTTTCTCGAACCCCATCCCCTCCCGGGGATCCCAGGCCGCGATCCCAAAGCTTATAGACAACCGTATACCCTCCAAGCCTGGGTTCCAGCCCGCAACCAAGCGGCGAAGCCGGCCCAGGGCGACCTCGGCCTTGTCCCGCGGGGTGGAAGGCATCAGGACGAGGAACTCATCTCCCCCGTACCTCACCACCACGTCCGTGGCCCTGACGTTATGTATGAGGATGCGGGCCAGCTCCCGCAGCACCCGGTCCCCGGTCAGGTGTCCGAAACGGTCGTTCACCTCGGAGAAGCTGTCGATGTCGATGATCACCAAAGAGAGCGGGAACCACCGCTCATCGGGGTCGGAGAGGATCTCTTCCACCAGGTGGTCGAGGAAGTGCCGGTTATAAACTCCTGTCAGGGGATCGCGGAACGCGAGATCCCTGATCTTCTCCAGGTCTCGGGCCCGCAACACCACCGCGGTTATTTCCTTGTGGAATGCCCAAAGCTTGTCCGCGTCCTCCACGGTCAAAGGCCTCTCCTCCTGGGTAGTGCCCACGTAAAGATATGCTATGGCCTTATCCGCACGGGGATCCCGTACCGGGATCACCACGGCCGAACGGGGGAGGGCCCCTCCCGGGGGAAGCGTTTCCTGGCGCCACAGGGCTTCGGCGACGAAATCGTTGCCCCGCAAGAGCGTGGGCCTATCGGGGGGAAGCACTGCTGAGACCTGGTCTTCCGGATATTCCATTCCGCCACGCTTCTCGAAGGAACCCTCGGTGACCAAACGGAGCTTATAACACCCCCGGGCGGCGTCGTGAACCAGGACCCCGCCCACGTTCGCCTTGGGATAGAGGACCTCCAGGGATCGCTCGAGAAGATAGCGGAGGAGCTCCCCGAAATCGGCGGTCTCGTTCAAGGCCCGCAGAAAACTCTCCCGGGCCACCAAATCCCGGCGATGGCGGAGCTCGCTCAGGGCAATGCCGAGCTGCCTCCCCAAGGACTCGAGGAGCTCCTGGTCCTCGCGGTTAAAGGCGCCCACCTCCGGGCTCTCGATGTTTATCAAGCCCAACACTTCATCTCCGGCCACGATGGGGACGGCGAGTTCCGATCGGATGGAGGGATGGGCTCCCACGTAGTCCGGGTCCCGCCGCACATCGGGGACCAGGGCCGACTTCCCGGTACGGAACACCCGGCCACATATGCCCCTGTCCAGGGGGAGGCGCTTGAAGGGCCGAAACATCTCCTCATCCTTGGCGAAGGGCTCGGAATAGTCCCCCCCACAGTTGAAGAGCTCGTCCCCTTCCCGCAGATATAGCCCCACGTGCCCGTAGCGGAAGGCCTCCCGCAGGATGCGGACCGCCGCGGCGAGGATCTCCTCCTCGTCCTTGAGTTGGGTGAGCTGTTCGGCTAGGGCGTACACCGTTTGCAAGCGCTGCCGGTAGAGGGCCTGGAGCACGAGCAGGGAGGCCTGATCGGCCAGGGATTGGGCCAGTGCGGTGGCCTTTTCGGTGAGGCTTGTGGACAGGGGAAGCCCGAGCACCAAGGCCCCCAAAGTTCCCCGGGCATAGTGGTGGAGGGGGAAGAAGGCCACTTCAGAAGAACCTTTCCACGGTGCGGCGGTCCTCGTCACCGGGGGAGGCCTCCGCCTTTCCCGCGGAGACCAAGGGAGCAGGGGCCGGATCGCCTCAGCCCACTCCGCACAATCAGGGGGAAAGTGGAGTTCGATTTCCCAAAGGGCTTCGTGTTCGAACAGCAAAAAGGCGCAACACTTGCAAGGCAAAAGCGCATGGGCGCGTTCCAAAAGGCCCCGGAGGAACCCCTTTACCACCCGATCTCCGCTTGAGAAAGTCTCTCGCCCCTCTTCCACCCGCTACCACCCACTTCTACTTCCTCCGAATTCTACAAAATTTTGACGACAACAACCGCTGGGGTGACGTTGTCGAACCTTTACGCACGGACAATGAAGCCCAAAGGCTCCATTGGGGGTTGGGGGGAGACCGCCGGGGGTGCAGGACCTTATTCTGTACACCAGGGATGGTGCCCCGTTGGCAAAGCTCTTGGTGGAGGCCGCCGCCAGGTTTAGGGCCGCAGGGGTCGAGGCCTTTGGTGTTTCGGCGTGGGATCCGGCCCACTGGGAGGTCCTGGAAGGCGTGGGGCTCCGTCCCTATGCACGCTCGGTGCTGTTGGTGTGGGATACCGCCTCGGGCTTGCCTAAATCCCCGAACGAAAAAGTAAGGGTCGAACCACGGGATCCATCCATGGGAACCAAGATCTTACGACGCATCCAGCGTTCCAGCTGGGGGTTCTTCATCCCGCCCGAAAGCTCCGTGCAATTCCCACGACCGACGCGCCCTCTGCTTCTATCGGGCCACGGGGGCGCAGCTCAAGCGGGAAGTGCGCAGCGTTCGGTACAAAAGCGTGCCACTTCCCTTTCCCTTCCGCCTTTGTCCTCGCTGGATTGTGATGTGGCTCAGCGAAAATAGGAAACGTGCTTGCGGAGGGCGGAAGCCCCGTAGAGGCCCACATCGTCCCCCAGGGGGGTGAGTTCCACCCGCGGGGGGAAGCGGGAGAACTCCCGCGCGGCGGAGAGGACCGCGGGCCCCAGGTAATCCCAAGACCGTGTGAGGCCACCACCCAAAACGATGAGCTCAGGCTGGAAGAGCTCCCACAGGATCCCTATGGCCTGTCCCATGGCCTCGCAGGCCCGCTGGACGATCCGCTGGGCGGTGGGGTCCCCTTCCCGGGCCTTCCGCACCACGGTAGCAGCAGTGAGTTTCCGTCCGAAGAGCTCCCTTGCGGCCCGGGCGAGCCCGGTGCCCGAAGCGATGGCCTCGAGGCACCCCCGCTTCCCGCAGCGGCAATGGGGACCCTGGGGGAGAACCACCATGTGTCCCACCTCGCCCGCCTGGCCATCCTCCCCCCACACCACCCNCCCCCCGGAGACGATCCCCCCGCCGATCCCCGTGGACCAGGTGATGTAGACGAAGTCCCGGGCGCGGTGGCCGAACTCCAGCTCCCCGATGGCGGCGCAGGTGGCATCGTTGGCCAAATACACGGGGCATTCGAATTCCCGCGCGAGCTCCTCCACTACCGCCACACCGTTCCAGTGCGGGAGGTTGGGACAGTTGAGCACCACCCCCCGGCGCATGTCCATTGGGGCTGGCGCCCCGACCCCGATACAAGCGGGCTCGGCTTTGATCCGGGAAAGAAGCCGCCGCAGGGCTTCCGTAACCTCCGGGAGGCCCTTGGTGGCGAAGGAGGTGCGGGAAATGAGATTTCCATCTCGGAAAAGCCCCACTCGCGTCTTGGTTCCTCCGATGTCCACCACTCCGATTACCTCTCCCATGGCGGGGTGATGATAGCGGATCCCACTGTCCAACTCCTCCCCTGGTGGGATAAGATCCGGTGAAGATGAACCCGGACGAGATAAAGAGGCGGTGCGAGGGGATCCTGAAGCGGGTGCCGGACCACGTGACGATCCTGGCGGCGG
>Ga0180916_1075_pt1 | contig 4881 bp, 3 predicted proteins | sample Deesub1362A_J573_FD_124276 | JGI IMG/M metagenome (GOLD analysis project Ga0180916, IMG submission 124276) | Candidatus Acetothermia bacterium JdFR-52 | reverse complement strand
GCCAACACGTCGATCACCGCGGAGGTCCCGGCTTCCATGGTGACGTAATCGTCGACGGCGGTGGGACAGCCGTTGATCGAGGAAGTGCATGTGGCGCTGTTCGGGTATTGGCCTGGGTCGGGGGTGTCGGCCGAGACCTCGGCCGTGTTGGATATCGAGCCGCTCAAATCTGGGGAGACGTCCGCGTAGATCTTTATCGTGTGCTTCTCCCCAGGGGCCATCGTGCTCCACGTGATCGACCCGGGCCAGCTGCCCTGGGGGGAGCCATTCAGCTCGTAGGTGGCGTTAGATAGGCCGNTGGGGAGCGTATCCGTCAACACCACATTGCTGGCCTCGTTCGGCCCGTGGTTTGTGACCACGATGGTGTAAGCCAGCTGCCCGGTCGCGCCGGCCACGAGGTCGTGACATTGCTTAGTTACTTCAAGATCAGCCGCTTTATAACAGAATGAGATGTGGCTGATACCTTTGAAATCAGGTGCTACAAGATCGGTGTCACCAGTGCTCCCGTCAGGACGGTAATCATATACGTAAGTATACTGGGCTTTTACAATCACAACGCTAATGGGTATATTCGATTTCCAGCTAAACGATTTCATTTCATTACCTTCATATTGTGCGCCGTAGATATCGACCGTTAGCGTGCCATCAGTGAAAGAACCCTCTTGGGGGGGATCCACCTTCAACTCTGTCCAACAGCCGCTACATACATCATCACAGCTCACGTTTCCAGGGGTCGCCCATAAAGTTGGCGTAACCGATGCACTCCATGCTGGAATGGCCCAAACCACAGCTACAAAAAACAAAAATAATTTTAGTTTTATTGACTTTTGATACCCGTCTCGTCGCTCTAGAGAGTCGATGCCCCTATCAATCCGTTTTTTTTGATGCATTACTTTGCTGATACCGCGGTTAGAAGCTCCTTTCATGATAACCTACCTTTAAAATTTATTATTTGAATCGATTTTGAATTTCCAAAGCACGGTCAATGTGCCTTTTGTCTACGCGCCCTTTTTCTACGAGAATTTCTCCCAATAGTTTGTTGGCCCCGTTTTTCTGGAGTTCTAAAGCCTCTTCCACTTCCTGGGGCGTAACTACTTTGAGGTCAACGAGGATTTCACCGAGTTTTTTGTCTTTTTCGAAGTATTCTTCTAAAATTGAAAGTACTACCGAAGAACGGGACCGCCTTTCTTTGCGCGCCTTCTCGTCCACCAGACGAATCAAGTATTCGTCCTCTTCTCCGAAGTACAACGTGACCTGCATTCCATCACCCCCGTTCCCGGGCCCCAAAAGAAAACCGGGCTGCCGGGTTTTCCCTGGCAGCCCGGTTACCCACTTCCTAAGGGCCCGAAGCTTTGCACCCCCGCCTTACGACGGGTTCGCCTTTTTCAGGGTGTAGCCACTATAAAGACCTAGAAAGAGGTTGTCAATCCCTAAAAAAGGGACATTCGTCACCGNGATTTTGAAGATCCCCAAAGGATTTGTTTTCTCAANCGTTTTCCAGGCGAACTACGCCGACCCCATCCCCGATCATCGGTACCGGCTCTGGATCTCCAGGGCGCGCTCTATATCNTCGTTGCCCACAACCCCCTTCTCAAGGAGAATTTCCCCGATCGGTTTCGCTACCCCGTTGCGNTGCAGCTTCAAGGCTTCTTCCACTTCCTGGGGCTTCACCACGCGGAGGTCTACCAAGATCTCCCCTAATTTCTTGTCCTTCTCAAAATATTCCTCGAGAATTGAGAGGACCACCGAAGAGCGAGAGCGTCGCTCCCTGCGCGCTTTTTCGTCCAAAAGCCTGATAAGATATTCGTCCTCTTCGCTGAAATATAATGTGACCTGCATCTAACCTCCTCCTTAATTTTTTCTTGTACCCTTTCTTCCTTCTCCGGCCTTGTAAAGTTATCCAATATATAAAGCGTCCGGATGTGGTAGTCAAGGATGGAACCCCCGAGTTCAGGGCAGAAAGTCTCAGGGCAGAAAGTGGGAGACTCCTCTCTAGCCGGTCGATCGCAAGAGACGCGGCAAACGGAAAATCAACCCCGAAAAAAACGCTCCATAAGCTTACCGCTTTTTTGGGTAAGCAAGTCGGGCGTGGAAGGCACCCTTTTTTGTTTCCATGGGTCTCGCTTCCCCACGCCTCGACCCGTGTCTGAACCCAGCGCGCCCCCCTGGTCCGATGCGTTGAGATCGCTTACAATTTTCTGGAGGTATTGAAGAATGAACCGATTGCGGAATCTACGCCCACTTACCTTCTTGCTGATCCTCGTCNTCCTCGGNCTCATCATCCTCCAGGGCATCTGGCCCCGGGGGGAGGTCAGGGTGGGTTACTCTGACTTCGTGCGTTGGGTGAAGGATGGCCGGGTGGCCGAGGTCATCATAAAAGGAAGCACCATCAAAGGCATCCTAAAAACAGGCGAAACTTTTACCACNACGGTGGATCCCCAGTACGAGAATCCCGTCGAGCTTTTGGATCAGTACAAGGTCCCCCGCCGCTATGAAGTGGCCGGGGAGGGGTCGCTTCTTTGGCAGTTCATCCTCTGGACCATCGTCCCTGTGGCGCTCCTCGTGGCGGTGTGGCTTTGGTTCATGCGCCGGATGCAGGCGGGGGGAGGAGCGCTTTCCTTCGCCCAATCCCGGGCCAAGCTCGTCACCAAGGAATATACCCGTGTTACCTTCAAGGACGTGGCGGGGATCGACGAGGTGATCGAAGAGGTCAAAGAGATCGTGGACTACCTCAAGAACCCCGGCCGCTTCGCCCGCCTGGGCGCCCGAGTACCCAAGGGGATACTGTTGGTGGGGCCGCCGGGGACCGGAAAGACCCTCCTTGCCCGCGCCATCGCCGGGGAAGCCAACGTGCCCTTTTTCTCCATTTCCGGCTCGGACTTCGTGGAGATGTTCGTGGGCGTTGGGGCGGCTAGGGTGCGGGACATGTTCCAGAAGGCCAAACAGAACGCCCCCTGCATCATCTTCATCGACGAGATAGATGCCGTGGGAAGAAAGAGGGGTGCGGGAATCGGCGGGGGACACGACGAGCGCGAACAGACCCTCAACCAGCTCTTGGCGGAGATGGACGGTTTCGAGGGGAACTCGGGGGTGATCGTCCTCGCCGCCACCAACCGCCCGGATGTGCTCGATCCGGCCCTTCTGCGCCCGGGGCGGTTCGATAGAAAGATCGTGGTTCCGCTTCCGGATGTTCGGGGAAGGAAGGCGATCCTCGAGGTCCACACCCGCGATAAAAAACTCGCCCCCGATGTGGACCTGGAGGTTTTGGCAAAACGCACCCCTGGGTTCGCGGGAGCGGATCTGGCGAACCTCTGCAACGAGGCGGCGCTCCTTGCCGCCCGCCAGAACAAGGATTACATCGAGATGACCGATTTCGAGGAAGCATTGGACCGCGTGCTCATGGGCCTCAAGCGCCAGGGGATGTACATCTCAGACGAAGAGAAGCGCATCATCGCGTATCACGAGTCTGGCCACGCGCTCCTTTCCAAGCTACTTCCTCATGCTGACCCCGTGCACAAGGTGACCATCATCCCCCGCGGAAAAGGCGCCCTCGGTGCCACCGTGCCCCTTCCCACCGAGGACCGCTACATCCTCACCAAGGCACAGCTCCTGGACAGGATCACCGTGCTCTTCGGCGGGAGGGCGGCGGAGGAGCTGGTCACTGGCCAGGCCTCCACCGGGGCCCACGACGACCTTAAGCAGGCCACCGAGCTCGCAAAGAGGATGGTGGTGGAGTTCGGGATGTCCGAGGAGGTGGGTCCCTTGAGCTTGGCCGAGGAACGCATGAACGTGTTTCTTGGGGAAGAAATCGTGAAAAGTGAAGAGCACTCCGAAGAGCTCAACGCGGTCATCGACCGGGAGATCCGCCGCATCGTGGAAGAGTGCTACACCCGTGCCCGCTCGCTCTTGGCCCAGCACCGCAAGGCCCTGGACAAGCTCGCCGGGGAACTCCTTTCCCGGGAGACGCTGGACGGAACGGAGATAGACGAAGTCCTTTCCGGGTTGATCCCCGCCCCCACTTCCTGAACCGGCTTGCTACAGCCGCTCGCGGACCTCCCGCAAACGCCCGTGATGGTGGGCCAGGATCTCCGCCAAGGCGCTTACGGCGATGGAGCCGGGGTCCTTCCCGCCCAATGGGAGCCCCACCGGACAGTGGACGCGGGCGACCCTCTCCTCGGCTACCCCCTCCGCTAAAAGCCGCTCCCGCATCTTTGCCCACTTGGGCCGCGAGCCCACAAGGCCCACGTAGGAAGGCGTTTCCCTTCCGGAAAGAACCCCCTTCAGCGCCCGGTAATCCCCCTCATGGGAGTGGGTGCAGATGAAGGCGTAGTCCCTCCCCTTGAGCTCGGGCACCGCGGCGTAGCTCGAAAGGAGGGTGACTTCGGGGACCTTTTCTCGTACCTCTTCCCTCACGTCGTAGATGGAGGCGGCAAAGGGCGCGGCCAGTTTAACCAGGGAAAAGAGCTTCTCCCCCACGTGGCCGGCGCCGAAGATATGGAGGGTCACAGGGGGCGCGAGGAGTTCATAATAAAGGGTAGCCCTCCCCCCGCAGATCATTCCTAGATCTTCCAGGTTATACGTGCGCAAAAGGGTCCTCTGCCCCGAGGAAAGGAGCTCCTGAGCTTCCTCCGTTGCCTTTTTCTCCAGGGCCCCACCCCCTATCGTTCCCTCCAGCCTTCCATCGGGGAAGACCACCATCCTCGCCCCGGCCTCCCGGGGAACCGGGCCCTCAGCGGCGACGATGGTTACTACTACCGCCGCTTTTCCCTCCCTTTCGAGTTCCGCGATGCGCTGAAAAACCCCGCTCATCAGACTGATTTTTACGATGTGAACGGCTTTTCCGCAAGGCAGCCGCGGAGGCTGCCGGCCGATTTCCGCGCC
>Ga0180916_1084_pt1 | contig 5216 bp, 7 predicted proteins | sample Deesub1362A_J573_FD_124276 | JGI IMG/M metagenome (GOLD analysis project Ga0180916, IMG submission 124276) | Candidatus Acetothermia bacterium JdFR-52 | reverse complement strand
GAACGGATCGAGCGGGCGGTGGCCGATGTGATCGCGGAGGGTAAGGTCCGCACCTACGACATGGGGGGAAGCGCCTCCACGTTGGAGATGGCCGAGGCCATTGCCGCGAAAGCTGAGAAGGGACGGTGACGAGCAAGGTAAAGGAGCGGTTGCACGAACTGATCGAATCGGCCCCCGACAAGGTCCTAGATGATATTGAGGATATCTTGCCTTTGATTGAGACGAAAGGGAAAGACGAGGGAACGCGCATCCCTTGGGAGAAAGCACGTGAAGAACTTGACATCGAAGAAATCTGATGTCAAACGAATGCCAAGTCTTTTCGACGACCCGCGCCTTGAAGGAGCTACAGCACCTTCCCCTCCAGCTACGCAGGCGTGTGGCGAAAGCAAGCAATGGATCAGATCGATTGGCCAGGGAGGGAAGACACGCGGGAGTGCGGAAACTCGGCGTCACCGGTTGGCGTGTGCGTGTGGGGGAAACCCGGACCATCGTGATCTACCGCATAAGACATCGCCGGGGGGCATCTTAAGGGGGGATGTATGGGTAGAACCATCATTGAGAAGATCTTCGCGGCGCACTCAGAGGACGAGGTGGNGCCGGGGAAGGTGATCTGGTTGGAGCTCGACGTCCGCAGCGCCCGGGACTTCGCCGGGGCCAACGTGGTCAAACGGTTCCGAGCGGCCTACCCCGGGGAGCGGGTGGCCGATCCCAGGAAGACCTTCTTCACCTTCGACTGCAATGCCCCGGCCAACACCATCGCCTACGCCCAGAACCAGCAGGTTTGCCGCGTATTCGCCCGGGAACAGGGGATCAAGGTTTACGACGTCGATTCCGGCATCGGCTCCCACGTGCTCATGGAGGAGGGGCTCGCCTTCCCCGGGGCCACGGTGGTGGGAACTGACTCGCACCTAAATATCCTCGGGGCGGTGGGGGCCTTCGGCCAGGGAATGGGGGACGTGGACATCGCTTTCGCCTTCCGTTATGGCAAGACCTGGTTCGAGGTCCCCCACACCACAAGGATAGTAGTCCGGGGGCGCTACGAGTACCCGGTTACCCCCAAGGACCTCACCCTATTTTTGGTGGGGAAGTTGGGCTCCCGGGGAGCCCTGGGAAGGGCGGTGGAGATCTACGGGGAACAGGTGGAGGCCTTGGATATGGCGGGCCGGATCACCCTCTGCTCCATGGCCACGGAGATGGGGGCGATCGGTGCGTTCCTGCCGCCCTCGGAAGGGCTGTGGGCGTTCGTAGAGGAGGCCACGGGAAGACACGATTTTTCCTATCCCACCGCCGATCCCGACGCAGAGTACATCCAGGAACTCGAATTCGACGTATCCGACCTCAAACCGCTGATCGCCGCCCCACCCCGGCCGGACAACGTGCACGAGGTCTCGGAGCTTGAGGGCGAGCGGGTGGACACGGTGTTCGTGGGCTCCTGCACCAACGGCCGCTACGAGGACATCCGGCTTGTGGCCGAGATCTTGAAGGGGAGGAAGGTGGCCAAGGGGGTGATCCTGAAGGTGGCCCCCGCCACCCGCCGGGTTTGGGGCCGGCTCCTCAAGGAGAGATGGCTGGAGGTACTCCACGATGCCGGGGCGGTCATCACCCATCCTTCTTGCGCCGGCTGTGCCCAGGGACAGATCGGGATGACGGGGGAAGGCGAGGTCCAGCTCTCCACCGGGAACCGCAACTTCCCCGGGAAGCAGGGAAAGGGCCCCACGTATCTATGTTCCCCGGCCACAGCGGCAGCCTCGGCCCTGTTCGGGAAGATCACGTCTCCCGAACGCCTATAAGGAGGGAGAGATGAAGCCGACCTTGATCCGGGGAAAACCGTGGGTGATCACGGACGCGGAAGGGAGACTCATCGACGATATTGACACGGACCAGATCTATCACAACGCGTATCTGGCTGTTACCGATCCGGCGGAGATGGGGAAGTACGCGTTCAGCAACCTCGCGGGCTGGGAGGACTTCCCCGAAAAGGTTCGGCCCGGAGATATCCTGTTCGTGGGCGAGAACTTCGGGGCGGGCTCCTCGCGGCAACACGCGGTGGACTGTTTCCTGGCCCTGGGGATCGGTGCCATCGTGGGGAAATCCTTCGGTGCCATCTACAAGCGCAACGCCATCAATTCAGGGCTACCCCTCCTCGAGCTCCCCGCGATCCCGGTAAAGGAGCTTGGGGATTTGGAACAAGTTGTGGTGGATCTCGAAACCGGTGAAATAAAGGCCCCCGACGGCCGCGTCGTTGCCCGGGCAAAGCCCATGTCCGAGGTGGCACTGGAGATCTACCGCGCCGGGGGGCTTCTGCAGCTTCGGCCCCGGTGAGAAGAGGCTGGGCGAGCCGGTTAAAATCGAGATGTCGCGGCCATGGCCCTTTGGCGTTGGAGGGGATGGCGCTGGGAAAAGATCCGGGGATTTCCCCTCTATTTCCCGCCTGATTACCTACGTATTCGCCACATAGAGCGTTCCGGTAAAGGGATTTGGGCCATCGAGGCGCGGGAGTTTTCGCTGTTGCACGGGGCAGATCGGCTATGGGAAGCTTTGGAGGGCCTTATTCGTGCCTGCAGGCGTCCCCCCGGTGAAGGTCCACTATTGAGGATCAGACAGGGCGAACCGCCGCAGGAAGTGGAAGGGATAGAGCCTTTCCCGGAGGAGGCGTTATGGGATCATGGGCTTTTCTTGCAGCGACTGCGTCAACTTCCGGATCGTTGGCTCCTTTCGCTTGAGCTCGCAAGACCAGTGGAAGGCCTTTATGTTTCCCGCTGGGAGAGGTACGTGGCCTCGTGGGGGGTAGCGCTGAAGGCCCTCCTTTCCGCCGTCGAAAAAGGCCCGGCCTGATGGCCGGGCCTTCCCGCGGACCCTTGCGCCGCGCAAGGGATCAGGGGCAGCCGCTCCCGAAGCAGAGCCGAAATCTCATGTGCCATTGTCCGTTCTGGAAGTACCAACATATCCTTGCGTCGGCTGGACACTCACCCACGAACATATGCCAAGCCCCGCCGGGGTCGAGGTACCAACCCCAAGCGCAGGGATAGGCACACGGGGGAGCCACATATCCAGGACAAGGGGGGCAGGGACCGTACCAACATGGGGGACACGGTGCTACCCCGTAGCTGTAGGTAGGAAGGATCTCCACGGTATTCCACGCGGTGACGTAACAGCCGCAATTGGGTTCGGGAACGATTCCCAAGATCCTAGCCCGCCCTTCGTCGGGGGTGGGCCCCATTAACGGGTATGGATTCATGGGATCCCCGGTGGGGAAGGTGAGAGGGGTCAAGCTGGCGATGAGGAGGAGCCTGTCTGTGCCGGGAGGCGGGGTGACCCGCAACTTCCAGTTGGGGTTGTCCGGAAGCACATGGGTTCCGGCGGAGACGTAGGCATTGGGGGAGTAATAGTTAGGGAAAAGCTGGGTGACTTTGCCATCGGGGGCGAAGTCGAAGATGTAGACGTAGGCCGGCTGAGAGACGTAGAAGTATATCCTGGCGTACTCCCCGATTCGGTACTGTGGCCGTTCCGGCCATATGGAGGCCGTAAGGCCTGGCGGGGGTTCGGGTTGGAGCCCCAATGGGGAAACGCCCTGTTGTGCCGATGCCATAAGCCCCACCGCGATCAAGAGCCCAAGAAACGCCACGCTTTTCCTCATTTCCGTCACCTCCGCTTGGTATACACCTGTCCCCAGGGGAGGGTTTCGGGGAAAACAAAACGGACCGCGGTACAATAGTTTGGTGATGAGGACATCGGCCTTGATCGCGGCACTCCTGGCCCTGTGTGTGCCCGTAGTGGCTGGGGACATCTTCCTATTGGAGATCGAAGGCTCCATAAACCCCGTGGTGCAAGAGTACGTATTGCGGGGACTCCGCTTGGCGGCTGAAGAACACGCGGAGCTTGTAGTGATCCTTTTGGATACCCCCGGCGGCTTGGATTCTGCCACCAAAGAGATCGTGGAGGGGATCATCGCCTCGGAGGTACCGGTGGCAGTGTATGTGTATCCCGCGGGAGCCCGGGCCGCATCGGCGGGGACCTTTATCCTGCTTTCCGCCGATATTGCCGCCATGGCGCCGGGGACCAGCGTGGGCGCTGCCCACCCGGTGCTCCTCACTGGGGAAAACCCGGAAGAAGGAGAACCTATGGCGGAGAAGATGGTCAACGACGCTGCCTCNCGCATCCGAGCTATCGCCGAGCTCCGCGGTCGAAACGCCGATTGGGCCGAAAAAGCTGTGCGGGAGTCAGCCACCGCAACGGCCACCGAGGCCTTGGAGCTTGGGGTAATTGATCTCATCGCCGCCGACCTGGACGAGCTCCTAGCTTCCCTGAATGGCTGGGAACTGCCGGATGGGCGTGTTGTGAAGACGGCCGGCGTTCCCGTGGTCCGGGTGAAGAAGACCTTCCGGGAATGGCTCCTTTCTTACCTTGCCGATCCCAATCTGGTGTATATCTTGCTCCTTATCGGGCTATATGGCTTGATCTACGAGTTCTTCTCCCCAGGGATCGGTATCGGTTTCGTGGTGGGGGGGATCTCGCTGATCCTGGCCTTGATGGGGTTGCAGGTCCTCCCCATAAATCTCGCTGGTCTTGGACTTATCCTCTTTGGGGTGCTGCTCATGGTACTGGATGTGTTCACCCCCACCAACGGTATCCTAACCACCGGAGGGGTAATAAGCCTCCTTTTGGGCTCCTTCAGTCTTTTCGAGGTGGAGAACCCCGCCATCGGGCTTTCGCGCTGGACGGTGATCGGGGTGGTGGGAACGGTGACGGCCTTCTTTGTATTTGTGGTTTCCAAGGGGCTTCTTGCCCAGCGTCGCCGTCCCAAGCCCCTGACCACGATGGTGGGCCTTACCGGGGTGGCCAAGACCGACCTTGTGCCCGGGGGGAAGGAAGGATGGGTGCTGGTAAGGGGGGAGTACTGGCGTGCCCGGGCGGAGGAACCCGTATCCCAAGGGGACGAGGTGGAGGTCATCCGCCAAGAGGGGAGGACCCTTATCGTCCGGCCCCGGCGCTGAAACGCAGTTTAAAACAAGGGGCCACGTCTTCCGCAGAGAAACTTGCTTCTATGAGAAGGATTTCAAACACGAATGGAGGACAAAAAATAAAATCCGGGCGGCGACCTACTCTCCCGGGGGATGTCCCCCCAGTACCATCGGCGCTGGCGGGCTTAACTGCCGGGTTCGGAATGGAAACCGGGTGTTTCCCCGCCGCCATCTGCCGCCCGGAATATCCACAAA
>Ga0180916_1065_pt1 | contig 5733 bp, 5 predicted proteins | sample Deesub1362A_J573_FD_124276 | JGI IMG/M metagenome (GOLD analysis project Ga0180916, IMG submission 124276) | Candidatus Acetothermia bacterium JdFR-52 | reverse complement strand
GTGAACCCGCCGGCGAAATCGTACCGGCCAATGGAGTGGGCGTGGACCACCACCGGGATCCCCGCTTTCTTCGCTCGTTTCAGGTAATAAAGCGATTTGGGNCCGAACCAGTGGAGGTGGAGGAGGTCATACCTCCCCTTAGGGTCGGTGGTGTAGTNTGCCCCCACGGCTTCCAAGGCCTTCAGGTGGTTTTTGAACGCCACATAAAAGCCGGAACGCGAAAAGAGCTCTGCGGCCTCGAGGTAAACGCAAACCTTCATGCGCAAGAATGGTACAGGATCGCGTATTTTCCCACCAAGGGCTCAGCGCAAAAAGACCGAGAGCAGGTAGATGATGGCGAAAACGGCCACGATGAGGAAGAGGGCCGCGGCGCCGGTGTAAAGCCCCATCCGCAAAACGGCCCGCTTCTGCTCCGGCGATAACTCCACCTTGCGGGGATGCAAGAGCTCCAGGCGCCTGGCCTTCTTCAACATCTTCACCGATAGCCCGATCTTCCCCTGCTTGCGGTATACCACACCCAGGTTGTGGTGGGCCAGGGCGTGGCGGGGGTCTTCTTCAATGGCCCGCTTGTACGCGTATTCGGCCCGGGAGAGGTCCCCAGCATCGTAGTAGATGTTGCCCAAGCGGAAGTAGATCTGGGCCCTTTTGGTCTTGTACTTAAGCGCCTCTACCAAAAGGTCGATCCCTTCCTTGTAGCGTTTCTGGCGCCGGAGCTCCTCCGCCCAGCGGAGGGCTTCCTCACATATCCTCTCCCGCTCCGAGCTCGTCAGCTCTTCCGGTTCCGGGAGCGGAGGAGCGAGAGGCGTTCCTTCACCGCTTTTATATCCAGCCATGTCAGGTATTTGGGGCTCCCCTTCTTCTTGCTCGGGTTACGCAAAAGATAACTCGGATGGAACATCGGGAAGACCTCAATATTCCCTTTCCAACTGAAGAACCTGCCCCTAAGTTGGGTAATCCCCTCCGTGGTCCCCAAAAGCTTCTGGGTTGGGGTGTTCCCCAGGGTGACGATGAGAAAGGGGTTGATCAAGGGCAATCTGGGCCGCAAGCCAATCCCAACACGCGTCCATCTCCGTCTTGGTAGGTACCCGGTTACCCGGGGGCCGACACTTGACCACGTTGGTGATGTACACCTCTTCCCGCTGGATTCCCACGGCCGCCAGGATCTGGGTCAAAAGTTGTCCAGCTTTCCCCACGAAAGGCCGACCGGTTTGGTCCTCCGTCTCCCCAGGAGCCTCTCCGATGAACATGAGATCAGCCTCAGGGTTCCCTTCCCCGAAAACGAGGTTGGTACGGCTGCGATGCAGGGGGCAACGCTGGCAGTCACGGACAACTTGGGCCAAATAATCGAGGGAAAAGGTCAGCGTGGCCTTCAAGGACACCTCCCCAACTGGAGCGGGCAACGGGAATCGAACCCGCGACCTTCGGCTTGGGACGCCGACGCTCTACCAACTGAGCTATGCCCGCTTCCACCTGTTATTATACCCACCCAGGCCACCTCAGGCCATCAGGGGCTCCAGGGCCGGCATGGGTTTCCCCTGGAGGAAGGCGAGCGTCGCCCCGCCTCCAGTGGAGAGGTGGTCGAACTTCTCCTCGAGGCCCAGCGCGATCACCGCCTCCCCGGTCTCACCGCCGCCCACTACCGTGAACCCCGGGGCCTCAGCCAGGGCCCGGGCGATGGCCTCGGTCCCCCGGGAGAAGGGCTTGTATTCGAACGCCCCCATAGGTCCCGCCCAGACCACGGTGGCCGCTTCTTTTAGCTTTTCGGAGAAGATCCGCACCGTCTCCGGGCCGATGTCCAGGCCCATCATGTCCGGCGGGATCCGGTCGGCGGGGACGATCACCGTGTCGGCTGAGTCCGAGAGCTCCCGGGCCGCCACCACGTCCCGGGGAAGGAGGAGCAGGACACCGTTCCGGTAAGCCCGCTCGGCGATCCCCTTGACCTTCTCGAGGAGTTCTTCCTCCAGGACCGACCTCCCGATCTCGTAGCCTTTCGCCTTGAGGAAGGTGAACGCCGCCCCGCCCCCGATGAGGATCCCGTCCACTACCGGAAGGAGTTCCTCCAATACCCCCAGTTTGTCCTTGGCCTTCTTCCCCCCGATGAGGAGGTAGTAGGGGCGTTCCGGGGATTCCCGGAGCTTGGAGAGGACCTTTATTTCCTCCTGGAGGAGGAATCCGGCGTAAGCGGGGAGGTACTGGGTGACCCCCACCGTGGAGGCGTGGGCGCGGTGGCACACGGCGAAGGCGTCGTTCACGAAAAGATCGAAGGGCTCGGCCAGCGCCCGGGCGAAGTCCGCGTCGTTTGCCTCCTCGCCCGGGTGAAACCGCACGTTCTCAAGGAGAACCACTTCGCCCGGTCCGAGCCCCTCCACCGTTCGCTTTACCTCATCCCCGATGCAGTCCCCGAGCAAGGGGACTTGGGCGCCGAGGAGGTGGGAAAGGCGTTCTGCCACAGGGCGAAGGGATAACTCTGGCACCTTTTTCCCCTTGGGACGCCCGAGGTGTGACACGATGGCCACCCGCGCCCCTTGGTCCCGGAGCCAGTTTACGGTGGGAAGGGTCTTCCTGATGCGGAAGTCCTCGGCCACCTCCCCGTCCTTAAGCGGCACGTTGAAATCGGCCCTCAAGAGGACCGCTTTCCCTTTGACATCGGCTTCGTGTAGGTCCCGCAAGGTCATCTCCATCACCGAAGTGGATTCTAGCCTCAAGCGGTGGGGTCGCAACGGGGAAAGATTTAAAATGCTCCCGCGATATGGAAATTTGGCCGCTCATTTTGGTGGCACTTTTCGCGGGATTCATCGGGCTTTGGGAGCTCGATTGGTCACAGCTTTTCCCCGATCCGGCCCGGGAGACCTTACAGAACCTTTGGGCCGAGATCCAGGGGTGGGACGATTTGGACGCCCGGTTGCGGATCTGGGGAGCGGGAACCGAGCCGGTGCGGATGCGAGTCCAAGCCATCATGGAGGAAGGGGCCCTGAGGGTAGAGCTCCTGGAACCCGAGGAACTGGTGGGACACGTCTACACCTACCGGAAGGGAATGCTGGTCCACTTCCGCCCGGGAAACGGAGGGTTGCGGATCGTTTACCAATTAGGTAAGAAGGGGGAATTTCCCCGGCTTGAGGTGCGCCCACAAGAGCTACGCCTCTCCTTGGAAGAGGCGGAGTCGTTGGGCGCAGGTTGGGGAAATCCCCTGGCCCTCCCTATAGCCTTCCCGGGGTTCGCGGGGACTCCTCCTCCGACCCTCACCTTTTCCCTCGCCCCCGCTCCTTCACCCTGGCTCTACGGGTACAAGCGCCTGCGGATCACCGGGCTTCCCGAGCCCATCGAAGAAGTGGTGCTTTGGCTGGACGATGTCGGAAAGCTACGGGGTGGATCCGTAGTTGTGGGGGAAACGAGGATCACGGTGCTAATAGAAGAACTGCGTCCCAATCTGGGACTTTCGCTTATCGAATTGCTCCAGCTTCCCCGGGCGGAAAGGACGCTTTGGTACCGAGAGGATCAATCGATGTAACGTTTGAACTCCGCGAGGTCCAGCTCCTTGTCCACGAACTCTTCGAACTCCCGCTGCTCGTCCCCGAGGGTCTGTATAGCCTCCTCCTCGTTCAGCGGGAGCTCGATGGCGGACTGGTCGAAGACCTCCTCGGAAATATATATGGGAGCGGAGGTGCGCAGGGCCAACGCCACAGAGTCGGAGGGGCGGGCGTCGATCTCCTTTACTTTTCCGTCGGCGGTGCGCAGGTAGATGGTGGCGTAGAAGGTATTGTCCTTGAGGTCGCTTATGATCACCTTCTCCAGCTTCGCCCCGGCCGCTTCCAGCAGGGCCTTCATGAGGTCATGGCTCATGGGGCGGGGGAACTGTTTGTGTTCGAGGGCGGCGGCGATGGAGATGGCCTCGGGCTGGCCGATCCAAATGGGGAGCACTTTGGAAGAATGACGGTCCTGGAGAAGGATCACTGGCGCTCCGTTTGCGGGATCAACCAACACTGCCTTGACCTCGGCTTCCCTCATCTCGCCTCCTAACGCATCAGGATTATACCCCTGGGGAGAAGGCACAACAATCGTCTATAATGGAACTGAAATGTGCGGGATCGTGGGTTATGTGGGTCACCGGGAGGCCCGGGAGGTGTTGTTGGAGGGGCTGCGGCGCTTGGAGTACCGGGGCTACGACTCCGCGGGCCTCGCCACTTGCGCCGAGGGGAGGATCTATCTTCTGCGTCAGGTGGGGAAGCTGGAGCGGCTCCTGGCAGCCGCCGCCGAGGCGGAGCTTCCGGGAACACTGGGCATCGGACACACCCGCTGGGCTACCCACGGCCTCCCCACCGAGGACAACGCCCATCCCCACCTGGACTGCTCTGGAAAGATCGCTCTTGTCCACAACGGAATCATCGAAAACTACAGGGAACTCAAGGAAAAACTCATAAAACTTGGACATGTTTTCACCTCCCAAACTGATACCGAGGTCCTCGCCCACCTCATCGAAGAATACTATCGGGGAGAGCTTTTGGCGGCGGTGCTCCGGGCCTTGAAAGACGTCGAAGGGGCTTTCGCCATCGCGGTGCTCCACTCGGATCACCCCCGGGAGCTCGTGGGGGCGCGCTTGGGTAGCCCCCTGGTGGTGGGGAAAGGGGAAGACGAGAACTTCCTCGCCTCTGATGCCCCAGCCCTCCTCCCCTACACCCGGGAGATGTATTTCCTGGCCGATGGGGAAGTGGTCCAGCTGAAACCCAATGGAGTGGAGCTTTTCTCCGCTGACGGCGAGAGGAAGGAACCCCGCTTCCAGAAGGTGCCCTGGGATCCCCTCACCGCCGAGAAGGCGGGCTACCGCCACTTCATGGAGAAGGAGATCCACGAGCAGCCTCGGGCGGTGGGGGACACGCTCCTTGTAGGAAAGGAGGTGCCCTGGGAGGGGAAGCTCGGGGACCGTTTCTTGCGGGAGCTGCAGGAGGTGGTGCTAATCGCCTGCGGCACCTCCTATCACGCGGCCCTGGTGGCCGAGTACCTGTGGGANCCCCTCATAGGGGTCCCCGTCCGGGCCCAGATCGCCTCGGAGTTCCGCTACAAGGACCCGGCGGTGGGGGAGGGGACGTTGGTAGTGGGGGTGTCACAGTCGGGGGAGACTATCGACACGTTGGTGGCGGTGCGCCAAGCCAAGGAGAAAGGCGCCAAAGTGCTGGCGCTTTCCAACATCATGGGCTCGGCCATCCCCCGGGAGGCCCACGCCGCTTTCTACACCCGGGCGGGGCTCGAGATCGGGGTGGCGGCCACCAAGACCTTCACGGCACAGCTCGTGGCCCTCTCCCTCCTGGGGCTCCACCTCGCCCGACTGCGNGGGCGCATAAGCCGTGAGGAGCTGGAGGAGAGGCTCCAGTCCCTGCGCCGGGCCCCGGACCTCGTGGTCCAGGCCCTGGCGGCCGAGGAGAAAGTTGAGGCGCTGGCCGAGACCTACTACAAGGCCACGGACGCCCTCTATCTCGGCCGGGGGATCCTGTACCCCCTCGCGCTCGAGGGGGCGTTGAAGCTCAAGGAGATCTCCTACATCCACGCCGAGGCCTACCCCGCGGGCGAGATGAAGCACGGCCCCATCGCCCTCATCGACGAGACGATGCCGGTGGTCTTCCTCATAAGCGGCGCCGAGCTCTGGGAGAAGTCGCTGGCCAACATGGAGGAGGTAAAGGCCCGGCGGGGGATCCTGATCGTCTTCACCGACAGAGTGTCGGAGGAGCTCACCGCGTTGGC
>Ga0180916_1044_pt1 | contig 6052 bp, 6 predicted proteins | sample Deesub1362A_J573_FD_124276 | JGI IMG/M metagenome (GOLD analysis project Ga0180916, IMG submission 124276) | Candidatus Acetothermia bacterium JdFR-52 | reverse complement strand
CGCTTCCTCCGGGGATCGGGGGTGCGCTCGGCGAGGCTCCGGGCGAGGGCCGCATGGCGGCGGGCGTAAGTGATCAGGGCGTCGGCGGCGATGTCCATGGCGATAAGCTCGGCCCGCTTCCTCGGGGCGTCGGGGTCGCGCTCGTAGTCGAGCCGCGCCAGAGAAGCGGCAATCTTTTCCTTGAAATCCAGAAGCCCCATGTGGAAGAGCTTCCCGTCCCCGGCGGTGTGGCCCGGGGCCCGCTGCTCCATGAACTCGGTGAAAATCCCCGCCTCATAGCAGTCGTGCCATTGGGGGGGCAGGGCGTCGAAGATCTTGTCCCGAAGGGACCTCCCCCTCCAGAAGGGAATGATCTCCCGCCGGTAGGCCTCATACACCTCCTCGGGGACTCGATAGGCCGTCTTCTCGCGGGAGTTCAGGATCTCCAGGTCCTCCAGGGAATGACAACAGAGCTCGGGGTAGGTGGGCACCTGCTTAGGTCCCGGCCCCCGCTCCCCCACGATGAGCTCGTCCTCGCCGATGTAGATCGCCTTGCGCTCGCAGAGCTCCTTGAACGCCAGGGCCCGCATGATGGGCGGGGGATATTTTCCCAGGTTCTCCTTGTAAAACTCGGTTACGATCAGGGCCCGCTCGGCGCTCAAGGTAGGCGTCGCCTCCAGGGATCGCTCCCGCAGCCTTCGCACCCGTTCGGTCATCTTTCACCCCCCGACACGCACGCGGAATCCTGCGGCGGAAAAGGCCGCCCTTATTTCCTCCACCCGCTCCCCACTTGGAGGCTCGAGGCCCTGAAGGGGATAGGGCAGGTCGAGTCTCCGGTACTTCTCCTCCCCCACCGGGTGGTAGGGAAGGAGGAAGACAGGGTGTCGCCGCTTGAGGCCGGAAAGGAAGCGGATGTAAGCGTCGATGGTGGCCTCATCACAATTGACGCCCGGGATAAGCGGAATACGTATCCATACCTCCGCTTCCGCCTCGTCCAGGGCACGGAGGTTCTCCAAAATGGGCTCCAAGGGAACACCGCAGTTTTCGTGGTGGCGCTCCGGATCCATGTCCTTCAGGTCGAAGAGGAAGAGGTCCGTGTATTGGGCTACCTGGAGGACCGTTTCTTTCGGGGCGTAACCAGCGGTGTCTAGGGCGGTGTGGAGCCCCGCGGCCTTGCAAGCCCGGAGGCAGGAAAGGAGGAAATCTGGTTGGTAGAGGGGTTCCCCTCCCGAAAATGTGACCCCACCCCCGGAGGTCTCGAAGAAGACCCGGTCGCGCTCGATGTGGGAGAGCAACTCGTTCACCCCGTACTCCTTGCCCAGGATGGCGCGGGCCCCGGTGGGACAAACGGCGACACACGTCCCACATGCTGTGCAGCGGCTTCTATCCGTCTCGGGGTAGCCGTCCCTCATGGACACCGCCCCATTGAGGCACGCGGCTACACAGGCTCCGCAGCCGATACAGCGCTGACGCACGGTGGAAAGGACGGGGTTGGGGTCCTTCCCCTCGGGGTTGTGACACCAGAGGCAATTCAGGGGACACCCCTTGAGGAAGACGGTGGTGCGAATGCCCGGCCCGTCGTGGATCGCCCCGCGTTTGATGGCGAAGACGATTCCCCGCTCCATCAGTTCTCCATCCTCAAGCTGGCCTGGGCCTCGAAGGACTTATGGGTGGAGACGATCAGCACCTTGGCCCCGCGTTCGGTGGAGTAGTTGTGGGGGTAGCGGGCGGGGAAGTGGAAGCTATCCCCAGGCCCGAGGGAGTACTCCTTATCCCCCACCACCAAAGTGAGGTCTCCTTCCAGGACGTAGCCGAACTCCNCCCCGCCATGGGAGACCGAGGGATGCCGATACCNCCCGGTGGAAACTCGTTGATGAGGGCCTCTGGGGTCCGTTCGGGGAAGGTGCCGGAAAGATACCGGTAAGAGGCGCTTGAGTTGTTGAGCTGGATGCGGATTTGATCNCCAGCCCTCCGCACCACCGCTACCTGGGTCCGGGGCTCAAGGAGTACCTGGGAGATGGGNATCTCCAGGGCAGAGCAGATGCGGTAAANGGAGGCGATGGAAGGGGTGGTGGCGCCCCGCTCTACCTGGGAGAGGAAGCTCGGGGAGAGCCCGGTGAGCTCGGAAAGCTCCTGGAGGGTAAAGCCCCGTTCCTTCCTCGCCGCCGCGAGCTTAATCCCGATTTGCCTTTGCACCACTTTTACAGTGTAGGTGTAAAAGTGCAGTATCTCAACCGCGATTTGTTGCCGGAAAATTCGCGACGGTAAAATGGAGCGCGTTGATCGCCAAAGGGGGGGCCAGAAGTGGAACACGGTCACTTTTCGTGCCGAAATGCTTAAGCGAGGAGGGTGAGATGCGAGGCTGGAAAGCGTTGTGCGTGAGTGTAGTGCTGGCGGTGTTCGGCCTTTTGGCCACGGCTGAGGAACCAATCCTCATCGGGTTCCAGGGGCCGCTCACTGGCGCCTGGGCCGTGGAAGGCGACTGGGCCCTTAAGTCAGTCCAGATCGTGGTGGACCTCATCAACCAGCGCGGTGGTGTCTTGGGGAGGCCCCTAAAGCTGGTGGTGGAGGACGATGCTGGCACCCCCCGGGGCGGGGTCATGGCGGCCCAGAGGCTCGTGGCCGCGGGAGTGAAGTTCGTGGTGGGGAGCTACGGCTCCTCCATCTGCATGCCCTCTTCTGATATCTACGAGGAGGCCGGGGTGCTGGTGATCAGCTACGGCTGCACCGCCGTTAACCTCACCGCCCGGGGGCTCAAGTACTACTTCCGCACTTCCGGCCGGGACGACTCCCAGGCCCGCTTCTTCGCCGAATATGTGGTGCCCCTTTTCGGCGCCAAGCGCATTGCCATCATGCACGACAACACCACCTACGCTAAGGGTGTGGCTGAGGAGACCCTAAAATACCTCAAGCCGGCCATCGACGCGGGAGAGGTGGAGATCGTCTATTACGACGCCATTGTCCCCGGCGAGCGGGACTACACCCCTGCCCTCACCGCCCTCAGGGAGGCCAATCCCGACATCTGGTACTACACCGGGTACTACCCCGAGTGGGCCCTGCTTCTGCGTCAGGGCAAGGACATGGGCCTCGACTGGAAGGTCATTCGGGCTGTGGGGTCCAACGCCTGCCCCATCTCGGAGACGGTGCGGATCGCCGGGGCGGACGCGGTGGTGGGGGCGATGATCACCCAGGAGCCTCTGCCGGCTTTCATCAAGGATAAATACCCCAAGGCCAAGGAGTTCGTGGAGGCCTACGAGGCCAAGTACGGCCCCATCCACGATAGCCCCTGGGCCACCTACGCCGCCGACGCGGTGTACACCATTGCATTTGCCATCGAGAAGGTAGGCAAGGTGGATCCCAAGGCGGTGGCCGATCTCCTGCACTCCGGGCAGGTGATCGGCGAGGGGATCACCGGTGAGCTGGCCTTTACCCCCGAGGGCGACCGGATCGGGGTCCCCTATTCGCTCCTCATCTGTAACGAGAAGGGGGAGACTGAGCTCTTCAACCCGGAAGTCCACGGGAAGCTCGTGGGCCTTGAGGACTGAGGGATTAAGGGCCCTGGGGATGACCCCGGGGCCCTTTGACCCCCGAAACCAGTGATGATCACGTTCATTCAACAGTTTTTGAACGGGCTCACCATTGGCTCCTTTTACGCCTTCATCGCCCTGGGGTACTCGCTGGTCTACGCCATCATGAAGCTGATCAACTTCGCCCACGGCGACCTCTTCGCCCTGGGGTCGTACGTGGCCTATAGCTTCCTCGTCTGGTCCGCGGCGGCGTTGGCGTCGGTCCTGGGGCTTTGGGGAGCGTTGGTGGTGGCCATGGTGGTGGCCGCGATTTCGGTGGCCATCGCGGGGTTGGTGATGGAACGGGTGGCGTACCGGCCCATCTACCCCGCGGGGCGTCTTCCGGCGGTGGTCTCGGCCCTAGGCGTCTCCATCTTCATCGAGAACTTCATCATGCTGGTGTGGGGTCCCCGCTACCAAGCGTACCGCTCTTCCTTTGTCCCCGTGGGTTATTTCCAGATCGGGGAACTCCGCATCAGCGTCTTGCAGGTGGTGATCCTCATAAGCGCCGTGATCCTCCTGGGGTTCCTCTACTGGCTCATCGAGCGGACCACCTTCGGGGCGGCGGTGCGGGCCACCGCCCAGGACCGGGAGACCGCCGCGCTGATGGGGATCGACTTCCGCAAGGTGATCCGGTTCGTGTTCACCGTGGGGCCGGCCCTGGGGGCCATCGCCGGGGTGATGGTGGGGCTCTACTACCGCCAGATCAGTTTCTCCATGGGCTGGGTCTACGGGCTCAAGGCGTTCGTGGCCACCATCCTGGGGGGGATCGGGAACATCCCCGGAGCCATGGTGGGAGGGATACTCCTCGGGATCCTCGAGGCCATGTTCGCCGGCTACGTCTCCGCGGCGTGGAAGGACGTGATCGTCTTCTTGGTGCTCATGTTGATCCTGATCTTCCGTCCCAGGGGGCTCTTGGGCGAGAAGGTGGCGGAGAAGGTGTGACCATGCGCGACACACTCGCGAAGCTGCAAGGCAAACCGTCCGTGAGGCGAGTGGCGGTGGCGGCCGCCGTGGCCGTGGTGGTCGTGTTCCCGTTTATCACATCCCGTTATTGGGTGGACGTGGCCTTCTACTTGGGGCTCTACACCCTTTTGGGCCTGAGCCTGAACGTGATCCTGGGTGAGGTGGGGCTCTTCAACCTGGGACACGCGGCGTTCTGGGCCTTCGGGGCTTATACCACCGCCATCCTCAACACCCGCTTCGATATCCCCGTCCTGGCCCTCCTCCCCGTGAGCGCCCTGGCCACGGCGGGGTTCGCCTGGCTCGTCACCTCCCCCATCATCCACCTGCGGGGGGATTACCTCTGTATTGTGACGATCGCCCTGGGGGAGATCGTGCGGCTCACCCTGAACACGACCCCGGGGGGATCACCGGCGGGCCCAACGGGATCTTCGGCATCGACCGGCCCCGAATCGGACCTTTGGTGATCAACACCCCCACGGAGTTCTACTTCCTGGTATGGGTCATCGTGATCCTGTGCGCGTGGGCGCTTCTCAGGCTCCAGAACTCGCGGATCGGGCGAGCGTGGAACTACATCCGGGAGGACGAACTCGCCGCCGAGGCCATGGGGGTGGACGTCAGGTCGCTGAAGCTTTTGGCGTTCATCCTCGGAGCGGGCCTCGCCGGGGTGGCGGGGAACCTCTACGCCGCCAAGATGATGGTGGTCTCCCCGGAGAGCTTCGTGTTTTTGGAGTCCACCATTATCTTCATGATCGTCCTCATCGGGGGGATGGGGTCGGTGCCGGGGACGTTCTTGGGGGCGCTGGTGGTGAGCCTGTTTCCGGAGCTCTTCCGGCCCCTGGCCCAGTACCGGATGCTGATCTTTGGGGCGGCGCTGGTGGCGGTGATGTACTTCCGGCCGGCGGGGATTTGGCCCCGCAGGCGGGCCACGTTCCGGTCGCTGCGAAAGGAGACGGGGAAAGCATGAGCGAGGCCATCCTCCAGGTCCGTGGGGTGACCAAGCGGTTCAAAGGGCTGGTGGCGGTGCGCCGCATGGAGATGGAGATCGCCGAAGCGACCATCCACAGCTTGATCGGCCCCAACGGCGCCGGAAAGACCACCCTGTTCAACGTGATAAGCGGCATCTACCGCCCGGAGGAAGGCCGGGTCATCTTCCGGGGGGAGGATATCACGGGAAGGAAGCCCCATGTCCTGGTAGCCAAGGGGATCGCCCGGACCTTCCAGAACCTCAGAATATTCGCCAACCTGACGTGCCTCGAGAACGTGATGAGCGGCCAGCACTGCCGCGGCCGCTGCGGCACCTGGAGCTCCATCTTCCGGCTTCCCCGGCAGCGGGCCGAGGAGCGGCGCATCCGGGAGGTGGCGGAGGAATGGCTGGAGAAGACCGGACTGTGGGAGTTCCGGGATGAGCTGGCCAAGAACCTCCCCTTCGGGCTCCGCAAGAAACTGGAGCTCGCCCGGGCCCTGGCCACGGAGCCCAAACTCCTCCTCTTGGACGAGCCAACCACGGGGCTCAACGACAAGGAGAAAGAGGACATCATGGA
>Ga0180916_1100_pt1 | contig 6300 bp, 7 predicted proteins | sample Deesub1362A_J573_FD_124276 | JGI IMG/M metagenome (GOLD analysis project Ga0180916, IMG submission 124276) | Candidatus Acetothermia bacterium JdFR-52 | reverse complement strand
GGGACTCGGGGGCGAAGAAGGCGGCCTCCGGTACACGGGTTGTGTGACCCTTCGCTTAGAAGGGTTATCCGCTGAATTTCGGGGGAATTTCCCCCCGGACGGCGAGTGGGGGCTTGAGGTCGCGCTCGAGCTCTACCTTTCCCTGGGGGAGGAAAACGAAGAAGGGGGCCACTGAGGCCCCCTTCCGTTACTGTTGGAGCGAACCGAACTCTACCTCGGGGTTACGCTCTGGGCCTGTGGGCCCTTGGGCCCGTCCACGACCTCGAACTCCACCGTCTGGCCCTCGCGCAGGGACCTGAAGCCGGAGGAGTTGATGGCGGAGAAGTGGACGAACACGTCGGGGCCATTTTCCTGCTCGATGAAGCCGTAACCCTTCGCGTCGTTGAACCACTTGACTTTACCGATTGCCACGGGTCATTCCCCCTTTCCTCTTTTACTCGACCGCCTAACGCCACTACCCAAAGCCCAAGGGAATAACCCGTGTGCTGCGGGGTCACGCATTGCTGCGGCCTGCAGATCTAATCATACCCGGGATGTGGAAAAAGTCAACACAAACGTTTTCGACCCTTCCGCGCCTTTGCCGCCCAAGGAACCCCCAGCATCGCGCTCGGCGCCCCCTCCGGGAATCGCTAAACTTCCACCCGAGGTGGGAGTCATGAGGACGGCGGTGGTCGCGTTTCTTTTGCTAACGCTTGCGGCAATTTCCCTCGCGGGCCCGTTTCCCATCTACGTGACCGTGGTGATGCACACCGAGGATCCGCCCACCAACCCCGACTTCACCCGGGACCGGAAAACCTACCTCCAGTGGAGGGACGCCCTGGTGGAGTTCGCCGAGCTCCTCCATCGGTACGGGGCGGCGTTCGACTACCAGTGTGAGTGGACCTTCCCCGCTGCAGCGGCGACGTACGATAGGGGGGATGTAACCGCGAACACCGAGGGGCTGAACGTCCTGAAATACCTTCACGACGTGTTAGGGGTTTCCATCGACCCCCACGCCCACGAGCGGATTTACAACTACGCCGATGTCGCGGAGCTCATCCGCAGGACCGGGGTGGAGCCCTCGCAGGTAGTGGGCGGGTTCCTCTATTGGCCCCCGGACAACCGCCAGGGGTGGGAGAAGTTCCGCGAGCCCATACGGGGCCGGATGTTCCCTGAGGCCACCTGGACCGGGCGGATCCTCTGGGGCGCGGGGACCGCGGGACATAAGGGACCGGACCTCTTCGCCTCCGGGATTTGGCGTCCTAAGGATCGTTACCGCTTCCTCACCCACGATCCCGAGAGCCCCTTGGTCTACGTCGGTTCTTACCGGAGGACCACGATGCGGGCCGGGGGGCTCTTCGAGCTGGTGGAACTCGCCCGGCGAGGAGAGCTGGATCCCCAGGGCATGTACACCGTGGGCATCTTCGTGGCCCACGGCGTTGTGGTGCGGGGAGGCGAGGAGTTCCTCTCTAGGTTCAGGTACGCCGTCCTGGAGCCGATCGCGGGACTCGTGGAGGATGGCCTCGTGCGGTGGGCCACCCTCCCCGAGATCGCCCGGATCTGGATCGGGGAGCACGGCGAGCGCCCCACCATCTACATCCCCGCCGACCAGCGGGAGCTCATCCGTTCTCTGTTCCCGGAGGGATGAAGGAGGTGGCACGTTGAGGCTTATCGTCGTGATGGCAGCGGTGGCCCTCTTTTCGTCCGTGGGGGCGGCGGTCACGGAGATCCACGACGTGGTCTACCGCACGGTAGCCGGGCTCTCCCTGGCACTGGACATATACCTCCCCGATTCCCCGGGTCCGCACCCGGCGATCCTTTTCGTGCACGGGGGCGCCTGGCATACCGGGGACAAGCGGCGGCTCGCGCCCCTGGCCCGGTTCTTAGCGGAGCGGGGGTACGTGGGTTTCTCCGTAAATTACCGCTTAGCGCCCGCACATAAGTTCCCCGCGGCCCTGGAGGACCTGCGGTGCGCGGTGAAGTGGATCCGGGTCCACGCTGCGGACTACGGGGTGGACCCGGATCGGATCGCGGCGGTGGGCACTTCCGCCGGAGGGCATCTCGTGGCGTTGCTTGGGACCGCCCCCGAGACCTTGGCGCCTTGCGGGAATCTGGGAGTCTCATCCCGGGTCCAGGCCGTGGTTGCCCTGTTCGGCCCCATGGACCTCCTCTCGGCAGCCGGCACCCCGGCCGAGGCGACGGTGGAGAGCTTCTTGGGCGCATCTGCCCGGGAAGATCCCGACCTCTGGCGGGAGGCCTCGCCCATCACCTGGGCCAGCGCCGACGATCCTCCGTTCCTCCTCATCCACGGCCGCGACGACCGCGTGGTCCCCTACGAGGAATCGGTGCGGATGGCCGATGCCTTGCGCCGGGCGGGGGCCGAGGCGGAGCTCCTCCTCATCCCCGGGGCGGGCCACGGCTTCATAAACCGCCCCGACACCCCGGCGGCCCGCCGGGCAGTGGCCGCCATCGTCGACTTCCTGAACCGCTTCCTCGGCCCCTAATCCAGGCGTTCCACGCGGAGGTAGATCAAGACCTCGCCGTCGGGGGTGGACTTGGGAAAGACGATGCGCTTCTCGCCCCCGGGGAGGTTCGCCAGGCGCCAGGGGAGCCAGAGCCCGAAAAGCCCCCCGAGGAGATCGTGCTGGTCTTTTGCCTCGGGGTATCCTCGTCCCACACCATGACCTCGACGTAGAGGAACGGGCTCACTCTCCCCTCGAAGAGTACCGTAGAGAGGACCTTTTCCTCGCCATCTCCCATGGAGTAGTGGCCTGAAGTGGGGATCCGGAGGGCGCGCTGTATCGGCCTCCCGGTGGAGGTGAAGCCCGAGATGACCCGGGCCACGACGAAGATCTCTCCGTTCATGAAATCTCCGTTTTCCACCGTTTTTATCCCCTCGAGGCGGACACGGACCCGGAGCCCCTCGGGGAGGGAGACCCGACGGATGGAATAGCGGAAGGTGACTTTGGCCGGGGTCTCNCCCTGAACGTAGACCGCTTCTCGGACCTCGGCGGTGTAGGTNNGTGNCCCCGAAGCCCAAGAATCGGGGGAGAAGACTCGGATATGGGGGGTGAAATCGATGAAGGGGGCCTCGCGCACCTCATATGGTCCGCTGTCTCCTTCTCCTCGCTTCCGTCCCGGGAGGCCCGGGGGAAGGGGGAGAGCTAGCCTTTCCCGCAGGGTCTCCTCGAGGTGGGCTAAGGCCTCGGGGGCGAAGCTATGGCCCCAGTCGTACTTGTAGTTCCCGAGGAATTGAATGGCGATCCCCAAGCTGGGCCCCATCTCGGCGGCGGGAAGGGCAAACAGGGGGACGCTTTCGGTCTCCTGCAGGAGTTCGGCGCCCTCGTCGGCGATGGTATACCAGCCGGCGCCGGGCCAGACTAGCTTTTGGTAGATACTTTCTGTTCCCACCACCGAGATGAACCCGATGGGGTTCCCCTTGAACCGGGGCCACTCCACCAGGTTCCCGTCGAACTCGATCCGGTCCAGGGTGACCACCACCCACGCCTCATCCGCCCAAACCGTCAAGCCGAAAAGGAGGGCAAGGAAACCGATGATCGCCCGCATATCCACCACCTCAAAAGGGATATACACGATCCCCGGCGCGTGGTTTCAGACGCTTTTGGAGCTCTTATTGCACGATGGATTCAGGGCACCGGGCAGGGGTAAACGCAGCCCGCGTCGGCTTCAGAGGGCAACGTAAAGCCCCAGTCGTTGTGGGCCTTCACCTTGTAATGGTAGATCAATCCGGGAGACACGTCGTGATCCTCGTAGGAAGTGGAAGTTACCATGGCGATGGGGTTGAATTCGCCGCCTGGGGTGCGGTCGCGCAGGACCTCGTAACGGGTGGCGCCGGGAACGGGATCCCAGGTTACCACGATCTTGTCCAGATAATCCCCATCGCTTGCGCTTACATTGCTGGGCGGTTCCGGGGGGTAACCCGCGTAACCCCGTACCGGCGTGGACTTGGGGCCACAGCCGGCGTCGTTACACGCCTGGACCTCGTACCAGTACCAATATCCCATGTGCTCCCGCCCCACTTGGTCGGTGAAGCTGGTGTAAGGCGTTTGGGCCAAAAGATCGTATGGACCGTTCTCCGCTTCGGCACGGAAGATGCGATAGTTTGTCGCACGGTCCACCGCGCTCCAGGTGAGGCGGATCCCCGTTTCGAGTTCCCCGGTGGTGGCCTGTACGAGGGGGGCCACCTCCGGGGGGAGGAGCTCCTGCAGGAAGCCACATCCCCCCAGGGCGAGGAAAAGGAGGACGAGCGCCCCCACTGCAAACTTGCCCTTCATCGTCCACTCCTTTAGCTTCGGAGATAATACGCCCTAGGGTAATTCTTGTTACACCCCAGGGCAAATCGGCTATGCCCATGCGGATATTCCCATCAAGGTGAGCCACAGGGTCCCGGCGGAGAGCACGGTGGAGAAGAAAAGGGCCGCTGCGGCCAGATCGGGACGGCGCTTGAACTCGAAGGCCAAAAGGAAAGCGTTCACCGCGCTGGGAACGCTCCCCTCCAGGATCAGGGCGCTCCGCAACGTGCCTTGGAGGCCCATGGCCGACGCCAGGACCCAGGCCAGTGCGCTCCCGAGGGCGAGCCTGCCGGCGGCCAGGCCCATGGCCCCGGCGAACACCCGTCGCGGGTCGATTCGCGCCAGTTCCAAGCCCAAAAGCGCCAAGAGAAGGGGGATAGCCCCGTCCCGTAGGGCCCCGGTGGTGCGGGAAAGCCATAGGGGGAGCCCCGGGAATTCCCGGGCCACCAGGGCGGCGGCCACGGCGTACAGCCACGGCACCCTGAAGATGGCCTTCGCCGATTCCACCGGACGTCCCAGGTCCCCGGCGGCGATGGCCACCCCCAACGTCGCCAGATACACCGTGTTCACCGCCAGAAACACGGCCCCTATCTCCAGGCCCTTGTCCCCCAGCGCGAAGAGGAGGAGGGGGAACCCGAGGTTTCCGCAGTTCCCGAAGGTGAGGACCAATGAGGCGGTGGCCCGGGCATCCCGATCCCCCTTGAAGAGGACTTTCCCCAACGGAAGGGAGAGGAGGTACATCCCCAGGTAATGGGCGGAAACAAAGATCGCCACCGTGCCCATCTCTTCCCAGGAGAGGGTGGCCGTGCGCAGCGACTCGAAGATGAGGACGGGGGAGAAGGTCCAGAAGGCGAGCCGGGCGATGGGGCGGGGATCCAGACGCAGGAGCTTCCCGGCGACATACCCCACCCCCACGAGGAGGAAGATCGGCACCAGGACGCCGGAGAACACCGGGGCTTAGGGTATCAGCTCCCGGGTCGCCGGGCGAGGGCGAGGAGCCGTTCCGGCGACGGCTTCGGGAAGCACTCCAGGATGAGGCCTCCCCGGTAGCCGATCTCCTTTAGGGTGCGGAAGACCTCGCCGAAGGGGAGGTGTCCCTCCCCGGGAACCCAGCGGTTGGAATCGGCCAAGTGCACGTGATAGAGCTTTTCCCCTGCGGCACGGATGGCCTCGGCGAACTTCGGTTCCTCGATGTTGGCGTGGAAGGTGTCGAACAGGATCCCCATGTTTTCGGCGCCGACTTCCTCGATGAGATCCAGGGCCTCGGCCACGGTGTTCACGAGCCTCGTCTCATAGCGGTTCAGGGGTTCGAAGGCGAGCTTTACATCCGGGTCGTGGGCGGCGCACTCCCGCAGGGACTGCACGAGGAGCCCGCGGTCCCCGTCGGCGCCGCGCAGCGATCCCACGATCACCACCGCCCCGAAGGGCTTGGCGAATTCCATGTGTGCTTTTATGCGGGCGATGGCCCGCTCCCGCACCGACTCGTCGGGGGAGGAAAGGGAGAGGCCCTCTTTCCCCGCGGCCTGGCCGGTGGTGATGGAGACGAGCCGGAGGTTTTCCTTTTCTAGGACTTGAGCCACCGTTTCCCGTTCGACCCTCGTGGGATCGGTAATCGCAAGTTCCACCGCGGTGAAGCCCGCTTCCGCCGTCTTCCTCAAACCTTCCCGCCAGCGTTCAGGCAAGAAAGGCGAAAAGGGCGTCGGATCCTGCAACGGAACGATAATGCCGTACGGCCACTTCTCACGGTCGCTCTTCACCCCGGATCACCGGGAGACACCATATCCGCTCGAACCCCGTCTCTCCACCTATGTGGGGACCCTTTAGTTTGAACACAGAGGGAGGTCAAAAAGCCTTAACTTCACCGGCTTCTACCATAAAGAGCTCAAGGGGTTTCGATTGCAACTTGAAAATCTAACTCGACCTACAGGCTAATAAGCGTGGCGAGGAAAGCTTGAAATTGGGGGTAATGCCTTCAAAAATGGGCAACATGGAAAGGGGACGAGAAGGT
>Ga0180916_1043_pt1 | contig 8025 bp, 9 predicted proteins | sample Deesub1362A_J573_FD_124276 | JGI IMG/M metagenome (GOLD analysis project Ga0180916, IMG submission 124276) | Candidatus Acetothermia bacterium JdFR-52 | reverse complement strand
AAGCGCCAGGGGAAGCGGGGCAAAGACCTGATCATCCACGTCCCGGTGGGGACGGTGGTGCGTGACCTCCACACCGGGGAGGTCATCGCGGACCTCTCCGCCGAAGGGATGCGGGTCGTGGTGGCCCGCGGGGGAAAGGGGGGACGGGGGAACAGCGCCTTCGTCTCCAACCGCTGGAAAGGGCCCAAGATCCGCGAGCTGGGGGAGCCGGGGGAAGAGCGTTGGCTCAAGCTCGAGCTCCGGCTCTTGGCCGATGTGGGGATCGTGGGATTCCCAAACGTGGGAAAATCCTCTTTCCTTTCGCGGGTGTCCCGGAAAAAGGTGAAAGTGGCCCCCTACCCCTTCACGACCCTCGAGCCTCACCTGGGGGTGGTGGAGGTGGACGGGAAAAGCTTTGTGCTCGCCGACCTCCCCGGCCTAGTGGAGGGGGCCCACGAGGGAAAGGGACTTGGGGACAGGTTCTTGCGCCACGCTACCCGGGCCCGGGTTCTTTTGCACATGGTGGATCTCGCCGGGGTGGAGGGCCGNGATCCCCTGGACGACTACTTCGCTATCCGTCGGGAGCTCGAGGCGTGGGAGGAACTCAGGGAAAAGCCGGAGGTGGTGGCGGGAAACAAGATCGACCTCTTGCAGCCGGAAGAGATCGCCCGAAGGATGTCCCGGTTCCGTGAGGCAGGGGTGGAGCTTCACCCTATTTCCGTAGTCACCGGCGAGGGGATCGGGGAACTGTTGCGGACCCTTTCGCGGAAGCTAGATGAGGCACCGAGAGAAGCCCCCTCCGTACCCGTGCAGAGGACCTGGAAGCTCGTTCCCCGGAAGGGGTTCCGGATAGCGCGGGAGGACGGGGTTTGGGTGGTGGAGGGGAGGGAGATCGAGCGGCTGGGCCGGCTCGACCTATCCACCGAGGACGCGAGGGTCTATCTCGAGGAGGAGCTCGAACGCAAGGGTGTATTCCGGGCACTGCGGCGGGCTGGCTGGAGTGGAGAGCCGATCCGCATAGGCGGCATCGAGGTGGAGTTTGAGTTTGAGGGGTAAGGTCGGGCTCTTCGGGGGCGCGTTCAATCCCATCCACGTGGGACACCTGAGGGTGGCGGAGGAGGCCTTGAGGCAGTTCGGGCTCGACCGGGTGATCTTTATCCCCACTGCCCGCCCCCCCCACAAGGAGGTGGACGTCCCCGCGGAGCTTCGCTTCCGCATGGTGGAGCTCGCCATCGCCGGCCATCCGGGGTTCGAGGTCTCCCGCGCGGAGATGGACACCGACGGGCCGGCCTATACCGTGGACACGGTGCGCAAGATGCTCAAGCTGTATCCCCAAGGGGTGGCCTATATCATCGGGGCGGACGCCTTCTTAGGGCTCTCCAGCTGGAAGGACTCGGACGAGCTCATCCAGCTTTGTCCCTTTATAATTGCGCCCCGGCGCGGAATAGATCCCGAGGAGCTGCGTCGGCCACCCCTGGACCGGGCGGAGATCCACCTTATCCCCATGGAGCCGGTGGAGATATCCTCCTCGGAGATCCGGCGCCGGTACCGGGAGGGGTTGCCGGTGGAGGGATTGGTCCCGGAAGCGGTGGACCGGTTTATCCGCGCCCACGGGATCTACCGCTAGCGTGGCCGAAAGCCGCGTCCGCGGCTAAAATTCCAAAGGAAAGGGGGTTGGTGGTATTAAGAAGAGGTTTCGCGTAAACGAAGAGATAAGGGCCCGGGAGGTACTCCTCATCGACGAAAACGGGCGTAATCTGGGGGTTGTGCCCATCCAGCGGGCGCTGGACTTGGCCCAAGAACGGGGGCTGGACCTCGTGGAGGTGGCCCCGGAGCACAATCCCGTGGTCTGTAAGATCGTCGACTACGGGAAATACCTCTACCAGCTGGAGAAGCGAGAGAAGAAACAAAAGAAGCCGGCGAAGCTGAAAGAGGTGAAGTTCACGATACAAACCGGTGAACACGACTTCCAAACGAAGCTCGAGCGGATCCGGGAGTTCCTGGAAGAGGGGAGCAAGGTGAGGGTGACGGTCTTCTTTAAGGGCCGTCAGATAATCCACCTGGACAAGGGACGGGAGCTACTTTCCCGGGTGGCCCAGGAGCTCCGGGATATCGCTAAGGTGGACCAGGATCCCCTCTCCAAGGGGCGGACCCTGCAGATGCTCCTGAGCCCACTGCGCACCAAAGGAGGAGGCGGATGAAGCGCAAGAAGAAGACCCACAAGGCAGCGGCCAAACGCCTGAAGGTGAACGCCGCGGGCAAGATCTTCCGCATGCGGGCCCGCTACCAGCACAAGCGCACCAAAAAACGGCCGCAGTACAAGCGGCAGGCCCGCCGAAAGGTGGAGGTTACGGGGGCCGAGCGGAAACGGCTCATCAAGGTCCTCAATGTACCGTAACGCACGCGGCACGATCAAAAGGAGGTAGAGCATGCGCGTCAAAGGGGGTACGGTCCATACCCGACGCCGTCGTAAGATCCTGAAGCAGGCAAAGGGATTCCAGGGCAAGCGCAAGAACTGCTGGCGGATCGCCAAGCAGTCTGTGATCAAAGCCCGGCTCCACATGTATGTCTCCCGAAAGCTTAGAAAACGCAATATGCGTCGCCTCTGGCAGATCCGCATCGGGGCCGCGGCCCGCCAACACGGCCTCTCTTACTCCAAGTTCATGGGGGGGCTCCGGAAGGCCGGGGTAGCGATAAACCGAAAGATGCTCGCGGATCTGGCGATCCGCGACCCCGAGGCCTTCGCCGAGCTATGCGAAATGGCAAGAAACGCGTAGCGACCTTCCAGGACCTGGTCCTGGCGTTGCACGAATACTGGCGGGACCAGGGCTGTGTGATCTTCGAGCCGTATGACGTGGAGAAGGGCGCGGGGACCTTCAACCCCGCCACCTTCTTCGGGTGCTTGGGGCCGGATCCCTGGCGGGTGGCGTACATCGAGCCCTCCCGCCGCCCCACCGACGGCCGCTACGGGGAAAACCCCATTCGGCTCCGGCTCCACCACCAGTACCAGGTGATCCTGAAGCCCCCGCCCCCGGACATCCAGGACCTTTACCTGGGATCGCTCGAATACGTGGGGATCGAACTGCGGGACCACGACGTGAAGTTCTCCGAGGACGACTGGGAATCCCCGACCCTCGGGGCCTGGGGGGTGGGCTGGCAGGTGTGGCTCGACGAGATGGAGATCACCCAGTTCACCTACTTCCAACAGATGGGGGGGATGGACCTGGATCCGGTCTCGGTGGAGCTCACCTATGGGCTCGAGCGGATCGCGATCTTCCTGCAAGGGGTGGAGTCGGCCTTCGAGCTCAACTGGAGTGCGGACGTCAAATACGGGGAGATCTGGCACGAGAAGGAGCGCCAGTTCTCCATCTACAACTTCGAGCGGGCGGATGTGGAGCGGATCCGGAAGATGTTCGAGCTGGCGGAGGCCGAGGCCAAGGCGTGCCTCGAAGCGGGGTTGGTCTTTCCCGCCTACGACCACACCCTCCACTGCTCGCATCTCTTCAACGTCCTCGATGCCCGAGGGGCAATCTCGGTGGCCGAAAGGGAGAGCTACATCGCCCGCATCCGGGAGTTGGCCCGGGGTTGCGCCAAAGGCTATCTGAAGCTTTTGGAGGAGCGCCGTGCCCGAGTTCTTGCTTGAGGTAGGAACGGAAGAGCTTCCCGCGCTGGACGCCCCGGTCCTTGCCCGGGCGTTGGGGGACAAATTGGCCCAGGTCCTGAAAGAGGAGCGCCTGGGGTTTTCTGGGATGGAAATCCACTGGACCCCCAGGCGGCTGGCCGTCCTCGTCCGAGGCCTGGCCGAACGTCAGGCCGATCTGGTGGAGGAGGTACGGGGCCCAGCGGTGGCGGTGGGGCTTGACCCCCAGGGGAACCCTACTCAGGCGGCATTGGGGTTCCTGCGGAAGTACGGNGCCTCGCCCCAGGATCTGAAGCGCAAGGTCGTGGGAGAAAAGGAGTATCTCTTCCTCGAGGTCCGCACCCCGGGGAAGCCCGCCCGGGAGGTTTTGGTGGGGATAATCCCCGATCTCCTCCGTTCCCTTCCCTGTCGGAAGACGATGCGGTGGGACTCATCGGGGGTGGCGTTCCTCCGCCCCATCCGGTGGCTCGTGTGTCTTTTGGACGGCGAGGTCCTGTCCGTCCGATACGGGAACCTCACGGCCGATCGCGTCACCCGGGGACATCGGTTCTTCGGCCCGCGGGAGCTCGTCCTCAACTCCCCCGCGGAGTACGTGGAAAAGCTCCGGGAGGCTCGGGTCATCGCCGATCCCGGGGAACGCGAGCGCATGATCCNGGACGCGGCGAAAGGGGTGGAAGGGGAACACGGCGTTAGGGCCCTATGGACCGAAGAACTGTTGGGAATCCTGGTGGGATCCCTTGAGTGGCCTTCTCCGGTATTGGGGAAATTCCCCTCAGAATTTCTGGACCTCCCCGCCCCGGTTATCGCGGCTGTGCTCCATGAAGAGGGCAAATTCGTNCCCTTCGCGCGGAACGGAGAGCCTGCCCCGGTNTTCTTGGGCTTCCGCGATGGAAAGGAAGACGAGAAGGGATACGTCCGTAAGGGATACGAGCGGGTGGTGAAGGCCCGCCTCCGGGACGCCCGGTTCTTCTTCGAGAACGACTTGAAGCGCCCTCTCGCCGAGCGCGTTCTGGACCTAAGAGAAATCGTATACGAGGCGCGTTTGGGGTCCGTTTGGGACAAGGTCCAGCGGATCCGGGAGATATGCAAGCACCTCGTTGATTCCCTGGGGTTAGATNGGGAGCAAGGGACGCTATTGGATCGGGCGGCGTTCCTCTGCAAGGCCGACCTCACCACGGAGATGGTGCGGGAGTTCCCGGAGCTCCAGGGGGTGATGGGAGGTATCTATGCTCGGCATTCCGGAGAGCCGGAGGAAGTGGCGGTGGCCATCGAGGAGCACCTCCTCCCCCGGACCCGGGCGGACGAGCTGCCGGAGAGCACCTTGGGCACTGTCCTGAGCCTCGCCGACAAGTTGGACACGGTGATGGGGGCGATCCTCATCGGTGANGTGCCCACGGGATCCCGGGATCCGTACGGGATCCGCCGTGCTGCCAACGCCCTGATCTCCTTGATCCTGCGGAAAGGGCTCGTGGTGGACCTCTTCTCCACCATTGACGCGGCGCTTGAGCTTTATCCCCAAATTCCGGAGGGGAGGGACGCGGGGNCGGTCAAAGGGTTCTTGGTGGAGCGGTTGCGCCACATAATCCGCGACGACTTNGGGATCCCCCATGACATCGCGGAAGCGGTTTTGGCGGTACCACGGGGGGATTTCCTGGGAGCGCTGGAGCGGGCCCGGGCGTTGGCGTCCCTGGGGAGGGACGCGGCGTTGGCCGAGTTGGCCCAGATCTTCGAGCGGCTGCGAAATATCACCAAGGGCCACGAGCTCACTTCCTTCGATCCTGAGCTCTTCCAGCAAGAGGAAGAGCGGGAGCTCTGGCGGGAATACCTGAAGGCCGAGGGGCGGGTAAGACAAGCCCTTGCTAACCGAGATTTCGCGGGAGCCTTGGAGGCACTGCTTCCTCTAGGGGGGCCGTTGCACCGGTACTTCGAGAAGGTCTTCGTGATGGTGGAGGACGAAAGGATAAGGGAAAATCGCCTTTCGTTCCTCAGAGCGTTGCTTTCGCTTTTCCTGGAGATCGGGGATTTGAGCGTACTTTCGGTNTGAGGTTTCGCCCTTGTGGGGCGTAAGGCAGGGGGCGCAGGAGGGGATGGTGAAAATGGTTCGCGGTTTTCCGGTTCCACGTAAGGGTGGTTCGTCCGAGGCCCAAGTGATTCCTGACTGAGCCTGATCCCCTCCCCGTCCCCGGGAATGGGGGGCGCATGGCACGGGTTTTCCTGGGGTTACAGGCAGAGGTCCCGCCGCAACGGGAGAGGATCGTTGCGGCCATGGAGAGGTTGCGATCTTGTGGGGTCAAGATAATCCGCGCTTCACCCTGGTTCCGGAGTGCCCCTGCGGAAAACTCTTACGGGGCCATTGGCCTCGCGGTGGAAGCTGACACGACCCTTGAGCCGCGCCAACTGCGCTCCATATGCCAAGGGATCGAGCGGATCCTGGGACGGGAGCCTGGAGACAACTTGGGACCGATGCCCATCGAGATCGAGATCCTCTTTTACAACGAAAAGATCATAAACGATGGGGATTTGCACATACCCTATCCGCATCTTTTACGCCGCGGGGTGATCTTGGCCTCGCTGGCGGAGCTCGTTCCGGAGATGGTCCATCCCGTGTTGGGACGCACCATTGGGGAACTACTTTCCGAACTGCCCCCAGAAAGGAGGCCGAGACGCTCAGGGGAAACCACATCCTCGTAAACGTACAACGCGCGCCCACCGGCGTCCGCAAGCGCGTGGCCATCGTGGAGGAGGGGCGCCTGGTGGAGATCTACTTCGAGTGCCCCGAGCGGCCGCGCCTGGTGGGGAACATCTACAAGGGCAAGGTGGAGACGGTCCTGGCGGGCCTCGGCGCCGCCTTCGTAAACGTGGGGGAGAAGCAGTCCCTTTTCCTCTCCCAGCACGAGATAAACGATGCGATCCTGATCTCTAAAGGGTTCGAACCCTGGAAGGGGCCACCCCCGATCCAAAAGGTCTTGCGACCGGGCCAGTCCCTCATCATCCAGGTGCGTCGGGAAGGCGTGGGCACCAAGAACCCCCAGGGGACCACCAAGATAAGCCTCCCCGGCCGCTACTGGGTTTTCCTCCCCAAGGAGGATCGCGTGGCCATCTCCCGCCGGATCTCTGATCAGAACGAGGCCAAACGCCTGCGGCAGATCGCTTACGAGCTCAAGGCCCCCGGCGAGGGCCTGATCGCCCGCACCGCCGCCGCCGGGGTTCCGCGGGAAGATTTGGAGCGAGACTTCAAGTTCCTCTTGGGTACTTGGAAAGGATCGAGGAACAGGCGGCCAAGGTCTCCGCCCCGGCGCTGCTTTACCGGAACCCCGATTTGGTGAAAACCATCGTGCGGGACCGCTTCACCGAGGATGTGGACTCCTTGATCGTGGACGACGAAGCCGAACACAAGGAGATTCTCCACTACCTCCACTACCTCCACCTGGACAGGCTACGGGGACGGGTGAAGCTATATCGAGGCACCATGCCCCTCTTCGTGCGCTACGATATCGAACGACAGCTCCGGGAGGCCCTCCAGCGCCGGGTCCCCCTCAAGGGCGGAGGCTTCATCACCATCGATGAGACCGAGGCCCTCACCGCCATCGATGTCAACACCGGAAAAGACATCCGCCACAAGAACCAGGAAGCGGCGATCCTAAACACCAACTTGGAGGCGGCGGTGGAGATCCCGAGACAACTCCGCCTGCGGAAGCTCTCGGGGATCATCATCGTGGACTTCGTGGACATGGCCTCCAAGGCCGACGAAAGAAAGGTCATCGAGCGGCTCAAGGAGGAACTCCGCAAGGACCGGGTGCCTGCTGACTTCATCGACGTCACCAAACTCGGGTTGGTGGAGATCACCCGCAAGAAGGAAGGGGAGTCCCTCTCGGCGATGTTGGAATCGCTGGAAGAGGGCTTCTGAATTACCAGGAAAGTTTAGCAATAAGGTCAGTATATAGCCGGAAATACTCCGCGGGGTCGGTGTTCCGAGATGCCTGGAGCTTCAGGAAGCGCCTGTAGGTTTCGGTGTCCCGCTTGCCCATCATCCCGAGCCAGCGGAGGAGGCTTGTCTTCCGGGAGGAAAGAGCTTCCGCGAGCTCCGGAGTGGGGACAACCTCGGACGGAGAAAGGAGATCCTCGAGCCGCTCTAGATCCTGACCAGAACCTTCCCCCATCTCAATACTTCCGTAAAGGGCTTGGATCTCATCCCGGGATGCCTGGGAGAAGACGGGGTAAAGGAAGACAAACCGCAACCAAAGGGCCCGGCGACGGGCTTCATAAAGCACCTGGGCCGAGGGGGGTACCTCCAGCTCAGAAAGCCACGATTTCCAAGCGCCCAGCGCCTCTCTCCACGAGGCTTCGTAGCTTCTGCACGCAACAGATCCTGTGAGGCAGCGGAAGAACCCCCGTGCTCCCTCCAC
>Ga0180916_1111_pt1 | contig 8469 bp, 8 predicted proteins | sample Deesub1362A_J573_FD_124276 | JGI IMG/M metagenome (GOLD analysis project Ga0180916, IMG submission 124276) | Candidatus Acetothermia bacterium JdFR-52 | reverse complement strand
TCCCCGGATCATCGCCTGCTCAGCGGCTCCCCGGGGCTTATCGCAGCTGGCCACGCCCTTCATCGCCTCCGGCTGCCGAGGGATCCACCGTCCGCCCTTACCATCCTTACGTAGCAGACGCCCTATTCACCTTTCAAAGACCAGGGACCACGCGGATTATAACCCTGTCCCCCAGCCCCCTACAAGGGGCGGGATCGAATTATACCGCTTGGGAGCGGGGGCTCCAGTGGCGCTTCACGATCTTGTCGGACCAAAGCCCGTCCAGATCGTAGAAGATACGGGCCTCCCGCTCGAAGATGTGCACCACGAAGTCCCCGTAGTCAAGAAGCACCCAACGCCCCTCGGGAAGGCCCTCCTCGTGCTCCGGGGAAAGGGGCATCCGCTCCATGAGCTCCTCCGCTAAGGCTCGCACGTGCTTTTCGTTCTCGCCCGTGGCGATGAGGAAGTAACTGGTGGGGATGGTGGTGTCGGAGAGATCCACCAGGACCAGATCCTCCCCCTTCTTCTCCTCCAGGATGGCCGCCGCCCGCTCGAGCAATTCCTCAACCGCCAAGCCTGAACCCCTTTCCCAAAATGACCACGAAATCCACCCCCTCGGGCATGGGCTCGGGAAGCGTCCCGGGGAACTCCGCCGCGGGGACAACCTCCACCGAGGGGGCACGCAATTTCAATACCTCCAGGATCAGTTCCTCCTTCCGGGCATCGTCCGTCAACTCCACGAGGACCGTCTGAGTATAGTCCCGCCTGTCGGCCCATCCTTCCCGGACCACCCGGAACCCCCGTCCCTCCAGCCACACCCCGGCGCGACGGGCCAGGAACCTCTCCTCTGAGCCGTTGAGGACCACAAGCACGATCTCGTCCCGGGTGTAAAACCTCTTCTCCTCCGCCCAACCCGTGAGGATCTTGCGCAGCCCCACGAAGTCGGGCTTGTACCCTTCCGGAGAAAGTTGCGCTGGTACAAGCCCGAAGAGCTTCCTCTCCAGAGGAACGTTCCACAGCCGCCGGGCAAGGTAGAGGGCCTCGAGGAAGTCGATGTCGGTGTCCACCCCCCCATCCAGGAGTAACTTGATGAGCGCCTTGGCTGCGCCCAGCCCCCGGGCCCGGAGTTTCTCCACCAAGGCCCACAGGAACTTCTGCTGCCGCCGCAGCCTCCCGAACTCGTCTTCGCCCTCACGGTAACGCACATACTGCAGGGCGTGCCTCCCGTCCAGAAGCTGCTTTCCCGCGGGGATGTCGATTATCAGGTCCTGGGATTGGTCCACGTACGAGAGGTTCTTCTCCACCACGAGCTCCACGCCCCCTAAAGCATCCACCAGCGCTTCGAAATCGGCGTAGTCCACCACCACGTAGCGATCCACCCTCACCTCGGCCAATGCCTCCACCGCCGCGATCAGGGCCGTAAGATCGCCCCGTCGGTAGAGGTCGCGCAGGGGCTTCCACTCCCCCTCATAGTAGCAAAGGAGGTTTGGGGGAAAGGAAAGGAAGAAATAGGGCACGGGGCCATTCGGATCCGGGGATATCCCCAAAAGCGCAATGGCATCAGCCTCAGGTCCCCGGTCCGGGACCGCATCCTCCCCCACGAAGAGGATGTGCACCCACTCGCCCCGGTTGAGGGCCCGTTCAATCTCGGTGGTGGAGTAGAGGAAGTAGAGGCCTACCGCTACCCCCACCAAAACCGCCCCGACGACGCTCCAGAGCCAACGCACGCACAAAGGTAGCGTAAAAGGAGAGCTCCCGTCAACTTGTACAGTGTGAAAAAGGAGGACCCCCTACATCGGTCCGAAGAAAGCGACTACTGGATCCGCCGCACCTTCACCGCGGTGCCGTAGGCGAGGATCTCGGCAGCACCGGCCATGGTCTGGGAGGTGGTAAAGCGGACCCCCACCACGGCATCGGCCCCTAGCTCTTCTGCTTGAGANATCATGCGCTGGAGGGCCTCTTCCCGGGCCTTGGAGAGCATCTCGGTATATTCCTTGATCTCCCCACCCACCACTCCCCGGAGGCCGGCCACGATATCTCGGCCCAAGTGCCTGGCCCTCACCGTGTTTCCCCTCACCAACCCCAGGATCTCGGTGACCTCATAGCCCGGTATCGCCTCGGTGGTGGTGACGATCACCTCACACCTCCTTCCCTTGCCTCACCTTATCCCGGATCAGTCCCAGGATCATGAGGAAAAGCCCCACCAAAGCCAGTGAGACGACCACTTTGAGGAAAAACGGGACAGAGCTCATCTGAAACAGGAGCCGCACCACCCANTACACGGCATANCCTGCCGCAAGGCCCACCGCCGTCATGAAGATGACATATCCTAGCCTGAGCACNAACCCATTATACGGCGCGAAGAAGGGTGGATATGGGGGAAGGCTATAATCCTGGGCCCATGATNCGTTACCGCGTTCATGTATCCGGCACGGTGCAGGGNGTGGGGTTTCGCCCCTTCGTCTACCGCATCGCCGTGCAACGGGGCCTTTCGGGCTACGTCAGGAACCTGGGGGACGCCGGGGTGGAGATCGAGGTGGAAGGNTCCCGAGACGTCCTGGACGATTTCCTGCGGGCCCTGCGGGAGGAAGCCCCGCCCCTGGCGGAGATCTCCGGGATCGCCGTCGCCGAGATCCCCCCCAACGGCGAGAGGGCGTTCAGGATCCTGAAATCCAGGGAAGGGGGAGACGGCGGACGATCCCCCCGGACATCGCCACCTGTGAGCGGTGTCTGGCCGATATCGACGACCCGAAAAGCCGTTACCACGGCTACTGGGGCACCTCTTGCACCGACTGTGGGCCGCGCTTCACGGTGATCGAGTCCCTTCCCTACGACCGTCCCCGCACCTCCATGCGGGACTTCCCCATGTGTGAGGACTGTCGCCGCGAGTACGAGGACCCCCTGGACCGCCGCTACCACGCCCAGACCATCGCCTGTCCCAAATGCGGCCCGCGGCTCTCCTACCTTGAAAACGGGCGGGAAGTTACAGGTGATCCCATCGCCCTCGCCGCACAAGCCCTTAAGTCCGGGAAGATCGTGGCCATCAAGGGGATCGGGGGAACGCACCTCGCGTGTGACGCCACCCGGGAGGAGGTCGTCGCCGAGCTCAGAAGGCGCCTGGGTCGCCCGGGGCAGCCCTTCGCCCTCATGGCGCCGCTTCCGCTGGTGAGGGAATTCGCCGAGGTGCCGCCCGAGGCGGAGCGGTTGCTCCTATCGCCCCGGCGCCCCATCGTGGTACTCCCCAAGAAAGGCGGAAAGCTCGCGGACTCGGTGGCCCCGGGACTCCACACCGTGGGGTTTATGCTGCCCTACTCCGGCCTCCACCACCTCTTGTTCCAGCGGCTCGACTTCCCCCTGGTGATGACCAGCGCCAACCTCCCCGGCCGGCCGATGCTCATCGAGAACGGGCGGATCCTTTCCAAGCTCTCGGGCATTGCGGACGGGTTCTTGCTCCACGACCGCAGGATCGTGGCGAGATGCGACGACTCGGTGGTGCGGCTCGCCGCAGGAAAGCCCGTGTTCTTGCGCCGCTCCCGGGGGTGGGTGCCGGAACCCATCCCCGTCGATCTCGGGGAGGAGGCCCTACTGGCGCTGGGGGCGGAGCTGAACGTGACGTTCGCCCTCTACCACCGAAGGAAAGTCTACCTCTCACAGCACATCGGGAACGTGGAACACCTGGAAACCCAGGAGTTTTTGAAAGGCGCGATCGCGCATCTCCTCAAGATAACGGGGGCACGGATGCCGAGAGTCCTCGTATGCGACCTGCACCCCGCCTTCCCTACCACGCGCCTGGCCGAAGAACTGGGAGAGCGGGTGATAAGAGTGCAGCACCACGTGGCCCACGTGGCCGGGCTCGCCGGGGAGCACGGGCTAGGGAAACTCGTGGGGATCGCCGTGGACGGTTACGGCTACGGAGCCGACGGAGGCGCCTGGGGTGGGGAGGTGATCGTATGGAGGGAGGGTGAGTGGCGCCGGGCGGGGTCACTTCTCCCCGTCCCCATGCCGGGGGGGGACCTGGCCACGTTACGTCCTGGCCGGATGGCGGCCTCCTTTCTGCTTGCCGCGGGCCTGGACNNCACCGAAGTGGGACTTCCTCCCGAGGAGCTCCGAATCGTGGTGCACCAGATCGAGCGGGGGCTGAACTCCCCCGAGACCACTAGCGCCGGGAGGTTTTTGGACGCGGTGGCGGCGTGGCTGGGTATTTCGCGCGAGCGGACCTACGAGGGGGAGCCGGCGATGCGGCTCGAGGCCGCGGCCGCCGAGGGGAAGCCACTCCCCCTCGAGCCCGTGATCCGGGAGCACGGGGGGAGATGGGTCCTGGACACGGTCGCTATCTTCCGGGAACTGCACCGGCTGAGGCGTGAGGGAGCACCGGCCCCGGATCTCGCGGCCACGGCCCAAGATGCCCTGGCCCGGGGCCTAGCGCGGATCGCGGTCAGGGTCGCCCAGGAAGAAGGGATAGATGTGGTGGGACTCACCGGCGGAGCGGCGGTGAACGACGCCATCGCTTCCGCGGTAAAGCGCGAAGTCGAGCGGGCCGGCCTCCGCTACGTCCAGCACGAGAAGATCCCGCCCGGAGACGGGGGCCTTTCCTTCGGGCAACTGGTCCACGCCGCCCACGCCCTCGCCGTATAGCCCGATCCCACACCCGTATGCAGTCAGCCTCATGGCCCCTATAGCGGAGTATATCACGGGCCAAACGAAGGATAGCTCCCCGCTCAGACGATGTTGCGGAGCCGGGGATCGAGGCGATCCCGGAGGGCATCCCCCAGGAGGTTGAAGGAGAGGACCGAAAGCGCCAGGAACACCCCGGGAAAGATGATGATCCAGGGGGCCCGGATGATGTAGGTGCGGCCTTCGTTCATCATTCCTCCCCAGCTGGGGACATACGGCGGTATCCCCACCCCGAGGAAGTTAAGGGCCGCAACCTCCATGATGGAGAACGCGAACGTGAACGTGGACTGGACGATCACCGGGGAGAGGAGGTTCACCGCGATGTGGCGGATAAGGATCCTCCCCGACGAGGCCCCTAAGGCCCGGGCCGCTTCCACGTAGGTGTTTTCCCGCAAGGAGAGGGTGGAGCTGTAGACCACCCGCACCATCCGCGGCGCCCACACCATCCCCACGGCGATGATCACGTTCACCATGCCGGGCTTGCCCATGATGGCCATGAGGGCCAGCGCCAGGATGATGGCGGGGAAGGCCATGATGGCATCGACCACCCGCATGATCACCATCCCCAACCGATCGTAATAGCCGCCCAAGACTCCGAGCGGTACCCCGAAAACGAGCGCGAACGCGGAGATGGAAAGCCCCAGGATAAAGGTGACCCGCGTCCCCACCAGCACCCGGCTGAAGATATCCCTCCCGAAGTGGTCGGTGCCGAAGAAGTGAGCGGCGCTTGGAGGCTTCAGGCGGTCCAGGACCTTTAGCGCATCGGGATCATAGGGGACGAAATACGGAGAGAAAATAGAGATAACGACGAGGGAAAAAAGCACTCCCACGGCGAAAAGCAGGGCTTTCCGACGCAAGATCAACCTGGCGAAACTCACCACATCCCCCTAGCGGTAACGGATTCGCGGGTCCAGGAAGGCGTAGGTGAGGTCGGTGATGAAGTTGATGATCACGTAAAGCACCGCCACCACCAGCATGATCCCTTGGATGGTGGGGTAGTCCCGCTTGAGCACCGATTGGACGATGAGGCTCCCCACGCCGGGAAGGGCGAAGACGTTCTCCGTCACCACTGCCCCGGAGACGAGGGAGGCGAAGGTGAAGGAGACCACGGTGGTGATGGGGATCGCTGCGTTGCGCAGGGCGTGCTTCAGGATCACCACCGAGTCCCGGAGTCCCTTGGCGCGGGCGGTGGTGATGTAATCGGCCCGGAGGACATCCAGCATGCTGGAGCGGGCGGTCCGGGCCACCAGGGCGGCGTTCACGAATCCCAACGCAAACGCGGGGAGGATGAGGTTCTTCAAGTTGGCGATGTTGCCGGTGGCGATGACCGAGGTATAGCCGGAGCTCGGGAGGAGATGGAGCTTTCCCGCGAAAAGGACCATGAGCATGAGCCCAAGCCAAAAACTCGGGATCGATGCCCCGGCCAAGGCCAAAAGGAGCAGGGAGTTGTCCACCCAGCTGTTGGGCCGCACTGCGGCGATCACTCCCGCGGGAATCCCCAGGCCCACCACCACGATCAAAGCCATGATCCCCAAGAAAACGCTTGTTTCGGCCCGCTGGCCGATGATCTCGAGCACCGGCTGGCGGAAGAAGATGGACTCNCCCAAATTTCCCCGGAAGAAGTTGGCGAAGTACTTATAGAACTGTACTAGGATCGGCCTGTCGAGGCCCCAAGTCCGCTTCAGGGCCTCGATCTGCTCCGGGGTGGCGTTGGGCCCGAGGAGGACCGAGGCGGGATCCCCGGGGATGAGCTGCATGAGGATGAAGGTAATGGTGACCACCAAAAGCACGCTCACCACCATCCCCGCGGCCCGCCGCAAGATATAGGACAACATCCGGCCAACCCCTCTTGTTACATGGGGGGCCTCCCCTCACGGGGAGGCCCCCTTGAGCCCTTATTCCTTCCAAGAGTTCCAGAAGTACGGGGCGGCGCCCATGTTGATGTACTCGGTACCGTAGCCCTTGAGGGAAGCGCGCTTGAGGTGCAGCTGGAAGGCATCGCCGAACTTGATGGCGGGGACTTCGATGTACCACAGCTCCATGATGGCCTCCCAGACCTTATAGCGCACCTTGAAGTCGGTGATCTGNTTGAGGACCTCGACAAGGATCCTCTTCTGGGGCGTATCCCACCAACCGGCGTAGGTGGGGCTCAACATGAGCACCAAGGAGGGGTCGGGGATGGTGTAATAGTAAGAAAAGGCGAGCTCCCATTGGGGGTTCTTTCGGTCGTTGCGGCGGGCGAAGAAGGTGGCCTTGTCGTAGACCTGGAGGTCAACGTTGAACCCGGCCTTCTTGAGCTGATCGGCTACCACCAGCGCTTGGTTGTATTGGGCCGTCATATCTCCGGCAACGATGATCCGGAGGGGTTCGCCGTTATACCCTGCCTCTTTGAGCAGTTCCTTCGCCCGCTCNGGGTTGGCCTGATTGTAGGCTTCAGTGCCCGCGGTGGTATACCAGCGGATGCCCGGGGCGAAATAGCTCCCGTTGAGCTTCCAGAACGTGGGATCCCCGTACCCGGCCAGCATAATGGGCTCCATGTCCAGGGCGGCGAGAATCGCCTGGCGGATCTTGACGTCGGCCGTAAGGCCGGAGATGGTGTTACAGAGNGCCATGGGATAGATGGGCGGGTGNTCCACGATGATAGGCACGATGTTCGGGTCACCCTCCACGTTGGGATAGAGGTCGTTGGGGATGTTGACGGCGTANTCATAGGTGCCCGCTTGAATCCCCACCAGGCGGGCGTTGTCCTCGGGGACGAAGTAGAAGAGGAGCTCGTCGAAGTATGCCACGCGCTTNCCGGCGTAGCCGCTNGCGGCATCCTCCCGGGCNGAATACCCCTCGAACCGTACGAGCTTNATATAGTCGCCGGCCTTCCACTCCGCGAACTTATAAGGGCCGGTACCGATGTAGTTCTCGGGNGATATGGGCTCGCTCCCGGCGGCCTCGGCCACCTCCTTGGGATAGATCCGGGGGCCGCCNTAGATATTGGCGAGGTACGTTTCCAGTGGGGCGAAGGGCTGATCCAAAACCATTACCACGGTGTAATCGTCCACANCTTTGAGCTCGACCACGTGGCTCCATAAGGCCTTGGAGGTGAGGCCGTACTTGCCCCAGCGCTCGAGGGAGGCTACCACGTCCTCGGCTTTAAGTTCCTTCCCGTTGTGGAATAGGACCCCTTTGCGCAGGTAGAAGGTGACCGTCTTCCCATCGGCGCTGAGCTCCCAATCCTCGAGGAGCATGGGTTTGGGGGTGTAGTNCTCGTCGAAGGCGAAGAGTCCCTCGAAGATGTGCCGGGCAGGGATGCTGGCTGCCACCCCAGTGGTCAGTTGCATATCTAAGGTCCCAGGCTCCGAGGCCAGCGCCACCTTCAGCGTCCCGCCGTACTTCGGCTCCGCCACGCCCAACAGGGCAACTCCTACAAGAAGCACACCGAAAACCACAGATCTACGCCACATGAAACCTCCTTTTAATTTCAGGGGTTTGCNGGTTCTGTTGGGTAAAAATCACCTCCTTTCTCGCATCAAGCGTTGTGCTCCCCATTATAGGGAGGACGCGGCAGGTTGTCAGCCTGCCTAACAACTTGATAGCATTGCAGGTNCAGACCACGGAAGTTACCGAGGAGCGTGAGATGATCGATCTGAGCATCGTCCAGGACCAGCTTGAGCGGACCGCAAAAAGGGCGAGGGAANGCGGGATCATCGTCCCTACCTTCAAGCAGATGCGGGATCCCGAAAAATACGTGCCCGAGAAAATAAAGGAAAAACTCAAAGGCATCGGCCTGTGGGACCTGCATCCTTTGAACCTCTTCCGCATCAC
>Ga0180916_1107_pt1 | contig 9223 bp, 8 predicted proteins | sample Deesub1362A_J573_FD_124276 | JGI IMG/M metagenome (GOLD analysis project Ga0180916, IMG submission 124276) | Candidatus Acetothermia bacterium JdFR-52 | reverse complement strand
TCAAGCGGCATCGCCGCCATCGACGCGAAGATACCCGCGTCGTTCGCCACCTCATCCAAGATCCAATACTCGGAGTCGTCCTCGTTGTGCGGATCGCAAAGCCCCACCACTACCTTGTCCTGGCAGCACGCCTCGATGTTCGCGTCGGCATCGTACACCCGCACGTAGAGCCCAGTGTGGGCGCCGATCTTGACCTCATCGACGGGGTTGCCCATGGAGTCGGTGATGTATACCTCGGACTTCGGCCGCTCGTATACCTGCGCCGTGGTCAACGAGAAGTCGTCGAAGTCGTTCGGGTCAAGATAGTAGAACGCTATCGTCGTCCCAGAGGGAAAGCGGTTGAAGCCAAGAGCTTGCTGGAGGCCCTCAAGCAACCCGAAGTCGTAGACGAAGACACCGCTATCGGGCGCCGTCTCCCACGCGTAGAAGACAACAGGTGCCACATCACTCCCGTCAAGCCAATCGTTCGGATAGTCGATGTAGCGGGGACCATCGTAGATGTTGTACCAGCGGATCGGCTGGTTCAAAGGATCCCCGCTGCCCTTCACGCCGCCGAACATCTTCAGGGCGCAGAAGGTGGTGATGGAGTCGGTCTGGCCAGAATCGGGGATCCAAGAACCNGGGTTGACGATGACGAAGAAGGGGACGTAGTCGATCTCCGTGGGGTCAAGGTTCTCGTCCTCGTCCACGATGGTGACGCGCACGTTGCACATGGCACCGCAGCCGTACTCCAGGATCCCCGGCTCCACGGTGATGGTGGAGGTGGTGTCGACGATCTTGAGCTGGTCCTGGTCGATCAGCCGCTCGTCGTGCTCGGCGGCCACGATCAAAACGAGGGTGTCCATATTTTCAAACCGCCCCTCAATCTTCTTTTCAGGGGTACCGAGCTCACCGTAGATCAGCGTGCTGTCGTATGCGGTCGCTTGGGCCCGCCATGCTTCACGAGCTTGGGGCAAATCAGCAACTCTTGCATCAAATGTAGGACCGTCTACGTCTTCATCGATGTAGATCCAGTTACCATCGGTCCAGATATCTCCCAGTGAGGTGGTGCCAAGTACGTGCTCGAATTCGTCGATGTCCGCGTAGTCAGCGTCCGCACGGTCACCTACTTGGACCCAGACTTTGTTACCGCTGTTGTCCACCCAGTAATAAATCCCGGACTCGTTGGGAATCTCGAGGAAGCGGGCGTGAGTCTGTACGATGTAAGCACCGGTCTTGAAGTCGAAGATAACGAGATCGGCGAAGAACTCACCCGGGGGGCACTGCCCCAGCTCCCGGTCGTCCACCACCACCCAGAAGCGCCTGCCCTCCCAGATCTGCGTGATCTTGTTGCCGTTAGAATCCGCGAAGTATGTGTCGAATGCCCAGGCCACGGTGCCGAACACCATGGCCGCCAAAACCATTACTCCTACTAGAACTCCTTTTTTCATCAAATCATTACCCCCTTTCTTTTGAGGTCCCATGGTCCTTGTGCCCGGCATATTTCCTCCTTTCTGCTACATCACCTCCGTCCCCAAAATATCCCGGGGCAAGCGGCACGATCCTAGCACGGCAAATTGCGTATGTCAAGAGATGATCGCTTAAATTAGCCGCTGCCCCCCTGCTCTCCATTGGCCAGTATGTTAAATCACCACCTCGCCGCTTGTCAACTACGATTTCCTCTAAAACATTGCTTCCATTATACCTGCCGCGAAAGTCACCGCGTCCGCTAAAACAAGGACACTCGTCCATCGAAGCTCGCAGAAAAACCCACACCGTTAAATAACACTCCTGAATCTACGTCGTGCCGTCAAAATAGGACTACCTCGGAAGTTCAAAGTGGCACTTAAACACCTCAATACCGGCCTTCCCCCATGGGCGAGACACTCCCGCCCATGAAATAGACCCATGTAGCCGCCGAAAGCGGAAGTGGGGAACCAGGACCGAGGTCCTATTCCTCTTCCTTTCGAACGGTGCGCCAGCGAATCTCCACAGACGCCGTCGGACTCCTCGGGGGAGAACTTCTTTCTTGCGCCGCCAGACCGCGACAGAAAATTAGGAGATCAACGCACCACCACCGTTACCGTGAAGGTCTCAGCCGCTTCCTCTTCCCATGGGCGCAGGTACGCGAAGGAAAGGGGTCCCGTGCCGGGCTCCCTCGCTTCGTAGCGGAAGAAAAAGGTCCCCCCTCCCCCTACCAAAGCTGAAGCAGCTAGGTACTCTGTCCCCTCGATCTGTGCTAGAAACTCGGGGACCTCGGTGGGCTTCCAGGTGTACCCGGTGGTGGGGTTGCCTTCCAAAGCTACCAAGAGTTTTTCATCGGTGCGCAAATATACCGTGGCCCCGTTGTCGGATTCGTCCAAAAGTTTGTAAACGGAAAGCGAGATGCCACACACCGAGGCCTTCGCCAAGCTTCGTCCATAGGGCTCCATGGCGCCGGGCGAAGGGACTTCCAGTTGAGCCCGGAAGATGCCCACCGACGTCTCTATCACCGCGGTGTACTGCCCAGGCGTAACCGGCTCGCCTTCGGGCCCGGTTAGATCCCATCTGCCCACCCACTCCTTCGCGAGAACCGGATAATCGAAGGAGTTGTCTTCATATATCCGCTCGCCTTCGGGCCCCAGCACATAAAACGCCTTGATGAGAAGATCCTCACACATACAGATACAGGACTCTTCCTGGCTGAGCTCGAACGCGCCCTTTTCTCCTGCGCGAAAGGTGAATACCCCGATGGTCACCTCCGCCGGCTCCCCCGCGGAGACACGAGCAGAGGCGCTTGCGCTCACTTGGGCCAACGCTACGCCCGGGATCCCCAAAATCACCAAACCCAAAATGAACATGCGCACGGTACGATCACCTCCACCTAAAGGTACACCCTTCCAGCGCAGAAGGTTCCTCCCGTAAGCGCAACGCGGGAACAAGAGCGCCACGTCCGCGGTTCGGTGTGCTGAGTTTGCGATAACATCGATGGGCTTTGAAGAACGGTTGGCCAAGATCGAAGGGGCCTTTGAGCAGATCGATCAGCGCCTGGGGCGCCTCGAGACGGAGATCACGTCCCTGCGTGCGGAGATCAGAACCGAGATCCAAAAGCTTGAGATCCGAAGTAAAGTCCGTATCCAAGGATTGAAATAGGAAATGCGGCAAGAAATAAACTCTGTGTGCCCGGAAATTAACTCCCTCCGTGAAGACGTGAAAGTCCTTTATCGTGTGAGCCTCTCGGTCTTCATCCCCATGTGGGTCACCATTATCGGGGCCATCAGCGGCCCCGCCCTCACGCGGTAAAAAGCCCGGGCACTGGGCCCGGGCGAGCAATCCCCTTTCCAAATACTGTTTCACCCACTTGCGCTGTGGACCACCTCGCCCTCGATGAGGACGAGCTCCACCCGGCTCCGGGCNACATCGAAGGGATGTGCGGCNAACACCACGAGATCCGCGTCCTTTCCNGGGGCGATGGAACCCACCCGATCATCAATCCCCAGGATCTCNGCCGGGTACAGGGTNATGGCCTTGAGGGCCTCCCCTTCGTCCATCCCCTCCCGCACCGCCAGCGTCGCGTCGAACAGGATGTACTTCACCGCCGACATCTGGTCGGTCTGAATGGCAACCTTGACCCCGGCCCGGGAGAGCTCCACCGGGTTCTTGGGGCTCATCCCCCGAAGTTCGTACTTGGTGCGGGAAAAGAGAATCGGCCCTACCACACAGGGCACTCCCCGCTCGGCCAGGATATCTGCCACCTTGTAGCCTTCAGTGGCGTGGATGAGGACCACGTCCTTTATCCCGAACTCCTCGGCGATCCTGAGGGCAGTCATGATGTCGTCGGCCCGATGGCAGTGGATGTGGGCGGGAAGTTCCCCAATGAGCACGTTCGCCAGGGCCTCGAGCTTTATGTCTACCTCGAAGGGTTCGCCCTTTTCACGAGCGTGCTTTTTCTTCTCCAGGTAGTTTTTGGCCTTGGTGAGCCACTCCCGCAAGAGCCCGGCGTTACCCATCCGGGTGGAGGGGAGCTTCTTCTTCTCCCCGTAAACTCGCTTGGGGTTTTCGCCCAGGGCCATCTTCATCCCCGCCGGGGCCTTCACCAGCATCTCCTCCACGGTGCGTCCCCGGGTCTTCACCACTGCGGTCTGGCCCCCCACGACGTTGGCGCTTCCGGGCCCGGTGTTGATGGTGGTGACGCCCCATTTCCTCAGGTCCTCGAAGGCCATGTCCTCGGGGTGGATGGCGTCGATGGCCCGGAGGTGGGGGGTTATGGGCTCGGTCATCTCGTTACCGTCGCTGTGCTGCCAGCCGATCCCGTCGGGGAAGATACCCGTGTGGCAGTGGGCGTCGATGAGCCCCGGGATCACGTACTTCCCGGACACATNGATCACTTGCGCCTCGCTTGGGACATCCACGTTCGTTCCCACTGCCTTTATGGTCTTTCCCTCCACGAGAACCGTGGCTCCTCTGAGCTCTTCCGTGGGAGTAAGCACCGTTCCCCCTNCAATCGCCAGCATCTCCCCTCCTTCGATGAAAAATTCANTNTCCTTTCTAGCCTGGCGGCGCAGAGAATTCAAACCCTATACGGAAAAAGGGGAGTNCCTAAGCTATTTCCCCAAAACCAGCCGGATCCCCTGGCTGAAGTGGCGGCTGAAGGCGAGGAACACCAACAGGATCGGCAGGGTGAGGATGGTGGCCGCGGCGTAAAGCGGCCCGGGATAGGGGTTGTAGCTGCTTTGGATGGTCGCTAGCAAAACGTTCAGGGTCCGCATGGAGGTGTCCTGGACCACCACCAGGTCCCACAGGAGCTCCTCCCATCGGGCCATGAAGAGGAAGAGGGCCACGATGATGGTGATGGATTTGGAAAGCGGGATCATTATCCGGAAGATGATCCGCCACTCCGAGGCCCCGTCCACCCGGGCCGAGTCGATAATTTCCTGGGGCACCGATTTGAAGAAGCTCGTATACATGAAGATCGCCCACACGCTCATCGCCTTGGGCACGATCATGGCCCAGTAGGTGTTGAACCACCCGAAGGCCTTCACCAAAAGGAACGTGGGGATGAGGAGGATCACCGCGGGATAGAACATCTGGAAGAGGATGAAATCGTAGACCAAGCGCCCTCCCCGGAAGGGAAGCTTCGCCAGGGCGTACCCGATGATGGCTGCGCTTAAGACCATCAACGTGGTGGATGAGACGCTCACGATGACGCTGTTGAGGAAGGCTCTCAGCCACGGCTTCGCCACCAACGCCTCGGTCCCGGTGAAAAGCCAAATATATGAGCGCAGGGTGAGCCGGGAGGGGATGAAGACCTTGTTCACCTGGTCCCAGGGAGCCAGGGACTGAAGCACCATGTAGATGTAGGGGAAGATGGAGATCAAGAGGAGAACCACAGCGGCGGTGTACTTGATCGCGTTATAGGTCGATCTACGCCTATTCATAGCCCAACGCCCTCCCCCACCGCTGCATCAATCTCCGCACGATCAGGACCGAGGTGAAGGTGATGGCGGCGTTGATGAAGGAGATCGCCGCCCCGTACCCGGCCCGCAGGTTCTGGAACACTTGGTAGTAGATCTCCAGGTACCAGGTATGGGTCGCCCGCCCGGGGCCGCCCCCCGTGAGCATGAAGGGCTCGGTGAAGATGGCGAAACACAGCCCCACGGCCATGATGAGAACGGTATAGAAGGCAGGATAGAGCATCGGGAGGGTGATGCGGAAGAGCTTAGTGAAGAACCGCGCCCCATCGAGCTCCGCCGCCTCGTAGAGCTCCTTNGGTATCGATTGCAGCCCCGCCAGAAAGATCAAGGCGTAGTAACCTGAGAACTTCCACGCGATGAGGAGGCTGATGATGAAGACCGCCAAGACGGGGTGTCCGAACCAGTTGGGGATCGTCCCGAAGAGCGCCTTGAATATGGGCGCCGCGGGACTGTTGTAGGCCAGGATCCCCCGAACCACCAGTGCCACCGCCACCCCGGAGGCGAGGTACGGCATGAAGAACCCCACGGAGAAGAACGCCCTCCCCCAGGGAAGGCTGTTTATGAGCAGTGCCACCGCCAGCGACTGCACCAGCACCATGGGGAGGAAAAACCCCATGATGCGATAGGCGCTGAGGAAAGCCGCATGGACCCGGGCGCTTTTGAACGCCTTGACGAAGTTCTCCAGGCCGATGAAATCGATCCGGGGGGAGATGAGGTTCCAGTTGGTGAACACGAGCCACAGGCTCCAGCCCAACGGGATGAGGAAGAACACCAAAGAATAAAGGAGGTAAGGGGATGTGAGGAGCCATCCCCTTACCTCCATCCACCTCGCTACACGTCTACGGCCCAACTATCACNCCGGGGAGAACCTTTACTCCTCCAAGAGCAATAGTATTTCGCGCTTGGCGTCTTCCCAAGCTTGCTCCGGGGTCTTCTGCCCCAGGAGCGCCGGGATCATGCCGTATTCGGACAAGGCGGTCTGGATNTCCTGGACCTTGGGGGTCTTGAGCGGTGGCACGGCGTAGGGGAGCTCTTCGGCGTAAGGGATCAACTCCGGGGTCTCCGCGAACACCGCGGCGAAGGCGGGGTTGGTAGTGAGGTCCTCACGGAGGGGCAGGAGGTTGGTCTGCTTGAACCAGGCCACGTCGTTCTCCACGGAGCCGAACACCCACTTCACGAACTCCCAGATGGCGTTGATCTGCTCCTGGGAGGCGCCGGAGGCGTGGGGAGCATAGATGACGATGCCTTTGGCGTCGGCGAAGGTCTTGTGGGGTTTGACATAGCCGAAGCTCGCCGGCACCGGCGGCGGGGCGAAGACGAGATTCTCGCCGAACTTAAGTTCGGGGAAGTTCTCCTTCATCCACGGGATGCCCCAGGGGCCGAAGTTGGTCCAGATGCTGAGCCCGGTCTGGAAGGGGTTCTCCGCCGGCTGGGTGAGGAGGAGCTCCGCAGCGTTGAGCTCCTGGAGGAACTTGAACACGGTGATCACCGCCTCATCGTCGGCTACCAGCTTCCCGCCGGAGAGGAAGGGGTTACCGTCGCTGGCGGCGTTGTAGAGCATGAAGAAGTCGAACCACCGCTGCCACCAGGTGGGCTGTACCAACGCGGTGCGGGCCCAGAGNAACTTGTCGGGATACATCTCCTTGAGCTTCTTGCCCACCGCCAGGATCCCCTCATAGGTGGCCGGCGGTTCGCCGAAGCCTAGCTCCTTGAGGATGTCCAGCCGCCAGGCGAAGAGCATGGCGTTGGCGTAGATGGGGAAGATGTAGTAGTTGCCGTCGCCGAAGACCCATCCCTTGATGGCGTTGGTCATGCGGCGAGCGACGATGAGCTCGTCCCATCCGGGGAGCTCGTTCAGGGGCACCACCGCTCCGGCCTCCACCAGCTGGGCCCCGAAACCGGTGAAGATGTTCTCCGAGGCCGTGGGGGCNTTGCCGCCCGCGATGGCGGCGAGAATGGTGCCCTCGGAGCCCTGCGGGCCTTCCACGATGGCCTGGACGGTGATCTTGACGTCGGGATGCTCGGCCATGTACGCCTCGGCCATGGAGCGCCAGAAGGCCTCCTGGGTGGGGTTGGGAGCGGTCCAGAAGACCACCTCCACCGCGTAAACCACGACGCTCAGGGCGAAAAGCCCCGCCAAAAGAAGCACGAACTTCCTCATGGTGACTCCCTCCTTTTACGTTGTTTTTTCGGAAGCGAAGAGGCTTTTCCCTTTACCACCTCCCTCCCCTTCGCCGCCACAGGAGTGCCGCACCACCAAAGTGGCGGCGAGCTTGATTTCCACAGGAGGTCCCCCCTTTCCGTCCAAAAGTTCGAGCAGCCTCCTCACCGCCAGGCGACCCATGCTGTGTCTGTCCACGCGCACCGTGGTGAGGGGGGGCTCCAGGTGTGCCGCCCAGGGAGCATCGTCGAAGCCAACGATGGCGATATCGTCCGGGATACGGAGGCCGGCCTCTTTGATGGCCCGCATCGCCCCCACGGCAGCAGCATCGTTGGCCGCTACCACCGCGGTGGGGAGGGAACCGACGGAGAGGATCTTCCGCATCGCCACCCAGCCGTAATAGGTGTTGTCTTTCCCCTCACCTCCCTCGGGCTCCCCGGTGGCTACCCACTCCTCCCGCAGCGGGATCTCGCGTTCCGCGAGCGCGGCGCGGAAGCCGGAAAAGCGCTCGGAAAAACTCAAATTGTCCAGGGTCTCGGCGACGAAGGCGAGCTTCCGGTGTCCCAAGGCAATGAGGTGGGAGGTGGCGGCGTAGGCACCGCCGTGGTTGTCGATGGNCACACAGTCCACCTCCAGGGGATCGAGGTGGTTGTCCACCAATACCAGCGGGACGCCGCGGCGCTTAAGCCGCCGGATGAACCGCACCTCGAAATCACATCCGGCGAGGATGAGACCATCGATCTTTCGGGTGTTGAGGATATCGGGAAGGACGGAGGAGTCGCTGGTGGAGAATATAAGGTGGTAGCCGGCCTCGGTGGCGGCGGCCTCCGCTCCGGCCATGATCTCGCCGTAGAACGAAGTGGGCGAAAAGGACTGGCGTTTGTGGATCAGGAGCCCGATGTTTTCGGTTTTTTTGAGGGCCAAGGATCGGGCGGGGGCGTGAGGGGTATACCCGAGTTTTCGAGCCACCTCGAGGATCCGGGCTCGCAGAGCAGGGCTCACCCCGGGCTTTCCGTTCAGGGCTCGGGACACGGTGGAGGTGGTGGTCCCCACCGCTTGCGCGATGTCCCTGAGGGTGACGCCCCGTTTAGACCGCACCGCGCCCACCTTCGCTAAAGCGTTTGCTCAACTTGACGGAAGCTTATACAGCAAATCCTGATATCTTGTCAAGTTTGTAAACTCAACCGGTTGCGTTAAATTTCTGCGGGATGTTCACCCGGTACGAGGGAAACCCCCTCATCGCGCCCCGGGGAACCGGCTGGGAAGCGGTTGCCACTTTCAACCCCGCCGCCCTATACCGGCACGGAAAGTTCCATATCCTTTACCGGGCCGTGGGCGATCACCTCCGCTACACTTCCTGTCAGGGCTACGCCGCGTTCGATGAGGATTTGAACCTCCTCGAAAGGCACCCGAAGCCCGTGCTCGGGCCGGATCTCCGCCTCTGGGAGATGTCCATCGAGGACGCCCGCTTGGTGGAGCTGGAGGGAACAGTGTACATGACCTACTCCGTCATCGCCACCCCGGTACCGCCCCCGGCGTTACGGCGCCGCCTCGGGATCCCCGAACCGGAGATGTCATCCTTCCGCACCGCCCTGGCCCGGGTAACGGGCCTCGGTGAGCCCGGGGGGCC
>Ga0180916_1142_pt1 | contig 9482 bp, 12 predicted proteins | sample Deesub1362A_J573_FD_124276 | JGI IMG/M metagenome (GOLD analysis project Ga0180916, IMG submission 124276) | Candidatus Acetothermia bacterium JdFR-52 | reverse complement strand
CAAGCGCCTCCCTATTTGGCCTTGCTCCGGCCGGGGTTTGCCGTGCCCGGGAACCTCGCAGCCCCGGCGGTGGGCTCTTACCCCACCGTTTCACCCTTGCCTCCATGACGCCCGGGGACGTGAGCCCCCGAGCCGGATCGGCGGTCTGTTCTCTGTGGCACTTTCCAGGGGTCGCCCCCTCTCGGCTTGCGCCGAGCGGCCTGCCCTGCGGAGTCCGGACCTTCCTCGAGGGCCCACTGGGCCCCCGCGGCCCCCAACCCTCTCCCCAGAACTAAATTATACCCCGTTGTCGCCTTAAATGGATCGCCCGCAGAAGCCGAACCACCAGGTAAAGCCCCCCGAGCACGATCCCCGCCACCGCTCCCGGGGAAAGTCCCCCATCTTTTCCCCGAGAGACCTTTCCCTCCCGGAGCCAGGAGAGGAGCTTATCGGAGAGGGAGAGGATCGCTAGCGAGGGGTGGTGACGCCCTAGGTCCCTTTCCGTTTCCTGCAAGGCCTTGAGCCACACCTCGTCGGGAATCCTCCCCTTGACCTCCGCCCCCCGCCAGCCCACGGCCCTCCAGGAGCCCCCCTCCCGCACGAAGACCACAAGCAGTGCTTTCTCGGATAGCCCCCAACTGGAAGCGATCTCCGCCGCGTACCGCCAGGGGTTCCCGAAGGGGTCCCTCCAGCTAGCCAAATACCAGAATTCGACGCCCAGTTGGGAAAAGGCCTCGATTCGCTCCGCCAAGGCTTCCCGGTGTGGGCGCTCCAGGGTTTGGCCGTAGTCGTTTATCCGGCCCACGGGGAGGGGAAGGGTGTAGACTTCTTGGGCAAGACCTAAAGTGCCGACTCCAAGTACAAGAAGCGNGAGCAGTTGTCGCAGGTTACCACCTCCCCGTCCCGGGCGCGGTCCACGGTAGTCTGGGATACATTAAGGTGGCACCCGCTACAAGTACCATGTACGATGCGAACGATGGGATCGGGGTACATCTCCCGGAGCCGCTCATAGTGAGAGCGGAGGTGGGCGGGGATCTCTTCGGCCGCGGCTTCCCTCTTTTGCCGGAACTCCTCGATCTCTGCCTTCAGGCCCGAAATCTTCCCGAGGAGCTCGTTCTTTTCTCCCTCCAGCTTGGCGAGCCGCTCCATATGAGCGGCTTCGTCCTCCTTCAACTTCTCCGCGTCGACCTCGGCCTCCTCCATGAGCCGGATCGCCTCCTCTTCCACCTCGTCGATGCGGGAACGGAGAAACTCCACCTGTTCCTTCAGGTACTCCATCTCTTTGTAGGGGATGATGTCGTGGTCGAGCTTGTGTTGGTAGGTGCGGATCTTCTCGTCGATCTCGTCGGCCTCCAGGGCCTTCTCGGTGGCCCGGGCCCGCAGGGCCTTGTGCTCCTCGACCCGTTTGGCGAACGCGTCCTTTTCCGCGGCGATGCGCCGCTCCACCAACGCCACTTCCCCTTCCAGGGCCTTCANCCTGCGCTGTGCTTCNAGGATCGCCGCATCGAGCTCGCCCAGGGCGAGGAGTTTCAAGAGGTGCGCCTTCACGGGGTGATCACCTCGATCCCGGGGAACCTGTTTCGGAGGAGCTCCGCCACGTGTTTCACGAACACAAGCTCCGTCTCCCGATGCCCCAGTNCGGCCACGGTGAGGCCGGCTTCCGTCGCAGCCAGGGCTTCGTGGTAACCCGACTCCCCGGTAAGGAAGAGCTCACCTCCCTTGGCCAACGCTTCCTGCCACAACTTTCCCCCCGCCCCCCCGCAGACCGCCACTTTCCGGACCACCCTTTTTTCGTCCCCATATACCGCCGGGGACTTCGCCCCGATGGCCTGGGCGAACCTCTCGATGACCTCCCTAGCTTCGACCGCCCCTTCGAGTTCGCCGATCCGTCCGAGCCCGTGGCGGTTATCGCGGAGTTCCAAGGGATAGAGGTCATAGGCCACCTCCTCGTAGGGATGCGCCGCAAGCACCGCCCCCACCACGGCCCGGAGCTTTTCCTGGGGCACGATGGTCTCAAACCGTATTTCCCTCACGTGTTCCTCTTTCCCCACCTGTCCGATGTAGGGCCGTGTCCCTTCTTCCGGGAGGAAGGTGCCGGTCCCCTCGAGCCTGAAGGAGCAGTGGCCGTAGCGACCGATCTTCCCCGCCCCCGCGGAGAACGCAGCCTCTGCCACCTCATCCAGGTGATCCGGGGGAACAAAGACCACGAGCTTGTAGAGCTTTCCCCGGGGAACCAACGGTTCCGCTCCCCTCAACCCCAAGAGCGCCGCAAGCCTCTCCCCCATCCCCCCGCGGGCGGAATCGTAGGGAGTGTGGACGGCATAGCAGGCGGTGCCTTCGTGGAGGAGGACCGAGATCTTCCGTCCCAGGGGCGTCCCCGGTCTGATCTCCTGGAGGGGGCGGAATATGAGGGGATGGTGGGTTATCAGGAGGTCCACCCCCTGGAGGCGGTCGACCAGGGAAAGCTCGAAGTCCAAGGCCACGAGGATTCGGTTGCAGGGGAGGGAGAGATCCCCCACTTGGAGTCCCGAATGGTCCCATTCCTCCGCTAGAACCGGAGGGAAGAGCTCATCTAGATAAGAGGTAACTTCTCGGCGCTCCATGCTCACTTCAATGAGTGTAGCCACAATCGCCGTTGTTGCACAAGCCAACCCTGCGCATACTTCTNGTGGAGATGAAGCGAACCGGGACGGCGGACCTTCCCCTCCANTGGGGGCAGGCGCCCAGGTGGCTTTTCCGGAGGATGGTAGCCTTATCCGAGGCCATCCTCTGGGCGTTGGCCGACTCCTTCGGGACCCGGGGAGTTTTGGAGCGGCTCTCGGATCCCCACTGGTTCCAGGCCCTAGGCTGTCTTTTNGGGTTCGACTGGCACTCGAGCGGCCTCACCACCACCACTTGCGGGGCCCTCAAGGAAGCGCTCAAGTCCGTGGGCCGGGAGCTGGGCATCTTCGCCGCGGGCGGAAAGGGTGCTACCTCCCGCCGCACCCCTGAGGAGCTACGATTGATCTCTGAGACGCTCGGTCTAGAACCCGAGCCGCTGATCTACGCCTCCCGCATGACGGCCAAAGTGGACTCCGCTTGCCTACAGGACGGCTATCAGATTTACCACCATGTGTTCTTCTTCGACCGGACGGGACGGTGGTGCGTGGTCCAACAGGGGATGGACCCCACAACGCGCATGGCCCGCCGGTACCACTGGATCTCGGAAGGACTTTCGAGCTTTGTAGAGGAACCTCACAAGGCGGTGGTGGGAAAGAGGCGCGATGCGATTCTGAACCTGGTGGCGAAGGAAGCGGCCCCGGCCCGGGAGACGATCCCGGAGATCGTGGCCCGGCCCCCGGAAAGGACGTTGGCGGAGCTGGAAAAGATCCCTTCCCTCGCCATGCCTCGCCGCCACGGAATCGTCTCCGCCGCTGACCTGACCCCGAAGGGGATGAAAAAAGTGCTCCTTTCCCTCTACGAGCGGGCGCCCGTGGATTTCGAAGAGGTCTTGGCAACCCCCGGCCTGGGCCCGAAATCCCTGCGGGCGCTGAGCTTGGTATCGGAGCTCATCTGGGGGGCTCCGGCCTCGGTCCGGGACCCAGCCCGGTTCGCCTACGCCCACGGCGGAAAAGACGGAACCCCCTATCCGGTGGACAAGCACACCTACGACAAGACCATCTCTTCCCTCAGGAAGGCAATCCTCCAGGCGAAGGTGGGGCGCCGGGACCGGCTGGAAGCGTTGAGGCGGCTCCACCGGCTCTTCTCACCCGGCCCCTAAGCTCGGGTGTAAAAATTGACACTCTGAAACCTTCCACACTACAATGACCCAAATCCCCAGGGGCGAGGGCAGCGTGGTCAAGGTTTTTTCCTTGCCCCGAAAGGAGGTAGCGGTGAGGAGGCTTTTGGTAGGTGTGGCGGCGTTGGCGTTGTTGGCCGGGTTGGCGGTAGCCCAGGAGCCCATCAAGATCGGGGTACTGGTAGAGTTCACGGGCGGGTGCGCCGCCTACGGCCAGTACGCCAAGCGGGCCCTGGAGCTCGTGCGGGAGACGGGGATTGTGCCGCTGGAGGTCCTGGGCAGGCCCGTGGAGCTCGTCTATTACGATGCCCGTACCGAGCCCACCGAGGCCGTGACCGGGGTCAAGCGCCTCATCGAGGTAGAGGGGGTCGTGGCCATCATCGGGACCATGTGCTCCGGGCCGTACCTCGCGGCGGGCAAAGTCACCACCGTCCCGATGATCAGCCCCACCAGTACCAACCCGCTCACTACCAATCCCGACTACTGCTTCCGCGCGTGCTTCCTCGATGACGCCCAGGGGGCCATCGGGGCCTATTTCGCCCGTGAGAAGCTAGGGGCGGAGACGGTGGCGCTGGTGGTGGACGTGGCCCAGCCCTACTGCGTGGGGCTCGGGAACTACTTCAAGCAGGCCTTCGAGGCCTTGGGAGGCAAGGTCCTGGCGACTTTGGCCATCCGCACCGGTGATGTGGACTTCACCGCCCAGCTCACCGAGATCAAGCGCTTGAACCCGGATCTTATCTACGTGCCGAACTACTACACCGAGGTGGCCCTCTTGGCGAAGCAGGCCCGGGANCTCGGCCTCACCCANCAGATCCTGGGGGGCGACGGCCTCCACGCCGCGGAGCTCATCAAGATCGGCGGCGATGCGGTGGAGGGGATCATTTTCACCACTTTCTGGCACGAGACCGCTGCCATCACCGAGGTGGGCAAGAAGTACGTCCAAGCCTTCAAGGAGAAGTTCGGCGAATCCCCTGATTCCTTCGGCGCGTTGGCGGTGGACTGCTACCTTCTCATTTTGGACGCCATCGAGAGGGCGGGTTCCACCGACCCCGAGGCGATCAAGGAGGCCCTGAAGACCGCTGACCTGGAGGTGGTCACCGGCCGCACCATCATGACCCCCAAGGGCGACCCGGCCAAGGACTTCGTTATCCTCACGGTGAAGGACGGCGCGTTCGCCTTCTACGACGTCGTTCCCGCTACGAAGGCCCAAGAGATCGTGAAGCGGGTCTACGGCGAGGGAGGCTGAGCTGGGAAGGTAGTTAGTTTGGGCGGGCCGGGGCTCCGGCCCGCCTCTTTCTCCTGAACGGAGGCGCGGTGGATATACAGCAGTTCTTCAACGGCCTTACGTTGGGGAGCCTCTACGCCCTCATCGCCATCGGCTACACCATGGTCTACGGGATCCTCCGGCTCATCAACTTCGCCCACGGGGACATCTTCATGTTCGCCGGCTACTGGGTCTTCTTCGGATACTTCCTCTTCAAGCTCCCCTGGTGGGCGGCGGCGGTGCTCTCGGTGATCTTCACCGCCGCCATGGGATGGGCGATCGAGCGGGTAGCCTACCGCCCTTTGCGGAACGCCCCGCGAATCTCCCTCCTCATCACCGCCATCGGGATGTCCTTGCTTTTGGAACACATCATCATCGTCCTCCCCTGGGCCGGGGGGATTCAGAAGCAGTTCCCCCGCCCCGACTTCATGATCAGGATCTTCGAACTCGGTGGAGCTCGGATCCAAGCCGTCACCATATGGGTCCCGGTGATTGCGGCAGTGTGCCTTTTGGGCCTCCTCTACCTCCTTTACCGCACCAAGGTGGGGCGGGGGATGAGGGCCATCGCCACCGACATGGAGGCCACCGAGCTCATGGGGGCGGACATCAACCGGATCATTTCCTACACCTTCATCGTGGGCTCGGCCCTGGCGGCGGTGGGCGGGATCCTGTGGGGGTGCCGTTACCCGGCATTGAGGTTCGATATCGGCATCATCCCCGGCTGGCGGGCGTTCACCGCCGCGGTGGTGGGGGGCATCGGCAATGTCATCGGGGCGATGATCGGGGGGTTCGTCCTGGGGATGGCGGAGATCATCTTCGTCGCTACCTTGCCGGCCTACTCCGGGTACCGGGACGCGGTGATCTTCGCGATCCTGATCCTCTTCCTCCTGGTCAAACCCACGGGGATCATGGGTAAGCCGCTCAAGGAGAAGGTATGAAGCTGAACCGAATCCTCACGTTACTCGCGTTGGCGGCCCTGTTCGGCTTCATCGCGTGGGGGAACAAGAACCTGGATCCCTTCCTGTGGCAGGTCCTCAACTTCGGNGCAATATACGCCATCGCCGCCGTGGGCTACACCGTCATCAACGGGGTGACCGGCCAGTTCTCCCTGGGCCCCCACGGGTTCATGCTCCTGGGGGCTTACCTCGTGACGCTCCTCGTGCTCCCCCTCGACCAGAAACAGATAACCTGGTTGTTCCAACCTCTGGTCCCGCCGTTTTCCGAATTCACCCTGCCGTATTCTGGNTTCATCCTGGCGTTGATCGGGGCAGGGGTGCTGGCNGCCCTCTCCAGCATCATCGTGGGAATTCCGGCGCTGCGGGCCTTGAGGGGGGACTACCTTGCCATCGCTACCTTCGGATTTGGGGAAATCCTCTTCGTTTTGGCGGTGAACCTGATACCGCTTACCAACGGGGCCATGGGGATTACCGGGATCCCGAAGTACACGAACCTGTGGTGGTCCATTGGGGCACTTGTGATCCTCACCTACGCTGCCATTCGCATCAAGAACTCAAGCTTCGGGAGGGCCTTGCGGGCTATCAAGGAGGACGAGCTNGCGGCCCAGTCCATGGGGATAAACGTCTTCTGGATGAAGCTCGTGGCCTTCATCTTCAGCGCCTTCTGTGCCGGGGTGGCCGGGGGGCTTTANCCCACTCTAGTTGGCTCGGTAAGCCCTGATCCCTTCCGGTTCTTCATGACCTTCTATCTCCTCATCATCATCGTCCTCGGGGGGTTGGGAAGCATCACCGGAGCGGTGGTAATGGGGTTCGTGTTCGCCGCCCTGTTCGAGGGTCTGCGGTTCCTGGACACCGCCTTCGTTCCGGGGATGCGGATGGTGTTTTTCTCGGTGATGCTCATATTGGTGATGCTCTTCTTCCGCCGGGGGCTCTTCGGGGAGTCGGAGTTCACGTGGGACTGGATTCTGGGGCTTTTCCGAAGGAGGAGGGCATGAGCGGAAACGACGTGATCCTCTCCATGCAGAACCTCACCATGAAGTTCGGGGGTCTCGTGGCGGTGAACGACTTCTCCATGGACATCCACAAGGGTGAGCTCGTGGGGCTCATTGGCCCCAACGGCGCAGGGAAAACCACGATTTTCAACATGATCACCGGCCACTACACCCCCACCTCCGGGAAGATCATCTTCGAGGGGCGGGATATCACCGGCCTTCCGCCCCACAAAGTGGCCCTCCTTGGGATCTCCCGCACCTTTCCAGAACATCCGCCTCTGCCGAACCATGTCTGCCCTGGACAATGTCCTTATCTCCTTCCACCCCCACGTCAAAAACCCCTTCTTCGGGGCGATCGTCCCCATCTTCGGGTACTTCCGGGTGGAGCGGGAGATGCGCCGGCGGGGGATGGAGCTTCTGGAGCGGTTGGGCCTGGAGAAGTGGGCCAAGGAACCAGCGGGTTCGCTTCCGTACGGGCTTCAGCGGCGACTGGAGATCGCTCGGGCCCTGGCCACGGAACCGCGGCTGCTCCTCCTGGATGAGCCCGCGGCGGGGATGAACCCCGCCGAAGCCGCCGACCTCATGGACTTCATCCGGGGGATCCGCCAGGAGTTCGGNCTCACCATCTTCCTCATCGAGCACGTGATGCAGGTGGTCATGGGGATATGTCCCCGGATCCGGGTGATAGACTTCGGAGTCTCCATCGCCGAGGGGACNCCCGAGGAGATAAAGTCGAACCCCAAGGTGATCGAGGCCTATCTGGGGGAGGAGGAACTCGGTGCTTGAGGTGAAGGATCTGCACGTCTACTACGGGGGCATCCACGCCCTGCAGGGGATCTCCATCTCGGTCCCGGAAGGAAGCGTCGTGACCCTGCTCGGGGCGAACGGGGCGGGGAAGACCACTACATTGCGGACCATCATGGGGCTGGTGCGGCCGAGGGTGGGGGAGATCACCTATCGGGGAAAACCCATCGTGGGGCTTCGTCCCAGCCGGATAGTGCGCATGGGGATCGTGATGTGTCCGGAAGGGCGCAGGATATTTCCCGACCTCACGGTGTGGGAGAACCTCCTCATGGGATGCTACGCCCGTACCGACCCCGAGATCGAACGGGACCTGGAATGGGTGTTCAGCCTCTTCCCACGCCTCAAGGAGCGGCGACGGCAGGCCGGGGGGACACTGTCAGGAGGGGAGCAGCAAATGCTGGCCGTGGCCCGGGCCCTGATGGCAAAACCCACTCTCCTGCTTCTGGACGAGCCCTCTTTGGGCCTCGCTCCGGTCCTCATCACCGAGCTCTACAACGCCTTCCGCCAGATCCACCAGGAAGGCCGCACCATCCTCTTGGTAGAGCAAAACGCTCGCGCTGCCCTCTCCATCGCCGAATATGGGTACGTGCTCGAGACGGGGCGGATCGTGGCTGAGGGCCCCAAGGACGAGCTCGTGAGCTCCGATCTCGTCCGCAAGGCCTATCTGGGCATCGGCTGAAGTCTCGGTCGCCGTCTTGAGTAACGCGGGCCTTCTTAACTTAGTAAGGGATATGGGCGCTCATGACCGGGGACATGTGGAGAGAGTAGCCCGCCTGGCGCGCTATATAGCCCAACGGGAAGGGGCGGATCTGGAAGTGGTGACCGTGGCGGCGAAGTTGCACGATATGGCGAGAGACGGACCGGACCACGCCCGCCGGGGCGCGGAGATCGCAAGGGGGGTTCTGCGAAGCCAAGGATATGAAGAGGAATTCATCGAGCGTGTAGCCCATTGCATCGAGGCCCACTCCTTTTCCGGCGGGGTGGAACCGCGGACCCTGGAAGCAAGGGTGCTCAGCGACGCCGACAAGCTCGATGCCATGGGCGCCATCGGCGTAGCCAGGGCTTTTCTCTACTCGGGGAAAGTGGGGCGTTCCCTGGAGGACACCCTCCGCCATTTCGAGGAGAAGCTCCTAGGGCTCTACGATCTTTTGTACACCGAGGCCGCGAGAGAACTGGGGCACGAACGCCACAAGTTCCTCGTGGAATTTTACCAACGCCTGCGGGAGGAACTCTTCTCGGATCCGGGAGATATAAACTAACGCGTCTCCGGAAGACGGCGCTTTTGGGACGCCTCGATAGGTTTTAGGCCTTATAGCGCGGCACAGGTGACAAGATCGACAACTAGAACTGAAACTCCATGAAATTCAAATCCCCATTCCCGACCACCGCTTGGGGAGCAAGTTGACCACAGGGGCATCCNTTTTTGCACATCGAACTTAGCACTTATTCTTATAAGCTTGGCTTTCTCCTCCTTCCGTTCAGCCGATCCAGTTGGGCGAGGGATCCACCTTTGTTGCCGCGGGAAATTCAGGCAAAACGCTCCGGATCCGCCCAAGTACCCCCTCGTCCCCCCGGACCAACACTTGATAGCGAGGCACCCCCCGCAGGGGAAGGAGCCGCGCCGGGCCGAGGACCTCCAACCCCGTCTTCCCCAGAGCTTCCGCGTACCTGCCCGCTAGCTTCTCCGCCCGCTTCCCTTCCACCAAAAT
>Ga0180916_1091_pt1 | contig 10372 bp, 11 predicted proteins | sample Deesub1362A_J573_FD_124276 | JGI IMG/M metagenome (GOLD analysis project Ga0180916, IMG submission 124276) | Candidatus Acetothermia bacterium JdFR-52 | reverse complement strand
GCGGTTCTCCACCAGCTGGAGGTAGGTGACGGTGGAGCCGTCTTTGTTTACGCGGCGCTTTTCCCGGATGAACATGACACTGCGTTATACCATGTCATCGTTCGTGATAAAAGGAGACAAATGTCTATTATGTGGCACTACATGAGGAGGCGAAATCTTGCCCGAGGCGATAGAAAAGCTCGTATTTGAGGGATCGAGGCCTCAGAAAACTGCCCTAACTTGTCAAAGTCGGGTCAGATGGCGAGTTGGTGGACGAGTTCGTACAAGCGGAGGTCGATGGCCATTCGCTTTCGTCGCACGACCTCCAGAGGGACTCTAGCCACTTCTCCTTTTTTCCAGGCCACCATGTGGCCGAAGAGCCCCGCATTCACGTCCTCAGCGGCCAAAGCGCCGAAGCGGGAAGCAAGGATCCGATCGGTGGCGGTGGGAGAACCTCCCCGTTGGAGATGGCCCAGCACGGTCACCCGGACCTCCAAATGGGTGCGCTCGCGGAGGAAGTTGGCGATGACCTCCACCGAGCCGAGCTTGGCCGTAACCCCTTCGGCCACCACCACGATGGAGTGGCGTTTCCCCTTGCGGTAGAGGGCCGAGACGCGCTGAGCCACTTTCTCTAAAGGAACTTCCACCTCGGGCACGAGGACAAGCTCTGCCCCACCGGCGAGCCCGCCCATCAGGGCGATATAGCCCGATTCCCGGCCCATCACCTCCACCAGGAAGACCCGCTCGTGGGCGAGGGCGGTGTCGCGGATGCGGTTCAGGGCCCAGACCACGGTGTTCACCGCGGTGTCCACCCCGATGGCGAGTTCCGTCCCCTCGATGTCGTTGTCGATGGAGGCCGGGATCCCGACCACATTAACTCCCTGGTCGGAGAGCCACCGCGCCCCCTGAAGCGAGCCCTCCCCCCCGATGACGAATCAGGGCATCGAGCCTTTCGCGTTCGATGGTTTCCAGGGCCCGGCGACGTCCTTCCTCGGTGAGGAAGGCGGGGCAGCGGGCGGTGTGGAGGAAGGTCCCGCCGTATTCAATGATCCCGCCGACNTCCCGGGGGGTGAGAGGGGAGAGATCCCCCTCGATGAGCCCAGCGTAACCCCGGCGGATCCCGAAGAGCTCGAGCCCGAGCTCCCAACCCCGCCGCACCGCGGCCCGCACCGCGGCGTTCATCCCCGGCGCATCTCCACCTGAGGTCAGTATCCCCACATGCATAACGCCCTCACTCTAATCCTTAGGCCCCTTTTTCGCCAGGTTCCTCACCGCGGCACTCCGACTGGTGGATACAAATCCGCCTGTAGCTACTTGTGATCTCCATCCCTTCCAAACGGAGGCGTACGCCTTCAGCCACTATTTCCACCCGGCTTCCCTTGCGCTTCAGCGAGGGCTCTCTTCCGAGTCCGGTGAACAAAAGCCTTCGCACACCTTGAAAGAGAGGATGGTCCCCGAAAGCCTCGGTGAGACATGGCCGCGCAAGACACTCCACGTCGCCCACTTTCCCCGTGAGCCTGAGCCAACGACGGTGCAGCACCTTCCGCTCGTCCAACCTCACCAAGTTCATGGGATCAAACCCCGTCGGCCACAGAGGATCCAATACCTGGATTTCCAGGGACCAGCCAGGTCGCCCCACGTACTCGCGCAAGAGGCGCTTCCGTGTCTCGACGAGCTCGGCCCGTTTGCGTTCCGCCCATGTCCGTGCCTTCCGAAGGGTGGAGGGCCCGAACCGGGCAGAGGATATCCCGTCAGCTTCGGCGGCAAGAAGCTCGTCTAAATACGTAAGCCCCCCACGTTCCAGGATCTCCTTCCAGCCCTGGCACACACGGTCCAAAAGGGAGGCGATGCCACAACCGCTCTCGCAAAATGTCGCCCGCACGCCGCCGGGACGGAGCGCTTCCAGGGCTTCCGCGGGCTTAGGGTTACGGGCTGCCACCAGGTCTTCCACGTAATTCGCCGTCCCCTCCACCAGCTCTATCCCACGTTCATAAGTGACCTGGTCGGGGTTCAGCAAGGAAAAGCGCGTTTCGCGCGTTCGCAAAAAAAGCCGGCCCCACGCGAGTGCCCTGTCTCTGTGGCGTTGTGAAATTGCCTTCTTCAGCGCCAAAAGCTCCAGCCAACGTAGCGCAAGAATCTCCGCGTCATCTTCTGGGTACGTCAAGAGCTCCACCTCGTTAGCCTGCCACTCCGGATGGTGCTCCCGCTGAAAGGCGTGGAACAGCTCGTGAACGAGGGTGCCCAAGTTTTCCCGGAGGGTGCGGGAACGATCGAGGAGAAGGGTGNCGGTGAGGACACCGTTTAATTCCATCACGGTATTTGCCCGCACGCTGGGGTGCAAGCCGGGGAAGCGGAAAAAGCCCCGGACAATGGCGAACAGCTACAAACCCTTCAGGGGGCGCGGGATGGGAGATCAACCAGGTCATTTCCCCATCCCACACCGCGACAGGGAATTTCTGAGGATCGAACCCAGGCCAGAGCCTGCCGGCGTCTAATGTAATGANAGCTTCCTGGAGCAGTTCGATCGGCACGTGGAATTATAGCCAGAGCAGGCACCGCTGAATCAGTTCTCCTGGGTGAGGAGCTTGACGGCGGCTGCGGCGTTTACCAAACCGAAGCCGGTAGCTTCGTCTTTACCCGGTGGGCCCACATCCTCAGCCGTGGCCCGCAGGATCTCGAGCACGCCCTCGGGGGAAAGGCGTTTGTCCAAGGCCCAGAGGAGTGCCGCGGTACCAGCCACGTGGGGTGCGGCGAAGGAAGTTCCCGAAGAGCTCACCGGGGTTCCCCCTGGAACCACGGAGATCACATTCACCCCGGGAGCGGCCAGATCCACCTCGGGCCCCCGGCTGGAGAATGGCGCGGGAGTCCTGTTTCTGTCCACCGCTCCTACAGTGATTACATCCGGCAAACGCCCGAAGGCTTTCACCCGGGAGCCCTCGTTGCCGGCGATGGTGATCACCAAAACGCCGTGTTTCACGGCGTTCCGGATCGCGTGACGCACGAAGCTAGGGGGATCCACCTTGGCGTACAGGGAGAGGTTTATGATGCGGGCCCCGTTTTCAACGGNGTATTCGATGGCCTGGGCTAGCTTCCACCAATCGCTCTTGTAAAAGAACCCCCGGGAATCCAGGAACCGGATATCCATTATGCGCACCCGAGGTGCCACCCCGCCGACACCGGTGGCAGCATCCACGCTGGCGGCTACCAACCCAGCCACGAAGGTCCCATGGTAGCTTATGGGTGTGCCGACCAAAGAATCAGGGTCGTTATCGCGAAAGTCCCAGCCGTATACGTCGTCCACATAGCCGTTTTTATCATCGTCTATCCCGTTTCCGGGGATCTCGCCGGGATTTTGCCACATGCGATCTCGCAAAAGGGGCACAGTGTAGTCGATGCCGCTATCGATGATCGCCACTATCACTTCCTCGGAGCCCTGGGTTATCCGCCAAGCTTCGGGGGCACGGATGGCCTTGAGGCCCCAACGAAGCCTCGAGGCTGCGGACACCAACGCGGGAGCGCTGGCGGTGCCGGCCCCTCCCACGACCTCGGGTTGGGGCATTTGCGGACTTATCCGTTCAATTGAGGCTCCCAGGACCAGAAGAAGNCCAAGCACGAAACCTACTGCCGCGACCGCCTCCAATTTCTTCAGCATCCTTCGGCAGCCCGGCCACCCTGCGACCAAGTTCAAGTCGCGAGGGTCCGTGGGCTTTGCGCCCCCGGGTTTCCCCGGGTTTGCCTTTATCGGGATGCCATCGAGATAAACGAGTTACCGTTTCTCGGTGGCCTGGCTACGCCTCACCTCCTTTCGTATAGGATTACAGAACCCCTTTGTTCTAATGGATACCACCACAAACAATTATATCGCACCACATGCAATCCGCCAAGGGCCCCCTGGGTACGGAAGGTCCTTTCCAGAAACGGCGCGGGTTATTCCCCGATTATCTTTATCAATACCCGCTTAGGACGCTGGCCATCGAACTCCCCATAAAAGATCTGCTCCCAGGGACCGAAATCGAGCTTGCCGTCAGTGATCGCCACCACCACCTCGCGCCCCATCACCTGGCGCTTTAGGTGAGCATGGGCGTTGTCCTCGCCGGTAAGGTTGTGTTTGTAGCGCCCGGGGTCGTACGGCGCCAACTGCTCGAGCCACTCGAGGAAGTCCTCGTGTAACCCCTCCTCGTCGTCGTTGATGAACACCGAGGCCGTGATGTGCATGGCGTTGACCAAGCAGAGCCCTTCCTTTATCCCACTCTCTCTTACCGCCGCCTCCACTTGCGGGGTGATGTTGATGAACTCGACTTTTTTTCTCGTGTTGAACCAAAGTTCCTTTCGGTAAGACTTCATCTCTCCCTCCTTTCGAGCGCTCGCGACGACTTTCGCTGCTTGAGCACAAAGGATAGGATATAAACGGCCGTGAATCGCAGGAGGAGCCGGCTTGTGCGGGTGGGAGCCCTCGCCATCGGGGGAGAGAACCCGGTGGTGGTCCAGTCCATGACCAACACCGCCACCTCGGATATCGCCGCCACTATAAGGCAGATCTGGGACTTGCAGGCGGCGGGGTGTGAACTCGTGCGGGTGGCGGTGCCGGATATGGCCTCTGCCCAGGCCATCGCCGAGATCAAGAAAGAGGTAGCGGTGCCCATCGCCGCCGATATCCACTACGACCCCAAACTCGCCCTGGCCGCCCTAGAAACCGGGGCGGACAAGCTCCGCTTGAACCCGGGTAATATCCGCAATCCCGGGGCGATCCGGGAGATCGCCGCCCGCGCCGCGGAACGGGGGGTCCCCATCCGGGTGGGGGTCAACGCCGGCTCCCTGGATGCACGGTTCCTCAAGGGAGGAAAGGNCACCCCCGAGGGGATGGTCGAGGCGGCGCTGTGGGAGATCTCACTCCTGGAGGGAGTCGGTTTCCGGGACATCGTGGTCTCCCTCAAGGCGGCGGAGGTAGAGCTCACGGTGGAGGCGAACCGCCTGCTCGCCCGGGAAGGAGACTGGCCNCTGCATCTTGGGATCACCGAGCCCGGCCCGGACCTAGAGGGGATCGTGAAGTCCGCGGTGGGGATCGGAATACTCCTTTCCGAGGGGATCGGGGACACCATCCGGGTCTCCCTACCCGGGGACCCAGTGAGAGAGGTGGAGGTCGCCTGGGAGATCTTGAAAGCCTTGGGNTTGAGGGAACGGGGGCCGAGCTTTGTGGTGTGTCCCACCTGTGGCCGCACCGGAATCGATATCCCCGGGATCGCCGCTGAGGCGAAAAAGAGGCTGTCCACCGTAAGGAATCCCCTCAGGATAGCCATTATGGGTTGCCCCGTGAACGGCCTCGTGGAGGTGGAGCGGGCCGACTATGGGATCTTGGGAGGGCGGGGCTTCGGCACGATATACGCCCACGGGAAGGTGGTGAAGCCCAAGGTGCGGGAGGAGGAATTGGTGGATGAGCTGATCGGGGTGATCCTGGCGGAACAGGAGGAAGCTTTCCCTTGACCCAGGACAAGCAAATTTTTACAATATTATCGCAACAAAAGGAAACTAATCGAAAGATGCTTACTGAGCAGAGGCGCCGGCTCATCCTGGAGGAGCTCCGCAAGCGGGGAGTTGTCCGCACTTCCGAGCTCTCGCGCCTGTTTTCCGTATCCCAGATGACCATCCGCAACGACCTGAACGCCCTGGCCCGGGAAGGGAAGGTGGTGCGTATCCACGGCGGGGCGATGGTCAGGGAGTGGGTGACTACCGAGCCGTCCTATCAGGAGAAGGCTTCCCGCAACCTCGAGGAGAAGCGCCGCATCGCGGCAAAAGCCGCGGAGCTCATCGAACGAGGGATGGCCATCTTCATCGGCAACGGCTCCACCACCATGCAGCTGGTAAAGGCCCTGCCCCCGAATCTGGGGCTGCGGGTCTTCACCAACGCCCTTAACCACGCCATGGAGCTCACCCAGGTCCCGGGGGTGGACGTGTACGTGGTGGGGGGTTACCTGCGGGGGGTCTCCTTCGCCATGGTGGGCCGGCTGGCGAAGCGGGCGTTGGAGGACGTCTACTTCGACATCGCCTTCCTGGGGGCCAACGGGATCTCCCTGGAGCACGGGGTGACGATCCCCTCGCTGGAGGAGGCGGACACCGCCGCGGAGATCCTGAGACATTCGCGCCGACGGGTGATCCTGGCGGACCACACCAAGTTCGGGGTAGTCACCCACGGCAAGATCGCCGATCTCTCCGAGGTGGACGTTATCATCACTGACTCTGGCCTGGATCCGGAATTGGTTACTGCCTTTTCTGAACTGGATTTTGAGCTTTACCTTGCGTAGGGGGGTGATAGCTGGAAAAAGACTGTTTTTATGCGAAAAAGATTACTTCAAGGAGGTGCATGAACAGTGAAACGTTTCTTGGTATTTGCGCTTGTGATGGTTTTCGCTTTCGGGCTGGCCCTTGGCCAGGACAAGATCAAAATTACCTTCTGGCACGCCATGGGTGGCTGGCGGGTGCCGTTCATCGAACGGATGGTCCAGGATTTCAACCTCACCCACCCCTGGATCGAGGTAACCGTGGAGTACAAGGGGTCGTACCGTGACACCCTCAACGCCGCTTTGGCGGCGGCCCGTGCCGGCAACCCGCCCCACATCGTCCACTCCTTCGAGGTGGGGACCCAAATGAACCTGGACTCGGGGATCTTCGTGTCCCTGGAAGGCCTCATCGACAAGTACGGGCTCATCGTCCCCTGGGAGGATTACATCGACGCCGCGCTGAACTACTACCGCGTGGGTGGCAAGCTCTTCTGCATGCCGTGGAACTCCTCCAACCCGATCCTTTACTACAACAAGACGATGCTCGATGCCGTAGGCGTTGAGATGCCACGGAAGCCCACTTTCGAAGACATCTACGAGATCAGCAAAAAGCTGGTGGACGCTGGCGTCGCTGAGTACGGGATCACCTGGCCCCTGCACTCCTGGTTCTTCGAGCAGTGGATGGCCGATATGGGAGTGGATCTCGTAAATAACCAGAACGGCCGTGCCGGCTACGCCACCGAGATCAACCTCTTGGATCCTGCGGCCATCGAGATCATGAACTGGTGGAAGAAGCTCTACGATGAGGGCCTGTGGGTGAATCCCGGCCGGGAGAACTGGTCCCAGGCGCGCCAGATCTTCATCTCCGGCCAGTCCGCCATGCTCATCTCCTCCACCTCCGACGTCACCCGGATGGAGAACGCCGCCGTGGAGCAAGGGTTCGAGCTGGGCACCGCGTTCCTGCCCATCTCCTCCAAGTACGAGCGCCACGGGGTGGTGATCGGCGGGGGTGCCCTGTGGGTCACCGGTAACCACCCCGACGAGGAGCTCGAGGCTGCGGCCACCTTCGTGGTGTGGATGACCCAGGTGGCCCAGACCATCCGCTGGCACCAGGGGACCGGGTACTTCCCCATCCGGGAGTCCGCGGTNGAGATCTTGGAGAAGGAAGGCTGGTTCGTGACCCATCCCAACCACCGCACCGCCTTGGACCAGCTGCGGGAGACCAAGATCATCACCGCCACCCAGGGAGCCCTCATGGGTAACTTCCTGGAGGCCCGGACCTTCATCGAGGACGCCGTCGAGGCCATCCTGGCCGGCACGCCGGTGGACGAGGCCCTCTCCCAGGCCAAAGCCAAGATCGATCAGGGCCTCAAGGANTACTTGGAGTTGGTCGGTGGCTGATCGGGACGGAAGCAGGGGGAGCCCATTTGGGCTCCCCCTTTCTTCTTTGATTTGCTAACTGGGGGGGTCATGCAGAGCAAATTCCCAAATCGGTGGCTGCCCCTGATCCTCCTTCTGCCCACCATCGTTGTCTGTGCGGTCTTCCTCTANTACCCCGTGGCCCAAAGCTTCGAGTGGAGCCTTTATCGGGCGGCGTTCATGGGACTGAGGCGCATATACGTTGGNTTTCAGAACTACATACGCCTATTCACCTCCTCCGATTACCACAAGAGCCTCATCGTGAGCCTCATCTTCGCCGCGGGGGTGGTGGTGATCGGGCTCTCCCTTTCCCTCGCCATCGCCCTCCTGGCTAACCGGAAGATCCGGGGAGCGAGGATCTATCGGCTCCTCCTCATCTGGCCCTACGCCCTTTCGCCGGCGGTGGCAGGGACGATATGGCTTTTCCTCTTCAACCCCACTTCGGGAGTGCTCACCTACTTCACCGATCGCTTCTTCGGGTTCCGCCTCGACTGGCTCACCAACGCCAACCTGGCCCTGCTGGGGATCATCGTGGCCGCGGTGTGGAAGAACCTGGGCTACAACATCGTGTTCTTCCTCGCGGGGCTACAGAACGTCCCGGGAGAGATCCTGGAGGCGGCCCGCATCGACGGAGCGGGGCCGTGGAAGTGCTTTTGGAAGGTGACCTTTCCCCTCCTCTCGCCTACCACCTTTTTCCTTTTTATCATGAACTTGATCTACGCCTTCTTCGGAGCGTTCGGGCTCATCGACGTGATGACCAAGGGCGGCCCGGTGAACGCCACCAACATCCTCATCTACAACCTCTACCGGGACGCCTTCCAGCACAACAAATGGGGTATGGCCTCCGCCCAGTCGGTGGTCCTGTTCGTGCTGGTGGTGGTCCTCACCCTGATCCAGTTCCGCACCACCGGAAGGAGGGTGCACTATGGCGCCTAAGGGACGCTCCGTTTACTGGTACAGGAAGCGCGGGGCGATCATTCTCACCCACCTGGCCTTGATCGTCGTCGCCTTGTTGATCTCTTCGCCGGTGCTTTTCGCCATCATAAAGAGCACCCAAACCACCGCCCAGGTGTTCTCATACCCCCCCAAGTTCGTGATCGGCACCGCCGCCCCGGAGAACTACAGCGTCGCGTGGCACAACTACAACCTGGGACGGCTGATGTTGAACACCTTCATNGTGGCCGGGGCCGTGATGTTGGGGAAGACCCTTCTTTCGCTGTTCGCGGCCTTGGCCCTGGTGTACTTCGACTTCCGCTTCAAGGGCCTGATCTTCATCTTCATTTTGGTCACCCTGATGATGCCTGTCCCTGTGAGGATCGTGCCCTTGTTCGATCTCATGCGGAAGCTCCACTGGGGCGACACGTTCTGGGCGCTGACGATNCCCTTCCTCGCTTCGGCCACGGGCACCTTCCTTTTCCGCCAGCATTTCATGTCCTTCCCCACCTCTCTCGTGGACGCCGCCCGGGTGGANGGCGTGGGGCCGCTGCGCTTCTTATGGCAGATCCTCGTCCCCATGTCCATGAACACCATCGGTGCCCTGGCGGTAATCGAGTTCGTCTACATCTGGAACCAGTACCTCTGGCCCCTGATCATTATCTCCTCGAACAAGAATCANATGATCCAGATCGGGCTCAAGATGCTCACCGGGGCCGGCCCCCAGGGTATGGTGAACTGGGGCGTGGCCATGGCCGGCACGGTGATCACCATGCTCCCGCCGTTGCTTGTCTTCATGCTGCTGCAGGAGCAATTCATGCGCGGATTCGCCCTNGCCGAGGAGAAATGAAGGTCATCGCGCACCAGGTAAACAGCAAGGAGGAGATCGAGAGGGCGCTGAAAGCCGGGGTGGACCTCATTGAGATCGACATCTGGGCTACCCGCGGCCATCGGTTTTTGGTCTTCCACGACATTTTCCTGGAGAAACTGGGACGTCCCAACAACTGGACCATGTACCTAACCCAGGAGGAAGTCGAGGAGCTACGGCGGCAACACCCGGGGCTCCTTTACCTGGAAGAGGCCCTGGACCTGGTCCACGGACGGGTGGGGGTGCTGTTGGAGCTCAAGCGCACCCGACACGCGGAGGCGAGCTACGTTTGGATAGAGGACGAACTGGTTCGGACCCTCAAGGACGTTGGGGCCCTTTCCTGGATAACCTTGATCTCCTTCGACCACCTCTCGCTTTTGCGGTTCAAGGAGCTCTGTCCGGAGGTGCGGGTGGGGATGATATGCGCGGGGGAGTGGCTGAACCTCTGGGACGAGGTGGAACGCCTCAAACCCCATATCCTCATGCCCCATTGGGCCCAGACCACCCCACGGTTAGTGGCGGAAGCCCATCGCCGGGGGCTCACCGTTTTCCCTTGGATCGTGAACGTAAAAGACCTCTGGGAGACCTTCCTCGAAATAGGCGTCGATGGGATCGTGACCGACAAACCCGAGGAACTCCTCGAGTTCCTCAAGAGGAAGCGGACGGAGGTGGATCGTGGTTCTCTATTACCCCGATGACGGAGCGTTGACGCGGCTGAAAGAGACCAGGCCCGCCCATCCCTTGGTCAAGTGCCGGGGGTTCGTTTTCGACGTGGATGGGGTGCTCTGCCGCGGGGAGGACCCCATACCTCGCGCGGCGGAAGCCATCGAGCGCCTGCGGCGCGGAGGCAAGAAAGTGGTCTTCCTCTCAAACAACTCCACCAAGTCCCGGGAAGACT
>Ga0180916_1095_pt1 | contig 10402 bp, 10 predicted proteins | sample Deesub1362A_J573_FD_124276 | JGI IMG/M metagenome (GOLD analysis project Ga0180916, IMG submission 124276) | Candidatus Acetothermia bacterium JdFR-52 | reverse complement strand
AAACCCAAAAAGTCCCCAGATATAGCCGTCTCCCAGGTACGTGGCGAGGAGGAAGAGGGTGTCCAGGCGGCGCAAAAGACGCGACCCGCTCACCCGGTCCAGGACGGTCTGGTCCAGGAGAAGGATCTTCTCGGATAAGGCCTCCGAAACCCCCCAGACCCGGGAAGCAAGACTGGTCTTCATCGCCGCTCACCCACGAGGGGGAAGGCGATCACCTCGCGGATGGAGGGGGAGTCGGTGAGGATCATGACCAACCGGTCCACCCCGATCCCGATCCCCGCCGCCGGGGGCATCCCGTGCTCCAGGGCCCGCAAGAAGGCCTCGTCCACCCGGTGGGCCTCTTCGTCTCCCGCGGCCCGGAGCCGCTCTTGCATGAGGAAACGCTCCCTTTGCTCCTCCGGGTCGTTAAGTTCCGAAAACGCGTTGGCCACCTCGAACCCCGCGATAAAGAGCTCGAATCGCTCCACAAGCTCCGGGTTTCCCCGCTTCCGTTTCGCCAAAGGAGAGATGTCCAGGGGATAATCCATCACGAAGGTGGGATCCACCAGCCTCCCCTCCACGAGCTCCAGGAGGTGCTCCAGGAGCTTTCCCTTGGGCCCCGCCCTTAGGTGCTCGGGGCACTCTACCCCCTTACGCTCGAGCTCCGAGAGGAGCGCCTCCAGCGGGGCTTCCGGATCGATGCCGAACTCCCCGGAGAGGAGTTCATACAGTGTGACGCGCCGCCAGGGGCGGGAGAAATCCACCCTGCGGCCTTGATACTGGAGCTCTAGGGCCCCATGGACCGCCTCCACACATTCGCAGATCAGATCCTCCGCAAGCTCCATGGCATCGTAATAGTCCCCGTACGCCTGGTAGGCCTCCATGGCGGTGAACTCCGGGTTATGCTGGGTGGAGATNCCCTCGTTGCGGAAATTTTTCCCGATCTCGAATACCTTCTCGTAGCCGGCCACAAGAAGCCGCTTGAGGTAAAGCTCGGGGGCGATCCGGAGGTAGAGGTCGCGGTCCAACGCGTTGTGGTGGGTGATGAACGGGCGCGCCGCCGCTCCCCCGGGAATCGGCTGGAGGATCGGAGTTTCCACCTCGATGAACCCCTTCCGCTCGAGGTGCCGGCGCATGGTGCTCACGATCAGTGCCCGGTCCAGGAGGACCTTGTGGGACTTCTCGTTGGTCAGAAGGTCCAGCTCCCGGAAGCGGTAGCGTTTCTCCGGATCGCGGAGGCCGTGCCACTTTTCGGGAAGGGGACGCAAGGCCTTTGCCAGGAGCTCAAATCCCTGGACCTCCACNGAGAGCTCCCCGGTTTTTGTGGTGATCACCTCGCCCCAGATGCCCACGATATCCCCGAGGTCGAGCTCCAGGAAAAGGTCATATTCCTCTCCCAGGACATTTTTGGAAACAAAGAGCTGAATCCGTCCGCTCCCGTCCCGGAGTCGGCGAAGGTTAGTTTTCCCATGCGGCGGAGGGAGAAGATCCGCCCCGCCAACCGTACCTCTTCCCCGGTGCGGGTGTTGGGGGGAAGGTCCGCGAACCGCTCCCGCACCGCTGTGGTGGTGTGGGAGCGCTCGAACTTATAGGGATAGGGCTCGATACCCCGGGCCCGGAGACGCTCGAGCTTGGTAAGCCTTACCGCGACCAGGTCCTCGGACACCCTCACCCCTTCTCCACCCCGAGGATGCGGTAACGCCGCCTGCCAGAAGGCGTTTGGACCACGATGATGTCCCCCCGGGTGTGGCCCATGAGGGCCGCCCCCACCGGGGAGTCGATCCCGATCCGCTTCCCCAAGATGTCCGCTTCCGGCGGGGAGACCAAGGTATAGGTGTCGAATTCCCCCGTTTCGGTGTCCTCCAGGATCACCCGGGTGCCGATGCCCACCGTGTCCCCTTTGATCTCGTCCTCGGAGATTATGCGGGCGTTCTCGAGGAGCTCCCGGAGCCTGCGCACCTCGCGCTCGATGACCTCCTGCTCGTTTTTGAGGTAGACGTATTCGCGGTTTTCCAGGAGATCACCCCCGCGCTCCTTGGCCTCCTTGAGGCGGGCCGGAATCTCCTGATAGAGCTTGTGTTCCAGCTCCTCCAGTTGTTTCTTCTTCCGCTCGTAGCCCTCTTTGGTCAGAAGTATCTCCTGAGGCATCCCTCACCTCCTTGAATTCCCGCAGAAATATGGTCTCGATCTCCTTGGGCTTCCTAATATTTCCCACGGGCGGCTTCGCGATCACCACCACGTCCAACCCCCCAAAGAGCCCTTTGTTCTTACGGAACCCCTCTCGCACCGCCCGTTTCACCCGGTTCCGAACCACGGCCTTGCCCACTTTCCGCCCCACCACGATGAGGATCCGAGGAATTTTCTCCTCTTTGGACAGAAGGATAAACCGAAAATACTGACCCTCTAGACGTTTTCCTTCTCGAAATACCCGGTCGATCTCCTTTTTGCGGCGAAGGCGGTGAACGGGGCGAAGGCGCTGATCCGCTGCCACACAAAACCTTATCCCATAGCTAAATCTACCGCAACCCCCGTGCGCGGGGATATCTTTCCCGTTACCCTAAAAAGGACGATGGGGAAGCGCACCAAGATAGTGGCCACCTGGGCCCCGCTTGTGCCTCCGAGGATATCTTGGCCTCCATGGCCCACGCGGGGATGGATCTCGTGCGGATCAACACCGCCCACGGGAGCCCAGCGGATCACGAGCGCTATATAAAGCTTGCCCGAGAAGCCGGACGGGCCGCAGGACGCCCTCTAGGGATCGTGCTCGACACCCAGGGGCCGAAGGTCCGGCTCGGGGAGCTCCCGGGGGAGATCAGCCTGGCCCCCGGGAACGAGGTCATCCTGGGAGAGGGTGGGCTCCCGTTGCGCCACGGGGATCTTCCCCGGTTTGTGCCGGCCGGAAGGCGAGTGTTGCTCGGGGAAGGGGCGGTGGAGCTTCTGGTGGTGGAGCAGTCCCATCGAGCCCTCAGGTGCCGGGTCTTGCGCGGGGGCGTTGTCTCCTCGGGAAAGGGGGTAAACGTCCCTGGGGTGGAACTTCCCTACCCCTCCCTCACCCCCTCTGATCGCGACTCCCTCCGCATGGCGGCCGAACTGGGGGTCGAATACGTGGCGTTGTCCTTCGTCAAGTCCCCCGCCGACGTGGACGAGGCCCGGGAATACGTAGGGGACCGGACCCGGGTCATCGCCAAGGTAGAGCTCAAGGTGGCCACGGAGCGGATGGAGGACATCGTCTCCGCCGCCGATGGGGTCATGGTNGCCCGGGGAGATCTCGGCGTGGAGATCGGGCCATATCACGTGCCGGTGGTGCAGAAACGCCTGGTGGACCTATGCAATGCTCGGGCCAAGCCAGTGATCGTGGCCACCCAGATGTTGCGGTCCATGGTGGAGTCGCCGGTGCCCACCCGGGCCGAGGTGAACGACGTGGCCACTGCGGTCTGGGACGGGGCGGATGGGGTGATGCTTTCCGAGGAAACGGCGGTGGGGAGGTATCCGGTGGAGGCGGTGCGGGCCATGGCCGAAGCGGCGCAGGCGGCGGAGGAAAGTGGTTTCCCCATCCGCGTCCCGGGACTTGTGCCCGAGCTCGTGGGTCAGGTCCCCGGGGCCTGTGCCAAGGCCGCGGTGGGGATCGCCCGGGATATCGGGGCCAGGGCCATCATTTGTGCTACTGTCTCCGGCTGGACCGCCCGGCTGGTAGCTTCCCTACGCCCCGATATGCCGGTGGTAGCCGCGACCCCGGAGGAGGGGGTGGCCCGGGCCCTGGCCCTTGTCTGGGGGGTAATCCCCCTGACCATCACGCCCACAGAAGGCACGGACGCGTTGGCGGAGGCCTCAATACAGGCGGCAAAGGAAAGGGGCATTGTCCAAAAAGGCGACCGAGTGGTGTTCACCGCTGGCCTCCCCTTCTGGAAGGCGGGGACCACGAACCTGGTGCGGGTGCTTACCGCCTAAAAAGGGACCTCCTCGTCTCCGTTTTCCGCGGGCGCACCCCCTTCGATTGAGGGGGCTTCTCGAGGGCCCTCGTCCTCTTCCCGTTCCAGGCGTTCGGTGATCCTTTTTACCTGCATTTCGGCCTGGGTCAGCTTCTTTTTGCACAGCGAAACCAGGCCCGCCGCTTCCTCCACCAAGGAAGAGAGCTCGTCGATGTCCGCTTCTCCCTTTTCGATCCGCTCGAGGATTTCCTCCAAGCGAGAGACCGCTTGGGAATAGGAAAGCTCGGCCTGAGTTCTATCCTCCATCCTCCCGTTCACCTCCTTGAGAAAGGAGCCGCAACATCCCGCCCCGGAGCTCGGCGCGGAGCTGGGTCCCCCGGGGGGCCTGGGCGGGATCGGTCACGATCCCGTCTCCCACACGGCGGATGATGGCGTACCCTCTCTCCACGACCCGACGGGGATCCAGGGCTTGTAACCTTTTTTCCCGGTCAGAGAGGCGGTGCGCTTCACGGGTCAAAAGTGCGCGGGCCTGGGAAAGGACCCGGGTGTGCAGCTCCTGGATCCTCCGGTGGGCTTCGGAAAATTCCCGAGAGCATCCCCGGCGGAGCCGTTCCCCCACCTGCTCGAGGTAATCCCGCTCCCTCCCCAATGCCATCCCGGCCGCCCGGGGGAGGGCGCGGTAGAGACGCCCCAAATCACGGCGGGCTTCCCGGAGCTTTTGGGCGACGGCGAGGTTAAAGTGTCGGACCCTTTCCCGGTGGGCCTTTTTGGCTTCGGACAAAGCCCTGTGGGCCTGGGATAGGATCTGTTCCAGGGCGTCCTCAAGGCCTTGGAGCGTCTCCCGCACCCGCTGGACCAAAAGCTGCGCCGCGGCGGTGGGGGTCTTGGCCCGCCAGCCCACGTAATCCAACACGGAGAAGTCTTGCTCGTGTCCGATCCCGATCACCACCGGGATAGGGAAGGTGGCCACCGCCCGGCCCAGCGCCTCCGANTCGAACCANGCGAGGTCCGTCCGGGACCCGCCGCCCCGGCAAATGAGGACCACGTCGAACTCCTGGGCCCTCTCCCGGAACCAGTCCAGGGCATTGAGGACCGAGGCCTCGGTGTAGGGCCCCTGGACCCGTGCCCCGTGGACCGTGACCCGGAAAGAGAACCCCGATTCCCGCAGGGTCTTCAACACATCCTTTTCCGCATCGGAGCCCAGGCTCGTGATCAGGCCGACCCTAAGGGGAAGCAGAGGGAAAGGCAAGGATTTGTTGAGGTCGATGACCCCCTCTTTAGCGAGCTTGCGGATGATCTCCTCCCGTCGGCGGGCCACCTCTCCCAACGTGTAGTTGATGTCCAGGTCCTGTACAATGACCCGGTATTCGCCCCAGTCCACCTTCAGGTCTACTTGAACGAGCACCCGGACCTTCACCTCGTCTTCCAGGCGGAAGGGGTTCCCGGCCTGGGAAAGCTTCCGCTCGATGTAGGCCCGGGCCTCGGGGAAAAGCACCGCCGAGACCTCCGCCACGATGGAGCCGTCCTCCCGGCGTTCCGCCAAGCGGAAGTCCACCACGTCCTTGTGGGCGCTCTTCTGGAACCCGAGGATCTCCCCTACCACCCACAGGGGTCCGGGAAAGGCGGCGTAGATGGCGTTCCGCACCTGGAGGTTAAGCTGGGATATCGTGAGGCCCCCGGTGTCAGCGCGCCGTTCTTCGTATAGCTGCAATGTCGCCTCGTCGAAGGAGAACCCCGCCTCCCTAAGAAGTTCCACCACCGCCACCACGTGTTGGGTGGGGACGGTCCAGCAGCGGTTCGCCCTGTCCCAGCGCCGCTCGGGTAGCCCCCTCACCAGGTTCACCAGGTCCGGGTCGTAATCGAACCGGATGTGGAGGAGCCCATCCTTTTGATACACCACTCGCTGCGCCATCGCCTTAACCTAACCTCGGGAGCTCACCGGGACAAGACACCGGCCCTTGGGTGTTTTGAGTTAATTCGGAATTATAATAAGGCCAAAAATCGACCTTTCTAGATGGGACGGAGATGAACATGATGGACGACATCTGGGATGTGATCATCGTGGGCGGAGGACCTGCGGGCCTTACCGCGGGAATCTATGCCAAGCGGGCAGGACTGAATACGGTGGTGCTGGAGAAGGCCATCGCCGGGGGACAGCTCGCCGAAGCGGTAACCGTGGAGAACTTCCCCGGGTTCCCCGAGCCCCTTCCCGGAGCGGAGCTTGGGGAGAGGATGCGCAAGCAGGCGGAGAAGCTGGGGGTAAGGTTTCAACGGGGGGAAGCCCGGGGGCTCAAGCGAGAAGGAGATTTTTGGGTGGTGGAGGCCGATGCTACAGAGCTTAAAGGCCGGGCGGTTATCATCGCCACCGGGGGTGTGCCCAAGGAGCTTCCCGCCAAGGGCGCCCGGGAATTCAAGGGGCGCGGGGTTTCCTACTGTGCCACCTGTGATGGGTTCTTCTTCCGCGGAAAGAAGGTCCTAATGGTGGGGGCCGGGGACGCCGCCCTGGAGGAGGCCCTTTTCCTCACCGACATCTGTGAGAAGGTGTATGTCGCGGTGCGTCATCCCGCGGATGACCCCCACGCTATCCGGGCCGCGGCGGTCCTCAAAGAACGGGCCCTATCCCACCCCAAGATCGAGTTCCTCTGGAACGTGGTGGTGGAGGAGGTCCGCGGGGACGGCGCTGTGAAGGAGGTGGTACTCAAGGACCTGGGAAGCGGCGAGCTAAAGAACCTTCCCGTGGAGGGCGTTTTNGTGAAGATCGGGTATCGCCCGGCCACCGAATGGCTGCGGGGGGTGGTGGAGCTGGATGAAGGGGGGTATGTGGTGACGGATGAGTGGATGCGGACGAGCCGACCCGGGGTGTTCGCGGCGGGGGACGTGCGGGTGCCNGTGGGACGGTATGCCCAGGCAGTGATCGCCGCGGCGGAGGGGGCCATCGCGGCCCTCAAGGCCCACGAGTACATCTCCGAGAAGGTAAGGGGGAGGTGAGAGCGTGCAGCGGAAAAGGACATATCCCACGATCCAGGGGATCGTCGCCCAGGCGGTACACGAGCACCCGAAAAAGATAGCGATCAGGATCCCCAAGATCCGGGGGCACAAGATCGAATACAAAGAGCTCTCCTACGGGAAGCTGTGGGACCTCGCGGGGAGGTTCGGCCTGTGGATCGCCCGCGAAATCGATCCTGGGGATAGGGTCGCTATCATCTCCAAGCCATCCCTGGGATGGGCGGTGAGCTTCTTCGCGGCCTTGCGGGCCGGGGCGGTGGTGGTGCCCCTGGATGCCGAGCTGCAACGGGGGGAGGTAAAGAGGATCCTCGAGGAAGCGGAAGTGAAGCTTTTGTTCGTCGCTTCCCATCGCTGGGATGACCTCTCTGGGCTCGCGGAAGAGGTCTCCAGCTTGAAAGGGGTCTACTCCCTGGAAAAGGAGGACGAGTACCCTCACCTCTGGGAGCTCATCCCCGATGAGGTGATCGAGCCAGCGGACGCCAAGCCGGATCCGGAAGAGCTGGCGCTGCTCATGTACACCTCGGGCACCACCGGGGACGCAAAAGGGGTCATGCTCTCCCACCGCAACATTACCTCCAACATCATCGCCATCACCGAAAGCATCCGGGTGGGCCCCGAGGATCGGGTGGTTTCGATCGTTCCGTGGTATCACATCTACGGCCTCACGGCCACGCTGCTTGCGCCGTTGAGCGTTGGGGCGACGGTCCTTTACACCGACGATTATCGCAACCTGATCGAGATCGCCCGCCGCTCCCACTTTACCATCCTCATCGGGGTCCCCAAGCTCTTCCACGCCATGTGGCGGAGGATCGAGGAGAACGTGAAGGCCACGCCGGTCCGCCGGATTCTTTACTATGTGGCACCGAAGCTCATCGGTAAGGCCCTGAAGCGGAAGCTGCTTTCGCCGGAGTTCCGTTTCTTCGTCTCCGGGGGTGCTCCTTTGGATCCCCGTGTTGCCAAGGGCCTGCGACGCATGGGGCTCGGGATCATCCAGGGATATGGGCTCACGGAGACGGCCCCGGTCCTCACCTTCAGCACCCCCTTCGCGCGGCAAGCGGGCACGGTGGGCAAACCCCTTCCCGGGGTGGAGCTTAGGATTGAGGACCCCGGGCCCGACGGCTACGGCGAGGTCCTCGCCCGGGGCCCCAACGTGATGATGGGCTACTACCGCAACCCCCAGCGCACCAAAGAGGTGCTCACCCAGGATGGTTGGTTCCGCACGGGAGATCTGGGGAAATTGGACTGGCGGGGAAGGCTATATCTTGCCGGCCGCAAGAAGAACGTGATCGTATTGGAGTCGGGGAAGAACGTGTATCCGGAGGAGGTAGAATGGGAGCTTTCTCGGATTCCCGAGATCGAGGAGGTGATGGTCTACGAAGCACGGCGCCAGGACAAGGTGGTGGTGGCAGCGCTCATTTACCCAAACTGGGAAGCCTTACGGGAGCAGGGGATAACGGAAAAGGAAGAGGCCAAGGATCTCCTGTGGGAGAAGATAAGGGAGGCCCAAAGGAACTTGGCCGTCTTCAAGCGGATAAAGAGCAAAGAAGACATCGATTTGGTGGACCAGCCATTTGTGAAATCCACCAAGCAGGAGATAAAACGCCACCTCTACGTCGAGGTGCGGAGGTAAGGGCTTTTCCTCCGGAAGCGACGGGGCCCCCCTGTTTTTTCGGGCGGGCCCTATTTTTGCTTCTGGAGGGAAAGTTGGGTGACGATCTCCTTGACGCGTTTTGGAATGTACTCCTTGAGTTCGTGCCAGTTCATGAACGCATCATCGGGAAAGCGGTAGACCTTTTCGAACTTGAAGGAGGGCTGGAAGGCCTTGGTTTTCAGGTAACTCTCCACGGCGCGGTCCAAGTCCTTGGTTTTAGCGGGGAATTCCTTCACGAAGAAGTCTTTCACCAGAAGGCCCATGGAGCCGGCCTGGGAAGTGCAGGCCTCGATGGTGTCCATCACCGGGAACTCCCGGGGGTCGAAGGCCAAGGCATGTTTCCCGGGCTGGGAATAGAGTACGGGATGTCCTTCCTCTTCCTTCCAGAAGGGGAAGCGACGGTAGGTTCCATGCCAGCTGGCCTCCACATTGACCACCTTGTCTTCCTCGTCCACCGAGACCCATACGTGTTCGAGCTCGTAGAGGTGTTGGATGTCCCAGTCCCACCAGATGGCGTACTCCACGGTGTAGGAGGCGTTTTCGGGGACGTCCACGATCCTGGGGAACGAAGGGGATCGTTCGGGCTTGCGGAACACTTCCACCCCTACTTTGACCGGAAGGAACGGTTCCCGCTCGTCGAAGCGGAGGATCGGTGCGTGCCTTATAACCCTTTCGCGATCGTCCTTAGTGAGCATCCTGACGCCCCACCTCCCGTACGGAAAGGCCGTCTTTTGTGAAAAGATGGAGTTTCTCTTGGTCGGGAATGATCCAGAGTTTATCGCCCACGTCCACCTTGATCTCCCGGGGAGCCAGCACCCTGAAGGAGATCTCGCCGAACCTGAAGTGGACCAACGTTCCACCCCCCAGGGGCTCGGTGAGGAAGACCTCGCCGAGCAAGGCGTTTCCCTCTTTCTCAGTAGAGAGGCGCACATCTTCGGGACGAATCCCTAAGGTGAACTCCCCTTGGTCCATCTGTCCCAGCACCTCACCCCACGCTTCCGCCAACGGGAGGACGAAGCTGTCGGTCACCAAAGCGGGTTTCCCATCGGTTTTCTTGAACTCCACGGGGATCAAGTTCATGGGTGGATCCCCGATGAAGGAGGCCACGAACAGGTTCCTGGGCCGGTCGTAGAGCTCATCGGGGGGGCCGTACTGTTGCAGCACCCCCTGGTGCATTACCGCCACCCGCTCCGACATGGTGAGGGCCTCCACCTGGTCGTGGGTGACGAGGATGGAGGTGATCCCGAGCTCCCGCTGCAAGCGCTTTATCTCCGCCCGGGTCTCGATGCGCAACCGTGCATCCAAGTTGGAGAGGGGCTCGTCCAGGAGGAGGATCTCGGGCTCCTTGACCAGGGCACGGCACAGGGCCACCCGCTGTTGCTGCCCTCCCGAAAGCTGTCCTGGCATGCGATCGAGGAGCTCTTCGATCTTGGTGAGCTTCGCCACCTCGTGGACTTTGCGGTCGATCTCCTTTCGGGGGACCTTGGCGAGCTTCAGGGGGAAGGCGATGTTGTCGTAGACCCGCATATGGGGGTAGAGGGCGTAGGACTGGAACACCAACCCCACGTAGCGGTCTTTGGGTGCCACGTCGTTCACGAGGACATCGTCGAAATAAATATTTCCCTCGGTGGGGCGATAGATCCCGGCGATCATGAGGAGGGTGGTGGTCTTTCCGCACCCGGAGGGGCCGAGAAGGGCGATGAACTCCCCGTCCCGCACTTCCAGGTTCAGGTTGCTTACGGCGACAACCTTTCCGAACTTCTTCGTCAGCCGCTCGAGCCTGATCGATGCCATGATCGCCGCGACTCCGTAATTTTACCGCCCACCTTTGATCCCG
>Ga0180916_1090_pt1 | contig 10849 bp, 12 predicted proteins | sample Deesub1362A_J573_FD_124276 | JGI IMG/M metagenome (GOLD analysis project Ga0180916, IMG submission 124276) | Candidatus Acetothermia bacterium JdFR-52 | reverse complement strand
GATGTAGAGAAAATCACAGGTACCTCAATCGGCCGGCCCGCTCCACAGGAGATCGGGGTAGCGGGCCTTCCACTGTTCGATTCCGCCCACGAGGCAATAGATGTTCCCATACCCCTCGTTCCGCAGCGCGGCGGCCAGCTCGCAAGCCGTGGTTCCGTCAGCGTCTACGAGCCATATGTGAAGGGCACCTGCATCCCCGATGGGGGGAAGCGCGGCGAGCCACGTGGGGAGTTCTTCAGGGCTCAGGTTCAACGCGCCGGGGATGTGTCCGGCGGCGAACTCTTGGACCGTGCGCAAGTCCACTATCACGTAGTAGTTCCTGGCCACGCGCCGGGGGCTCACCGCGCGGCTTTTGCCCTCCCCCTTGCCGGAAGGGGGTGCTTTCGGGCCCCCAAGGGGGTGAGTGAAGAAGGCGTCTCCCAGCTCCTCCCGCCATCCCAGGAGCCCGCCAGCAATGGCCCGGGCCACCACAACCCCGCGCTCCCGCAGGAGCCGTGCTGCCTCCGCGGCACCTTCTCCGGTCTCATCGTAGAGATAGATGGGGAGAGCCTTGGGAAGACGATCGGCCCAGAGTTCAAGGTCCTCCAGAGGGATATTGATGGCTCCCAACAGATGTCCTCGGGCGTAAGCATCGGGAGATCTTAAGTCCACCAAAAGGTAAAAACCGTAATACAGGGTGGAAGCCGAGGCTTCGTGTGGCAGGGGCTTGCGCACATATCCTTCCAGTAACAGAACCCGTTTAGGTTGCTCGGGGTCGTTCGAGAAAAGCTCCACCCTCCTGGCTATCTTCCGTCCCCCGAAGCCGGTGGAGTCGAAGAGAACCACCAGTTCCATCGATTCTCCGGGAAGGAGCTCCTCTTTCGGCAGCGGGGCGCTGGTACAGCCGCAGGAGGTGTGTGGTTGACGGGGGAAAACCAGGGGGGCATCGCCCACATTGGTTAGGACGAACACCGCGCGGACGAGGATCCCCTCCGTCACCTCGCCGAACCGGTAAACCGTGGGTTCCACCTGCAGGGATGGTCCCGCTGCAGCCAAAAAGGCCAGGAAAAGAACGGTGCTCCCGGCGACAAACCACGTTCTCATGTGTCCGACACCTCCTCATTTTTCGGTTCAAATACGGGCCGTTGGAGGCGCATGGCGTTCCCGGTGACCACCAACGTCCCCCCAACGTCGCCTATGAGGACGGCCAGGGCCAGGGAAGCGAAGCCGGCGAAGGCGAACCCGGCCACGGCGAGCTTCAACGCCAGGGCGATCCCGATGTTCCACCGGATTACCCGCAGGGTCCGGCGGCCCAGGGAGATCAACCGGGGGACATCCCGGAGGTCGTCGCGCATCAGCGCTACATCGCCGGCCTCGATGGCGGCGTCGGTCCCGATGGCGCCCATGGCGATCCCCACGTCCGCAGCTGCAAGGGCGGGGGCATCGTTTATCCCATCTCCCGCGAACGCTACTCCACCGCGCCTCCTGAGGTCCTCCACCAGGGAGAGCTTCTCCTCCGGAAGGAGTTCGGCGTGGACCTCCTTGATTCCTAACGCCTCGGCCACCGCCCTGGCCACCGGGGCCCGGTCCCCGGTGAGGAGAACCGGTTCCACCCCCAACCTCCTTGTGGCCGCGATGGCCTCCCGGGCTTCGGGGCGGATCTCGTCGGAGAGGAGGATCGCGCCGATGGGGCTCTTTTCCTTACCCACCAGCACCACGCTCCTCCCCGAGGAGATGAGTTTTTGCACCGCGGGGGGCATGTCCCCGAAGAGCTCGGGACGTCCCACCACATACTCTTCCCCTTGGATCCTACCCCTCACTCCCAAGCCCGGAAGGGCCTTAAAGTCTGTGACCTCCGGCAGGTGATCCTCTCCTTCCGCGAGCGCCCGTATAGCCCGGGCGATGGGATGTTCGCTTCCTTTCTCCAGGGCCGCGGCAACTCTTAGGATCTCCCACGTGTCCGTTCCGTCAAGCGGCACCACTTCCGCTCGCAGCTCTCCGGTGGTGAGGGTGCCGGTCTTGTCCACGGCCAGGAACCGCACTTTCGCGATGGCCTCCAACGCCGCGCCACCTTTTACCAATATCCCCCGCTTGGCCGAAGCCACTAAAGCAGAGACCATGGACACCGGGGTGGAGATGGCGAGGGCACAGGGGCAGGCAATGACGAGGAGCATCAGTGCCCGAAGGATCCAGTCCCGGAGAGGGAAACCCAGGGCGGTGGGGATGACGGCCACGAGGACGGCCGCTCCCACCACGGCGGGGGTATAGTAGCGGGCGAAGCGGTTCACGGTCCGCTCCACCGGGGCCTTCCGGTGTTGTGCCTCTTCCACCAGGGCGGCGATCCGGGCCAAGGTGCTCTCTCCGGCGGAGCGAATTACCCGCACCTCCAGCGACCCGTCTTCGTTCAAGGTACCGGCGTAAACGGGGTCCCCTTCCTCCTTCGTCACCGGAGTGGACTCCCCGGTGACGGGGGCCTCGGAGACGCTGGAGCGGCCCCGGACCACCACCCCGTCGAGCCCGATAGTTTCCCCGGGCCGGACGAGGATCACCTCACCGGGAGACACCGCCTCCACGGGGAGCTCGATCTCCCGGCCCTCCCGCAACACGGTCACACGTTTCGGGGTCCGATCCAGTAGTCCCGGATGGAGCGGCGGGCCCGGGCCGCGGCCTTCTCCTCCAGCCACTCCGCGACCCCGAATAGAAAAGCGAGGGCTGCCGCNTCGAAGGATTCCCCCANGGCCAGGGCGCCGATGATGGCGATGGAGACGAGGAGGTCGATGCCGAGGAGCCTCCGCTTGAGCTCCNAGAGCGCGCGCCGCAGCACGGGCAGCCCCCCGGTGGCGGCCCCGATGCCGAAGAGGAGNCCGGAGAGGGGTATGGCCACATCCCACACCCTACCCAGGACCACGTTCCCGGCGAGGTAGGCGAGGCCCCCGGCGAGGAGGAAGACGCCCGAGATCAAGGTGAGCCGATCTCCCGTGTGGTCATGGTCGTGGTCNTCCAGGTGGACGATCTGTCCCCCGAGGGTAACCACGGCCTTTTCGAGCTCCGGGGTTCCGATGCGTTTGGGGTCATAGACCACCCGGACCACTCCATCGAGAAGGCTTACTTCCGCACCTTCCACCCCTTGTACCGCCTCGAGGCGTCGCTGGAGCTGCAAGGCACAGGAGGGGCAGTGGATCGTGCCCACTCGGAACTCCTGGGTTTCCTTTGCATTCGCGTTTTGGGTTCGATTCATAAAGCTCACCATCTATGAACAGCTGTTTAATTGTTTGCCAATTTATAGCTGTTCCCGCTCCTTGGTTCAAGGCCCCCTAGGGGTTAAAGTGAAAGGGTTATGTATCACGCGTTGAGCGAAAAGGAAGCCGAGAAGCTCTTGAAGAAGATGCCCGATCCCGAGGCCGCCATGCGGCTGGCGGAAACCTTCCGCGTGCTCGCCGATCCCACCCGGGTGAAGATCCTCTACCTCCTCTCCCAAGGCGAACTGTGCGTGCACGACCTCGCCCAGCTTTTAGGGATATCGCAACCTGCCACGTCCCATCACCTGAGGATCCTCCGGATGCAGGGCCTGGTGAAGACCCGCCGGGAGGGGAAATCCATCTATTACTCCCTCGACGACGAGCACGTGGTGGAGCTCTTCCGCTGCGGATATGATCACGTGCTCCACAGGGGAGCCTGAGACGCTCAACCCATTCCTTCCCCAGGGGCTTCGGGGACCTCGGCCTCGATGAAATCGGCCACGATCTCGGGATCCCGGGGGAGGATACGNACTCCATCGGGAACGATCACCTTTTGGTTCGTNACCACGGCGAGCACGGGGATCGCCCCGGCCAGGGGTTCCCCTCCAGAATAGATCTCGATCTTGGGGTAGGAAGCCCCCTTGAACCCCTCCAGGAGCACGATATCCAGGTCACCGAGGAACTTCCCTATGAACTCGGAAACCTCGGTTCCCCCGTGGTCCCAGAAGACGGCCCCGTGGCGGCTCGANTAAAGAAGGACCTTTTCGGCCCCAGCCAACCGGTGCCGGTAAGTGTCGGTGTCGGGCTCGTCGGGCTCCACCTCCGGGGAGACGTGCTTGACCGTGCCAACCCGATACCCCCGGGCCCGGAGGACCGGGATAAGCTCGCAGATGAACCGCGTCTTACCCGACCTCTTGTGCCCCACGAACGCCACGAGTTTCATACCCAGGGACGCGCAACGAACAGGGGGTGATGAGCGAAAAGGAATTCGCAGTTTACGCTATCCACCACCGTGACGGCGGCCTCCCCTCATTCCCGCACCACCATCTCCGCTATTTCCCCCAGACCCAGTTGACGCAACCGCTCCGGGGTGGGGCCCCGCTCGTCCCAGCCGCGGAGCCGGTAGTAGGCGTCGAGCTCTTCTTGGAATTCCCGCTCCGGGATGGGACGGCCCGCAGACTTCCCCCGGGGAAGGGGCTCGTGAAAACGCCGGGGGAGCCGGTCGTGCTCGCGCCGGTACCCCACAAATCCAGAATAAAGCCGCAGGAGATTGAAGTTGCGCTCACCGATCAGGAGCATCCCCTCCGGGGTGAGTTCTATCCCCGTGGCATGGCGGAGCATCNCCCGTATAAGGGGGAAGTTGTAATTCGGCCCCGTCTCCCGGGTGACGAAAGCACAGAGGACGAGGGAGTTGGTGAAGGAACGGAGATCTTCATAGAGTTTCACCAGGGGTGCCTTCCCCCTCAACGCGAAACGGTCCATGCCCTGCGTCACCCCGAGCTCCGGGGTGGGAGCGTCACCTTCGATCATGGTGTCGTGCATCCCCTCGAGGTGGGTAGCGCCCCGGGGGCTCACGGCGTAAGAGATCCCCAATCCCACTTTGCCCCGGGGCTCGTGCATCGGCACCTCCACCCCCTTGATGGTCATTACGTACTCTGCCCCTATTCGCTCGGCGAAGCATTCCGTTCCGGCAGCAATCTCATCGCCCAGACCCTCTCGATAAGCGATCCGCTCCACCCATGTGATCACCGCCTCGGGATCGCCCCAAGGGACCCGTTCGTCGATGAGACCCTTTTCCGAGGCCTCCATCAGGGTAGCGACGGCGACGCCCACCGATATGGTGTCTAGGCCGTAGGCGTTGCAAAGCTGGTTGGCGAGGGCGATGGCCGAAAGGTCAGAACACTTACACAGGGAACCAAAGGAGGCTAGGGTTTCATACTCTGGCCCCCCGTAGTCGGGCTCCACCGTGCGTCCGCGGAACTCGGTGCGCACCACCCGTTTACAGCGGATCGGGCAACCGGCACAGGTCTCCCGGTCCACGAGGATCGTTTCTGCCATGCGCTCGCCCCCGATCTCTTCCGCGGGGTCGAACACCCCTTCGCGGAAGTTCTCGGTGGGAAGGATCCCCATCTCCGAGAGCCACGTGAGCCCTCGAGCGGTACCGTATTTCCCGAACTCCACCGTGCTGGCGTCCTCGGTGAGGGTGCGGGCGAACTCCGCCCGGGCACGACGAAAAGCGTCCGGATCGGCGAGCTCTTTTTCGGCGTGCCCCTTCACCACCACGGCCTTGAGACGCTTCGATCCCATCACCGCCCCGAGGCCCGGTCTCCCGGCGGCCCGGGTCTTGTCGTGGATGACGCAAGCCTGGATCACCAATCGCTCTCCTGCAGGGCCGATACAAGCAACCCGTGCTCCGGGGTGCCTTGCCCGCAGGGCATCCTCCGTTTCGCCGGTGGTCTTGCCCCACAGATCCTCTGCCTCGCGGAGCTCTGCCTTTCCGTCGTAGAGCAAGAGATAAACCGGACGCGGGGCCACGCCACGGAAGATGATCCCATCGTACCCCGAACGGCCAAGCTCGTGGGCGAAATACCCCCCGGCGTAAGAGTCAGAGATGGAGTTGGTTTTCGGGGACTTAGCTGCCACCACGTGCCTCCCTGCCCCGGCGACCCCCGTTCCCTGGAGGGGCCCGGTGGCGAAGATAAGGACGTTTTCCGGGCCCAAAGCATCGGCCTTAGGGGGCACGAGCTCCAGCAATAACCGCGCTGCGATCCCCCGTCCCCCGAGGTGCAATCGATACCAGCGCTCGGGGATTTCCCGAGCCTTTATGTCTCCACTTGTGAGATCTACCTCCAGGTACCTGCCCCAAACTCCCTTCATCGTCCCTCCTTGCTTCTCTGTGAACGCACGGGTAGTTTAAAGGGAAGCATGGGAGAGCGGAAGATTGTGGCGCGCAATCGTAAAGCCAAACGAGATTACGAGGTTGAGGAGACCTATGAGGCTGGGATCGTGCTTACCGGCTCGGAGGTGAAGTCTCTTCGGGCCGGACGGGTCTCATTGGACGGAGCATACGCGAAGGTGGTGGACGGCGAGGTCTTCCTCTACGACATGCACATCGCCCCCTACGATAAAAGCTCAGCCCATACCGGCCACGATCCCGAGCGCCCACGGAAATTGCTCCTGAAGAAACGGGAGATCGCGCGCCTGGCGGGCAAGGTGGCCATGTCCGGCTACACCCTGGTGCCGCTTTCCCTCTACTTCAACGAGCGGGGTTATGCTAAAGTGGAGTTAGCGGTAGCGCGGGGCCGCACCAAGGCGGACAAGCGCCGCAAACTCATCGATGAGGAAGAGGAGCGCCGCGCCCGCGAGGCCATGAAACGGTACCGGTTTTGATGGCCTATTGATCTGCGGGCGGGTTCCAAAGAGTACACTGCCACGGCCCCCAATATGCACAGGTTCCTTCTGTAAAAACGCAGTTCCAAGACCATCCTAGCGTGGTCGGAGCATGTCGGGCGTGGGCCCAAGGTGTTCACAAAATCTGGGGGCAGCGGCGCCGCCCTGGGTGGCAGAACGCGCAGTGTGTAAACCCATTTGATTGCTTCCAAAATGTCGATCCTAAGCCTCGCAGCGCCAAACCTAAGCTAAAAGATCCCGGTGATTGCTTTTGTCAACCGGCGCCAGTAAGTGCACAAAGACATGGTGACCCACCCCAGGTGCTGGACCTCGGGGCATTCGAGGAGTTCTTGAAAATGTGCGGCATCCCTCCTATTGGAGAGCCGATGAAACACCTGAAGTAAGGAGGGATGCCGGAATGTTTCACCACACCCTACCGCCAACTTTACGGCCTGGCTACCCAGGAAGGGAAGCCAGCGCTGAGGCTCGAGATCGTGGAGGTTTACCGGGAACGTGGGGGCATCCGGGAGACAGCCCGGAGGCTTTCTATATCCCGCAACACCGTGAGGAAGTGGGTGCGGCAGCGGTACAGGGAGGAAGGTGAAGCTGGTCTTTACGACCGCTCGCCGCGGCCGAAGCGGTCCCCCTGTAGCACCCCACCGGAGGTCGAGGAGAGGAGTGGTTGAGTTGAAGAGGGAGCGGGGTTGGGGAAGGAGGAGGATCGCCCATGCCCTGGAATAGCTCCGGGACGTGTAACGCGTTACGGGCTTCTCTTCCACCCTGCCCGGTGNGCCTGGGAGGAAGTGCCCCCTTCCGGTTGGCCCTGGTGGACACCCAGAACGTCCTGGACAAAGACACCCTGGAAACGAGGCTCTGGGATCACCTGAAGAACATCGCCTTCCCCGGTACCAGTGGACCTTCCTTGAGGCCAGGACCAGGTTCAAAGTGATGGGGTGGGTGAGGGCGTGGGGGATCGAGGTGGAGGCGCGATGACAGGGGGGGCCGGGGAAGTGAGTTCGGGGACGAGAACCCCATCACCTGGCGAAGCTGGAAAAGGAGTTGTTACCGGCCCTTCGGCGCGAGGCTGTGCCGGCGCCCAAGGGGAGGGTGGAGCGGTCACACCGGATCGACGACGAGGAGTTTTTACATTCCCTGCTTGGGGGAGGTGGCCACCACTGAGGGGTTCCTAGTGTTGGGCCAGAGGTGGCGGTGGCACTTACAACGTGGAGCGTCCCATTTCGGGGCAGGGATGGAGGGAAAGACCGGATGGAAAGGCTGCGGGAGCTGGAATTGGATCCTCCCGATGAGTCTGCCGCTTTTCCGGTGGTGCTCTTGGACGAGCTGGCGGCGATCTGGGCCCCTAAGGGGGGCACGACGTGTTGGCCTATTACGTTCCTGGAGGAAAGATACGGCTCACGCCTCAAGGCCGTGATCCTTTACGGCTCTCATGCGCGCGGGACGGCAACCGAAGATTCCGATGTGGACCTCCTGGTGGTGGGGACGATACGTTGAGGCCCGATGAGGTGCGTCGAAGTTTAAGCGATCTCCTGTTGGACATCCTCCTNGAGGAAGGTGAGCTGGTTTCGGTNGTTGTGCTCCCTGAGAGTTTTTACAAATCCTACAACTCGCCTTTCCTCCTCAACGTGAGAGGGGAGGGCGTTCCGGTATGAAGGAAATCACGGATCTGNTTTCCAAAGCGGGGAAGTTTCTCAAGACGGCCGAGGCGGCGTTGGCATTGGGCGATTACGACTCCTGCGCATTGCGGTGCTACTATGCGATGTTCTTCCTAGCGGAGGCGGCCCTTCTTACCATAGGGACTGAGGGCTTCCTCCCACAAGGGGGTCATCAGCCTGTTCGGCGAGCATTTCGTGAAGTCGGGGATTTTTGGTCGGGAATACGGGAAGATGTTGAACGAGGCCTATGACAGGAAACACGATTTCGGGGACGCCTCGGAGGGTGAAGCCCGATGGAAGCCGGTGAGATCATCTTTGCAAATCGGAAGCAACATGCGCCCGTCCCATTGACTTGCAACCTTCGAGGTGTGCCCCCAGGGCTGAAGCGATGGTTCCCGGGATTTGGCATGGTCATAAGCCATGTCATAAACTCCTATGGGATGGCNTCGGGNAAGAAACGATTGGATCTTTCGGCGCTGGAAGCCTGGCTCTGGGAGGCGGCTTGCGCCATCCGNGGCCCGGTNGACGCCCCCAAGTTCAAGGACTACATCCTCCCCTTGATCTTCCTCAAGCGCCTCTCCGACGTCTTCGAGGACGAGCTCCAATCCCTGGCCCAGGAGCTCGGGGGACGGTACAACGCCGAGCGCCTGGTGGAAGAGGACCACAAGCTCGTCCGTTTCTACATCCCACCCCAGGCGCGTTGGAGCGCGATCCGCACCAGGACCACGGGCCTGGGGGAGTACCTCACCGACGCGGTGCGGGCCGTGGCCCGGGAGAACCCGAAGCTCCAGGGGGTCATCGACCTGGTGGATTTCAACGCCACCGCCGCGGGCCAGCGGATCGTGCCCGATGAATACCTCCGCCGCCTGGTGGAGATCCTTTCCCGCTACCGCCTGGGCCTGGACGACGTGGAGGCGGACATCCTGGGCAGGGCCTACGAGTACCTGCTGCGGAAGTTCGCCGAGGGACAGGGACAATCCGCCGGGGAGTTCTACACGCCGCGGGAGGTGGCCATCCTCATGGCGAGGATCCTGGAACCCGAGCCCGGGATGTCGGTCTACGACCCGTGTTGCGGCTCCGGCGGCCTTCTGATCAAGTGTCACCTTCGGCTCCTGGAGACCTACGGGGTAGAGGAAAACGGCCGACGCGTGCTCCCGCCCCACGTAGCCTCCCTCAAGCTTTTCGGTCAGGAGATCAACCCTACCACCTACGCCATGGCCAAGATGAACGCCTTCATCCACGACATGGAGGCCGAGATCTCCCTGGGGGATACCATGCGTCGCCCAGCCTTCACCGACGCCCACGGCCGCCTGCGGACCTTCGACCTGGTGGTGGCCAATCCCATGTGGAACCAGGACTTCCCCCAGGGGGTCTATGAGAACGATCCCTACGACCGCTTCCGCTTCGGCATCCCGCCCTCCTCCAGCGCCGATTGGGGTTGGATCCAGCACATGTATGCCTCCCTGAATGAGAGCGGCCGGCTGGCCCTGGTTATCGACACCGGCTCGGTCTCCCGGGGAAGTGGTACCTCCGGGAGCAACCGAGAGCGGGACATCCGGAGGCAGTTCGTGGAGCACGACCTCATCGAGGCGGTGCTCTTGCTCCCGGAAAACCTCTTCTACAACACCACTGCCCCGGGGGTGATCATCGTGATCAACAAGCGGAAGCGCCATCCCAGGGAGATCCTCCTTATCAACGCCTCCAAGCTCTTCGCCAAGGGCCGGCCCAAGAACTACCTCACGGAAGAACACATCGAGCGGATCGCCCGGGTCTACGGCGAATGGCGGGCGGAGGAAGGTTTGAGCGCAATTATCTCCAACGAGGAAGCCGCGGCCAACGACTACAACCTCTCCCCCAGCCGCTACGTGGCTCAGAACGAGGGGGAGGACGTGCTGCCCCTGGAGGAAGCGGTGGTGCGGCTGCGCGAGGCGGAGGAGGAACGAGCCGAAGCGGATCGTGCCCTGCGGGAGGTGTTGCGGGAACTGGGTCTGGATGGGATCGGAAACGCCAAGAGTTGACCCTGGTTTTCGTCCCCCTTATATTTAGACCGGTCTTAGACCAGTCTGAAGGAGGGGTGTCATGCCTGAGATCGGCGCGTACGAAGCAAAAACCAGGTTTTCTGAACTCCTTCGGCGAGTGGAGAAGGGAGAACGGTTTGTGATCACCCGCCACGGTCGTCCTGTGGCAGTGCTGGAGCCCGTGTCGCCTGCCCGGAGAAGAAATGTGAAGGAAGTGATTGAAGCCCTCAAGGAGTTCCGGAAGAACAAAACCNTGGNGGGGTTGAAGATCAAGGACCTGATTGAAGAGGGACGGATGTGATGGCACAGGCCTTGATGGTGCTGGATGCGTCTGTGGCTCTGGCCTGGGGGTTGGAGGACGAAAGCAACCCGTATACCGACGCGGTGCTGGATGCCTTGGAGAACGGGGAAGCGGTGGTTCCGGCTATCTGGCCTTTGGAGGTGGCCAATGCGCTTTTGATCGCAGAGAGGAGGGGGCGGATCACCCAGGCTACGGTGGCCCGCTTCCTGGAGTATCTCCAAGCCCTGCCAATTGTTGTGGAACAAACTG
>Ga0180916_1061_pt1 | contig 13402 bp, 12 predicted proteins | sample Deesub1362A_J573_FD_124276 | JGI IMG/M metagenome (GOLD analysis project Ga0180916, IMG submission 124276) | Candidatus Acetothermia bacterium JdFR-52 | reverse complement strand
GCGCCACGTTCTTGGTGGAGGGGATGTCCCGGGCGGCGGCGAATCAACTCACCCGGCACCGCCTGGCCAGCTTCGTCCAGGAGTCGCAGCGGTTCGTAAACGTGCGGGACCGAGGCCTCGTCCGCCCCCCGAGCTTCACCCCTGCACAATGGGAAAAAGCCATGTCCTTACATCGCAAGACCCTGGAACTCTATGAGAAGCTCATTGAGGAAGGCGTGCCCAAAGAAGACGCCCGTTACATCCTTCCCATAGGAACAGAAACGAGACTCGTGGTATCCGCCAACTTCCGGGAGTGGCGGCATATCATCCGGCTGCGGGGATCTCCTGCGGCCCAATGGGAGATTCGCCTTTTCGCCAGAAAGGTCCTCGAGGTCCTGAAGGAACATGCTCCCACGGTGTTCGGCGACTTGGAGGTGAGGGAATGAACTGGTCAATCCTTTCCGATCGGGAAATAAAGGAGCTTTGTGAACGGAAGCCCCCCATGATCGAACCCTTTGTTCCCCGCCAGGAGGGGAAACCTTCCTATGGGCTGAGCTCCTTCGGCTACGATATCCGGCTGGGTAAGAAGTTCCTCGTGCCCCTCGGCGGAGTGAACGCGGTGCTCGATCCTTTAGCCTTCCCCCGGGAACTCTTCAGGGAAATAGAGGTGGAGGAGGTGTTCGAGCTCGCTCCCCATTCTCAGGTCTTAGCTGAAAGTGTGGAGTGGTTCAATATCCCTGAGGACGTGATGGGAGTCTGCTGGGGGAAAAGCTCCTACGCCCGCTGTGGCCTCCTGGTCAACGTGACCCCTTTGGAATGCTTCGATGATCGGACGGAAATCTTGACCTTGGAGGGGTGGAAGAGGTTCGAGGAACTGGCGGACGGCGAGGTGGTTGCCACCCTGAACGAAGACGGTGTCTTGGAGTATCACCCCATCATCGCCCGCCAGAAGAGGTGGTACGAGGGGGAGATGATCGCGATCAAGGGGCCGAGCATCGATCTTTTGGTGACCCCCGACCATAGCCTTTACGTGCGTCGGCAGGGGAAATTCGACTTCGAAACTCTACGGGCGGCCGAGGTAGAGGGCTACTCCGAGCTGGAGTTCAAGCGGGATGCCTTTTGGCTTGGGGAAGATCCTGAACATTTCACCCTCTCCCCGTTGCCCGATCAGGGCCAAGCCTCGACGCGGAGGATAGCGTTACAGGTTTTCGACATATTGGAGGAACTGGGGGAGGCTACCACGCCCGAGCTCTACTGCCGTCTAGAACCCCCCAGGCCGACCCGGAGGACGTTTCACCGTCTCATGGCGATCCTGACCGCCCTCGGAGCGGTGGAACGGCGTCGGGTCCACTCCACTAAGGGCCGCACACGCGGGGCCTCACACTACTGGATGTACCAGCTGAAGGAAAGGTTGGACGAGTTCGGGCTCTTAGAACCGATAGCGGTTCCCACGGAGGCTTGGGTCCAGTTCTTCGGGCTTTGGCTGGCGGAGGGCTCGGCATATGTCTCGCGGGGCGGGGATTATGTCGTGAAGGTCGCCTCACTGAACACGAACACGAAAAAGAGGGCGCGGGAGATTTTGCACGAGCTGCCCTTTAAATGGCACGAGACGGCCTTCGGCTTTACTACCGTGAACAAACAGCTTTGCGCTTATCTCATGCAATTCGGTCACGCCCCCGAGAAATACGTGCCCCCGGAGATCAAGGGCCTGTCCCCCCGCCTTCTGCGCAAGTTCCTCTGGGGTTATATGCTGGGGGACGGGAACCTCCAAACGCTCACCGCGACGTCGTCCTCCCGGCGGTTAATCGATGACCTCCAGGAGATCGGCCTCAAGGCCGGCTGGCCCGCCACATACTGGCCCGGCCGCCCGGCCGGTACGCCGCTGGGATGCGATCCCGATCGTCTGTCCAACCACCCCACCTTCCGGATCCGCTTTTCGAAGAACGGGACCCCGAAACATGGCCGGGCGAAGGACGCATGGTCCCGAGTGCCGTACANGGGCTACGTTTACGATGTGACCGTGCCCCCGAACCACACCATTTACGTGCGCAGGAACGGCAAGGCCGTGTGGTCGGGCAACTGTGGCTGGCGCGGCAAGCTCACCATAGAGCTGGCGAACCTCTCCCCCTTGCCCATAAGGCTCCACATCGGCCAGGGGATCGCCCAGGTGGTTTTCTTCCGAGGCGAGCGCCCCATGCGCACTTACACCGAAAAGGAGGCCGGCGGGATCTATCAAGACCAACCTGGGGTAACTCCTCCCTCCTAGCCCAGTGGTTGACCGCCCGCTTCCGAAAGGTGTAGGATCGGACGCGATGCGAAGGGATGTGTTCCACAACCCCACCGTCGGACCGCTGACCTTCGCCCAGGTGGTGGACGAGATCGTCTCCATGATGGAGCGTGACCCAGACGCGGCCTATGAGATCATCGTGGGCACCGACTCGCAGACCTACTACAACATCGCNGAGTACGTCTCCGCCATCGTCATCCACCGCTTGGGCAAAGGGGGACGTTATTTCTGGCAGCGACGCCGGGAGCGCAACCCCAGGTCCATCCGGGAACGGATCTGGCGCGAGGCATGGCTTTCGTATGAGCTTGCTCGCCGGCTGATGGAGGCCCTGCAAGAGCGGGAGGTCCTGGGATTTCATCTCGAGATCCACGTGGATGTGGGACGCTCGGGACGCACCCGGGAGCTGGTGGAGGAGGTGGTGGGGATGATCCGGGGAAGCGGGTTCTCGGTGCGCACTAAACCGGAAGCCTACGCCGCCTCCACAGTGGCCGACAAACATACATAAGGAGAATCGGGGCCTCCCTCACCCTTTCCTTTCCCCCAAAAGCTCCTCGAGCTCAAGTATCAGGTTTTCGCTGGACCCTTCCCAGACGGCCGCGAGCTTGCCTGTGGCGTCGACGAGGAAGAAGGTGGGGGTCCAGCGGACCCTGAAGGACTCCATCGTCTCGCGCTCTTTTTCCCCGAGGATTACGATGTGGAGCCTTGTTCCATATTTTTCAGCCAGCGCCGCCAGCTCTTCGCGATCCTCGGAGGTGAATTCGTGTCCTTTGGTGAGCACAAGGAGAGCCACTGGCACCCGCTCCACCACGGCATCCAGCATCTCCAAAGAAGCCCGACACGCGGGGCAGGTGGTACTGAAGAAGAACAGGAACACTGGTCGGGGAAGGTCCTCGGAAGCTACTGGGGAACCCGTGAGGTCTACCCCCGAAAACTCGGGGAGCCCCTGTCCCAAGAGATCCTGGGGACGGGGGATCACGAACTCCGCGAGTTCGGAGAGTTTCGCCCGAAGTTCCGCTTCCTGAAAGGGCCACTCAAGCTTTTCCTCAAAGGTGGCTTCGGCAAAGAGGACCACGGTTGGGGCCACCTTCACCTTGAACCATGACGCCAATATGAACTGGGAATCCACCACCACTGGAAAAGGCACGTCTTCTAACGAGGCCCGGAGCTCCGGGGTGTCCCAAGGGACCACCAGGGCAACCTCGACCCTGCTCCGGGTCTGTTCGGCCTGCCAGTTCCTGAGCCAGCCTATGGACGCGGCACACGCCGTGCACTCCGGTGCCACCACGAAGTCCAGACACCATTTCCCCTCGTAAAACCGCTCAAGGGGGATCTCTTCTCCTTGGAGGGTAGGGAAGGTCCAGCCAGCCCAAACCCCGAAGGGGATCGCCACGATCATCGCCAAGGCCAGAAGTTCCCTCATCCACCACCTCCGTCTTTAGGCATCCACAGGATTATAAGTCCCACGCGGGCCGTCCCCTGATCCACGATCCCCAGTTCCTGAGCGGCGACATAGGAAAGGTCGATGATCCGGCCAGGGATGAAGGGACCTCGGTCGTTTATCCGTACCACTACCGATCTCCCGGTCTCGAGGTTCACCACCTCGATCACGGTGCCGAAAGGAAGGGTCTTGTGGGCGGCGGTATAGGCGAACATATCGTAGAGCTCCCCGTTGGCCGTGGTCTTCCCCTGGAAGCCCGGACCATACCACGAGGCGATTCCCACCTCATAGAACCGGGGAACCTGGGAGTAAAGAAGCACCCCGAGGAAGAAGGCGCCCAAGACGACCAGCACCACCCATTCCCGCATGCAAATATTCTATCCCCGCATGTTGCGGTGCCGCCACAGGGAAACGAGGTGATCCAAAAGCACGTGGAGGAGGTTGGAAAGGTAAACGCCGCAGGCGAACGCTGCCACAAATGACGGAGGCGGCCAACGCCACCCGAGTTTAACCCCTAAAGCGAGATAAAGCGCGACCCAAACTAGGAAAGGCAAGGAAGCCCAGATACAGAACCCGGGTGAGGGGGCCGAAGAGAATGGAATGGGAGACCCCCCGGTGCCGGAAGAAATAGGCGTAGGGAAGCCACAGCAAACGCAACACCCCCCACCGCCGGGCGGGGGCGGAATCGGCGAGATCCACATCCGGGCTCAAAAGGAGGGAGGCCCCCACGTACGAGAAGGTGAAGATCACCAGCTCCTTCCAGGGGACCCCAACCACGGCGCCGCCTACGGTCCAGAGGGGCAAGGTAACGAGCTCAAATTTGAGATGCGCTTTTCCGCTGGGCATCGTTGACCCACCACAAGGGTACCGCTAAAATTTTAGCAGCTTAATGCCTTCAGTGCTAAAAACTATCACCACATAGGGAGGTGACGTCATGAAGATCAAGCCTCTGGGCAATAGGGTCCTTGTCAAGAAGATCGAACAGGAAGAACGTAAGACCCCCGGCGGCATCGTCCTGCCCGAATCGGTCAAGGACGAGAAGGCCATTCGCGGCGAGGTCGTGGCCGTGGGTACCGCCGAGAAGATCGAGGTGAAGGAGGGCGACAAGGTCCTCGTCTCCGCTTATGCCGGGACCGAGGTCAGAATGGGCGAAGAGAAGTACCTTCTCGTTAAGACCACTGACATCCTGGCCATCATCGAGGAGGAGTGACCAAGGAGGTGAACCATGGCAGCAAAAGAGGTCATATTCGGAGAAGAGGCACGCAGGAAGGTCCTAAGCGGGGTTGAGAAGCTTGCCAATGTGGTGCGCGTTACCCTCGGGCCCCGCGGCCGCAACGTCTGCTTGGAGAAGAAGTTCGGGTCCCCCGACATCGTCAACGACGGTGTCACCATCGCCGAGGAGCAGGAGTACAAGGATCCCTTCGAGAACATGGGGGCACAACTNGTGAAGGAGGTGGCCTCCAAGACCAACGATGTCGCCGGTGACGGGACCACCACCGCTACCATCCTGGCCCACGCCCTGGTCAAAGAGGGGTTCAAGATGGTGGCCGCCGGCGCCAACCCCATGGCCCTCAAGCGCGGCATCGAGAAGGGCGTCAAGGCGGTGGTGGACGAGCTCAAGAAGATGTCCAAGAAGGTCACCTCCAAGGAGGAGACGGCCCAAGTGGCCACTATCTCCGCCAACGATTCCGAGATCGGCCGCATCATCGCCGACGCCATGGAGGCGGTGGGGGAGGACGGCGTGATCACCGTCGAGGACTCGGAGACCATCGAAACCTACTATGAGATCGTGGAAGGGATGCGGTTCGACCGGGAGTACATCTCCCCCTACTTCGTCACNGACCCAAAGAAGATGGAGGTGGTGCTGGAGGAGCCTTACATACTCATCACCGACCGGGAGATCAAGAACGCCATGGAGCTCATCCCCATCATGGAAAAGGTAGCCCAGACCGGGAAGCCCCTGCTCGTGATCGCCAAGGACGTGACCGGCGAGGCCCTCTCTACCCTGGTGCTGAACAAGCTCCGCGGGACCCTCACCTCCTGTGCCGTTAAGGCCCCGGGCTTCGGCGATCGCCGGAAGGCCATGCTCGAGGACATCGCTATCCTCACCGGCGGGCGCGTCATCTCCGAGGACGCCGGGATGGAGGTGCGGAACGCCACCCTGGAGGACCTGGGCCGTGCGGAGAAGGTCCGGGTGACCCACGAGGACACCACCATCATCGGCGGGAAAGGCGATCCCGATGCGATCAAGGCCCGCATCGAGCAGATCAACGAGCAGATCAAGACCACCGACTCCGACTATGACCGGGAGAAGCTAGAGGAGCGCAAGGCGAAGCTCGCCGGCGGCGTGGCGGTGATCAAGGTGGGGGCCGCCACCGAGACTGAACTGGAGGAGAAGAAGCACCGGTTCGAGGACGCCCTGGAGGCCACCAAGGCCGCGGTGGAAGAGGGGATCCTCCCCGGCGGCGGCGTGGCCTTGCTGCGGGCGGCCCGCGTTCTGGACCAGGTCGAGAAAGACCTGAACGGGGACGAGAAGGTCGGGGTTCAGATCCTCAAGCGGGCCCTGGAGGAGCCGGCCAGGCAGCTGGCGGAGAACGCCGGTCTCGAAGGCGCGGTGATCGTGGAGAAGCTCAAAAAGGAGGACGGCGCCGTCGGGTTCGACGTGGTCCAGGAGAAGTTCGTGGACATGTACCAGGCCGGGATCATCGACCCCACTAAGGTCACCCGCTCGGCGCTGCAGAACGCGGCTTCCATCGCGGGAATGCTCCTTACCACCGAAGCGTTGGTAGCTGAGATCAAGGAAGAGAAGAAGGAATCCACGCCGACGCCTCCTCCGGAGTTCTGACAGAAGACGGAAGCGGAGCGGAAGGGCCCCGAAAGGGGCCCTTTTTCTCTGGCTTTAGCCGAACGGCGCTAAATCAGGGCGCAGGTTCTTCCTCGAAGCGGAAAGAGAGGAATTGTTGGGGGTTTTCTATTAGCCGGCGGACGTTCTCGGCGAGCTTCCCCATCACCTCCTCGTAGCTTTCCTCGATGATGCGTTTTCGGCCGATGGGGTTCGCGAACGAGACCACGGCCCGGGGGAGGAAGGGATGGTTCACCCCTAGCTCTTGGAGCTTGGCCACCGCTTCCCGGACGAGCCCCTCCACCTCGAGCACTAACCCCGCCCGCTCCTCGCGCACCGAGAGGGCCTCGTTGAGGGGAAGGTCGAGCCAGCGATCCACCCGGTGGAGGATGCTTTCGTAAGCCGAGCCGAAGAGCTTGGGGGCCTTCTCGTAGGCGAGGCCTAAGGTCACATAGTGGATCGACTCGATGGCGTCCCGGAGTTCGAGATCCGCCTCCTTCCGTTCGGGGTCCACGTCCCGCCACCAGCGGTAGACGTTGAGGGCAACGTACGCTTTCTCCCGCAACGACATCTGCTTTTCCACGTTCAGTTCCATGAGATCGAAGGCGAGTTTTTCAGGGACGATGATCACGGGAAGCTCCTGGATACCGAGTTCTCTGGCGGCGAGATAGCGGTGTTGGCCATCGATGATCACGATGCGGCCATCGCGGCGGATCCCGATCACCGGGACGAGAAAGCCCAACTTTCGAATGGAATCGGCCAGGCGCTTTACGTGGTATTGGGAGGGTTTGCGCTGGATCTCGATCACTTCCAGGTCTTCTGTGGGAACCATCTCTATCTCCAGGGTATGGCCCAAGAGCGGTTCCTGGAACTCCGCTATCTTGGCCATCCTCTCACCTCCCCCTTTATGCCCTTTGGGGAACTTCCCCGCTCAATAATTATAAAAGCCAAAATTTGAGGAACCAACCCCAAAATATCATACCCATTGGACCAGAGCAACAGCTCGAAAGGACGGGCGATCCGGGATCACGTATCATTTTGATAGCGTGATCGTCAGGCTGATGAGCGCAAAAGGGCCGAAGAAGGGGCGAGCCATCCTTTGGACCGCAGGAGGGTTGGCCTTGGGCTTGGCTATAGCTTTCGTTTTAGGCGTCATTGTATTCTGGGCCTGGCCCGCCTATCGCAAGGCCAAAAGCCCTCTAGGAGAAGTTGCTGAACCTCCCATAGTACTTCACTATTTGAAGGATAGCCCCGTAGCCGAAAATGCCCGGGAATTGGCGGCAGAGATTTCCCGGGCATGGTCCAAAACCCTGGAGCTTCTGGGAATCCCCTCCCGAGTTTTGCCTGAAGAAATCCACGTCTACGCATACCATAAGCCCGAGGAACTTTACGTTGCCTACGGCGCAAGGTTGCAAGAGGAAGCGGTGCCCGTTGGGATAGTGGACCTCCTCATCGGCCGGCCCATAAAGGGAACGTTGGCGCGGCTGGCCTGTTCCCTGGCGTACGGGGGGCCAGGGAACCCCGTCTTTCCCCGGGGGCTTTCCCTCTACCTGGATCATCCCCGGATCGATTGGGCCGTGGAAGCGACGGCTTACGGAAAGGCCCGCCACTGGGATTTGCTCTTCCGACATCCTGACCGTCTCCTCCCTCAGGATCCATGGGAAACGATCTTTTTCCAACTAGATGCCCCCTGGGTGAGTGCCGCTCCTTCTTTGGAAAGCTCAGCTGCGCTTATCCGGGGTCTCTCATATGAGACTACGAACAAGGACCCTTCCTGGGAGGCAGTGGCAGCTGCCTTCGCCCGATTTGTGGTGGAAACATATGGGGCCAAAGGTGTCAAAGCTTTCTGGCTTGCGACGGGATGGGAAGAAGGAGCACGAGCCTTGGGACTGAGGCCGGACGAGCTGGTTCAACGTTGGGAAGGGCTCCTCGAACACGCTGCCGCGGAAGCCGAAAAAAACCCGCTGATACGCGCAAAAAAACTCATCTTCTTCGGGCGGCCAAGCGAGGCCTTGCTTCAGCTAGAAGGGACAAAGTGTGCAGAAGCCGATGAACTGCGGGGCCTCGCATATATCGCTTTGGGCGAACCGAAAAAAGCTCTCCCCTACGTAACGGATCAACGTCTAAAGGAAGCCCTGGAACTTTTGGCTTCCAACCCCCCGTTGAAAACCGGGAGGCTGCGGGTATTGGGCCTTTCGGTTACACCGGAAGCCGAAGGGCTTCTTGACCGCGCGGACAGAGCCTTAAGCCGGGCATTGGACTTTTGGAATCTCTCGGAGGAAAACCTCCCGGAGAGGATTTGCGTATACTTGGGGCAACGGCCGGAAGGAGTTTTCCTTCCCGGGAACGTGATTTGGACACGGGTTTTGCCCCAAGACATCCCCTCGCTTTTGGTCCAGTTCGTGTTGAACCGCATCTCCCTCTTGGGTCTTCCCCAGTTCGATATCCTGGTAGATGGGCTGACGCTATATTTGGCTTACCCTGAGTGGGATCTCACCGCCGAAGCCAAGCTCGTCCTTCAGGAAGGCCGCTGGGTCCAGATCTTCCAACCGCTCCACATTTATCCCTCCGAAATCGTAGAAGCAGAGGCTGGTGCCTTTATACACTTCATTTTGGAGATATACGGAAAAGAGAAGCTCAAGGACTTTTGGAAGGCCCTTGTTGAGGGGGCAAGCCCCTATAAGGCCTCAACAGACGTTTTAGGTTTGGAGCTTCCTGAACTTGATCAGGCGCTGAGGGAGTGGCTCAAACAACCCTGAACGGATCGAACGCATCCCGAAGGGCGTCTCCGAGGAAGTTAAACGCAAGCACCGTTACGGTAATGAAGATGCCGGGGATCAACAGCCAGGGATAACTCTGGATCGTTGCCGCGGTGTTGGCCTTGGAGAGCAAAAGCCCCCAGGAGACCATGGGCTCGTGGATTCCTATCCCCAGGAAGCTCAACCCCGACTCCCCCAATATGGCTCCGGGTATACTGAGGGTAGCAGCTACTATCAGATAAGAGGTCAGGTTGGGCACTATGTGCCTCACGATGATGCGCAGGTCGTGGGCACCGATAGCCCGTGCCGCTTCGGTGAAGTCCATGGACCTGATGGAAAGGACCTGTCCCCGGATGACCCGGGCCAACCCCGCCCAGCCGATAAAGGACATTATCAAAACGATTCCGAAGAACCTCATGGTAGGGGTCCAGCCCTTCGGCAATGCCAACCCCAAGGCAAGCCACAACGGCAACCGGGGAAAAGACATGATGACCTCGAACGCCCGCTGGAGGAACATATCGATCGCCCCTCCATAAAACCCGGAGATGCCGCCAAAAAGCAACCCAATGGGAAACGATATCGCCACCACAAACGGGCCCACAATTAGCGAGACCCTTGTACCCATCACGACCCGGGAGAAAAGATCCCGTCCCATTTCGTCAGTTCCGAAAAGGAAAATGGTTGCATCCCCCTCGACACCAAACAGGTGGATGTTCGTGGGTATCAACCCGAACAACTTGTACTTGTGTCCTCTCACGAAAAACTTGATAGGATATTTTTTGCTCTTGTCCTCATAAAACTCCCACGTGAACGTCTCCATATTCAATTTNCGGACCGTTTTGTAGACGAACGGCCACGTGAGGCGCCCGTTTTCGTCGAAGAAGTGGATCTTGGTCGGTGGGGCGTAGGTGAGGGAACGGAACTGCTTTGTGTGAGGATAGGGAGAGATGAATTCCGCAAAGATTAGAACCAAGAACAAAAAGCCAACGATCACCGCGCCCAGGCGGCCCACCTTGTGCCGCCGGAACCGGCGCCAGGCCAGCTGCCAAAGGCTGACCCCTTCTTCCTCTTTAGGCAGTTTGGACTTCTTGAATGTCACCATCTTTCCCCTTCAGTCGTAGCGGATCCTGGGATCCACCCATGCCAACATGATGTCGCCGAGCAGGTTCCCCACCATAAGCATGAAGGCGAAAAACACGAGCCCCGACATCACCACGTATTCATCCCGACGTTGCAGTGCGTTCCAAAAAGCCCGCTCTACCGAAGGGATCCCCAAGATTATGGCGGTGAAAAACGCTCCCTCAAACAGCCCGGGCAACGACATGCCCAACATGGTGACTAGGGGATTAATAGCGTTGCGGACCGCGTGCTTGTAGATCACCACCCGCTCTGAAAGACCTTTGGCCCGGGCGGTGAGGACGTAAGGCTGTCCCAGGGTATCCAACAGTTGCCCCCTCATGTAACGAATGAGGCCGGCCATTCCCGCCGTGCCCACCACCACGACCACCGGCCAGAGGTGCCATAGGAAGTTCACGAACTTGGCCCAACTCCAAGGAGCGTTGATGTATTGCACATCGAATAAGCCCCCGACTCCGAGCCCATGGGCCCCCACGTTCACCACCGCCACCAGGAACCAAATGATCACCAAAGCCAGGAAAAAGTTGGGAATGGAAAGTCCCAGAAAGCCGAAGAAGGTGAGCACGTAATCGGCCACCGAATACTGTCGGATAGCGGAAAAGATTCCAATGGGAATCGCCAAGCACCACGTGAAGATCAAGGTGCCAAACGACATGAGCAACGTCCAGGAAAGCCTTCCCTTGAAAAGGGCGTCGAAGGCCGGCTGGCGGGTGGCGAGGGAGTATCCGAAATCGCCTCGGGTGATGATCCCGGATATCCACTTCCAATACCGTACGTACCAGGGTTTATCTAGACCGTACTGGGCAATGAGCCTGTTCAACGTCTCCCGACTGAAACGGGGATCCATTTTGAAGGTTGTGGTGAAATCTCCCGGCATCAATTGCAGAATAGCAAAACTCACGATAGAAATTATTAAAAGTGTGGGCAACATGTATAAAAAGCGCCGAATGATGTAGCTGGTCATCGCCGATGGCGAGTATAAAAAACAAGGGGGGCGGCTTCAATAACCGCCCCCCTTAAGTCGGCCGTGTCCTCAGCCTTCCACCACGCGGTTGCCCACCATGTTGGGGTTCTCCTTCCAGAGCACATCAGAGAAGCCAAGGGCACCGGCAGCAGGGCTGAACTCGGCGGTGTTCTGGAGGTTCTTGTAGTAACAATACATGTAGACCTGGTTCACGGTGTAGATTAGCCACAGGTTCTCGGCGAAGATCTTCGCCAGCTCGGAGTAGTACTTGTAAGCTTCGTCGAAATCATAGGTCTTGATCCCGAGCTCGATGAGTTCATCTATCCGCTGCTCCGCCGGAGTGGGGTTCTCCTTGGCGGAATAGTGCCAGAAGTGGAGGTTACCGGTGGAGCGGTAGACGTTAGCGCCAAAGTGAGGCTCTACGCCGCCGGTGAGACCGATCACCACCGCCACGGCCTGGCCGCCGAGGATCTTCTGCACCAACGCGTTGAACTCGATGGGGTTGTAGTTGACTTTGATCCCCACGGAAGCGGCATCGTCGACGAAGAGCTGGCAGATTTGATCGCGGATGGTGTTCCCCACGTTGGTGTTAAGCTCGAACTCGAACGTGGTCCCGTCGGGGAAGTCACGCCAACCGTCGCCGTTGCGATCCACGAGACCGATCTTGTCCAGGAGCTCAGCGGCCTTGTTCGGATCATACTCGAATTTAGGCAGGACCTCCTCGTTGTAGAAGGGCGACAAGATAGAGATCGGCCCCCACTGGGGTACCGCCAACCCGAAGTAGATGTTGTCGATGATCGACTGCTTGTCGATAAGGTGGGCCATGGCCTGGCGGAATTCAATCATGTTGAAGTACTCCCGGAGTTTCTCATCGGGGCAATCCAGGTTGAAATAGAGGAAGTTGGTGCCGAAGAACGGCTTAGTGGGATCGATCAGGATCTCAAAGCCCTTCTGCTCCGCTTCGGCCTTAAGGGTAGCCAAATCCTCGGGCCTGGGGCCGTACACGTCGAGCTCGCCGTTGCGGAACTTAAGCATGGTGGCATCGGCACCGCCGGTGATAACGTACTTTATTCCATCCAGGTAGGGAAGCTTGACCCCGTTGGGGTCGACCTTCCAGTAGTTGGGGTTGCGCTCGAGCACCACCAGCTGGTCGGGGATGAACTCCACGAGCTTGAAAGGCCCCATCCCCACGATCTCCTCCGGCGGAGTGTCCACGCTCCAGGCGTTGGTCAGCGCTTGAGGATCGGCGTCGGGGTTGTAGACCCGGGAGAGGTCCTTGAGCTTGTGCATGGGATAGATCTCTTGAGACATGGCGCGGAGGAAGGGGCGGAACGGCGCCGGGAGGGTGAACTTTACAGTATAGTCGTCCACTTTTTCTACCTCGGGGAGTTTGCCCTCCACGTAGAAAATGTCGCGGGCACTGGTGGCCACGTCTTCGTTGAAGATGACGCCCTTGAAGGTGAAGATCACGTCATCCGCGGTGAAGGGCTCTCCATCGGACCACTTGAGGCCCTTGCGCAGGTAGAAAGTGATGGTGAGGCCGTCCTCAGAGATTTCCCATGACTTAGCAAGTCCCGGCTCCACCTTCAGCGTCACCGGATTGACCTCGGTGAGCCCGGTGCCGAAAATNTGGTTCGTCACCACCGTGGTCGAGGTCTCCACAGTGGCCCAGGGATTGAAGCTGCGGGGGTTGTTCCACGTACCTATCACCAAGTACCCACCGGGTTTACCGGGCGTGAGGGTCTCCCAGGGGGTGCCGGGCTCTCCCAAAGGAACCACTTTGTATTCTTGAGCGAGCGCCCCGAAAACGAAGCCCGCCACACACAAAAGCGAAATCAAGAATTTCCGCATCCTTCGTTTCACCTCCAATCCATCGGGCGGCTTATACACCGCCAATACTCTGGGACCTAACCCGCCGAAACCGTGAGGAATTCAACCCCAAGTCGGATCACACCCTATTCCCCCGTTTGCATCACCTCCCTTCGCTTCAGGACTC
>Ga0180916_1096_pt1 | contig 14694 bp, 15 predicted proteins | sample Deesub1362A_J573_FD_124276 | JGI IMG/M metagenome (GOLD analysis project Ga0180916, IMG submission 124276) | Candidatus Acetothermia bacterium JdFR-52 | reverse complement strand
GACGGGACCGGGTGCGGGCCGTATTCCTGCCCGGCCCCTACACATCCGCGGAGTCCCGGGAGGGGGCCCGGGCGGTGGCCGCCAACTTGGGGGTGGAGCTCATTGAGGTCCCCATATCCGAGATATACAACACGGTTTTGAAAGCGCTTGAGGGCGTCATCGATACCTCCGGGGTGGTGGGGGAAAACATCCAAGCACGGATCCGCGGGCTCCTTTTGATGGCCTTCGCCAACTCCCTGGGGTATGCAGTTCTTTGCCCCGGCAACAAATCGGAGATCGCCGTAGGCTACAACACCCTCTACGGCGACACCGTGGGGGCGTTAGCCCCCATCGGGGATCTCTTGAAACAGGAGGTCTACGAGCTCGCCCGCTGTGTAAATGAGTCAGCGGGGAAGGAGATCATCCCCCGATCCGTGATGGAACGGCCTCCCACTGCCGAACTCCGCCCCGGACAACGGGACGACCAGGACCTCCCCCCTTACCCCAAGCTCGACCCCCTGTTGCGGGCGTACTTGGTGGACAACCTCCCTTTGCGAGACCTACTGCGTTCTTTCCCGAAGGCCCTGGTGCGGGAAGCCATAGGGCGGCTCCACCGTTCGGAGTACAAGAGGAAGCAACTCCCCCCAACCCTCAAGGTCTCCCCGAAGGCCTTCGGGATCGGCCGCCGCTACCCGTTGACCAACGCCTTCCGGGAGATTTAGGCTACCCGCTACTTGGGCGCGTAAAAACAACGCTTGGGCGAGTGGATCTTTCCCTCCTTTTTGAGGTCCTTGATGGCCTTGGAGACCTCGGTCTTGTCGAGCCCCGAAAGCTCCGCGATCTCCCCGGGGCGCAAGGGCTTCCCCGCCTTCACCAGCGTTTCCAACACCTTCGCCTTGACGTCCGCCACATCGACCTCCTGAGCTAGTGGAGTGTGGCATAATTATAGCGCGTCTCATTTTAGAGAAATTCGGTCACAAAGTAGTGGCGGAACAGCCCTTCCTGTTACTATAGCCTAACTATGGATCTAGGCACCGTTTTCGCGCGGTTCGGCCTGGCGTTGGCTATAGGTCTCTTGGTAGGCCTACAGCGGGAATACGCCCAGGCGGGGAGCTTCGCCGGCGTGCGGACCTTTTCCTTGGTGGCCCTGATAGGCGCCGGTGCCTCTTACCTAGCGAGCCTGTTCGCGTCCCCCTGGGTATTGGTGGGGATCTCGGCGGTGGTGGGCGGTTTGATTTGGCTGGGATATTACTCCGGTGCCGCGGGCGGAAGGCCTGGGCTCACCACGGAGATGGCCTTGGTGGGGGTTTTCATCGCCGGTGCTTTATGTGAGCGTGGGGAACTCCCGTTGGCGGCGGCTTTGGGAGTCGCGATCACGGTGCTTCTCTCCCTGAAGCTCGAGTTCAAAAGGCTTGTGGCCAAGCTCTCCCGGGATGATATCGTGGCCCTGCTCAAGTTCGCCGTGATCAGCGCCATCGTCCTTCCCGTGCTCCCTTCCCAGGGTTTCGGGCCGCCGCCGTGGAATGTCCTTTCCCCCCGGAACGTGTGGCTGATGGTGGTGCTCATCTCGGGGATAGGCTTCGCCGGCTATATGGGGGTGAAATTCGCCGGGCCGCGGCGAGGTATCGGCATTACGGGGCTCTTGGGCGGGCTCGTCTCCAGCACCGCGGTGACCTTGAGCTTCGCCGCCAGAAGCCGGGAAGCCCCGGCCATTTCCAAGGCCTTCGCTTTCGCCATTTCCCTCTCCTGGACGGTGATGTTCGCGCGGATGCTGGTGGAGGCGGGGGTGGTGAATGTGGCTCTCCTTGGTCGCGCGTGGCTTCCGATCCTTGCCGCGGGCGCGGTGGGGATCCTTTCCTCCTGGACCTTGCTCCGCAGGGCGGAAAAGCGGAGGGAAGAGGTGGAGTTCACTTCCCCGTTCGAGCTTTCGGCAGCGGTGAAGTTCGCGTTGTTATATGCCACGATCCTGGTGGGAGCCCGAGCGGCCCAGCTCTACCTCGGAGACGTAGGAATATACCTCGCCAGCGTGGTATCCGGGGTAGCGGATGTGGACGCGATTACCTTGACGCTGGCGCGCCTCTCGTTGTCGGGAGATGTGGCTTCCTCCACCGCAGCCCGGGCCATGGTGCTGGCCGCCATGGCCAACACCGCGGTAAAGGGCGGGATAGTGATGGTCCTCGGCTCCCCAGTACTCCGCCGCTCCCTTATTCCTACACTTTCCGGGATGCTCCTTACCGGGGTTGCCCTCTCTTTCCTCGTCTGAGGCGATCCCTTCGCTGGCAGCGCGTTAAAACCGCCAGAAGCGCTGATCGTACCAGANGCGTTGGCGCAGCTCCTCGTCGATGGCCATCAGGAGCTCGAGGTGCTTGCGTTCCCAGTCCGCGAGCCAACGGAAGAGCTTCGCGATCTCGGGGTCCTCCGCCTTTTCGGCTTCTTCGGTATAGAACGACATCGCTCGATCTTCGAACCCCATGGCGGCGTAAATGGCCGCCGCCTCATACGAGGCCGCGGAGATCTCGGCTTTGACCTTATCGGTGAGGATCTTCTCGGCAATCTTCCCTGGTTCCCTCGCATCGGGGGCTTTGGCCTTTCCCGTTTCCTGATAGTTCCGGAAAAGATCTCCCAGGATCCGCAGGTGGCGCACCTCTTCTTCGGCCAGGAAAGAGAAGAGCTCCTTTACCGCGGGGTCACGGGCATCGGAGGCGGACCTCTCGTAGAAGGCCTTCCCACGTTGCTCCAAGAGGAGCGCGCCCTTCAGTACATCCTCGATGCCCCTAGGCACTGCCCCTCCTTTCAAAAACCCGAATCCTCGAAGGGGGGCTCCTGTTCGGGAACGGACTCCATATGGGGGATCGTCCCGGGCTCGTAGGGTTGAGGGAACTCCGGCTCCCGCATGGCCCGGGGGACGAGGACGTTGGGGATCTCCTCCATATTGATGTAGTCGTCGGCCATACGGATGAGCTCCACCGAGGTGGAAGCGCGCCCCGGGCCGATGATGGTGACCCTGATCCCTTTGCGAGAAAGGTAGGAAACCAGCGAAACGAAGTCCGAGTCGCCGCTTACGAGGACCGCATGGGAGAGCTTTTCNGAGAGNAGCACCGCTTCCAGGGTGAGCTCCACGTCCATGTTGGCTTTCAGGCCTCCGTCGGGGTGTTCCCGGATCACCTTGGAGATGACCCGGAACCCCATGAAGGCCAGGGCATCGATGAGGCGGATGCGCCGGTCCTCGTCCCGTTTGTAGGGGACAAAGGCGATGAACTTCACCTCATCTTTGCCGAGGTTGAAATGCTCCAGAATGTAATCCTTCAGGGCATCATAACGCACCCCAAAGCCCTGACGCTCGAAGGTCTCCTGGACGTTCTGGACATCCACGAACACCGCCATTTTAAGCATTTTTAAACCTCCTTTGATAAAAGCATCAAAATTAAATCTCCCCGCCGCCTCCCACCCCNCTGGTGGGCCCGCCTGGAGTCGAACCAGGGACCTCACGCTTATCAGGCGTGCGCTCTGACCACCTGAGCTACGGACCCAACCGCTCCCAAATATAGCCACACCCCTTTTTGTGGTCAACCCGGAACGCTCCGCTCCAGAAACCATTGCATCTTTACAGGAGGGCGGATAACATTCGNCGAATTTGCTCCAAAGGGGTTCGCAGTCGGCTAAAGGAGCGGGCCCGATAAGGGGAAACCAAACACGAGGGGTGATCGGTAATGACGGAACGGATCAGGATGGAGGACGCGCTCGATCTGAGCGACGTCCGCGTCTTCGCCCGTGGCGACACGGTCAAGGGGGTGGTCGTCGGGGAAACGGATACCGAGTACTTGGTGGATATCGGCTACAAATCCGAGGCGATCTTGAGAAAGACAGAGCTCGCCCCCTTCCGGGAGGAAGTGCAGGAAGGAGAAGAGCTCGAGGTCCTCGTCACCTATATCGATGAGGAGAACGGTACCGTCTTCGTCTCCGAGAAACAGGCTTTCTTCAACCGTAGGTTCGCCGAACTGGAGCAAGCATACCGCAACCGCATCCCCGTCAAGGGGAAGATATATGAAGAGGTCAAAGGCGCCGGGTACAACGTAAATCTGGACGGAATAAAGGCCTTCCTCCCTGGATCCCATCTCGGTCCGGGGATCTCCGGCAAGTTCGAACGCCTGAAAGGAAAAGAGCTCAACTTCCTCATCATCGAGTTCTCCCGTAGAAACCGCAACATCGTCGTTTCCCGCAAGGAGTACCTTAAGTACATGGAGGAAAAGAAGAAGGACGAGCTCTTTGCATCGCTTGAGCCGGGGAAGGTCATCGAGGGGAAGATAAAGTCCATCGTGGACTTCGGCATATTCGTGGACGTGGGCGGGGTGGACGGCCTCGTCCACCGCACCGAGATCTGCTGGAAAGACATCCCCGTTCCCCCTCCCGGGAAGTTCCGCGTGGGCCAGCGCATCAAAGTGATGGTGCTGGAGGCCAACCGGGAGGAGGAACGCATCTCCCTCTCCATAAAGCGGTTACGGGAGGATCCCTGGATCGGCATCGCCGAGCGCTACCCCGTGGGTTCCCGGGTGAAGGGGAAAGTGGTCTCCGTCACCGACTTCGGGGCCTTTGTGGAGCTGGAGGAGGACGTGGAGGGGTTGGTCCACGTCTCCGAACTCACCTGGGGCCGGCCGAAGCATCCCAAGGAGGTGGTGCAGGAAGGGGACGAGGTAGAGGTGGTGGTCCTCGGGGTGGACGAGGAGCGCCGCCGGATCTCCCTCTCGCTGCGGCGGGCCCTGCCCGACCCCTGGGAGGACGTGGAGCACCGCTACCCCCACGGGGCCCTGGTGGAGGGTGTGGTCACCAAGATCACCGACTTCGGGGCGTTCGTGGAGCTGGAAGAGGGGATCGAGGGCCTAATTCACGTCTCGGAGCTCTCGTGGGAGCGGGTCACCCATCCCAACGAGGTCCTGAAGGAAGGCGATCGCGTGAAGGCCATTGTCCTCAAGGCGAGCTCCAAAGAGCGCAAGATCTCCCTCTCCCTCAAGGCCCTCTCCAAAGACCCGTGGGAGGAGTTCCTAGAGAAGTATTCCGTGGGCGACGTGGTCCAGGGGACCGTGTCCCAGCTCAAGGAGTTCGGGGCCTTCGTGAAGATCACTCCCACCGTGGAAGGGCTGATCCACGTCTCCGAGATCGCGGAGGAACGGATCTCCCATCCTTCGGAGGTCCTGAAGGTTGGGCAGGAGGTCACGGCCAAGATCATCGGGATCAACGAGGCCAAGCGCCAGGTGCGCCTCTCCATCAAGAAGCTCCAGGAGGAAGCCACCAAGGAGGAGCGCGAGGCCTACATAGCCCAACCCGGTCGCGAGACCATCAAGCTCGCCGAGCGGCTCCGGGAGCTGGCTGGGGAATGACCGTGACCGCCACNGCGATCCCCCTCGTGTGAGATAGGCTTAGGGGATAAGGGCGCCCCCGGAATAGGATCCGGGGGCGCCCGTTTTCGTCGTTTACGACCTCGATCTCCTTCAACGGGACCGGATGNCCCAACGCCTTGAGGAACGCTTCCTTGGCGGCGAACCGCGCCGCCAGCCTCTCCTCCCGCAGGGGGGACCGGGCGGAGAGGGCGTAGGCGATCTCCCGCTGGGTGAAGATCCGCTCGAGGAGCCTCTCCCCCCGGCGCGCGAGGACCTCTCGGAACCTCTCCACATCGACCACATCTATCCCGACCATCGCACGAGCCTCCGGCGCTCCGCCCGCACGATACAGAGGATCTCCTCCACCGCTTCNCCGAGATCCGCGTTTACCACGAGGTAGTGGAACTTGGGTATCTCTTTGATCTCCGCCCGGGCGATCCTGAGCCGCTCCTTCAACGCCTCCGGGGACTCCGTTCCCCGGGCCTGGATCCGGCGCACGAGCTCCTCCCAGCTCGGGGGAACGAGGAAGATGAGCACCACCGGGTGGGGGATCCCCGCCCGAGCGATGGCCAGTGCCCCCCGCACCTCCACGTTCAGGACGAGGTCGCGCCCGGCGGAGAGCTTCCTCTCCACCTCCTCGCGGGGGGTTCCATAGAGGTGACCCTGGTATTCGGTCCACTCGAGGAGCTTCCCCTCCTCCCGCAGCCGGAGGAACTCCTCTCGCGATACGAAGAAGTAATCGCGGCCGTGGACCTCGTCGGGCCGCTTGGGCCTGGTGGTGGCGGAGACGGAGAAAGAGAGCCGCGGGTCGCGGCGAAGAAGTTCCGCTATCACCGAGGACTTCCCCGCCCCCGAGGGCCCGGCGATCACGAACGCGATCCCCCGCTCCCCCTGCACGCCCCACCCGGGCGGGAGGAACTCCCTCACTCCACGTTCCTGGCTTGTTCCCTGATCCTCTCGGCACATAGCTTCAGCTCCAGGGCCACCTCNCCCAGAGGCACTCCCCGGGACTTGGCGGCCAGGGTGTTGGCCTCCCGGGTGATCTCCTGGGCCAGGAACTCGAGCTCCCGGCCCATGGGGCCTTCCGCACCCAGGAGTCCTTCCAAGCGGTGGAGGTGGGCCTCCAACCGGTCGAGCTCCTCCTGCACGTCGGTGCGCTCGGCCCAGATCCCCACCTCCAGCGCGATCCTCGCTTCGTCCAGGACGCTCAACTCCCCCAGGCGTTTCTTCAGCCTTTCGGCGAAGGCTTCCTTGGCCCGGGGGACCTCGTCCTTGGCCCGGGAAATGAGTTCCCGGAGGATCCCGGTCTCCCGGCGCAGGGCCTCGAAGAGCTTCTCCCCTTCCCGGGCGCGGAACGCCTCCACCTCCGCCAGGGCCTGCTCCAGGGCCCGCTCCAGCACGGGACGGATCGCTTCCTCCTCGGGGCTTTCCTCCTGGACGACGCCAAGGGAAAGGAGGGCTTCAAGGGATGGGGCCTCTTTGGCTCCCAACGCCGCGGCGAGCTCTTGGAGCTGCTCCCAGAGACGGACGGCCGCTTCCCGGTGGATGGCCTTGGGGCGACGGAACCCCCCGAAGTCGAGGAGCACGTTCACATCGAAGCTTCCCCGGGAAAAACGCCCCTTCACCGCGTCCTCACATAGAAGCACGAGCCCCGGCATGTCGGTTAACCCCCGGACCCGCACCTCCAGGAACCGGTGGTTGAGGCTCCGGACGTCCACTTGCACCGAAAATCCGTCTCCCTCGGCCCGTCCCCGGCCGAAACCNGTCATGCTCCTCATGCCGTCCCCCGGAAGAGGACCGCCGCGTACCCCACCACCTCGGCGGTGTANCCCGAGACCTCGCCGGACGTCCGGTAATCGAGGAGCTCGGCATGCCCGAGGCCCAAGGCCCGGGCCGCAGCGACCACTATTCCAATGGCCCCTATCCCGCAGATACTGATCCTGTGTTCCTCCACCACGCGCAGAAATCCATCCAAGTCGAGTTCCAGGATCTCCTTCAAGGCCGCTTTATCCTTCTCCGTGGCCACCTGATGCGGTTCGTAGTGGGTGAAATCGCTTGAGGCCACGATCCAGACGCCCCTCCCCTTCACGAGTTTCGCCAATCCGGCGCTGAACTCCTCGATGGTTTCGCGATCCTGGGTGAGAACCACCGCGGGGACGAAGGGAACCTTTCNGAAGAGGTACTGGAGGAAGGGGAGCTGCACTTCCACCGAATGTTCCCGCGTGAACGCCCTCCGGTCCCGGACGACCCCTGGGAGCCCCTCGATCTCCCGGAGCAGTTCCTCCGCCACCGGGACCTCCCCCAGGGGAGTGAGCCAGGGCTCGGGGTCCGGCACGGTGATCTCGCCCCCGTACCCGGTGTGGTTGGTGCCGAGGATGACCACGACCTCGGGCACCCCGTATCGAGCAGCGGCCCGGAACCCCTGGGCAGCCACCGCGCCGGAGTAGATGTAGCCCGCGTGGGGGAGTATGAGGCCCAGTGGGACCCCCAGGCGTTCGCTCCGAGGCACCATCTCTTCCGGGCCGGCCCCGAAAAGCCGTTGTATCTCCTCCCTCAACCCCTCTTCTGTCCCGGGATAGAAGCTCCCCGCAACCGCCGGATAGCGCATGGCCTCCCCTTCAGGCGAGCTTGGGCGGGAGCACGATCTTCCCGTAGTTCTTCTCGTACTTTTCTATGTTCTCCCCGATGGCCTGGTGCAACCTCTTCATGTGGCCCGGGGAGAGGATCACCCGGGAGACAAGAAGCGCCTGTCCCCCCTTGGGGGTCTGGGTGCGGGGGTCGAGGAAGAGGAAGTCGATCACGAACTCCTCCTTCTGGTGGGATACTACTGCCAGATTGGCGTAGACGCCTCTCCGGAGCGCCGGCTCGGCGATGACCTGCATCTCACGCTGCATCCAATATCACCCCCCTTCAGATCATCTTAACGCCCGTGACCCCGGGCGCAATTACCTGAGGATCTCGTGGACCGAGTGTTCGCCTTTGGAACCGCAGAAACTGCCACACGAGTCACATCGATTGACCGTTTCTTCTCCCCGCGCTAGAATCGTACGACGTCGTGCGGAACGTCCCAAGCTAAAGGAGGGCAGATATGGAAATCCTCAAAGTCGCTTCCACCTCCAATCCCAATGCGGTTGCCGGTGCAATCGCCGGTGCGTTGGAGAACGATGGGATCGTCGAGGCCCACGCCATCGGGGCGGGCGCGGTGAATCAGGCCGTCAAAGCCATCGCCATCGCCCGTCGCCTCATCGAGCGCGAGGGCGAGACGGAGATCAAGGTCATCCCCGGCTTCATCGACGTCGAGATCGGCGGCGAGCTCAAGACGGGAATGCGTTTCATCATCGAGAAATAGAGGAGGATGCGCCTTGAGGCCCTGGCCAGGGCCGCCATCGCCGATGCCCTGAAACGGCTCGCTCCGTCCGCTTCCCGGGAGGATATCCCCCTGGAGAGGCCCGAGAAGCCCGAATTCGGGGATATCTCGTCGCGGATCGCCTTTACCTTAGCGAAGGAGCTCAAGCGGCCGCCCCAGGCCATCGCTCAGGACCTGGCGGCGGCTGTTTCACATCCTGCCTTCGAAAAAGCCGTCGCCGCGGGCGGTTTCCTGAACCTCCACGTGCGGCCCGAGGCCCTGCGGGAAATCCTCCGAGAAATTCTCTCGGAAGGGGAAAGCTATGGGGACTGGTCCCTGGGGGAAGGGAAGCCCCTCCAGGTGGAGTTCGTTTCCTCCAATCCCACTGGCCCCCTCACCGTGGGCCACGGCCGCCAGGCCGCCCTGGGGGATGCCCTCGCCAACCTCTTCTCGCCCTGGGCTGGGAGGTCACCCGGGAGTACTACCTGAACGATGAGGGCCGCCAAATCGAGCTCCTGGCGCGTTCCCTTTGGGCCAGGTACCGCCAGGCCCTAGGAGAAGAGGTCCCGATCCCCGAAGGGGGGTACCACGGGGACTACCTCGTTCCCATCGGCGAGGAGCTCGCCCGGGAATGGGGGGATAAGTACCCCGAGTGGACCCCCGCCGCGGCGGAGGCCTTCCGCCGGGTGGCCGTGGAGCGGATGATGGGGATGATCCACGAGGACCTCGCGGCCATCGGAGTCTCCTTCGATGTGTGGAGCCGGGAAGGTGATCTGCATCGGCGGGGGCTGGTACGGGAGGTGTTCGAGGCCCTCCGGGAGAAGGGAGCTGTATACGAGAAGGACGGCGCCTACTGGATGAAGTCCACGGCGTACGGTCTCTCCCGGGATCCGGTCCTCATCCGCTCCGACGGGACACCCACCTACCTGATGGTGGACATCGCCTACCACGTGGACAAGTACCGCCGGGGATTCGTCAAGGTAATCGACGTGCAGGGAGCGGACCACGTGGAGGAGCAACAGCAAGTGAAGCTGGCGCTGCGGATCCTCGGGTACCCCGAGGAGTTCCTCGATTACTGCGTGCACCAGTTCGTGACCCTGAAGGGCCGCGAAGGAATCGAGAAGATGTCCACCCGAGCCGGGAGGTTCCTGCGCCTCAAAGACTTGGTGGACGAGCTCGGGCGGGACGTGGTGCGGTACTTCATGGTGCGCCGGCGACCGGGAGCCCATCTTGTCTTCGACCTGGAGCTCGCCAAGAAGACCTCCATGGAGAACCCGGTCTATTACGTCCAGTACGCCCACACCCGCATCGCTTCCATCTTCCGCGAGGCGGAGAAGATTGGAGAACCCGTGACGCGTGACGCTTTACGCATGACGGACTTATCTCCGCTTGAGGATCCCGATGAGCTCGCGCTCATCAAGGAGCTCGATCGGTTCCCGGATGTGGTGCGGAAGGCGGCCGAAAGCTACGGGCCGCACCTTTTGTGTGAGTACCTAGAGGAACTCGCGGGTATCTTCCATCCCTACTACAACCGGGTGCGGGTCCTGGGGCAGGGGGAGGCGACCCCGGCCCGGCTGGCGCTCCTTTTGGCGCTGAAGACGGTCTTGGCCAAAGGGCTTTCCTTACTTGGGGTCTCGGCCCCGGAGGTGATGTGATGGGGCTTCTAGAGAAGCTCCGCACGGGGCTCAAGAAGACCCGCGAGGCCTTCCTCTCCCCCCTGGAGGAGTCCCTCCGGGCGAAGGCGAAGCTCGATGAGGACCTCCTCTACGAGCTCGAGGAGCTTTTGCTTTTGGCGGACGTGGGGCCAGAGCTCGCCGAGGAGATCGTGGGTAGCCTCGCCGATAAACACCGTGACTCCCTCACCCCGGAGGAGCTCGAAGCGGCGCTGGAGGAGGAGGTGGCCGCGATCCTCGCGGGAGCAGAGCGGGAGTTCGTGCCCCCGTCGGAGAAGCCCTGTGTGTTCCTCATCGTGGGGGTGAACGGCTCCGGGAAGACCACCACTGCCGCCAAGCTCGCCCACAAGTTCAAAAACCAGGGAAAGAAGGTCCTCCTCGCCGCCGCGGACACCTTCCGTGCCGCGGCCATAGAGCAGCTGGTAGAGCTCGGAGAGCGGGTGGGGGTAGAGGTGATCGCCCACCGCCCGGGGGCCGATCCAGGGGCGGTGGCCCACGACGCTCTGGAACACGCGCAGCGGAAGGGCTACGATTTCCTCTTGATTGATACGGCCGGGAGGCTCCAGACCAAGGTTCCGCTGATGGAGGAGCTGCGGAAGGTTCGGCGGGTGGTGGAAAAGCTCGCCGGCCGGCCTCCCCACGAGAGGTTGCTGGTGATCGACGCCACCGTGGGGCAGAACGCGTTGTCCCAGGCCCGGCTCTTCCACGAGGCGGTGAGCCTCACCGGCCTTGTGATCACGAAGTTGGACGGGACCGCCAAGGGGGGCGCGGTGCTTCCCATCTGGCGGGAGCTTGGGGTCCCCATCCTTTGGGTCGGCGTGGGCGAGGGGATGGAGGACCTGGTGGAGTTCCGGGCCCGCGACTTCGCCCGGGCGTTGGTAAGGAGGTAGTGGATGACGAAATACGTCTACCGCTTCGGCGGCGGCACCGCGGATGGCTCCGCGGCGATGAAGGACCTTCTCGGGGGGAANGGGGCGAACCTGGCGGAGATGGCCCGGATCGGGATCCCCGTGCCCCCGGGGTTCACCATCACCACCGAGGTCTGCCGTTTCTACTACGCCAATGGGGGCAAATACCCGGACGGCTTGGAAGAGGAGGTCAAGGCGGGGGTCGCGTTCCTGGAGGAACAGACGGGAAGAAAGTTCGGCGACGCGGAAAACCCGCTTTTGGTCTCCGTGCGTTCCGGGGCCCCGGTCTCCATGCCGGGGATGATGGACACCATTCTCAACTTGGGCCTGAACGATGAATCGGTGGAGGCCATCGCCAGGAAGATCGATCCCCGCTTCGCCTACGACTCCTATCGCCGCCTCATCGCCATGTACGGGAACGTGGTGTTGGGGTTCAAGGACGAGCGGGGCGATCCCTTCGACCGCCTGATGCAGGAGTTCAAAAAGGAAAAGGGCGCAGCCACCGACCTCGACCTCTCGGCCGAGGACCTTAAAGAGCTGGTGGACCGGTTCAAGGCCTATTACAAGGAGCGGGGGCAGGAGTTCCCCCAGGATCCTTGGGAACAGCTCTGGGGGGCCATCGGGGCGGTGTTCCGTTCCTGGAACAACGAGCGGGCCATCGTCTACCGGCGGCTCAACCGTATCCCCGACGACATGGGCACCGCCGTCAACGTCCAGGCCATGGTGTTCGGGAACCTGAACGAGCGCTCGGGGACCGGGGTGGCCTTCACCCGGGACCCCGCCACCGGGGAGAACGTGCTCTACGGGGAATACCTCCTGGCGGCCCAGGGCGAGGACGTGGTGGCCGGGATCCGCACCCCCAAGCCCATCGCGGAGCTCGAGAAAGAGATGCCCGAAGTCTACAAGCAGCTCCTCGAGGTACGGGAGAAGCTCGAGAAGCACTACCGCGACATGCAGGACCTCGAGTTCACCATCGAGGATGGGAAGCTCTACCTGCTCCAGACCCGGACCGGCAAGCGCACCGGGTTCGCCGCCGTGCGGATCGCGGTGGAGATGGAGCGCGAGGGCCTGATCACGAAGGAAGAGGCAATCCTTAGGATCGACCCCGCCGAGCAGGTGTACCAGCTCCTCCAGCCCATCTTCGACCCCGAGGAAAAGAGAAAGGCGAAGGTCATTGCCAAAGGGCTGGCCGCTGGCCCCGGCGCCGCCACCGGGAGGATCGTGTTCTTCCCGGACGACGCGGTGCGGATGGCAAAGGAAGGGCCAGTGATCTTAGTGCGGGAAGAGACCTCCCCCGAGGACGTGGAGGGGATGTTCGCCGCCGCGGGGATCCTCACCGCCCGAGGTGGTCTCACCTCCCACGCGGCGGTGGTGGCCCGCCAGGTGGGCAAAGTGGCCGTGGTGGGGTGTGAGGAGCTGGAGATAGATTACGACAACCGCACCATCACCGCCCGGGGCGTGACCCTGAAGGAGGGGGATTGGATCTCCATCGACGGCTTTACCGGCGAGGTCCTCGAGGGCAAGGTGAAGACCATGCCTTCCGAGGTAATCCAGGTACTCATCGAGAAGACGAAGCGGCCGGAGGAAGCCCCCATTTATCAACTCTTCGCCGAGCTCATGTCCTGGGCCGATGAGCGCCGCCGCCTCGGGGTGCGGGCAAACGCCGATAAACCCGACCAAGCCCAGATAGCCCTGGCGTTCGGAGCGGAAGGGATCGGGCTTTGTCGTACCGAGCACATGTTCTTCGCCGAGGACCGCCTGCCCCACATGCAGAAGGCCCTGATCGCGAAAGACCCCTCTGAACGCATCGAGGCCCTCAAGAAACTCTCCGAGATGCAGGTCGCGGACTTCGAGGGAATCCTGGAGGTCATGGACGGAAAGCCGGTGATTATCCGCCTCCTGGATCCACCGCTTCATGAATTCCTCCCCAAACCAGAGGAGGAGGAGAAGATCCGCGAGATCGCGGCGGAGTTCGGGGTAAGCCCTGAGGAGCTCAAGGCCAGGATAGAGGCCCTGCGGGAGATGAACCCGATGTTGGGGCACCGTGGGGTCAGGCTCGGGATCACCCATCCCGACATCTACGAGATGCAGACCGAGGCCATCTTCCGCGCCGCCGCGAAGCTGATTAAGCGCGGTAAAAACCCCTACCCCAAGGTGATGATCCCGCTTGTAGCCCACGTAAACGAGATGGCGAGGATGAGGGAGATGGTGGACCGGGTGGCGAAGCGCGTCATGGAGGAGGAAGGGGTCGAGGTCAAGTATCAGGTGGGCACGATGATCGAGATCCCCCGGGCGGCCCTCACCGCCGACGAGGTGGCGCGGGAGGCCCAGTTTTTCTCCTTCGGGACCAACGACCTCACCCAAATGACCTTCGGCTTCTCCCGGGACGACGTGGCCAAGTTCATCGGGGAGTACATCGAGAAGAAGATCCTGCCGGACGATCCCTTCGCCACGTTGGACACCCGGGGGGTAGGGGAGCTGGTGAAGATTGCCACCGAGCGGGGGAAGGCGACCCGGCCTGATTTGGAGGTCGGGATCTGCGGAGAGCACGGGGGCGAATCCCGGTCGGTCCACTTCTGCCACGGGGTGGGGTTGGATTACGTATCGTGCTCTCCCTTCCGGCTTCCGGTGGCGCGCCTGGCCGCGGCCCAGGCCGCCCTCAAGGAAGGCTGAAAAATCGGAGGTTGGGTGAGTCCGCAAGGGGGGCGCTCCGGCGCCCCCTTTTTCATATGGGCCCTGCCTCACGGAAAGGAAGGCGATGGAGGGTAAAGCGGTGGAGAGGATGGAGAGCAAGGTGGTGGATCTGGCGGCGGAGCTGGTCTCCATCCCGAGCTACGAGCGGGAGGAGGAGCTGGCCCGGTTCCTGGCCCGCCGCCTCCGGGCGATCGGATTTGAGGTCTCCCTGGAGGAGGTGGAGCCCGGCCGGCCTAACCTAATAGCTCACCTGCCCGGGAAGGGGAAGACCTTGATGTTCTGCGGACACATGGACACCGTCCCCCCGGATTCCCCGGACCAGCTCCGGCCTTTTTTTACGGGCGGGGGGCCTGCGACATGAAGGGGGCCCTGGCCGCCATGGTCTGCGCCCTGGAGGCCCTGACGAGGGAGGGGCCGGCCGGCCCGCTGCTCTTCCTGGCCACGGTGGGCGAGGAGACGGGCTTCCTGGGGATGCGGCGATTCATGGCGCGCCATCGGGATCGCATCGCCGGCTGCATAGTGGGGGAGCCCACCTCCCTGGAGGTGGGGATAGCTCATAAGGGCGGGGCTTGGATCGAGCTCACCACCATCGGGAGGCCCGCCCACGGCAGCACCCCCGAGCGGGGGGTGAACGCCGTGTACTACATGGCCCTGTTGGTGAGGGCCATACAGGAGGAATTGGCGGCCGCGTTGCGGGAAAGGCCCCATCCCCTGTTGGG
>Ga0180916_1121_pt1 | contig 17040 bp, 18 predicted proteins | sample Deesub1362A_J573_FD_124276 | JGI IMG/M metagenome (GOLD analysis project Ga0180916, IMG submission 124276) | Candidatus Acetothermia bacterium JdFR-52 | reverse complement strand
GCGTCGTGGCCAAAGCGGCGTATGTGATCTAAAGCCACTTCGATGCTCCAGTAGGGTTTTAGGGCCACGTAATCGGGGGTCATCAGCCGCCCCACGGAGTTTTCAGGATACCCCAGAAGCTTCAGGGCCTCCTGTCGCTCGTCGGGTGGAAGGATGTTGAGGAGCTTCTGGGTGAGCCGGCCGGGGAGCTCCTCCAGGAGCTCGGTGCGCTCATCGGGGGAAAGCTCCAACAGCACCTCCAGGATCTTGCGGTTGCTCAGCTGTTCCAAGAGTGCCTCTTCTTTTTCGGTGTCGAGTTCGGCCAAGACCTCGGCAGCTAGCTCCCGGGGAAGGAGCCGAAACGCAAGCACCATCTCCTCCTCGGGAAGTTCGGCCAGAAGCTCGGCCACGTCGGGCGCAGGCCAACCCGAGAGGAAGTCCCGCAGGGCACGCCAGTCCCGCTCCTCGACCAACCGCCTCAACCTGGCGAGGGCTTCCCGATCCGGACGCACAAGCTCTCGCGACATATAAGCTCACTTCCTTATCCGCCTACACATTAGCCCCTAGGGTAAGCCACGCAAACCGCGGCCCGGTTGCCTCGATTTCGGTCGGGGGCTAAGCTAGACGGCTGTAGAATAAACTTCGGGGAGGACAAGGTGCGTATCTACGAGGGGAAGCTGAACGGAGAGGGCCTGCGGGTGGGGATCGTGGTCTCCCGCTTCAACCACGTCTTCACCCGGGAACTCTTGGAGGGCGCGCTGGATCGGTTCCTCCGCCTAGGGGTACGGGAGGAAGACATCCATGTCGCCTGGGTTCCCGGGGCGTTCGAGCTCCCACGGGGGGTGAAGGCCCTGGCGGAGACGGGCGGGGTGGACGGGATCGTGGCCCTGGCGGCGGTGATCCGCGGCGCCACCCCCCACTTCGATTACGTGGCCGCAGAGGTGGCCAAGGGGATCGCGAAACTCTCCCTGGAGCTTCCGGTCCCGGTCACTTTCGGGGTCATCACCGCCGATGCCCAGGAACAGGCCCTGGAGCGGGCGGGGGGTAAGCTCGGCAACAAAGGCGCCCAGGCCGCCGAGGCCCTCATCGAGATGATTCGCTTGGAAGAGGAGCTCTCGGAGGAGGAACCCGCCGCATGAAGGTGGAAGCTGTCCGCGGGATGACCGACATCCTCCCCGAGGAGGCCCTCCTCTGGCAGTACGTGGAGGCCGAGATCCGGGAGGCAGTGGCCCTCTACGGCTACCGGGAGATCCGCACCCCTATCGTGGAACGGGCGGAGCTCTTCGCCCGGGGGGTGGGGGAAGCCACAGACATCGTCCACAAGGAGATGTACGTCTTCCCCGACAAAAAGGGCCAGATGCTCGCCCTGCGGCCCGAGGCCACCGCGTCGGTGGTCAGGGCCTACATCGAGCACGGCCTCTACGCCAAGGGAGGGGTGGCGAAGCTCTACTACCTCGGCCCCATGTTCCGGTATGAGAAGCCCCAGAAGGGGCGGAAGCGCCAGTTCCACCAATACGGGGTGGAGGCCCTGGGGTCGCTGGAGCCCGCCCTGGACGCCGAGGTGATCGACCTCGCCTGGTACATCATGGAGCGGCTGGGGCTCCGCCGGGAGGGGCTCTTCTTGAGGCTCAACTCCATCGGGTGCCCCGAGGACCGCCCCAGGTACCGCGAGGCGCTGCGGGAGTATTTCCTTCCTTACCGGGAAGAGCTCTGTCCCGATTGCCAACGCAGACTTGAGGAAAACCCTCTCCGGATCCTGGACTGCAAGGTCCCCAGCTGTCAGAGGATCGCCGCGGACGCGCCGAGGAGCCTGGACCACCTGTGTGAGGGGTGCCGGGGCCACTTCGAGACGCTCCTCCGGTACCTCGATGCGTTGGACCTCGCCTACGAGCTCGACCCCAAGCTCGTGCGCGGCCTGGATTACTACACTCGCACGGTGTTCGAGCTCGCCTCCCGGGACCTGGGGGCCCAGGATGCGCTTTTGGGCGGGGGCCGGTACGATGGCCTGGCGGAGGCCCTGGGGGGGCCGCCCACTCCGGGGGTGGGGTTCGCCGGGGGACTGGAGCGGTTGATCCTGGTTTTGGGGGAGCGGGATGTGAGCGATCGGTGTTATCGGATCATCACCGGCCCCGAGGTCTACCTCCTCCCCGTGGGGGAAACGGAGACGGCGGAAGCCCTGAGGATCCTGGCGAGGCTGCGGCGGGCGGGGATCCCGTGTGATATGGATTACGCCGGCCGCTCCCTGCGCAAGCGCCTCCAGGCCGCGGCGAGGAGCGGCGCCCGCTACGCCCTCTTCCTGGGGGAGGAAGAGCTCTCCCGGGGAGAAGCGAAGGTGAGGGATCTTGCAAGCGGCGAAGAGAGATACGTGCCCACGGAAGAGCTGGTCGCTTTCCTGAAAGGTGCGTCCTGAAGGAGGGGTGATGGAGAAGACCTATAAGGCGATCCTCGTAATCGCCGATGGACTCGGAGGAAGGCCCACCGACTGGGGGAACGCCACCTGCCTCGAGCGCGCCTCCACCCCCAACTTGGACCGCTTGGCCCGGGAGGGGGCCTGCGGCCTCATGGACCCCATTCGCCCAGGAGTTCGGCCCGGCTCCGATACCTCGCACCTCTCCATCTTCGGCTACGACCCCTACGAGGTTTACACCGGCCGTGGGGCGTTCGAGGCCCTGGGGATCGGGATGGAGGTGAAGGGGGGAGATATCTGCTTCCGGGCCAACTTCGCCACCGTGGAAGAACGGGACGGAAAGCTCATCGTCACCGACCGGCGGGCCGGCAGGCTCGCCGAAGGCAAGGAGCTCGCCGAGGCCCTTTCCAAACTGGATCTAGGAAAATTCGGCGTCCAGGCGTTCTTCCAAGCATCCACCGAGCACCGGGGGGCGCTGGTGTTGCGGGGGGAGGGGCTCTCGGCCGCGGTCTCCGATACCGACCCCCACGAGACCGGGGTCCCGGTGGCAGAGGCCCAGCCCCTGGACGACTCCGAGGCTGCCCGTCGTACCGCGGCGATACTGAACGAGATCACCCGCCAAGCATATGAACTCCTCAAGGACCATCCCGTGAACGTGCGCCGTAGCCAGGAGGGAAAGCCCCCGGGGAACATCATCCTCCTTCGGGGGGCGGCGGTGATGCCGCACCTCGTTCCGGTGACGGAGAAGTACGGGATCCGTGCCGCCTGCATCGCCGGCGGTGCCCTGTACAAGGGGGTGGCCCGGGCAGCGGGGCTCGAGGTCATCGAGGTCGCCGGGGCCACCGGCGACCTCAGGACCGATCTCGTGGCCAAGGCCCGGGCGGCCCTGAAGGCGCTGGAAACCTACGATTTCGTGTTCGTCCACATAAAAGGTACCGACAACGCCGGCCACGACCACGACCCCGAGGCGAAGACCCGGTTCATCGAGCGCATCGACCGGGAGTTCTTCGGGACCCTCCTTGAGGAGTTGGACCTGGAAGAAGTACACCTCTGCTTCTCCGGGGACCACACCACCCCCATTGATTACGGGGACCACACCCCGGATCCAGTGCCGGTGCTGTTCGTAGGCCCTTCGATTCGCCCCGACCGGGTGGAACGGTTCGGGGAGAGGACCGCAGCGGAGGGGGGCCTGGGGAGGTTCGCGGGGAACCTGGTGCCCCAGCTCTTGGGCTACTGCAACCGCGGCCCCAAGTTCGGCGCCTGATGATCGGTGCCGGCGCCGCGCCGGTGGACGTGGGGGAGGAGATGGGTCGCCCCGCCCCACGGCCACGGGGCCNGGGGACATNCGGTCTCGGAGGGGCCCCGCTCTTTCCGCCACCGCCCCCGTCCGCTTTGAGAAGACGGTTATAATCCGGACGAGGAGGTGAGCGATGATGAAAAGGTGCCTTGGTCTGTTGGCGTTGGCACCCGGTGGGCTCGCCCTCGCTCAGGAAGCGGCCGCGCAACCCGCTACCAAGACGGGGGGCGTCCCTTGGTGGGTTTGGCTGATCATCGTCGTGGTGGTGATCCTGCTGGGCTATTACCTGTACAAGCGCCGCGGGAAGAAGGAGTAACCCGGACCTTCATCGCAACGTCCACACCGTCCCCTGGGGCGTGTCCCTGAGCTCCACCCCCAACGCGGCGAGCTTCTCCCGTATCGCGTCGGCGAGGCGGAAGTTCCTCTCCCGGCGGAGCTCCGCCCGGAGCTCCACCAAAAGCCCGATGATCTCCTCCGCCTTCCCGGGTAGCCCGGCCGGCCCCCGGCGCTGAAAGAGCCCCAGCGGGGCGGCCAGCTTCCGGATCCTTTGGGCTATAGCCGCCAGGGCACGGCGATCCCCGCCCGCGGCGGCGAAGCGTTTCCCCGCGTTGACCATCCCCTGGAGCGCCGCCAGGGCCCCCGGGGTGTTGAAATCGTCCTCCAGATCCCCGTGGAACTTCTCCTCCAGGAGCCGCACCTCGCCCGCCAGCTCCTCCGGGAGGGCCACCTCCTTCCCTCCCCCGGCGAGCTCGGCCTCGGCCAGGAACTCATATACCCCCTCCACCGCCTTCCGCGCCTCCTCCAGGGCCTCAGGGGAGAAGTCCAGGGGTTTTCTCCAGTGGCGGGAAAGGTAGAAGTAGCGCACCGCCTCGGTGCCGTAGAGTTCCACCACGTCCCTGGCGTAATAGAAATTGCCTAACGATTTGGACATCTTCTCCCCTTTCACGGTGAGCATCCCGTTGTGGAGCCAGATCCGGGCGAAGGGCTTCCCGCTCAGCGCTTCGGCCTGGGCGATCTCGTTCTCGTGGTGGGGGAAAATGAGGTCGTTCCCCCCGGCGTGGATGTCCAGGGTTTCCCCCAGAAGCTCCCGGGACATCACCACGCACTCGGTGTGCCATCCGGGCCGCCCCAGGCCCCAGGGGGAGGGCCACTTGGGCTCCCCGGGCTTGGCCGCCTTCCACAGGGTGAAGTCCAGGGGATCCCGCTTCGCCTCCCCGAGCTCCACCCGGGCCCCAGCAAGGAGGTCGTCCAGGGATTTCCCCGAGAGCTTCCCGTAGCCGGGGAAGCTGCGCACGGAAAAGTACACGTCCCCATCCGCGACGTAGGCATGTCCCTTCGCGATCAGCTCTTCGATGAGCTCGATCATCTTGTCCACGTAGGCCCGGGCCCGGGGCTGATAAGTGGGCAGCTTCGCGCCTAAAGCGCGCAGGTCCTCCAAGTACTCCCGGGTGAACCGCTCGGCTACTTCCTCCGGGGATGAACCCTCCTCCCGGGCGCGGTTGATGATCTTGTCGTCGATATCGGTGATGTTCTGGACGTAAACCACCTCGTATCCCCTGGATTCCAGGTATCGCCGCAACACGTCGAACACGATAAAGGGGCGGGCGTTTCCTATGTGGATATAGTCGTAAACGGTGGGGCCACACACGTACATCCCCACCCGTTTCTTCTCCTCCGGCGGCGGAAGCTCCACGGGTCCCCTCTCGAGCGTGCTCCAGAGACGCAAATCGCACCTCCTGGGTAAACCTTTTCTCTTTCGGTATATTCGCATTTGTCATGGCGGAGCGCAAAGCGGGGACCATGTCCCTCGATCCCGAGGAACTCGCTAAACGCCATCCTGCCGAGCTGGCAGAGCTCCTGCACGAGCTACCCGACGCCGAGGCCGTACGCCTCCTGCGGGAGCTCTACAAGGTCCGCGCCGCCGCCGATTCTCTGGAGGAGATGGACCCGAATGAGGCCGCTGAGCTCCTGGAGGAGCTTCCCGATGAGGAGGCCACGGCCATCATCTCCCGGATGGAACCCGACGACGCCGTGGATGTGCTGGAGGAGTTCCCCCGGGATCAGGTGGAAGAGATCCTGGAACATCTGCGATCCCTGGATCGCGAGAAGGCCCAGGTACTCCAGAGGCTTTTGGCCTATCCCCCGGATACCGCCGGGGGGCTCATGTCCCCCGAGTACGTGGCTCTCCCCGCCGACATCACCGCCCAGGAAGCCATCGAACGCTTGCGCAAGGTGGCCGAAGAGGCGGAGACGGTCTACTACGTGTACGTCGTGGACAGGGAAGGGAGGCTGCTCGGGGTGCTATCGCTGCGGGACCTGGTCTTCGCCCGGCCCGATACCCCCATTCGTGAGATCATGCGCCCCGAGGTGGTAACCCTCTCTCCCGACATGTCCGCCGAAGAGGTGGTCCAGGCCTTCGATAAATACGGGTACCTGGCGTTCCCGGTGGTGGACGAAGAAAAAAGGATCCTCGGCATCGTCACCGTGGACGACATCCTCGATGTCCTCACCGACGAGGCCACCGAGGACATGTACAAAATGGCCAACGTCCCCCGCCAGGAGCGGGTGGATACCCCCTGGTACGAGTCCCTGCGGATGCGGCTTCCCTGGCTGTACATAAACCTGGCCACGGCGTTCCTGGCGGCCTCGGTGGTGGGGGCGTTTGAGGGGGTGATCGCCAAGATCTCCGCCCTGGCCATCTTCATGCCGGTGGTGGCAGGTCAGGGGGGGAACGCGGGGATGCAGACGGTGACCATCGTCACCCGGGGCGTTGCCCTGGGGGAGGTTCCCCCGGGAAAGGGGGCTCGGATCCTGGCGAAGGAAGTCCTCCTTGGGCTCTTAAACGGTCTGGCGGTGGGGGTGGTGGTGGGAGCGGTGGCGTATGGGTGGAAACACAACCCGTACCTGGGGCTGGTGGCCTTTTTGGCCATGGTGGGAAACATGGTGATCGCGGGGCTGGTGGGGGCCTCCATTCCTCTAGGGCTGCGGGCGCTGGGGTTGGACCCGGCCCTGGCCTCCTCGGTGATCCTCACCACCTTCACCGATACCTTGGGATTCTTCCTCCTTTTGGGACTGGGATATGTTTTCCGTTCCGTACTTTAGGCGAGGAATCAAAGGAGCCTCTGCGGAGGGAAGATGAGCGTCGTCACAGCTCCGTTGGTTCTGTTTCTTTTCCTTTTGGCTGCAGCACTCACCCCTGTTCCCCTTTACCTTCGCGCCCTGGCTGGCGCGGAACTTATCGGGCTTTGGTTCTATTGGCTTTGGCGTGAACGGCGGGGCTTCCGCCGAGAGGTGGTGCGCAAGAACCTCTTGGGTCTTCTTCCTGGACATGCCCTCCTTTTCCTGGGTTTGGGCTTCGCGCGGGCCGTGTGGGCCTTATACCTTTGGCTCGCCCTCCCTCTCCTCGCCGTTTCCCTCGATCTCGCCGCCCACCGCGCCCCACGGTCGATCGCGGCTTTCCTTTACGCTATACTGTGGTTCGTCATCTTCGTTTTGGTGCACCAATGGATAGCGGTGGCCAAAGGGTTGAGGGGGACAGGACTCCTCATATGGAGTGTGATAATAATTTGCGTGGCCTCGGCCTATGTGGGCTTGGGGCTCGTTCGGATAATAAAGGGAAAGAGGTGATGATATGCCACAGGACCAGGGAGCCCAGTCGCTGATATCGCTTGTAATCCTCATTGTGGTCTTCGGCGCCATCTTTTACTTCCTCATCATCCGCCCACAGCGCCGGAGGGAGCGGGAGCACAAGAAGCTCTTGCAGAGCCTCAAACGCGGGGACCGGGTGGTCACCGCCGGGGGGATCTACGGCACCATCGACAAGATCGACGACGATACCGTGATCCTCTCCCTGGAGGAAGGGGCGAAGGTCCGGATCGCCAAGTCCAGCATCGTGGAGAAGGTGCGCAAGTAGCTAAGGAGGGGGGATGAAACGCGCCAACTGGATCCGTTTCGGGCTGACGGCCGCAGTGGTATTCGCTTCGTTGGGGCTGCTTTTCCCGTTTTGGCCCCTAGACAAGGTGATAAACCTCGGCCTGGACCTCAAAGGCGGCACGCGCATAGAGCTCGAGGGCGTGGGAGTATCACAGCTCGAGCCGGAAAAACAGAAGGACATAACCTCCCGGATCGTGACCATCCTTGAGAACCGAGTAGACCAGTACGGTCTTGCCAACGCTACCATCCGTCCACTGGGGAAGGGTCGGATCGAGGTGGTGATCCCCGGCCTCAAGGACCCCGAGAAGGCTCGGCGCCTCATCGGGGCCACGGCGATGCTGGAATTCCGCAAAGTCATCAAATCGTCTCCCAACCGCGACGACCTCGAGGCCGAACGCCGCGGGCTCCAGGAGATCCTCCCCTCCCACGAACGGGACGAAAACGGGGATCCCGTCATGTGGTATTTGGTAGGGGAACCCCTCCTCACCGGCGATATCCTCACCGATGCCGATGTGCGCCCGAACTCCGAACTGCGTTACGCGGGTTACTTCGAGGTCGTGATCGACTTCAACCGCGAGGGGGCCAAGCAGTTCGCCGAGGTGATCTCCCGCCTCAAGGCCCAAGGAGAGGTCCCCGGAGAGGAAGGCGATCGGTTGGCCATCGTGTTGGACGGGGTGGTTTACTCCGCCCCCTACATTAACGTGGACTTGAAGCGCACCGCCCAGCGTACCCGCCGCATCGACAGCGCCCGGATCACCGGGGCGTTCGACTTCGACGAGGCCAAGCTTCTGGCGGTGGTGCTGCGCTCCGGCGCCCTCCCGGTGGACGTCAAGATCCTTTCCGAATACACCGTGGGGCCGACTTTGGGGGCGGACTCCATCCGCCGCGGCACCATGGCCCTCCTCATCAGCTTCATCTTGGTCCTCATCTATATGGTGGTCTACTACCGGGCGTTGGGGCTCGTGGCCGATGTGGCCTTGATCGTGAACATGCTGTTCATCTTCGGGGCGCTGCGGGCCTTCGGGGCCACCCTCACCCTCCCTGGGATCGCCGGTATCGTCCTAACCATCGGTATGTCGGTGGACGCCAACGTAATCATCTTCGAGCGGATAAAGGAGGAGCGCCGGATCGGCAAAGCCCCCCGGGCCTGTGTGACCGCTGGGTTCGCCAAATCCCTCTCGGCCCTCTTGGACGCCCAGATCACCACCATCATCGTGGCGGTGATCCTCTTCATGCTGGGGTCAGGGCCGGTTCAGGGCTTCGGGATCACGTTGGCGTTGGGTGTAGCGGGTTCGCTCTTCGCCGCACTGGTGGTCTCGCGGTTGCTGCTTGAAACTACCGGACTCTCGCAGTGGATACCCGTCAAGGTGATTCAAGAGCAAGCCGCAAAGTGAAAAGATAGAGGGCGTGCTCTGGGTCCATCCGCCCCTGCTTTATCGCGAGATCCAGCTCCTGGAGGAAAGAGAGATACTCCAGGAGCTCTTTTTTCGTGAAGTTCCGGGCCTGTTGGAGGCGGCGGCGCCAGAGCCAGTCCGGTCCCTCTGGGATCGGTTCCCCGTCTTGAGCCGCCCGGGCGAGAATCAGTGCCCGCACTTGAGAGACGAGGAGGAAGAAGATCCGCTGGGGATCCCAGCCACGCTTGAGGAGCTGGGTGAGCTCCCGCAGTGCCTCCAAAGCATCCCGCCAACCTATTCCCTCAAGAAACCCAAAGGGAGCCGGCTCGGCGAAGTAGAAAAGTTCGGGGATAGCCTCGCGGCGAAGCTTTCCCCCTTTCCAGAGGGCAAGCTTCTCCACCTCTTTGGCGAGGCGCATGGCGTCGCCACCGCAGGCTTCCACCAATAGATCTACCACGAACCCATGCACCCTAAGTCCCGCCTCCCGCATGAGCTCCACCGCGAGCTCCCGCAACTCCGCCTTGGTAGGCTTTTTGAAGTGGATGTACTCATCGGCGGCGGTGGCCAGAGGGCCCTTTATCTCCTCCCCAACGAAGAAGACCGCCACCCCATCAGGGGGACCTCCCCGCAGGGCTTGGATAAGCCGTTGATCTCCAGCCAGGAGATCGGCCCGGCGCACCACCACAGACCGCAATCCCGCGCCTTGGAAGAGGAGGGGCGTCCCCAAAGTATCCAGGACCTCGGCGGCGCCCACCTCGTCCCCCCAAAGGACAATCCGTTCTACCTCCCCCAAGGCAGCGAGCCGCCTCCTCAGCGTCCGTTCCACTAAGAATGCGTCTCCGCTGTAAACTCCGAATCTAACCGGCTCTCCCATCGCCTTCTCTCCTATTCAAGTATCGCACAAGTTGGACCCATGTACCGATGGGTTCACCCCCCATGTGCACAACGATCCCCTCGAGCGTCAGGAGTTCGGTGGGGAGAACGATGTGAAGCGTGCTCGGACGAAAAGAAAAGGCTCTCGCCACAGCTCCGGCCAAGAGCGCCAAAAAGGTAGGCTCCCGCGGGCCAAAAAGGAGGGGAGCCCCGATGGTAGCAGCCTTCCAGAACTGCCCCACCTGTAGAGGTATGAACCCTTGGAGCTCGCCCGCTACCTCCGCCACCAAGGAGGAACGGTGGATCCCCAAAAGCCGCAGACACCACGGCGAATAGGCGGCGTCAAGTCGCGCCTTTAGGGCCAATCCCTCCGGCACCCGCGAACGAACGGAGTCAATGTCCCTTTTGGTTGCTGGTCGGACCGTGATCCCTTTGGGGATAACGGGAAGAGCTCTTGGGGGGAAAGGAACCGCGTAAATTTTTAGCTCCCCGTACGGTTCCATCCCTACGCTGCGGCAAAGCTCCAGAGCTTTTTCGTTTTCCGCTCGCACCGAGCCCAGAACCAAGGGCCACCCTTTCTTGCGAAGATCGGCGAACGCATGTCGAAGGAGGGCTTTNGCAACNCCCTTCCCTTGGGCCTCGGGGGCTACAGCTATTCCCGAAAGAGAAGGAATCTTCCCCTCCAGTTGCCCCAAAGCTCCTATCACCTTTTCGCCTTCGGTGGCCACCCAGATCTCGAATTCCAGGCCCAGAACCCTCAGGCACCTTANGGGAAACCTCCCTCCAGCGAGGAGGAACCGCAAAAGCCTTTCGGCGCGCGAAAGATTTACATCCCAGCGGTGGAATTCCGCGGAGAAGGCGTTGTCGAGGAGGCCTAGGACTTCCCTAATGTCTCGCGTCCTGATACGGCGTATTTCCATTCCCCCAAGATCTTACTAAAAACGGCCTCAGACCTTGGACAAACCCCACACTTGGGCTGCACCAGGCAGACCGCTATATTTGTGCGTCATGGCGAACAGGATCTGTGCGATGTTGGGGATCGCATACCCCATTTTCTCCGGGGGAATGGCCCACGTGGCCCGGGCGCCGCTTGTGGCCGCGGTGTCGGAAGCCGGGGGCCTGGGAATTATCGGCGCAGGAGGTATGACCCCCGAAGACCTCGAGCGGGAGATCGCCGAAGTCAGAAAGCTCACACAAAAGCCCTTTGGGGTGAACCTCATGCTCATGGATCCCCACGTCCCCGAGCATGTAGAGGTGGTAGTGAGGGCCAAAGTCCCCCTCGTCACCACCGGCGCCGGGAGCCCGGCCAAGTACATGGATGCCCTGAAGGGGGCTGGGATCAAGGTCTTCCCCGTGATCCCCGCGGTGAACTTGGCGGTGCGGGTGGAAAAGTACGGGGCGGACGGGGTGATCGCCGAGGGAATGGAGTCCGGAGGACACATNGGCACCATCACCACCATGGCCTTGGTCCCTCAGGTGGTGGACGCGGTTTCGATCCCGGTGGTGGCCGCCGGGGGGATTGCCGACGGGAGGGGGATGGCTGCCGCTTTCGCCCTGGGTGCGGAAGGAGTCCAGATAGGAACAAGGTTCGTGGCCTCAGAAGAAGCCCCGGTTCACCCCAACTACAAGCAGGCGATCCTCAAGGCCAAAGATCGGGACACCATCGTCACCGGCCGCACCCTGGGTCGCCCGGTGAGGTGCCTCGTAAACAAGCTCACCAAGACCCTGGCCCGCTACGAAGCCGAAGGCCGCGACCCCGAGGAGTTCGAGTCGTTGGCGGTGGGGGGACTTAGGAGGGCGGTATACGAGGGGGATCTAGAAACCGGGTCCCTGATGGCGGGGCAAATCTCCGGTCTCATCCGCGAGATAAAGCCGGTCAGGGAGATCATCGAGGACATGGTAAAGGAAGCCCGGGAGATCCTTTCCCGCGGAGTGGACTTCTAATGGAGGTAGCCAACGAGCGAACCCTGCGGGACCTGGAATACCGAAAGGTCCTGGAGATCGTCGCCTCCCACGCCGCCTCGCCCCTGGGACGGGAGGCGGTGTTGTCCCTCGAGCCTTCTCCTGAGCTCAGCCCGATAAAGGCCGAATACCAGCTCGTAGAGGAGATGCAGGAGGCGGTGCGACGGGGGTTTGTTCCCGGGGGGACTTACTGACATCCGGCCCATCCTCGAAGAGGCCCGGGAGCACGGGGATTTGGACCCCGAGAAACTCCTGGATGTAGCCGATTTCATCGAAGCCGCAATGCGCGTGCGGATGGAGCTTTCCAGCCCCCGCTACCACAAACTTTCACGGTTGGTGGAGAAGCTCTCGGACCAACGGGCGCTACTTGCCTCCATCCGACGGATGATCGACGAACACGGAAGGATCCGTGAGGACGCTACCCCCACCTTGAGACTCCTCCACCGCCAGCGCCGGGAGCTTATTCGTGCCCTCACCAAACACCTCCGTTCCTTCATCGACCGCCACCGGGAGCTGGTCCAGGATCCGGTGATCACCCAGCGGGGGGGAAGGTTAGTNGTTCCCATGAAATCCGGGGCCCAAGGGCTGGTAGAGCTGGTGGTGCATGACACCTCGGCCACGGGGCAAACCGTCTTTGCAGAGCCCGCCTCCGCCGTGCGGGACAACAACCGACTCCGGGAGCTGGAGGACGAAATCGAGCGCGAGGTCCGCCGGATCCGGGTGGAACTCGTGGCCCAGCTTCACGACGAAGAACGGGACCTCTTGCGCGACACNGAAATTCTCGCCCGGATAGACTCCCTATTTGCCCGGGCCCGTTATGCGGAGAAGGAACGGGCCGTCGTCCCGGCATTGACCGAGCGAGGGCCGGTGGAGTTGGTGGAGGCGCGGCACCCACTTTTGGGGGAGCGAGCGGTTCCCATCACCATCTCCATCGGCGATCCCCAGCGGGTGGTGGTGATCACCGGGCCTAATACCGGGGGAAAGACGGTGACCCTGAAGACCATTGGCCTCTTCACACTCATGGCCCAAGCCGGAATCCCCCTGCCCGCTTCCCCTAGAACGAGGCTCCGGGTCTTTAAAAAGGTCCGATCCGACATCGGGGAAGAGCAGTCCATCGAGCAGTCGTTGTCAACGTTNTCCTCACACATGAGGAACATCGTAGGGATCCTGCGGGACGCCGACCCTGAGTCCCTGGTGATCTTGGACGAGCTGGGGGCGGGGACCGATCCCCAGGAGGGAGCTGCCTTGGGGCTGGCGATCCTGGAGTATCTCATCGGCTCCGGGGCCACGGTAGCGGTGGCCACACACCTCACCCCCCTCAAGAACTTCGCCATCATGCACCCCGAGGTAAAGTCCTGCTCCATGGAATTCGACCTCGAGACCCTCTCCCCCACTTACCGGGTGCTGGAGGGGGTGCCGGGGAGCTCCTGCGCCCTGATCGTCGCCGAACGCCTGGGCCTTTCCCCGGAAATAGTGGAGCGGGCCAAGGGCAAGTTCACCGCCGGCGAGGTCAAGGCCGAAGAGATCATTCGAGCCCTGATGGAGGAGCGATCGAAGCTCGAGCAAGCACGCCGAAAGGCCGAGGAAGAACTCTCCCGGGCGAAGCACCTACGGGAGGAGTACGAAAGGAAACTCGAACGCCTAAAGGATAGGAGAAAGGCAGAACTCGGACGGGAGCTCGCTAGGCTTGAAGAAGAGCTGAGGCGGGCCAAGCGGGAGATCGAGCGGCTGATCTCCGTCGCCAAGGAAGGGGATCTCTCCTCCCGGCGAGCTGCCCTCAAGCGCCTGGAGGAGCTTTCCGCACGCCTGGAAACCCTCTCCCCCAGGAAGACGGGTCCTGTCCCCAAGTTCGAGGTGGGACAGACCGTGCGGTTCCGAACTACCAAGGCCCTGGGGGTAGTGAGGGCCGTGGACGGAGACCGGGTGGAGGTGGAGGTAAAGGGGAAGCGCATCTGGCTCGATCCCCGGGAATTGGAGCCTGCCCGCGCCGCACGGCCGGCCCCCACATCGCCGCCCCAACCGGAGGTCAAGGTAAAAGGAGGGGTGGATATCGAGCTCTACGTGCACGGGATGAAGGTGGCCGACGCGTTGCGGGAGGTGGAAGGGTGGCTGGACAAGCTCCTCCTTTCGGGGTTCCACGTGGGACACATAATCCACGGCAAGGGTACCGGGACTTTGCGCCAAGCCATCCACGAGTACCTGAAAGGGGTTCCTTTCGTGAAGCGGTTTTATTTGGCCTCGCCCGAGGAGGGAGGCGAGGGGGTCACCATCGTGGAGCTGGAGTGACGGAAAGGGGGGAAGATGACCCGGGATGAAGCGTTGGCGGTGGTCAAAGAACGGATCAAGAACAAGAATTTGGTTAAGCACTGCCTCGCGGTGGAGGCGGGGATGCGGGCCCTGGCCCCCCGGTTCGGGGGCGATCCAGATAAGTGGGCCTTGGCCGGGCTCCTCCACGACCTCGATTACGAGGAGACCAAAGACGCCCCGGAGCGGCACGCTCTGGTGACGGTGGAGGAGCTTAAGGCGATGGGTTTCGACGACGAAGAGATCCTGAACGCGATCCTGGCCCACGCGGAGAAGAAGGAGCCCGAGACCCCCATGGAATGGGCCCTGCACGCGGTGGACCCCCTGACGGGCCTGATTGTCGCTGCCGCGCTGGTCCACCCCGAAAAGCTCGCCGGCCTCACCACAAAGAACGTGCTCAACCGCTACAAAGAAAAGAGCTTTGCCCGCTCCGCCAGCCGTGAGACCATCGCCAAGTGTGAGCGGCTAGGGATGACGCTTGAGGAGTTCGTGGAAGTGGTTCTTTCCGCCATGAAGGGGATCCGAGGAGAACTCGGCCTGTAGCATCTTAGTGAATTAATCCCCTTTCCCCATAGAAGCCTTTCCTTGCACCGCTAAAAGGGGAATGGGACATCGCAAACGGAGGTGAAGGCGCGGATGAAAAAGATCTTTTTGGCGTTGCCGTTTGTCCTTTTGGGCTATTACGCGGCTTGGGGCACAAGTGAGCACGAGAACCTCCTTCCCCAGGCGGCCGAGCTCTATCCCCGGAGATACGAGCTTCCGGTGCTGGAGCGGATCATCTCCATCTACGAGGAGACGCTGGAGGAAAAGGAAAACGATGCCGAGATCCTCTCACGCTTGGCCCAGTTCTGGTGTGAACGGGCGATGCTCGTCCCCGAGGAAGAGAAGAAAGCTTGTTTGGAGCGGGCGCGGGATTACGCCCTGGCCGCGTTGCGGGCCGATCCGGGGTTCTCCGAGCTCGAGCGGAAAGAAGGCCTAGTGGCAGCCATCAAGGCTTCCGGGGACGTGGCGTCGCTGCTTTGGTACGCCACGGCCCAAGGGCAGCTCCTGGGGATGATCAATCCCTTTTCCGCCTTCAAGCTGTTGAAGCCGGTGAGGGCAGCCTATGAGCGGGTAGTGGAACTGGAGGAGACCTTCTGGGGATGTTCCGCCCTCCACGCCCTGGGGGCCATCGAGGCCAACATCGCCGCCGACTTCTGGGCCCGCTTGTTTCTAGAGGGGAGCTTCGAGAGGGCCGAAGAGTACTTCGAGAGGGCGATCTCCCTTTGCCCGGATTACCTCATCAATTACCAGGAATATGCGGCGAACTACGCCGTCCTCAGGAACGACAAAGCATTGTTTCGGTCCCTCATACAAAAGGTACTCGAGGGCCCCATAGGGGATTGGCCGTTTTGGAATCGTGTGGCGAAGATGGACGCGGAGGTTTTGATAAGGGAGCATCCCGAACTATGGGAGGGGGAATGACATGGCTCGAGCGCTACGGTGATTGGAAGATAAGGGCTCGGGCGGCGCGGGATCCCGTCTTGCGCGAGATCTTGGAACGGGCTTTGGGGGATATCCGGGCGCTCCTTGAGGAGTGGGGGCGGGAATATGTGCTCGAGGCCTTGGTGACCAAGGCCGGGGAGAACATGATCCGCATGCGGGTACGTTACGCTTCGGCCAAGGAACGGGATACCCTCTGGGATCGCGCTGCCGAGATCCTGGAGCGCGCAAGGGGCGGGCGGGACGTGGATATCCTCTGTGGGATCGCGCGCCTGCGCTCGGGTTGACTACCCCCAAGAGCTCTATGGGCAGGGCGGAAAAGGCCTTGTACCATCCCTCTGGGTCAGGCTTCCCGTGGAGATCCCATCTAGCATGTCTCGTCGGAAACTCCGGACCGCCCCCCAAAGGGCGGCCCCATCCTGCTGGACACCGACTGGACGAGAAAAGAGGCGGGGGCAGCATTTCAAGTCGAACGTACAAAGCCGCAGACCCCGAGAGCTACACCCCCCGCCTCAAACCCATACCCAAGTTTGGCACCGCGAGACAGAAATTTCCCTTAAGATCAGNGTTTCAGGGGCTANCAGGCCTACGTACCCGCTACAGCTCCACCACCCGCGGCGGCACCGCCACCCCCGCCGCCCGAAACCCTTGGTAGGCTTGTCCACAAGCTCCGTGTGAGCCAAATAGGGCTTGCCCTTGACCTCCAAGTGCACCGCCTTCACCCGCACAAGGTCCGAAAGCACCTCCTGGAAGCTCGCCCCCACCCCCGCTCCCTCAGCCTCCGCTCAAGCTCCACCTCCAGAAGAAGCGCCAGGAAACACACCGCCACATGCGCCCGCACCTTCCGCTCGGTCCAGTGGTAGATCGGCCCCAAAACCCGTGACGCGTCACGCGTTACGCGTAACGGCACTTCTGGCTCCCGGAACGCCGCCTCCACCCGCCAAAGACCCTTGTACGCCAGGGCCACTTCCTCCGCCGGAAGGTCACCGTCGGTCAACAGCACGCACTTCCCGTCGTAGCGGGCCTCCCGCTTGAGCGCCCCCTCATCGATCTCCACCTTCGCCCTCTCGATCCTGAGGTACCTCCGGTACCCTCGATTTCCCACCAACCCTTTGAGCCCGCCCCGGGCAAGCCTCTCCACGAGCTTTCCCACCATCTCCTCCCCTACCTCCCGCACCCGCCTCATCCTCGCCCCCAGATGTGGGAAAGGCCCAGGGAGGACAGAAGCTCCAAGTTCTCCTCCAATACCGTCCCCCGCCCGACACCACGATCACCCGCCCGACGGGGAACCGCTCCCTCAACGAGGTGATCACTCGGGCGAAGCTCCGCACGTCCGCGGTGGCCCCGGGGAAGACCTCGTGGGCGATGGGCACCCCTCCCTCGGTCATCGCCACCGCCACCACGATCTG
>Ga0180916_1153_pt1 | contig 17331 bp, 14 predicted proteins | sample Deesub1362A_J573_FD_124276 | JGI IMG/M metagenome (GOLD analysis project Ga0180916, IMG submission 124276) | Candidatus Acetothermia bacterium JdFR-52 | reverse complement strand
GGATGCCCCTGGACCTCCACATCTACCTCACCGACTCCTTCGGGGGGTTCAATCGGTTCTACGACGGGCCGGAGATGGTGCGGGTATGTTCCCCGTGTTACTTTAAGATGGAGCCCGGCCCGGCGTGCGTGGTGGGCCCCGGGGCCCTGTACAAGCCGTGGGTCTCGGGTAAGACCCTGGCCGATTGGGGACGGGAGAAGGTAAAGTTCGCCCAGATCCTCCACGAGCTCATCCAGGAGTCGTACCCCGGGGCGGTCCTCTCCGATTGGGGCCCGCCGGATCTGGCGGTCCCACAACCCTAGCCCGATGAACTCCTTCCGCGCGTTGGGGCTATCGCTGGGGCAGCTTCCCCCCGGGAAGGGATGTTCCATCTGTGACGTCCCCGGGGTGCGGGTGGGACACCGGACCCTCGTGCGGGGCTCGGGCCCCGGGGCGATGCGGACCGGGGTCACGGCCATAGTTCCCCCCGGGGACCCCTACGCTGAGCCCCTGCCGGCAGGGGCGTTCGTCCTCCACGGCCACGGGAAGGCGGTGGGGCTGTGGCAGCTCCTGCACCTCGGGACCCTGGAGACCCCCATCCTCCTCACCAACACCCTGGCGACCTTCCGCTGCGCCGACGCCGTGATAACCTGGGTCCTCGAGCGCCACCCCGATGCTCGCTCGATAAACCCAGTGGTGCTCGAGTGCAACGACGGTTACCTCTCGGCCATCGAGTCCCGGCCGATCACGGAGGGGGATGCCCTGGCGGCCCTGGAGGCCGCGGGGGAGGAAGTGGAGGAGGGGTGTGTGGGCGCCGGGACCGGGATGATGGCGTTCGAGCTCAAGTCCGGGATCGGCACCGCCTCCCGGCGGGCGGGGGAGTGGACGGTGGGGGCGTTGGCCCTGCCCAACATGGGCCGGCGGGAGGACCTCCTCTTTTTGGGGAGGAAACTGGACCTATCGGGGCTTCCCCGGGTCCGCCGGGAGGACCGGGGATCGGTGGTGGTGATCCTGGCCACCGACGCGCCGCTCCTTCCGGAACAGCTTTCGCGCCTGGCACGACGGGGGGCGCTGGGGCTCGCCCGCACCGGGGCCCCGGCGTCCCCGGGCTCGGGGGATTTCCTGGTGGCGTTCTCCACCGCGTACCGCATCCCCAGGAAAGCGGTGCGGGTAAAAGTAGAGTTCGTACCGGACTACGAGCTCGGGAAGCTGTACCGGGCCGCGGCCGAGGCCACGGAAGAAGCGGTGCTTTCCGCCCTCCTCTCCGCCCGCGACATGGAGGGCCGGAAGGGGGTTGTTCCGGCCCTCCCCCGGGAGCTCGTGCTAACTTGAGGCTTCCATGGAGCGCCGCTCCTGCCAGAGGGAGGCAGCGTGACGTAGGGCTTCTTCCCGGGTGGTGATCTCCCCGGCGAGGATCTTCTCGTGAACACGATCCAAAATCTCCCCGAGCACCGGGCCTTTGGGGACCCCTAAGGCGATGAGGTCGTGGCCGTTGATGAGGGAGCGGGCGAATTTAAGCCCCCGCACCCGCTTGAGGTGCAAAAGTACCCGCACCGTCTCGGAAAACACCGGAAGCCACGCCGATGATTTGTGGGCCGAGGCCTCGGCGTCGCAGAGGAGGAGCCGCAACAAATCGGCGAAGAGAGGAAACCTAGCGGGAAGGTCTTCCAAGGGAAAGGCCTCGTGCTCGCCGGTGGTTATGAGGAGGACCTGTTTTCCGCGGCCCATCTGCGGGAGGCGCGCCACCCGCATGTGTTCCCGCACCAAAAACAGGACCCATTCGATCTCCCGGTTGGAGAAGCGCAGCCTCCGCATGGCCTCCTCCGTTATCCTCTGGCCGATGGCCTCGTGTCCTCCCATGTGCTCTCCCTTGGACCTGCGGAAGGCCGCGGGCTTCCCCACGTCGTGGAAGAGCACCGCTAGCTTCACCAGATGGGAAAAGCCCAGCGTGTCGGCCACCTCCAAGGCGAGGAGGGTGTGGGTGAACACGTCCCCCTCGGGGTGGTAGTCTTCCGGCTGGGGAACCCCCTTCATGGCCGTGATCTCGGGGAGGATCCTCTCCAAAAGGCCCAACTCGTCCATGAGGCTGAAGCCCTTAGCTGCCCTAGGAGTTTCCAGGATCTTGACAAGTTCCTCCCGGATCCTTTCCCAGGAGATCCCGGTGATCTTTTCGGCGTTGGCGGCGATGGCCTCCCGGGTCTTCCCTTCGATGGAGAAGCCCAGCTTGCACGCGAACCGTACCGCCCTGAGCATCCGGAGGTAGTCCTCGGAGAACCGGACCGCGGGGTCGCCGATGGTACGGATGACCCGGGCCTCGATGTCCCGGATCCCACCCACGAGGTCGATCACCTCGCCGTCGGGGCGTGCCGCCAGGCCGTTTACGGTGAAGTCGCGGCGCTTCAGGTCCTCTTCCAACGCGGTCCACGTCACCGCGTCGGGGCGGCGGCCGTCGGAGTAGCCCCGCTCCGCCCGGAAGGTGGCCACTTCGTATTGGTGGCCGTCTGGGGCAACCACCACCATCACCCCAAACGCCTCTCCCACCGCCAAGACCGGGCGGTCGCGGAAGATCCTCTTGATCTCCTCCGGGGGGGCGGAGGTGGCGATGTCCACGTCGTGGGGGGAGAACTCCCGGCCTTCGAGTTGGGCGATGATCCCATCGCGCACCACCCCGCCCACGAGGACCGCCTCGTGGCCGGCTGCGGCAAGCCGCCGCAGGATCTCCTCCACGAAAGGATGTCGAGCGAATATCTCCTCTACAGGGATCCGCATCTTCCCCCGAGCTTACAGTGGTCAGGGGGAAAGGGAAAGGATCCTTGCTGAGACAGAACCCTTTTAGCTTGTGGGGAAAAAGCGGCGGACGAGGCGCTCCCACAGGAAGACCACCNCCCCGGTGAGGAAGATGAGCAAGGTGGCCATGGCCGAGGCGGCCCCGAACTGCCTTCCCCCGATGAGCTGGTAAATGGCGAAGGGAATCGTCACGAGCCCTGGCCGCGAAAGCATCGCCACCGCCGTCATCTCCCCCAAAGAAAGGGCGAAGGCGAACGCCCACGCCGCCGCGAAGGCCCGCGCAAGCAGCGGCAGCTCCACCGTGAGGAACGCCACAAAGGGACGTGCCCCAAGGGTCCGGGCAGCTTCATAGAGCTGGGGGTCCAGCGCGTCCCAAAGGGGCCTCACCAGCCGCACCACAAACGGATAGGTAAGCAGGAGGTGGGCAAGGGCGATCCCCCAGGGGGTCCCAGCCAACAGGGAGAGGGGAGGCCTGCGGAAGGAGAGGAGGAGCGCGAGCCCCAAAACCACTGACGAAACCGCCAGGGGGGCGAGGAGCACCGCTTCCAGGGCCCGCGCCAGCGGGAACCTCCTTAACCTCCGCAGTCCCCACGCGATCGCCGTCCCCAAGACAAGCGCCCCGCTTGCAGCCACCACCCCCACAAGGAGCCCGATCCCCACGGCCCGGAGGGGGGCAGCCCCGATATAGGGGCTATGAGTCCCCGAAAAGACGAGCCCGTACCACCGCAGGGTAGGGCCTCCCCGGAGGAAGGAATCGGCGATCACCGACCCAATGGGGCCGAGAAAGAGCACGGCGGCAACGAAGAGGTAAATGCCCCAAAGGGCATGGGCGGGGCGCGAAAAGAGCCGGATCCCACCCTGAGGCCTCCCGCCGCTTGTGCGCCCGGAGAATATCCCCCCGCCCCGAATGTACAGGTAGGCGAACCCCAGGGAAACCAAGAGCTCAAGGAGAGCCAACGCCGCGGCCTGGGGAACCTCGTTGTGCACCCGGGCAAAGAGGTACACCCCCACCTCCAGCGTGGCGTACCGGGCCCCGCCCAAGGTCAGGGGGATGGCGAAGGAGAGGAAGCAAAAAACGAACACCAACGAAAACGCGGAAAAGATGGCGGGAAGGATGCCGGGGAGTGTAACGGTCACGAACGCCCAAAAGGGCGAAGCCCCCAAGGTCCGGGCTGCCTCCAGGGGCTCTGGATCCTGGGCTTCCCAAGCCGTGGCCACGAACCTCGCGAACACGGGTGCGTTGTAGAACGCGTGGGCAAGGACGATCCCCCAGAGGGAGTAAAGGAGGCGGAGGGGAGGGGAACGTAGCCCAAACATCCCCGTCAAAAACCGATTGAGGTAGCCCGCGTTCCCGAAAAAGAGCACAAACCCAAGGGCCACGGTGATGGGAGGAAGCACGAAGGGGACGAGGGTGAAGGAGCGAAGCGCCTCCCGGCCCGGGAACCGGTACCGGGCCAAGAGCCACCCCAGGGGAAACCCAAGGGCCAAGCTGAGGAGGGAGGAAAGGAGCGCCTGTTCCAGCGTGAAGCGAAAGAGATATCGCACATAGGGGTCGGAAAGAAGCTCTCCGAAGCGGGCCAAGGTGTAAGCACCGTCTGCCTTGAGGCCGAGCGAAAGGACGTTCCATAGCGGTAGGAAGAAGGCCACGGCGAGGAAAAGGAGGGGACAGAAAAGGAGAAAAAGCTCCCCGAGGTGCGTCCCCATTTCGCTAAACACCCGCATCGTCAAAAAATACCCCTTTCTTCCGGCGGAGGAAAACAAGGCTCACTTTCCGCTACTTCTTTGAAAGGGATCACGGAGCGGCCGAAGGAGCTTGAGGGAAGGTTCTGCGTGCGGAACTGATGCCCCGGGTGCCGAAAAAAGCGGGGATTGTGCCCCGCTTTTTCTTTTCCTATAATCATCCGCGGAGGTCCTTGATGTTTTGGCCCATACGTGGTCCCCTCATTATCCTGCCCCGCTAGGGGCAGGGAAGCCGCACAGAGGCCTCGGGTACGTCTTCGTCACACTCCGGTCCTTGGGGAAAAGGAGGAAAATTATGACTTTTCAGCCGCATAGGATCGAAAAGGATCCGAAGAAGAGGGAACGGGAGATCCTCCGTTTCTGGGAAGAAGGGCGCGTATTCGAGAAAAGTTTAGAAAGAACAAAGGGAAAGCCTCGGTTCGTCTTCTACGAGGGGCCGCCCACCGCCAACGGCACGCCCCACTTCGCCCATCTCTTGGCCCGCCTCTACAAGGACCTCTTCCCCCGCTACAAAACCATGCGCGGCCACTATGTTCCCCGCAAGGCCGGCTGGGATTGCCACGGGCTTCCCGTGGAGATCGAGGTGGAAAAGGAGCTGGGGATAAAGAGCAAGCCCGAGATCGTCTCCTACGGGGTAGAGAAGTTCGTGGAGAAGTGCAAGGAATCGGTACGCTTTTACATCGGCAAGTGGGAAGAGATGATCCGTCGCATGGGCTTCTGGATCGACCTCGACCATCCCTACGTCACCATGACCGACGACTACATCGAAACGCTGTGGTGGGCGATAAAACGGATCCACGAGCAGGGGCTCCTTTACCGCGGCCATAAGGTCCTCCCCTACTGCCCCCGCTGCGGCACTCCCCTCTCTTCCCACGAGGTGGCCCAGGGCTACCGCACCACCGAGGACCCCTCGGTCACCGTGCGCATGCCCTTGGTGGAGGATCCCGAAGTGAAGGTCCTGGTTTGGACCACTACCCCTTGGACCCTTCCCTCCAACGTCGCCCTGGCCATCGATCCCGCGGCGACATACGTGGAGGTGGAATACCGAGGGGAGCGCTTGATCCTCGCCAAGCCCCGCGTGGAGGCGGTGCTGGGAGAGGAGGCGCGTACCCTACGTGAGTTCCTGGGGGAGGAGCTCGTGGGCAAGGAATACGAGCCGCTTTACCCCTGGTGGCCGGGCAAGAGAACGCCTACCGGATCGTGGGGGCAGATTTCGTCTCCATGGAGGAGGGGACTGGGGTGGTCCACATCGCCCCGGCCTTCGGCGAGGAGGACTATCAGCTCGGCCAGGAAAAGGCCCTTCCTTTCGTGCAGCCGGTGGATCTTTCNGGGAAGTTCACCGACGAGTTCCCCCTGACCCAAGGGCTTTTCGTGAAGGACGCCGATCCAGTGATCCTCGATGACTTGAAAAAGCGCGGGCGGCTCTTTTCCGCCGGGACCGTGGAGCACGAGTACCCCTTCTGTTGGCGCTGCGACACCCCCCTCCTCTACTACGCCCTGGATTCCTGGTTCATCGCCACCACAGCCAAGAAGGAAGAGATCATCGCCGAAAACGAGACGGTGGAGTGGCTCCCCGANCACGTGGGCCGGGGACGTTTCGGCGATTTCCTCAACTCCATGCGCGACTGGGCCCTGTCCAGGGATCGGTTCTGGGGCACGCCCCTTCCCGTGTGGGAGTGCAAAGGATGCGGGGAGATGGCGGTCATCGGCTCCCGGGCGGAACTTGCAGAGCGGGCCGTGGACCCGGAGCACGCGCGAAAGGTAGAGCTCCACCGCCCCTACATCGACCGGGTGAAGTTGCGGTGTGGCTGCGGCGGGGAGATGGAGCGGGTGCCCCACGTGCTGGACACGTGGTTCGACTCGGGGGCCATGCACACCGCCCAGTGGCACTATCCCTTCGAGAACGAGGAACTCTTCCGTGAAAACTACCCCGCGGACTTCATCTGTGAGGGCTTGGATCAGACCCGCGGGTGGTTCTACACCCTCATCGTGACGGGGGTGCTCCTCCACGGGAAGACCCCCTACAAGCGGGTGCTCGTCACCGGGCTGGGGTTGGATGAGCGGGGGCAGAAGATGAGCAAGTCCCGGGGAAACGTGATCGACCCCCTCCCGGTGGCGGACCAGTACAGCGCCGACGCGATTCGGTGGTATCTCGCGTCGGAATCGGCCCCCTGGACGGTACGGCGGATATCCCTGGAGGGCGTGAGGAAGGCCCGGGCGGGGTTCCTGGAGACGGTGGTGAACTCCCACGACTTCTTCGCGCTTTACGCGGGGATCGACGGATTCGATCCCGGGATGCCCGTGCCGGAAGAGCGGCCGCTCCTCGACCGCTGGCTCGGCTCCCGCACCGCCCAGGCGGTGGAGGAGGTCACCCGCTATCTCGACGCNTACAAGGTGGTGGAAGCGTGCCGGGCGCTGGAGCGGTACGTGGACGACCTCTCCAATTGGTACATCCGTCTCTCCCGTCCCCGGTTTTGGGGCGGGGAGTGGACCGACTCGAAACGGTCCGCATANCACGCGCTTTACGGTGCCTTAAAGACCCTGGCGAAGCTCATCGCCCCCTTCACCCCGTTTCTGGCCGAGGCCATGTGGCAATCCTTGAAGGCCGATGGGGACCCCGAATCGGTGCATCTTGTGGAGTGGCCGGANTCCGGCGAGAGGGACGAGGCCCTGGAGCGGTGGATGGGGAGGGTGCGGACGGTGGCGGAGCTGGGCCTGGCGGCGCGGAACAAGGCCAAGGTCAAAGTGCGCCAGCCCCTGCGAACCCTGTATGTGAAAAAGGTCCCCGGAGACGAAGAGATACCCCCGGAGCTCTGGGACCTGGCAAAGGCCGAGCTCAACGTAAAGGAGATCTCGCTAGAAGAAACCCTGGACCACCTCCGCCGGCCGGTGCTTTTCCCGAACTTCGCCTCGTTGGGGCCGCGGCTGGGGGCCTTGGCCCAGAAGGTGGCGGCGGCCCTCTCCAAGTCCGACCATGTCGCGGTTTGGGAGGAACTTAAGAAAGCCGGAAAAGCCGTCATCCGGGTGGAGGAAGGGGAGGTGGAGCTCCTCCCCGACGACGTGAAGGTCTCATGGGAGACCGCTTCCGGATATGTGCTCCTGGAAGAGGGCCAAGACGCCGTTGCCCTGGACATCCGGCTCGACGAGGAGCTCCGCGCCGAGGGAGACCTCCGGGAGCTGATCCATCGGATACAGCTTGCCCGAAAAGAAGCGGGGTTCGAAGTAACCGACCGGATAGAGCTCGGGTACGAAGGGGAAATCTCCGAGATCTTCCGGCGCTTCCCCGAACGGATAAGGGAAGAAGTTCTGGCGGTATCCCTGGTGGAGGGAAGGATCCCCGGGGCCGAGTATACGGTGGAGTTCTCGGCCGACGAGGGCAACCGGCGCCGGGACGAGCGAGAGCGCCTCTCCACCAAGATCCACGGAAAGGCAGGGAAGATCTACCTCCGACGGGTAAAGGGTGACGAGTGATGGGTGATGGGTAAAAAAGAGCTTTGCCCGTTACGCGTTACCCGTCACGCGTCACTCCACTGGCGCATCGTGCGCTATGAGGAAGTGGACTCCACCCAAGACGTGGCCCGGGCCCGCGGGGAGCCTGGCCTGGTAGTGGTAGCCGAGGCCCAGAACCGGGGCCGCGGAAGGAGAGGGGCGTATTGGCATTCACCCAGAGGAGGGCTTTGGCTCTCCGCGGTGCTACCGCATCCTCCACCCCTCCACATCCAGGTAGCTAGGGCTGTGGCAAGGGCACTGCGGGAACATTACCGCCTTCCCGTGCGCGCCGATCCACCCAATGACCTTTCCCTTTACGGAAAAAAACTGGGGGGTGTGCTAGTGGAGGCAAGCCTCCAAGGGAATAGAGGGGGGCCTGTGATCGTTGGCATCGGGATAAACGTGAACAACCCGCTGCCCGAAGAGCTGGCGTCCACGGCCATCTCCTTGCGGGAAGCCCTAAAGCGGGAGGTGGACCTCACGGAAACGCTTGATATTGTGCTCGCTGCCTTGGATGATCTCTTGGAGGAACGGAAATGGCGGGGATAGCGATCATCGGGGCGCAATGGGGGGACGAGGGGAAGGGGAAGATCTCCCATCTACTCGCAGAAGGGGCGGACCTTGTGGTCCGCTTCAACGGCGGCCCGAACGCCGGGCACACCGTGGTGGATTCTTACGGGGAGATTCGGCTCCACCACCTTCCCGCTGGGGCGCTACGGGAAGGCGTTTTGGGGGTATTGGCCCATGGGATGGTGATCGATCCCTGGCTCCTGCGGGAGGAACTCCAGGAAGTGGAACGCCAAGGGCGTCCCACCCCCCGCCTCCTCATCTCTGAGCGGGCCCACGTAATCCTTCCCCACCACAAGGAGATGGAGGTCGGAAGCGGGATTGCCAAGTCCATCGGCACCACCCGCCGGGGGATCGGGCCTTCCTATGCGGATAAGGCCTTGCGTTTGGGCCTACGCTTCGCGGACCTCGCCGACCAAGACATCGTCCGCGAGAGGCTTTCCCAACTGGAAGGGATCCATCGCAACCCCGCCCGTCCCCCTGTGGACCTAGAACGTGTGGCCCAAGAGCTCTTCGAGTTCTACGCGGTGTTCAAGGACTACATTGGGGATTCTTTGGGCACGGTTAGCGTGGCCTTAGAGAAAGGGGAAAAGGTCTTCTTCGAGGGCGCCCAGGGGACGCTCCTCGACATCGACTTAGGTACCTATCCTTATGTCACCTCGTCCCACACCACCGTGCACGGGATCGCCTCCGGGGCTGGGATTCCCGCGGTTAAATTGGACCGAATCATCGGCGTGCTCAAAGCCTATACCACCAGGGTGGGGGAAGGCCCATTTCCCACCGAGGATGTGGGGAGGCTAGGGGAGCTTTTGCGTGAGAAAGGCGGCGAGTACGGGGCCACGACGGGAAGGCCACGCCGCTGCGGCTGGCTCGATTTGGTGGCGCTGCGCTACGCCCACAAGGTAAACGGATTTACGGAGCTCGCGGTGACGAAACTGGATGTACTTTCCGGTATTCCCGAGATCTTCGTGTGCGTGGCGTACCGGGTGGGCAACGAAAAGGTCGAAGANTTCCCCGCTTCCCTTGCGGCGCTTTCCCAAGCCAAGCCCATATACGAGCGGCTACCGGGGTGGAAGGAGGAGATCCGCGGAGCCAGGATACCGGAGGAGCTTCCCCGTGCCGCCCGGGATTACCTCCGCTACATTGAACAGGCGGTGGGGGTCCCGGTGAGGCTTGCAAGCGTGGGGCCACAGCCCGAGGAGACAGTGTTTTTATCCTAAGTACAAGGACTTTGGTACCGTTGACAGGGAGGGTAGATCTGTGCTATATAAGATTGCACCATGAAATGCTTTGAATTCTCAGCGGCGAAGGAGGTGATCAGCGGGGGTAGCACCTACTTCGGGTGGTATTTCTACTTTGTGTGAGGGCGTACCCTCCCTGCGGAGGTGCGCCCGAGAGCCGCAAGGAATCCTTGCGGTTTTTTATTTTCAAGGAGGTGAACCATGCGGGTTCTTACGGCATTTTTGGCGGTACTTTTGGGGATTTCGGCACTGGCCGCTCCGATAAAGATCGGGATCACCCAGATCGTGGATCACCCGGCGCTCAACGCCGTGCGCCAGGGGGTCATCGATGTCCTCACTGAGGCCGGCTACGTGGAAGGGGAGGATGTNGTTTACATCTTCGGTAACGCCCAGGGAGACTTCACCGTGGCCATATCCATCGCCCAGAACTTCCTCGCNCAAAAGGTCGACCTAGTGGTCTCCATCGCGACCCCCACTTCCCAAGCGGCCGTGCAGGTGTTCAAGGACACCGATGTGCCCGTGGTCTTTTCCGCCGTAACCGATCCGGTGGGGGCCGGCCTCACCGGCTATCCCAACGTCACCGGGACTTCCGACATGATCGACGTCCGCGGCGACCTCGAACTCCTGTTGGAACTTGTGCCGGGACTGAAGAAAGTGGGGATCGTGTACAACCCCGGGGAGGCGAACTCGGCCATCCTCACTGACATGGCGATAAAGGCAGGCAAAGACCTGGGCATTGAGATCGTGCCCGCGGCGGCCGAGAGCACGGCGGCCGTACCCCTTGCGGCCCAATCCCTCCTCGGCCGGGTCCAAGCCCTGTACGTGACCACCGACAACACCGTGGTCTCCGCGCTGGAGGCGGTGGTGGACGCGGCGGTGAAGGGGAAGTTGCCCTTGCTGGTGGCCGATCCCACGAGCCTCGAGCGGGGTGCCCTGGTCTGCACCGGCTTCGACTACTACGACCACGGGCGCATGACGGGCGANGTGGTGCTTGCGATCCTGAAGGGCACGCCCCCTTCCGAGATCCCGGTCAAGTACCAGAAGGGAACCCAGCTCTGGCTTAACCTGGACATGGCCGAACGGATCGGCTTTATCTTCCCGGGCTCCATCAAGGACAAAGCCACCGGTCTCCTTTTCGCCGGGAANCGTTTCACGTTGGAGAAATAAGGAGGCTGGTATTTGACCCTCTTCCTCCCCGCGGTCGAGCAGGGCCTGATCTACGGGCTTATGGCCCTGGGAGTCTATATATCCTTCCGGGTCCTGGCGTTCCCGGACCTATCCGTAGACGGGACCTTCCCATTGGGGGCTGCGGTCGCGGCGACGCTTATCATCGCGGGTTGGGATCCATTTCTTGCGTCCCTCGTGGCCGCGGGCGCGGGCATGGTAGCAGGGGCGTTTACGGGGATCCTCTCCACCAAGTTCCGCATCCAGGGACTTCTGGCCGGGGTCCTCACCATGATCATGCTCTACTCGATAAACCTCCGGATCATGGGCCGGCCGAACCTTCCCCTGTTGGGGAGGCCCTCGGCCCTCTCGACCGCGGTGGAGGCTTTGGGATTGCCGTATACCTGGGGATTGGTAGTGGTGGCGGCCATTTTGGTACTGGGGATCAAGCTGATCCTTGACCTTTTCTTCCACACCGAGATCGGCTCCGCCATGCGGGCCACGGGAGACAATCCCCATATGGTCCAGGCCTTCGGGGTGAACCCCGAGACCATGGTGATCCTGGGGCTGGCGTTGGCCAACGGACTCGTGGCCCTATCGGGGGCGTTGGTGGCGCAATACTCGGGGTTCGCCGATGTGGGGATGGGGGTGGGGACCATCGTGGCGGGGCTGGCGTCGGTGATCGTGGGAGAGATGCTTTTGCGTCCCCGGGGCGTATTCTGGGCCACGGTGGCGGTCCTTTTGGGTTCGTCCCTTTACCGCGGGGCGATCCTCGTGGCCTTACGGTACGGAAGCGTGCTCGGCTTTACTGCCTCGGACCTTAAGCTCCTCACGGCCCTGGTGGTGTTGGGAGCGTTGATGGCCCCGGCCATCCGGGCACGCCTGCGGGGTGAGGAAGCATGATCCTCGAGCTATCCGGAATCTGGAAGGTCTTTCGGCTGGGAACGGAAGCGGTGGAGGCACTCTGTGGGGTGGATCTGGCGCTGGAGGAAGGAGAGTTCGTGACCGTGATCGGGTCCAACGGCGCCGGAAAGAGCACCCTCCTCAATGTGATCGCGGGAACGTGCAGGCCCAATCGTGGAAGGGTTCGCATCGGGGGAAAGGACGTTACCAAATGGCCAGCCCACCGCCGGGCCCGGTGGATTGGGCGAGTATTCCAGGATCCCCTTAGGGGGACGGCGGCCCACATGACGCTGGCGGAAAACCTGGCCCTGGCGCTGAAGAAGGGGCGCCGGGGGTTCTCCCTGCTTCTCACGCCGGCCCGCAAGCGTTACCTGCGAAAGCTTCTAGAGCCTTTGGGGATGGAGCTCGAACGGAGGCTCGGCGAGCGGGTGGGCCACCTCTCAGGCGGGGAGCGCCAGGCGGTGACGGTGCTCATGGCCACCCTGGCCCGGCCGAAGCTTCTCCTTTTGGACGAACACACCGCGGCCTTGGACCCGGCCAACGCGGAGAAGGTCTTGGAAATAACGGAGCGGCTGGTGGGGGAAGCTCGTATCACCACCTTGATGGTCACCCACCGCATGGACCAAGCTCTTTCCCTGGGCAACCGGCTGATCATGATGCACAAAGGGAAGATCCGCTTGGACCTTTCCGCGGAGGAGAAAGAACGCCTGAGCGTCGCAGACCTCGTGGACCTATTTCGGCGGCTGGGGGTCACCGATGACGCCTTGCTGCTGGCCGGCAACGGCACAAATAACGCGGGCGACGCCTATTCCTGAAACAGCTTCTTCTGTTTCTACCGCCCCCCTGTAGCATGATGTTTTTTGTTATTTGGGTGGACGTGAAAAAGTCGATCCAGGAGCTCGTGGTCCCGGAAATCCGCCAAGTCCTGGCGGAGGCCCAAACCCTGCGGGTGGGGATAAAGCGGCTGGATGAAAAGCTCGAGCTTATGCCCAGCAAGCTCAAGGCCGAGATGGATTCACTGCGAAAGGGTAATGGAAACGCGAATAGGGGCCCTTCCGGAGAGGATAGATTTGGCCCTGGATCTACGGGATCGCATACCAAGGCTCGAAACCCGTCTGGAAGCCTTGGCGGGGAAGGTTTCCGGAAGGGGGTAATTCCTCTTACTCCGACGTCCGTTCCGCTTCCAAAAGCTTGAGGAGCTCCTTATCGGCGGGCGCGAGGGGAAGCTTCTCCACCTCCTCCCACGGGACCCAGCGGACCTCCTCACAGCCCAAGGGGGCAGGCTCTCCGCGGGCGATCCGAGCCCGGAAAAGATACAAGTGGACGACGAATTCCCCGTAATCATAGGGGATCGCTGCCACCTCATCCCCCACCTCTACCTGGATCCCCAGCTCCTCCTCGAGCTCCCGGGCTAGACACTCCCGCAGGCTTTCCCCGGGCTCCAACGCACCGCCGGGGAACTCCCACAATCCCCCTTGGGCGTCGTCTCGGTGGCGCTTGGCCAGGAGGACTTCCCCCTTCCGAAGGATGAGGGCAGCGGCCACCTTGATCACGGGTTTCTTGCCCTTCCCCATCACTCCCATTTGAAAAACTTTACCGAAAGGAGGCCNCACAAGACCAACCAGGCCGCGAGCACCCCCAGGTCCACGTGCAAGGGGAAGAGAGGCGCAGCGCCCACCATGGTCTGCCGCAGGGCATCCCCAAGGTAGGTGAGGGGAAGGGCGTAGACCACGGGCTTCAGGACCCCTGGCATCCACTCCACCGGCCAGAAGATCCCGGAGAGGAACATCATAGGAAAGTTGACCACTTGCAGGAGGGCTGTGCCTGCTTCCACGGTGCGGGCCAGTGAGGCGATGAGGTACCCCAGCGACACGAAGGTGAGCGCCCCCAGGAGGACCACCCCGGCCACCACCGCCGCGCTCCCCAGGATGGGGACACGGAAGGCGAAGTGCCCGACCAACGTGATGATGCCCGCCTGCAACAGGGCGATGGTGACCCGTTGGGTGACCTGAGCACCGATGAAGGTGCTGCGGGAGATAGGGGCAGCCCAGAATCTACGCAGGATCTTGCGCTCCCGCATCTGTAGGATGCTCCCCGCCACGCCGAAGAGCCCGAGCTGCATCAGGGCCATGGCCACCACCCCGGGTAGCATATAGTCAATACCCCGGAACTCCCGGGCCTGGATGGGCTTCTGCACCAGCACAAACGCCCTGGGAGCCCCGGACCGCATGCGTTCGGCCTCTACCAGGAACTGATCCACCACCGAGACGAGGATCTGGGCCGTGTTTCCCTTGGCGGCGTCGTAGTAGAGCTCCACCCGTACCTGTTCCCCCCGGGAGAGGGAGGCGACCATCCCCTGGGGCATGATGAGCACCCCGTCCCGATCGCCGTTTTGGAGGGCCGTGAGCTCCTCCTCCCGGGAACCCCGGAAGATTTCCACGACCGGTATTTGCTCCAAGCCGGAGAGGAGCCCCGCGGCCACGGGGTCTCCTTCCGGGGCCACTACCCCGAGGCGAAACTGGACCTCGTTCTCCCCGCCGAAGACGAACCCGAAGAGGAGGACGAAAAGCACCGGGAAGGCGAACATCCAGAAGAGGGCCATCCGGTCCCGCATGAACTGCTTGGTCATGGCGGAAAAAAGCGCGATGTATCCCCTCATTCCCTGATCCTCCTTCCCGTGAGGAGGAGGTACACATCCTCCAGCGAGGGCCGGCGCCAGGTGAGGTCCCGGAGGGGGAGCTTTCCGGCGGTGAAGAGCTCCGCCAAGGCGCGGAAGGTACCGACAGTGTCGTCGCTGTAGAGGACCACGGTCCCGGATTCCTCCTTAACGACCCGACGCACCCCGGGCAACCCCTCCAGGAGGCCACCCTCGATCCCGTCCTCGAGCTCGAGTTCGAGGGCGGTCTCCTTCAGGTGTGCCCGCACGAGCTCTGCCGGTGCCCCCAGGGCGATGATGCGGCCGTGATCCAGGATAGCCACCCGATCGCAGAGGTACTCCGCTTCCTCCATATAGTGAGTGGTGAGGAGGACCGTTTTACCCTCGTCCTTGAGGCCGAGGATGATGTCCCAAAGGGCCCGGCGGGCTTGGGGATCGAGGCCCGCTGTGGGCTCGTCCAGAATGAGGAGCTCGGGGTCGTTGACCAACGCCAGGGCCACGGCCAGGCGCTGCCTTTGCCCTCCCGAGAGGGTCTTCACGTAGCTTTTCCGTTTTTCGGTGAGGGCGACGAGCTCGAGGAGGGCGCGGATGTCGCGGTGACGGGGATAGAGGCGGGCGAAGGTGNAAAGCATCTCCTCCACGGTGAGGAGACCTAAATATGCGGTCTCCTGGAGTTGGATCCCGAGCCTGGCCTTGAGGGCGTAGTTGGTGGGAGAGGGAATTTCCCCCAAGACCTCGATTTTTCCGGCGTCGGGAACCCGTAGCCCTTCCAAGCATTCCACGGTGGTGGTCTTCCCGGCGCCGTTGGGGCCCAAGAAACTGAAGACCTCGCCCCGGAAGACCCGGAAGGAGATCCCGTCCACCGCGGTAATCTCCCCGTACCGTTTGACAAGCCCCTCGACGTTAATAACCGCTTGCATAATTTGGCTTAATCTAACGGCGTTGCTGGACTTTTGCAAGCGGACAGCGTTTGTACACCCGAATCGGCCGATAAATTTTAGCGGGACTAACACATCAGCTGACACAGACCGTGCTGTGAAGGGCGCTGTGATCACAAAGGTGCAAAACTTTGCTGTTGGAAACAAACATCCTAAGATTGTGATGCGAAGGAGGGGGTAATGGGAAGGAGATGGCCGTTTTTGTGGACGCTGGTTCTTATCTTCGTCGTCCTTTCCGGCTGTTTGCCCCAAAGCGTCACCGTTCCCAACGCCCCGACGAATCTAGCGGCTTCTGACGGTGTCTTTCCAGATAAGGTGAGGATCACGTGGGATGCGGTAGCTAACACTGAGGTCTACAAGGTGTATCGTGCGGGCAATGAGGAGGGGCCTTATGAGGAGATAGCTTCCACTTCGGCCACGTTTTACGACGACGGAAGCGTGACCCCCGGTGTGATTTACTGGTACAAGGTAAAGGCCTGCAACGGCGCAGGTTGCAGCGAGCTTTCTGAACCAGACTCAGGATATGCGCAACCGCCAACCGGGGAGCTTCCGCCCCCTGCGAACGTAGCAGCTTCCGACGGAGATTACCCCGATAAGATCCGTGTGATATGGGACGCAGTTCCAGGGGCCATGAGATATCAAGTGTTGCGGGCCTCATCCGCCACGGGGATTTACGCTTTGCGAAGCGTGGTCACCACCAATTCCTTTGACGATTGGAACGTAGTTCCCGGTGACATATATTGGTACAAGATTCGCGCCTGCAACGACGCGGGTTGTAGCGTGGAATCCTCCGCGGACTCGGGCTATGCCCGGGCTGAGGTACCTCCCCCTCCTTCTGGAGTCTCCGCTTCCGACGGCACCTATTCCGACCGGGTGCGGGTCACCTGGAACCCCGTGGCCGGGGCGGATTACTACGAAGTCCACCGGGCCGATAGCGAGAGCGGTCCTTTCGGGAAGATAGCTGAGGTTACTGGGACGAGTTATGAGGACCGGATGGTTGGGCTGAGGGTGCGGTATTGGTACGGTGTAAAAGCGTGCAACGCCAACGGATGCAGTGGTCTTTCCGATGTGGACTCAGGATATGCAGATCTCCAAGAAGGTGGCGGGGGCGGCGGTGGAGGAGGTGGTACAGTTCCGGGGATCCCAGCCTCCATTTCGGCCACCCAAGGGGATTATGAGGGGAAGATCCGAGTAAGCTGGAGTTCGGTAACCGGAGCTGCGGTATACCAGGTCTTCCGCTCCGACACCGAAGGAGGCCTTTATAGCCAAATCGCAGAGACTGCCTCGACTTCTTACGACGACACCGGTTCAGTGAATCCTTGTAAGAGCTATTGGTATAAAGTACGGGCATGCAACGAAAACGGTTGTGGAGACTTTTCCGCTCCAGCGGAAGGTTGGTGTGATACCCGCGTTACCGATGCACCTGCAGATATCCAAGCTACGGATGGAACTGAATTCGACGGAGTCCACCTCCAATGGAACAAGGTCGAAGGTGCTGATAAATACGAAATATACCGCTCCACCAGCCCCACTGGGGGATTCACGTGTATTTACGGCTGTAAAAGCGGTGAGGTCCAAACCGCTTCACAGTACATCGACACCTCGGCGATCCCTGGGACCACATATTGGTACCGAGTGCGGGGCTGTAGCGAATACGCGGAGTGTGGTTGTGGAGGCCTTTCGCGGCCGGAATCCGGCTGGCGCTCATGCACCCCTCCGTCCCCGGAGATGAAGAGCGCGACGCTCCAAGCCGATGGAACGGTATCGGTGGAATGGAACGCCGCAGATATGCCCGGTGACCTTCCTCTGGAATACGAGGTTTCAAAATACGCGCTCTACCGGGCCACTGCTGAAGACGGTCCATACA
>Ga0180916_1098_pt1 | contig 17401 bp, 17 predicted proteins | sample Deesub1362A_J573_FD_124276 | JGI IMG/M metagenome (GOLD analysis project Ga0180916, IMG submission 124276) | Candidatus Acetothermia bacterium JdFR-52 | reverse complement strand
ATAAAACCTTCGACCACCGCCTCCCTCCCTTTGCCCGAGTAGTAGGAGGCCGGCTCGTCTATCCACAACCTCAGGACGCCCTTTGGGACCAGTAAGGCCCCTATTCTGGCCCTTGCAAAGGTTCGCTTCCCGCCTGATCCCAAAGCCGAGGGCTTGTGATTCCGAACCGGTATGTACCGTATCATGGTGGCAGCCAGGTTTCGAGCTTAGACCTCGATGCCCAGAGCCGACCTGAGTAGCCACCCGATGAGGAAAGAGATCCCCGCCACGCCGAGGCCGATGGCTGTCATCTCCAAAAGGGTTTGCCGGTAGCGAAGTCCCCGCACCACCGCCATGAAGTAGGTGAACGCGGCCACCACCAAAAGCCCGTCCAAAAGGCACAACCCCAGGGCAAAATAGGCATTACTCAAAACGAAGAAGGGGAAAACCAGGAGAGCCACTGTCACGATATAGGCCACCCCGGTGTAGATCGCCGCCCTGAGGGGCGACTTCGCACCCCCTTCGGACTTGGTGGAGAGGTACTCCGATGCCGCCATGGAGAGGGCGGCCGCGATCCCGGTAATGAGGGCCACAAGCCCCACGAGCCGGGACCGGCCCAAGGCCAGGGTCAGCCCAGCCAGCGCCCCGAGGAGCTCCACCAACGCATCGTTTATCCCCAACACCATCGAGCTTAGATATCCCAGCCGCTCTTCATCGATGCCCGCCATCAGGGCTTCCTCGTGGGATTCCTCTTCGTGCACGATGCGTTGAAGCTCGGGGATCTCGGCCGCGACCTCCATGTAGGCGGCCTCCGCCCGCTTCTCCCCTTCCTCCATGAGCTTCATCGCAAAGGTAACCCCGAAGATCCGCGCGAGGAACAGGTACCATCGAACCTTCCAGCGGGCCGGGGAGACCTCTTCCTCAGTATATTCCTTGAGGGTCTGGTAATGGCCCAGCTCCTCCTCGGAAAGCCTGAGGAACACCTCCCGATTGTTGCCCTTCGCCATCTGAGCAAGTCCCCGGTAGACATGGTGCTCCGTTATTTCGTTGCGCTGGAACTCAAAGAGTTTAAGGCGCAGTTCCCGTCCTAGTTTCTTCATCACGTCCTCCCCCGTTGCGTCCCAATGCATGGTTACACTATTCTGCCACCGGGGAGGGGTGTATGGCCAAGAAAGGTTTTTGGGCTGAGTTTAAGGATTTTGTCACCAAAGGGAACCTCGTCGAGATCGCAGTGGCCTTCATCCTGGGGGTGGCCTTTGGAGCGGTGGTGAAGTCGTTCATAAGCGACGTCATCATGCCCGTCATCGGGGCCCTCATTGGCGGCAGGGACTTTTCCAACCTGTTCATCGTGCTCACCGGCGAAAGCTATCCTTCCGCCCAGGCTGCCCGGGAGGCCGGCGCGGCGGCGATTTACTACGGGTCCTTCGTTAACACGGTGGTCACCTTTCTCATCGTCGCCCTGGTGATGTTCGTCTTGATTAAGGCGGTGATGCGGATGCGCAAACCCGAGGAAGCCCCAGCTCCCGCCACCAAGGCGTGCCCCTTCTGCAAAATGCAAATCCCCCTCGCCGCCACCCGCTGTCCCTATTGCACCGTGGAGCTCCCCGCCGAAGTGTAGGCCCCTGTTTCCGCAGTGGCGGATTCCTCCAGGGGGCGGAGGAGCTCCAGGAGTTCTTCGCGCGTCCAGTGCATCTCCTTCCCCACCACCGCCCCGATGACGCTCTCGGCAATCCCCCTTTTCCGCTCCAGGATTTGGGAGATCCGTTCCTCCAACGTGCCCTGGGTGAGGATGCGGTAAACGTAGACGGTTTTGTCCTGGCCGATCCGGTGGACGCGATCGGTGGCCTGGTCCTCCACCGCGGGGTTCCACCAGCGATCCACGTGGAACACGTGGTTGGCGGCGGTGAGGTTTATCCCGTGTCCGGCGGCCCGCAAGCTGCACAAGGCCACCTGGGCCTTCCCCGAGTTGAACTCAGCGATAAGTCGTCCCCGGTCNTCGGTGTCGCCCTGGATACGGATGAAACGGACCTCCCGNTCCTCCAGGGCACGTTGTAGGAGGTCCAGCATCCCCAAAAAGTGGCTGAAGAGGACCACCGACTCCCCGCGCGCCAATATCTCTTCAAGCTTTTCTATGATAAGATCGAACTTCTCCGACCGCCCGTAAAGCCTCTCGGGATCCCCTACCACCAGTGCTGGGTGATCGCAGATCTGTTTGAGCTTGGTGAGAATGGGGAGGACGCTTGTGGTAATGTTTACTTCCTCACCGGCCTCGAGGCGTTCGCGGATGGGGTTGACTTTGGTCCTTTGGATCTCGGTGTAGAGCCGGCGCTGTTCCTCGGTGAGCTCACACCACTCCTCCATCTCGATCTTCTCGGGGAGGTCCTTTGCTACCTGGTCTTTTGTGCGCCGAAGCACAAAGGGGCGGATCTTCCGCGACAAAAGTTCCGCCGCTTCCCCTCTCAGCTCTCCCCGGATCAGGGGCTTTTCGTATCGCTCCGTGAACGCGCGGTGGCTTCCCAAATATCCGCGCATGAGGAAGTCGAACAGGGCCCACAGCTCAGCTGGACGGTTTTCGATGGGGGTCCCGGTGAGGGCCAAGCGGTGCATGGCGTTCAAAGCCTTTATAGCCCGGGCCCTTCTCGTTCCCGGGTTCTTGATGAAGGAAGCCTCGTCCACCACCACGAAGTAGAACGGCACACCTTGCAAAAGCTCTGCATCGTTGGTCACCGTTTCGAAGTTGGTGATGTAGATCGCCGTTCCAGGATCGCGCCAGACCTCCCGGTTGCGCTTGGGGCCATGGTAGACTACGGCCATGCCCGGGAAGTAACGCTCGAATTCCCGGGCCCAGAAGGGGATGACCGATTTGGGGCACACAACCAAGCTTGGACCGTGGGCTCCGTTGGTCTCATACGCCCACCTCAACGCGAGGATGGTCTGGATCGTCTTCCCCAAGCCCATGTCGTCGGCGAGGATCCCGTGGAGGTGGTTGTTGATGAGCCAGGTGAGCCAATGGATCCCTGCCCGCTGGTACGGACGGAGGGTGATCCCCGCCTCACGGAGGTGGTCTTCGATGGCCGGGGGCAACCTGAAGTTTTGATCAGCCGCGAATCCCTCGATTCCCTCTAGGAAACGGCGGTACTCGTCCTCAACTACCCGCACCCCGCCGATCTCTCGGATGAACTCCTCCAAAGAGGCGAACTTCATTAGGGGAAGGCGAAAACCCCTTTCGGTCCGCACCGCCCCAAGCTCCCGGAGCTTCCCTATGACCCGGCGGTAGAGCTTCCCGTCGAAGCGGACCCAGGTCTTCTCCTCCACCTGCACGTACTTTGGCTTCCGGCGGGACGCGAGGACCTCGGGCGGCAACTTGAAGCCCCCGCTTTCGAACCCTATCTGAAGCTCCAACCACCCCGGCGCTTCGACGTCTAGGCGGACCACGGGGCGCATGGGGGCTTCAATTACCTTGATTTCCGCTGCCTCATCGGTGAGCACGGCCTTCATGTGCGTTTTGAGGAGCACCAGGTCGCGGACGAAGAACTCTGGGATGTGGCGGTGGGGTATAACCCGCTCCCCGGCGGTTACCCACTCACGTACCTCGGGGTGCACGATCTGGGGGAGCGGACGGACGGTGTTACCAATTCGGGCGTAAGGGCGCGGGCCATGCTCGATCCGGTGGAGCTCGTCTTCTTTCAGGACCCGGCCGCTCCCCTCATCGTAGTAGCCTGCTTTGACGCGGAGGCCCTCCTCGGGACGGTAATCCACCTCAATGGCTGGCTCCAGGGGGTCCTCCGCGATCTGGAGTGCCTTAGCCCGCTCCGTCTCCCGGACTTTGTAGGTCTTCTTTCGGAGGTACTGGAGCACCGGGGGATAGAGGTCGCACACCAACGTGCCGTCCTCCTGCACCGCTGGGTTCAAGGACTTGAGGGCAAGGAGTACCTCCACATCTTCCCGAGGGACGGCGTAGACCTTTCCCCCGAGCTCCACCGTGGCCCCGTAATGCCAAAGCCGTGGGACGTCCTTGATCTTCCAGCGCCTCCCCTTCAGGACTCCGTAGACGGTGATGAGATGGGTTCCCCCTTCGCCCAGGTCCACGTGGAACTCCAGGGGAATCTCCCCCGTTCGGGCTTCGAGCCCGGTAGCTTTCTGAATGAGGCGGCGGATCCCCGAAAAGAGTCCCATCCCTAGCCGAACCTTTCCGTAAGCGTCGTGAACCAATCTGGAGGTTCTTCCCACTCTGGGTAAACGCCGATGAGATAGCGCTCCACCATCTCCCGGGCGAGTCCGTCTCCGCGGTATGCGCGAACGAAGTGTTCGGGGGTCACGGCCTCGAGGAACCGTAGCTCCTCTTCAGCCCGGCGCCGGAGGGCCAGAAGTTCCTCCATCTCCCTTTCTATCCGGGCCGCGCGGCGCTCTAGACGCGCCTTTTTCGCTTCGTAGGAAGCGGCGACGGCCTCCCCCTCGGATGGGGATTCCTCCAGCAGGGCGGGAAGCTGGGATTTCATCTCTGCTATCCACTCCTCGATCGCTTCCTTGCGCCGTTTCCCGATTCCCGGGACTTGTGCCGCGGCCCGGGCCAGGCTCTCCACCGTCCCATCGAAGCACGTGTCTACGATTTCCCGGGCGAGGGCCGGGCCGATCCCGGGCACCCGGCGCAGCTCCCGGAGTACCACCGCCCTTCGGTGCTCGGCCTCGCGTTCCCGCTCGAGCTCGGCGGCCTTGCGGTCCAGTTCCCTGCGGCGCTTCTCCAACCGTTCCATCTCCGCAGAAAGTCCACGGAGCGCGGCTCGCAGCATCTGAAGATGCTGCGTACCCCGGGCGGCGGCGTAGTCTTTTGCCGCCCGCGCCCGGATCGCGGGAAGAGGGAGAGCTGATCGCGTACCGATTCGCACAGACCCCATGATGGGGCACAGCCGGGGAGACAGAAAATGACCGATGGGACTCCGCGAGGTCGTATCGGGGATAGGAAGGACCGCTCTTAGCTTTGAGCGGCGACATGATCTGAAGCCATTACTGGGGGCTTAAAAGGCTAAGTCAACACATGCCCGGTCCGAAGAGGCAGATGAAGGCACGCACAAGGAGGGCCACAAGGAGGGCTACGGCTACAGTGCCGGCCACGACGAGCAAGGTCTTGTGGCGGCCGAGCTCCCGCCACAGGGCTGCTACCGTGGCGATGCAGGGGACGTAGAAGATCACGAACACCGTGAACACCACCATCGCCGCGCCGGAAAGTACCGCCCCGAAGTCCATCGTCCCCAGGGCCTGTCCCAGCATGATGAGGGAAAGTTCCTTCCTCAGGATCCCGAAAACCAACGGTACCCCCACCGCCGCTGGAAGTCCCAGGGGCCAGGTGATGGGAAGAAGCAGGGTGTTCAGGAAGTAGGTCCAACCCAAGACCTCGATAAGGGAAAAGAAGGCGGAGGCCACGATCAAGGTGGGCCAGGCTACGGTGATGAACCCCCGAAGGCGCAGCCATACCTTGAGGAGCATGGTGCGCAGGGCCGGGAGCCGGTATGGAGGTATCTCCATGATCAGCCCCGGGCCAACCCCGGGCAGGAACCGGCGCAGAAGGGTCCCCGCCGCCGCCACGACGAAGATGTTCAAAAGGTAGAGGGAAAAGGCGATCCAAGGGCCTACATAGCGGCCCACGAGCCCGAAGATCACCACCGTCCGGGCAGCACAGGGAACCATCACCGCCAGCGCCGCCGTAACCAAGCGGTCCCGCTCGTCCTCCAGGATCCGGGTGGCCAAAACTGCCGGCACCGAACAGCCGTATCCCAAGAGGAAGGGGATCACACTTTTCCCGTGGAGGCCGATCCGGTGCATGAGCCCGTCCAAGAGGAAGCCGATGCGGGGAAGATACCCCACGTCCTCCAGGAACGCGAGGAAGAAAAGAAAGGGAACGAGATAGGGAAGGACGATCCCGATCCCGGCCCACAGCCCCTGGATCGCCCCGCCCAGCACCTTGCCGATAGGGCCGGGGACTGCTCCCTCCACCGCCGCGGTAAGGAGGTCCAGAGGCGGGAGGAGATACCCTTCCAGCAGACCCCCAATCTTGAATACCCCGAAGAAAAGGGCGAGGAGGACCGCCAGCATGATGGGGTAACCCCAGATCCGGTGCATGAGGAGGGAATCGACCCGGTCCCGGAAGCTCTCGGTGGCGTGGGTAACCCGGGCCACCTCCTCGAAGATCCTCAGGGCCAGGGCGTGGCGTTCNGCTGAAAGGACCAGGGCGGGATCCTGTCCCCTCCGGGAGGTGAACTCCCTTCGGGCCGTTTCGATCACCTCGTTGAGCCCGGCATCGCCCGCTCCTTCCGGGGGCTCCTCCCCTGCCACAAGGAGCTCCGCGAGGTACCGTGGGGGAAGGCGCGTCCCCCGGGAGGCGAGCGGTTCCGCAAGACGCGTGAGGATTTCCTCCACGTCGGCGGCGTAGCGCGGCGGGGTGGGTACCCTGGCCTGGGGTATTGCCGCGAGGAGTTCCTTTAGCCCCACCCCGCGCACGGCGATTGACTCCACCACCGGGACCCCTAGGGCCTCCGAAAGCCTCCCAGTGTCCACGTGGATCCCCTTGCGGCGGGCTTCGTCCATCATGTTTAGGCACACCACCATGGGGAGGCCGAGCTCTGCAAGCTCCAGGGTGAGTTCCAGGGAGCGCCCCAGGAGCGAGGCGTCCACCACGTTCACAATCACGTCCACCTGGCCGGATAGGAGATAGTCCCGGGCGAGGCGCTCGGCGGGGTCGCCGGCGTGGAGGGAATAGATGCCCGGGAGGTCCACCACCTCAGCGGGCTTTCCTCCTACCAGGGTTTTCCCTCTTAAGACCTCCACGGTAGTCCCGGGGAAGTTGGACGCCACCGCTCGGTATCCCACGATGGCGTTGAAGAGCGTGGATTTCCCCGAGTTGGGCTGGCCCACAAGCGCGACCCTAAGCACCGGGCTTTACCACCACCTTCCGCGCCACCCCTCGCCCCAAGGCCACCCGGGCCCCGTTCACCTCCACCAACACCGGTCCCCCCACAGGCGCCCGGGATACCACCGTGACCTCGGCCCCCGGGACGATCCCCAGGCGGGAGAGCCTGGTTACCAAGCCCCTCCCGCCCTCAATCCTTACCACCCGGGCTTTATATCCCGGGGGAAGGGTTTCCAGATCGGTGAAAGAATTGAGAAACATTTTCTTTTTTGAATTCTACCGGCTCCCCCCACAGAGGTCAACGGTCCTCATTTCCCATCCCATCCGCCCGCTTGCCCCGTAACCAGCGGGATAGGTTTGCCGCTTCCGTTGGGCTATAACTCCCCCGTGATGCGACGAGGTTGGTTCCTCTTCCTCATCTGGTTCCTCACGTTGCCCTTCCTCGCCGCCGGACCCGTGGGAAGCCCTTCACTGATAGTGGTAGTGGACGCCGGCCACGGGGGAGAGGATCCCGGGGCGGTGGTGGCCGGGGTAAAAGAGAAGGACGTCGTGCTCGATATCGTGCTCCGCCTGTTTCAGCTTGCCCAAGGAGGGCCAGTGGAGGTGGTCCTTACCCGCATCACCGACCGCTACGTGGACCTAAAGGAGAGGGTACAGTTCGCCGAGGAGGTAGGGGCGGTCCTTTATCTCTCGGTCCACGCCAATTACTCCTCCAACTCCCGCGTGAGGGGCATTGAGGTCTGGGTGGATGAATCCCGAAGGCCCGATGATCCGAGCTGGGCACTGGCCCGGGCGGTACTAGAGGACCTCGTGGAGGCCACCGGTGCCCCAAACCGCGGGGTCCGCTCCCAGAAACTCTACATGCGCCACACCAAGCTCCCCGCCGCCCTGGCCGAGGTAGGGTACCTCTCCAACCCCGGCGAGCGCCGCCGCCTCCTCGATCCCGCTTACCGCGAACGCATTGCCCAAGGGCTCCTCCAAGGGATCTATGACTTCTTGGGCCTCTAGCCCCGCCTTCGGGCTCAACTCGCGCTAGGGCACTTTGGAGAATTCAAGTTCGGCGTAGGCCCGAGGTGGTTCCCGCTCGAGCTAGGAAGCCGTCGACCGATTTACCGCATCAGAGCGAACCGTAAAACGTCCCGATCGGGGGAAACCCCGTTTACCTGAGACCACAACGGTCCTTGTCCCATCTCGATTTGAGCCCTATGATCCCGTGGGATGCCGCGGATCGAGCTTCGGGGGCTGGTCAAGCGCTTCGGGCGCACGGTGGCCATTTCCGGCCTTTCCGCCCTCATCGAAGACCGGGAGCTTTTCGCTGTGGTGGGCCCTACGGCCTGCGGGAAGACCACCCTCCTCCGCCTCATCGCCGGACTTATCCGGCCCGACAAGGGCAAGATTCTCTTCGACGGGGTGGTGGTAAACGACCTTCCCCCGCCCGCGCGCAGGGTGCGCATGGTCTTCCAGGGCCATGATTACGCGTTGTTTCCGCACCTCGTGGTCTACCATGCGCGGCGGTGGTCCAACCTCTCGTTCCCTTTGCGGCTGCGGAACCAAGGCCTGCGTGAAATATCCCGCCGCGTGCGCCGGGTGACCCGAAGGCTCGGGATCGACAGAAACTTGTTTCCCCGCAGGCCAGGGGAGCTTTCGGAAGGGCAGAAGCAGCGAGTAGCGGTGGGAAAGGCGATCGTGCTTCCACCCCAAATCCTCCTTCTGGACGAGCCCCTTTCCCATCTCGATCCCCCATCCCGGGCGAAGGCCCGGGAGGAGATCCGGGAGCTTCACCGGGAGCTCGGGACCACCACCGTATACGTGACCCACGACCTGGCTGAGGCCTTCCTGTTGGCGGATCGGGTGGCGGTGATGCGGGCCGGACGCTTCGAGCAGGTGGGAACTCCCCGGGAGATCTTGGATAGCCCGGCCAATCGGTTCGTGTCGGATTTCGTGGGAAGTTACCTCGACTCCGTCCGCCGCGCCTTCGTTTGGCGGTGATGAAGATAACGGGGGTGTCCCCTTTTGCGGCCGCTCGCTGAGGGTTAGGATTGTGATTAATGGAGAGGAAGCTTCCGCCGGGCCAGGAGTGGGTGGACGGGCTTATCCCTTACGATATCGGGTCTGTGCCACCTCTGCGGCTCGAGGACTTCCGGCTGCGGATCGACGGCGAGGTGGAGAACCCCCTCCAGTTGACGTGGGAAAAGCTCCTCAGCTTCCGCAAGCCGAAGTGAAAGCCGATTTCCACTGCGTTACGCGCTGGAGCGTCCCCGACCTCCGGTGGGAAGGGGTCCTAGCCCGGACGATCATCGAGCTTTGCCGGCCCAAAGAGGAGGTGCGGTGGGTGTTGGCCTATGGGCGGGAGGGGTATTCCACCAACGTTCCGTACGGATACTTCGCTCAAGAAGACACGATCCTCGCCCATAAGTTGAATGGGAAGCCGCTCCCCCCCGAGAACGGATGGCCCTTGAGGCTTGTGGTCCCCTCGCTCTACGCCTGGAAGAGCGCGAAGTACCTGGTGCGGTTGGAATTCACCCGGGAAAAGCGGCAGGGCTACTGGGAGGAGCGGGGCTACCACGATGTCGGCGACCCCTGGAAGGAGGAGCGCCGCTGGGATTCCCGAGCTTAAAGAGGGCGCTCAGCAGATGGCCCATCGGGCTACCTCGGAGATCCGGCGTGACCCGGATGAGTTCTCCGTTGGCCATGGGCCTCCGACGGGATCCCATGGGCAGGGGCTCCGATGAGATTATTACCATGTCTTTTTCCGTCTGCACCCAGAGGGTGTAGTACTCGGGGCTTTTGCTGTAAAAACAGAAGGCGTAAAGGTCCCTGCCGTCGGTCACGAGGAAGTTCAGGGACGAGAAATCTCGGGTCACTTCGACGAGCCTCCCCAAGACCTCGACCAGGTTCTCAGGGGTTCGGGGGTTCCAGTGGAAGCCTAACCAGCGGGTTAGCCTTTCGGAGTCTATCCCGGGGCCGTGTTTTAACACTTCCGAGTCCCGGATTCCCCCGTTGTGGGCCAGATAAATCCCGGAACAGCTGAAAGGGTGAGCGTTCTCGGCGGAATAATCGGAGTATTCCGGAGAGGCCTTGCGCACGTGGCCAATGGCCAAAGTGGAGGCAAGATCCAAGGGATCAGGGAATCCCTCGGGCGTTTTATCCAGGTCGGCCTTCCCGTAACGGCGTGAAAGGATGTGCTCGCCCTCCTTCCAGGCGTATCCGAACCCATGGCGATGGGGGGCGTGGCGCCCGTGAAGGCTCATGTGGAGGAGGCTGTGGGGCGCGGCGACGAAGTAGCGCCGAAGCGGAATCCTTTCCCTACTAACAAAACCAATCATACGGCACACGTCGCCCCAGTTTACCGCAAATCCGAACACTTGTCTTAGCATATGAGGCTGTTCGCGGGCGTAAAGATCGCGTTCCCCCGCACAGGTGCTAAACTTTTTATTCGCAAAGGAGGCAATGTTGAAAAGAACCCGAATCGGTTGTTTGGGTGCTACGCTGGGGCTCCTCGCCCTGGGCCACCTGGCCTCTGCGGCGGGGACCGATGTATCCGCGCTCCTGGATATCATCCTGTATCCGCCTGGGGTGGCAGCGGTTTACCCGGGCGAGCTAGCGCCAGGATGGCCGGAGACCGTCCCGTTGCCCGCCGACGCGGCCCCCGCGGGGTCGCTGGCCCTCAAGGACGATTCCCTGGTGGTGGCGTTCTCCGTCCCCCACCCCCTCGGCGACGTGGCCGATCCCTACGTGACCGAACTGCAAACGCGCAGCTGGGTGCTCGTAGGGAAGGAGGAGGACAGGGATGGGGCATACGTGAGCTACACCTTCCAATGGGGCGGGACCGATCTCCTGGATCTNGTCCTCCACGACGTGGACGGCACGGAGACCTACGGCATTCTCTACCTCGGGACGGGGNCTGTGGCCGCCGTGCGCACAATGGTGGAGCTCGTGGGCGATATGCTGGCCTCGTTGGCCGAAGTGACCGTGCTGCCGGAGTTCACGTTCGGCGAGATGGAGGTGGTGGACGAGGCGGTCTCGCCCATGTCCCTGTTCCTGGACGAGGAGACGTATCAGGCGAAGGTACGGGGCGATCGCGATGGGGCCGAGCTCAAGGAGGCCCTGGCCGCCCAGCTCATCGACGCCGGCTGGAAGGCGATGGATGCGGGCGCCGCCGGGCCGACGGTGTGGGGGAGATACGTGCTGGAACGGGAGGGCAGCACCTGGCACGCGATACTCCTCGTCATCGCGGGAGAACCCCGGGGGACCTTTTTCGTGTCGATACACGCGTACCGGCTCGTACGAGGCCCCAATTGAGCGCGTGGAGGTGAGGGGGCGGAGCCGGGCCCCGCCCCCCGCGTTCCGACCCCGGGACGTTATTCCCCCTTCACCAGGGAGAGGACCCGCTCGGGAAGGGCTGGGTATTCCCTGAGACGCCCTCCCACTGCGTGAGAGATGGCGTTGGCCACCGCGGCGTGGGACGCCATCAGCGGGACCTCCCCGATCCCCTTGGCCCCGTAGGGACCGCCGGAGTAGGGGGCCTCCACGAAGTCGATCACCAATTCCTCCGGCACGTCGAGGGCCGTGGGGATGCGGTAGGTCATCAGGGTCCCTTCGATCCTCCCCTCGCGGGAGGGGAGNTGCTCCATTAAGGCGTAGCCGATGCCCTGGGCGACGCCGCCCGCCACCTGGCCCCGGGCAAGGGCAGGGTTCACGATCCTCCCGGAGTCGTGGACGGCCCAGAACCGCACGACCCGGGCCTCCCCGGTGAGGAGGTCCACCTCCACCTCGGCGATGTGGCACGCGTAGGCGTAGACGAAGTAGGCCTTGCCGAGACCGGTCTCGGGGTCCCAGTCCACCGGGGCCCCCTGGGCCCAGCCAGTGGCGCTCATGTCCCAGTTGTGGGTCCACATCCACCGGGCCACCTCCGCCAGGGGCACGGCCTTCCCCGGCTTGCCCCGCGGCCATACTGTCGAATCCCTTATCTCCACCTCGTCGGAGCCCAGGAGCTCGCGGGCGGCGTCCTCGATGCGGGCCCGCAGCCTCCGCGCCGCGTCCAGTACAGCCGCCCCGGCCACGGTGGTGGTGCGGGACGCCACCGTGGGGCCGGAATCGGGGACCCGGGAGGTATCCACCGGGGCAAGGCACACGTCTTCCAACTTAACCCCGAGCGCCTCGGCGGCGATCTGCGAAAGCACGGTAATGGCCCCCTGACCCATCTCNGTGTTCCCCACCGCCACCGTCACCGACCCGTCGGCCTCGATCTTCACGTAGGCCCCGGCCTTATCGAGGAGCGGGGCCTTGGCCCCCATCCCCACCCCGTACATCACCGTGGACACCCCGAGCCCCCGGCGCTTGAATGGCTCGCGGCGGTTGAACTCTTCGATCTCCCGCCGGCGCTCCTCCCACCGGGAAAGCTCCCGGGCGCGCTCGATGGCCTCGGGGAGCCCCACTGATTCCTCCAGGAGCTGGTCGGTGGCGGTGCGATCGCCAACCTGCAGGGCATTCTTCCGGCGGAGCTCCAGGGGATCCATGCCGAGGCGACGGGCGAGCTCGTCCATCTGCGATTCGTGTGCGAAGATCACCTGGGGCGAACCGAAGCCGCGGAAGGCCCCGCAGGGCACGGTGTTGGTGGCCACGGAGTAGGCGTCCACCTTGACGTTGGGGATGCGGTAAGGACCGGCGGCGTGGATCAGGCCCCGCCAGAGGACCGCCGACGACAGGGTCTGGTAGGCNCCGGCGTTGTAGTAAAATTCCACCTCCACCGCCACGAGGGTCCCGTCCCGCTTGGCGGCGGTCTTGTAGCGGATCACGGCGGGATGGCGCTTGGAGGTGGTTTCTATATCTTCCTCGCGGTCGTAGACCACCTTCACCGGGCGCCGCGCCGCCCAGGCGAGCATCGCCGCCATGGCCGCGAGCTGTGAAGGGACATCTTCCTTCCCCCCGAAGCCACCCCCCGTGGCGGTTTGCACCACCCGGACTTTTGAGAGCGGGATCCCCAGGACCGCCGCCACCGCGTTCTGGACGTAGAACGGGCACTGTAGCGTCCCGTAGATGGCCATNCCCCCGTCCTCGGGGACGGCGATCACCCCCTGGGGCTCGATGTAGACGTGTTCCTGGTAGCCCACGCGGTACTCGCCCTCCACCACTACGTCGGCCTCGGCGAAACCCCGCGTGACATCCCCTTTCCTGATCACCATGTGGTTGAAGACGTTCCCATCCTCGGCCGCTTCCGGAACTGCCACCTGGGGGGCGCCGGGCGCTATCGCCTCCAGGGGGTCGAACACCGCGGGGAGCTCCTCGTACTCCACCTCGGCGAGCTCCGCAGCTTGGTACGCCGCCTCTTTCGTCTCGGCGGCAAGGAGCGCCATGGGCTCGCCCACGTAGCGGACCACCCCGGCCGCCAAAAGCGGCATATCCCGGTAGATCACCGGCACCACGTTCTCGCCGGGGATATCGGCGGGGGTCACGACGCAGACCACTCCGGGNTGGGCCCGCACCCGGGAGAGATCCAGGTGCTTAATTCTCGCGTGGGGAACGGTGGCTCGGATTGCTTTTCCGTAAAGCATCCCCGGGAACGCAAGGTCATCGGCATAGCGGGCCTCGCCGGCCACCTTGGCCGCGGCATCCAACCGGCGCACCGCCTTGCCCACGACCACGGTTTCCTCACCGACTTTTATGCCTTCCACACTGAGCTCCTTTCCCCAAAAGTAGAGCCTTTTGGAAGTTATTTTACATCGGGGCTTCCGCTGAGCTCACGGATCCTGGCCGCAAGCCAATCCCGGTCCAGGAGCGCCACTCCCACCGCCCCAGTCCCCGCGTGGACCCCCAGGGCCGGGGAGGCCGGGGACACGTGTACCTCGGCCGCCCCCGCGGCGGAGAGTTCGGCGGCGAGGCGCTCCGCCGCGGACGGCGCCGCGGCGTGAGCNACCGCCGCCACCGGGGTTCCCATGGACCGCATCGCTCCGCGGGCCAGGGCGAGGAGCTTCCGCGTAAGGCCCCTCCGGCCGACGATCGGGGCCACGGGGCCTATCTTCCCGCCCGTTATGTCGACCACCATCCCCACGTGGGCCCGCCGGGTCAACCATCCCGCGGCCCAGGGGATACGGCCCGAGCGCGCCAGGGGCATGAGGTCCGGCAGGGCCGCCCAGGCCCGCACCCTTTCCGCGGCTTCCCGGGCGAGCGCCGCCGCGGCCCCGAGATCCAGGCCCGCGTCCCGAGCGGCGACACAGGCCAATACCACCAATCCCAGTCCCGCCGACAGGGTCCCAGAATCTACCACCTCGATCCGTAAGCCCTCCGCGCGCAGCGCCCGGGCCACCTGAANCCCCACCCCGAACGTGCCGGAAAGCCCACCGGCGAGGAATACTCCCAATACCCCCGTATGGGCCTCCCCTAGGTACGCGAACACGTCGCGGAAGTCGCCGGGAGGGGGTTGTGAGGTGCCCGCGGGCACGTCCGCCCCCAGGCGGGCGTAGAACTCACCTGGGGTCAGATCGATCCGGTCCCGGAAGTCCTCGTCCCCCAGACGTACGCGCACCGGGACGAAGGCGATGCGGTGGCGGACGAGGAGCTCCACGGGGAGGTCGCAGGAGGTATCGGTGACGAGGGCGATCCCCTCTCGGCTCCCCGGGGGCGCTGCCCGCCACATGTCGTCGACCTTCTCGTCGGCCACGCGGCCGAACGCGCGGGCCGCCTCGAACACGTAGGCGGGGAGGTGGGTGTGCACGTGGAGGCGGAGGAGACGTGGGGAGCCAGCCACTACCACCGAGTCCCCGAGCGCGCGGAGAGCCTCCTTGACGGCGGCGGGAGCGAGCCCGTCCCCCTCCACGGCGCACTCCACGCAATACCGGAACACGGACGCCGCTTCCTCGGGGATTGCTCCCGAGCGGGCGGGGGCAGCCCGGGGGAGCTCGATCTCCGTCACCTCGCCGGTATGGATCAACCGCACGATGCCCTCGAGGAACCGCACGAACCCCAGGGCCCCGGCGTCGACCACGCCGGCGTGGCGCAGCGCCGGCAACGTCTCCTGGGTGCGGCGGAGGGCCTCCTGGGCGGCGCGGAGGCCCTCGCTCACCAGCGGCACGAAGTCCTCCAGCCGCCGTGCCCCCTCCTGCAGGCTGCGAGCGAAGGCACTGAGCACGGAGAGAACGGTGCCTTCCTTGGGATCGGTCAGGGCTTCCCAGGCCCGCTCCACGGCCCGGCGCACTGCCTGGGCGAAGGTCCGTGCTTCCACCCGCCCCTTGCCCGCCAGGCCCTCGGCGAGGCCCTGGAAGAACTGGGCCATGATGACGCCGGAGTTCCCCCGGGCCCCGTAGAGGGCCGCCTNGGCGGCCGTGCTCGCCACCTCGCCCACATGGGGGGAGTTCAGCTCCCCGAGCCGGCGCACAATGGCCCCCATGGTGGCCGCGAGGTTCCTCCCCGTATCGGCGTCGGCCACGGGGAAGACGTTGATGCGGTCGAGTTCCGCCGCACAGGCGATCACCCNCTTGGCCCCGGCCACGAGGGCCCGCCGAAGCCGCTCTCCGTCCAGNTAGCGGATCCCGACGCTCACATACACAATGCCACCTCCGGGATTTTACCGGTGTCCTCCCCTACCACGAATTCACATGGGCGGTGACATGGGTTGACAGTCCCGGGGCAAATGTCGTAGCTACAANCCACGGAGGTGATAAGCTTGCGTGACGTTTTCGGTGGAGTGACGGCGCCGCTTGTGGCGAAACCCGCCTGTGTCTTTCCCCTCCCGGTGCAGCCCCACCATCCGGGCCATCCGGCCCATTGATCCCGAGAAAAACCCCAAGCGATTTCTGAACAGTTAGGGCCACTACGGTAGGCCTTCGTGTGTCCCCGGGACGGATGTACCCCGGGAGTACACGCGGTGGTGTAAGCNGGNCGCTTACACGCGAGGACGTGCGGAGGTGGATACTCATGAAGCGCATCGGCGCGATCGTGGTGTTGTCGGCGATCCTCGGGATCGGCGTGGCGTGGGGAGCNGGGAAGGACGTCTACATCGTCGGCCTGGACGCGGCCTTCCCGCCTTTCACCTGGGTGGAGCGCGGCGAGTTCAAGGGGTTTGATGTGGAGGTGATGCGGGCCATCGCGGAGCTCGAGGGCTTCCGGGTGGAGTTCCGCGACCTTCCGTGGGCGACCATCATCACCGCCCTCGCCCAGGGGAAGATCGACATCATCGCCTCAGGCCTCTCCATCACCTGTGAGCGGGACGCGGTGATCGACTACTCCGAGCCCTACTGGGAGGTGGACCAGGCCATCCTCGTGCGGGCTGATTCCGATTACAACGCCATAACCGCGTTCTACGGCACCACGGTGGGGGCCCAGGCCGGGACCACCGGGTACCAGTGGCTGGAGGACAACCTGGTGAAGGCGGGCGTGGACGTGGTGCTCCGGGCATACGAGACCTACGACATGGCGGTGAGCGATCTCGAGAGCGGGCGCATCGCGGCCGTCCTCTGCGACACCGACACCGCCCAGGGGTTCGTAGACGCCGGCCGTCGGGTGAGGATCGCCGGGATCGTGAAGACCGGGGAACAGTACGCCTACGCCGTGAGGGCGGGCGACCCCTACGGCCTCCTCCCCCGGATCAACGACGGCCTCCGTAAGCTCTACGAGTCGGGGGTCTGGGCCGAGCTCATGGCCAAGTACTTCCCGGGGCGGGCCGTGGTCCCGGTGCCGCTCGTGCGGACGTTGGACTGCGACTGAGCCCGGACGGGAGGGGGGCGGGGTGACCCGCCCCCTCCCGCGCCGTGGCGCCCGGCGTGAGCGTCATCCTCCGCGAGCTCCCCTGGTTCCTCCGTGGCATCCTCGTCACCCTAGAGGTTCTCTCCGGGGTGATGGCGGTGGGGGCCATCCTCGGGCTCATCCTGTCCGTCATCGAGGTCTACGGGCCCCGGTTGATTTCGTTCCCCGCTACTGTACTTGAGCGGGCGCTCCGGGGGGTCCCGCCAATCGTGCTCCTGCTCCTCGTGTTCTACTTGCCATGGGACCTCCCCCCGTTGGCAGTGGCCATCGCCGCCCTGGGGCTGTGTTCGGGGGCGTACCAATCGCAGATCTTCCGGAGCGCCATCCGGTCCGTGTCCCGGGGGCAGCTCGAGGCAGGCCTCTCCCTGGGGATGACACGGACCCAGACAGTGCTCCACGTGGTCCTCCCCCAGGCCCTCCGCCGCGCCATCGGCCCCTGGTCCAACGAGTTCGCCTCCGAGATCAAGGATACTTCGCTCGCCTATATCGTGGGAGTTGTGGAAGTGTTGCGGCAGGCGCGGTACGTGATCGCGTACACGTTCGGGCACTCCCTCCTCGTCTACGCCTTCTGTGCCTTCATCTACTTCGCCCTGACCCGGGCGGGGAACCACCTCATCTACCGCCTCGAGGAAAGGCTCTACATACCAGGGTTCGAGACCCGTCGTCCCGCGAGGGAGCAACGATGGTGAGTTTCTGGGAGCTGGCCCGGGATTCCCTCCCCGCGCTCCTCGGCGGGGCGGCGGTCACGGTGGAGCTCACCGCGATCTGTATCGCGGC
>Ga0180916_1081_pt1 | contig 17635 bp, 16 predicted proteins | sample Deesub1362A_J573_FD_124276 | JGI IMG/M metagenome (GOLD analysis project Ga0180916, IMG submission 124276) | Candidatus Acetothermia bacterium JdFR-52 | reverse complement strand
GGGGATTGCGCTACGTCAAGGCCCTGGGGTTCGAGATCAAGGAAAGGGGATTGGTCCAAGTGTCCATGAACTTAACAAACTACAAGAAGACCCCCATCCCCAGGGTCCTCGAGCTCATCCGCCGTGAGGCGGCCCGGTATGGGGTTTCCGTGGTGGAGTCCGAGATCGTGGGGTTGATACCCCAGGGGGCCTTGGACCAGGTGGTGGAGTACTACCTCCAGCTTCCCAAGTTGGATCCCCGGATGGTGTTCGAGCGGCGCTTGGAGGAGGCCCTCAAAGGTTGAACTGGCCTTTCGCCGCGGAAAGGGTGGCCATTCTGGGCCTGGGGAAGACGGGAAGGGCCCTGATTGTGGCCCTTTCTTCTTTGGGGCTTTCCCTCTTTCTCTCCGAAAAACGGACGCTCACCGAGGAGGAGAGAACTTTCCTTTCCCGACACCGCGTCCGCTGGGAGGAGGGGGGGCATTCAGAAGCCCTCTGTGACCACGACCTCATCGTGCCGAGCCCTGGGGTTCCGTCCCACGAGCCGGTGCTCCAGGAGGCCGTCCGGCGGGGGATCCGGGTGGTTTCCGAGCTCGAGGTGGCGTGGCGGCTGGCCCGGCCTTCCTGTGTGATCGCCGTAACTGGAACCAACGGGAAATCCACCACTGCCGCCCTGGTGGGCCGGATCCTCGCCGCAGCAGGCAAGGATCCGGTGGTAGCGGGGAACATCGGGACCCCGGCCATCGCTACCGTGGCGGAGGCCGAGGGTCGCCCGTGGGTGTTGGAGGTGAGCTCCTATCAGCTCGAGTGGACGGAGGAGTTCCGCCCAGAGGTGGGGGTGTTCCTCAACTTCGCCCCAGACCACTTGGACCACCACGGGTCGCTCGGGGCCTACTTCGCCGCCAAAGCCAGGATCTTCCGCCACCAACGGTGTGGGGACACCGCCGTCCTTTCAGGGGACCTCCTTTCCACTTTATCACCCCGGGCCCGGGTCCTCCTCTACGATGAGTTTCCCNTGCCCTCCCAGTGGGAGCTCGGGCTTCCCGAACACCTTGTTCTCGATCTCAAGGCCGCTTTCGCCGCAGCGGNGGCCTTATTTCCGGAGATCGCCACGGCGCCGCCCCCCTTCGAGGCCATCGCCCCTGCCCTGCGGCAGCCCCACCGGATGGAGGTCGTGGGGGAGATCGGGGGCATATCCTTCGTCGACGACTCCAAAGCCACCAACGCCCACGCCACCGCCGCGGCCTTGAGGTCCGTCCCGGGTAAGTGTGTCCTCCTTTTGGGAGGACGCCACAAGGGGGGCGGGTACGAGCTCCTCGAGCCCCTTCTGCGGGAAAAGGTACGGCTCTGCATCCTCTTCGGGGAATCTCGGGGGTTCTTTGCCGAGCTCCTCTCCGGGTGGGGGATCCCGTTTGAGACGGCCTCATCACCCGAGGAATGCCTGAAAAAAGGCTTCCTTTTCGCCCAACCGGGGGACTGGGTTCTGCTTTCGCCTGCCTGCGCCTCTTTCGACCAGTTCGAAAATTACGCCCATCGGGGACGGGTCTTCCGGGAGGCCTTCGGACGCATTTCCCGCATGCTCCGGTAAAGGGTTACCTACCTCACGGACACCCCGCACCTTTTTCGCTACCTTTTCGCCTCTTTTGGGGACCCAAGTTTCGTTCTTCCGAGGGGAAGTTTGGGACACACTTCCCCTGCGAGCTCTCATGGTGGGAAAACTCGAAGGGCGGGTTTTGCTGGTCACCGTATCACTCCTGGTTTTGGGCCTGATCTTCGTCTACTCGGCGAGCTTCCCCCTGGCCCTGCGTTTGTTCCACGAGGAGATGGGGTTTCTGAAGCGACAGCTCCTCGGGGCTGCGTTGGGGGTGATGCTCCTTTTGGCCTTCTGGCATATAGATTATCGCCTCTGGGCCCGCCTCTCTCCCATCCTCCTGGGCCTTACCTTCGGGGGGCTTTTCCTCACCCTGGTGCCCCAAATCGGGACGGGAGGGCGCTGGATCTCCCTCGGCCCGCTCACCCTTCAGCCTTCTGAGTTCGGAAAGCTCGCCCTCCTTTTTTTCCTCGCCGGCACCTCGGTGGAGCGGGACCTGGAGGACTTCCGCAAGGGGATAGTCCCTTACATCTTCCTCCTCGGGATCTTCGGCCTCTTTTTCTTGGCGCAACCGGATTTCGGGATGTTCCTCCTGTACGCAGCCCTCACCTTCTTCATGCTGTGGATGGCCGGAGCCCGGACGCGACACCTGGTGGGGGTGGGAGCGCTGGGGCTCCCCTTGCTCGGCGGCCTTTTGGCCCTCGCTCCCTATAGGTTGGGGCGGATCCTCGCCTTCTTGGACCCGGAAAGCTTCCGCCACTCCTACGGCTACCAGGTCTACCAGTCCATGTTGGCCCTGGGGTCCGGGGGGATATTGGGTCGGGGCCTGGGGGCTTCGCGGGCGAAGTTCTTCTACCTCCCTTCGGCCCACAACGACTTCATCTTCGCCGTGGTGGGAGAGGAGACGGGCCTTTTGGGCGCCCTGCTCCTCGTCCTTTTGCTTGTGGCCCTGGTGGCCTTGGGGTACGCGGTGGGCCGGGAGGCACCCGATAGGCTGGGAGCGCTTTTAGCCTTTGGGGCCGCGTTCCTTTTGGGTTTCCAGGCCCTCCTCAATTTAGGGGTGGTGGTGGGGGTCTTCCCCGTCACCGGCCTTACTCTCCCCTTCGTTTCATATGGGGGAAGCTCCCTGGCGGTCTCGTTGGGGTTAGTGGGGGTTGTGCTCGGAGTGGCTCGGGAGGCTGAGGCATGAGGTTGGTCCTGGCGGTAGGAGGCTCGGCGGGCCACATCTATCCGGCCCTAGCGGTGGTAGAGGCCTTGAGGGAGATTGTCCCTGAGCTTCGGGCCTTCTGGTTGGGGCGTCCCGGGAGCATTGAAGAGGATCTTGTCCGCCGGGAGCCGGGGATCGCGTTCATTCCCTTCCGCTCCGCGGGGATCCCCCGCGCCCAACCGCTGCGGGGAACCCGCACCCTCCTTTCCCTTCCTAGAAGCGTGTGGAGGGCCGTACACATTCTGGAGGAGTTGTCCCCGGATGTGGTACTTGGGATGGGAAGTTACACCTCCTTTGCTCCGGGAATGGCCGCGAGGCTTCTGGGGATTCCGCTGGTGATTCACGAGCAGAACGTCTCTTTGGGCCTCGCCAACCGGGTCCTCGCCCGGTTCGCGACCAGGGTCCTTTTAGGCTTTCCTCAAACCCTGGAGGAGGTTCCCCACCGCAGCAAGGCCAAGGTGACCGGGACACCGGTGCGGCGGTGCATTGTGGAAAGGCGCACCCCCTACCGGGGAGGGGGCTACCTCCTCGTTTTGGGAGGATCCCTGGGCTCTTCCCTCTTGGTAAACGCAGTAGAGGAGGGAGCAGAAGTGCTCCGCAGGCTCCCGGGGTTCGCCGCTTTGGTCTCGGTGGGACGCTTCGGGGAACCGGTTGAGGTGGAGGGGTCTCTAAAGGAAGCGGGGCTCGAGAACCTACAAGTTGTGCGGTGGATCGGGGACATGGGGGCTGCCTATGCGGGGGCACGGCTGGTGATCAGCCGCGCCGGGGCATCCACTGTGGCGGAGGTCCTCGCGGCGGGCAGGCCCGCCATCTTCGTCCCCTGGCTGGGGGCCGCCGGCGGGCACCAGGAAAAGAACGCCTACGCCGTTTCCGCGGGAGGCGGGGCTTTCCTCCTCCTGGAGGATGAGGTCAGGCGCGGAAGGCTCACGCGCATGATCGCCCGTTTGTGGAACGACCCCCGCACCCTCCGGGAAGTGGCGCGCCGGGCATCCCGGATGGCCCGGCCGGAGGCCGCGGAGACGGTGGCCCAGGAGCTCCTGTGGGTCGCGGAGGGGCTTCGATGGACAACACCCGCGTGCACCTAGTGGGGATTGGGGGGGACGGGATGGTCCCCCTGGCGGAGCTTTTGTGGGAGCTCGGGGCGGAGGTTACCGGTTCCGATCTGGTGGAGGGACGGGGGATCCGAGAGCTGCGCGAACGCGGGATAAGCGTTTGTTTGGGGCACCGGGAGGAGAACGTTTGGGGAGCGGAAACGGTTGTCTTCTCCTCGGCGGTGCCCCCCCACAATCCCGAGCTTTCCGGGGCCCGGCGCTCCGGGGCCGAGGTCTTGCCCCGGCTTCTGGCCCTCGGCCGCTTGCTATCCAGAAAGAGGCTCATCGCCGTCTGCGGTACCCACGGAAAGACCACCACCACCGCCTGGATCGCCCACCTCTTGCGCCCGTGGGACGTGGGCTTCTATGTGGGGGCCGAGGTCCGAGGCCTCCCCCGGGCGCGGTGGGGGGCTTCCCCCTGGTTCGTGGCGGAAGTGGACGAGTCCGACGGGCTGTTCCTCGGCCTCTTCCCCGAGGTGGCCGTGCTCACCAACGTGGATCGGGACCACCTTTCGTCCTATGGGAACTTCGTGCGCCTCAAAGCGAGTTTTTCCGCCTTCCTGGCCAAGGCCGCCTCGGTAGTGGTCTGCGCCGATGATCCCGTGAGCCTCGAAGCTTCCCGGGGACATGGGCAGAGGTTTACCTACGGGCTCTCCGCCGGCGCGGACCTTTCGGCCCGAGACGTGCACATCGGGCCCGAGGGGACAATCTTCTCGGTGTACCTTTCCGGAAATAGGCTGGGAGAGACGATGATACCGGCCTTCGGGATTCACAACGTCCGCAACGCCCTGGCCGCCTTGGCGGCGGGTCACGTGATAGGGGCGTCATTGAGGGAACTTTTGGGCAAGCTCCCCTCCCTTCCCCTCCCGGCAAGGAGGCTCGAGGTGGTGGTGGAGAACGGGTACGTGCTGGTGGACGACTACGCCCATCATCCCCGGGAGATCGCGGCGGGGATCGCCGCCGCGCGGGCCCGATGGCCGAAGCGACGCGTACGCGTGCTTTTCCAGCCTCATCGGTTCTCCCGCACCGCGTTCCTTCACCGGGAGTTGGGGGAGGTTTTGGCCCGGGCCGATTACGCGGTGGTGACCGAGATCTACCCCGCGTTCGAGGTCCCGGTTCCGGGCGTGTCGGGGGAGCTGGTGTTCCGGGCGATGCGGGGTACGGGGGCAGGGGGGCGTTTGTGTCCCAGCCTGTCCGGGCGGTGGAGGCGCTCCTCGAGGTCTCGTCCCCTGGGGACGTGTTGGTGTGCTTCGGCGCGGGAGACATATGGAAACACTTTCGCGAGATTCCAAAGATGTTATGAGACTGCTGCGGGATCTCCCAGGGGAGGTCCGGCCCGGAGAAGAGCTCTCCCGGCATACCACCTTCCGCATCGGCGGCCCGGCTTGGTGTTTGTTTTTTCCGACGACGGTGGAGTCGTTCGTGGAGGCGATCTCCCGAGCTCGTCGGGAAGGGATTCCCTGGTACATCTTGGGCCGGGGGTCCAACGTGCTCTTTCCGGACACGGGCTTCCCGGGGCTAGTGATCTCCACGAAAAGCCTCGTCCGAATCGAAGCGACCGGGGACGGGGTGGTGGCGGAGGCGGGGGCGCCCCTCGCGGCCCTGGTCCCTTTGGGCTATGGGGCCTTGGCGGGGATCCCGGGTACTGTTGGGGGCGCGGTGGCGATGAACGCCGGGACTCGGCAGGGCGAGGTGGGGGAGTATGTAGTGGCGGTGGGGGTCTTGGGCCGGGACGGAGTTCCCCGCCGCATCCCCGCTTCCGCGTGCGGTTTTGCGTATCGCTCTTCACGCTTGAAGCGTTTGGGGCTCCCGGTGCTTTGGGTCGAGCTTTCCCGGCCGGAGTCCGACGTGGATCCGGCGCAGGTCATCCGCGCAAGGTATAGTCAGCCCGTGGAGCTTCCCTCGGCGGGGTGTGTGTTCCGCAATCCCCCGGACGCGCCCCCCGCGGGTTGGCTCATCGAGCGGGCCGGCCTCAAGGGGAAGCGGATAGGGGACGCCCTCGTCTCCCCTCGACACGCCAACTTCATCTGCAATCTGGGCCGGGCCAAGGCGGCCGAGGTCCTCGCGTTGATGGATCTGGTGAGGGAACGGGTGCGAAGNGTCTTCGGGGTCTTCCTGGAGCCCGAGCTCGAGATCGTCTGGGCATAGGTCTCCCTTTGGCTTATCCTTCTTGCGATGATCCGTCGGGGGGCATGTCTTCTCATCCTCGGTGCCGTGGTATTTTTACTGGCATGGGCGATATCGCGGTTTGGCGGATGGTTTCAAGTACATGATATTAGGGTTATTTTTGTCAACGGCAACGGTCTTGAGCGCATGGGATATGTGTCACCCACCGATGTGAAAAACTTGACGGACATACGTAATGGTTATAACATCCTAAGGCTTGATCTAGACAGAGTACGGGCGCGCCTCAAACGCCATGCCTGGATAAAAGACGCGTGGATCAAAGTTGCCCTGCTGAAGGGAGTTGTGGAGATCTACGTCGAGGAGAGGAAGCCGGTGGGAAGGGTGGAAGACGCGGGGGGTGAAGGATACCTGGTGGACGCCGAGGGGGTTATCTTGGGGGCAGCTTCTGCCGGTAACCCGACCCTTGTCGGTCTTCCTTTCTCCCCCGAGACCGGGAAGGTTCCTCGGTGGGCCGCGACGCTTCTGGCTTACTACCGGGGCTTTTCCCGTTGTGCGGGCCTTTTCCCCACAATCGATGTAAGCGATCCCGAGTGCGTGTTGCTCTTTCCCCAAAAGGAAGACCTTCCGTCCGTCAAGCTAGGACCCCTGGATACTTTTTACTCCCTTATCCCCAAACTGGATGAACTCCTCTTCCGGGTCAACGTTTCCGGTTTTGCAACGATAGATTGCCGTCTGGGGGACGGCTGTGTATTAAAACCGCGTGTCGAGGGGGGGCGAGAGAGTGGCTAGGCGCCGTCGACGTGGCAGGGAGAGAATCGTGGTGGGCCTGGATGTGGGGACCACCAAGGTAGCTTGTCTGGTGGCCAATGTGGTGGACTCCGAGATCGAGATCATCGGGATGGGCACTGCCCCTTCCCGGGGACTGGACAAGGGCGTTGTGGTGGATATCGGCCGCACCATTCAGTCCATCCGCAAGGCGGTGGAAGAGGCGGAAAACATGGCCGACGTCAAGATCCGGTCGGTGTTCGTGGGCATCGCCGGCCAACACATCCGCTCCATCAACACCACCGGGACTGTAGCCATCACCCACCCCGGGAGGGTAATAAAGCGGAGCGATATCCGCCGGGTGATTGACGCTGCCAAAGCGGTGCCCGTGCCCCCGGATATGCAGCTCATCCACGTCATCCCCCGGCAATACAAGGTGGACGGGCAAGAGGGGATCACCGATCCCGAAGGGATGACGGGCACGCGCCTGGAGGCCGATGTACACCTCGTGCTCGGCTCCGTCACCGCCGTCCGGAACCTGGTGCGCTGCATAAAATACCTGCGCATCGACGTACANCANATCGTACTTCAACCGCTTGCCTCCTCCCTGGCGGTCCTCTCCTCCGCGGAGAAGGAACTCGGGGTGGTGCTCCTGGATATCGGCGGCGGCACCACCGATATCTCCATCTACAAGGGAGGCGACATCTGGTTCTCCAAGGTGATCCCCGTGGCGGGCCAGCACATCACCAACGACATCACCGTAGGCCTCCAGACGCCCATTGAGGAGGCCGAAAGGATCAAGAAGGAGTACGGCACGTGCCTCGTGGACTCCGTGGACGACAACGAGAAGATTGAGATTGCCACCATCGGGGGCGACGGCACCAAGCTCGTTTCGCGGAAGCGCCTGGCGAANATCATCGAGGCCCGGGTNGAGGANATCCTGGATCTGGCCATGGAGGAGGTGGAAAACGCGGGCTACAAGGACATCGTGCCCGGGGGTCTTGTGATCACGGGGGGCACAGCGCTCCTCGATGGGATCGTGGAGTTCGCCCAAGCACGCTACGGGCTTCCTGCCCGGCGGGGTCAGATCCCCCAGGGGATCCACGGCCTGCGGGACATCGTGGAATCCCCCATCTACGCCACCGCCATTGGCCTCCTCAAGTACGCGGTGGAGTTCAAGAAACTNGAACCCCAGGAAAGCAGGGGCGGTTGGTTCAACACGGTGCTGGAGTGGCTCCGGGCCATTCTGTGGGGGGGGTGAGGTCGGATGGACAATATCCAACCGTTGGCTCCAGCGCGGATCGTGGTCATCGGGGTGGGCGGTGGTGGGGGAAACGCCGTCAACCGCATGATGCAGGCCGGGATCCAGGGGGTGGAGTTCGTGGCCGTAAACACCGATGCCCAAGTGCTCCAGACCGTCCAGGCCCACCGCCACCTCCAGATTGGGAGGAACCTCACCCGGGGCCTCGGGGCAGGAGGGAACCCGGAGATCGGCCGCAAAGCCGCCGAGGAATCCCTGGACGAGATCGTCGACCTCCTGCAGGGGTACGACATGGTGTTTATCACCGCGGGGATGGGCGGGGGCACCGGAACCGGGGCGAGCCCGGTGATCGCCCGGGCCGCCAGGGAGTTGGGAGTCCTCACCGTCTCCATCGTTACCCGGCCCTTCTCCTTCGAGGGGATCCCCCGGGCCAAGCGGGCCGAGGAGGGGATCAACCTCCTCAGCCAGCACGTGGACGCCTTGATCACCGTGGCCAACGACAAACTCCTCAAGATCGCCCCGCCGGACATGCCCCTCACCCGGGCGTTTGAGCTGGCCGATGAGGTCCTGAAGCAGGGGGTCCAGGGGATCACCGAGCTCATCACCGTGCCCGGACTCATAAACTTGGACTTCGCCGACGTGGAGGCGGTGTTGCGGGATGCGGGCACTGCCCTCATGGGGATCGGCGAGTCCGAAGGGGAGAACCGCACCCGGGACGCGGCCCGCAAGGCGGTGACCTCGCCGCTCCTCGATTGCTCCATGCGGGGCGCCAAGAAGGCCATCATCAACATCATGGGCGGGGAGGACCTCACCTTAGAGGAGGTCAACGAGGCAGCCCAGGTGGTCCAGGAAGCCCTCACCGACAAGGCCGACATCTACATGGGGGCGGTGATCAAGGACGGGATGAAGAAGGTCAGGGTCACGGTGGTGGCCACTGGGTTTTCCCCCACCCAGGAGCTCGAGGAGGGGATCGCGAGCCCCACGGAGGAGGCGATCCTGGAGAAGATCCGGCGGGAGCTCACCAGCGACAGCCTCGACGTCCCCGCCTTCATCCGCCGCAACGGAAAAGCTTGATCTCCGCTGAATCTCCGACGCTTCGGCCCCATCGACCTAGGCCCTTTCGGCTCTAGTCAGTCCCCAGGTTCCCAGCATCGCCCCAGGGACGTTGGCCCCTCGGCCATTGGGGAGATAAAATTTGACAACTTTATCCAAAAAAGGAGTGGTCCTATGATGCGCATTGTGCGAGTGCTGGTCGTCTTGGCGGTGTTGAGCTCGGCTGGGGCCCTCACCTTTTCCCAGCAGGCTGAACTCCGCATCTGGCATTTCCCCATCCCGGGCGCCCTGCCCGCGGGGCTCTCTATCGCGCCGAACGGCAAGGTCTACATCTCCCTTTTCCGGGCTCAGAAGATCGGGCTCCTCGACCCCGCCACAAACGAGCTCTCCGTGAGGGACATCGGCGCGAGCCCAGGGAGCATCTACGCCCCCAGCGACGACGTGGTGATCTACGCCCTGCCCATGGACGACACCATCGTGTACCAGGTTTTCATAGGCGGCGAGGCCGTGTGGCAGCTCCCCACCGCCGGGGCCTGGCCCACCGCCCTGACCTCCGCGCCCACTGGACCCGGCCAGATCAACCTCTGGTTCGCCGAGCGGACGGCGGGGAAGGTGGCACGGCTCTCTCCCGCCCAGATCGCGGTCACGTTGCCCTTCTTCGCTCCACAAAAGCACACCATAACCCCCCAGGTACAGAAATTGACCCCCAACGTGGTGTCGGTAAATTCCAACTTCCACGCGGGCAATCCCCTGCTCCCCCCGCCCCTGGCCCTGGTCCACGCCCGGACCGTGGGCCCAGTCTCCGAATGGGAGGTCACCGGGTTCAGCCCCGGATACGTAGAGGACGTGGCCCTGGCGGTGGCCAGCGGGGCGGTCTGGTTCACCACCGACGCGGGGGGCCTGGCATCGCTGGATCCCCCGTCGAACACGGTGGCCGTCCAAACCCTCCCGCCCGGGGCCAAGGCGCTGGGGGTTACGGTGGCCCCCGACGGGAAGGTCTGGTTCACCGACGTGGGGACTCCGGCCATCGGGGTCTTGGACCCGGTGACGGGGGATGTCCGTCTCTGGCCCATCCCCGGCGGGGTACAGCCCCTGGAGCTCCTGGTGGAAGCCGGGGGGAACGTGTGGTTCATCGACCGGGAGGGGGATCTCGTGGGATTCCTGCGCCCCGGGGCGAACGAGTTCGTGCTCTACCGGCTCCCGGCGGGTTCCTTCCCCGTGGACCTTGAGCTTTCCGCTGATGGATCGGTGTGGTTCGTGTGTGAGCGGGGAAACTACGTGGCACAGCTCTCCATCATCCCCGTGCTCGGTCCCCCGCCGGTGGCCCCCGGCGCCGGGGCAGCGCGGATCCTGGGTTACTCCATCGCCCAGCAGGGGAACCGGGCCACGATACAGGTCATCTACTCCTACGACGGGAGCCTGGGGTTCCCTGTCTTCGTCGGGCTTTACGTGCTCCCAAGCGGTGAGGGGTTTTCTTACGCGCCGTATCGGATCGAGCACGCTGGGACAGGGACGGCCACCATCGAGCTCACCTACGGCGGCCCCGGGCCAGCCACCACGGAGGCGATAAAGCTGGTGATCTATCTTCCGGGCGGGCAGGCGATCGCGGAACGGGAGGTGGAGTTCCGCGCCACCTGGACCCCTTGAGGTGAGTGTCTTCGGAGGGGAAGGGGGACCGTGGGGTCCCCCTTTTTATTTGCGTCGCGGGGTGGGGAGCCCTATAATTAAAACGAACGTTCGATAGACAAGGAGGCGGAGTGAAACCCACGGAACGGCGTATCCTGGAGGCCGCAGGGAAGCTCTTCTCACAACGGGGCTTCCACGCCACCGGTATGCGGGCCATCGCCCGGGCTGCCCGGGTCTCCTTGGGCACCATCTACCACCACTTCAAAAGCAAAGAGGAGATGCTCCTCGCCCTCCTGCGGGAGGAATACGACAAAAGGCGCCGCGCTATCGAGGCTCTCAAAGAGGAGGACCTCCCCGTGCCGGAGATGATCCGGCGCACCGCCGAGCTCCACTTCCGCCTCCTTCTCGAGACCGGCCCTTCCCTCCGACCCCTGGCCCAGGGCCTCAGGGGACTCTCCCCCCAAGCGAAACGGGCCGCCATCGCCATGCGGGAGGAGTTCGTAAATTACCTCGCCTCCCTCATCGGGGAAGGGATCTCGCGGGGCCAGATCCGCCGGTGTGACCCGGTGATCGCTGCCCACTCCTTCCTGGGCATGGTGGAGGCCGTCTCCGCCCGGGCCATGGAGGGGGATGAGGTGGCAGTACGGATCCAGGAGCGGGGCGCCGTGGAACTCGCCGAGATCGCCTGGCGGGCCTTGGCCCCGGATACACCACAAGGAGGTCAAAGATGAAAAGATCAGTGGCCGTCCTGTTGCTTTTCCTTTTCGCCGGCGCAGTTTGGGCCGTGGCTCAAGAGACAAAAGGGAAGATCCTCATCATCGATGAAACGCGGGAATTTGCGGCTTCGCTTCAACTGGAGGCCATGGCCCGGGTCCTAATTCAGCAGGGCTTTTCCATTGCCGCGATTATCGGCTTCCCGGAGGAGCCTGTGGAAGGAGCGCCGTTCGACTTCGTGCTTGTGATCCCACAGAAGGGGAAACACATCTGGCTCTGCCTCCCTCCCACATTGAAGCCTGGGGCTCAGGATGGGGACATGAAGGAGCTCGAGGGGCTCAAGGCCCTGGTGCGGGAGGTATTCCGGGGGGAGAGGGAGCTCCGCACCCCGGCCGAGGACCTCTGGCCCCTGCTCCTCTCCCTGAAGCTCGCGGAGCTTGGGATCTTCGGGGAAGGATGAGGTAAAGATGTTGCGTCGGTTCGCGGAGGCCGTTGCTGCTCACCCCGTATGGACCCTCGTTAGTTTGGGGCTCATCACCCTGTTCTTCCTCTTCTTCGCCCCCCGGATCCAGTTCCTGGCGGAGATGGACAAGATGCTCCCCAAAGGGGATCCGGTGGTGGCCCAAGCCCGTGAAGCGAAGGAGACCTTCGGGTCGCAGTCGGTGGTCATGGTGGGGGTGGCGGCTCCCGAAGGGGGCACCCTCTTCACGGTGGAGGGGGTACGGAAGTTATTCCAGCTCACCCAGGAGCTTCAGGGATTGGTGGACGAGGGCTACCTCGAGGAGGTGATCTCGCCCATCAACGTAGACATCGTGGAAGGGACGGAGCTTGCGCTGGTGGTCCGCCCGGCCCTCCGGCGCCCACCGGAGAACGAGGCCGATGTGGAGGCGTTCGTGAAGCGACTCCTGGGGGAGCGCCGTATCGCGGGTTCCCTGGTGCTGGAAGACGGATCGGCATGCCTGATCGTCCTGAACGTACACCCCGACGTCGAGGACAACCGGGAGAAGGTCGCCGAGCTCATGGAAAAGCTGGAGGGGATCTTGGACCGCTTCCGTGGCCCGGAGCGCTTTTATATCACTGGCGATACGGCTTTCGTGCACTACATGGACGCCTATATGAAACGGGACCTCGTTGTCCTTTTCCCCGCGGTGGTCCTTGTGGTTTTGGGTGTGCTTTTCTTGAGCTTCCGGATGTTGCGGGGGATGGTCCTTCCCCTTTTGGTGGTCCTGGTGGCCGTCATCTGGACGGTGGGGTTGATGTCCCTCGCCGGAGTAAAGCTTTCCATGATCTCGAGCTTCCTCCCCGTACTCCTGGTGGCGGTGGGGTCCGCATACGGGATCCACGTGATAAACCACTACTTCGAGCGGGCCGAGGAGGGGGCCTCGAAGCGGGAGCTTATTACCGAGGTAGTGGAGGCTATGGCGAACCCGGTTTTCGCCTCCGCCCTTACCACCGCGGCGGGCTTCCTGACCCTGATCTCGGCATTCCTCGTGCCCATTCGAGAGTTCGGGATCTTTTCCGCGTTCGGGGTGCTTATCTCGTTTGTGGTTTCCCTTACCTTGATTCCCGCGTTGCTCTCCCTCCTTCCCCTTCCCAAAGTTAAGGAAGGGAAGCGAGCGAAGGCTTCCCCGCACAAAGTTCCGCGGGCCTTGGCGCGCGGGGTGAACCGCCGGGGGCTTTGGATCCTTGGCGGAGCGGTTTTGATCTGCGCCCTCTTCCTCACCCAAATTCCACGCCTGAAGGTGGAATCTGACATGACGAAGTATTTCCGCCCTTCCGCCCCGGTGATCCAGGGCCTGCAGTTCGTGGAGGAACGGTTCGGGGGCAGCCAAAACATAAACATCGTCATCGAGACCGGGCGCCGCGATGGCCTGAAGGACCCGAAAGTGTTGAANTTCATCGACGACCTCCAAAGGTACCTCGAGGGCACCGGGATCGTGGGTTACACCTCTTCGCTGGTGGATCTCATAAAGGAAACGAACTATACCCTCCACGGCGACGACGNGGCGTTCTACCGCGTCCCCGATTCGGCCCGGGCGGTGGCCCAACTCCTTTTGCTTTACGAGATGGGAGGCGGGGAGATCCTGAAGAGCGTGGCCACCCGGGATTTCTCCAAGGCCCAGGTCACGGCGCGGGTGCGGTCGGTGGGGACCGCGGCCTATGAGAAATTGATCGCGGATGTGGAGCGGTTCATCGCGGAAAACGCTCCCCAGGGGGTAACCGGTTACGTCACCGGCGCNTTGGTGATCTACGTCCGCATAAGCCACAAGATAGTCCAGTCGCAAATTGTGAGCCTGATCGCCAGCTTCGGGGCAGTATGGCTCATCGTCTCGGTCCTTTTGGGGACCGGGATCGGCGGGGCNTTCGCGTTGCTTCCCTTGGTGGTGGCGGTGGTGGGGAACTTCGGGGTCATGGCCATGGCGGGGGCGAAGCTGGACCTAGCTACGGTGATGATCGCGAGCCTGGTGATCGGGATCGGGGTGGATTACGCGGTGCACTTCATCACCCGGTATCGGCGGGAACGCATGAGGGGGCTTCCGCATCCGGAAGCCCTTGAGGTTACATACGATACCGCGGGAAGGGCGATCGTCTACAACGCATTGACCCTGACCGCGGGCTTTCTTGTTCTCATCTTCTCCCGGTTCGGGGCGTTGGCCACCATGGGGTGGTTGGTGGCGCTNACCATGGTGACNAGCTCCGCCGGGGCGCTGCTCGTGCTTCCGGTGGCATTGGGCGCGGTGGAACCTAGGTTTCTCCTCAAGCGCTATTTCATTACATGGGAGGGAGGCCGGCCGCGGCTTGCGGTGCGGATGGCTGATCCGGAAAACAAAAATGAAAGGAGGGAGAAATGATGCGCAAGATACTTCTTGTGGCGTTCGTCCTCGTGTGGCTGGGGGTTGGGCTCCTGGCTCAAGGGCTTACCGCCGACGAGATCCTCGCTCGGGTAGAGGAGAAAGGGTTCATGGGCGGGGAGACGGGCAAGGTAATAAGCGTGGTGCGATTCACCATCACCGAAGGGGATGTGACCAACGTATATTCCTTCCGGGTGTACTCGTCCCGGGGGATAGAAGGCCAACCCGACAAGAGCCTCATCGTGTATCTCGAGCCCGAGCTCGTGGCCGGCACCATGTTCCTCACCTGGACCCCGGAGGAAGGGAAGGCCCGTATGTGGCTTTACCTCCCGGCCCTGGGGCTGGTGAAGGAGCTCATCTCGGAGGAGGCGCGTAAGCAGGAGTTCATTTCAGGAAGCGGGATAACCCGGGAAGACATCGCCGAGGGCTTCAAGTACCGGGACGACTACAATGCAAAACTTTCGGGGGAGGAAGAGGTAGAGGGTACCCTTGCCTATGTGATCACTCTCACTCCGAAACAGGGACACGAGGTAGAGTGGCCGAAGGTGATGCTTTGGGTGGACAAGGAGAACTTCGTGGTAGTTCGCACGGAGTTCTACGATGCAGAGGGCAACTTGGGGAAGGTGATCGAGGCCACCGATTTCTCTTCCGACGAGTTGGGCTACATCCCCCACAAGTTGACGATAAAGGACTTGAAAACAGGGAACGTGGCGGTATTGGAGATCCTGGAACGAAAGAAAGCCGACATTCCCGACGACTACTTTGACCCGGAGAAACTTCCCTCACTGCAAATCCCTTTAGAGTGAGAAAAAGGCTATTTCGTATAGGGAGGCGAAGGGATGCCGGAAGAACCCGGCATCCCTTCGCCTTTTGTCGTTTTACGTGTGCGATGGTCAACAATAAAATCGTGTTGTCAAGTAGAAAAAATGGAAACAAGGGTCGCGTTGATGAGGCGAGGTGAACGGGAAAAGTGCCACATATCTTTGCGTTCTGTGACTCACACCTATAGTAGATTAAAACAGGGCAGCTGAGCGGCTTTTGGGATTGAGGCGGAAAGAGGTTTTTAGGCGAAGCTTGGAGGTTTCAGATGTTTTTGGCGGCCCCCTGTCTTTCTCAAACCTTGGAAAGCCAGTGGCCGAGCTTCTCCTTTTTCGCTCTCAGATAACGCCAGTTATGGGGGTTGGGCTCCACCTCTATGGGAATATGTTCCACGATCTCGAGCCCATAACCGGAGAGGCCGATTACCTTGCGGGGGTTGTTGGTGAGAAGCCGGATCTTCCGCACCCCGAGCTCCACCAGTATNTGTGCCCCTATCCCGTAATCCCTGAGATCCGGGGGAAANCCCAAAGCCTCGTTGGCCTCCACCGTGTCCAGCCCCCGGTCCTGGAGTTCATAGGCACAGACCTTGTTGGCTAGCCCGATTCCCCGCCCCTCCTGGCGCATGTAAAGCAGAACCCCTTTGCCCTCCCGCTCGATCATCTCCATAGCTTTGTGGAGCTGATCGCCGCAATCACAGCGCAGCGACCCGAAGGCATCGCCGGTCAGACACTCCGAATGTACCCGCACCAAGACGGGATCCTCCCCGGTCACTTCCCCTTTCACCAGCGCCACGTGTTCTTGCTCCGTAATTAGATCCTTAAAGGTGATGATCCGGAAATGCCCGTACTTAGTGGGGAGGTTAGCTTCCGCCACCCGTTTCACGAGCTTTTCCCGCATCTTCCGATAGGCGATGAGATCAGCGATCGTGATCAAAGGCAGGTCGTACTTGGCCGCGAATTCCCGCAGGTCCGGAAGCCGGGCCATGGTTCCATCTTCCTTCATGATCTCGCAGATGACCCCCACCGGCTGAAGTCCTGCCAGGCGGCAGAGATCCACCGCCGCCTCGGTATGCCCGGCGCGTCGCAGCACCCCTCCGTCCTTAGCTACCAGGGGAAACACATGTCCCGGTCGCACGAAATCCTCCGGCCTCGCTTCGGGGTCGGCCAAAAGCCGTATGGTATGGGCGCGGTCATGGGCCGAAATCCCCGTAGTAACCCCCCTCCGGGCGTCCACCGACACCGTGAACGCAGTCTCGTGATGGTCCCTGGGAGGATGGACCATCAGGGGAAGGTCCAGCCTTTCCGCCCATTCCTTGGACATAGGAACGCAGATAAGTCCCCGGGCCTCCTTGAGCATAAAGTTTATGGCTTCAGGAGTGGCGAACTGGGCGGCCATGATGAGGTCGCCCTCGTTTTCCCTGTCCTCATCGTCCACTACGATAACCATCCGGCCCCGGCGCAGGGCCTCGATGGCTTCATCCACGGTGGCAAAGCTCATGGTTCCCTCCAGCTGCGCAGGTACTTTCCGATGATGTCGAATTCTAGGTTCACCCTATCCCCGGGACGACGGCGTTTCAAGTTGGTATTTTCCCAAGTGTATGGAACGATCGCCACATGGAAGGAGCCGTTCTCCACCCCGAATGGGGTGAGGCTAATTCCGTCCACCGTCACCGAGCCCTTCTCCACTACCAAGGGCGCATACTTTGTAGGAAAAGTGATGCGAACCATTTTTTCATCCCCGCGCGGAATTATCGCGGCCACCCTTCCCACCGTATCCACGTGTCCGAGCACGAGGTGCCCGCCCAGCGATTCCCCGAGGCGCAAGGCCGGCTCCAGGTTCACCAGGTCACCGGGGCGGAGATCCCCCAACGCGGTGCGCTCCCAGGTTTCGCGGGAAAGATCGAAACGCACGTGCTTCCCGTGGACTTCCACCGCGGTGAGGCAGACGCCGTTCACGGCGATGCTATCTCCCGAGGCGACGGAAAGCTTTTCGGTCGCGACAACCAACCCCCTCCCACCGCGTTCCACCACCCTGCCCAAATCCCGCACGATCCCGGTGAACATCCCGTATATTATCCCGTAAACCTATCAGCGAGCATTTGTAGGTCCTGAAGTTTGCTAAGTCCTTTATCCAGAGAAATTCGCCAGCGTTAAGCCCTTGCCTTCAGGCGCTTGAGGAGCTGAGCGAATACCAACACTGCCACGAGGAAAAGGCCCCAAAGAAAGTTGTTAAAGAACGGTCCACCGGGCAGTGTCATGAACCGGCTGTAGAAACCCGTGGAGAGGATCTGAAGGGTAAGTGTCGCCAGGACCGCAGCGGTAATACCATAATGGCCAGCAGTGACCCCCGCCAAATTGGTAATAAGCAGGGCGAAAACGATGTACACCTGGGTTCCATACTCGTACGCTACGGAACGGGTGCGCCCCATGATGATTATTCCCGCCACAGCTGCCAAAAGTCCGCTCACCACATAGATCGACATGATTACCCGTCGGTAATTCACCCCTGAGAAATAGGCAGCCTTGGCGTTTATCCCCACCATTCGACTGA
>Ga0180916_1049_pt1 | contig 17715 bp, 18 predicted proteins | sample Deesub1362A_J573_FD_124276 | JGI IMG/M metagenome (GOLD analysis project Ga0180916, IMG submission 124276) | Candidatus Acetothermia bacterium JdFR-52 | reverse complement strand
TTCATCAGGGGGCCGTAGTTGATGTAGGAGTGGCCGGTGATCCAGCCCACGTCGGCGGTGCACCAGAATATGTCGTCCTCGTGGAGGTTGAAGTTCCACTTGGCGGTGGTGTAGACCTGGACGGCATAACCCCCGGTGGTGTGCATGACGCCCTTGGGCTTTCCGGTGGTCCCGGAGGTGTAGAGGATGAAGGCCAGGTTCTCGGCGTCCATCTCCTCCGGCGGGCACTCGGGCGACTGCTTGGACACGATCTCGTGGTACCAGATATCGCGGCCCGGGGTCATTGCTACATCCAGCCCGGCCCGCTTGACCACGATCACCTTCTCCACTTTGGTCCCCTCGATCCCCTTGTCGGCGTTGGCCTTGAGGTTGATGGCCTTCCCGCGGCGGTAGTAGCCATCGGCGGTGATAAGGACCTTGGCCTCGCAGTCGAGCATGCGGTCCCGCAACGACTCGGGGGAGAAGGCGGAGAAGACCACCGAGTGCACCGCCCCGATCCGGACCACCGCCTGCATGGCGATCACTGCCTCGGGGATCATGGGGAGGTAGATCCCCACGCGATCCCCTTTCTTGACGCCGAGCTCCTTCAGGGCGTTGGCCAGGCGCGAGACCTCCTCCAGGAGCTCCTTGTAGGTGAAGATGCGGTTGGGCTCATCGACGGGCTCAGGTTCCCAGATCAGGGCCACCTTGTCGCCCTTNCCCGCCTCCACGTGCCGGTCCAGGGAGTTATAGGAGAGGTTGAGCTTGCCCCCGATGAACCAACGGTACTTGTAGGGCTCTTCCTCGTAGGCCTTCTCCCATTTCTTGAACCAGGAGATTTCCTCGGCTCGCTTCTGCCAGAACGCGATGGGATCGGCCCACGACTCCTCGTAGACCTTCGGGTCGGAGACCCAGGCGCGTTCCTTCATTTGGTCGGTGGGCCAGAACCAGTTCTCGCGTTTTGGGTCCGGCTCCACCCACTTGACGTTGGCGCTCACCACGCACACCCTCCTTTCCGTGTTTCCTTATCGGGGTTCGTTTCGGGCCTCATCATATCATACCGGCCTTCGGGCTCAAGCCTGGGAAATGGTAAAATCACAAGGCATTATGAAGATCCTTTGGCGGGTTTGGGGGTGGCTGCGGGAGAGTTTTCTCACCGGGCTATTGGTAGCCCTGCCCATCGGGCTTACCGGCTTTATCGTCTGGCTCCTTTACAAGTTGATCTACCGGTTTTTCGGTCCCGAAAGCCCGTTTGCTCGGGTCCTAATCCACGCCTTCGGCCGTTATATCCCCGGGGTGGAGATCATCATCACCTTCATCGTCCTCCTTTTGGTGGGCGCCATAAGCCGCATGTGGCTNGGCAGGAAGCTCCACGGCTTCTTGGAGCGCCTCCTCCTTTCGGTGCCCGGCCTGCGAAAGGTGTATTGGGCTATGAAGCAGTTGGTGAACGCCCTCTTTCAGCGGAACTCCACCAAGCTCCGCCGTGTGGTGCTCTTCGAGTACCCCAAGGAGGGTATCTATGTCTTGGGGTTCGTGACCGAGGATGACGTAGGGAAGATCGATCAAATCGTGGGAAAGGATTGCGTATCTGTTTATGCCCCCACCGCCCCCAACCCCCTTTCGGGATGGGTCTTCTTCATCCCGAAGGAGAAGATCATCGAGCTCGACATGCCCGTGGATGAGGGCTTGAGCTTGATCCTTTCCGGGGGGATAGTATTCCCCGAGAGCCTCAAGCGAGGTGGAGATGCCGATCTGGAAGGACGAGAAGAAAAGTAAGCGCGAATATGTGGAGGTAACACCTTCCCGGGCCGAGGATCTCTGGCTCCGGTGCCAGTCCTGCGGGGAGCTCGTTTTCCGGAAAAAGCTTGCGCAAAACAGCTACATCTGTCCCCACTGCGGGGCCTACTTCTTCCTCTCGGCCCAGGAGCGGATCGCCTCCCTGGTGGACGAGGGAAGCGCGAGGGACGTGACCGCTCCCCTCGTGGCCAACGACCCCCTGGGGTTTGTGGACCGGAANCCTTATCCGGAACGCGTAAAGGAGGCCCAACGGGAGACGGGGCTCCTGGACGCGGTGGCGGTGGTGGAGGCCGAGATCGGGGGGCACCCGGTGGTATTGGCGGTGATGGACTTCCGGTTCATCGGGGGGAGCATGGGGAGCGTAGTTGGGGAGCAGCTCTGTCTGGCCATGGAGCGAGCAATCGAGAGCAGGAGCCCCTTCGTGCTCGTCGCCGCCTCGGGCGGGGCAAGGGTCCAGGAAGGGGTGCTTTCTCTTTTGCAGATGCCGAAGACGGTGCTGGTGAGGAGGAAATTGGCCGAGGCCGGNGTTCCGTATATCGCCGTGTTCACCTATCCCACCACTGGAGGGGTATTGGCCTCTATCGCGTCGTTGGCGGATATCACCCTGGCGGAGCGGGGAACGCGGATCGGGTTCGCCGGCCCTCGTGTGATCGAGCAGACCACCAAGGAGAAGCTCCCCCCAGACTTCCAGACGGAGGGGTTCGCCTTAGCGCATGGAATGGTGGATCAGGTGGTTCCCCGGGAAACCCTAAGAGACGAGCTCGCCCGGATTCTGGCGATNCTGGATGGAGGAAGAGATGGTGGATGAGGCGACCCTAAAGGCCCTGGAGGAGAAGGTAACCGAACTCAGACGCCTGGTGGAGCAGGATGGGCTTGCTTTGGACGACGAGCTTGCCCTCCTTGAGCGACGGCTGGAGGAACTCCGCCGGGAATACTTCGCGAAGCTCTCCGATTGGGATCGGGTAAAGCTCGCCCGGGATCCCCGGCGTCCCACCGGGATCGAGCTGGTGGAGCAAGTGTTCGACGATTTCTACGAACTGAGGGGGGATCGGCTCCTGCGGGACGACCCGGCCCTGCGGGGGGGGCTTGCCAAGCTCTCGGGGAAGCCCCTGGTGGTCCTCTTCCACCAGAAGGGGAAGACCCTGGAGGAGCAGAAACGGTACCGGTTCGGGATGGCGGGCCCCGCGGGGTACCGCAAGGCGGTGCGGCTGATGGAACTGGCGGGGCGGCTCAGGTTGCCTTTGGTGAGCTTGGTGGATACCCCGGGGGCTTATCCCGGGGTGGAGGCCGAATCCCACAACATCGCCGGCACCATAGCCCAATGCCTTCAGACCATGCTCGGCCTCCCGGTGCCCACCGTGGCGGTGATCGTGGGGGAAGGGGGATCGGGGGGAGCGGTGGCCATCGCCTGTGCCGATCGGGTGCTCATGCTGGAATACGCGATCTACTCGGTCATCTCCCCCGAGGGGGCCGCGGCCATTTTATGGAAGGACCAAAAGGCCGCCCCGAAAGCGGCCGAGGCCCTCGGCCTCTCCGCCCCCAAACTGAAGGACCTCGGGATTATCGATGAGGTGCTGCCTGAGCCTTTAGGAGGTGCCCATTCGGATCCCCAGGCCACCGCGGCCACGGTCCGTACGGCCCTGGAGCGGCACCTGTCCGAGCTCTCTTCCCTCCCGCTGGACAAGCTCCTTTCCCTGCGTTACAAACGTTATCGCCATGCGGGAAGCTACCGCGAGCTCGAAGGCCGGCCCTAGGTGCCGGGAGTGTACGACGGGGTGTTCGTACGTATTCGAAGGCCTTTCCCCAGATGCCTGGGAGGAGCTGCGGTCGTTGATGCGTCCACTGGAGCTCGCGGCGGGCGAAGCCGTCTTCCATGAAGGTATGCCCTCGTTTCGGCCTCTACATCCTCTGCGAGGGAAAGGTCAAGCTCGCCAAACACACCCGCGGCGGCCACTCCCAGATCCTGAAGCTGCTCGGGCCGGGGGAGATTCTGGGGGAAAAGACCCTCTTCGACGGGGAAACCTACACCTGTTATGCCAAGACTCTGGAGGCCTCAAAGCTCATGTTCATCCCCCGGGACGACTTCCTGGGCTTCGTACGCCGCCATCCCGAAGTAGCGGTGCGGCTGGTGGAGAAACTCGCCCGGGAACTCAAGGCCTTTGGAGACAAGCTGGTGGAGATCGCGTCCCGCTCCGCCAAGGAGAGGGTGGCCCGGGTACTCTTGGAGCTCTCCCGGGCTTTTGGCCAGGAAACCCCGGAAGGCTTGGACATAGGGCTTGAGCTCCAGCGGGCGGAACTCGCCGAGATGGCCAGCATCTCCACCGAGACCGCCATCCGGATCCTTTCGGAGCTCTCGGAACGAGGAATCGTTGCCCTCCGGGGGCACCGCATCATCATCAAAAAGCCCGACTCCTTGCGGGCGATGGCGCACCCCTTCCGCACCTTCTTGCGGGAAAACCTCCTTTAGAGAGGTGAAGGTCCTCTTGGGAGTAGGGAACCCCCTGGCCCACGATGACGGGGTGGGAGTATGGGTGGCGGAAAATTTCCGCAAAGAGGGCTGGCTTTCCTTCCCGGCAAGACAGGCCCCGGAGAACGTTGTCGGAAAAATCGCCCGTATCTCTCCCGCGCTTTTGGTGGTGGTGGACGCGGTGGAGATGGGCCTCGAGCCCGGGGAGTTCCGCCGGCTCCTTCCCGAAAGGGACCGGGGGCTGTGGGGCTCGACCCATTCACTTCCACTGTGGGAGCTACTCCAAAAAGCCGTTCCTTGCTTGGAAAAAATCGTTTTCGTGGGGATACAGCCACGGGATCTATCTTTAGGTGAGGGGCTTTCCCCGGAGGTGGCGGCCGGGGCACGGGCACTCCTCCGCTTGCTCCTCCGGGAGGAGCTGGAGGCGATCCCGGTGTTGGAGCTCAAGGGACGCGGATGAGAAGAGGCTTTTCCCTTGCGGTCCTTGTGGCTTCGCTGGCGGTGCTGGGGTATGGGGGCACCCTTGAGCTCACGGTCCGCGCCCAAGGGCCGCAGAGCATTTGTAATCAGGTGGGGCCGGGGCTTTACCGCTGCAGCTTGGTGCCCGAGGCAGAGACGATCCTTTACCTTTCCGCGCGGGTAGATCCGAAAGAGGGCGTAAGTATTTGGGCCGAAGGGCTTCCTCCTTGGGCTCGGTTCCAGACCGCCCGCGGATACGGCGAGGCCAGGGCAAGGTGCGATCTCTTCCCCCAAGCAGGCGTCCCCCCGATAAAGGTCACCTTCCGGGCGACCACGGCTTCTGGGCTTTCCACTTCCCTGATCCTCGAGCTCGTCCCCGCCTTTGCGACTACCGCGGCTTCCGTTGTTCCACCCACGGGGAGATATCGACTGGACTGGGGCGATTTTCGCGGGATCCCTCCGGAAGCTCCGGGGGACGCTGTGGCACAGATCGTGTACGAGCTGGGGTTTCGCTACGCCTGTGAAGCCTTCCCCACCGCCGGAGGGTTCGTAGCTTCCCTCACCGAACTCGAGGCGCGGCTTTGGGTGCGGCGGGATCTTTCGTGGGTTTATCCCTGGGCTCGGACCCCGGAGGTCCTGCGCCATGAGCAGGGCCACCTCGATATCGCCGAGGTCTATCGGCGGTTCCTTTTGGAGACGCTTCGTGGCCTGCGTGTGGAAGGAAGGACGCCCGGGGAAGCGATTTTGCGGCTTGGGGAGCGCGCTCGAGAGATCTTCCGCGAGGTGAAGGAGAGGATGGACAGGGCCCAGTCACTTTACGATTCCGCCACAGCCCACGGGAAGGACCCCTCGGCGCAGCACGAGTGGGAGCGCAAGATAGCTTCATGGCTTCAGGATCCCTCGCTAGCCCCCTGAAAGGCCTAGGGCCTCCCGAAGCGCCCGCTCCAGCCGATCCGGCTCGATATAACCTCCGTGCCGCAGGAGCTCCTCGCCGGCGGGAGAAAGCAGGATCAGGTAAGGTACCCCTAACACCCCGTATCTTTTCCTGATGGCGTCGGTTATGGGGTTGCGGACCGTGAGGTCCACCTTCACCGGTGTGATCCCCGTGGAATTGAAAAAGGACACGAAGCTTTTGTCCTCGAAGGTGACCGCTTCAAGCTTGTGGCAGTAAACGCACCAGGCGGCGGTAAAGAAAAGGAGCACGGGCTTCCCGGCCTTGAGGAGGGCGGGGTCGTATTCCTCCCAAGAGATGCCCACTGCGGTTTCCGCGGGGGCGTGGACGGCGGGGGCGAGGAAAAGCACCGCGGCGGCGATCCCCGCCGCCCCCACCAATCCCCGCACCAACTTGAAGATATATCCCCCGCGGCTCCGCTGAAGCACCCCCAGGTAAACGGCTCCCGAAAGGGCGAGAGCGGCAACAAGCCAGGGGAAGATCGCCTCGGGGATGAAAGGGGACACGAAGTAGAGGGCGAGCCCCAAGAGCACGAACCCCAGTAGCCTCTCTACCCACACCGTCCAAGCCCCTGTCTTGGGGAGCCGGGTGAGCCGCTGAGAAAAGAGGGCAAGGAGCACGTACGGGGCCCCCAGGCCCAAGGACAGGGCGAAGAACAGGGCGAACCCCAGGCCCACATCCTGGGTGAGGCCCACGTAAGAGAGGAGGGCCACCGTAGCCGGTCCCACGCAGGGGGCGGCTACCACTCCCGCAAACGCTCCCATGAGGAACGCCCCTATCGGGCCGCCCCGCCCCCCCTTGGGGAGCCTGCGGGTGAGGAACGCCGGGGCGCGGAGGTGGTAGACCCCAAAGAAGCTAAAGGCCATGGCCACCATCACGCCCGCGGCGATCCCCCACACCCACGGGCGCTGGAGGGCCTCGCCGAACAGCCTCCCGGTGGCCGCGGCCAAAACCCCGAGGCCGGAGTAAACGGCTGCCAAGCCCAAAAGGTAAAGGAGGGCCATCACGAGGGTCTCCCTCGTCCGCCCCCGCACGCCCCCGAAGTAGGCCACGGTGATGGGCACCATGGGATAGACACAGGGGGTGAGGTTCAATCCTAACCCCAAGAGAAAAACGCCGAGCAGTGCCAAAAAGAGCCCCCGTTCCCGGACCAGTCGCTCGATGGGGTTCTCCTCCGCCGGCTTTTCTTGGCCCCCAATATCGGGGGAGACGGTGGAAGGCGTGCCCCCCTCCACGATCTTTATCCTCGTCTGGAAAGATTTCTCTGCCGGAGGGAGGCAAATGTCGCCGCTGCAGGCTTGGTACTTCACCACGCCCTCGATGAAGGCTTCGGCAAGCGGGGAGTTGGGAGCGGCGGAGACGGGAATTTCCACGGAGACCTTTCCGCTGTAGAGCAGAAGCTTTTGTCCCAGGACCTCGTCCTGTTGGGGGTCGGGAAACTTCGCTTCACCGGCCTCCAGATATTCGGGAAGGCGCAGCTCTACCTGCAGGGGGATAAGGAACCCGGGGGATCCGGGGGCGTTCACGTGCCAGTTGGGTTCTATGTCTATTGCGATTACGAGGGCCGAGGTCCCACCCCGGGGCACCTCCAACATCTCGGGGATCTCCAAGGAAACCACCGAACCGGGATCCACCCCTTGCCCCAGGGCAAGGGCGGGGAGCACGAGCAAAGCGGCCAGGAACAAACGGGTCACCCGATGCCTCCTTGGTTAAAGAACATTTTAAGTATCGACCGCTATTTTATCACGCTGGGTTGCCCATGCACGGCCGCGATGCCCTATGCGGAGGTGATGAAGGTCACCCGCCCCCCTTCTTCCGGGACTCGCTCACCACCTCACAACCCCCTTGCCCCGTGGCATAATTCCCCCGTACGCAGACCCCGACGACGGGAAGCCCGCAAGAAGTGGGGTCTATCCCCCGGGCGGCCAGGGCCTCAGAGAGGTAATAGCTGGAGAAGACGAAGTGGAGCCACTGGTCTACCGCGGATCTCACCTCGGCGGGCGAGAAGTGCTTCACGTGGATCAGCCATTTGGCGAGCCCCAATGCGCTCCGCACCAACTCACAAACCTTTTCCAGTTCCCGTTCCCCTCCGCGGCAGCAGCTCAGGATGGAGACGTGACCACACGGAGGGACGGGCAACTCGGCCAGTGCCTGCTTGAAGATGGNCGCTTCTTGGGGGGNAAGGGTTATCGAGTTGTACCACGAGGTGAACCGCTTTACGTTCCACAGCGAAATGGGGATCCCGTAAGGGGTTTGGGTGCCGGGAAAGGGGATGAGTTGGACATAAAGTTCCCGCAAAAGCTCTGTGGCCGCAGGATCCTTACACGATAGTTCCGCCGCACCGCCGATAGCGAAGGAAAGAACCAACGTCCCAACCAGGATCGCGTTCTTCACTCTTCCCTCCTCTGTGCCGCATCGGGTTAGGATTGTGATGATTGTTACTTTAACACGTGCAGAGCCTGAGTAAACCCTGTGGAGATTCTGTGGAAGCTCGGGCACAGGGGGCTAAGTATTAGACTGGAAGCCGCGGGATAAGCGCCCGCAAAAGGCGGCCGAGTTCCGCCGCCTTTCTTTTCCCGATCTCCAAGACCTCTTCGTGGGAAAGGGGATGTCTCGCGATCCCCGCGGCGAGGTTGGTGACGCAGGAGATGGCCAGCACCCGGACCCCCGCGTGCCGGGCGGCGATCACCTCGGGCACGGTGGACATCCCCACGAGGTCCGCCCCCAGGGCCCGAAACGCCCGGATCTCTGCCGGGGTCTCGTAGCTCGGGCCCATAGTGGCGAGGTACACGCCTTCCCGCAGCTCGATCCCGAGCCCCCGGGCCACATCGTGGGCGATCCGGCGGAGCTCGGGGTCGTAGGCCTGGGTCATGTCCGGGAACCGGGGGCCGAGTTCGTCCAGGTTAGGGCCCCGCAGGGGGTTGAACCCGAGCATGTTGATGTGGTCCCGGATGAGGACGAGGTCGCCCGGGGCGAGGCCCTCGGCGATCCCTCCCGAAGCGTTGGTGAACACGATGACCTTGACCCCCAGGAGGGCATAGGCCCGCACCGGGAAGACGATCTCCTCGGGAGAGTAGCCCTCGTAGTAGTGGAGCCTGCCCCGCTGTACTAGAACCTCCACACCCCCCAATCTCCCCACCGCGATCTCCCCCTTGTGGCCCGGGGCGGTGGGGGCGGGAAACCCGGGTACCTCGGCGAAGGGAACGGTCCGCTCGTCCTCAAGGGGCAGCACATCCCCGAGCCCCGAGCCAAGCACCACTGCCACTCTGGGCTCCCCCAGCTTCCGCAGGAAATCGGCCGCTTCCCTCAACGATTCCATCATCGCTCAAGACCTCCCGAGATGTAGCGGTTACGCAGGCGGGCGAGGCCCGACTTTATCGCCCGGGCCCGGGTCTCCGCGATCCCCTTGATGCGCTGGAGTTGCCTGCGGTTGGCACGCTCGATCTGATCCAGGCTCCCCAGCTCCTCNACCAGCCGCTCGATCACGGAAGGAGGGAGCCGGGGGATCTTGGAAAGCAGCCGGAAACCCCGCGAGGGGACCGGCGATTCCAGTTCATCCTCGGAATAACCCAGACCTTCAGGATCACCTCCGGGACGAGCAGGTCCTCGGGGTCCAGGGACAAGATCTCCTCAATCACCTCTTCCACTGGGCGGTCCTGGGCCTTGCGGAAGTCCAGGACCACCAGCTTCAACGTCTCCCGCACCCCCCGCATCAGCCCCCGCAGCTGGTGCTTGAGGAGTTTGGCCTCCTTCCCCAGCTCCAGGAACAGTCCCTGGAGTTCTTCCTCCAGGTGAATCATCTGGGCGGCCTTCTGTACCACCATGGCCACGTGATCCAGGGGTACCTTCCGCTCGAACTCCATGGGCGCAAGCTCCGTGAGGAGCTCGTGCAGCTCCCGGCGGTAGCGATCGAGGATCAAGAGGGCCTGAGACGCCTGGGAGGAAAGGGCAATGGGGTCCCGGAGTTCGTACCGCCAGGATTTGTAGAAGATGGTGATCCGCTTTCTTTCCTCCGAGATGGCGATCACCGGCCGCTCTATCTGCTTGGCCGTTTGCTCTGCCACCCGGTGGCGGGTCCCGGTTTCGGCGGAGGGGATGGTGGGATCGGGGACCAAATGGGCATTGGCGTAGAGGATGGTCTTCAAGTTCTCGTCCACCACCACCGCCCGGTCCATCTTGCAGAGCTCCGCCAGGGCCTGGGGGGTGAAGGGGGAGTTGAGCTCGAATCCGGCGGCGATGATGGGGGATACCACCTCCCGGTCGGCGATCACCACCAACCCCCCGGTTCCCAGCTGGACCACTCGGTCCAGGGCCTCTCTGAGCGGGGTCCCGGGGGCGGTCCGCTCCAATATCTTCCGGTATTCGTCCCTCATCGCCTCAACCCGAAAGTCCCAAGGCCTCCGCGGCCTGGATCACGTCTCGCACCGGCACCAATTCTAATCCTACGTCGTCCTCGATCGCCTGTTCAGGGACGATGGCCCGCCCGAACCCGAGCTTCGCCACCTCTTTCAGGCGCTCGTAGGCCTTCCGCACGGGACGGATCTCCCCCGAGAGCCCGATCTCCCCCAGNACCACCGTGTCTGGGGGAAGGGGGCGGTTGTAGAGGCTGGAGAGCACGGAGGCGGCAATCCCCAAATCCAGCGCAGGCTCCCGCACCTCGAACCCCCCAGCCACCGCCAGGTACACATCCGACATCCCGATGTGCACCCCGAGGTACTTTTCGATCACCGCGAGAAGCACCAACACCCGGTTGTAATCGAGTCCTGCACACCGGCGCTGCGGGGGGCCGTACTTGGTGGGNGAGACCAAGGCCTGGACCTCCACGAGCATGGTCCGGGTCCCCTCCAACACCGGGACGATGGCCGCCCCGGGCTTGGGGGCCCGATCCCGGGAGAGGAAGAAGAGGGAAGGGTTCTGCACCTCCTCCATCCCCCGCTCCCCCATCCTGAACACCGCNACCTCGTGGGTGGAGCCGAAGCGGTTCTTCACCGATCTCAGTATCCGGAGGTCCGTCTCCCGTACCCCCTCGAGGTAGATGGCCACGTCCACGATGTGTTCCACCGTCTTGGGGCCGGCGAACCCGCCCCCCTTGGTTATGTGGGAGACGAGGAACGAGGCCATCCCCCGGAGCTTGGAGAGGCGGGCGAACTCCGCNGCCGCCTCCCGCACCTGCTGGATCCCCCCCACCTCCCCCCCGTCGGCCCGGGCGATCACCGTCTGGAGGGAATCCACGATGAGGGCGAGGGGCGAGACTTCCTCCACCGCGGCGGCGATTCGGGGAAGGGACTGCTCGGCGAAGAGGTAGAGCCGCTCAGCTCCGATCCCCAACCGCTCGGCCCGGAGCTTCACCTGGGGGGCGGATTCCTCCCCGGACACGTAGAGGACCGGGCCGTGGTCCCGGGAGAGGCTAGCGGCGATCTGGAGGAGCAACGTGGACTTACCCACCCCGGGTTCACCCCCGAAGAGGATCACCGCCCCGGGGATGAGCCCGCCTCCGAGCAGCCTGTCCACCTCGGGGAACCCGGTGGGAAGCCGTGCCAGGGGAGTTGAAGGTACCCGGGGAAGGGGTTTGGGCTCTTCGCCGAGCCAGCTTTGCGGCTCGCTCCCTTTTTGGGTCTCCTTTTCCTGGGAGATTTCCTCGAAGCTATCCCAGGCCCCGCAGGAGGGGCACCTCCCCAGCCACTTTACGGAACGGTAGCCACACTTTTGGCATACATAGGCCATTATTTGCGCCGGAACGCCATCCGCTCGCCGTCGGCCTCCACCACGATGGTCGAGCCCTCTGGGAACTCCTTGGTGAGGATCTTCTCNGCGATGGGATCCTCCACCAACCGCTCGATGGTCCGCCGCATGGGACGGGCCCCGTACTTGGCGTCGAAGCCCTTCTCGATGAGGAGGTCCAGGGCAGAGTCGGAAAGCTCCAACTCGATCCCGTGCTCCTCCCGGAGGCGCTCTTGTAGCCGCCCGATGAGGAGCCTGGCGATCTCCCCTACCTGCTCTCGGGTGAGGGGACGGAAGACGATGATGTCATCGAGCCGGTTCAGGAACTCCGGCGAGAAGTATTTCTTCACCTCGGACATGACACGGCTCTTTATGTCTTGGTAGGTCTGTTCCGTGTCCTGGGAGCCGAACCCCGTGGAGGTCTGGTCGGTGATGAGCTTCCCGCCGATGTTGGAGGTCATGATGAGCACCGTNTGGCGGAAGGAGACCTTCCTGCCCTGGGAGTCGGTGAGGATCCCGTCGTCCATCACCTGGAGGAGGATGTTGAACACGTCCCGGTGGGCCTTCTCGATCTCATCGAACAGGACCACCGAGTAGGGACGCCGCCGCACTGCCTCGGTGAGCTCGCCGGCCTCCTCGTACCCCACATATCCCGGTGGGGCCCCGATCAACCGCGACACNGAGAACCGCTCCATGTACTCGGACATGTCGATGCGGATGAGGGCGTCTTCGTCCCCGAAGAGGAACTCCGCCAGGGTCCGTGCGAGCTCGGTCTTCCCCACCCCCGTGGGTCCGAGGAAGAGGAAGGCCCCAATGGGCCGGCGGGGATCCTTGATCCCGGCGTAGGCCCGCCGGATCGCCCGGCACACGGCCTTCACCGCCTCGTCCTGGTCCACCAGGCGTTCGTGGATCTTTTCCTCCATGTTCACCAAGCGTGCGGTGTCCTCCTCCTGCAAGTGGTGCATGGGGATCCCGGTCCAAAGCGACACCGTCTCGGCGATGTGGTGTCCCTCCACCGTGGGGGTGTCGGCCTTGCCCTCGAGCTTTTCCTCGTGTGCCCTGAGCTCCTCCATGAGGGCGCTTCTTTGGTCCCTGAGCTTTGCGGCGAGCTCGTAGTTCTGGTGGGCCACCGCCTCCTCTTCTTCCTCCTCGAGCCGCGTGATCTCCTCGATGAGCTCCCGGGCCTCGGGGGGGAAGATCGGAGGCCGAAAGGCGCACCCGGGCCGCAGTCTCGTCGATGAGGTCGATGGCCTTATCGGGGAGGAACTGATCGGTGATGTAGCGGTCGGCCAGGCGGGCCGCCTGCCAAAGAGCATCGTCGGTGATCCGCACCCCGTGGTGCTGCTCGTAGCGAGCGCGGAGGCCCCGCAGGATCTTCACCGTTTCCTCTACCGAGGGCTCCTCCACGTACACGGTCTTGAACCGCCGGCGCAGGGCTGGATCCTTCTCCACGGTCTTCCTGTAGTCGTCGGGGGTGGCGGTGCCGATGCACTGGATGGCCCCGGAGGCNAGGGGGGGCTTGAGGATCGCGGAGGCATCGATGGCCCCCTCGGCCCCGCCGGCCCCCACTACGGTGTGGAGCTCGTCGATGAACAGGATGATGTTATCGGACTCCATCACCCGGTTGAGGATGTTCTTCAGGCGCTGCTCGAACTCGCCCCGATACTTGGTCCCGGCCACGATCCCAGCGATATCCAGCTCCACGATGGATTTATCCGCCAACGCCCGGGGTACGTCCCCCATGGCGATCTTCTGAGCCAGGCCTTCCACGATGGCGGTCTTCCCCACCCCGGCCTCGCCGATGAGGACGGGGTTGTTCTTCTTGCGGCGGCAGAGGATCTGGATCACCCGCTCGAGCTCCCGGTCCCGGCCGATCACCGGGTCCAAGAGCCCCATCTCCGCCTCCTCCACCAGGTCCCGGCCGAATTCACCCAGCTCCCCGGGGAGGCGCTGGGAGGATACAGTCCGGACCCTCATCCCGGAGCGGCGGTGATGTCGGAAATAGGCCTTGGCTGCGCGGAGGTCGATCCCGTGGGCCCGCAGGATCTCGGCCGCGGTGCCTTCCCCTTCCTTGAGGAGAGCAAATAAGAGGTGCTCCGGCTCGATGAACTCCGCCCCNTGGCGGCGGGCCTCGTCGAAGGCCATCTTCATCACCTTGCGCAGCCTCTGCGTCATCTCCAGTCCGCCTTGGGGGATGTGGAGCTTGCCGCGGCCCTTCTGGCGCTCCACGATTCTGGCCACCCGTTCGTAGGTGAGCCCGTGGCTCAAGAGGAACCGATACACCGAGAGATGCTCCAGGCGCAGGGCAGCTAGGAGCAGGTGTTCGGTGCCCACGTAACGGTGGCGCCATTCCTCAGCCTCGGTATGGGAGGCCGCGAGCCACTTGGCGGCATCGCGAGAGAACTTTTCGTACATAGCGAACCCTTCAGCCAAATTATACCCCTTTCCCGGCGGCGATACCCCGGGAGTACGTTTTCAGCGCGGCGGCGTAGCCGCCCTCCAGGAAGGCCTCCGCCACCTCAGCGGCGAAGGCCACGGCCATCATGAGCTGCTCGAGCTCCTCCTCCGGGGGGCGGGAAAGCACGAAGGCGGCGAGGTCCACCCCCTCCGGTTTCGGCCCGATCCCGAGCTTCAGGCGGGGCACGTCCCGGGTCCCCAGGGCATGGAGCACCGACCGCACCCCGAGGTGCCCCCCGTGGCCGCCCCTCTCCCGCAGGCGCACCGCCCCCACCGGGAGGTCCACGTCGTCGTGGACCAAAAGGATGTCCTCAGGGCTCAAGGGGCTCCACGCCAAAAGCCCCCGGACCGCCTCCCCGGAGCGGTTCATGTAGGTGAGGGGCTTGAGGAGCAGCCGGTCCCCGGAGCGGAAGACCTCGCCCCACGGAAAAAGGAACCGTTCCCAATTTCCCCCCATCCGAAGGCGATCCACGACCCAGAAGCCGAGGTTGTGGCGGGTAAGGGCGTACTCGGGGCCGGGATTCCCCAGCCCCACCACGGCCCTCAAGACTCCCCTTCCTCCTCGGGGGGCGCGGCCTCCTCGGCTGGGGCCTCGGGGGCCTCAGCGGCTTCCTCCTCCGCCTCTTCAGTGACCAGGACCTTGGGCGGGAGGATGTTGACCACCGCCTCGTCCTCGGGAAGGAGGGGCCGCAGCCCCTCTGGGAGGGGGAGGTCCTTCACGAGAAGGGCCTCGTCCAGGCCGAGGTCGGAGATGTCCACCTCGATATAGGGGGGTATCGCCTCCAGGGGGCCTTCCACGGGGATCTCCTCGTGGATGTGCTCCAGGATCCCCCCGGCCTTGACCCCTGCGGGGGTGCCCACGAGCCTGATGGGAACGTCCAGGGACATGATCTGCCCCGGTTCGGGGGCGTAAAAGTCCACGTGTAGGAACCTATCGGTGATGGGGTCCCGCTGGAGCTCCTTGATGAACACGAAGTGCCGCTCGCCGTCGTACTCCAACTCTATGCGGGTGGAACGGGTGATCTCGGCCACCAGCCGCTCAAGCACTTTGTACTCCACCGCGATGGGAGTGCTGGGCAAATGAGGTCCGTACACCACACCGGGAACCCAGCCCTGGCGCCTGAGGGCCTTGGGCTTTTCGCTGTTGGAGCGTTTTCGCGCCGTGATCTTCGCCATTTCAGTTACCTCCTCGCTAACGGCCCCGCACCAAAAGTTCGCTTATCGAAAGGCCGAGGTAGATCCTGATGATCGCTTCCGCCAGATCGTCCGCCACCGAGACCACCTCCACCATCGGGTGGTCTTTCGCGGCGGCTTGGGGAATGGTATCCGTGACGATAATCCGGCTCAAGGGAGAGGACTCGAGTTCTTGCAAAGCGTTCCCGGCGAATATCCCGTGGGTACAGGCGGCGTACACCTCCCGTGCCCCCTCCTCCAGGAGCTTTTTGGCCGCCCGGATGAGGGTCCCCCCGGTGGAGAGGATGTCGTCCACCAAGAGGACCTTCTTTCCCTTTACCTCTCCGATCACGAGGAGCACCTCGAGGTCCCCGCCCCGGAAGCGACGCTTCGCCAAGGTGGCGAAGGGGGCGTGCAACCGCTCGGCTACCCTCCGGGCCCGGAAAAGCCCCCCGATATCGGGGGAAACCACCACCAGGTCTTCCAACCACTCGGGATGATGGGTCTGGATGTGGCGGGCGAAGAGGTGATCGGTGCGCAAATGGTCCAAAGGGATGTCGAAGAATCCCTGGATCTGGCTCGCGTGGAGCTCCACCGCCAATACCCGGCTGGTGCCGGCCCGCTCGATCAGGTTCGCCAAAAGCCGCGCCGAAATGGGGACCCGGCCCTCGGTCTTGCGGTCCTGTCGGGCATAGCCGAAATAAGGGGTCACCGCGCACACCCGCTCCGCCGACGCCCGCCTCAAGGCATCGACGAGCAAAAGCAACTCCATCACGATGTCGTTCACCGTCTGAGGCCCGGGCTTTTTGGGGTCCAAGGGTTCAGCCCGGGGAGGACAGGTGGGTTGTACTACAAACACGTACTGCCCCCGGACTGTCTTCTCCACGTGGGCGTAGACCTCCCCGTCGGGGAAGTAGCTCACCTCGGCCTCGCACCATACGTCCTCCAACCGAAGCGGCGGGAGCTCCTCCCGGAGGCGTCCCCGGCGGTCCCGGCAGAGCTCGTCCAGGAAGTCGGCGTACTTGGTGTTGAACTTCTCCACCACGAGCTCGGTGATCCTACGGGCGAGCTCGGGGTTCGCGTTGCCCGTTACGATCTTCAGCCCGTTCAACCCTCCCCCTCCTTTTTCCGCCTCGCCCACTCGGGTTTTACCACCTGGCGGGCACGGCCCAGTGCCAGGGAATGGGGGGGAACGTCCTCGGTGATTACTGAACCCGCCCCCACCACCGCCCCCTCCCCAATGGTCACCGGAGCCACAAGTGCCGTATTGGACCCGATGAAGGCCCTTTTGCCGATCACGGTGCGGTGCTTGCGGACGCCGTCGTAGTTGCAGGTGATGGCGCCCGCACCGATGTTGGCCCCCGGCCCCACCTCGGCGTCGCCAATGTAGGCCAGGTGCCCCGCCCTTACGTCCTCCCCGATTTGGGCGTTCTTCACCTCCACGAAGTTCCCGATCCGCGCCCGGGCCCCGATCCGGGCCCCGGGACGGAGATGCGCATAGGGGCCGATCCGCGCCCCTTCCCCTACCCATGCCCCTTCCAGCACCGAAAACCAGATCCTGGCACCCCGTTCCACCACGGAATCCACGAGGTACGCCTGGGGCCCGATCTCACACCCTTCTCCGATCTCCGTCTTCCCGTAGAGGTGGACCCCGGGGTGGAGCACGGTGTCCAGACCCACCGAGGCATCGGGGCCCACGTAGGCGGTGTGGGGATCCACCACCGTGACCCCGGTCTCCTGGAGCCGGCGGATGGTCCGCTCCCGCAGCAGTTCCCCGGCCCGGGCGAGGTCCCTCCGGGTGTGCACCGTCAAAAGCTCCTCCGGCTCGGGCCAGGGGACCGCGTGGACCCTGGGGTGAAGGGCGGAGACGAGCTTGGCAATAAGCGCCCCCGGGGTGCATTCGGTGGGAAGCCGCTTCAGGGCTTCCCACACCTCGGGGACGTTATCCAGACATAACACAGCGGCCGCGGCCTCTTGGGCTCCGCCTCCTGAGTCTTCGGTCACGATGGCTTTGGGGATCCCGGACTCGTCCCGCACCACCAGGAGATAGCTGCCCGGATCCTCCGGATAGAAAGTGAGAAACGAAAGGAGAGCCTTTTGAGCTATGTGTTCCCAAAGGAGCCGCTTCAGTGCCTCGGAAGAAAGCAAGGGGANATGCCCCGGAAGGACCAGGAACCTGGGGGCCGCCACCGCACCCTCGATGGGGCCGAACCCATGAGCCTCTCCTTCCGCCCCGATGATGAGGACTTCGAAGTCGCTTCGGGTGAGGAAACTGTGGATCTCTTGGGTCTCGCGGCCCACGGCCAAGATCAACCGGGTAGGGAAAAGCTCGGAAGCGGCGCGGAGGACGTACTCCAGAAGCGGTAGCCCCAGGATCTCGTGGAGGACCTTCGGGCGTTGGGATACAAATTCACCTTCTTCGCCGGAGGCGAGAATCACTACATCCAACGAAGTCTCCATCCCCACAGCGAATATATCCTAGGAAAACCCCGCCCACAACGCCGGGGTGGCCTTGTCGGCCGGTGGCGGGGAAGGGAGAATGAGGGTATGAAAAAAGTTTTTGTGCTGTTGATCCGCGTCTATCAGCTCTTCATCTCACCGGCCCTGCCCAAACGGTGCCGGTTCTATCCCACCTGTTCCGAATACGCCCGCCAGGCGATCCTCTCCCACGGGGTGATCCGGGGCGGGTGGCTTTCCCTGAAGCGGATCG
>Ga0180916_1072_pt1 | contig 18015 bp, 15 predicted proteins | sample Deesub1362A_J573_FD_124276 | JGI IMG/M metagenome (GOLD analysis project Ga0180916, IMG submission 124276) | Candidatus Acetothermia bacterium JdFR-52 | reverse complement strand
TGGGCTTGGCCGGGGCGAACGAGCTTGCCCAGGCGTTAGGGATTACCCAGGCACGCGTCCGGCAACATCTCCGTACCTTGCTGCAGCACGGGCTTGTGGAGGTGGCCTTTGTCCGCGGGGACGGGCCGGGTCCTCGGGAACGGGTCTGGCGTCCTACGTTGAAGGGTCAAGGCAATGCTCGTCCTTACCGGGTTTCATCCCTTTTTGCTCTGTTCATGCGGGCCACCCGCGAAAGGGTGGGACAAGAGATGTTCGTCGACCTTCTCCGGGAGACCGCGCATCTCCTCGCGGTAGAGCATAGTCTTGCGGCCAGTACGTCGCTGTACGAGAGGATAAAGGCTCTTCAGGGCCTACTCGACGAGCTCGCCGTGGCCTCTCAGCTTGAAGAGTTGCCTCTTGAATATCGGCTACATTTGCTCACACTTGCCCCTTGGGAGCCGGGAATTGCCTCATCCGAAACGGGCCTTTTCTATTGTACGCTGGCCGAAGATTTTCTCGATACCCGGGTAGAGTTGTTGTCTCCCTGCGTGACTCGACGAGCAGTACACACACTACAATTCCACAAGGCCATGAACTGATCTAAAAGGTTAAAGTGCGGAAATTCCCTTTGTTTTACTTGCTTTTCCCAATGTGCTTTCCCACCAGGGTGGCCAGGGTCACCATGGTGGTGGAAAGGGCGATCATCACGATCCCCAAGGCCGAGACCTGTCCCCAGAGGCTGTCGTCGGCAAAACGCAGGATCTGGACCGCCAACACCTCGGTCCCCGGACGCGAAAGGACTGCGGAAAGGCTCAGTTCCCGCAGGAACATGCTCGCCATGAGGATCCACCCGGAGACGATCCCCGGGATCGCTAAGGGGACCACTATCCGGCGAAAGGTGTAGAGGAACCCACCCCCCGCTACCTTCGAGGCCTCTTCCAGGTCTTCGCTTATTTGGATGAAGGTGCTGGTGAGGGGTCTGATCCCGTATGGGAGGTATGTGGCGATGTAGCCGATGAGCAAGGCCCAGATGGTGGCGTAAAGGGGCGTCCGCACGAAAAACCACATGAAGCCGATGCCGATCACAAGTCCGGGAAAGGAAAAGGAGAAGAAGGCGAGGCTCTCCAGTAGGGCACTCCCCGCGCTCTTCACCCGTACGATGATGTAAGAGACGAAAGTGGAAAGAAGGATCCCCAGTGTCGCCCCCACCAAAGCCAAAAAGACGCTGTTTCTCAACGCCCTCAGCGAGAGGGGATCGTGCAGCACGTAGTTCCAGTGCTTCAGCGTCATCATGCTGAAGGCCTTGGCACTTGGAGGCATGACGTAGGGGATGAGGGAGACGTACAAAAGCACCAGGACCGGGATCACGATCAACACCAAAAAGAGCAGGGAAGTGAGGAAGCTCAGAGGATAGCGCCACCTCCCCAAACCAATGATGGCGGGTTTATACCCCCGGGCCGAGATGGTCACGTACCGTTCGCTCCGCGCTGTCAGACGGCGATATACGTACACCAGGACCGTGGATGTGACCAGGACGCTTACCCCCACCGCCGCGGCACGGCCGTAGTCGGGCATGAAGCCGAGGCTGATCAGCCGGTAAATGTAGGTGGTGAGCACGTAGACCCGACCGGGCATGCCTATTACCGAGGGGACGGCGAAGGCGGCGAGGCTTCGCACGATCACCAGGGCGAGGGAGGCGAGGATGGCGGGCCTGAGGATGGGGAAGGTTACCCGTCTGAGCGCCCGGAACTTTGAACCCCCGCTCACCCACGCTGCCTCTTCCAACGCGGCGTCGAAGGAGGCCATGGCGGGGGCGATGATGAGGTACGCGATGGGTAGATCCAAAAGGCCCTCCACGAGGATCATTCCCCCCAAGGAATAGATGTCNAAGGGGGAGCTTTTCAGCCCAAGCACTTCCCGCAAAAGCANGTTCAAAATGCCGTTGGATGGATTGAGCAGNAGGACCCAACTGGTGGCGAAGACNATGTGGGGNATCATCATCGGGGTGATAGAAATGAGATGGAAAAGGCCTTTGAGNGGGATATCGGTCCTGACGTTGAGGTAGGCCAGGATCAACGCAAGCGCGGTGGCAAAGAGGCTCGAGCCCACCGTGAAAGCCGCGGTGTTGAGGAGGATCTTCGGTAAAGAGGGATCGGTGTAGACCCGAATGTATTTTTCCACGGTGAAAACTCCGAAGGCCCCGATGCCCCGCGAGAAGCTCCCGAGGATGAGCATCAGGACCGGGCCTACAGTCAAACATCCCACGATGAGAACAAAAGTGAAAGTCAGCGGGGAAATCCGCGGGCGCAATCCACTCATCCTCATTCCATCAAGATGTGACACTGGGCGGGATCAATGTATACGGAGACCTCCTCGCCCTCCCCGATGGGAAAGGTGGGATTGGTCTTGATCGCCAAGATTGTTTTCCCAACGGCTACCTCGCCCTCGTAGTTTTCGCCCACGAAGAGGAGGGACACCACCCGACCCCGGAAGGTATTCGTTCCCCCGGAGGTATCACCGGGACGGTCGATCGTTATAGCCTCGGGCCTTACACAAACGGTGACCCGTTGTCCTGGGGTCAAGCCCTCGGCGCGGCGACAGGCGATCGGCCCCATAGGCGTGACGACACGGATGAGGTCTTCACTGGTGGACTCCACCGTGCCCTCGATGAAGTTGGCCTTGCCGATGAAGTCCGCTACGAACTTATGTTTTGGCCGGAAGTAAATGTCCAAAGGGGTTCCCACCTCGACCACTACGCCTTCCCGCATCACCGCCACCAGGTCGGACAAGGTGAGGGCTTCCAGCCGGTCGTGGGTCACGTAAACGGCGGTGATGCGAAGTTCGGTGAGGAAACGGCGCAGTTCCTTCCGTGTCTCCTCGCGGAGCTTGGCGTCGAGGTTGGAGAGGGGCTCGTCGAAGAGGATTACCTTCGGTTCGGAGACCAGCGCCCGGGCCAAGGCCACCCGCTGCTGTTGCCCCCCGCTCAGAGCCGTGGCCGGACGGTTTTCCAGGCCTTCTAGCTTCACGAATTTAAGGGTTTCCCTCACCCGGCGTCGGATCTCCTCCCGGGGAAGCCTGCGGACCTGGAGGGGATAAGCTACGTTGTCGAAGACGGTCATGTGGGGCCAGATTGCGTAAGTCTGGAAGACCATTCCGATTCCCCTCTTGTTAGGAGGAATGAAGATACGTTGCTTTTTCGACCACACCACGGTATCCCCGATCGCGATCTCCCCCGAATCGGGTACTTCCAGACCCACGATGCACCTGAGCAAAGTCGTCTTGCCACATCCTGACGGCCCGAGCAAGGTGAATATCCGGTTGGCGGGGATGGTGAGGTCCACCTCCTTTAGCGCTCGCACCTCTTCCCCGGAAGGGGACCGAAAGATCTTCGTTAGCGCACTTACCTTTATTTCCATGCCGTTACGATGCTGTGGGGAGCGGGTGCCCACATGGGGCTAACCCCCGAAGATTTCCCGGAACTTCTCGGCCCAGTACTCCAGCTCTTCCTCCGAGAGGGTCCGCACGGGGAGTACGGTGGCNTCCTTTATCCCCTCGATGGGGGGATANACCCCTGGGTAAAGNACGTACTCTCCCACGTTCGTGACGAGGAGCTTCATGGCTTCCTCGGACAGCCAGTAGTCGATGAACAGTTTAGCGGCGTTGGGGTGAGCGGCAACGCTGGAGAGAGCGATTCCCCGGGGCGTCCCGAGGAGGGGCTGCTCCAAACGAGCCCAATCCAACGGNGCGGGAGCGTGGGTTATGATGTACTTGGGCATGGAGATGCCGATGGGACGCTCTCCGGTCTCGATGGGCCCGGGAGTGGGACCGAAGGATTTGACGAACAGGGGCTCGTTGGCGGCGAGGCCCTGGAGGAAGTCCCACCACTCATCCTCCGTTTCGAAGACCTTTTCCTTGAGGCCGATGAGCCAGGAGATCGTGGTAGCATGTGAAGTGGGGTTGGGCATGACGATCTTGCCGTACCACTTCGGATCCGTGAGGTCCTGATACCGTTTGGGAGCCTCCTCAGGGGAAATAACGTCTTTGTTGTAGATGATGCCCACGTATTCGATGCCAAAGATCTGGATGATGCCGTCGGGGTCCATAGTCCATTCGGGGTAAGCGCTCGCCACCGGGGAGGTGTAGGGCGCCAAAACCCCTTGCTTTTTCAGGATTTCCAGGATGGGCACGGGTGCCTGCAACACATCGGCCAGGAGCTTCCCCGCGCCGAACTCGGTAAGCACAGTGGGGAGATATTTAGAAGTGGAAATGCGCGTGTACTCTGCCACTACTCCGTACTTTTCATAGAAGGCTTCCATTATGGGTTCCACCGCCGTGATGTTGGCGTAGAAAACCACTTTGCCCTCTTGGAGGGCCTTCTGCAAGAGCTCATCTCCGTGGGAGAAGGCCACGAACGAGAGGCACATCAACAGCCCCACAAGGGCAGGAACCCAACGTTTCATAAGGCACCTCCTTTCCTGACACCCGCTCCCCAAGCTCTGTGCCAACTACTCCTTAAAGGGTCTCTTCGAGGTTTTGGTTTGTCCCTCACCTCCTTTAAAGATCTATAATTTCTTTGGATCCCTATGCACAAAGTATATGGTATCTCGGTGGGTGGGGCAACAGAATCCCTTAGCTATTCAAACCTGGTCTAAAACGTAGGGCCATTCGGGGGAATATTTTAAAAAAGGAGGCCATTGCAGATGGCCCCCTCTTTTGGCGCCATTCTCAGCTCTTAGGCTTTGTGCTCAGTCCCCTTCCTCATGCTCGTCGTCGTGATCCCCGCCTTTCCCGCCCCCGTTATCTTTGTCTTTTCCATTTCCTCCCTTTCCTTTGCCCGAGCCGTGATCCCCGTGGTGGTCCCGATCCCCATTGTCATCCTCGTCTTCGTCGTCCCCCTTTCCTTTGCCGGGACCGTGCTCTTCTTTGGCAGGGGGGGCCTTTTCTTCATCTTCGCCGGGTCTTTCGTCTTCGTCGTAAGTGGCCTTGTGGTCTTCCTCATCGTGTGCCTTGCTGTGCCCTTCCTCTTTAATTTCTTCAGGGTGTTCCTCTCCCTCGAGTAGTTCCTCGACGCTGTCCAGGACTTCTTCCAGGGCTTCCTCGGCAGGAGAATCCTCGGTTACGTTCTGGGCTAGCTCCGTGACAAAGCGGACGAGCTCTTCAGGGGAGTATCCCGCCGCCTTGGCTTGGGCCAGGAAATCTCGGAGCTCATCTCCGTACTGCTTCGCCAGTTCGCTCAACCCCAAGACCATCTCGGCAGCTTCTTCTAAGCCCCACTTTCCCGGGTTGGCCTCGATCCAGCGCATCGCCAAGGCCACGGACTCAGCCAAAACCTCGGGATCGAGGGTCAAAGTACCGCGTTCATGCAGACGCTCCCGGAGCTCGTGATGTAGCCGCATCTGCAGTTCGGCGCAGCGCTCCGACGCGACGGAAGAAGGGGTCTGTTCCGTGGCGAGGTCCTGACATACCTGGTCCAACAGCTGGGAAAGGTCTTCCGCCGTGGCGATCTCCACGGGAGCGGCCAAAAGGGAGAAAACGCAAAGGCCCACGAAGATCCCCGCCGAAAGCCAAACCCTGCCCTGCATCTCCGTCACCTCCGCAAATAGTTTACATTATAAACTATTAGCAAACAAACAAAGCCTAACCTAGATCGGGAAAATCTCCTTTCCTTGTGGGAACCTTCGTCAGTAAAAATGGGTTCGAGCGGGGACGCCTCGGGCGTCCCCGCTCGTATACCTCACATGAAGATGGGGTTCACCGGGAAAAGCGAGGCGAAAAGGAGCGAGATNACCGACATCAGCTTGATCAAGATGTCCAGTGAGGGGCCCACCGTGTCCTTGAGGGGATCGCCCACGGTGTCCCCCACCACGCTCGCGGCGTGGGCTTCGGACCCCTCTCCCCCGTAGTGGCCCAGCTCGATGTACTTCTTGGCGTTGTCCATGGCACCGCCGGAGTTGGCGCAGTAGATGGCGAGTTGGATCGCCGAAAGCAACGCCCCGAACAGCAACCCTGCCAGGGCATACCGGCCGAACACGATCCCCACGAAAAGGGGCGTTACCACTGCGATCACCGCGGGCAGGGTCATGTTCTTGAGCGCCCCTCCAGCGGTGATGGAGATGCAGCGCTTGTAGTCCGCTACCGCTTCCCCGGTGAGGATCTTGGGATTCTCCTTGAACTGGCGCCGGATCTCGAGGACGAGGACATCCGCGGTGCGGGTTACACCCCGGATGAGGATCGCCGAGAACACATACGGAAGCATCGCCCCCACGATCAGCCCCCCGATCACCCACGGGCCCACGGAGATGAGTTGGCCGATGGGGGAAAGGGAGGGGTGGATATCCCCGATCAAGGGAACCTGGGGTGGGAGGACCTGTTCTGCCGAACCGATGGCCGACCAAAGGTAGGAGGCGATGAGCCCCAACGCGGCGAAGGCCGCTGATCCGATGGCGAAACCTTTCCCGATGGCGGCGGTGGTGTTCCCCACGGCGTCCAGCTGGTCGGTCCTCTCCCGTACTTCCTTGGGGAGTTCGGCCATGGTGGCGATGCCGCCGGCGTTATCGGCTACGGGACCGTAGGAGTCGATGGAGACGTTCATGGCCACGAACGAGAGCATGCCCGCCGCGGTGAAGGCCACCCCGAGGAGGTTGCCGATGTAGTAAGCCAGCACGGTGGCCCCTACGATCACGAGGACCGGCCAGAAGGTGGAAAGCATCCCCACCGCGAGGCCACTCGCCACCCCTACCCCCGGGCCCGCCTGGTTGGCTTTAGCGAGCTCCAGNGTGGGCTTGTACTTGTAGGAGGTGTAGTACTCCGAAAGCCGCCCGATGGCTACCCCCGCTGCGAGCCCAAGNAGGACGGTGAAGAAGGGGACGAAGTTGGTGGGAGAGAGCCAGGAGATTATGAGGGCGAAAACCGCGGTGAGGGTAGCGGATATCACTAGACCGTCCATCAACGCCCGCTGAGGGTCCTCGCCGCTCCGAGAACGGATGTANAGAATCCCCAGCCATGAAGCGAAGGTCCCCCCGGCCACCATGATCACCGGCAAAAGCACCAACCACCAGTACTGTCCTGCGCTTACATCGGTGGAGAGGCCGAACTTGGCGAGGATGTCGCCGATCCCGGGGTTGTTGCGGCCAACGTAGATATAAAGGGCCATTACGATTACGGAGATGATGGAGCCGATGAAGGACTCCAAGAGGTCCGCTCCCAATCCGCCCACATCGCCCACGTTGTCGCCCACGTTATCGGCGATGGTGGCGGGGTTCCGGGGGTCGTCCTCGGGGATCTTGGCCTCCACCTTTCCCACGATATCGGCGGCCATGTCGGCGGCCTTGGTATAGATCCCACCNCCGACCCTGTCGAAGAGGGCCACCAGCGAGGCCCCTGCGGAATAAGCGGAAACGATCAAAGCTCCCTTGATGAAGTTCACCCCGGCGGCCTTGATGCCGAAGAGGTATTTGGTGTGGATCGCGAGGTTTTGCGGATCGAACTCACGGCGAAAGAGGGCGAGGACGATAAGCAAGCCTCCCAAAGCGAGGCCTGCCACCCCCAGCCCCATTACGCTCCCCCCGGAGAATGAGACCCGGAGGGCATCCTTGATGGATTTCCGCGCTGCCTCTGTGGTGGGGGCGTTGGAAAGGGTGCCGCGTTCATGCCGATGAACCCCGCGGCCATGGAGAAGAAGGCCCCGATCCAGAAGGAAACGGCGACTTCCCAGTAAAAGAGGATCCAGAGGATGATCCCGATGGCCACGATGGCGATGGTCATGTGCTTGGCTTCCTCGATCATGAAGGTCATGGCGCCCTCGCGGATGTAGGTTTGGATCTCCTTCATCCGATTGGTCCCCCGGGGCTGGCGGGCCACAAAGGCGTTGTAGTAGGCCGCGCTTCCCAGGGCAAGGAGTGAAATCAGACCACTTACCACAATCAGAGCCGTCATCTACCCCCTCCTTCCTTGGTGTGGCCTTGCACGAAAGGACCCCCAATTTATCGCCTGTTTTCGGCCGCCGCAACCGCCCTCGGTGATGCATTTGCCGCGTGGTGTGGCACTTCCGCTCTGGGCGGAACAAAAACCGGGAAGGCTCTATATGGCCCCAGGGACCCCCGGTTCGATCTGAGAGCCGGGTTTGGTTCTCCCGCGAAAAAAGTGAAAAATCTTCGGAAGGAGGGAGCCCAATGATCGAGCGGTATAGCCTTCCCCCCATGCGGGAGCTCTGGGCCGAGGAGGCCCGGTTCCGCCGCTGGATCGAGGTGGAGGGGGCGGTGGCCCGGGCCCAGGGGGAACTCGGCCTGATCCCCGAAGAAGCGGCCCAGGCCATCGTGGAAGGCCTCAAACAGGTGGATATCCCCCGCCTGATCTCCTGGGCCAAGGAGATCGAGGCGGAGATCGGCCACGATGTCCTCTCCTTCGTCCGCGCCCTAGAAGAAGTCCTGGGGGATGCGGGCCGCTACGTCCACTTCGGCCTCACTTCCTACGACGTGGTGGACACCGCCCGGTCCATGGCCATGCGCGACGCCCTGGACCTTCTCATCTCCGCCCTGGATGAGCTCCGGGGGGTAGTGCTCCGACGCGCCCGGGAACACAAGCTTTCCCCCATGGTGGGGAGAACCCATGGGGTCCACGCCGAACCCATCACCCTGGGCCTGAAGTTCCTCCTCTGGTACGCGGAGCTCTCGCGTAATAGGGAACGGCTTCTCTCGGCAAAGGAGACGATCTCGGTGGGGAAGATCTCGGGGTCGGTGGGGACGTATGCGCATCTTACTCCCGAAGTGGAGCGGCGGGTCTGCGCCGAGCTGGGCCTGCGCCCGGCCCCGGTCTCCAACCAGGCCCTGCAGCGGGACCGCCACGCCCAGGTCCTCACCGCCCTGGCCATCCTCGGGGGGACCCTGGAGAAGATGGCCACCGAGGTCCGCAACCTCCACCGCACCGAGATCGGGGAGCTGCGGGAGGGCCGGCCCCACGGGTCCTCCTCCATGCCCCACAAGCGCAATCCCTCCACCTGCGAGACGGTCTCCGGGCTGGCGCGGCTTTTGCGGACGAACGCCCTGGCGGCGCTGGAGAACATGGCGGTCTGGCACGAGCAGGACCTCTCCCGCTCCTCGGTGGAGAGGGTTGTGATCCCCGATTCGTTCCTCGCCTGCCACTTCATGCTCCGCCGCATGACTGAGGTGATGGAGAACCTGGTGGTGGACGAAGGCAGGATGCAAAAGAACCTGGAGCTCACCCGGGGGGCCGTTTACTCCCAGGCCCTGATGTTGGCCCTGGTGGCACGGGGGATGTCCCGTAGGGAAGCCCACGAGCTTGTGGGGCGGCTGGCGATGGCGGCCCAGCGGGGGGAGGGGACGCTGCGGGAGCTGGCCCTGGGGGACCCCGAATGCTCCCGGTTCCTTCCCCGGGAGGAGATCCTCCGGATCACCGAACCGGGGTATTTCCTGCGCTGGGTGGAGGAGATCTTCGCACGTTTCTCGGAGTAGAGACCGGGCTATCTCTTTTTTCGGTAGTCTCCCTTGACGCGCTGTCCGCGCCCGTCTCGGGCACTTGCCTTCCGAGGAGATCGGGCATAGAATGAATTGATCGGTTGTCCGAACAAATTGTGGGGATGGAGGGAAAGCTTTACCTGCGGATCAAGGATTGGTTGCGCGAAGCCATCGAAAAGGGCGAATACCGCCCGGGCGATCGTATCCCTTCGGAGCACGAACTCATGAGACGTTTCGGGGTCTCACGGTCTACTATCCGGCAGGCTGTGAGCGAATTGGTCCTAGAGGGATGGCTCTACCGTGTCCAGGGAAGCGGCACCTACGTTGCCCGCCCCAAATACCGGCAAACCCTCTCCCGCCTCACGAGCTTCACCGAGGATATGCACCTCTTGGGCCTTACCCCCCGCTCCCGACTTCTGCTTTTCCGCGTGGAAGAAGCGGACGAGAAGATCTCCNCCGCCCTCTCCCTAAAGCCCGGAGAGGAGGTGATCCGTATCGAGCGCCTTCGGTTTGCCGATGAAGAGCCCATGGCCCTCAATACCTCCATTCTCCCCCGGCAGCTCGTGCCGNGCCTGGAGAAGCGGGACCTACAGCGCAGCTCCCTGTACGAAATCCTTGAGCGACGCTATGGCCTCATCCTCGCCCGGGCCGAACAAACCCTGGAGCCGGCACTGGCTGACCCCTACGCGGCAGAACTCCTCCGCGTCCCCATAGGTGCCCCCCTCCTCCTCGTGGAGGGGGTTGTCTACCTGAAAAACGGGACCCCCATCGAGTGGGTGCGGATCCTNTATCGGGGCGACCGCTACAAGTTCCACATCGTTGCGGTGCGGTAGAAAGGAGGTGGAAGCCGGGCGAAAACCCTATCCGCACAAAAACGTCACAAAGGAGGGAGGTATGATGCGCAAGTTCCTTCTGTACAGCTTGTTGCCGATGTTCCTTGGGCTTTTGGTCTTGGGACAAGGGGTTCCCCGGGAGCGGACCTTGGTGATCGCCACCGGGCTACAACCTTCCACCCTGGACATCGGCGTGGGGTACGAAGCCGCTGCCATCAACGTGAACCTCGTGGTCTATGAGCGTCTCGTGCGCTACAAACCGGGCTCGGTGGAGGTAGAGCCGGAGCTCGCCAAATCCTGGAGTGTGTCCCCGGACGGGAAGGTCTGGACCTTCGAACTCCATTCGGGTATCGTGTTCCACGACGGAACTCCCTGTGACGCAGCCGCAGTGGCATTCAGCTTCCAGCGGGCCATGGCTATCAACCTCGGCCCGGCCTGGATGCTGGAGCCCATCGAGAGAGTGGAGGCGGTGGACGATCTAACCGTCCGGTTCACCCTCAAGCGCCCTTATCCTGAGTTCCTGCAGGTCCTGGCCAACATNTTCGGCACGGGGATCGTCTCTCCCGCGGCGGTCAAGGCCCATGCCACCGAAGACGACCCCTGGGCCCAGGAGTGGTTGAGCAGCCACATGGTAGGCACCGGGCCTTATAAGTTCGTGGAGTGGGTCAAGGGCCAACACATCATCCTGCGGCGGTTCGAGGACTATTGGCGCGGCTGGGACGGGGTCAAGAACAACATCGAGCAGGTCATCATCCGGTACATCACCGAGCCCTCGGTGCAACGGCTGTTGCTTGAGCGGGGCGATGTGGACATCGCCATGGATATATCGGTGGACGACTGGGAGCTCCTGAAGGGCACCCCAGGGATCGTATTGGTGGAGGAGCCCTCCATGCACGCCACTTACCTTCGCTTCAACTGCGCCGCCGGGCCCACTGCCGACGTCCGGGTCCGCAAGGCCATCCGTGCCGCCCTGGATTACAAAGGCATGATCGAATACGTGCTCCGGGGCCATGCTGTCCAGATGCAGGGCGCCGCGGCCATTGGGCTCCCCTGCCACAACAACGAGCTCCCGCTGCCGGTGCAGGACCTCGACCTCGCCAGAAAGCTCCTGGCGGAGGCCGGTTACCCCCACGGCGGCTTCACCCTGGAGTACGTGTATGAGTCCGGCCACGAGGATCGCCGCCGCGTGGGCGAACTCCTCCAGGCGAGCCTGGCCGAGCTAGGGATCGCCCTCAAGATCATCGAGCTGCCCTGGCCGGACCTCTGGGAGCGGGTCTCCGCCGCCGATCCCGAGCGGACGCCGGCCATCGTGGCCAACGGCTGGTGGCCGGACTACGCCGACGTGATCAACTTCCTCTACCCCATGTACCATTCCAGCCAGTGGCCTCCGGTGGCCTTCAACATCGGNTTCTACAAGAACGAGGAGGTGGACAAGCTCCTGGACCGGGCCCAGGTGGAGACCGATCCCGCGGTCCGCTGCGAGCTCCTGAAGAAGGCCCAGGCCCTCATCTACGAGGACTGTCCCGACATCGACCTCTACCACCTCACCACCCGCATCGCGCTGCGCGACTGGGTCAAGGGTTATGTCTATAGCCCCATCTACACCGAGGGCTTCTTCCTCTACGACATGTGGCTGGAGAAGTGAGGTGATCCCGGGGGAGGGGCGGTGATGCCCCTCCCCCGCTATCGGCATGTGGGCATACCTCCTGCGGCGCTTGGGCTACACGCTCCTCACCCTGTGGGGGCTCACGCTTATCACCTTCGTCCTCACCCGGGTGGTGCCGGGTGACCCCGCCCGGATCGCTGCTGGTCCCCAGGCCCGCCAGGAGCAGGTGGAACAGGTGCGCCGGATGTACGGACTGGACAAGCCCCTGTGGGTCCAATACGGGATCTACATGGCGAACCTCTTGCGGGGCGACTTCGGGANGTCCCTGTGGTCTAAACGCCCCGTGATCGATGACCTCAAAGCGTACTTCCTTCCCACAATGGAGCTCGGTCTCACCGCCGGCCTGATGTTCTTTTGCCTTGGGGTCCCGCTGGGGATCCTCTCCGCCGTCTACCGCAACAGCCCCTTGGATCACCTCTCGCGTCTGTTTGCGCTGGCGGGGGTATCGCTCCCGGTGTTTATTTTCGGTTTAGTGCTGCAATTGGTCTTCTACAAGATCTTGGGATGGTTCCCGGCCGGNGGGAGGATCGACCCCTTCATCCCCCCGCCCCGTCACCTTACCGGCTTCTATCTCCTGGACAGCCTCATAACCGGAAACTGGCGGGCCCTCGTTTCATCTCTGCACCACATATTCCTCCCCGCCGTGACCCTGGCCTATGGGTCTCTCGCCGTGGTGTCACGGATGACCAGGGCGAGCCTCTTGGAGGTGCTGGGACAGGACTATATACGCACTGCCCGCGCCAAAGGGCTCGCGGAACGGGTGGTCCTCCTCAAGCACGCCNTGCGCAACGCCATGGTCCCTATTCTCACCATCACTGGNCTTCAAATAGGGTCGCTCTTGGGCGGGGTGTTGTTGGTGGAGATCATCTTTTCCTGGCCTGGGTTGGGGACCTACGCCTATACCGCGGTGACGGTCCTCGATGTGAACGCCATCATGGCCATCACCTTNGTCACCGGGATCCTCTACACGGGGGTGAACCTCCTCGTGGACCTGCTTTACACCGTGGTGGACCCCCGCATCCGTTACCGATGAGGGAAGATCTCCGGGCCGTTTGGAGGTTCCTGCGGCCAAGCCGGAATCCGTTGGGATTTCTCGGCGTAGTACTTGTGCTTTCTATCGCNCTGTGTGCAGTGGTCGCACCNTATGTAGTGCCCTACAGCCCCTATAAAGTGGACTTGATCGGCAGACTCCGACCGCCCTCGTGGGCACATCCCTTCGGAACCGATGAGCTCGGGCGAGATATCTTCTCCCGGGTCCTGGTGGGGACACGGATCTCGCTTCAGGCGGCGGTGGTCATTATCGGCCTTTCCCTCCTTTGCGGGACCGTTATCGGGACACTGGGGGCCCTGGCGGGGGGGTGGGTGGACGATGTCCTCATGCGACTCACCGACTCNTTCCTCGCCTTCCCCTATCTCATCTTCGCCATGCTCGTTTCGGCGGTGCTTGGGCCCAGCCTTCCCAACGCCATGCTAGCCATTTCCGTCACCTGGTGGCCGTGGTACGCGCGTCTCGCCCGGGGCCAGATCCTCTCGGTTAAGACCCAACTTTACGTGGAGGCGGCTCGGGCCGTGGGGGTGGGAGGGTTCCGGCTCTTCTTCAACTATTTCCTCCGCAACGCCCTATCACCCCTCATCGTCCAGGCAACCCTGGATGTGGGATACGCCATCCTGCTTACCTCCAGCTTGAGCTTCGTCGGCCTGGGGGCCCAGCCGCCCACGCCGGAATGGGGCAGGATGGTTGCCGATGGTCGCCAGTACCTCCTCTCGTACTGGTGGGTCCCGATCTTCCCAGGTCTCGCCATCTTCATTACCGTCCTGGGGTTCAACCTCATAGGCGACGCCATCCGGGACTTTGTCGATCCGAGGACGCGGCGATGAAGCGGGAGTTGGTGGCGATCGGGGACATCAACTGGGACACGATCCTCGCGGTTCCCCGGATCCCGGGGCCGGACGAGGAAGTGGAGCTCCTGTCCCTGCGGGAGGTGCCTGGGGGCGATGCGGCCAACGTGGCCGTGGCCTTCGCCCGCTTGGGGGGGCGGGCGGGGATGATCGGGGCCGTGGGCACGGACTCGGCGGGCCGGTCCTTGAGGGCCCACCTCGCCGCCTCAGGGGTGGACACCCGGCGCGTGCTCACGGTGGAGGGACCGAGCGGCCGTGCTTTCTCACTGGTGGAACGGAACGGGGTCAGACGCCTCCTCTATACCCGGGGGGCTAACGCCCGACGGAAACTCATCCCCGATGATCTGGAATACCTCGAGGATTCGGAGTGGCTTTACGTGGCTGATCCCCTTCCCTCTACCGTCGAAACCTTGGGGGAGTGGTATCGGACGAGCAGAAGACTCCCGCGGCTCGTCCTGGATCCGGGATCGGCGGGGGCCGGCAAAGGCATGGATTACTTTTCCCCGATCTTCCCTTCCCTTTCGGTCTTACTGCTCAACGAAGGGGAGGCGCGGACCCTCACCGCCCGCGGAGACCTGGACGGGGCGGTGGATCTCCTCCGGGAGAGATGCGCTTTGGTCGTGGTGAAGAGGGGAGAACACGGGGCCCTGGTGGCGAGGCGCAGCGAGGTCTTCACCGCACCTTCCTTTCCGGTGCGGGCCGTGGACACCACCGGCTGTGGCGACGCCTTCAACGCGGCCTTCCTCCTCGCCCTCACACGAGGGATGTCGCTGCGGGAAGCGGCGCGATGGGGGAACGCCGCCGGCGCCCTGGTAGCACAACGAACCGGTGCCTATGCGCCCACCCACGCCGAACTGAAGGAATTTCTCTCGCGACAAGGAGGTGAGGTAAGATGGGAGGATCCCGCTTGTGGAAATTGAAGAAGCCGATCATCGGGATGGTACATCTCCCCCCGCTTCCCGGCTCCCCCGGGTATCGGGGCGAGCCGTTGGGAGAGATCGTGCGGTTCGCCCTCAGGGAGGCGGAGGCCCTGCGTGAGGGGGGCGTCGATGCCATCCTGGTGGAGAATTTCCACGATTACCCCTACCCTATCGGGAAAGTCCCCGTCCCCACCCTGATCGCCATGGCGGCGGTGACCCACCGCGTGCGCGAGGCGGTGGACATCCCGGTGGGGGTGAACCTCCTTTTCAACGACGCCGAGGACGAGCTCTACCTCGCCTGGTGTTTGGGGTTGGATTTCATCCGGGTGGAGGGGTTCGTGGACCTTTTGCTTTCGGACATGGGCCCCCTGCTCCCCGCAGCTCCCGACCTCATGCGCCTGCGCCAGACCCTGGGGGCAGAAGGGGTGGCGATATTGGCAGATGTCCAGGGGAAGTACACCCATGCCCTTCCCGCCCGGGACATCAACGATTCGGCCCGGGATGCCCTGGAGCGGGGGCTCGCCGATGCGGTGATCCTCACGGGGGCCCGGACCGGCGAGGCCGCGCCTTTGGACCTCGTGCGGCGCCTTAAGGAGGAGTTCCCGGAGGCGAAGGTCCTTCTGGGGAGCGGTATTACGCCGGAGAGCGTCCCCGAGCTCCTCGCGGTGGCCGATGGGGCCATCGTGGGCAGCTACTTCAAGCAAGGAGGCAACGTCCACAACCCCGTGGATCCCGAGAGGGTGCGGGAGCTTATGGCGGCAGCACGTCGTATAAGGGGGACGGGATGAAGGTCCTCGTGGTGGGACACGGGGCGAGGGAGCACGCCATCGTCGCGGCCCTTAGCCGCTCACCTCAGGAACCCCGCATCTTCGCATATATGGCCACCCCCAACCCCGGGATCGTGCGTCTGGCTGAAGACTGGTCCGAGGGTCCTCTGGCCGACATCGTGGCACTTGCGGGCTATGCCCGCCGGATCAAGCCCGACCTCATCGTCTTCGGCCCCGAGACCCCGCTGGCCGCTGGTGCAGTGGATGTGCTGGAGGAGAAAGGATTCCCCTGCGTGGGGCCGCGGCGGGCCCTGGCCCGGATCGAAGCGGACAAGGCGTTCATGCGGGAGTTCATGACGCGATACATCGGGCGTGGTTACCCTCGCTGGTGGACCTTCTCCGACCTCCGCGCGCTGGAGGACCACCTGCGATCCCATCCCGCCTCGGTCTTGAAGCCCATTGGGCTCACCGGGGGGAAGGGTGTGAGAGTCCTGGGACGACAGCTTTCCGATCTGGAGGAGGCTCTGGATTACGCCCGCTCTTTTATCGAGCGCGACGGGAAGATCCTCGTAGAGGAACGCTTGGAGGGTGAAGAATTCTCGTTGATGGTGTTCACCGATGGGAAGCGATGCCTCCCCATGCCTCTGGTACAGGACTACAAGTACGCCCATGAAGGAGACACCGGCCCCATGACCGGGGGTATGGGTTCCTTCTCCTGTACCGACCACCTCCTGCCCTTCCTTTCCCCCACGGATTTCGAGATCGCGCTGGGGATCGTGGAGGAAACGGTGGTGAAGTTGAGGAAGGCCACGGGCGTCCCTTATCGGGGGATCCTTTACGGCCAGTTCATCCGTAGCCACGAAGGCCCCAAGGTGATCGAGTTCAACGTCCGTTTCGGGGATCCAGAGGCGATGAACGTCTTGGCGGTACTTGTCTCCGATCCCGTGGATGTGTTCGCTTCCATCGCTGCCGGGAACCTGGTGAGTGAAGTCGAGTTTGCTCGCGAGGCCACGGTCTGCAAGTACCTCGTCCCCCGGGGGTACCCGGAGGCCCCCGAGGTGGGGCGGTCCTTTACGTTGCCCCTGGAGGAGCTGGAGGCGGCGGGGATCGAGGTGTACTTCGCGTCAGTGCGTGAAGAGGACGGACGTTACCTCACCACCTCGTCCCGAAGCGTGGCCCTCCTTTCCCGCGGGCCTACCCCGGCTGAGGCTAAAGCCCGTCTGGAAAGCATCCTAGAGAAAACCTGTCCTCCCGAGCTCTATTACCGTCGTGATATTCCCCGGCTGGACCCCATTGCATGATGTGGTGGGTCCCAGTTCTTTGGAATATCCTTTTAGGTTATGGAATTCCTCACCCTCTTCGGAAGCGGCGTTGCGATCGGGATTGTCTCCTCCATGATTGGGATCGGCGGGGGTTCGTTCATGGTGCCCCTGTTGGTCCTCGGGGGGTTCGTGGGGAACGCCCAGGGGGCGGTGGGCACCAGCATCGCCGGGGTACTGTTCATGGGGCTTTCGGCCTCGGTGGCCTACCGACGCTCCCGCACCGGGGACCTGGGGCTCGCCCTCTGGACCGCCCCCGCGGCGGTCCTCACCTCCTGGGGAAGCGCCGCCCTGAGCGGGCGGGTGGAGTCGGGGGGGATCCTAGTGGCCTTCGGCGTTTTCCTCGCCCTCATGGGGTTGGTCATGGCTTTCGGGAAGACGCCCAAGGAACTCGGCGGCGCGCCGAGGCGGCTCCTTCCTTATCCCTGGGGAGGCCTTCTGGTGGGGGCGCTGGCGGGGATCACCGCCGGACTCTTCGGCCTGGGGGGTGGGACCATCATGGTGCCCGGGTTCTCATTCCTCTTGGGAGTAGAGATCCACACTGCCGTGGCAACAAGCCTTCTCGTTATGATCCCCTCCGCCGGGATCGCCACGGTGCAACACGCCCTGGCGGGGAACACCCATTGGGAGTTCGTGCTACCCTTGGCGTTGGGGATCGTCCTCGGGGCCCAGATCGGCCCCCGGACGGCAAAGAAACTCCCCCAGCGGGCCCTGCGGCGGATCTTCAGCCTGGCGCTCTTCTACGCCGCTTTCCGTATGATCGCCAAGGGCTTAAGCTAACGGTGGAAGGCCTCGAGGAGGATGCGGGCGATCATCAAGACCCAGCCCACCACCACCAAAAGCCAAATGAGCTTCCGCGCCGCCTCAAGTAAATTGAAGAGGAGCAAAAGAAGGGTGATGAGCCCCAAGTATCCCAGGGGCTTGACCAACGAGGGGTTAACGGAGCCCGGGAGCACGAGCCCGATCAACCACGCCAAAGCGCTCCCGATGAGGTACGCTGCGGAGTCGATGAAGGAAAGGAGCTGGGAACCCAGGGCCTCCCTGCCCCCTTCGGCGGCCAGGACCGCTGCCGGCCACATCCCCAAAAGCGCCGCCAAACCTAAGCGGATCATCTCCCTACAGCGTACCCCAAATCGGGAAAAACTCACTCCACGGTGAC
>Ga0180916_1129_pt1 | contig 18255 bp, 18 predicted proteins | sample Deesub1362A_J573_FD_124276 | JGI IMG/M metagenome (GOLD analysis project Ga0180916, IMG submission 124276) | Candidatus Acetothermia bacterium JdFR-52 | reverse complement strand
CCAACACTTGATTGACCAGCTCGCGGTCCCGGGAAGTTAAAATCGGCCAAGGGGTCAACTTGTCTTTGGCGACGACGGGAGCACCGCCGTTGATAGCTAATTGGCCCAAAAAGATCTCCCCCTTTCTTGAAAACGTTACCAAGACCATTCTAATAAGGCGGAAAACGGCTGTCAATCCCCAACCTAACTCGTGCTTTGGTTCACGCGAAAAGGAGCGAAAGGCGGAACACTTGTGAGGCCGATTCAACATAACCAGCCCTTAAGGGCACAGCCACGAATTCGGGCAAGATTGTCGAATGCGCATGTTTCAATGGCTGATGGCAAGATATCTTCAGGAATATGAGGAAATGACCTGCAGGGAGGCTGCTGCCTTCTGGGTGTACCATCGTGGCACAAGCGCACACGGAAAATAACCCGCGTCTCCACAAAAGGACTTAAGTCTTTTATGGCATCTGTTTTTGCTTACGCTTTGACCAAGATCAGCTTTTCGGGGGGAAGACGTATCCAGAGCTTTTCGCCGGGGGAGGGGATCTTTCCCGGAGGAAGCTGTGTGCGTAGCTCCCACTTGCCCAATCGCAGACGACAGTCGATGGAGTTCCCCAAATATGCGGCTCTCAAAACCTCGGCTTGAAACACGTTCTCAAGCTCCTCGGAAGGCGCGGCCAATATCTCCACGTGTTCCGGCCTTATCGCCAAAACGATCGTTTGCCCTTCCGCTAAACTACCTTTGGGGACCCTAAATCTCACGCCGTCTTCCGTTTCCAGGGTCGCCCCGTCGGCTTCCACCGAAGCCACCCGGGCTTCGACGAAACTGCTCAACCCGATGAACCCCGCGACAAATCGGTTCGCCGGGCGCTGGTAAATTTCCTCAGGGGTCCCAAGTTGAACCAAGCGGCCTTCGTTCAGGACCGCAATACGGTCGGATAGCACNAACGCCTCAGCTTGGTCATGGGTGACGTAGATTGCCGTTATCCCGAGTTGCCGCTGAAGTTCGCGGATTTCGAACCTCATTTCTTCGCGGAGCTTGGCGTCCAGGTTGGAAAGGGGTTCATCCAGGAGCAGTACCCGTGGTCGGAGCACCAATGCCCTGGCTAGCGCCACCCGCTGTTGCTGTCCTCCGGAAAGCTGACGGGGGTAGCGATCCTCCATCCCCGAGAGCCTCACGAGGGAGAGCACTTCTCGTACCCTTTTCCCGATCTCTTCCTTGGGGGTGCGCCGGAGCTGGAGGCCGAACGCCAGGTTCTGGAACACGGTCATGTGCGGCCAAAGGGCGTAATTCTGGAACACGAAGCCGATGTCGCGCTTCTCCGGAGGAAGCCGGGTCACCTCCTCCTCTCCCAGGAAGATGCGCCCCTCGTCCGGGACGACGAAGCCAGCGATACATCGCAGGGTGGTGGTTTTCCCGCATCCAGATGGGCCAAGCAGTGTAAGTATCTCTCCATCGCGCACGACTAGATCGAGGCGATCCACCGCGGTCACCTTCCCGTAACGTTTGGTAACGCCATCCAGTTTCACTTCGGGCATATTCCCTCCCTTTGACGGTTCATCCGGCAATTCCCCCCATGTACTCGGGGCGGAATACCCTCTGAATGAGGACCATAAAAAGGAGGCTCGGAATAAGGAGGACTATGGCGATCACCGAGGCGAACTGCATGTTGTAACCACTCGAGGAGTAAAGCAGCATGGGAAGGGTGGTNACGAACGGGAGGCCGATGAAGAAAGTGCCTGTGAATTCCGTCAAAGAGGTGATAAACACGAACACGGTGCTTACTAGAAGCCCCGGCGCTGCCAAGGGAAGAAGGACCTTCCAAAAGGTGCGCCAACGGGTCGCCCCCACGCTGCGGGCGGCTTCTTCCAGCTCCTGGGGTATCGCTTTGAAAGCGGAGGTGGTAATCCATACCCCAAAGATCAAACACACGAGGATGTGAATGAGGATCACGCCCTGCACGGTCCCCGCCAGCCCCCATCGGGTAAAGGTGGGGAGGAGATTGACGAAGATCGGCTGTTGGGGAAAGGCCTTGGGCATGAGGAAAAGCAGGAGAATCAGGGCCTTCAACGGGACCCGGAACCGGGCCAACGCATATCCCGCTGGGATGGCCATCGTCATTACCAGGGCGGTTGAGACCAGCGCCACCAGCATGCTGGTTCCGAACGCGCCCCAGATGCTGACGGCCGCGATGGCCCAGTCTCGTTGCAACCCCAAGGCCTGTTTCCAGTAAGCGAGACCGATCTCCTGCGGGAGGACATGGGGCCAATACCATCGGATGGCGATGGACCAGATAANCAAGCTAGAGATGGGACCGAAGATCACGAAGAACACGAGACACAACAGCAACCCTTCCAACAACGCCCGCCGCCATTTAGTACCCATAGACCTCCTCCCGCACCGTGCGTCGCAGATAGTAGATCGCCATCGCCCCCACGATGAGGTACAGGAAGACCCCGAGGGCGCTCGCCACACGGTAGTCCCCGAAATACGTGACCCTATGGGCGATGTCTACGGTCACCGTGGTAGGATTGCCGGCCACGATCATGTAAGGAAGCGTGAAGGTGCTCACAATGGTGCAGAACGTGAGGACCACGGCGATGGCGATGGTGGGTTTTATCATCGGAAGGAGTATNCGCAGGATCACGTGGCGGGTCCTCGCCCCNACGCTCCGGGCGGCCTCGATGTAGGTGTCGTCGATTACTTGCAAGCCGCTCAGGACGATGAACGTGATGAACGGCGTCTCTTTCCAGAGGAAGCCGAAAGTGAGNCCCCTGATGTTAAATAGCTGTAACGGGGTATCGATGTCCACAAGGCCCATGTTTGCCAAAAGGACATTGAGGAGCCCGTGGGGCGCCAAGAAGCTGCGCATCATCTGAGCCACCACCACGTACGGAAGGAAGATGCCCAAACGGCTCATGGAATTGACGAGCCGCGCTACTCGGGAGTCGCTCAAACGTATATAAGCCGCGAGGGCGAGGCTCAGTCCGGTGGAGATAAGGGTCCCCAATACCGCAACCTGGATGGAAAAGAGGATATCGCGTCCATACAGGGATACCGCTTTATGGTAGTTCACCAACGAAAGGCTTCCGGCTTCGTCCGTGAAACTGCGGATGATAGATAGGGCAAAGGGGTAAACATACATCACGAGGATAAAGGCAACCGCCGGCAATAAAAGAAACAAGGGGAGGAACCCCCCGGTTCCTCCCCTCAGTCCCTTCACCTCAGCCGCCGATGACCCACTTCTCATAGGACTCCAATACTGCCTTGAAGTACGGGGAAAGCGGGAACGCTAGGCCCTTCTCCTGGAGCTCCTCCGGGGTGATGTCGCGGTACAACCTATCATAAGCCTCGGGACTGACGTAATCCTTGACGTATGTGCCGTCGATGCCAGGATACCAGTTGTACATCTCAACGATGACCTTGCCTTGGATCTCAGGGCTGGTCACGAACTCCACGAATTTCTTCGCCCACTCCACGTTCCTCGCCTTGGCGGGAATGACGAAATACATGGGCTGGCCGGGCATCCCGGGGGCAGGGAGCACAAGGCGCATGTTGGGGTCCATCTTTCCGGTGAGCATGAAGGTGTAGAACATGTCCACCCATACCGGCCCCATCCAGATCTCGCCCCGGTTCAGGGCGTCCAGGGTCCCCACGTTGCCGGCGGTGATGGTGACGTACTTGTTGAATTCCTTCAATTCCTTGAATACGGGCTCCCAGCTGGCGACCTCTTCCTCCTCGAAGGGCCCGGTGATGGCGTATTTCTCGTACTTTCCAGTCTTCCAATAGACCCAGGCGTTTACAAAGGAAACGCCGGACATCCCGCCCTTGATCCCGTTGTACCCGAACTTGCCCGGGTGGGCCTTGACCCATTCCACCAGTTCCTCGAAGCTCCGCGGCGGTTCAGGCACGTACTTCGGGTTGTAAGCGATGGCGGTCTGGCTGTGGAACATGGGCATTACAAACCCTTCCACCGGGACCCCCAGTGCGTACTTGGCGTGAGGCGAGGTCACGTACTTCCAGGTTTCGAGATCTTTGGCGTACGGAAGTAAGAGTTCGCTAAGGTCTCCGTATTCGTCCTTCACCCAGCTGAGGAAGATCTGATGTACCATGGCCACGTCCACGTCCCACGTCTCCTTGCCAGCGGCCTTCTCTGCACGGAGCTTCTCGAAGATCAACCGAGAGCCGGCGTCGCCGGGACCAGTGTGGATAGTACGGAGGTCTACTCAGGGTAGCGTTCGGAGAACATCGGGCCGATGACGTTTTGGGCCAACGCCAACATGTTGATATCGCCAGCGGTCATATAAAGAAGCGTGACCCTTGCGTGAAGAACAGCGCCGAGGAGAAGAATAGCCATACCCAAAACCACCAGTTTGCGCCACATACCTCCCTCCTTTTTCACTTATTGGACTTTTGAGAAAAAGGGTTTTTTTCTTTTGTCTGTCTCACCTCCTCCCTTTCCAAACGTTTACAAAATCATTATGCCCAGCGAACGGGATCCTGACAAGGGTAGCGAAAACGTCAGGGCCCATAATATCATGATTCAAACCGAACCGTGGGGTGAGAGTGCGGGATGGAAACGGAAATGCAAAAGACAGTGGTGCCAAAGCCCTTCTCAGCAGGGCTCTTCCTTACGTACCGGTGTAGCGGGGCGTGTCGCCACTGCCTCTATGCGTGCTCTCCGCGTTGGCCGGCGGACTGGATCTCCCGCGAAGACGCGGAACGGGTCCTCCAAAGCCTCGCTTCCTCCATGCGGGGCCGCTACCCGCCCAATGCCCCAGTGGGGGTGAACTCAGGCCTTCACTTCACCGGCGGGGAACCCTTCCTCAACTTCGAGCTTCTCCTCGGTCTCGTGGGAATCGCCGCCGAGCTTCGGATCCCCGGGATATTCGTGGAAACGAACGCTTCCTGGTGCGTGAACGACCGCCTTACCCGGGATCGACTCCGGGCACTCAAGTCCGCCGGCCTCCGGGGGGTCCTCATAAGCGTCAACCCCTTCCTCCTCGAGCACGTCCCCTTCGAACGCACCCGCCGGGCGGTGAGGATAGCCCTGGACGTCTTCGGGTCCCGGAACGTCATCGTCTACCAAGGGATCTTCTACGAGGAGTTCGTCAGGCTAGGGATAAAGGGAACCCTCCCTCTGGAAGAATACCTGAAGCGGGGCGTTGGCCTCGCCTATGCCGAACTTCTCCTGAGCGGTCGGGCGGTATATAAACTCGCGTATCTTTTCCCGAGATATCCGGCGCGGCGCTTTTTCGGCCTTTCCTGTCGCCAGGAACTCATCCGCGACTGGCATGTGCACGTGGACAACTACTGCAACTTCATCCCCGGCTTTTGTGCCGGACTTTCCCTGGGGGATGCACGCCACCTGGATGAGGTTTGCAAAGGGATAAGTCTCGATGGATATCCGATACTTAAAGCTCTGCTTTTGGATCTGGAGGAGCTTTACCAGCTAGGGGTGGAATATGGATATCGGGAGCGGGCAGACGGGTACGTGTCCAAATGCCATCTATGCATCGACATCCGCCGGCATCTTGCCCGCCACGGCGAGTTTCGAGAACTGGCTCCCCCTTCTTTCTATGAGCACTTGGAGGATTAGGGGCGTGCCCCCGATGGCTCAATGGAAAAGGAGCTTCGTGGGGTAGAATCTCTGATGGAGATGGAAATTCGTCCGATTTGGTTCGATTCTTTGGGAGCGAAATCGATGTGTGTGCTGGTGGAGACTCCGGACATCCGGCTCCTCATCGACCCGGGAGCTGCCATCATGCAGCCCCGCTACCCCGCGCCCACTGAGATCAAGCTCTACTACCTAGAGCTTGCCACCGCAGCCCTGGTCGCGGCTGCGGCTCGGGCCACCCATATCGCCATCACTCACTATCACTACGACCATCACCGCCCCGATGTCCCGGAACTCTTCAGGGAAAAGACGCTCTGGATCAAAGACCCCAATCGTTGGATCAACCGCTCCCAGTGGGAAAGGTCCAGGTATTTCCTCTCGGTCCTCGCTTCGGAACGGGGAATCGAGGTGGAGGAAGTCTCCCCTGAAAAAGAAGAGTACCCCGATCCCTTGGAGGAGCTCCCCCGCGCCCGGAAGGAGGGGGCCTCTGAAGAGCTCAGGCGTAAGTGGAGGAAACGCTTCCTGGGGCTTGTGCGAATGTGGGAGCGGGGCCCGTGGGTATCACCGGAGCCTTTCGGGGCCCAGGTTGTCTATGCCGATGGGAAGGTTTTTGAGATCGGGGAAAACCACGGTGCGGTTCACGGAACCGCTGTTCCACGGAGTGGAGTACGCGAGCCCAGGCTGGGTCTTGGCGATAATCGTGGAGCACGGAGGAAAAAAGTTCCTGTATTCCTCTGATCTTCAAGGTCCGATCATCGAGGACTATGCCGACTGGATTGCCGCCGAAGCCCCCGACGTTTTGGTTTTGGACGGGCCCGCCACGTACCTTCGCGGCCCGCTTCAGGCGGCTGCGACCTTGGAGCGGGCGATCCGGAACTGTGTTGGGGCTGTACGCGGGGCGGGGGCCAGGATCACAATCCTCGACCACCACCTAACGCGGGAGCCCAGATTCCGGGAAGCTTGCCGGGAGGCTTTTTCCTCAGGAGCCATCACCGGAGCCGAAGCCCTAGGGCTTCCCCCGCTCACCGATCGCCTTTCCGCCTGGAAAGCGAATGGCGAGCTTGGGGAGATAGTAGAGCGGGCTCGTGCAGGGGAGCTGGATCCAGACCTTCCCTCCCGGGGTCTCTCCGTGAATCTCCTGGAGCTATAGCTCGGAGGAGGGCCTGATGGTGATAGGGGTCGAAGCTCGAAAGTATCAGATAGAAGGGGTTATTTTCGATAAAGACGGGACTCTGATCGATTTCTCCCATTGGGGGCCCCTGATGGTGGAGCGGGCTGGGGCCTTGAGAAAACGCTTCGGCCTCGATGGGGGTGCCGCGCGAGAGCTTTCTTTGATCCTGGGCGTGGATCCGGCCACCGGCCGTACCACTCCCGCCATCCATCGCCCCCGGGAAGAGACCGAGCGCTTGAGTGCCTCTTTCCTCTCTACTGTCCTGGGTATCCCCGAAGGTGAGGCGCTTCATGCGGTACGAGAGACCTTCGCGGAGGTGGACAAGGGGTTCCCCTGGGAAAAACACCTTCGCCCTACTCCGGGCGCGCGGGAGCTCCTCTCCCGGTTAAAGGACGCCGGGGGGATCGTCGCGGTGGTGACCCACGACTCCACGGCACCTGCCCGGAGGCATCTCCTCTACGCCGGGCTCTTGGAATACGTGGACCTCGTGGTGGGGGCGGACCGTTTCGCGGCACGAAAGCCGGATCCCGAGGGGATCCTTTACGCCTGTAAGATCCTGGCCCTTCCGCCCTCCGGGATGGCGGTGGTGGGAGACTCTAGGGAGGACGTGGAGGCCGGCAAAGCCGCCGGCTGTTCCCCGGTCATAGGCGTTTTGACGGGGAAGGGCCGGGGCGAGGACCTTCAAGGCGCGGATCATGTAATCGACGATCTCCGAGAAATCCGAGTCCTGGCCCCTTGATCCCGGGCGACCGTCGCGGGTGCCCTTTTCGAAACCTTCCGTTTGGGCTAAAGTGGTTTTACGGGACTATGTCGAGGACAACGCTAATCGTGATGGTTTTTCTGCTCCTTGGGGCAGGGATCGCCATCGGGGCCGAGACGGTCGTCCTCGTGCGCGTAGACGGGGAGATAAATCGGGGCACGGTGCTCCTGCTTCAGGGGGCGATCGAGCGGGCGGAGGAGATGGGGGCTGCGGCCTTGGTCGTTTCCCTTTCCACCCCCGGGGGTTACCTGGACGCGGCGCTGCGGTGTCGGGACCTCCTCTTGGACACCTCGGTACGGACGGTAGCTTTCGTGAACCGGAATGCCCTTTCCGCCGGAGCCCTCATCGCTATCTCGTGTGAGCGTATCTACTTCGCCCCCGGTGGGGCCATGGGCGCGGCCACTCCCGTCTACTTCTCCGAAGGCCGGATGGAGGCGGCCCCGGAGAAGGTGGTCTCGGCGGTGCGGGAGATCTTCCGCGCCACCGCCGAGACCCGCGGCCGGAACCCGGATGTCGCCGCCGCCATGGTGGATCCCGACATCGGAGTCCCCGACCTCGTGGAGGAAGGGAAGCTCCTCACCCTCACTCCTTCTAGTGCCGCGGCGTGGGGATATTCCGATGGGATCGCGGAGAACCTCGCAGAGGTGCTCGCCGCCGAGGGCCTCGCCGATGTCGCGGTAGAGGAGTTCGCCCCCGGGTTCTGGGAGCGGGTCATCGCCCTCCTCACCTCCCCCACCGCCTCGGGGATCCTCATCGCCCTGGGGATCCTGGGCCTTCTGGTGGAGCTTTCCATCCCGGGCTTCGGGGTGCCGGGGATCGTGGGGCTCGGGGCCCTTTCGCTTTTCTTCTGGAGCCACTTTTCCGTTGGGCTTGCGGGCTGGGAGTCCTTGGGGTTTTTCATCGCGGGGTTGATCCTNGTGCTCCTCGAGATCTTTGTCTTCACCGCCGTGGACTTCGGGGCGGTGGGGATCGTGGGCCTCGGTCTCATCGGGGCCGGGTTCTACACCGCCATGGTGGGCCCCNTCACCGATCCGGCCCAGGTGAGCCGGGCCATCACCGCGGTCTCCGTGGGGTTGGCAGCGGCCCTTATGGGCATAGTTCTCATCATCACTTTCCTCCCCAAGACCAGGCTCCGCTTCGGAGGGGTGCTCTTGAAAAGCGCCATCGACTCCAGAGCCCTGAGAAAGGAGCCGCGGCAGGAGTGGGTGGGCAAGCGCGGTGTGGCGGTGACGGATCTCCGTCCGGTGGGGAAGGGAGAATTTTCCGGGAGGATCGTCGATGTGGTGAGCGAAGAAGGGTATATCCCCAAGGGCACGGAGATCGTGATCACCCGGGCCGAGGGGATCCGGTTCGTGGTGCGGAGGAAGGGAGGTGATACGGGATGATCGGGACGATCGTTATCGCGGTTGTCGTCCTCCTTGCGGTTTGGGTGTTCTTCTATTTCGTCCCCGTGGGACTCTGGATATCGGCCATCGCCGCCGGAGTACCGGTGGGCCCGATGACCTTCATCGGGATGCGCCTGAGGAAGGTGAACCCTCACCGGGTGGTGGGACCGATGATCGCGGCGTGGAAGGCGGGGCTGAAGCTCGCGGTTTCGGATCTCGAGGCCCATTACCTCGCGGGGGGAAATGTGGAGCGGGTGGTGCGGGCCCTGATCTCCGCGGATAAAGCGGGGATTCCCCTGGACTTCAAGCGGGCGGCGGCCATCGACCTCGCCGGCCGGGACGTGTACGACGCGGTGGCCATGTCCGTCAACCCGCGGGTGATCGAGACCCCCAAGATCGGCGCCGTGGCTAAGGACGGGATCCAGCTCTTCGCCGTGGCGCGGGTCACGGTGCGGGCGAACCTGGAGCGGCTGGTGGGCGGCGCCACGGAGGAGACGGTGATCGCCCGGGTGGGCGAGGGGATCGTGTCGGCCATCGGTTCCGCCGACTCCCACAAGGAGGTGCTGGAGAACCCCGATGCCATCTCGAAACGTGTCCTGGAGAAGGGATTGGACGCGGGAACGGCCTTCGAGATACTCTCTATCGACATCGCCGACGTAGATGTAGGGAAAAACATTGGGGCCCAGCTCCAGGCGGACCAGGCGGAGGCCGACCTCAAGGTAGCCCGGGCCAAGGCGGAGGAGCGCCGCGCCATGGCCATCGCCCGGGAGCAGGAGATGAAGGCCCTGGTATGGGAGCGGAGGGCGGCGGTGATCGAGGCCGAAGCCGAGATCCCCAAAGCCATCGCTGAGGCGTTCAGGAAGGGGCAACTCGGGATCATGGATTACTACCGGCTCAAGAACATCCAGGCCGACACCAGGATGCGGGAGTCCATCGCCGGGGAAGAGACCCCACCTAAGGGCAAGGCCCCGGGAGATGAGGCCCTAGCCTGATGGCGATGCCAAAGGAGAAGATCTCCGAAGAGCTTGTGCGGCTGCTGAAAGAAAAACCCCAGGTGGCGGTGATCCTCGCCGAGATCTTGGGGCCGCCGCTTGTGCTGCGGGAGGAGCCCCCGCCCCCTGATCTGGAGGAAGCTCAATCGAGATAGCCGAGATCCCGGAGCCGCCGCTCCACCTCCCGCTCTTCCTCGGGGGTGTAGGCGGGGAGGAGGCCTTTTTCGCGCAGGTCCTCCCGCAACACCGCTTCCACGTATTCTTCCACCGAGGAGACCCCGAGGGCCTCGAGGTTATCCTGAATAGCGGCCCAGAGCTCCGGGGCTATCCTCACCGCTTTTCTTTTCCCGATCATCCGTCCCTCCGCCGCGATTTTACCCGGGGGAGAAGCGAAGGCACTATTGGGCAAGTGTCGTTTTTTTCAAAAAGATCTTTTCACGATCAGAACCACGGATGCAAGCAACTGTGTGCAAATCATCCACGTGCTGAAGAATTTTTATTCAGCAACTGAATGGCTTTCTAAGTGTGATGGCTTCGGGACTTGTTCGTCCTCCCGTGGTAGGTCCTGGCGGGCCTTGAGGTACACATCAGCCGAGGAGCTCCCCGAGGGTGGAGAGCCAATCTCGAAGGAGCCTTGTTATCAGGAAATTTTTCCGCACCCATTCCCGGCCATGCTCCCCAAACTCCCGCCGCAAGTTTCGGTCTCCCAGGAGCGCGAGCACTTTCTCCGCCGCGCTCGCATAGTCCCGGGGCTTCACCAGGAAGCCGTTCTCCCCGTCACGGATCTGCAGGGGGATCCCGCCCACCGCCGAGGCCACCACTGGGGTCCCCTTCCACAGGGCCTCGGAGACGGTGAGGCCGAATCCCTCCCGGACGGATAGCTGCAACACCACCGCGGCCGCCCGCTGGAGGGCGTTCACCAACAACTCGTCGGTCTCGGTCACAAGATGCACGTCCGGAAGTTTCGCCGCGGCCTCTCTCACCCGAGTAAAGATCTCCGGGCCCTCGGGATCGTCCCCGGCCATGTTTCCCAACATCACCAACCTGCAATCGGCATCACGTCGTACCTTTTGGAAGACTTCCAAGACCCCGAGGGGGTCCTTCCACTTGTCGAACCGGGAGACCTGGACGATGAGGGGCTTGTCGAGGGGTATCTCGTACTGGGCGAGTTTCTCCTCCACCTCCCCGGGGCTCATCTCCCGGTTTATGGGGGACACGGGGTCGATGGCCGGGGGGATGATGGAGACGCGTTGGGGGAGCCCATCCCGGAGGAACCCCTCCGCCGATACCACCGCCGCGTCGTACCGGAGGATGTAGGGCATAAGGAGCTCCCACGCTTTCTCGCTCGGGGAGGAAATATCTATGTGGCACCGCCAGATCCACAGCTCCCGCTTGGGGCGAAAGGATACAGAGGGTAGGGGCTGGGGGTCATGGATCACCACCACGTCGTGGTCGATGGGGGCATAGCGGGCGAAGAACTCGTTGATCTGGAGGTAGGTCGAGAGTTCGTCCTCTTCCGGGAAGATCTCTTCCCCCTGGAGCGCGTTGTGGAGCTTTTTGGTGCAAGAAAAGAAGGTCGGCTCGCCGAAAAGGAGGACCCAGTGGGCCTCGAGCCCGAGGTCGTCCATGAGGGGAACGAGGCTCCGCAGCATCCCCGCTACCCCTCCGCCGTGGTAGGTGGAGTTCACGTGCAAAATCCGGAGCCCCTGCAGGTTTCGGGCCAGCGCCACGAGCTCGGCGATCGCCTTTTTGCCCACGTACGGTAGGTATCTCTCGATCATTCAAGCCTCCTCGCTGTGTCCAGCGGTTATTTGACCGCCCCGCCGATCAGGCCGCGTACGAAGTATCGCTGTAGGAAAACGAAGACCAGCAACGGTACCGACATCGCGATTAATGTCCCGGCACTTAAAAGGCCCCAATCCACGTGGTATTGTCCCCTAAGGAGCGGGATCTGTTGGGTGATGACCATCTTGTTCGGGTCGAAGATGAGGATCAACGCCATGAAGAAATCGTTCCACACCCAGGTGAACTGGAGCACCATCACCGAGGCNAGCGCCGGGAGCATCAGGGGAAAGATCACGTAGATAAAGGTCTTCAGCCTCCCCGCCCCGTCGATCCGCGCCGCCTCCTCCAGCTCCACCGGTAGGGTCTCGATGTAGCCCCGCAGGAAAAACACCATCCACGGGAGACCCCAGGCGCTGTGGGCGAGGATAAGTCCCGTGAGGCTGTTCAAGAGCCCCAACGCGTGCATCTCGCGGAAGAGGGGCCAGGCGATCATCTGCTGGGGAAGCGCCAAAAGGAGTCCGATAAGCATGAGAAGNGGGCCTCTTCCCCGAAACCGCAGCCTCCCGAGGCCATACGCCATCAACGAGGCCACGAAGGTGGGAAGGAGGGTGGCCCCGATGGCGACCTGTACCGAGTTNCGCAGGCCTATGCTGAGCGAAGCCGTGGGGTGGGTCCAGGCGCCCACCAGGTTCTTGAAGGAGAAATGGAACGGGGGCCGCCACCAACCGTAAAGCACCTCCTGGGAGGGCCGTAGGGCCGACATCACGATCCCGATGAAGGGAATGACCCAAACCAGCGCTACCACGATGGCGATGAGCTTGGCCCACGGGTTTTTTATGTGCACCGTTACCTCCCGAGCCGCCTTCTGGCGAACCAGTAACCCACGGGAAGGCTGAAGAGAGTGATGAGGGTGGCGATGGCCGATGCCCGATAGGGATCGAGCTCCCGGAAGGCGGAGAAATACATCTCCAACGCGAGGACGTTCGACGCCCCGCCCGGGCCGCCCATGGTGGCCACGTACACGATGTCGAAGATCTTGAGCTCCCACAGGAACGTCATGGCCGCCACCACCAGCGTCACCGGTCTGAGGAGAGGAAGGGTGATGTGGCGGAACTGGGCCCACTCGGAGGCCCCGTCGATCTGGGCCGCCTCGTACAGCTCCCGGTCGATGGTGGAGAGGCCGGCCGAGTGGAGTACCATGGAAAAGCCGGTCCAAAGCCACACCGAGCCGATGACCAACGCAAGAAGCGCCGTCTCTGGATACGCCGTCCACCCCGCAGACCAGGGCGCCCCGGCCCCCAGGGCCCCGAGCACCTGGGGTACCAGGCCGGCGTGCTTCTCGAACAAGAACCGGATGATAACGCCCCCCACGATCAGGGGGGTCACGATCCCAAGGTAAATCGCGCCCCGGGCAAGCCCCACCCACCAACTTTTGACCTTGGAAAAGACTACGGCCAAAACAAGCCCCAGCCCCACGGTGAGGGGGAGGTGGATAACGGTCCACACCAAGTTATGGAGCAAGGCGCCCCACGGGGGCTCCCGCGAGAGAAACCTCCCGAAATCCACGATCTCTCGGTCCCGGAATAGGTCGATGAAGTTAGATACCCCGGCGAACCCCTCTTTATCGAAGAGGCTCAGCCAGAGCGTCCTCACCGAGGGATAGATCACGAAGAGGGCGATGAGAAGAAGGCCCAAAGAGAGGAAGCCCAGCGCCGCTGGGCCCTCCCCCTTCCGGGCCCGGGCAAAAAGGAGGGGAAGCCCCCGGCGGGGCCTCCCCTCCCGCGTTCCCTTGGCCTCAGCCCTTGGGGTACTTCTCATCCAGGACGCGGAGGACGTCGTCCAGGGCGTCGGGCTTCACCCACAGGAGCTTCAACTGGTCCCAGAAGGCCGCCTGCCACTCACCGCCGATGGTGTCGTCCATGTCGGGGACGATGACGAAGCCCTGCAAGGCCTGGATGAGGGCCCGCTCGGCCGGCGGATAAGCCTCCGGGGAGATATCGGTGCGGATGGCGAGCTTTCCGCCGCCCGCGGCGCGGATCTCCTGGCCCTCCTTGCTCATGAGGAATTCAACCAGCTTCGCAGCGTCCGCGACGTTCTTCGTGTACTTTGGCACGAAGATGTAGTCGGTCCCGCCGGTCACCGCCTTGGCCCCGGGCAGGGCGAACACGCCCAGGTCGGCCGGATCCTCTACCATGCCGGTGAGCCAGTTGCCCATGAAGTAGATCCCGTACTTTCCTTGCCACCAGAGGTCCTTGGCGCTGGTCCACTCGATGGGCTCGGAAGCGTATTGGAGATAGGGGATGATGTGATCCGCGAACACAGCCCGCACCGCAGGGGAAGTCCACTTGATGGTGCCCTCGGTGAGACCCAGGAACATGTTCACGCCGCCATAAGCGAGGATGAAGTGCTCCACAGTATCCGAAAGGGGCCAGCCCACCTCATCTCCGGAGGCGGCGGCCTTCTCAATCCCGGGCACCGCCTCGATCCGGGCAAGGAGCGCCAGGAAATCCTCCCAGGACGAAGGTGCCCTGAGGTCATGGGCGTCGAAGAAGGACTTCCGGTACCAGAAACCGGGCTTCACCCATACGGCGTAGGGAATGCCCACGGTGCGGCCTTCCACCACGATGGGGGTGAGGAAGCCGAAGGGGACATCTGCCACCTGCGGGCCTAGGTCCACCATGTGATCGGCGAACTTCTTCACCCACCAACCCCAAGCGGTGAAGATCACGTCCCCCGGGGCCATCCCCGCGGAGAACTGGGCCGGCAGGACCTTCCCCAGGTCCTCCGACCGCATGACCCGGTACTCCACCTCGATCCCAGTCTTATCGGTGAATGCGGCGAGCACGGCCTCGAAGGGTTTGGCCTCATCCCCGGACCAAGGCCCGATCACTACCAGCTTTGCCGCCCATGCCCCTAGAGACAGGGCCCCCATTACCGCCAATACACCCAACACACGCCACCAGCTGCGCATCTCTTATCCCTCCTTTTTTCTGAGAGGTTGACTTCCGGCGAAAGTAAGGCTTTCCCCGGCTCTCACCTCCTCGATAAGCGCTTCCGGATAGGTGAACAGCTCCTGGATTACCGCCATGGCGGCCCCCAACGCACCGGGAGCCTCCACCACCCGCGCACGCCTCACCTCCACCGGTCCTATTGGCTCCTCTCGCAGTACCGCGGAGATCTCCTCCTGCACACAATGGATCACGGGTCCGGATAACTCCCCCAGCTCTTCGGCATTGATGACCACCACTTCCGGATCGAGGAGGGCGATGGCTTGAACGATATGGGGAGACAGTTTTTCCACGATGGTTCTGGCCGCTTCTTCCACGTTCTTGCCGCGGATCCCTTCTGGTCCTACGAAGGCTCCATGGAGGGTGCCCCCGTTCCCGTGGGCACCGTGGTAGATCTCTCCTCGGACAAGCAGGCAAGCCCCCATCCGCACGTCCCCCCGTACCCCGGAGCGGAAGGCGAGGTAGAGGACTATCTTCTCGTCCAAGCCGGCCCGCTTGGATTCGGCCAGGGCCATGAGGTGGACGTCGTGGCCTATTTTGACGGGTATTCCCAGCTCCTGGGTGAGAATCTCTTTGGCCGGGACCCTGATCCAGGTGGGGAGGTTTTCTCCCTTCACGGTGACCGTTTCTCTTTCGAAGAAGGCGGGCATCCCGACTCCCACGCCGATGGTCTTTTCCCGGGGGATCCCTAGTTCCGCGAGCCAATCGAGAAGCAGTTGGGAGATACGCCGGAGGGTTTCACGGGGAGACGAGAGATCTCCGGAGAGGTGGATTTCCCTTTCATGGAGGACTTCCCCCAACAGATCTGCGACCACAAGGTAGAGCCCGGGAAGCTCGAGATCCACGCCCAGGGCGAGGCGTGCCTGGGGGTTCAAGCGGAAGAGGGTAGCGGGTCGGCCCCCGCGTTCCTTGGCCTTGCCCCAGGGGATGAGGAGATCATACCGGGAGAGTTCCTTTAAGAGTTTATCCAAGGTGGGGCGGGAGATGTGGAGGAGGTTTTCCATGGATCTGCGGGTCAGGGGACCGTTGCGCCAAAGGATTCTGAGGAGCTCGGCGGACTTCTCTCTCCGACCCATCGCAAAAACTTTAGCAAAAGTTTTTTAAAAAGTCAAGCCTTAATCCCGGCCTCGAGGCTTCAGTAGGCTGCTGCTTATCGGAGGCGGTACCCCCCTAGGGGTACCGCAAACGGTACCACAGGATGGCCAGGTACTCCCTGAGGGCGTGGGCGGAGTGCCAGAGGTTGAGCGCCCGGGGGATGAAGTCATAAGAGGAGTATCCCCTGAGCGCCCGCTGGCCACACGGAGCCGGGATCGGGGATGTCCCGACCTTCTCGAATACCTCCATGGCCCGGGGCATGTGGAAGGCGGAGGTGACGAGCACGAAGGGCCGCGTACCCAGGAGTTCCTTTGCAGCCAGGGCGTTTCATAGGTGTTGCGGGAGTTCGATTCCCACCGGATCGCTTCCCGCGGGACCCCCAGTGCCTCCGCTGCCTGCGCCATGAGGGGGGATTCCGCGGGACGACCAGGGATCCCCGCCCCGCCCACGAAGATCAGGGGGACCCCCTCCCCCAGCATCCGCCACACCCGGACGCCCTCCACCAACCGCTCCAGGGAGGACTCGGAGAGGTCGCTCGTCACCGGCCGCCCGGGGCTCGCGGCCTCCCCTCCCGTGAGCACCACCACCGCCGCCACCTCCGCAGATGGGGGTACCAATAGGGCCGGGTAAGCGTCCTCCAGGGGGCGCAAGAGGAGATCCGAGCCCGGGGTGATCCCCAGGAAGTAAAGGACCCCGGTGAGGAGAAAAAGGAGCCCTCCAAGGAGCTTCTTTCTGACCCATAGGGCCCAAAGAGAAGAGAGAAAAAGCAAGCAAACCGCCAGGGCTAGCGGATCGGAGAGCCAGTCAAAGAACTCAGCCACCTACCCCTCCCTGGACTGCCTCCACCTTCCCCGGAGAGGTTACCCGCAGGAATATCCACAGGAATTGGGCTCCCGCGGCCACGATGGCCAGGGCATACCCCACCCCCACCGCGTCCGCCAAGAACCCCACCAATGGGGCCAATCCCGCGAGCGCAATGGTCTTGAGCTGCGACTCCACCGAGAGCCCCGAGGCCATCATGCGCTGGGGGATCACGTCGGCGAGATACCCCACCATCATGGGCCGCCTCAGGTTCTGCAGAAGGTACAGGCCCACGAAGCAGGCGATGGCGAGGCCATAGATCCGGAATTGTGCCCCCAGGCCCGCCAGAAGCAAGAGCCCCATCCCCAAAAGGTAAGTGGAGTTCACCGCCGCGGGAAGCGACCGCATCCGCTCCTGCAGGCGCCCTGCGTTCTGGGAAGCGAAAGAGGTCCCCAGGTGTAGGAAGAAATAAAGGATTCCCACGAGGAGGGCGGTGCGTTCGTCGGGGGAGAGGGAAAGGAGGAGGGGCAGGGCCAGGGCCTGGGACTTGAGGATCGGCTGGAGGTAGTCCTTGGTGGCCTTGAACACCCCGTCGAAGGCCGCCGAGTGCAAGAGCCCTTTCAGGGTGTGGGGATCCCTGAACATGGAGATGAAGCCCCGTCCGGTAAGACGGATGCGCTCAGCGAACTTTTCCCTCCAGGCCCCGGTCACCCGGACTATCTCCCCGTCCAGCTCTTTGGGGTAGGTGAGGAAGAGGAAGAGCCCGAGGATGTAGGGGATCACCGAGGCCAGGAACACGATCCGGTAGGAGCCGGAGTAGAAAACGAGTCCGGCGGCGACGAGGGCCGCCAGGGCCGAGCCCAGTTGCGACCCGGCCCTGGTGTGGCCGTAGTAATGGACCTTCAGGTGTTCTATCCCTTTCAGGCGGAGGTATTCGAGGATCATCGCCTTGTGGGTGCCGGAGCGGAAGGTCTCCCCGAAGGCGAAGAGCACCATGGCCAGGGCGTAGGTCCAAAACCCCGGGGCGGCGTAGAAGATGAGGAACGAGAGGATATAGCTCGAAAAGGAGGCCAGCATGGCCTTGCGTCTTCCGAAGGCGTCGGCCACCACCCCGGTGGGTACCTCCAGGAGGTTGGTGGCGATCTCGCGGATGGAAAAAAGCGCCCCGATCTCCAGGAACGAGAGCCCCATCTCCCGGAAAAAGAGGACGATAAAAGGATCGAAGAACCGGAGGTTCTTCAGGAACCCGTACAGCCGGAACTTGTGGTACATCCGGTCCTTGGGGATCCGCACCGCGGACATAGCATCTGTAATGATCCTCGAGACGTGATCAGCTTCAACGCCCCAACCTCAGACCAGAGATCGGGCCGCTTTGGGTTTTGCTGGAGTTTTCCGTGGTTGTCCAAGGTATTTCCCAAGACATGCGGGTTTGCGGCCTTACTTTCGGGGAATCTTCGGCAGGAAAGCTCCCCGGCCCCTCCCAAGACCACCTCTCCCCTGGCCGTCCAACTGCCTTGGGGCGCCTCCAGGTAGAGGGCGGTGGAGAGATCCCCGTCTCCTCAGTCCAACCTTCATAGCTCGCCCCGCGTGGAAATTTTGAATACGTGGAGCTTCGCAGGACGTATCCACTTTTCCCGCTTCGTGATACTCGCGGG
>Ga0180916_1110_pt1 | contig 20978 bp, 20 predicted proteins | sample Deesub1362A_J573_FD_124276 | JGI IMG/M metagenome (GOLD analysis project Ga0180916, IMG submission 124276) | Candidatus Acetothermia bacterium JdFR-52 | reverse complement strand
ATATCCCTGGACCTTCCTCCTCGGCAGAAGGCCTCCTAAGCCCGGTGCGGGAACCTCCAGGTTGTCGCCGCTTACCCACTGCTTTCGAACCCAGGGTTCAGCTTCCCTCTACAGCGACCACCGCCTCGTGGGATACGGTCTTTCCTCCTACTTCCGCGCTAACCGTGAAAGGATAAACTCCGGGGGGAAGGGCGCTGGTTTCGATCGTGATCCAGAAGTGTGCGGGCACGCCTTCCATAGGTTCTACCTTTGCCGCCGCTTCCTCCGGGAGCCCGGTGACCCGGAGCCTTAGGTCCTTCACATCTCTAGACAGAGCCGCCAACAACGTGACGTCGTTTCCTGGCTTAATAGCCAGGTAGTCGAACCAAAGGAACAAATGCAGAGGCGGTTCGAAAACGGTGCGCGATTCAGGAGAACCTAAGGTCGCAAAGGAAGCCGGAAGGATCCCTTTTCGTCGCGCATCGGCCGCGTTGGCTCGAGCGGCGATTTCCGGGCCACGGGTAGGGGCGAGTCCCGCNGATTCCGGGGTATTCTGCAAAATCACGCGGGCTAAAGTGGACAGGGCGCGCCACTGGGCCTTGAGGGCACGTTTTATGTAGTTGGCCCGAGTATCCCGGTTTTGAGTCGATACGGCCCGTTGAGCTTGGACCTCAGCCTTTTCCAGCTCCGCCCATGCCTGGGAAAGNGTCGTAGCGGGCACACCTTTCAGCTGCGCATATTTGAAAAAAGAAAAAACCGCCGCCGTGCCTTTCCCCAAAACTATGCTGGTGTAAGTTTTCTTCAACCTATNCACTTGGTACCTATCGAAATTCGCTGCCTTTTGCTCGTTCGCCAGCGCATTGATTTGTTTATTAGCCACGGTGTTACCATAGGAACCGGAGTATGGACCTCCGTCGTCTTCGGGTTTCGCCAANAGCTTCTCGAACCATTTGGTGACCGTCTCATAAAGCTCTTTAAGGAGTTTTTGGCCATCGACCTGCTTAGCTTGGGGGACCTCGCATTCTTCCCTGTCTTCCTCTTCGGTGATGGTCAAGTGGACCCGCAAGATGGCGCCGCTATCTTTGTCGNATAACGTTTTCATCTGTACGGTCTTGGGGGTGGTTTCGAAATATTCGGGCCAGATGCTTTCGCCGTCCTCGTCCTCGCTGGGATCTATTACCACCGTACCATATCCGTAATCGTCGTGGCCGTTCAATATCGGCAGCATGGCAGAGCCCATTAATCCGGTCGCCAGGTGGCTTGCTCCTACTGTGGGGTTGAGGAGGTACCATAACGCCGCGGCTCTCGCTCCGGCGAAGAGCATCGATTTGACGATCTCTCCCCCGCCGTTGTCTAGTTCGATAACCGTATAGGTCAGGAACAAGGCCCTCGGGGGGCTGCATTCGTAACCCACGACTTTCTTCAGCCCCAGATGCCAAATCCCCCCTGTTTCCTCCAAATCCAGGGTTTCCGATTTGCTCACCTCAACGAGCCCCAAGCCCGCAACCGTTATGTGGATAAACAGTTCCGATTTTCCGTTCGCACCATCGTCTGGGACATCAGTAAAGACCACCTGATCTACGAAAATGGTGTGTTTCAGTGGGGGGTTGCTGGGGGCATCCCAATCCGAATAGGCGCTCATCGAGGAAAACCCTCCCAGGAAAACCATTAGCACAACGAGTCCCGGCTTTCTCCCGCAACGCATTGAACGCACCTCCCCTGTGGTGAAAGTTCTGGTGCCGAAGGACACTCATCCCAAATATCACCCCCACAAACTTCTGTGAGAAGGGGAAAGCACGAAACCCTAAGATGCTTAACCCTCCACTTTTTCCCACTATACACGCGTGCCCAAGCGAAAACAATGAAGACGCTACAGAGAAGCTAGCGTATCTCTTGGCGGGAGAGGGAGACTTCCAGTTGGGTGAGGATCTCTTCCACTTGGGGCAGCGAGACTTCGGGTAACCTCCCGGTCCAGGCCGCCCGACGGATCTCCTGAGAGAAAGGAAAGGTAGCGATGAGGGGAAGGTCATTCGGGAGGGAGGAACGGATAAAATCTTCGTCCAGTTTGCCCTCCAGCTTGTTCCCCACCGCGTACACCCGCGTGAGGCCGATCTCCCGCGCGAGCGCCTGGATCCGCGCCGCCGTCTCCAAGGTCCGCACATCGGGCTCCACCACCACCAGGAGCGCGTCCACCCCCTGGGCGGTGGCCCGGCCCAGGTGCTCCACCCCCGCCTCCAAATCCACGATCACCGTTTCTCCCGGTCTGAGGACGAGATGCCGCAACAACGCCCGGAGGAAGGAGTTCGCAGGACAAGCACACCCGCTCCCCCCACCCCGGATCCCCCCCAGAACCAGGATCCGAATACCCCCATGTTCCACCGCGAAGCGGTCCGGGATGTCGTCCACCGTGGGGTTGAGTTTGATCAAACCTTCCTTCCCCGCCCGCTGGTAGATCAAGTCCTCTTCCTCCGCCAGGGGGCGGATGGGGGCGGTATAGCCCAAGGTAGGGGCCAGGGTGGGGTTGGGATCGGCGTCCACAGCCAGGACCCGGTAGCCCCGGGCCGCGGCGGTCCGGGCCAGGAGCGCCGCCAGGGTGGTCTTCCCCACCCCTCCCTTCCCGGCGATGGCCACCTTCAGTCCCCGGCGAGGGCGATCAGCTTCCGGCAAAGGAGCCTCCCCAAGATGGCCAACCCCTCGGTAGGAAGGTATCTACCCGAGTTGGCGTCGAAGAGGACCGAAGCCTTCGGGGGAAACTCCTCATCCCCTTCCCACCATACCACCGCCACCGGGATCAAGGGCAACGGGCGGAACTCGTAACCCAGGTCCCCCAGGGGTATCGGCCTTCCCCCGGCCCGTTCCGCAGCCCGCCGGAAACCGTCGGAGTCCAGGCGCCGGACGAGCTCGTCCCCGGTGTAGCCCTGGAAGGCGCGGAAATAGAAGGTCCCGTGAGGAAGCTCTCGGAACCCAATCCAGCGCCCCGAAGGGGGAGCGCCGTCGGCGTTGCGGAGGTAATCGAGGAGCATCGCCTCCTCTTCCTCGTGGGCCGGGTTCCCGTCGGGCCGGCGGAACGTGAGTCCATCGGGTTCCAAAGTGTAAACGGCCCCTAGGAACACAAGCTCGAGTCTCCCCCCCACCACGCGGCCGCCGCTTCGGCGGGCCAACTCCTCCACGGGGACCCCCCGCAGCTCCGCCCGGGCTTCCTCGATCTTGGGCTCAAGCGAGCGCCTCCATTCTTCCATAGGACCTCAGCACTTTATAATGCCCCGAAGCATCTTCAGCAAACGAAAGGGGTGGTCATGGCGGCCAAGATCATCTCGGGACGGGACCTTTCGGCGCAAGTGGTGGAGGAGTTACGGGAACGGGTGGCGCGGCTCAAGGAAAAGGGGATCACCCCGGGGCTAGCTATGGTCCGGGTGGGGGATGATCCCGCCTCCATCTCCTACATGAAGCAAAAGAGCAAGACCGCCGCGGCGGTGGGGGTTTACTCGGAAACCATCGTCTTCCCCGAGGACACCCCCGAAGAGACGTTGCTCGCGAAGATAGAGGAGCTTAATCGTGATCCCAAGTTTCACGGGATCCTGGTGCAGCTTCCCCTCCCCAAACATATCGACGAGCGCAAAGTGATCGAGGCCATCGATCCCATGAAGGATGCGGATTGTTTCCATCCAGTAAACGTGGGGAAGCTCCTCATCGGGGAGCCGTACCTCCTGCCCTGTACCCCCCACGGGGTATGGCAGATGCTCCTCCGATCGGGCTATTCCCCCGAGGGGAAGCACGTAGTAATCTGCGGCCGCAGCAACATCAATGGAAAGCCCCTCTTCGCCATCCTGATCCAGAAGAAGGCCGGGGCCAACGCCACCGTGACCGTGTGTCACTCCCGCACTCCAGATCTAGCGCGGTTCACCCGGCAGGCCGATATCCTGGTGGTGGCCATCGGACGGCCCAGGGTCATCACCGCGGACATGGTGCGGGAAGGGGCAGTGGTGATTGACGTGGGCGTGAACCGGGTTCCCGATCCCACGAAGAAGTCGGGCTTCCGGCTGGTGGGCGACACCGACTTCGAGGCGCTTTCCGAGAAGGTGGAGGCGATAACCCCGGTGCCCGGGGGCGTGGGACCGATGACGGTGGCGATGCTCATGTGGAACACCGTGACCGCAGCGGAGTTCCAGGCCGGGTTAGCATAAAATTGCTGTAACTTACGTGGCCAAAGGGGGCGGAAATGCGGAAGCTCGTGGCCTTCGGGGTGGCACTGTCGCTTGTGGGCCTTGTATGGGCGTTTCCGGTCACGGTGGTGGACGACCGGGGGATGGAGATAACCATCGCCCAGCGTCCGGAGAGGATCGTCGTCCTCCTTCCCCTCTACGCTGAAATCCTGATGGATCTCGGAGCTGGAGGGATGATCGTGGGTTTGGCTGACTCCCCGGATAACCCGCCGGAGCTTTCCGGCCTCCCTTCGGTCGGCCCCTCCTTCTCGCCCTCGCTGGAGGCCATCGTCGCCCTGGAACCAGACCTCGTCCTGGGGGCTTGGGGAGATATTAGGGACAAATTGGAAGAGCTGGGAATAACCGTGCTCACCGTGGGTGGCCCCGGGGGCTACATCCGCGGCATCGTGGATATCTTCGATGCCATCCGGACAGTGGGGGTCGCAGNGGGGCTAGGAGANCGTGCGGCGGCCCTGACGGGCACCATCGCTGAGGAAATCGTCCGGATAGAAGCCCGGGTATTAGGCCTTCCCAAGCTCAGGGTCGCCTTCATTTACATGTCCGCCCCCGACACCGCTCCCTGGGCCGCGGGCCGGGNTACCCCGGAAAACGAGCTCATCCTCAGGGCCGGTGGGGAGAACGCGTTCGCGGACCTCGTTGGCTTCCCCCAGGCGAGCCTGGAGGAACTCGTCACGCGCGACCCCGAAGTGATCCTCACCGATCCCTCCCAGGTAGGAAACATCCTCGAAAGCAGGCTCCTCCAAGGTATAAGCGCTGTCCGCGATGGAAGGGTCTACGGCATCAAGGCTTCCGCCGCGATCTCCACCCGGGTGGCGGAGGTTCTCCAGAAGCTGGCGGAACTCNTGCACCCCGAGGCCTTCCGGGAGGGGGGCGGGGAATAGCCCGTGTCCCTCAAGGTCTTCCTTGTCCTCGTCCTGGTCTCGGTGGGAAGCATCTTCGGGGCGATCCTTCTGGGGCCAGCGGAGATCGGCCCCAGGGACCTTTTCCGCGCCCTTTTTCACCCCGACGAAGTGTCCCGCGCCCAGCGGCTGATCCTCTGGGAGATGCGATTGCCCCGGGCCGCCCTCGCGTTCGCCGTGGGGGCGGCCCTTTCCCTCTCTGGAGGGGTGATGCAGGGGATCTTCCATAACCCCCTGGCGTCCCCCTATGTCCTCGGGGTGGCCGGGGGGGCCGCGGCCGGCGCGGCGGCGGTGATCGCATCGGGGATCGGGGAGACGATCCCCGTTCCTTTGGGGGCCTTCCTGGGGGCTTTGGGAGCGGTGGCCATGGTCTATCAGCTGGGAAAAAGGGGGCGCGCGGGGATGTCCCTGATCCTCGCCGGTGTTGCGGTGGGGTCGCTCCTTTCCGCGGTGACGAGCTTCATCCTGTTCGTTTCCGCGGGGGACAGGCGCCTCGCGGAGATCATCTTCTGGACCATGGGAAGCTTCGTGAGGGCCAACTGGTCCCGGGTATGGCTTTTGGGGGCCGCGGTGGGGCCCAGCCTTGTGCTCCTTTGGGGGTTGGGGCGCCGCATAAACGCCCTCGCGCTGGGGGATGAAGGAGCACGATATCTGGGAGTGGATCCCGTGCGGTTGCGTCGCCTCCTTTTGGGCGTCACCACCCTCCTTACCGGGGCCTCGGTCTCGGTGTCCGGGACGGTGGGGTTCGTGGGGCTCGTGGCCCCACACCTAGTGCGCCTCCTCCTGGGGCCTGATCACCGGGGGCTTCTGCCGGCCGCAGCCCTCTGCGGGGGGATCCTGCTTGTTTGGGCCGATGCCCTGGCACGCACGGTCCTGGCCCCGGCGGAGCTCCCGGTGGGGGTGATCACCGCGTTTATCGGGGTGCCCTTCTTCCTCTGGCTCCTTTGGCGGAGGTCGGGATGAGGATCCTCCTGGAGCGGGTCACCGCGGGCTACGGGGATCGGGTGGCGCTGAGGGAGGTGGAACTCGAGGTAAGAGAAGGGGAACTCCTTTCCGTGGTGGGCCCCAACGGGGCGGGGAAGACCACCCTTTTGCGGGTAATCGCCGGAATCCTGCGTCCTCAGCGGGGCNAGGTCTACGTGGACGGGCGCCCCGCATCCCGCCTTTCTCCCCGGGAGATCTCCAAGCGGATCGGGGCGGTAGCCCAGGATCCGGGGACGAACTTCGACTTCACCGTGGAGGAACTGGTGGAGCTCGGGCGCCTCCCTTACCTGAGCTTTCCCGACCGCCTGGGGCCAAGGGATCGGGAGGCGGTGGAGCGGGCCCTGAGACTCGTGGGGCTCTCAACGCTCAGGAAAAGACGCCTCTCGACCCTCTCCGGCGGCGAACGCAGAAAGGCTTTCATCGCTGCGGCCCTGGCCCGGGAACCGGANGTGTTGCTCCTCGACGAGCCCACCGCTCACCTCGATATCAAGGCNCAGGTCGAGCTGATCCAACTTTTCCGGGATTGGGCCGGAGAGGGGATCACGGTGATCGCCACTGCCCACGACCTCAACCTCGCCGCCACTTTCCCGCGTGTCCTCCTCCTCGCGAAAGGGGAGCTCCTCGCCGATGGGAATCCCCAGGCGGTGTTTACCCCGGAAAACGTCCGCCTTGCCTTCGACGTGGAGGCGGATATAGGGATCGACACCCGAACCGGGGAGGTGACCATCCGTTATCTCCTGCCCGGCAANGGGTACCAGCGGGGGCGTGACGGCGGAATGGATGGGGACCTTCGGCATGCTCTGGGCGAAAAGCCGGATATATTTGGAGCGGAGAGATGATCGGAACGTGGATCAACATGGGCACAGTGCTCGCGGGGGGAACCGTGGGCCTTTTGGTAGGAGAACGGCTTCCGGAAAGGGTGCGCAAAGCGGCCACCGGGGGGGTGGGGCTCGTCACCCTGGTCCTGGGGTTCCGAATGGCCTTGGAGTCCGAGGAGGTGCTCTCGCTTCTTCTCGCGGTGATCCTCGGGGGAATCGTGGGCTCGTGGCTCCGGCTGGAGGAGCGTCTGGAGCGGGGGAGCAAGCGGGTGGAGCGGTGGTTCCGGGGATACCCGCTGGCCGAGGGGTTCCTAACCGCGAGCCTCCTTTTCTGTGTCGGCCCCATGACCCTGCTTGGGGCCCTGCGGGACGGGATGTTCGGTGACTGGTCGGTCCTGGGGGCCAAGGCCATCCTCGACGGCATTTCCTCCGTGGCTTTGACGGCGGCGTTGGGGCCGGGGGTGCTCCTTTCCCTGGGAGTCCTTTTGGTGTATCAGGGAGGGATCACCCTGGTGGGAAGGCTTTTGGTCACCAACGTGGGGGCCCTTTCCCCTACTGCGCCGGANATGCTCGCCTTCTCTGCCGCGGGAGGGGCGGTGATTATTGCGCTGGGGTTTGAGATTTTGGGGTGGAAAAGGGTCTCGGCGGTGGAGCTTCTCCCTGCCTTGGCACTGGCGCCCCTTTTCAGCTGGCTCTTGGGCCTCCTCAACATCTGAGGGGGATGCGCGCCAGGGCCCTTCACACGGAGAGAAAGCTCCTCCTCAAGCTTTGGCCCCTGATCACGGTCCAGCTCCTCACCGGGGCCGGCTTTGCCCTCTCCCTTCCTTTCCTCTCCCTCTACCTCTACCAGGACCGTGGCGTCCCCATGGGGCTTGTGGGGACGATCATGTTGGGCTCGGCGGTGGTGAGCGCGGTGGCCCGGGTGGCGGGTGGGGAGCTCTCGGACCGGCTGGGGAGACGCCCGGTTCTCCTGGGAGCCCTCACTTTACGGGTGCTTTTGTTCCTCGGACTTTCTGCAGCCGTGCATTTCGATCTTTGGGTGATTTTCATCGCCTTTTTATATCTTGGGGTCCGGTTTTCCGGTGCTTTCGCGATGCCGGCGGCCACAGCCATGGTGGCGGATCTCTCCACGGAAGAAGAGCGGATGAGGGCCTATGGGATCCTGCGTGTGGGGGCCAACGTGGGGTGGGCCTTGGGCCCTTCGGTGGGCGGGTTCCTCAAGACCTTCCTGCCATACCAGGCCCTGTTCCTTTTGACCGCAACCGTATCGGCGCTGTGTCTAAGTGTGGCCCTTTTGTTCTTGCGCGAATCCCTGGGGAGAAAGCGCGCCGAACGTACGGGGTTTGCTGAAGTGTTCGCCTCGTTGCGGGATCCTGGGTTCCGGAGGTTTATCGGGCTTTCGCTCCTCGTCCTTTTGGTGATGGGGCAGCTCGTCTCCACCCTCTCGGTGTTCGTCGTCGACCGGTTGGGTCTCTCCACAGCCCACTTCGGGGGGATGTTGACGCTGAACGGGCTTTTGGTGGTAGCACTGCAGTATCCCCTTGCCCGGGCCCTGGAGCACCGATCCCGTCGGCGGGTTCTGGCTTTGGGGGCGTTCCTTTACGGGGCTGGCTACCTTTCCATGGGTTGGTTACACACCTTCGCGGCCCTTCTGGGAGCAGTGGGCGTTGCCACGCTGGGGGAAATAGTGTTCATGCCCGCGGCCTTGGCGGTGGTGGCGCATCTTGCCTCCCCGGCGGAGCGCGGCCGCTACATGGGCCTTTGGGGGTTGGCAGAGTCCTTCGGCTGGTCGGCCGGCCCTCTCATCGGAGGGGTGCTTTTGGACCTCTTCCCCCATGATCCCCGGCCCCTGTGGGGAATCATCGCCTCCATGTCCTTCGCGGCCTGCGTGGGTTTCCTACGGAGCGGATCAGGGAAGGAGGGAGCGCCCCAGCTCCCTTCCTGAAGCGGTGATGCGCAGACACCCCGGTTGGATTGCCTCCGGGACTTCTCCCTGGGGGACGGAGAGGACCAGCTTTTCCGGCGTGGCCCGAGATACCCTTCCCAAGCCCACGAACTTCCCCCCGCGGAAGCAGCCGATGAGCCTATCGTCCAGATAGGTCTTCGGGATCAGATAAAGCTCCTCTAGACCCCAAAACGCCTTCACCGCGCCGGCGGAAAGCGGCCGGCCGTCCACCACCGCGATGGCCTCGTTCCCTACCCGTCGGGCGTAGAGCACCTCACAACCCAACATCTTGGAGAAGGTGTTGGGATCCACAGGCTCCCCTAACCCGAGCAGCGTCCCCCGCCACCTTATCGCCTCCCAGGGGACCTCTACCTCCCGGCAGCGGGCGAACTCGGCACGGAAGTTGGCCTCTCGAGCGTTGATCCGCTCCTCCCGGGTCTTGGCGCACCCCCGAAACCCGCACACAAACCGTTTCGGCTTCGCAGGAGAGCCGCAAAAGCTCAAGCTCCATGCCTTTGGGGAGGAGGACCACTAAATCCGGATCCAGTGCTTCGATAAGGGCGAGCTTATAAGAGCGGCCGGCGTTCCCGGCGATGTAGCCGTCGGTATCCACCACCAAGGGGCGTCTGGCGCGCCGGGCCATGCGCAGGGCCCCGCACAGGGCGAGGACCAGGTGGCCCCGGGGAGTGGTATCGCCCACGAAGTAGCCGTCCCGCATCCCCCCATCGTAGGTGCCCAGGGTGATGGCGGTGGGGGAGCCGATGGTGGATTGCCCCAGATCAGCGTCCACCACTTCCCCCCCCAGCAGACGGTGCAAGGCCCGGGCCAAGGTGGTCTTGCCCGCGTCCACTCCGCCGATGAGGACCACACACCCGTCCGGGGGAACACGTTCGGCAACAAAAGCCGCCACTTCCTCCGCGGTCCCCTGGCGATCAATCCTCATGGCCCTGGGAGGAAAAGCCCCTTCCGCCCCGGGGGAGGTGAGGCGTGCGGCGGGATGGGTGGGCACACAATGCCGGGGCGGAAGGGGGAGCACCTAAATTATAGCCACCGACCCCGCGGCCCTTCAATTCAGATCCCCTCCCGGAGCGCCTCCATCACCCCGCGGGACTTCTCCGCCCCCTCCGGGGAAAAAAGCTCCAGCACCCAAAGATCAGCCCCCTTAAGGAGCAAAAGCACTTCCTCCACCGGGATGACCCCCTCCCCCAACGGGAGGTGATCGTCGTGCTCGCCCCGGTTGTCGCTCACGTGGACCACCGCAATCCTAGGGGAGCACTTCTCGACGAGATCCAGCGTTTCCCCTCCATGGGCGGTCCATGCGTGGCCGAGGTCTAGGGTCCCCGGGAGGTCGAGTTCCGCAAGCCAGCGCAGGTATTCGTTCAGGTCCCAAAGACAGAGGAACCTCTCCTTAGGATCGTTTTCCAGGCACAGGGCGATGCCCAGGTCCTCGGCCCGGCGGCGGAGCCGGCGCAGGGCCTCCTTGGCCTCCTCCACGGGGGGTTCCCCGGGGGCGCCGGTGGAGCGGTATCCCAGGTGCACCGTCACGTAACGCGCCCCGAGCCGAGCGGCCAGGGCCAAGGTGCGGGAAAGCTCCCCCTCGGCGAACGTCCGTGCCCCGGGGTTACGGGAAAGGAGGTTCACGTCCCCGGTGGGCGCATGGAGGGANAGCGTCAACCCTTCGGCCTCCTCCCGCACCGCCCGCATCAAGCTGGGGGACCACGCCCGGGGATGCCATGGGGGCTCACACAGGATTTCAACCCCCTGAAATCCTTTCTCCTTGGCGAACCGCACCGTGGCCAGGGGCGACTCGAGGTGCAACGCAAGCGAGGAAAAANAAAGCCTCACCATTTATCCCTCCTCCGGCCCGATTATATGTTAAGGATCCTTTCTCCCCGAACCCGGAAGGGGGACTATGCGGAACGCTTGCGCAAAATCATCACCAAGCCAAAGAGGGAGGCGCTCAGGAGCACGATGGTGGGCCCTGAAGGGGTGTCCAAGTAAAAGGAGATGATGAGCCCCCCGACCACTTCGGCGACCCCGATCAGCGCGGAAAAGAGAAGGAGGTGGTGGAAGTTCCGCACGACCTGATATGCGGTGGCAGCGGGAATCACGAGGAGCGCGGCCACAAGCACCGCGCCCACCACCCGGAGGGAGAGCACCACCGTGAGGGCCACCAAAGAAAGGAGCACGCCTTGNAATACTCCCACCGGGAGCCCAGACACCTCCGCCATCCCGGGATCGAAGGTCACGAAGAGGAATTCCTTGTAAAGCACCGTCATCGCGGTGAACACGAGCCCCGCCAGGACAAAGCTCGTGAAGAGGTCGCGAGAGCTCACCGCGAGGATGTTCCCGAAGAGGTACCCGAAGAGATCTGCCCGGTAGCCCGGGATGAAGCTCAAGAGGAATATCCCCAGGGCCATGGAAGCGGCGAAAAGTATCCCCACCGCCACCTCCTCCTTGATGGCGGCCCGCCGGGAGGTGTAGGCGATCCCCCAGGCGACGACAAGGGAGAAGGCCAACGCCCCCCAAAGAGGGTCGATCCCCAAAAGCAGCGCGATGGCCACTCCGCCGAAGGCGGCGTGGGCGATCCCCGCCCCGATGAAGGAAAAGCCCCGCAGCACCACATAGACCCCGATGGCGCCGGCGGTGGCCCCGATCAGGGCCCCGGCGATGAGGGCACGCTGCATGAACACGTAACCCAGGAGGCTCACGTCCCTTCCTTGCGGAAATCGGCGTGGGGCCGGACCACCATGTGGGGGATGCGCCCGTGGTGGAAGAAGAGGGCGGCGCAGCCGTACATCTCNGCCAGGGCCTCGCTGGTCACCACCTCCTCGGGGCGGCCGTGGACCACGAGCCGGCGGTTGATGCAAGCCACTTTGTCCACGTAGCGCGAGACCACCCCCACATCGTGGGTCACNATGAGGACGGTGACCCCGGTCTCCTGGATCTTGCGCAGGAGTTCATAGAAGCTCTCGCTGGCCGCGGGGTCNACCCCGGTGGTGGGCTCATCGAGCAGCAAAAGCTTGGGCTTCGCCGCCAACGCCCGGGCCACGAAAGCCCGCTGCCTCTGGCCCCCGGAGAGCTCCCCGATGAGCTTTCCCGCGAGATCTCGAATGCCCACGAGCTCCAGGGCCTCGAGGGCGGCACGGCGATCTTCACCCCGGGGACGCCGTCCCAAGCCCAATGTTCCATAGCGGCCCATGAGGACCACGTCAAAAACCCGCAAGGGAAACCGGAGATCGACTTCCTCCACCTGGGGGACATATCCTATGCGGGCCCGGTCCCGGCCGAGATCCCGGGGAGGCCGCCCGAAGACCCGCACCTCTCCACGCTGGGGCACAACGAGCCCGAGGATCACCTTGAGGAGCGTGGTCTTCCCCGCCCCGTTGGGCCCCACCACACTCACAAACTCTCCTTCCCCCACTCGCATGGTGATGGCCTCGAGGACGGTATGACCCCCGAGCTCCACCCAAACGTCTTCCAGCTCCACCACCGGCCTCATCGCAGAACCTTTTCCATCTGCTCCAGGTTATAGCGCATGAGGGAGAGGTAATCCTCCCGCCCGGAGACACCGCCCAAGGGGTCGAGGGTGACCAAGGCAGCACCGGTCTCGGCGGCGATGAGCTCGGCTACGCTCGGGGGATGCTGTACCTCCACGAAGATCGCTCGTATCCCTCGCTCCCTGATGAGGGATGTTATCCGGGCCACCTCCCGGGCCGAAGGCTCCCGACCAGGTTGGGGCACGATCACCGCCAGCTGCTTCAGGCCGTAGCGGCGGGCGAAGTACGCCCACGCCCCGTGCAGGGCCACGAACTCCCTGTGTGTCCAGGAACTTATCTTTTCCCTTATCTCCTCGTGGAGGGCCAGGATCCGGGAGATATAGCGGGCGGCGTTGATCTCATAAGTAAGCCTTCCCGCGGGGTCAGCCCGGATCAGGGCGTCCCGGATCGCCGCCACTTGAAGCACCGCGTTGAGGGGATCGAGCCAAACATGGGGATCGCCATCGATGGCCTCGATCCCGGTGGAGGTCACCACCACTTCGAGGTCCGGATTTCCGGCGGCGGAGGCCACGTCCTCCAACCACCACTCGAGCCCCAATCCCACCACGATAAGGAGCCTGGCCTGGGCCAGGAACCTCATCTGGGCGGGTCGGATCTCGTAGGTATGGGGATCGGCGCCCGGGGGAACGAGCAATTCCACCTCCACCCTATCCCCTCCCACTTCTCGCACGAAGTCCAGAAGCGGGGGGATGCTGACCGCCACCTTGAGTTCAGCCCCCGCCGCCGCGAGGCCTGTCACCAAAAGGAGCAAAGCTATCAAAGTGCGCATCGGGATCACCGCCATTTATGAAGTTGCATCTCATTTTTACACCCGGCCGTGCCCCGGGGCAACCCTGAGGAAGCTCCCGCAAGCGGAGCACCAGTGGGTCCGGGAAATAGGGGTCTCCCGCCAGATCATCCAGGATCTCACCCCAGAAAGCTTCACGGTCGGNGCCAGAGTAATACTCCCGCAGGGCTTGGCAGGCCTCGGTGANCCTNCCCGCGTGGAGGAGGGGGAGGATTGCCAAGAGGGCGGANCATTTCTCCGTTCCGTCCCANTCCCCCANCTCCCCGGGACCGTGTTCCCGGGCGATCTCGCGTCCCTGGGCGATGGCCTGCTCGAAGTAACCGGGGAATAGGTATCCCGCGGGGACGTACCCCTCTCCAGGCTCGTACCGGAGGATCGCAGGGGACACGGGGGAGGTGGCATATGGACAGAAGAGGTAAACAAAGGTGTCGTCACAGGTGAGATATTCGAAGACGCCGTCGCCGTCCAGGTCCTGAAAGTCCCCGCCGCAGTTGGAGGGCGCCCCCGCCGGGATCACCCGCGGCACCGGCCCGAGGTCCACCACCCGGGCTTGGATACAGCAGTGGGCTCCGCCCCAATAGGAGAAAACGACGAGGTCTGGGTTCCCCTCGCCGGTAATATCGCGCCCGCTCAAGGGATCGATCCGCACCCACGCGTCCTCGAAGCGAAGGAGCTCCTCCCCTCCACGCCCCACCGCTACGTATTGGAGCTGTAACCCATCGCGCTCCACCTCTCCCCATTCCACTTCGTACGGCCCGATCTTCAACCCCGCCGCCAAGGATAGGACACCGAAGGAAATCGTCGCCACCACGATCCATCCGCGCATGGATGTAGCGTATCGCCCTACAACGCGCGCCCAAGGAAATGGCGCACCTGCGTCGGGGGAGTTCGGTCAGAATTCGATACCCCGAGCAAAGAGGACGTAAACGGCCAACAAATACCCCCCCAGGATCCCCCACGCTTCATAACCCAAGCCCAAGAAGCGCCGGTGGGAGCGGCGCTGGATTCCGAACGCCGCCACCGCCATGAGCACGATGCTCAGCGCCGCCACCGCCACCTGGCTGAGGGATCCCGCGGGAAGGAGGGCGCCTCGATAGGCTAGATCCGCGAACGGGATGGTAAAGACGTTGAACATGTTGGACCCAAAGAGGTTTCCCACAAGAAGGTCGAAGGAACGTATCCGGAGCGCCCCGATGCAGGACATGAGCTCGGGCAGGGAGGTGCTGGCGGCGATGAAGATGGCGCCCATGAAGGTCCCGGTGAGGCGGGTTGCTTGAGAGATCTCCTTCCCGGTGCGGGCGAGGTACATCCCCGCCACCACCACCACCATCCCCGCCAGGGCGAACTTAAGAAGCGGTCTCACTGCTTCTCCGGGGTGCTTTTCCGCCCGCTCCGTCCCTTCTTGGGGCCGGTAAAGGGCCCAGACGCTCAAAGGGTAAAAGAGGAGGATGATCCAACTTACCGGCCCCATTCCCAAAAACTCGCGGCCGCTGGCGAAGCTAATCCCCACAATACCCAAGGAAGAGAGCACGATGGCCGCGGCGGCGTAAAGGAGCTGATCCCCTCCCACGTGGGAAAGAAGCGGGGGTAAATCGCGCTGGCGGAGGATCCAGAAGGAAATGGCCTCCATTACGGCGATGAGGGCCATGTTGAAGAGGTTACTGCCGAAGATGTTTCCCAATGCGATCTCTGGGGCTGAGATGGCTCCTGCGGTCACGGTGGTGGCGAGCTCCGGGAGAGAAGTTACGGTGGCTAAAAGGAGCATCCCGATCCAGGCGCTCTATCCCTGTGGCCTCGCCGATCTCGTCCCCATATTGGGCGAGCTTATACCCGGCGATGATCACCGCCAGGGCCGAAAGGCCGAATATCCCCCACTGAACGAGCACTCCCTCCCTCCTTGGAAAAAACGAGGTGCTCCCTGTGTGAATTCGTTCAAGTTTAACCGCAAACCCTCCGCGCCGATAAATTCGCCGCCCCTACCAATGTGACGTTACGGCTCCGCGGACATTCCCCGTTTGCGGCCCTGGCTTGGCAGAGGCAACGGGGATAGGATGGGTTCGTGCTCCGAGTGGATGTGGCTGTGGTGGGAGGAGGACCTGCGGGCTCCATCGTGGCCCGGGAGGCGGCGCGGGGTGGCCTCAAAGTGGTTCTCCTCGAGCGCGCGCCGAACGCCCCGCTTCGCTGCGCCGGCGTCATTTCCCTTAGGGCGCGGGAAGAGCTGGGGATCCCGGAGGAATTGGTGCTGCAGCGGTTGGTGGGGGTAGTGGTACACGGACCGCAAGGGACACGTGCCGTCCTCACCGCTGATTCGCCCAAGGCGCTTGTCCTCGACCGGGTGGGGTTGGACAAGTACCTGCGGAACGAGGCCCGGGAAGCAGGGGCTGCGGTCTGGGAAGGGATCTCGGCCGATGGCTGGGATCACTCTCTCCTGATCACCTCCAGGGAGAAGCTCGCACCAGAATTCTTGGTGGGGGCAGATGGAGCGCTGAGCGGGGTTGCCCGCTGGGCTGGCCTAGCTCCCCCGGGGGAGTTCCTCGTTGGATATCAAGCGGAAGTCGAGGCCGAGCCCCGGTATCCGGGACACGCGGAGATCTTCTTGGACCCCGCCATCGCCCCGGGTTTCTTCGCCTGGGCCGTCCCGACGGGGGAGCTCCTGCGGGTAGGGGTGGTGACACATCGCGGAGGAAAGGGTTACGAGCACCTTAAGTCACTGCTCTTGCGAGAATTCCCCGAGTCCCGAGTCGTCCGCATCTCCGGGGGCTTGATCCCCCTGGGCCCACCACCCAGCACCGCGACGGAAAGGGTGTTCCTGGTGGGGGACGCAGCGGCCCAGACGAAGCCTTTGACGGGGGGAGGGCTCTATTACGGCGGCCTTGCGGCCAAGCTCCTTGGGAGGTTGCTATCCGAGGGGAGGCAGGCGGAATATGAGAGGGCGTGGAGGGGAGAGCTCGGAAAAGAGATAGAATTCGCCCTCCGGGCACGCCGGGCTTATCTGGACCTTTCCCCTGCAGAGCTCGACTATTTGGTCTCCCTCCTTCGCGTCCCGGAGCTGGGGAAGTTCTTGCTTACCCGCGGGGATATGGACCGTCCCTCGCGGATCCTGGTGGAACTGCGGCGGGCACCGCATCTTTGGCCTTTAGGGCTTAGGGCCCTCAAGACCCTGGGTGGTTTTTCCCGCTTCGCCCAGTTCCTTCAGTGAAGGTAGCCCATCGCCCAACGACCCGGATAGCATGTGGCGCATCGCCTGACTGTGGGACGGGGCCTCCAGCTGGAGGTCCCCCTATACCCCCGAGGAACTGGAGGAAAAGGGAAAGGAGATAAGCATCGTGACCGTAGCTCTACGCGAGGGAATCGAAATCTGAGGGTAGTGTAACTGATTCTGTGTCACGGGTTGTGGCGGGGTGGCCTGGAGGGGAAGGGAGATACCCCGTTGTTGAAAAGGACGAACTGGAGGCGTTTCTGCGGGAGACCCCGAGAGAAGTGGTGGCCGAGGAACTCCAGGCCCTTCCCTTCCTGGAACGGGAAGCGTTCATTCGGGAAAACGGGGGACGCAAGAACGGCACCTACCCCCGGAAACTGGACACACCTTTCGACCAGGTAAGCTCCGCGTCCCCGCGATCGGTAAAGCCACTTCAAGCCCTTCCTCTTCGCCCCCTACGCCAGAAGGACCGTGGACCTCGCCGACCTGCTACTGGTCCTTTATGCCGTGGGAGTAGCCACCGAGGCCCACGGGACGCTCCACCTTTGGCTGGACGAATCGGATCCTCAGATCGCGGCGGCCATCCGGGCCGGGGTGGCGGAGGCCTTGATGGATATCGGGGAAGGGGGCCGGTGGAGATCGAGGAACATCCCCTGTATGGGGTGGAGGTGAGGTTCATCGATTCCTTCGCCCCCGCCATCATGGGGTACGTGGTGACCTTCATCTGCTCCCTTTTGACCCTGCTTTCGGTGGTGCGGGAGAAGGTGGGCGGCACCTTCGAGCGGCTATGGGTCTCGCCCCTCAGGCGGGAGGAGTTTATTTTGGGGTACGTGATCGCCTTTGGCATGGTGGCTCTAGTGCAATCGGGGCCGATCCTGGGACTTGGAAAGCTGGTCTTCGATATCGTTATTAACGGCTCGGTCTTCTGGGCGCTGGTCTGCATCATCCTCTTTGCGGTGGGCAACGTGGGACTAGGCACCCTCCTTTCGGCCCTTGCCCAAACGGAATCCCAGGCTATCCTGCTTTTCCCGCTTGTGGTATTGCCTTCCGTGCTTCTCTCGGGAATGATGTGGCCCTTGCAGGCGATACCCCGGGTTCTCAGGCCCCTCTCTTACCTGGCCCCCCTCACCTACGGCAACAAACTCTTGCGGGCGGTGATGGTGAAAGGGGTGGCCCCGTGGCAGGAGCCGGTGGGCCTGGCCGGGGTGCTCGGGTTCCTGTTTCTCACCGTGACCTTGGCGGGCCTCACCCTGCGGGCAAGCGCGCGGGAATAGGCGCAAACTCGCGGGTCCTGCCTTCGGGTGTAAGCGAGAGATAAGCAACCCTCTTCCGTCACGCCTATTCATCCCCTGCCTCCGACCATCGCTTGACAGGAGGCGTTCCCGATCCTTCAAGGGAGGAGGCCAGGCGGAGAAGGTCCCCTGATCCGTGTCGATTTGTCCCGTCCCGGGAACCCTGCCACACTGGGCCCCGTGGGAGGGGTCCAGGAGATGGGGTGGAGAAAGAGGGTTTTGATCATTGGGCTTTCGGTTTCGTTCGTCTTCGCTGTCGCGGGGGTCCCCGGGCCGATATCGCCCGGGAGCTCCGCGCCAAGGTGGCCGAGTTCCTTTCCCTGTGTCTCATCGCCGAGCGGGCCGGGCTCGATCCCGCGGAGATCGAGCGCATAGCCGCCCCGGTGGTGTCCCCGGGGAAGAAGCCGGCCGAGGAGATGCTCCGGCTGATCGGGGAAGCCGAGGCGGCGCTACGGGCGGCCTCCCCGCGCCTAGAGGGCTTCATCGGCGAGCTGGAGGAGCTCGCCCGCCGCGTCCCCATCGTCCTCTTCCCCCAGTGCCACATTGACCTTGTGTGGCAGTGGGACTGGGAGGAGACGGTGGAGATCTCTCGGGATACCTTCCGCGCCCAGCTCGAGCTCTCCCGGAGCGCCCCCGACTACGTTTACTGCCAGGACCAGGCTGCCCTCTACGCCGCGGTGGAGCGGGCCGATCCCACCCTCTTCCGGGAGATCCAAAAGGCTGTCCGGGAGGACCGGTGGCGGATCGTCGGGGGAAACTGGGCGGAGATCGTGATGGAGGAGGTCACTGGGGAATCGGTGATCCGGAATTTTCTCTATGGGAAGCGCTATTTCCTGGAGAAGTTCGGGGTCGATGTGGAAGTAGCCTGGCAGATGGAGGGCACCGGCCTCTTCCCCTCCCTCCCCCAGATCCTGCGGGGTTTCGGGTTCCAGGGGGCGGTCTTCGGGCGGGAGCGGCCCTGGACCGATATCTGGCGGCCGATCTCCCGCTGGAGGGGAAGCGACGGGACCGAGATCCCCCTCGTCCTCCTCTACCACTACGGCCTCCCGCCGGACTCCCTGGAGCGGAGAGCCCTCGAGGCGGTGGCCACGGGCTGGCCCGAGACGCCGCCCGCACTGGCGTTCGCCTTCGGCGGCGGGGACCACGGCGGCGGTCCGAACCGCACGCTCCTTGCACGCATGCGGGCCGCGATCCGAGACGCGGGCCTCGAGGCGCGCTTGGGGGACCCCGCGGCGTTCTTCTCCAGACTGGACGCGGCGGAGCTTCCAGTGATCGAGGGAATCCTCAAGATGGGAGGGGTCGGGGTGGCGACCCAGCCCCGCGTGAAGCGCCTCATCCGGGAGTGCGAGCACCTGCTTTTGGCGCTGGAATCGCTGTGGGCCGTCCTGACGATTTCGCAAGTGGATCCCGATGCCGCCCGCGCTGTGGACGATCTCGAGCGCATGTGGAAAGAACTCCTCGAATGTGAGTTCCACGATTCCCTGTGGGGCTCCACCAGCTACGCCCCCTCCCGGGAGGTCCGCGGCCGGCTGGAGGACCTCCGGGACGAGATCCGGACGCGGATCGTGGAGGCGTTGGGGAGGCTCGCCTCGGGGATCGAGACCACGGGCGAGGCATCCCCGTGGTGGTGTTCAACCCCCTACCCACCACGAGATCGGGCGTCGTGACGCTGCCGCAGGTTCCGCCGGACCTGCCGCAAGGGCCGCTTGTGGCGGTGGACGCCGCGGGGAACGCGGCGCCGGTCGCCCGTACGGGGGAGGGGCTTTCGTTCGTGGCCCGAGACGTCCCGCCGACCGGTTATATGGTCTACCGGCTGGTGCGGGACAGGGCGTCGGGCGGGGCGCGGGCCGAGGCATCCGGCGGGATGATCCGCCTCGAGGGCTCGGCCATCTCCGCGGAGGTGGACGTCCGCACGGGGAAGCTCCTCTCCGTCGCCGTCCGGGATGGACCGACGTTCCGGTTTCCCGGCGGGGGCCTCCGGCTCGAGATCTGGCGGGACATGGGGAGCGCGTGGGGGCCAAACCTCGCCGAGCGCCTGTGGACGGAAGGCGATGCCCGTGCCCGCCCCGAGGTCCGCATCGTCGCCCGCGGCCCCGCGGTGGCGGCGGTGGCCGTCAGGTTCTCCCTCCCCGGAGGCGGCTGGGTCGAGCGGGAGATCCGGGTGTGGGATGGCCTTCCCTGGGTGGAATGCATCGTCCGGGGCGAATGGACCCTCCCCCGGGCACAGCTCCTCGCCGTCACCGACACCAGCGACACCTCCCTCCGTCCCTACACCGAGGTCCCCTTCGGCGCCGTAGACTGGGAGGCGGAATGGGAACGGCGGCTCGAGGGGTCCGGTGTGGTGGAGCGCCTGGAGGCGGTGCGGCGGCTCTCCGGGGCTGCGGCCGAGGAGCTGGGCTACCAGGTACCCCAACTCCGCTGGGCCGATATCTGCGATGGGGAGCGGGGCCTCGCGGTGTTGAACCGGGGCCTCTTCGGAGTGCGGCTCAGGCCGGGTTCCATTGTCCTTCCCATCCTGCGGTCGCCCCCGTTCGTGGAGCAGGGCGAGTGGGTGATCCACCGCCAACCCGAGGATGTCCCGGTGTTCAGCGGCTTCGGGCCCTTCGAGGCCGCGTTCGCCCTTCTTCCCCATTGGGGCGACTGGCGCATAGGTGAGGTACCGGCGGCGGGACTTGCGTTCAATCTTCCGCTCCTCGTGGCAACGACCGAACCGCATCCCGGAAAACTCCTGCCCCAGGGCTTGTTCCTCTCCCTCGGGGGACCTGTGCTCTTCTCCTGCCTCAAGCCGGCGGCAGACGGCTCAGGTGACCTCGTCCTCAGGCTCTACGAACCGTTTGGGGAAGGAGCGCGGGCNACCATCGAGTTCTCAGCCCCCGTGGCCGTCGGGGAGGCAGACATGATGGAGCGCTCGCTCCGGACGCTCGCCCGGGCCTCGGGCACGGTGGAGGTGGACCTCGACCCGTTCGAGATCACAACCCTCAGGATCCGCCCCGAGTGGNAGCGGTGACAAGGGCCCCGCGGATGANACCGATTTGCCCATGACGAAGTGTTGCCACTAGGATGTAACCGTCCAAATGGCAGAGNTGAAACCGATCCGTATCCATCCTCATGCGCGGGAGAGGATGGAAGAGCGCGGGGCGAATGAGGAAGAGGTCGTTGAGAGCCTGGGGGAGGGTGATCGAATGCAGATCACATACGATCCTAAATACAACGTCGCCTACATCCGTCTGCGGGAGAAAACAGGCGAAGTGGAGACGATCCGTGTGAGCGACGAGATCCTCATCGATATCTC
>Ga0180916_1033_pt1 | contig 21604 bp, 18 predicted proteins | sample Deesub1362A_J573_FD_124276 | JGI IMG/M metagenome (GOLD analysis project Ga0180916, IMG submission 124276) | Candidatus Acetothermia bacterium JdFR-52 | reverse complement strand
CGAAGAGTTTGCCCTCTACCTCGCTCCGGTGGGGAAGCTTCCACCCGAAGGATGAGGCTTCTTCCCAGATCGGGATAAAAGCTTTGTGGGGCTCGTCATACCTCGATCTTTTCCGGAACGGGGGTTTCTTCAGGAGGGAAGGTAGTCGCATAAGCTTTTTGACATCAAAAAATAAAGCCCGTGCGGACCCCCGTCGGTGTCCTTCGGCGTGCGCCTCCGGGCCTTCGGCTCAGGCCAAGGAATCCCCTATCACCCGCAGGGACCGGCTTACCATTGCTCCCTTCCGGGCCTGGCGGAGGGGATGGGATTCGAACCCACGGCGCCCTTCTGGGGCGCACACGCTCTCCAGGTGTGCCTGTTAGACCGCTCCAGCACCCCTCCGACCTGGTACACCCGGGAGGACTCGAACCTCCGACCTGCGGCTTAGGAAGCCGCTGTTCTGTCCTGCTGACCACTTCAGAGCGCCAAGGCCATAATCCTAAGCTTCAGCCATGAGTTGAGACAGGGGAAGGCGATGTCCAAGGGAAAAGGGAAAGGAGGCGTTTCACAACCTTACAGACATCCTCAATAGCTCACCTTCACGCGAGCTTCACAGATAGTGCGAACAGCTCAGAACAAAGCCGGTAGCTTCTGGAACCCCCAAAGACCATTTCCCGCATCACCTCCCCCAGCGCCAATAACACCCGTTACACGTCACGCGTTACGCGTCACAAGATCCTGTGGCTGCCGTTTGGGCTTGCCCTTCCCTGTGGAAAAGGGAAGAGGGTAATATGAAGTCGTAGATGTCAATGAGCTCCACTTCCTCCTTCCAGGACCAGGTTACGCCGTCGTAGGGAACTGTCTCATCCGGCCCCAGGATCCTCGAAGACGCGCCCTGTGCCCACGTCAAAACCAGGAAAAAAGATGGACACCGCAACCACCAACGTCCCCCACCTAAAACCCGCCCCACACCACTTTAGACCATCCCTAACCCCTTCGTCGAATTTCCCAGACGCCCTCCCACGCCTCTCCCTATGCTTTTGGCGGCCATCCGTGCCGCCTAACCTTTGCCGGCAATCCTCTCCCAGGCGGCGCGGTAGGCTTCGAAATCTCCCGCGGAAAAGAGGACGAATCGCACCTCTTGTAGGGAACCCGGATCCCCCTCAAGGAATGCCTTCACCGTACGCAGGGCGATCTCCGCGGCCTGATCGATGGGGTAGCCGTAGACCGGTGGAGATGCTGGGAAAGGCGATGGTCTTTATGCCCCTTTCCTTCGCCAGCTCGAGGCACGAGCGATACGCCTTGGCCAGAAGCTCGGGTTCCCCTTTAGTTCCCCCGTGCCACACCGGCCCCACGGTGTGGATCACCCACTTGGCCGGAAGCTTCCCCCCGGCGGTGATCACCGCCTCCCCCGTTTTGAGCCGACCCCGCTCCCGGCGGATCCGGGCCGCCTCCTCGGTCACCTCTGGTCCCCCGGCGCGATGGATCGCCCCCGAGACCCCGCCCCCGGGGGTGAGCTCGGGGTTGGCAGAGTTCACGATGGCGTCCACCGCCTCTTCGGTGATATCGCCCCGCTTGAGGACGAGCTTCCGCCCGGCCACTTCCACCTCTACTTTCATACCGCCTCCTTTCTGTCCCCTTTGGTCCCCCCAAAAAATTACGCTACCCTAGGGGGCCATGCGAGTGGGTTATGTGCAGTTTGCGCCGCGGTTCGGCGAGGTGAAGCGAAACGTGGGGAAGGCCATCGCTCTCATGGAATCGGAAAAGGCGGAGCTCTGGGTGTTGCCCGAACTTTTCTCCACCGGGTACCTTTTCGTCTCCCGGGAGGAACTGCGGGAACTGGCGGAGGAGGTTCCCGATGGCCCCACTACTCGGACCCTGCTCGAGTTCGCCCGGGCACAGGGGGTCACCGTTGTCGCCGGGATAGCCGAACGGGCGGGGGAGAAGGTCTACAACGCGGCGGTGGTGGTGGGCCCCGGAGGGTTCCTCGCCCGCTACCGGAAACTCCACCTCTTCGGCAAGGAGAAGCTCTGGTTCGATCCCGGCGACCTCCCGTTGGAGCCGGTGGACCTGGGAGGAGTCAAGGTGGGGGTGATGATCTGCTTCGACCACTTCTTCCCCGAGACGGCCCGCACGTTGGCCCTCAAGGGCGCCCAGATTCTCTGCCACCCTGCCAACCTCGTCCTCCCCGGGATGGGACAGCTCTCCATGCGGGTCCGGGCCATGGAGAACCGGCTCTTCACCGTTACCGCCAACCGGATCGGCCGGGAGGCACGCGGCGGGGACGAGCTCCGCTTTACCGGGGAGTCCCAGATCGTCGCCCCCGACGGGGCGGTGCTCCGGCGGGCGAGCCCGGATGGGGAGGAGGTGGGGGTGGTGGAGATAGACCCCGGGAAGGCCTTGGACAAACGCATCACCCGCTACAACGACCTCTTCGCCGACCGGCGGCCCGAGTTCTATGGGCTCTGAAGGTATCACCGCCTAAAATGCCGCACGGGGAGCCATGGTCGCTCTGATTTCTCTGTTCGTGGTGGTGGTGCTTTCGTTGATCATCACCCGGGTGGCCACGGTGGCCCTGACCCTCACTGGCCTTTCCCGCGAGGTGGCCAGGTTCCAAGCCCGCTCGGCCTTTTCCGGGGTGGGCTTCACCACCCAGGAGGCGGAGCTCGTGGTACAGCACCCGGTGCGCCGCCGCATCATTCTCCTCTTGATGCTTCTTGGGAACGCGGGGATCGTCTCGGCCATCGCCTCGCTGGTCCTTTCCTTCCTCACCGCCGCCGGCCCCCGGGAGGTGGCGCTGCGGCTCGTGGTCCTTTTCCTGGGGCTTTCTGCGCTGTGGGCGCTGGCCAGAAGCAGGCTCGTCGACCGCTACATGGGCCGCCTGATCGGATGGGCGCTCAGGCGCTGGACTCACCTCGAGGTCCGGGATTACGCGGATCTCTTGGACCTCCACGGGGATTACCGGGTGGTGGAACACATGGTGGGACCGGATGATTGGCTCGCCGGAAGGACACTGGCGGACCTCAGGCTCCGGGAGGAGGGGGTGTTGGTCCTGGGGATCCGGAGGGCGGACGGGACCTATATCGGTGCCCCGCGGGGTTGGACCGAGGTCCGCCCCGGGGACACGCTGATCATCTACGGCCGGGCCGGGCTCCTGGAAGAGCTCTGCCGCCGCCGCGCCGGCCCCGAGGGGGATCGGGCCCACGTTAAGGCTGTAGAAGAGCAAGAAAAGATACTGGAGCGGGAGCGCCTGGAGGACTCCCTCAGTCGGTGAGCCCCTCGAGGTGGAGGTACAGCCGCTTCGCCGCCGCCTGCTCCGCTTCCTTCAGGTTACGCCCCCGGCCCACGGCGCTCTCCCCGCCCAGGGAGACCTCCACGGTGAAGACCCTCTCGTGTTCCGGGCCTTCAGCCTCCAACACCCGATACCGAGGGAGCTCCCCGAAGCGCTTCTGGCCCAACTCTTGCAAGAGGGACTTGTAGTCCTCGGGCCGCCTGGCGGCGACCCGCTCGATTCGCGCTCCGAACAGCTGTTCCACCAGCGTGCGGGTGTACTCATATCCCTTGTGCAGGAATACGACAGCGATAACCGCCTCCAAAGCAGCGGCCAGGACCGAGGGCCGCTCCCTCACCCCGAGCTCCTCGGCACCGGGGGAGAGGCGGAGGTATCTCCCCAGATCCAATTCCTTAGCGATTTCGGCTAGGACCGGACGGGACACCAACACCGCTCGGAGCTTGGTGAGCTCCCCCTCGTCCCGGTCGGGGAAGCGGCGGAAGAGGATCTCAGCCACACAGAGGTCCAAGACCGCGTCCCCCAGGAACTCCAGGCGTTCGTTGCTCTCCAAACCCTTCTCGTTGGCGTAAGATGCGTGGAACAACGCGGGAAGGATCTCATCGGCAGAAAGATCCGTGCCGAGGGCCGCAATGAGCGGAGAGATATCTTGGGAGTCCATGTGGCTAGGGCGGGAGGATTCGAACCTCCACAACGGGATCCAAAGTCCCGCGGCCTACCGTTAGCCGACGCCCTAGCGGACAAGAAAATCTTAGTGGGGAAAGGGGCCAGAGGCAAGATTTCGGTGGAGGAGGAAGAAAGCGGTTTGCAAAGGGGACACGAACCGGGTATGTTTGTAGCACAAAAAGAAAAATCGTGTTACAAAGGAGGGTGGATGCGGAAGCTTCTCTTGATCGCAGCGCTTATTGCAGTGGCCCTTCCCCTCTGCGGTGCCGAGCCCGTGCGGGTCGTGGCCACAAGCGCCGTCCTGGGAAATATCGCGGAGGAAGTCGGAGGGGATGCGGTGGCAGTGACCGTTATCATTCCCCCGGGGTTCTGCCCGGCCCACTACGACCTGAAACCCAGCGACCTCATGGCGGTGGCCCGGGCCGAGCTGGTTCTCTACCACGGCATCGAGCCCTGGCTCGAGGCCTTCCTCTCCCGGGTCAACCCCGATGCCACGGTGCTCGCCCTGAAAGGGCCGTGGAACACCCCCGATCCCTTGATCGCCAAGGCCGAGGCCGTTGCCGGTGCCCTGGCGAATCTGCGCCCGGATATGGCCAGCGCCTTTGCCGAAAGGAAGGAAGCGTTCGTGGAACGGGTCCGCTCCCTCGCGGCAGAGGTAGTTCAAAAGGCCGCTGAACTCCGTCTCCAAGAGATCCCAGCCATCGTGATGCAGTGGCAGGCCGGGTTCGCGAAGTGGCTAGGACTTGCCGTCGTCGCCACTTATCCCCCGGAAGAGCGCCTCTCCCTGAAGGACCTCACGGAGCTTGTCGCCAAAGGAAGGGAGGCTGGGGCCATGCTCGTGATCGACAACCTCCAGTCGGGCGTCTCCTTCGGGGCCAAGCTCGCCCATGCCCTGGGGGCAATGCATGTTGTGCTCACCAACTTCCCCGGGGCCCTTCCCGGGACGGCGGACCTCCTCTCCATGCTTGCCCGGAACGCCGAGGCGGTGTTCTCGGCGGTGGAGGCCTTGCGGGAAACTCCCTGATGCACTGGCGTCGCATTCTCCCCGACGAGGGCTTTGAAGCTCTTCTCTTTTTCGGCGTACGCCTCCACGGACACCTCGGCCCCTTCATGGTGGCCGGCCTCAAGATGGGGGCCCTCGCCTTAAGGCTCCTCGACCACCCCGGGTACCNGGGGATCGAGGCCGAGGTGGAAACGGGGACCACTCCGCCCGTATCTTGTCTTGTGGACGGGATCCAGATCTCTACCGGCTGCACCGCAGGAAAAGGGAACCTCCGGATACGGGACGGCGGTATCCCCCGCGCCACATTCAGGGTTCGGGGAAGATCCCTACGGATAACGCTGAAGGACGGCTGGACACGGGAATTCCACGATGCCGCGGAGCCCGAGGAGCTCGCCCGCCGTGTCCTTTACCTCCCGGAGGAAGAGCTCTTCGAATGGGAAATTTTGCCGTAGAGCTCGAGGACGTCACCGCCGCTTACCTCGGGGCCGACCGCCCCGCCATCCACGGGGTCTCCCTCCGGGTGGAAGACGGAGAGTTCGCTGCCTTGGTTGGGCCCAACGGAGCGGGAAAGACCACGATCCTCGAAGTGGTCCTCGGGCTTTTGCCCCATCAAGGCGGGATGGTGCGAGTCTTGGGGGAGGAGGTGCGCCGGGCTGGACGCAAGCTCAGGTTGCGGGTGGCCTATCTCCCCCAGGCCCTCACGTTTCCGCCGGATACCCCCTTCATCGCCCGCGATGTGGTGCTCATGGGGAGGTTCGGCCGCCATCGCCCCTGGAGGCGGCTTCCGCGGGAGGACATCGTTGCCTGCGAGAGGGCCCTGGAGGAAATGGGGCTCTCCCACAAGTCCAGGTGGCCGGTGGGGCACCTCTCGGGAGGGGAGCAGCGGCGGTTGCTTTTGGCCCGGGCCTTAGCGAAAGGAGCAGAGCTTTTGCTCTTGGACGAACCCCTTTCCTCCCTGGACCCGGAGGCCCGGGCGGACCTCGCGAAGAGGATCCTCTCGCTCCGGGCTCGGGGAATCACNGTGCTCGCGGTGTTCCACGAGGAGGACCTCCTGGGCGAGGTAGACAGGGCCTTCCTCGTGCGCGGGGGGAGGGTGAGAGAGATCCCCGCTCCGATCCGCGACCTCCGGGGACTGGTGGTGGGGGTTCCCTGATGTGGGAGATCCTCCTTCCCAGCCTCGCCGCGGCGCTCCTGGTGGGGGGGCTNTGCGGGCTTTGGGGGGCAGTGGTGGTGCGACTGCAGCTTTCGGCGGTGGGGTTCGCCATGGCCCACGCCGCCTTCGCCGGGGCCGCCCTGGGTCTCGTGTTGGGGGTCTCACCACTGGCGATGTCGGTGGCGTTCGCTCTCCTCATAGCCGGTATCCTCGGGCCCCTCACCGAGACCACCCGGCTCCCCGCCGAAGTGGTGCTGGGGGTGGTGTTCCCGGTGACCATGGCCCTGGGATTCGTCTTCCTCTCCCTAGTCCCCGGCCCGGCCTTCTCCAGCCCCGCCCTCTCGCTCCTTTGGGGTAGCATCTTGGGGACTAGCTGGAGGGATGTGGGCTTGCTCGCGGCGATCCTCGGGGGAAGCGGCGCGTTTCTCCTCTTCTTCCGGCGCGAGGTGTTCTCGATCCTNCTTGAGCGGCGGCTGGCAGAAGAGGCGGGGATCCCCACCCGGCCCTACACTTGGGCNGTCCTCTTCGTGGTGGGGGCGCTGGTGGCGGCCTCGCTACGGTTGGTGGGGGGAATCCTCATCTATTCCCTCCTCCTCATCCCCGCGGCCGCAGCGGCCCAGCTCGCTTACGACATGAAGGCCGTCCTCGTTCTAGCAGGGAGCATGGGGGCTGCGGCGGCGGGCCTCGGGTTCCTGGCCTCTTACGCCCTGGACCTCCCCCTCGGGGCGGCNATCTCCCTGGTGGGGGCGATGTTCTTGGCGTTGGCCGTGTTCTTTTCCCCCAAGCGCCGCCGGCCCACATCCCATNCAGTTGGCGAGACGAAACCACTGTAGGTAGAATCTCGCTCGATGCGAAAGCTCCTCGTTTTCGCCCTTCTGTTCGTTTGGGGTTTCATCGCCGTCGCGGGTCCCGAGAGGTTGGATCCCTTGCTCAGGTACCTTGAGGGCTCATGGAAGCGGGTGGGAACCGAAGGCCTTTTGGCGCTAGAGTTTCCGCGCCTCCTTTCCCTCTCTACCGAGGACGAAGGCGCCCGGGTGCGGGTGCTAGTAGCTACCCGGGACCCAGACGAGGCCTGGGACATCCCCGGGTTCCGCCCCGAGACGGTGATCGGGCACATCGCCACCGGTTCGATTGCGATCGCCGATTTGGAGGAGGTCGCCGGTCATCCCCAGGTGGTATTCGTCCAGGCGGCACGTCCTCTCTCCCCGCGCCTCGACATCTCCGTCCCGGAGATCGGTGTCCCGGACGTGTGGGAGGGGGTTCCCCCTACCAGGGGAGAAGGGGTCCTCGTGGGAATCGTCGATACCGGCGTCGATACCCTGCATCCGGCCTTCAGGGTCGATCGCGACGGGGACGGAACCTTGGAAGGCTCCCGGATCCTGTGGCTGTGGGATCAGTCCGCCGCCGGGGTCCCCGATCAGTGGCCCTTGTCCTACGGGGAGGACTTCTCCCGGGAGGAGATCGAGCAGGGGATCGCGTGGGGGGCGCCGGTGTCCCGGGATACCTCAGGGCACGGGACCCACGTGGCGGGGATCGCCGCCGGCTCCGAGGCATCGCTCCCCGGGGTGGCCCCGGGAGCGGAGCTTGTGGTGGTGAAGTCCACCTTCTACGAAGATACCGTGGTGGAAGGGGTGGAGTTCGTCTTCCGGGTGGCTGACTCTTTGGGGCTTCCCGCGGTGGTGAACCTCTCGTTGGGCGGACACGGAGGGCCCCACGACGGCACCTCCCTCTTCGAGCAGGCCATCGACGCGACCCTCGATCGACCAGGACGGGTCATCGTGGTGGCCGCCGGGAACGAGGCCGAGGATAGGATCCACGTGGGTGGCGAGGTCTTCAGCCCAGTTACCTGGCATATCTTCGTCGCGAACCCCGTTGGCGAGGCGATCTTTTGGCACGATGCCTCCGCCTCGTTTACCGTGTCCGTCTCTTATGTGGACAAAGTAGAGGATGTCCCACCGGGGACCCAAAAGCTCGTGGTCCTTCCCGGCGGGGAGATATTCGTGGACAACGCTTCCGCAGGCCCCGACCCCCGCAACGGCGACAAGCTCATCCACCTCAGTTGGACGGGCCTTCCCGTGGGGGTTTACCTCGCCCTGACCTTTGCCCCTTCCCCAGCCGGGGGACGCATCGACGGGTGGCTCTCGAGCACCGATTACGGCAATTTCCAGGAAGGCGAGGCCGCTTTGACTATCGCCGAACCGGGGAACGCCCACAAGGTGATCACCGTGGGGGCATATACCACGCGGAACCGGTGGCAATCCCAACTCGGGGAGCAGGTGTCGGAGTATCGCCTGTATGATTTGGCCCCGTTTTCCTCCCACGGGCCCACCCGGGATGGCCGCATAAAGCCCGACCTCACCGCCCCTGGTGCGTGGATCCTTTCCGCCCGCTCCGCCGATGCCTATGTGTACGGGGGGTTCCTGGCCCCGGATGGGATCCACCGCTACATGGCCGGGACCAGCATGGCCGCTCCCCACGTGGCCGGGGTGTGCGCCCTCCTCCTTTCCCTGGATCCCCACGCCGACTGGGAGGCCCTGAGGGCGGCCCTGGTGGCGGGGGCGCGGAAGGACGCTTACACCGGTTGGGACCTTCCCGACAACGCGTGGGGCTACGGGAAGGTCTACGCCCCCGGGGCGGTGGCGGAGCTCGCGCCTCCCACCCCAGGAGAGCTCCCGGCCCTAGAGGTTTTGACCGCGCCGGCGGTATCTGAAGCCCTCTTTCGCTACGCGCTCCCGGAAGGGGTAAGGTGGGCTTACATCCGCGTCTACGACATTCTGGGCCGGTCGGTGTACGAGGAAGAGGTTTTCCCGAGGCGGGGGATCGTTCGCTGGGATCTCCTTTCCTCGACCGGCATCCCAGTAGCCAACGGGATCTACCTCGCGGTGCTTGTAACCGACCGCGGGGTCTCGCCCCCGGCGAAGGTGGTGGTGCAGCGATGAGGGCGCTCTTCCTCCTTTTGGCCCTAGCGGCGGGGACTTCGGCGGTGGGCGAAGGCTATTGGGGAGTGGGGGACCTCTTCGCCCTGGGTGGCCCCCGGGAAGTGTCCTTGGGGGGGTTCTTATCCGCCTTTTCCCACTTCCCCGAGGCCCTGCGCGCCAACCCCGCGCTACTGGGCTTCGCCGACNCCGTCTCGCTGGGCTCCTCCTACTCGCGCCTCTTTGGGGTGCTGGATTTCTATTACGTGGAAGCCGCGGGAAGTTACTGGGGATTGGGGGTCTATTCCCTGGACTCCGGTGCGTCGACGGGCGATCCCGCGTACGCCGCCTACGGTGTGGTCTTCGCCGCTGGACTTCCCCTGGGGGAGTACCTCGGCATCGGGGCGATGTGGAAGGGGTTCTTCCAGGCCGAACCCGGGAAGGCCTTCGGTTGGGCCCTGGCCCCGGCCCTCGTTATACGGGNGCAAGGGATCGTAGCGGGGGTGGTCTTCGAGAACGCCGCCTCCGTGCCCGTGGAGTACGAGGGTCACCGGGAACCCTGGCCCTGGGGGGTGCGGGGGGGGCTCGCCGTGGTCGGGGATCTCGAGGGAATGGCCCTTATGGCGGTGGCCAATGTGCGCTATGACTCCGCCTCGCGTCTCGATTACGCCGCGGGCCTTGAAATCCGAACAGATCAGTGGTGCNTGCGTTTGGGGTACGGGCCGTTGGGTTTCTCCTTCGGCGCCACCGTGGGGTTCGGAAGCTACCGGGCCCACTGGGGAATCCGGGTTCATCCCCAGCTTCCCTTGACCATCTCCGCCGGCGCTTCGTGGGAGCCCGGGAGGTAGCCGGTGCGGCGCCCCTGGATCCTCGCGGCCCTCCTNCTTCTCCTTTCCATCCCCGCATCCNCTCAAGANCANACGCCCTCTTTCACCCTCTCGGTACAGGGGAACTACACTTGGAGCTTCGCCTTGGGCATCGGGGACCGGGATGCCCTGCGGCGGGCCAACCTGACCCCCTGGGTCCCGTCCCTGCGGCAGGGCTTCAACGCCGCCATCGAGGGGAAGGCCCTGGATATCATCNCTATCAAGGCCAAGCTCGACTCAAGCCGCGGGGTGGCGTTCCAGGACTTCGGGGTTTACTTGGACACGGAACGGTGGAAAGGAGTCCTGGGCAACTTTTCCCTGGGGAACCAATACTCCTTCGCCGTTCCCCGCCGCACCCTCCTCGGGGCAAAGCTCTCCTATTTGGGCGAAGGCTTCCGCGTGGAGGGGCTTGCCTCCCGCTCCCTGGGAACCCTGGAGGTACGGGTGTTCCGGGGGGAACGGGGGCACATGGAGACGGAGTTTTACCTTTTCGATCCCAACAGGCCATGGGAGCCGGCCCCGTATCGGGTCGACCTCCGGGGACTTTATTACTTCGAACTTGCTACCCCATATGTGCCCGACTTCACCCAGGTGCGGCTGACCATCTCCCCGGACGGGGCACTCTGGAGGACCTTGACGCGATACGGCCTGGAATACCTCCGGGAGATCTTCGAGAAAAACCCCGAAAGGGACCTCGACTTCAGGGTGATCAGGGACGGGGGAACCGACGTCCTCCTTCTGCGCAACGCCCCCTCCGAGATCGCGAAGCGCTGGGTCGAGGACGCCATCCGTGCCTACAACGATGAACATGGCCTTTCCGGGGACGCCGAAAAACGCTACCCCTTCGTGTCCGGAAGCGCCCTGGAGGAAAGGTTCCTCGAGGAGATGGTGGAGTTCATCTCCGTCTCCGTAAACGGGGAGGAATACGCCCTGGGAGCGGGAAAGAGGTTCCGCTACTTGGACCTCGGGGCCGAGGACGTCATAGTGGAGACGTTGGAGATCGAGGTTCGCCTTCCGGGCGAGGACGAATTCGGACCGCTTCCGCCCGGGGGGACTTTCTCCTTCCGCCTCTTTCCCGAGGCTGGGATCTTGCGGGTGGATTTTCCCGACTGGTTCTTTGCTGATGGGGCCGGCCTCCGGGCATCGTTCGACCACTCGGCCCAGCGGGCGGTCTTCCTCCTCTCGCCCCTTTCGGGGATCGTACCGGATTCGGAACGAGTAACCCGTGATGGGAAACGCCTCAAGCGGGGCCAAGACTACACCATCGATTACGAAGGGGGGGTCCTCCAGCTCTTTACACCCCTCAAGGAAGGAGAAGAGCTCCGGGTGGAGTACGAGGTTCCCCACGGACTCGGAACCGGTCCCCAGGAGAACTTCCTCGGCTTTTCCGTTTCCTTGGGGAAGGGAACCGAGATCTTCGTCTTCCGCAGCGCCGAATCCATCCAGATGACCCCCACCACCCCGCTTATGCCCAACGACCACACCGTGGCCGGGCTGCGCCTTTCGGGATCGGGGGATGGCTGGAGCTGTTCCTTAGTCCTCGGGGCCTCGGTGAACGTCTTTCCCCCGGGCAAGAACGAGCGCATCCCCGGGCCCAACCGGATCACCGACATCGCCACCGTGTCCGCCCCCGATGGGATCTATACGGTCTTTGCCCACCTGCGGGGGATATCGGTGTTTCACGAGGGAGTGTTCAGCGGCTATCGGACGGGACGCCGGGTTCACGACCTGCTTTACTTGCCGGAAGCGGACGTGCTCCTTTTGGCGGAGGGGGGAACGGTAACGGTGGTGGACCTTTCCCGTTCTTTCCCGTTCGATTGGCAGGAAAGCTATACGGAGCTCGCCCTCTACCAACAAGGGCTGGAGGAGCCCGGGGGAGGTGGGGAAGGAAACGAAGCGTTGGCCCTGGCCGCCGACGAAACATGGGTGTACGTGGCCACCAAGCGGGGGATCATCCGGTTTCCCCGAGAGGTCCTCCGCTCCCTTCCCGAGATCGTCGCCGACGAAGAGAGATGGCGCACGTGGAAAAAGGAGCACCTGGGGATTTGGCTTCTGCTTCCCGCCGAGGAATACCCCACCGCGCTCGTGGCCGCGGAGTGGGGACTTTACTTGGGCACGGAGGGAGGGCTTTACCTCCACCGCGNTAACGGGACCTGGGAGGCGGTGTCCCAGGTCCAAGGACCGGTACACGCCCTCCTTTGGCTTCACGANCCCATTCCCGGCTATCCCGCCGGTCTGTACGCGGCCACGGCCAGCGGGGTGGTGTTCGTCCGGGATGTGGTGGGGGAGACNGTGGTGGAAGGGGTGGAGGCGTTGTCCCTGGCCGCCGCGGGAGATGCCCTTTACTACGGCACGGAAGCGGGGCTCTTCGGGCCTGAAGGTGGGCCGTTGTTCGACATCGCGGCCCCGGTGACTGCCCTGGAAGGGGAAGGGGGACTTTTGTGGGTTGGCTCCGAGGCCACCGCCGTGGAGGGGGAGAAGCCAAGAGCCCTTTCCCTCTGGGAGGTGGACGTTTCCCAGGGTACGGCCACCGAGTACCCCACCGCGGTGAATCGCATCCTCCCCACCGACCCGGGGAGCTTCCGGGACATCCCCCCCGAGGGGAACACCGATCGGGGGCTTTTGGCCCAGTTCACGTGGAGCGAACGATGCGAGGGAGGGAGCCTCAGCTGGTACGTGCGGACCAGCACCCCGGGGTATGAGCCCATCGACCGGCCGCCCCCAGGGGATACCCACGCTGTGGGCTTTTCCTTCTCCCGAAAGGGGGAAGACCTCAGCCTGAACCTCCAGGGGAGCGTGGGCATGCGGGAGCTTTTCACCCATCCCGTCACCAACGTCCAGGGAACCTTCTCCCTCGCCTGGTCCCCGGGGCCCACCCTCGACCTCCGGATATCGCCCCGGATCCGGGGATTGGGGGCCGTGGACCTGAAGGCGGAAGCGAGTTACGCCCTGGGGTTCGGGTGGACGAATCCGGAAAAGGAGCCGGAAAAGGGGCTTCTGCGGAAGATCGCGGCCCAACTTGTGGGCGGCATCAAGGGAGGGGTGCCAGGAAGCGGGGGCACGGTGAGGCTGCAGGCGGTGGTGGGGCCCTTCGGACCGTTTACCTTGAGCTTCCAGGGGCGCCGGCCGTTCCTCCTCGGGGGCGAACCCCGGGGAAAGGAAAGCCTGAGCGCTGATCTTTCGGGAACCCTTTCTCTATTCGGCCTCGCCGGGAAGTTCGGGTGGAACGAAGCTTGGAGCCGGGACCTCGGGCCGTTCGTGGCCGGCGGCTGGCGGTTCAGCCGGAAGGCATCTTTTACCCCCAAGTTCGACCCCATTCGCTTTGGGGACTGGGAATTTCGCCCCAACTTGAGCATTGCTTTGGAGATGGGCCCCGCGGAGACCCGCGTTTCCCTCAAAGGCTCCCCGAGCTTGGGTTACTCCTCCGGAGGAAAGAGCGGCCGTGTTACCTTCGGGTTTGAGCTGGCATATCGGTACGCCTCGCGCACGGGGGATATGGCGGGCTCCGCCTCCCTCACCCCCAGGTGGACCTTATCCCTTCCCTCCCTCATGCGCTTGGAGCTCAGCGCCTCCCTTGCCGGGGAGGTACTGGTGCGGCCCGGGGCCCCGGAGCCTCGGGTCCGGGCTTCCCTCAAGAAGATCTCTTGTGCCCTCACACCGCTCATCTGGGAAGGCCTTGAGCCCAAGGTGGTCCTGACCTATACCCCGGGGAGGCTGGAGCTTTCCCTGCCCCGGACTTCGTTCCAGCTTGGGGACATCACCCTGGAAGTGAACTCGCGCTTCAGGTGGACCTTGAGCCGCGGCGATGTCGAAGGGGAGATAAAGTTCAGCAGTTCTAGCCTCCCGTTGGGAGAGGACTGGAGCCTGAACCTCGAGGGTGGTTATCTACTCATGCTTCGTCGCGGACAGGACTTGAAACAGGGGCTTTTCCTCAGGGGAAACCTCGTCCTAAGCTTTTCCTTCTGAGCGCCCACCCTCCTTGTCGTCAGGGGTCAAGGGGACAGAGACGTTGAGGGCGGTCTCGGCGATGTTATAGCCGTATTCCCGTACCCGGAGAAGCGAGTCCATCACGATGCTTATGGGATGGGCATCCTCGGGCTGATCCGCCATGGCGGAGATGCGGGCGAGCTCGAACAGGCGCTCCCCGCCCGCCCGCTGCGCCAAAACCCCGTTGGCCGCCGCGGAATCCCGGGCCATGAAGGCTTCCACCGCCCCCACCACCACGTTCTGGGTGGTCTCGGAAAGCTCCAACACCCTCTTCACGATGGGCTCCCGGGGAGCAGAGGTAAGGGCCAGCGTGGCCTCGGAGATCTTGACCGCGTGATCCGCTATGCGCTCGAGCTGCTTGGCCACGGCGTGGTGGTAGAAGAAGTGGAGCTTCGGCACCCCCACCTCCTCCTCCAGCAAGAGATCCCGCAAAAGGAGCGAGAGCTGCCGGGCCACCACGAGCTCCAGGCGGTCCACNTCGTCGTCCCGCTCCACCACGTCCTTGGCCAGCTCCTCGTCCCGCTGGGTAAAGGCGGACACGGCGTCCGCGAGCATNTCCAGCGTGATGGCGGAGATGCGGCGCAGGGTGCGCTCCACCGGGAAGTCACGGACGTTGAGAAAACATTGGAGGAGGATGGTCCCGTGGGTCTCCTCCAAGATCTCCAGGCCCACCAAAGTCTGGGCGATCTCCCGCACCGCCCGGCGGGTCTCGGGGCGGATCCGATCCCCCCGCAAGATCAGCAAATCGTATCCCGCTATGTAAAGGGAGATAATATCCCGCTGGAGGAGCTCCCGTTCCTCCCTGCCCGCAAGCGAGATCTCACAGCGGTTCTCATGACCCAAGCCTTCAGGCACCAAAAGGAGTGCCCCGGAACCGTTCTCCACCAAACCCAACTCCGCCCCGGCCTCAAGGCCCCACTTCTCCGCCCACCGCTTGGGTAAGGTGACGAAATACGTTCCCCCACCGGTGACCTGCACGCGTCGCTTGTCCATCCGCCCTCCCGGTTACGGTCGATCGCGAAGATTATACAAAATCGGGCAAGTTTAAAGTTACGCCGCNGCTTCCAAAAGGGCCTTCACGAGGGAGATGGCTCGCTCCAAGTCCTCCACTGCGATCCACTCGTCCTTGGTGTGGGGTTCCCTGGCCCCCATCCCCAGCACCGCCGTCTCGATCCCGTGCTGGTTTAAGATGGAGGCGTCGGTTCCCCCGCGGATCAAACGGAGCACGGGTTTCAATCCCAGGGCCGAGATAGCTTTCCGGGCGAGCTCCACCGCGGGGGAATCCTCGGGGAGGCGGGACGCCCGGTANGCTAGCTCCACCTTAACCTCGGCCACCGCCCCCATTTTCCGGGCCTCCTCCTCGAAGATCCGCTTGTAGGTCTCCGCCAGCTCCACTGCCTTCTTGTGGACGAGGCTTCGGCACTCCGCCATGACCACGGCCCGCTCGGGGACGGCGTTGCGCACCGTTCCCCCTTGGATCACCCCCACGTTGGCCGTGGTCTCGGGATCGATCTTCCCCTGGGGGAGACGGACGATGGCCCGGGCACAGGCAGTGATGGCCGAGATCCCCTTCTCCGGTTCCATCCCAGCGTGGGCCGCCCTCCCGGTGATCTCCACGTCGATGGTGAAATGGGACGGACCTCCGATCACGATCTCGGAGAAGTCCTCCCCGTCGAAGACGAACCCCACCTTGCTCTTCAAGCTCCCGTAGTCCAGGTGCTTCGCCCCCAGGAGCCCCACCTCCTCCTCCCGGGTGATCACCACCTCCACCGCGGGATGTCGCTCTGCCCGCATGATCCCGTACCAAATGGCGAGGATCCCGGCCTTGTCGTCCGCCCCGAGGANGGTGTCCCCCTTGGAGCGGATCCGGCCCTCTTCCACCACCGGCTCTATCCCCGCCCCGGGCTTAACCGTGTCGGCGTGGGCACACAAGAGGATCGGATCGGGGCAATCAACCCCTTTCGCCGGCAAGGTGGCGATGAGGTTCCCGTAGTTGTCGAAGCGACACGCGGCCCCCAGCTCCTCCTGGAAGCGTTCGGCGAGCCAGGACAAGAACCGCTTCTCTTTTCCTGACTCCGAATCGATCCGCACCATCTCCAGAAACCGTTCCACCGGGTCCTTCATCCTTCCTCCTTCGGTTCCACGTGGACCGTTACCGAGACCTCTCCGCCCAAGGCCTCGGCCACCGCCCGCTCCACCCGGGAGGCGATCTCGTGGGCGTCGCGCAAGGGGATCTCCGGGTCCACGGTTATGTGGACGTCTACGCAGGCCTGGCGGCCGACGCGCCGGCTGCGCAGGTTGTGCCAGCCGACCACTCCCGGAACCCTTTCGATGGCCCGGACGATGGCGCCCTCCTCAGGCCCCTTAAGCCTCCCCTCCACCAACTCGTAGAAGCTATCCCAAAGGAGCTTCCCACCCGAGGCGAGGATCACCGCAGCTACCGCGATCCCCGCCACCCCGTCGCCCGCGGAGTAGCCCAGGGCGCTCGCGATCCCCCCGAACAGCACCGCCAACGACGAGAGGGCATCGGAGCGATGGTGCCAGGCGTTGGCCCGCAGGGCTGGGCTTTTCACCGCGGAGGCCACCCGCGCGGTGGCGTGGTAAAGGATCTCCTTGATCCCCAAAGACACAAGGGCCACCGCCATCATCGCCGGGCCCAGCTCACTGCTCCCCGGCTCCCCCAACGTGGCGAAGGCCCGCAGCCCGATCTCCACCCCTACTCCAACCAGCACTAGGGAAACCAACGAGCCCGCCAGGGTCTCGAACTTTCCGTGGCCGTAGGGGTGGGTCTTGTCGGGCGGGCGGCGGCCCAGCCTCATCCCCACGATCACCACGAGGTCGGTGAGGAGGTCGGAAAGGGAGTGAAGCCCATCGGCGACCAGGGCCACCGAACCCACGAGGACTCCGGCGGCAAACTTGAGCCCGGAAAGGCCCAAGTTCACCAGCGCTCCGATGACCCCGATCCTCTCCCCCGCCTCGGCGAAAACCATGTTTCCCGACTATTTTTTGAGAGCCGCGTGCTCAAAGTTTAGCAGCTCTTTCCGCCAGCGAAAGAAAAGTGGCAAAGGAGAGCCCGAGGAGATGGAGGTTCCCCACGTGAACCCGCTTCAGCCCTGCGTCCTTGGCCGCCCGGAAGCACCGCACCGCTTGTTCCCGAGACGTGACGGGAAGGTCCGCCATGCAATAGGCGGGATAAAAGACGAGCAGGGAATAAGGGATGTCGCGGGAGATGGAGGCGATGAACTCCGCAATCTTCCCCACCTCCTCCTCGTCGATGTATCCGGGAACGAGGAGCGTGGTGGCGGTGAGGAGGGGGTAGCTAGCCCGGGGGAGGAACTCCTCTGCCACCATGCGGAAGTTCTCGAACGAGGGCCTGGTGGACACTCCGCACAAGGCGAGGGCGCGCTTCTCGTCCCAGGCCTTAAGGTCGAACTTCACGATCCCTCCGGTCTCCAGGGATATCTCCGCCGCCCGTCGCACCAAGTACGGATTTCCGGCACCGTTCCATTCCCAACAGATCCGAATCTTTCGCCCCACTTCCCGCGCCCTTTCCGCCACCATCCGGGAGGCCCGGAGGGCGAAGGGGAGCTGGGGCTCAGGGGATCCCCCGAAGAAGCAGATACACTCCACATTCGGCGCTAAAGCCCGCTTAACAAGCTCCTCCACCGTCACGAGTTCTCCCTCGTCCAGGTGTTTGTGTTGGGCGTTCTGACAGAAGAGGCAATCGTAATTGCAGCCGTAAAAGAACACGGCGAGGTTGTGGCCCCGCTCGGCACCGCAGAACCAGGCGGCGCAGCAGTTGGTGGGCAGGGGATCGTAGTAGGAGTGGAGGAGCCCCTTTTCCGCGCCCCCGTCCCAGATGTAGCGGAGCCGCCCCCCCATTGCCATGCGGACCCCGCAATAGCCGCGTTCCCCCTCCCGCGGCGCACAGGCGTTGGCACACAACCGGCACGTGGTGGCCCCGCCCCGCGGAATCCTCGGCGGAAGCTCCAGGGCGCGCCGGGGGAGGGCGTGGGGGCGCAAGAGTTCCCCTTCATCGGCCTTCCCCACACAACGCCCACAGTAATCCAAAAGCTCCGGGGCCTCGGCACCGCAAACCTTGCACGTCCGCATCCTCGTCCTATATCGTAACCTCGAGATGGGGGAGCCGGTGGAGGTCGGGCGTATTCGGCCAGGGGAGCTTTCCTCGCTCGTTGCAATCTGGAACGAATCCTTCCGCCAGGAACTCTCCCAGCGGGGCGCGGACCTCGGGGAAATCGCCCCCCTTTTTCGGCTCCTCCTGTCCTTTAACCGACTTCCCCTGCGGGTGTTGCACCGGCTGGGGATCCCCGTGGACGTGTGGGTAATCCGGGTGGAGGGACGGGTAGTGGGCGGGGTGGGGCAGATAGGTTACCGCGTTCCCTACATCGTGGGTTTGGTGGTCCACCCGGATAAACGGGAGTTGCGGCTGGTNCGTATCTTGGAGGGGGAGCTGGCGGCGAACCTCAAGCGCGCGGGTTATTCGGTCATGCGCGCCCACGTCCCTTACGGNCACCCCATCGCCAAGCTGGGGCTCAAGCTCGGATGGGAGATCGTGGGGGAGACCCGCCAGTTTGTCCTTCCGCTGCGGAATTTATCCCCCAAGCTACGTACACGCCCNCCGAAGTTCCTCGGGTTGCGGCGGGAGAGGGCGCTTGCGCGCNGATGCGAAGCGGCCGGGGACGTAAAGGGCCTCCTCTCCCTGGAGCGCAACTACGGCGGGCCGCTGGCGCGGCTGTTCGGGTTTCGGGAGGTGTTCCTGGTGGAAGGGGAAGTGGGGGATCCCCTGGGGGTGGCGGGCATCGCGTGGAACACGTTCCAACCGGTTTCTTTCATGCACGTTCCTCTCCTGCGGGACGAAAGTGCGTTCGAAGCCCTCCTCGGCGCCGCGGCGAGTCTTTTGGCGAGCTGCGGTAAAGCCGAACTCCACGTGGATCTCTGGGAAGAACAACGCCGCCCGGCCGAATACCTCCGTGCCGTGGGGGCACAGGAAGCCGGGCGTTGGCTCTACTTGATCAAGCGGCTTTAGGCCTCGCCACGGAGGGAGAGGACGATCACTCCGGCGATGATCAGCCCAGCTCCGAGAAGTTGGGGAATGGCCACGGGCTCACCACGCACCCCCATGGCCAACGCGATCCCCATCACGGGCTCTAAAGTGGCCACGGTGCCAGCGATGCTAGCCGGCAGGCGCCGGAGGGCGAGGGCATAGAGGAACGCGGCCCCAAGCGTCGGCCCGAGGGAAAGGAAGAGAAGAAACGGGAACGCCCCGCCCCGAAGCGCTTGCCAAACGCCCTCCAGAGACTGGAAGGGGAGCAATACCAGGGTCCCGAACCCCAAGGAGTAGAAAACCACCGCCCAGGGTTGGTGGCGCCGCAGCGCGGCCTTGGTGAATACGGTGTACAGGGCGTATGAGATCCCCGCCCCGAGGCCGAAGGCCACCCCGAAGGCGTTCAGCCGCACCCGGGCCGGATCGTAGACCTGGGCCACCAGCGCACACCCCGACATGGCCAGGGCCAAAGCCACCAGCGTGGCCTTTCCGATCCGCTCGCCCAGGAACCTCCACGAGATGAGCACCACCCAGGCCGGGGCGGTGTAGAGGAGCACCACCGCGATGGCCATCCCGGCGTGGACCACGGCGTAGACGTAGACCACGTAGAAGGCGGCGATCCCAAAGAAACCGAATGCAAGGAACAAAGGGAGGTCCCTGGGCCCCAGCCGCGTCCAGTTCCGGCGTTGTCTCGCCCAAAGCGGAAGGAGGAGGGCGAAGCTCAGGCCGGCGCGGAAGAAGGCCACGGTGACGGGCGGGAGTCCGAACCTCCCGGTTAGGTCCCAGTAGAAGAGGCCAAGTGTCGCCCAAAGCCCGGCCGCCCCGATGGCGAAAAGATATCCCACCTCTTCCTCCGGCGATGCGCCTGGACTTTGGCCGCCACCTTACTCAAGGGGCGGCGCTGACGCCAAATTTCACAGGAGCTCGTGCTCGGTGCGGGAGATGATCTCTTCCTGAAGCTCCCGGGAGAGATCACAGAAATAGTCGGTGTAGCCGGCCACCCGCACCAAAAGGCCCCGGTGCTCCTCCGGCCGCTCCTGCGCCTCCCGCAGCACTTCGGCGGAGACCACGTTGAACTGGACGTGATGCCCCCCGAGCCTGAAGTAGGTCCTAATCAAAGCTACGAACTTCCGCAGCCCCTCCTCCCCCTCCAGGGCCACGGGGGAGAACTTCATGTTGAGGAGGGTCCCCCCGGTCTTGGCGTGGTCCATCTTGGCCGCCGACCGGATCACCGCCGTGGGGCCGTTCCTGTCCGCCCCCTGCACCGGGGAGATGCCCTCGGACAGTGGGGTTCCGGCGCGGCGCCCGTCCGGGGTGGCGCCCGTGACTTGGCCGAAGTAAATGTGGACCGTGGTGGGGAGCAGGTCGATGTGGTAGGTCCCGCCCCGGGGCGCGGGGCGCCCTTCCACCGCCCGGAAGAAGGCCACGAACGCCCGCTGCATCAGCTCATCCGCCCGATCGTCGTCGTTGCCGTAGCGGGGGGTCCTGTTGAGGAGGACCTGACGTAGCGCCTCCCGCCCCCGGAAGTCCGCCCGCAACGCCTCCAGGAGTTCCCCCATAGGGATCGTCCCCCACTCGAACACGTGGTGCTTCAGGGCCGATAGGGAGTCGGTGAGGGTCCCGATCCCCACCCCCTGGATATAGGTGGTGTTGTAGCGGGCCCCGCCCGCGTTGTAGTCCTTTCCCTTCTCGATGCAGTCGTCGATGAGGATGGAGAGGAAGGGAGCCGGCATCTCCTCGGCGTAGAAGCCCTGCACAATGGCGTTTCCCTGGATTTTTATCCCGACGAAGTGCTCGAGCTGCCTCTCCCAAGCCGAGAAGAGCTCCTCGAAGCCCTCGAAATCCCGGGGATCGCCGGTCTCGAGGCCGATTATTTTTCCGGTGCGAGGGTCGTGGCCGTTGTTCAGGGTGATCTCCAGGATCTTGGGGAGGTTGAGGTACCCCGAGAGGATGTAGGCCTCCTTCCCGAAGGCCCCGGTCTCCACGCACCCGCTCGTCCCCCCTTCCCGGGCGTCCTCGATGGACTTCCCCTGCCGCAGGAGCTCCTCCGCCACGCAATCGGCGTTGAACATAGAGGGATAGCCATAACCTTTCCGGATGAGCCTCGCGGCGGCAAGCAGGAGTTCATCCGGGGTTACCCGGGAGACCTGGACGTTGAGCTGGGGCTGCAGGAGGTGGAGCTCGTCCGCCACCTCCAGTATCAGGTAGGAGACCTCGTTGGAGCCGTCCCTCCCGTCNGGGGTGAGGCCCCCTAGGTTGATGTTCACGAAGTCGTTGTAGGTGGCGGACTCGGCGGCCGTCACCCCTACCTTCGGGGGCGCGGGCTGGTTGTTGAACTTGATCCAAAAGCAGGAGAGGAGCTCCTTTGCCCCTTCGCGGGTGAGGCGGCCCTCTCGGATGTCCCGCTCNTAGAACGGGAAGAGGTGTTGGTCCAAGTGGCCGGGGTTGAACGCGTCCCAGCCATTGAGTTCCATGATCACCCCCAGGTGGTAGAACCAGTAAGCCTGGAGGGCCTCCCAGAAGTCCCGGGGCGCGTGGGCGGGGACCCACTCACATACCTCGGCGATCCGCAGAAGTTCCCGCTTCCTCCGGGGATCGGGGGTGCGCTCGGCGAGGCTCCGGGCGAGGGCCGCATGGCGGCGGGCGTAAGTGATCAGGGCGTCGGCGGCGATGTCCATGGC
>Ga0180916_1034_pt1 | contig 27595 bp, 27 predicted proteins | sample Deesub1362A_J573_FD_124276 | JGI IMG/M metagenome (GOLD analysis project Ga0180916, IMG submission 124276) | Candidatus Acetothermia bacterium JdFR-52 | reverse complement strand
CGGATGTCCGCGGGCGAGGAGATCCCACTCAGGGCTAGGATCGGGCGGGTATGCCGGGGGGCTACTTCCCGTAGGACCCGGATGGGACGTTGGATATCGACTTCTAGGGTTGTCAGATCGCGGCTGTTTATCCCGATGAGGTCGGCCTCGCTTTCCAACGCTTCCCGCAGGCCAGGGGCGTCCCACACCTCCACCAACACCTCGAGGCCATAGCTGTGGGCCGCCCGGATCATTTCCCGGAGCTCGCAGGAGGCGTAGCCCTGCGCAAAAAGGGGCTGGATGAGGAGCACACAGTCCGCCCCTGCGTTGCGGAAGGCCTTGAGCTGTTCCTCCGCCACCACGAAGTCCTTGGCGAGGAGGGGGAGGCGAAGCCCCGCGAACCTCCGCAGGAGCTCCAGAGACCCCCCAAAGTGGTCCGGGTCCGCAAGCACCGAAATGCCCACCGCCCCCCCGGCCTGATATAGCCGGGCCACCTTCCCGGGGGAACGTCCCGAAAGGAGGTTTCCCCGGGAGGGGGAACGGGGTTTTACCTCGGCGATGACCGCCTTTCCCCGGTGGTCCCGGACCGCTTCGGTCAGGCTCAAAGTAGCCCGGAGCCTTCCGCGGGGAAAGCGGTAATACCCCTGTCCCAGGCGCCGCCACGCGTCACGCGCGAATTTCTTCAGGTGGTCCGGCATCGCTGCGAAAAGCTCACCAAAGCCACCAACTTCTCGTATGCCGCCCCACTGCGGACCGATTCCGCGGCGACCTCAAGCCCTTCCTCCAGGGATTGGGCTCTTCCCGCCACGTAGATGGCACAAGCGGCGTTGAGGAGGGTCATCTCATAGCGGGGGCCTTTTTCGTTTCCCCGGAGGATTTCGGTGGCCGCCGCCGCGGCCGCGGCTGGGGCGAGCTCCCCTACCTCCTCCGGGGACACGCGCTTGAATCCCAAGGCCTCGGGACGGATGTGGTAATGGCGGATCTCCCCGTCCCTGAGTTCCCCCACCGAGGTAGGCCCCAAGAGGGAGACCTCGTCCACTCCCCCCACCCCGTGGACCACCATGGCCCGCTCCGTTCCCAGTAGCGCGAGGACCCGGGGATAGAGTTCCACAAGCTCGGGGGTCCCGACCCCCAGAAGCTGGTGCTTCACCCCGGCGGGATTGGTGAGGGGGCCCAGGAGGTTGAAAGTGGTCCTTATGCCGAGCTCCTTCCTGGGGGAAGCGGCGTGGCGCATGGCGGGATGGAAGGTGGGAGCGAACAAGAAACCGATCCCCACCGTTTCGATGGCCTCCTCCACCTGCTGGGGAGATATGGAGATATCCACCCCCAAGGCCTCCATGATATCGGCGCTCCCGCACTTCCCCGTGTGGGACCGATTCCCGTGTTTCGCTACGGGGATCCCGGCCCCGGCGGCCACGAAGGAGGCCACAGTGGAGAAGTTGAAGGTGCGGATGGGGGCGCCCCCGGTGCCGCAGAGGTCGAGGAGGGGGCCCTTGACCCGGGGAGAAATTCGGACCGCGTGTGTCCTCATCTCCAGGGCCATGGCCGCGATCTCCTCCGGGGTCTCCCCCTTGGCCCGCAAGCCCACCAGGAACCCCCCGATCTGGGACGGGGTACAACGGCCCCCCATGATCTCCCGCATGGCTTTGCCCGCGAGCTCCCCCAGATCCCTTCCTTCCACCAAAAGCTTCAGCGCTTCCCTAATCGCCTCCATACCTCCGCTCCTTCCAAAAAGTTCCGGAGGATCCTCTTCCCGTGGGCGGTGAGGACGGATTCCGGGTGGAACTGGACCCCCTCGATGGGGAGGCTCTTGTGGCGCACCCCCATCACCTCCCCGTCGTCGGAAACCGCTGAAAGCTCGAGCACCCCCGGGAGGGAGTCCCGTTCGATCACCAGGGAGTGGTAGCGGGCGGCGGGGAAGCCATCGGGAAGGCCCCGGAAGACCCCCTTTCCGTCGTGGAAGATCCGGGAGGTCTTGCCGTGGCGCAGTTCCCGGGCCGGCCCCACCTTTCCCCCGAAGACCACCCCGATCCCTTGGTGTCCCAAGCACACCCCCAAGGTGGGGATCTCGGGCGAGACCTGGCGCAAAAGTTGGGCACAGATCCCGAAGTAGTGGGGATCGTCCGGCCGGCCCGGCCCCGGCGAGATCACGATACACGCGGGGTCCAGATCCCATACCCGTTCCAGCGTGAGTTGGTCGTTGCGGAACACCACCGGATCCGTCCCCAGCTCCCCCAGGTACTGGACGAGGTTGTAGGTGAAGGAGTCGTAGTTGTCGATCACCAACACCTTCATGGGACCCTCCCGAGCTCCATGGCGACCAAAAGGGCCCGGAGCTTGTTGCTCGTTTCCTCCCACTCCCGCTCGGGCACCGAGTCGGCCACGATCCCAGCCCCGGCCTGGAGGTGGAGCTCCTTTTTGTGAGCAAAGGCGGTGCGGATGGTGATGGCGGAGTCCATATAACCGTTGGTGGAGAAGTACCCCACAATCCCCGCATAGGGTCCTCGGGGGCTTTTCTCCAATTCGGCGATGATCTCCATGGCCCGGACCTTTGGGGCCCCGCTCACGGTGCCGGCGGGAAACAGGGCGGCCAGGGCGTCGAAGGCGTCCAAGCCCGCCGCTAGTTCCCCTTCCACCCGGGACACGATGTGCTGTACGTGGCTAAAGCGCTCCACCGCCATGTAGTCGCTTACCCTCACCGTGCCGAAACGGGAAACCCTGCCGATGTCGTTCCGGGCCAGATCCACCAGCATGTTGTGCTCAGCGAGCTCCTTCTCATCGGAGAGGAGTTCCCGGCGCAACCTTTCGTCCCGCTCCGAGTCCCCGGTTATGGGGCGGGTCCCGGCGATGGGACAGGTGAGGAGCTTCCGCCCTTGCACCGCCAGGAACATCTCCGGGCTCGAGCCCACCACCTGGTAGTCGCCGAAGTCGAGGAAGTACATGTAGGGAGAAGGGTTAAGCTCCCGCAGCCGGGCGTAGAAGGCCGCGAGGTCGCCCCGGTACCGGCCCGAGATCCGTCGGGCCAGGACCACTTGATAAATGTCCCCGGCCCGGATGTAGTCCTTGGCCACCTCCACGGCCCCCATGAACTCCCGTTTGGTGCAGTCGCACCAAAGCTCCCGGATGTGGAACTCAGGTGGCCGCGGGAGCTCGGCCGCCAGGGCCCGGGTTACCTCCCGCAGCCTCTCCGACCCCAAGGAGAAGTAAAAGCACCGTTCCTCGCGGTGATCGAAAACGATGCCGTCCAAGTAAAGCCCCAAAAGGAAGGTGGGGAACTCCGGGTCCCTTTTCTCGGGAAGCCGCTCCAGATACCCCACGAACTCATAAGAGATGAACCCCACGAGGCCTCCAAGGTACTTGAACCTCCCCCCTTCCGGGCACCGGTAGGGGGAGAGGCTCTCCCTCAGGAACTCCAGGGGATCGTCTACCGGACTCGGATAGAGGGAGTCACCGTGGATCCGGCCGTCCTTGAGGGAGAAGACCTTCTGGGGAGCGAACCCGAGGTAGGTGTATTCGGAGAGCTTGCTCGGACCCGGGGCACTCTCAAGCAGGAAGCAAAAAGGAAACCGCTCCCTGAGCTTTAAGAAGGCTTCAAAAGGATCAAGGAAGGGAAGCTCCGCGAGGGTTAACCGGAGGGCTTCACGCGGGGAAAGGAGGCCAAACGCGATCACCTCGCAGCACGGTCTTCATACATCTCACCCCCTTTCGCATCTTTGAGCTAGCCTCTATGTAGGACATTTCGGGTCCTCCGTCAAGGCTTGGAAGTGTCAGGTTGGGCTAAAATATTTCCGAAATGGAGCGGCTCTCCCTCGAGGAAGTGGTGGCGGAAGCTAGAGAAGCCCTGGGGAGTGATCTTTTGATCCTGGCCCATCATTACCAGCGGGACGAGATCGTGGAGGCGGCGGACTGTCGGGGCGATTCCCTGGAGTTATCCCGGAAAGCGGCGGCCTCGGAGGCCCGGTGGATCGTGTTCTGCGGGGTACACTTCATGGCCGAGACCGCGGCGATCCTGGCCAGGGATGGCCAGCGAGTCCTGATTCCCCGTGTGGACGCGGGGTGTTTTCTGGCCCATACCGTCGATTACCCCTCCCTTGTGGAGCTCTGGCGGAGGCTGGGTGAGGTCATGGACCCGGATGCGGAGGTCCTTCCCGTGGCCTACGTTAACACCACCGCCGACGTCAAGGCCTTCGTGGGGGAGAAAGGCGGGGCATGTTGCACCTCCTCTAGTGCCGAGGCGGTGCTGCGGTGGGCCTTTTCCCAACGGGATAAAGTCCTTTTCGTTCCCGACCAATATCTGGGCCGGAACACCGCCCGCAGGCTCGGGATCCCGGAGGAGGAGATAGCAGTTTGGGATCCCCGTCGCCCTCCGGACCGAATGGACGCATTTGCCCGGGCACGGCTGATCCTATGGCGGGGAACGTGTAACGTGCACGTGCGGTTCCTCCCCGAGGACGTGCGCCGGGCAAGAGAGGAGCATCCGGGCGTCAGGGTGGTGGTCCACCCCGAGTGTCGGCCGGAGGTGGTGGAGCTCGCGGACGAGGTGGGCTCGACATCGTATATCATCGAGACCGTTTCCTCTTCCCCTCCGGGATCGATTTGGGCCGTGGGGACCGAAGAGCGGCTGGTGGCCCGCCTGGCCAAGGAAAACCCGGACAAAGAGATCTTCTCCCTAGCAGAGGTTCCTCCCTTCTGCAGCTACATGTCCCTCACGCGACCCGGTGATTTGGCGGCGGTCCTGGAGGGGCTGTTGGAGGACAAGGCGGAGAACGTGGTGGAAGTACCCCCAGAGATCCGGGCCCCGGCCCGGGAGGCCCTGGAGCGTATGTTGGCGATCACCCGACGCTAACCCGAGACCTTCCCTTTGGGCCAGCGACGCGCGGGGGATCGAAATCGGGCGGTTCCATCGCCCCTTTTGGCCCCAAAAGCCCCAGTTAGGGTACATTAAAAGGGAAGGAGGGACGATGCGGAAGGCATCCCTCGTCTTTACCACCTACGGGGAGCCTACAGATGCCCTGAAACGATTGGGAGAGGGGTTAAAGGAGGCCCTGGAGGAACGGGGGTACATCTTCGAGCCCCAACCCCATGCCCCGAGGCTCGTGCTCAACTTNACCTCCGTGGAAGCCCCCAGGCCCTACCGCCGCCGCTCCCAAGCCACGTTCGTGGTCTCGCTGCTTGAGCTTTCCGAGATCNCGGGGGAACCCGTCAAGGAGATGTATCCCTACCTGGTCAGGACCCTTTCCAACTTGCTTTTGGCTTATGTGCCCGGGGTAGGAGCCCATTTCTTCACGTTGGACCTCGGCCACTATGTGGAGCCGGAAGGGCAGGGATTTTACCGGCGGATCGCCGAGCGGATCCATCCCATGGCCTCGGCCACGTTGGTGATAAAGAACAGGTTCGATACGGATCTCGAGCCGGAACTTTGGGACGGGGACGAGCTGACCGCGGCCCTCTCGCGGGCGGGAAAGGTCTTGGACGAGTGGAACCTCCTTCCGGCGCCCTTTCCCATCGAGGAGATCCTTCCCCCGGAGGATCTGCGCCATGTGAGGCACCTGTATGGGATCGGGGGCCTCTCGTACGGGAACCTCTCCGCGAGGAAGGACGAGAAGCGCTTCTGGATGTCCGCCTCGGGGGTGGATAAGTCAAACCTCCGGGAGGTCGGCCGNGACATATTGATGGTCAAGGATTACGATCCCATCGATAACGCCATCGTCCTCTCGGTACCGCCCCACATCAAGCCCCGGAGGGTATCGGTGGACGCCATCGAACACTGGATGATCTACCGGGAGCACCCGGAGGTCAGGGCCATTATACATATCCACGCGTGGATGGANGGGATCCCCGCCACCCAGTTCCATTATCCCTGTGGCACCTATGAACTCGCCACGGCGGTGGCCGAGCTTATCCGGAAGGCGCCTGACCCCGCCCAAGCGGTGGTGGGCCTCAAGAACCACGGGATCACGGTGACCGGCCGCTCCCTCGAGGACATCCTGGAGCGGCTGGAGGGAAAGGTTTTGCCCCAGGTCCCCATGTCATGAAGGCCCTCCTTTTTACCCCATCCGTGTCCCGGTACCTCCTCTCCCGCTCCTTGGGGAAGAGGACACCACGGTGGCTAGTTCCGCTGCGGCTGGTGGAGGTTCCCGAGCCGGAGCCCCCAGGAGGTTGGGCGAGGGTGCGGGTGAGGCTCGCGGGGGTCTGTGGCTCGGATCTCGCTCTCCTTTTCGGGAAAAGCTCCCCCCGGTTGTCCCCCTTTTTCTCCTTTCCCGCCGTCCTGGGTCACGAGGTCGTGGGGGAAGCGGGAGGGCGGAGGGTGGTGGTGAACCCTCTTCTTTCCTGCCGGGAACGGGGGCTTTCCCCTTGCCCTCGCTGTGCCGAGGGAGAGGAAGGGCTTTGCCTCAACGTGGCCGAGGGGAGGTTCTCACCGGGGATGCTGGGATATTGTCGGGATCTTCCCGGGGGGTGGTCCGAGGAAATCGTTGCGCATCCGGAAAGGCTTTATCCCGTGCCGGACGGTGTCCCGGACGAGAGGGCGGTGTTGGCGGAGCCATTAGCGGTGGTGCTGCGGGGCCTAAGGTCGCTTCCCCCTGAGCCCGATGCCCCGGTCCTCGTCATCGGGGCGGGGACGATCGGGCTCCTTTCCCTGGTGGCCCTGAGGGTTTCGGGACACCGCGGCCCGATCCACGTGCTGGCCCGCCACGGGGTTCAGGCGCGCTTGGCCCGGGAGCTTGGGGCCGAGGAGGTGCATCGGGAAGCGGGAAAGGCCGCCGCGGCGATGGGGGCCAAGGGGTACCGGCCCGTGATCGGAGCGCGGGTATGGCGCGGCGGTTTCCCGTACGTGATCGACGCCGCCGGAAGCCCTTCCTCCTTCGCGCAAGCCTTAAGCCTCGTTGCGGAAGGGGGGGAGGTCCTTTTGCTCGGGGGAACCGGCTCGGGGCGGTGGGACCTTTCTTTTCTTTGGTTCCGGGGGATACGGGTTCAGGGGAGCTACACGTATTCCGCTGAGGATTTCCGTCGTGCGGTGGAGCTTCTCCCGCGAGCTGAGGGCATGGAGCGGGTGGTCACCCACGTGTTTCCGCTCGAGGCGTGGCGGGAGGCCCTGGGGGTGATCCGCCGCCGCGAGGGCATCAAGGTGGCGTTCAAGCCCACATGAACTTGGCTTCGGTCCCGGCTGATCCGGGGTTGGCCGCTTGTGCTTTCTTTTCGGTTTATATCCCGACCGCGGGCAGCGCTTTATTGTGGCGGCGGTGTCCGCGGCTATCCTTAGCTCGTCGGTTCCAAAGGGGGCGATAAGGTGGCGAAGAGCTTTGGGCTTGTGGGGTTGCCGAACGCGGGCAAATCCACCATCTTCAACGCCCTGACCGCTGCGGGGGCGAAGGTGGAGGCTTATCCCTTCTGTACCATCGAGCCTCACCGCGGGATCGCTTCAGTCCCCGACGAGAGGCTCGATGCCCTGCACAGGCTCTTCCCCGAAAAGAAAAAGGTCCCCACCGCCATCGAGGTGGTGGACATCGCCGGCCTCGTGAAGGGAGCATCCCAAGGGGAAGGGCTGGGGAACCAGTTCCTCGCCGAGATCCGGGGGGTGGACGCCGTCATCCACGTGGTCCGCTGCTTTCCCGACCCGGAGATTCCCCATCCCACGGGCGATATCGATCCCCGCCGCGACATCGAGATCGTGGAGACGGAGCTCCTCTTGAAAGACCTCGAGACCCTGGAGCGCCGCAAGGCCCGGATCGAGAAGGTCGCCAAAACCGGCGACAAGGCGGCCCGGGAGGAGCTTTCCTTGATAGAGCACCTGATCGATGGGATCGGGAAGGGGATCCCCATCCGCAGGATGGGGCTAAAGCCCGAGGAGCTTGCGCTCCTCAAGGACCTGAAGCCCCTCACCGCAAAGCCAGTGCTCTACGTGGCGAATACCGGCGACGAGGGCGAAAACGAATACACACAGGCTGTGGCCGAACTCGCCCGGGAAAACGGGGCGGGATACGTGGTGATCCGGGGGAGGCTGGAGGCGGAGATCGCCGAGGCGGCCGAGACTGAGGAGGAGCGCCGGGCGTACCTGGCCGAATGGGGGCTTTCGGAGTCGGCGCTGGTGCGTTTGGTACGGGCGGCGTATGAGCTCCTGGATCTCGTGACCTTCTACACCATCGAGGGACCGGAAGTGCGGGCTTGGACCGTGCCCCGGGGGACGGTGGCGATGCCGGCGTCGAGATCCACACCGATTTTCGCGATCGGTTCGTCCTCGCCGAGGTGGTGCCCTGGCGGGAGCTCGTGGAGGCAGGCTCGGACAAGGCCCTCCGCGAGGCGGGCAAATGGCGTCGGGTGGGGCACGACTATGAGGTCCAGGACGGGGACGTGATCCACTTTATCTGCGCCTGAAGATGGCGACCCTCGCCCTCATCCTGGCCACCGCCATCTGGGGATGGAGCTTCGTGCCCGTGAAGGAGGCCATGGGGTATACCTCGCCCCTGTGGTTCCTGGCCCTGCGCTTCGCCATCGCGAGCCTCCTTTTCCTTCCCCTTGCGCCGCGCCGGCTGCGGGATTGGGGGCAGGGGCTGGTCCTCGGGGCTTTCCTCTTCGCGGGGTACGCGTTCCAGACCTGGGGCCTGGTCTACACCACCGCCCAGAAATCCGGCCTCATCACCGGGCTCTCGGTGGTCCTCGTCCCCCCCATCGCCCACATCTTCGGGGAGAAGACCCCGTTGCACACCTGGGCCGGGATGGGGATCGCCGCGGCGGGGGTGGCGATCCTTGCCCTGGGGGGAGGAGGCCCGCTTGGGCCCGCGAGTTTCGGAGATTTCCTCACCGTGCTCGGCGCGATCTCCTACGCCCTCTACCTCGCCCTCCAGGGAAGGTGGGTGGGGGAGGGGAAATGGCACAGGCTTCTCCTTCCCCAGTTCGTAGCGGTGGGGGGGCTCTCCGCCCTGGGGGCGGCCTTGGCCGGGGAGATCTCGTTCCCGACAGGAGTTGTATGGCGCACGGCCGCTTCCACCGCGGTGCTCGCCAGCGGGGTTTCCTTCTGGCTACTGCTCTGGGGACAGCGCCACTTGCCCACGGGATACGCCGCGCTGGTCCTGGCCCTGGAGCCGGCGTTCGCGGCCCTTTTCGGGTGGTGGCTTTTGGGGGAGACCCTGGTGGGGCTCCAGATCTTGGGCGCCGGCCTCATCCTCCTCGGGATCCTGTGGCCCAACGTCTGGGCCCTCCTCGGGAAGCCCACGCTCCAACGGGTAGAATAGCGGCCTTGAGAGATCCTGACCGGAGGAGGCGGGGATGCGCGATATTCAAAAGGTTCCCCGATGTATGAGCACCCAACACCCCGACAACGTCCAAACGCCCTTCTTCGCCGATCAGCCCGTGCTGCAGGGGGAGGACGAGATCAAGGAAGCCTTTTATGCCTTTTCTCACCTCGGTTGTACCGAACAGATGTGGGACTACGAGGGGAAGGAAGTGGATCCCTTCGTGGTGAAGAAGCTCCTCACCCGCTATGAGGCCTTTTTCCGCGAGCACAGGCTGGGGGAGGACCTCTTCCTCACCCTCCGGGTTCCAAACCCGCGGGTGGAGCGGGCGGAGGGAAAGGTCTTGCTTGAGACCCTGGAGAGCATCCCCCGCTCCTGCGACGCCGCCCGGCTCTTCTACGGGAAAGACACGCCCCCGCCCATCTTCGAGGTCATCCTCCCCATGACCACCAGCGCCGCGGAACTCAACCGGGTCTACCACTACTACCGGGAGTTCATCGGGGGCAAAGGCAGACAGCGGTGTTTCGACACTACAGTGGCGGATTGGGTGGGGGAGTTCCGTCCCGAGGCCATCGAAGTTATCCCCCTGATCGAGGACAAGGATCACCTCCTCCGGGCCGATGCGATCGTGGAGGAGTACCTACGCGATAAAGGGGTGCCCTACCAGCGGGTATTCCTCGCCCGATCTGATCCCGCCCTCAACTACGGCCAGGCGAGCGCGGTGCTTTTGGCCAAGGTGGCCCTCGTGCGCCTGGAGGCGTTGGAGCGGCGTTTGGGTGTCCCCATTCTCCCCATCCTCGGGGTGGGTTCGGCCCCGTTCCGCGGCAATTTCTCCCCGACCAAGGCCGAGGAGGTCATGCGTGAGTACCCATCGGTTCAGACTTATACGGTGCAGTCGGCGTTCAAATACGACTACCCCGAGGGTGAGGTCCGGGAGGCCATCGCCCGCTTGAACGCGACCCCCAGGGGGATGGCCCTGGAGGTGGACGAGGGCAAGTGCGTGGAACTTATAGAAAAAGTCGCGTCCCGTTACGCGGCGTGTGTGGCGACGTTGGCGCCGGTGGTGAACGAGCTCGCCCGGTATGTCCCTCCCCGCCGTGCCAGGAAGCTCCATATCGGGCTTTTCGGCTATTCCCGGGAACTGGACGGCCACGATGTGCACCTTCCCCGGGCGATCCGGTTCTGTTGTGCCATGTATTCCCTGGGGATCCCGCCGGAGGTCCTGGGGCTGGGAGCCTTATCCCGGGAGGACCTCGTCGCCCTCCGGGAGGCGTATGTGAACTTCGACCGCGACATGCAGGATGCCATGCGGTATCTGAACCCGGACATCTTGGAACGCCTTTCCTCGCCGGTGCGGGACGAGCTCTCGCGGGCCGTGGAGCTTTTCCCCACGGAGCCGGATGAGGAACACCGCGCCCGGACGAGCCGGATCTGGGCACTGCTCCAAGAGGGGGAGAACAACCGCTCCCTGATCGCGGAGGAAATCGTCAAGGCCGCGGCCCGCCGCCGCTTTTTAGGTTAGTGCCGCCTTAAGCGCTCGGAGCCGGCTTATTTNGGTTAGGGGAAAAGCCGTTGGGCATCAACGTAATTGTTCATCATCCATTTTGAGGCTTTCCTCCCAGGTAAGGATCGTATGGGTGAAGGTATTCTCCTCCTCTTTGATCCCCCGGCGCACTTCGGAGACGTGAGCGTATTTGGCTTTAAAGCGCTCGAGGATGTAGTCAACTGCCTTCTCCGGGTCCGCCTTCGTGCCGCAGGTGTAGACGTCCAGCGCGGCATACTTTTCCTCCGGCCATGTGTGAACGGAAATATGGCTCTCGGCGACTATAACGACGCCGCTCACACCGGTAGGGGTGAAACGGAAAAAGTAACTGGTCTTGACTTCCATGTCCCCGGCTTTGGCCGCCTCCAAAAATATCTCCCGGATCCGCTCGGGGTCCTTCAACACCTCCGGGTCGCACCCCGAGGCCTCCACTACGTAGTGGTGACCGATGGTGTCCACCATAACACCCCCGCTCGGCTACCTTTTCCCAAAGGTTCGCAGGGGATTCTACCAAAACCGCGCCGGTAATCTTAATTCGTTGAAGGGGGATCAGCGGGATTCACGGGCTAGGGCTTCCCAGAGGGCGGAGTAATCGGCACGGGGGTTCCAGAAGAGGTATCCGTCTGCCCCCATCTCCTCCGCGGCCTGTACCTGGGCTAGGATGTACTGGGGGAGCGTCATCTCCGGAGGTATGTCCATGTCGAACGCCTGGAGGTACGGCCGGAAGGGTTTTTCCACCCGCGCCATTCCGTGGGTGAGGGCTAGCTTCACCGTGCGGTAGGGGTCGGCCTTGAGTCCGGGCTCTACATAGTGAGAGGGGTAGACCATGGGGGAGATCACGTCCACGTAAGAGGCCATCTCCTCCAGGCACTGCCCGATGGGGTCCTTCTTCTCCTTGTTCCAGGGCCAGAGAACCCTCCCGAAGAGGTCGATGGAGATGGGGACGGAGAGGACCTCGCGGGCCCGGGCGAGGAAGGCGTTGACCGCCTCGTACCGCTCCCGATACTGCCCGCCGATCGCGCCGTCGTCGGGGAACCGGATGTAGTCGAACTGGATCTCGTCGAAACCCAAGTCCTCGAGCTCCCGGGCGATCTCCAGGTTGTAGCTCACCGCCCGCTCGTCCGAAGGCCAGACCCACTTCCCGTCCGGATACCCGAGGTGTTTGGAGAGGATGGGATCGTAGAAGAGGACTTGGCGGGCGATGACGTAGAAGCCGCGGGACCGGAAGAAATCGATGAGGTCCGGAAGCTTTATGTAGGGGTAAGCGGCGCCGATCTCCCGGGCCAGGGGGACCTGCGAGCTATACCCCACCGTCCCGTGCATGTCCTTCACACAGATCACCACCGCGTTGAGACCGTACTCCGAAAGTTTTCCCGCGATCTCCTCGGCGAAGCCTGGGCGCGAGAGGGCGTAGAAGGAAAGGTGGATCCCCACCTTCCCGTGGATCGAAGGGGACCTCGGGGACGCCGGGGGCGACGTGGAGGTGGATCCCGGCGCCTCGGGGGGCGGATCAACCGGGATCTGGAGGGGAACCGGGGCGATGGCGGGATCCGCTAGCCAAAGGAGCAACCCCACCATAATCAGGAACCGCAGCGGCGAGACTTCCCTCAACATCGGTGGATAAGGATAAGGGGCACGTCCACCGGGCGCGGGGAAAAAGGTCGCCCCGAAGTGCGAACCTCGTGCCCGGATTTGGCTTGCCTCAGCTCCCGCAAGTTACAATGGCTCAACGATGGGGGCCTATAAAATTGCCATCATCGGCTACGGGGGCTTCGGTCAGTTCCTCCACCACGCTTGGAGAGAGATCGGGCAACTGGAGCTCGTGGCGGTGTCCGGCCGCAGGAGAAGCCCGAGGATCCCGGTAGAGGTAAGCTACTACAGCGATTGGCGGGAGCTCCTAAGAAGGGAAAGGCTCGATATCGCTGTGGTGGCCACCCCACCCGCCACCCACGCGGAGATCGCCTGCTACGCCATGGAGCGAGGGATCCACGTACTGATCGAAAAGCCCCTGGCCACTTCTCTGGAGGATGCGGAGCGGATCCTGGCCACCGCGGAGCGGACCGGGGTCCGGGCCACGGTGGACCTCATGATGCGTTATAACTCCATCCTCTCGGGCCTCAGGGAGGTCACCCGGGAAGGCCTCTTGGGGAAGTTATTCCGGGTGGACGTGGAGAACTACGCCGCGGGGGATTCCCTCCCCCCGGAACATTGGTTCTGGAATTGGGATCTATCCGGCGGGATCTTGGTGGAGCACGGGGTCCACTTCTTCGACCTGGTGCATTTCCTCTCGGGAAAGATTGGGGTGAAGAAGGTCTCGGGGTCCCTGGGGCAGACCGGGGAGCGAGTGGACCGCATGGCGGCCCAGGTCCTCCACGAGGGAGGGCTCATCTCCACCCATTTCCACGCCTTCACCCGCCCGGGTTTCTTCGAGGAAACACGGGTGGTACTTGTCTACGACCTGGCCACCGTGGAGCTTTCGGGGTGGATCCCCATGGAGGGGAGGATCCAGGCCCTGGTCACCGCCGAGGTCCTGGAGGGGCTCCGGGCGCGGCTCCCGGGTTTCCACGTGGAGGAAGAAGTACCGGTGGGGACCCTGGGTGACGTGTCCCGTCCCGAAGGTTGGGGGGACGAGTGGCCGTTGCCTCCGGCGCCGGGGCGGAGGGTCCTCTCCGGCGGCAGGGAATACGAGGTGGACGTGTTGGTACGGGGAAGGTTCTCCCTCCCGGGGACCAAGGCCGAGGTGTACGCGGGGTGTCTCCGGGCGCTCATGGAGGATTTCTTGCGTCATATAGAGGATCCTTCCCATCGGATGCGGGTCACCCTGGAGGACGGCCTGGCGAGCCTCCGGGTGGCCCTCGGGGCCACCGCCGACGCCCTGCGGGGATGACCCGGAAGCTCACCTCCCCCTCGTACATCCGCGAGGTCCTCCAGCGCCACGGGATCCGGCTGCGGAAGGAACTGGGGCAGCACTTCCTCGCCGACGCTAACGTCCTGGAAAAGATCGTCAAGGCCATAGATCCAAAGGGCGAGGAGATCGCGGTAGAAGTGGGAGCGGGAATCGGGACGCTGACGTGCGCCTTGGCCCCGCGGGTGGGGAAGCTCTACGCCGTGGAGCTCGACCGGCGCCTCACCCCCCTGCTTCGGGCCCACTGCGCGCCCTTCCCCCACGTGGAGGTGTTGGAGGGGGATTTCCTCGAGCTGCCATTGGAAAAATTCGGCGAGGGCCTCCTGGTTGTGGGAAATCTCCCCTATGAGATTACGAGCGGGGTGTTCCTGAAGCTCGTCCGGGAGAGGGAGTGGGTGGGGCGGGCGGCGTTCCTGGTGCAGTGGGAGGTGGCGGAGAAGCTCGTGGCCCCTCCGGGGCCGGACCGATCCCGGTTGGGGGTCCTCCTCTCGGCGTACTACGACCTCGAGCGCCTCTTCCGGGTATCCCGGAACTGCTTCTTTCCCCCGCCTGAGGTGGATGGGGGGTTCGTGGGGTTGAGAAGACTGCCTTCCCCCAGGACCTCCGCCCCGCCGGGGGCATTCGAGGAGGTTTTGAGGATCCTCTTTTCGGCGCGGCGGAAGACATTACGGCGAGTCCTTTCCGATCGGTTCGGGGACGATGTGGCCGCAGGACTTTTGCGCGAGCTCGGCCTCGACCCCCGGGTCCGGGCCGAGGCCCTATCCCTTCGTGATTTGGACCGGATCGCCTCCTGGCTGCACACCCGCGGCCTGCTGGTGGATCGGGCCTCCTGATTCCCCCGCGGCCCCGGAAGGCCGGGTTTACAATGGGGGCCACGGGAAGGAGGTGGGGAGGATGACCGGGAGCACCTGGGAGGAACTGGCACGTTTTTATTCCGTCTTCCCTTGGTACGACGATCCCTGGGACGAGGCGGGGCGGCAGTACTTCGAGCTTACCCTCGGGTTCATGGAGAAGCTGGTAAGCCATCCCTGGATCGAGGAGCTACAGGGGAAGGGACGGGTACGCATCCTGGAGGTATGTGGCGGGTCAGGGTTTGGAGGGGTGTCCCTGGCCAAGCGGCTCAAGGAGGGGGGAACGGAGGTGGAACTCACCGTTACCGACCTCCGGGAGGAGGCCCTAGAGCGGGCCGCCCGCTGGGGAAAGGAAGTCCTGGGTGAGGAGGTGCGGACGTGTGTCCTCGATGCCCGCGAGGTATGGAGGCTGGGCGAGAAGCAAGACCTGGTTTTGATGTATGGCCTCTCCACCCCGCACTTCGACCCTTGGGGACTGGTGGAGCTTTTCGCTTCGGTGGGCGAGGTCCTGGGGGAAGAGGGGATCTTCGTGCTCGATGAATCGGATCGGCGTTACCGGATCTTCCTTTTGATGGGCTACAAGTGGGCCATGGCGGAAGGGAAAGATGAGGGCTTGTGCGTCAGCTTCCACACTGACTACTCCATCTATCGCGGCACCTGCAAGCGGGCCTATATGAGGTGGGAAGAGGCGAGTCGTCCGGTCTATGCGGAGACCTTCATGTGGGGGTTGGCGGAGGTGGCGGCCTTTATGTGGTGTTTCTTCGAGGTGGTGGACTTCCTCCCGCTGCGGAACGAACGCCACTTCCTGATCGGGCGGCGTCCCCGACGGCGGATAAGGCCGGGCGAGCTGGAGCGGCCGCCAAAGCTGAGCCAAGCCTGAAAAGTCTGGGCTGAGTCCCGAGGGGGGTTGACGGGAGAAGGAATATGCCCGATAATCGGGTAACGATTTCGGAAAACGGTTTCCTAAAATGCGACGGGTGACCATTAAAGAGGTGGCTGCGTTGGCCGGCGTTTCCCCAAGCACCGTCTCCCGCGTCCTCAACGGGAAAGACGCCGGCCACATGCGTCCCGAAACCAAAGAACGGGTCCTCGCCGCCATCAGAGCCCTGGATTACACTCCCGCCAAAGCCGCCAGGACATTGCGCAAAAGAAAAACCGGCGTGATCGCCATCCTCCTCCCCGACATCTCAAACCCCTTCTTCTCACTCCTCGCCCGCGGTGTCGCTTCCGTGGCCTTCGAACATGGCCTCTCCACCCTGATCTGCGACTCCGATAACTCCCTGGAAAAGGAAACCCAATTCTGGGACATCCTCCTGGCCGAAGGGGTGGATGGGGTGGTCTTCGTCCCCGTGGGCGAGCCGGATGGCGCCAAAGTGGAAAAGCTCCGGCGGCGTGGCGTCGAAATGGTGATCGCCGATCGCAGGGTGCCAGGGTTCCCCGTGGTGGAAGCGGACAACCGGGGCGGAAGCGCCTCCTTGGCGGAGCTCCTCGTCTCCCTCGGCTACCGCCGGATCGCCTACCTCGCCGGGCCCAAGGGGGTCAGCACCGCGGAGGATCGGCTCGAGGGCTTCCAGGTGGCCCTCGAAAAACACGGGCTTTCCCCCACGGTGGTGCGGTGTGGGGATTTCACTTACGAAAGCGGGTATTCCCTTGCCCGGGAGGTGCTCTCGCAGCATCCCGGGATGGAGGCCATCGTAGCAGGGAACGATCTCATGGCTATCGGAGCGCTGCGGGCTGCTGAGGATTTGGGCATAGCGGTACCCCGAAAACTGGGCATCGCCGGCTTCGACCACGTATTCCCCGCCGACCTCGTCCGCCCCCGCCTCACCACGGTGGCCGTACCTGCCTACCAGATGGGGAAGGAAGCCATGAGGTTGCTCATCGAGGGNGCCAAAGCCCCCGAGAGGAAGGTTCTGCCAGTAAAACCCATCTTGGGGGAATCGACCCCTAGGAGGTGATGTGAAAGGAGCGGAACCTTTCGTCGAGGAACAACCCTAGGAGGTGAGGACGTATGAAGAAGTTGTTCGCAGTTCTTGGGATGTTGTTCCTTTTGGCGGCGGCCGTTTGGGCCGAGAAACCCACCATCGCCGTCTTTATCTCCACCCTTAAGAACCCCTACTTCGTCACCCTGGCCGACGGCGCCAAAGCGGCGGGGGAGAAGTTCGGGGTAGAGGTGGTGATCTACGACGCCCAGGACGACGCTGCCCTACAGCTTTCCCAGGTTGAGGACGCCATTGCTGCTGGGGTGAACGCCATCTGCATCAACCCGGTGCACACCGAGGCGTTGATCCCCGCGGTGGAGAAGGCCAACGAGGCCGGGATCCCGGTGTTCTCGGTGGACCGGGATGTGCTCGGTGGCGAGCGCGTCTGCTACATCGGCACAAGCAACGTCCTCGCGGCAGAGCAGGGAGCTGCGACCCTGATCCGGTACTTGGCCCTGGCCAAGCGCGATCTCCCCTGGCGGGTGGTGATCCTGGAGGGGATCCCCGGGGCATCGGCCGCGGTGGAGCGGGAAGAGGGGTTTAAGAACGTGTTCAACCCCCTGATCGCCGGCGGCGCCATCGAGGTCGTGGCCGACCTCACCGCATACTTCGATCGGGCCAAGGGGTACCAGGTGATGGCCGACATCCTTGCCACCACCACCGACATAGACGCGGTGATCGCCGCTAACGACGAGATGGCCCTGGGGGCCCTGGAGGCCATCAAGGCAGCGGGCCTGAAGGTGGGGTTCCCCGACGGGATCCTCATTATGGGGTTCGACGCCATCGATGACGCCGTGGCCGCGGTTAAGTCCGGGGAGTTGGTGGGCACCGTGGCCCAAGCCCCCTACATCCAGGGCTACTGGGGCGTGGAGGCCGCCTACCGTTACCTCGTCGAAGGTTGGCGTCCGCCTGCGGGAACCCCGGTCTATCCGCCCACTGGGGCTCTCTTCATCCCCACCCCCGTGGCGGTGGTGACCGCCGAAAACGTGGACCAGGTGGCGCAGATCACCCGTACTCCGCCGGCCCTTCCGGGCACGGATTGAGGCGAAGTCGGACCTTCTGGGCCCGGCGGCCTGGCCTGCCGGGCCCTTTACTTTTAACCTCGAATCGCGCCGATGGATCCTAAGATTTGGCTTCGACGGATAAACCGGAACCGGGTCTTGTTCCCCCTGGGGGCCCTGGCGTTGTTGGTGATCGTGGCCGCTTCCCTCTCTCCCCACTTCCTCACGCCCATGAACATCAAGAACGTCCTCTCCCAGGTCTCCATCATCGCCATCCTGGCCGCGGGGGAGGCGTGTGTCATCCTCACCGGCGGGATCGACCTCTCCGTGGGAGCGGTGCTGGCCATCAGCGGTTCCGTGACCGCGGTCCTGATGAAGTGGGCGGGGGTGGCGATCCCCTTGGCCGTTCTGGGGGGNCTGGGGGTAGGGGTCCTGGCCGGAGCGCTGAACGGACTGATGGTGGCTTGGGTTCGGATCCCCTCNTTCATTGCTACGTTGGCCATGATGGCCGTGGCCCGGGGCGGTACCCTGGTCCTCACCAACGGGCGCCCCGTGTCGGGGTTCCTCAAGAGCTTCCGGGCCATAGCGGGGTACGCGGGCCCCCTTCCCCTGCTTTTCCTGATCACGTTTGGNGTGTACGTGCTTTGGCAGCTGGCCCTCTCCCATACCCGGTTCGGCCGCTACGTGTATGCAGTGGGAGGGAACGAGACGGGAACGCGCTTTGTGGGTGTGAACGTGCGCCGGGTGAAGCTCCTTGTGTTCATCTTGGCCGGCCTCTGCGCCGCCATCGGGGGCGTGATGCTCGATGCCCGCCTCAACGCCGCCTACCCCACAGCGGGGGAAGGATATGAGCTCGACGCCATCGCCGCCGCGGTGCTCGGTGGGGTGAGCCTGAGCGGCGGGGTAGGGTCCCTTGTGGGGACGTTCTTCGGTGCGCTGGTCATGACCGTGTTGGGCAACATCCTCAACCTCCTGAAAGTTGGGGCCTTTTACCAGTACATCGCCAAGGGCCTGATCCTCGCCGTCGCCGCCATCTCCCTTTCCCGGGGGATCAAATTCGCCAAGTGAAGGGGGTTCGGGATGAAGAAAGGCGGGATATTGAACGACCGGCTGAACTGGGTCATCGCCCGGCTGGGGCACGGTGATCGGGTCGTGATCGCCGACTGTGGCCTCCCCATCCCCGAGGGCGTGGTGCGCGTTGACCTAGCGCTGGTGCCCGGGATTCCTTCCTTCAGGGACGTGGTGGGTGCCGTGGCCCGGGAGATGGAGGTGCAGAGGTTGTTCGTGGCCGAAGAAATGTGGGACCACAACCNTGCGAACTTGGAGTTCCTGCAAGAAACCTTCCCGGGGGTGCCCATCGAGAAGGTCTCCCATGAACGCCTGAAGGAGCTTGTCCGGGGGGCCAAAGCGGTGATCCGCACCGGCGAGGCCACCCCCTACGCCAACGTGATCCTCGAGGCGGGGGTGATCTTCTGATGGGCGGGGAGAACGGCGGACGCCCCTGGGTGGAGATGCGGGGGATCCACAAATGGTTCGGGGGCGTACATGCCCTAAAGGGNGTGGATTTCCACGTCCATCGCGGTGAGGTTGTGGGGCTGATCGGGGACAACGGCGCCGGCAAATCTACCCTCATCAAGATCCTCTCGGGAGTCTTTCCTCCTGACAAGGGCGAGATCGTCGTCGAGGGGCGAAAGGTCCGCTTCCGCAGCCCCAAAGACGCCAAAGAACATGGGATCGAGACCGTTTACCAGGAGCTCGCCCTGGTGGACAACCTGGATGTGCCCGCGAACATCTTCCTGGGGCGGGAGCCGGCGTTGGTGGGCGGACGGAGCCTGATGGCATTGCTAAATAAAGGACGGATGCTCCGGGAGGCGCGGGCGCTGCTTGAGAGACTGAAGGTCAACATCGGGGATCTGAACGCTCTGGCCGGCGAGCTTTCCGGGGGGCAGCGCCAGACGGTGGCCATCGCCCGGGCCCTTTACCGGGAACCCAAGCTCCTCATCATGGACGAGCCCACCGCCGCCCTGGCGGTCCAGGAGACGCGAAAGGTCTTGGATCTCGTGCGGANGCTGAAGGAGAGGGATATCGGGGTGGTGTTCATAAGCCACACCCTACAGGAGGTATTCGCCGTGGCCGATCGGATCGTGATCCTGCGCAAAGGCGAGAAAGTGGGAGATCTTCCTGCAGACGAGCTGACCATCGATGAGGCCGTGAAGCTCATGGTGGGAGGGGAATAGACACGGAGGAACCCCGATGAAGATAGTGGTGGTGGGAAGNGCCAACATGGACCTGGTGGTCCAGGCCGAGAGGGCTCCCCGAGCGGGGGAGACCGTGGTGGGCAAAGGCTTCGTCACCGTCCCCGGGGGAAAGGGTGCCAANCAGGCCGTGGCCGCGGCCCGCCTGGGNGGAGCGGTCACGTTCATAGCTCGCCTGGGAAACGACGATTTCGGTAGGAGGAACCTTGAGGGCTTCCGCCGCGAGGGGATCGATACATCCCACATAACCATCGACCCCGACGCTCCTTCCGGGGTGGCGCTGATCGTGGTGGAGGAGGGGGGCGAGAACCGGATCATCGTCGTCCCCGGGGCCAACGGGCGCCTGTCGGCAGGGGACGTGAGGAAAGCAGAACGCGCCTTCCGGGAGGCGGAGGTTTTACTCGTGCAGCTAGAGGTGCCCGATGAGGCGGTGGAAGCGGCCCTCTCCCTGGCCAGGGACTCCGGGCTCGTGGCCATCCTCAACCCGGCCCCTGCGCGGAGCTTTCCGCCCAAGCTCCTGGAGAAGGTGGATATCCTCACCCCAAACGAGGTGGAACTTTCCCACATGGCCGGCGTCGATGTTGGAGATCCGGAGGCCCTTCCCTCCGCCGCCCGGAAGCTTCTCGCGTGGGGGCCGAAATACGTGGTGGTGACCCTGGGGGAGCGGGGGGCGTTCCTCGTTTCCCGGGAGGGGGAGCTCCATATCCCCGCCTTCCCCGTGGATCCAGTGGATACCACCGCCGCCGGGGACGCGTTCAACGGGGCCCTGGCCGTGGCCATTGCCCGGGGGAAGGGGATGGAGGACGCGGTCAGGTTCGCCTGCGCCGCGGGAGCATTGGCCACCACCAGGCTCGGAGCACAACCCTCCCTCCCTAACTTGGCGGAGGTGGAGGATCTGCTGAGACGGAGCTAGGCCGAGGGGACATCCGCGCCTCGTCCCAAGGNGGTCCGACCGTAAAATGGGGGAGGATGCGGTTACACGTTGGATGTTGTGGCTGGAACTACCTGCGAGGGGATGACGTGGGGGAGCCGGATTGGCGCGCGAAATACCCCCACAAGCTCGCCCTATACGCCGCCCACTTCGAGCTCGTCGAGGTGAACTCCACCTTCTACAAGCTCCCCAAGCCCTCCACCGCCCGGAGGTGGCGGGAGATCGCCGACTCCGTCAACCCGGGGTTTTCCTTCACCGTGAAGGCCTACCAAGGGCTGACCCACGAGGCCAGGTTCCGGGGGGAGCTGGCGCGGGAGAGCTTCGCGGGTACCCTGGAGATCGCCGCGGCGCTGCGGGCCCGTATTGTGCTCATCCAGACCCCCGCTTCCTTCGGCCCCACGGAAGGAAACGTCTCCGCGTTGGCGGAGTTCTTCGGCGAACTCGATGCCGGGGATTTCCTCCTCGTGTGGGAGCCCCGGGGGAAGTGGGAGGAGGAGCGGGAGCTGGTGGAACGCATCTGCCGGGAATATGACCTCGTCCACTGCACCGACCCCTTTAAATCCCTCCCCGTCCTCACCCGGGACCTCACCTACCTCCGCCTCCATGGCTCGCCTCCCGGCCAGCGGATGTACCGCTACACCTACACCGACGCGGACCTCCGTTGGCTCGCGGAGGAGCTGGGGAAGCTCGACGTGGAGGAGGTTTACCTCCTCTTCAACAACGACACCATGTATCGAGATGCCCAACGATTCCTCGAAATCTGGGAGGGAAGGTGAACGGAGAACTCTACTGTCCCATTTGCTCCTACACGGCCATCCCCGTCCCCGAGCCCCTCAGGTGTCCGCGGTGTGGGGTGCCACTGGAGTACCGTAAGGGCCTCCCTCCGGTGGCACCGGAGGATCTGAGGGGGCAGGGGGTTTGGCGCTATTCCCCCTTCCTCCCCCCGGCGGAGCCCGTCTCGCTGGGGGAGGGGGATACTCCTTTGGTTCCCTCGGTCCGCATAGGTCCGGAACTCGAGATCGATCTCCTCTTGAAGCTCGAGGGGGCCAACCCTACCGGCTCCTTCAAGGACCGGGGAGCCTCGGTGCTGGTCTCGGTGTTGCGCGGTTTCGGCGTCGAGAAGGTGGCCGACGACTCCTCCGGCAACGCGGCGGCGGCCTTGGCGGCCTACGCGGCCCGGGCGGGACTCGTGGCCACCCTGTATGTCCCGGCATACGCCTCCCCGAAGAAATTGGCGCAGATCGAAACCTACGGGGCGGCCCTCGTGCGGGTGCCCGGCCCCCGTAGCGCAGCCGAGGCGGCGGTAGTGGAGGCCACGGGGAAGGGGGAACACGTGTACGCTTCCCACAACGAATCCCCGTATTTCGTCCAGGGCCTGAAGACTCTGGCCTACGAGCTTTACGAGGGTATGGGGTACGAAGCCCCGGATCACGTGGTGGTGCCCCTGGGGGGCGGCGGCCTCTACCTCGGCCTTTACCTGGGGTTCCGGGAACTTGTGGAGCTCGGTTGGATCGAGCGTATGCCCCGGATCTCCGCGATCCAAGCCGAGGCCTGCGCCCCCATCGTCCGGGCGTGGGAGTTAGGGGAGGAAGTCCCCGTTCCCATCGAGCCCGTTCCCACGGTGGCGGAAGGGGTGTCCATCGCCGCGCCCGCCCGGGGCCGGGAGATCCTGGCCGCGCTGCGGGAATGCGGTGGAGGGGCCGCAGCCGTAGCGGAAGAGGAGATCCTGGGAGCCCAACGGGAACTCGCCGCAGAGGAAGGGGTCTACGTGGAGCCCACTTCGGCGGTAGTGCTTCCCGGCCTGCGCAAACTGTTAAAGCAAGGGTTGATTGCCCCCTCGGAAACAGTGGTTCTCGTCCTCACCGGTTCCGGCCTCAAGGGCGAGCCCCGGACACGGAGAGGCTGAGGGTGAGCTCCGCCTTCCCCCCCTCGGAGCCATCGACCTCGGGCGGGACGATCACCCGGATCTCAAGTTCCAAGGGCCACACCCCCCGCTCCTCCGTGATGGAAACATGGGAGCTCACCCCCAGGGAAAACCTCCTCTCCCCCCAAAAGAGGAGGATCCTCTCCGGCCGCACAACACGGTCCCCCACATGGAATTCCACGGGGTAAATCCGGAGTTCCCAGGGAGTGTTGCTTAAGACCTCGAGCACGATCTTGCCCACGAAGTAAGTGCCCTCGGGGGACACGGTCAACCGCACGGGGACAAGGAATCCATCCTTATACAGACGACCCTCGTATTCCAAAACGGTGACAGCCTTGACCCGACTCGTGATCTGCACACCAACACCGTTTCCCCACCCCAAGAAGGCGAGGAGGCACAAACCCAAAACAACAAGGCCCCACCGGGGCCCCCTCAACAACTCCATCACCCCCTTTCGGCAGCCCGGCCACCTCGGAGAGGTCCGTCGGCTTTGCGCCCCCGCCTCGCGACGGGTTTGCCTTTTCGAGGGGGGTCCCTCGACCCCACATTATAAACATTGACACCGGCATTGTGAAGTGCAAAATGCCGGGAGCGACCATGAAGGTATTGGTGGTGAGCGACGAGGTCCGCCCGGAGATCTACCACGAGGGGTTGGCGGAACGCCTGCCCGATGTGGAGCTCGTGCTTTCCTGTGGGGATCTCCCCTTTTACTACCTCGAGTACATCGTCTCGGTGTTGAACGTGCCNCTGGTGTATGTGTTCGGAAACCACGATCACGTCCTCCTCACCGAGTGGGGCCAGGAGATCCGGGCCCCCCGGGGCTGCATCAACGCCGGGGGCCGGGTGGTGGAGGTAAAGGGGCTCCTCATCGGTGGGCTGGAGGGAAGTTTCCGTTACCGCCCCCACGCGCCCCGTCAGTACACCGAGCGGGAGATGCGTTGGCAGATAGCCCGGATGGAGCCCAAGCTCCTCCTCAACCGCTTGACCAGGGGCCGCTACCTCGATATCCTNCTGGCTCATGCGCCCCCGTGGGGGATCCACGACGCCGGGGACCTCCCCCATCGGGGGTTCAAGGGGTTTCTGCGGTTCATGGAGCGGTACCGGCCGCGTTACCTGATCCACGGCCACACCCANCCCGCCACCGCGGACACCGCCCCGGTGAGGTATCGGGAGACGGAGGTGATCCATGTTCACGGCTATAAGGTCCTGGATATCGAGGTTGGCCGCCCCGGGGAGGGCGAGGGGCTCCAGTCCGTCTCCGCCCCGGGAGTCTGACACCCTCCTCCCCTTCGACCTCGTCAAAGAGAAGATCCACATCCGCGGCTGGAGGTATNTAGGGTTCNGGGAGGTGGAGATCGAGAAGATCGTGGGGAGCGTGGGCCGCTACCAGGACTTCTCCCGGGCTTTCCTCCCCCTCAAAGCCGATAAAGACAGGCTCCGGCGGATCGGCCGCGCCATGGAGAAAGGGGAGATCCTCCCCCCGGTGCGGCTCTACAAGGTGGGGGAGATCTACTTCGTGGAGGACGGCCACCACCGGGTGGCCGCCGCCCGAGAACGCGGCGCCAANTTCATCGACGCCGAAGTCACCGAGTTCATCCCCAACGTCCCCCTGGAGGCCGGGATCACCGACCGGGAGCTCCTCATCAAGGCCGAGTATTCGGAGTTCCTGCGGCAGACGAACCTACAGGAGCTCCGCCCGGAAGCGCGGATAGAGTTCTCGGAGCTCGGCAAATACCGGGTACTGTTGGAGCACATCGAGGTCCACCGTTACTTCCGGGCGAAGGAAGAGGGGAGGGAGATTCCCTTCCAGGAGGCGGTGGTTTCCTGGTACGACAACGTCTACAAGCCTTTGGTGGAGGCCTTCCGCAAAACGCGGATCCTGGACTTCTTCCCCGGACGTACCGAGGCCGACCTCTACCTCTGGGTCTCGGAGCACCTCCACCAGCTGCGCCGATGGCTCGGCCCTGGGGTGGGGCCGAAGGAAGCAGTGGAGGACTTCGTGGATCGGCTCGAGGCTTTGATTCGGGAAGCGGCTCTCACTAGCCCCGCGCCCTTCCGTGGGGCAAACTGACCCCTTTCCTGGTATAGTGCGGACGAGGTGAACACACGATGAAAGTTTTGTTTGTGGCAGCGGAGTGTGCTCCCTACGCCAAGGTGGGAGGGCTTGCGGATGTGGTGTGGGCCTTGTCCAAGGCCCTGAGGGAATTGACCGTGGAAACAGCGATTTTCATCCCGAAATACCGTGGGGTAGAGGACAATATCGAGCTCGCGGAAGCCGGAGAACTTTCCATCGCCATGGGCGGGGGCCCGTGCCACTGCCGGATCCTCAAGGGCACACGCCCCAACGGGGGCCCTATCTACTTTCTCGATTATCCCCCCTACTTCGACCGTGCCGGGATATACGGTGAGCGGGGAGAGGCGTACCCTGACTCCCTGGAGCGGTTTGCCCTCCTTTCCCGGGCCGCGTTGGAGCTCCCGGGCGCGGTGGGATTCGCGCCCGATATCTTCCACATCCACGATTGGCACACTTCCCTTGTCCCTGCATACCTCCGCTTCGGGGGTTTTCCCCGGAGCGCGAAGATCCTCCTCACCATCCATAACCTCGCCCACCAGGGAATTTATCCCCCGGAGAGGGCAGTTGCCCTGGGATTGCCCGACGAGGGGATCTCGGCCATCACCTACCGGGGCAAACTCAATCTGCTTTATGGGGGGATCAAGTTCGCGGACCTCGTGACCACCGTATCCCCCAGCTACGCCCGGGAAATCCAAGAGAACGGAGAGGGGTTGGAGGAGATCCTGCGGGAACGCGCTGCGAAGGGGGAGCTTGTGGGGATCCTCAACGGGATCGACTACGACGTCTGGGACCCAAAGACCGATCCCCTCATCTGGGCCAATTACTCCGCCGACGATCCCTCGGGAAAAGCCGCCAACAAGGCCGAGTTACAAAAGGCCCTCGGCCTCTCCCCGGAGCCCAAAGTGCCCTTGGTAGGAATGATCTCGCGGTTGGTGGACCAAAAGGGATTCGACTTGGTGATGGAGGCCTTCGAGCGCATGATGTCCTTGGGGATCCAGTTCGTGCTCCTCGGGACTGGGGATCCCGAGTACGAGGAGTTCTTCGCGCGGGCTACACGGAGGTACCCCGGCCGGGCGGCGGCGCTGATCACCTTCTCCGAGGAATGGGCCCACCGGATCGAGGCCGCCTGTGATATCTTTCTCATGCCCTCCAAGTTCGAGCCCTGCGGCCTCAACCAGATGTACTCCCTGAGGTACGGCGCGGTGCCGGTGGTCAGGGCCACCGGCGGGCTCAGGGACACGGTCCGGGAGTACGATCCCCGCTCGGATACTGGAAACGGCTTCGTATTCGAGGAGTACAGGGCCGAGGCGATGCTCGCGGCGCTCAAGCGCGCGGTGGGCCTGTATCGCCGCGACCCCGAAGCCTGGGTGCGCATAATGGTCCGGGGGATGCGGGAGGATCACTCCTGGGCCGCTTCCGCCCGAGAGTACCTTCGGCTTTATGAGAAACTATCTGGGTCGAAGCGCAGCGGCGAGGGTGGGACGTCGGGGAGATAAGTCGCGACGAGATCCACCCACGCAGCGCCCAAGCTGAACCTCCTTGGGACCGTCGTATCAATCGCGTTTCACTTCGACCCTATCCACCGAGAGATCGCACCCGTAGTCGTAGACGGTGACCACGACCCGCGGGTGGAGGACCCGCCGGCCGGCCAGGGCGAAGCTCACCACGTACCGGGCGTCGTCCTCGGCGCCATCCCCGTCGAAATCGCCCCGGGCGAAGTCCCGGGCCTTCACCACCTGGATCCGCGCGTCCACGAGGACGTCGGAGTCGATATCGACGACCACCACCTCGGCGCTGCATTCCATATCGGCGGTGACGAGCCAGAGCCGGTCGTCCTCCACCCCGTCCAGGTCGAGATCGGCTGTGAAGGCGCAGGGATAGCTCTCGGGTCCAGGGGATCCGTCCCGGCGATCTCTTCGTCTTCATCGGCGAAGCCATCGCCATCGGTATCCGTGGGGAGGCTCCCCGGCGGGGCCACGATAGGGATGAGGGGCGAGTTGCAGGGATCGGGATCGAGGCCGTCGATGAACCCATCCGAGTCGGAGTCCCGGTTGGTGGGGTCCAGGACCGGGACGTGGATCACCTCGTAGTTGGGGCCGTCCTCGTCCACGTAGCCATCGCCGTCGTTGTCGATCCCGTCGTCGGGATCCTCGTCGATCAGCCCGTCGCCATCGTCGTCGAGATTTTCGAAGACGAGCTCAGTACACACGTAATCCACTTCCTCGCCGTCGAACAGCCAGTCGTTGTCGGTATCGTGGTCCAGGGGGTTGGTGGGGTTGAACGGGTAGGCCGCCGCGGGGTTCGGCTGGTACCGCTCCTCGTAGTCGGTGAGCCCATCGTGGTCGGTGTCGGGATCGCAGGGGTTGGTCTCGGTGGGGTAGGGGATGGGCGGCCCGGGCAGGGGATCGGCGTGGTCGAACTCGCTGGGGAGGAAGTCGAAGTTCCCGTCGTGGTTTCGGTCCTCGTAGCCGTCGGAGAGGCCGTCCCCGTCGGTGTCCGGGTTCAACGGATCGAGACAGCCGCACTCGGGGTAGGTAACGGTTATGGGCCGGCCGAAGAGGTCCTCGGTGGGGATCCAGTCCTGTCGGGAGGTGGAGAAGCCCAGCTTCTCGATCCCGTCGGCCAGGGCGTCGCCGTCGGTGTCGTACTGGTTGGGGTCCGTCTCCCCGGCGTCCCACGCGCCGTTCCCGTTTTCGTCCTCCCCCAGGCCCATGGGGTTGGGGTGATCGCCGATCCCATCCGGGCTCCCGGGCCTGGCCATGATCGCGCATGGGGCGTTGCCGGGGGTATCGCAGGATTTACAGATGGGGTTCACCGTGACCGTGGGGTGGCCGCTCACCATGTAGGGGGTCCCGGCGCCGCCGTCGCACAGGCCGTCGCCGTCGGTGTCGGCGACCACCGGGTTGGTGGGGTTGGACCC
>Ga0180916_1071_pt1 | contig 28301 bp, 30 predicted proteins | sample Deesub1362A_J573_FD_124276 | JGI IMG/M metagenome (GOLD analysis project Ga0180916, IMG submission 124276) | Candidatus Acetothermia bacterium JdFR-52 | reverse complement strand
CTCCATCCACGGGAAGGGCCCGTTCATCAAGCTCCTCGAGGACCTGATGGCGGTCTACGATGTCCTCGGCGTCTGTAAGTTCTCCCGCCACATCTTCTTCCTGGAGGGGCTTCCGGAAATGGTGGAGGCGGCCACGGGCCTCGAACTCACGGGGGCGGAACTCCTTGCAGTTGGTGAGCGGCTGGTGAACCTCGCCCGTGTTTTCAACGTGCGGGAGGGCCTCACCCGGGCCAACGACCACATCCCGCCCCGAGTCTGGCGGGATCCCATCCCCGAGGGGCCATCGGCCGGCGACCGCGTATCCGAGGAGGAGCTCCAGGCGATGCTGGACGACTACTACGCCGCCCGGGGCTGGAGCCGGGAGGGTGTCCCCCTCAAGGCGGTGCTCTTGGCTCTGGACCTCGCGGAGCTCGTGGACCACGGGGCGGGGAACGTGGGTTGATCCCGGGCGATGGGTGATCTACTCGTCGTGAACATCGGCGAGCTCGTGACCCCGCGGGGCTCCGGTCCGCTCCGGGGACCCGCGATGTCCGAGCTCTCGTGTATTCGGGATGCCTTCGTAGAGGTCCGGGGGGGAAANGTNGCCGCGGTGGGCCCAACGGNAAAGGCTCCGCGGGACTTCCCCGGGGAAGTCCTGGACGCCGGGGGGCGGGTGGTCACCCCCGGGCTCGTGGATCCCCATACCCACCTCGTCTTCGCCGGCTCCCGGGTGGAGGAATACCTGCGTCGGGCCCGGGGCGAGCGCTACACCGGCGGGGGGATCCTCGTCACTACGGAGGCCACGCGGAAGGCCACCGAGGATGAACTGGTGGAGCTCGCCCTCCCCAGGCTCAAGAAGATGCTCCGCTGCGGGGTGACGACGGTNGAAGCCAAATCCGGCTACGGTCTTGCCCCCGAGGCGGAGCTCGCGATCCTGCGGGCGATAAAGCGGCTCGGGGAGACCGTCCCCCAGCGTATCGTTCCCACCTTCCTCGGGGCCCACGCCTTCCCCCCCGACTGCGGGCGGGAGGAGTACATCGACCTCATCGTGAAGGAGATGATACCCCGGGTAGCGCAGGAGGGGCTCGCGCGCTTCTGCGACGTCTTCTGCGACAAAGGCTTTTACACCGTGGACGAGGCGCGGCGGATCCTGGAGGCGGGGAAACATCACGGGCTCGTTCCGAAGCTCCACGCCGACGAGCTCGCCCATGTGGGGGCGACGGAGCTCGCCGCAGAGGTGGGGGCCATCTCCGCCGATCATCTCCTGCACGTGTCCGACGCCGGGATCGAGGCCATGGCCGAGGCGGGCACAGTGGCGGTGCTCCTTCCCGGAACGGCGTTCGTGATCGACGAGCCCTACCCCCCGGCGCGAAAGCTCATCGAGGCCGGGGTACCGGTGGCCATCTCCACCGACTTCAACCCCGGGAGCTCCCCTGTGCTCTCTCTCCCCTTCGTCATGCGCCTGGGGATCCTCAAGCTGAAACTGACGCCGGAGGAGGTCCTCTGCGCCGCCACCCTGAACGCCGCGGCGGCGGTGGGGCTCGCCGGCGAGGTAGGGAACCTGGAGCCGGGGAAGGCTGGGGACCTCGTGATCTGGGATCTTAAGGACTGGCGCGAGCTCTTTTACTGGTTCGGGGATGATATGGCTTCCCGGGTAGTCATCGGCGGGGAGGTAGTTTGGGCCTCGCCCTGAAGGCCTACGCGAAGCTGAACCTAACCCTTACGATCACCGGGCGCCGCCCCGATGGCTATCACACGCTGCGGTCGCTGGTGGTGGCCGTGGATTGGGCCGACGAGGTGCACTTAGAGACCATCCCTAGGAAAAGGATCGAGCTCCGCACGATGCCCGACCTCCATATCCCCCACGGGGAGAACCTGGTTTACCGGGCGGCGGAACTCCTGTGGAGGCAGTTCTTGCCACGGGAGGGGGTGAGGATCGTCCTCCTCAAGGACATCCCCATGGGAGCGGGACTCGGCGGTGGCTCCTCGGATGCCGCGGCGACGCTCGTGGGGCTGAACGAGCTGTGGGAGTTGGGCTTAAGTTCGGAGGAACTGAAAAAGTTCGCGCGGGAGTTGGGGGCCGACGTCCCTTTCTTCCTCGGTGAGAGCCCGGCGTGGATGGAGGGAATAGGGGACCTTCTGCGTCCCGCCGATGAGGAAATCCCCCCGGCCTTCCTGGTGCTCGTCCCCCCGTTCCCCTGTCCCACCTCTGAGGTATATCGCCTCTACGACGAGCTACCCAAACCGAAGCTCGGCCCATCGGAAAGGTTCCCCAACGACCTCTGGCCCGCCGCGGTGAAGCTGAGGCCGGAACTCGCCCGCTACGCGAAGGAGCTCGAGGGGCTCGGGGAGATCGGGGTGGGGATGAGCGGGTCGGGGTCGGCGCTTTTTGCGGCGTTCGACGGGGAGGACGTGGCGGAGTGGGCCATGGACGAGCTCCTGGAGCGGGGGGTAGAGGGCAGGCTCAAGCTGGTACGCCCCCGCCCTTATGGCCACGAGTTTCTCGGAAATTAGGGAACACGCCGAGTTAGAATCTCTCACTTCACGGGGCGAGGGAGACCGGAACGAAACCTCACTCTGTCTCCTCAGGGGGTTGAGGAGCAACTTCCAAATCTAAGACACCGTCGAGACCGGACGCGAACAACTGGGCTTCACCGGAACTGAGGTCGACGCTGTAGATTTCCCCGGCGAGATGCACGCCCACGTAGGCCCGCTCCTCCTGTACCTTGAGGGCGGTGATCCTCCCATCGAGCGAGGCGATCTGGGTCACTCCTTCGCGGATGTCCACGCGGTACACTCCGTAGTCCCCCGCCACGTAGTACTCGCCNTCCGCATAATCCACCNCCAGCATNATTTCAGGGATAATGCTCANATTNAACAAAGTGGAAGTCTGGTAAGTTTGGGGATCGATCAGGAAGAGGCGCTCCAGTGCGCTGTCGAGCACCACCAGCTTCTCCTCCGCCATCACCCCGTTCAGGGCTTGGTAAGATCCCGGGCTCGGCGGTAAGTCCACAGTGGCTAAGGGATTACCCGAGGCATCGATGAAGTAAATCGCGTCGGCCCGGTTGTCGAAAAGGGCCAGTTTGTCCCGGTCCACCACCGCGAAGTTCAGAAAGAACGGGACCTGGTCGGGGACGGAAATCGAGCGGATGTAGTTCCCCTCCAAATCTAAAACCCGGATCGAGTCTGTGCTACATTTCGCGTAAAGCTCACCTTCGTGTATGTGGAGGGAATGGCTGGGACATCCCGCTATGAGCGTATGTGAGGTACCGGAGGGAAAAATGGCCACCAAGCCCGCGCCGGTGGCCACGTACAGTTCGGGGGACGACGGACCGGGTCCGTTCCACGGCCCCAAACAACCCGCAAGCATTCCCACTGAACCCAAGATAATGGCCATTCTTGACCACTTCATTCCATTTCACCTTACGCTAGTTTAATTCTGGGACGTGTTTTCGCCCAACAGAGAAAAGGGGGGCCTGTTCCGGATCTCGGCTCTTTGTTTGAAGGTTTTCTGCTAGGACTTATTGCCATTACGGCGAATAACGCTAACATTNTTAAACGTCTGCGGTGGATTCCNCGGACTTCACACACAGTGTCACTTTCTCCACCGCGATCTTCTCATCGTGATGCTCGTAGGGCACACAGTCCGCCACAGATGAGAGACGGAAGGGCGTAATCCGGCGCAAGACCATCCTCATCCTGCTCCTTCCGGGGCCCCATTGGGGCTAAGCCACCGGGCTCCTCTCCGTTCACAGGAAGGCGGTCCAGAGGTTCATGGTGATGAGGGCTCCCACCGAGGATATCAGGATCAACGTGGCCATCTCCTCCTCGAAGAACCGATACCGGGCACTGAGCACGATCAGGTTCACCGCGATGGGTGTCCCGTTCATGAGGACCACCACCTCCCGCGGAAGCGACTCCAACCCCAGGAGGGCGGCGAACCCTAGGGTGAGGGCGGGAAGGTGGACGAGCCTTAGGGAGGCGAGCCCCACCGCGCGGAGCAACCTCCGGTGCGGACGGCCGTACAGAAAGACACCCAGGGAAAACAGGGCCACCGGCACGGCCGTCTCCCCAAAAGCCCCGCGGCCCGATGGAGGAAGAGGGGGAGCTCTGCCCCCACAAGGGACAACGCCACTCCGGCCACCAGGGAGATGATCAAGGGGTTCCGGGTGAACCGCAACAGCACGTCCGCCACCGCCCGCGAAAGGGGGACCCCCTCCATGCCGTAAAGCTCCAACAACACAAGGACCAAACCCACCGTGAACGGGGCCACCGCCGCGATCATGGACACCGCCAATCGCACCGCCTCCTCCGTCCCGATCACCAACTCGATGAACGGAATCCCAAAGAAGGCCAGGCTCCCGAACACGCTCCCCACGGAAAGGANATAGNAGCTNCCCCGGGAAAGCCCNAAGACTAGGCGAAGGAACCCCAAGAGAAGGAGCAGGACGGCGATGGGCGCGGCCCCCGCCCCCAGGAACCGGAGGGTCTCGGGCCCGAACTCGGTCTCCGCGAGCTTCACCAGGAGGTAGGCCGGGAAGGCGAAGAAGTACACGAGGCCATTCAGCACCCGCTCGTCCCCGGCCCGGAGGATCTCGAGCCTGCGGGAAAGGTACCCCATCCCGATGAGAAGGGCGATCACCGCAGAGCTGGTGATAGCTTTCGGCATCCTTACCCCAAGCGTCCCCGCAGGTACCTTCCCCCGGGCCCCTCTTCCACCAACCCCGCCAGGGAAAGCTCCAGGAGCACCCGAGCGACAGTAGCGTAGGGAAGCCCCGTCCGCTCCGCCACCTCCTCGGCGCTCAACGGCTCCCCTCCCAGGGCTTCGTACACCACCCTCACCTCCCCGGAGAGCTCGGGTTCCTCCTCGGCTTCCTGCTCGCTACCCATTCGCAGGCCTGGGAACCTCAACTCCGCGAGAATATCCTCAACCCCCATCACCAGCTTCGCCCCCTCCTGAATGAGGCGGTTGGTGCCCCGGGAGACTTCCGAGGTGATGGGCCCGGGCACGGCGAAGACCTCTTTCCCTTGCTCCAGGGCGAAATCCGCNGTGATCAGGGCTCCAGACCTCTCCGGGGCCTCCACGACCACCACCCCCAAGGACAGCGCGGCGATGATCCGGTTCCTCTTGGGGAAGGTCCACTTGGAGCCCGGGGTCTCCCAGGGATATTCGGAAAGGACCGCGCCCCGGGAGGCAATCTCCTCCATGAGGCCGTGGGCTCCGGCGGGATAGGGATTTCCCAGCCCCGTCCCCAGGACGGCGACCGTCCGCCCTGCCTCCAGAGCCCCTCGGTGGGCCGCGGTGTCGATCCCCGGGGCCATCCCTGAAACCACCGTGACCCCACGGGACGCTAGCTCCGCGGCGAGCTTCCGCGCCACCAATCTCCCGTAGCTCGTGGCCCGCCGGGTCCCCACGATGGCGACGGCCCGCNCGTCCTCGGGGCGCAACTCCCCCAGGACGTAGAGGGCGAGCGGGGGATCGGGGAGGACCCGGAGCGCCCCGGGATACCCATCATCCTCCGGGGTGAGGATCGCCGCGCCGGCCCCCTCGGCCAGGGAGAGCTCCTTCACGGGGTCGAACCCGCGGAGCTCCGCCGCGAGCTTCCCCGCCGCCCCTTCCCCGATCACCGCGGCGAGCTCCGCTTCCGTGGCATTACATACCGCCACGGGATCCCCGAAGGCCTGAAGGAGGAGCCGCCGCCTCCTTGCGGTCAGGGAAGGCGCGGCGTTCAGGGCGATCCACGCGTACTTCCTCTCCACAGGACGATTCTAGGTGCCGCATCCTTGGTCCCCAACCCCGCTCCAGGTATGATGGGGAAAAATTCGGGAGGGGATCATGAGGAGATGGGGCACGCTCGTGCTTCTCGTCGTGGGCCTCTGGATGCCCATTCACGCCGATGCCCTACGGGTCATCTCGGCCCCGGAGGACACCGAGTACCACTACCACGTAGTGGCCTTCTTGCCCGATAACACCCTGGTGGTGGCCCGGGGAAGGGTCGTGGAGCTCTGGCCTTACCCGTGGGAGGCACCGGCGCGGGTCCTCTCGGGCCACGGGGGAAAGGTCTCCGCCGCCGCGGTCTCGCCGGACGGCCGGTACCTGGCCACCGCCGACTCCGACTCCACCATCATCGTGTGGGATACGGGGACCTGGACGGAGATTTACAGGTTCGAGTCCCACTCCTTCACCGTGTGGGCCCTGGATTTCTCCCCGGATAGCACGCTCCTTGCTTCGGGGGCGTTCGACAAGACCATCCGGGTATGGGACCTTTCCTTGGGCCTAGAGGTGCTCCTCCTTGAGGGACATCAGAGTTGGGTCCGCTCGGTGGACTTCTCCCCCGACGGGAAACACCTGGTTTCCAGTTCCTGTGACGGCACGGTGAGGATATGGGATGTCACCCAGGGGAAGCTCCTTTCCACCATCAAGGCCGGGGTGGATGGGATTTACAACGTCCTCTTCTCCCGGGACGGAAAGACCCTCGTCTGGGGGAACTACGAGGGAGATATCAAGTTCTACGACGCCGCAACCCTGGAAGAGTTCAGGGTAATCCCCAACCCCCAGAAGCCCATCTACGGCCTCGCCCTCTCCCCCGATGGCTCGCTCCTCGCCTCGGCGGGGTTCGACCGGAGGGTGCGGGTGTGGGAGTTCGGGTCCGGAAACTTGGTGGCCGAGTTCTCGGGGCACACCTCCCACGTGTGGAGCCTGGCCTTTTCCCCGGACGGAAAATACCTCGCCTCCGCGGCCAAGGATGGCACGGTCAGGATCTGGGAACTCCCTTGAAGGGTTAGCAGCGGAGATCATCGCCTGCAGGAAGTGTCCCCGGCTCGTCGAGTATCGCGAGGAGGTGGCCCGTAGGAAGCGGCGAGCGTTCCAGGAGCAGGATTATTGGGGCCGGCCGGTCCCGGGGTACGGGGATCCTGAGGCGCACCTTGTCATCGTGGGCCTCGCCCCAGCGGCCCACGGCGCCAACCGCACCGGACGGATGTTCACCGGGGACGGCCCCCGGGGCGCGGGGGATACCCTGATGCGGGCCCTCCACCGCCTGGGCCTCGCCAATATCCCCTACTCCCGGGACCGGAACGACGGGTTGTGCCTGCGCGGTGTATTCCTCACCGCGGTGGTGCGGTGCGCCCCGCCGGGGAACCGCCCTACCCCCTCCGAGATCGCCAACTGCCTCCCGTACCTCGTGCGGGAGCTCCGGCTCCTGGGGGAAGCCCGGGCGTTGCTCGCCCTGGGACGGGTGGCGTTCGACGGGTGTTTGCGGGCCCTGGGGGCACTGGGTGTAGAGGTTCCCAAGCCGAAACCGGCGTTCGCCCACGGCGTCTGCTATCGGTTAGGCCGCTATTGGCTCGTGGCTTCCTACCACCCCTCCCGCCAGAACACCCAGACGGGGCGCCTGAGCGAGGAGGCGTTCCTCGAGGCCGTGGCCGCGGCCAAGGGGTTGGCCGGCCTCTAGAACCGGACCCTGACCTCGGCCCCCACGGCTTGGAGCCTGAACGGGAAGGCTATGGTCGCCCGCAGGTAGCTCTCCGCCCGCTCCTCATCGAACCCGAACGCGAGGGATATAGGGGATGGGCCCTGGGACGTGGCCGCTGCGTTCAGGCTGAACCGGAACGGATCCGGGTTGCAGGAAAGGAAGAGGCTCGCCCGCTGGAGGCCCTCCGGACCGAAGGTCACTTGGACGGTGGCCCGGAGCGGAGCTTCCTGGTACCCGAACTCCGCAATGGAGTAATCCCATCCCACGAGGAAATAGCTCCGCAACGTGATCCAAAAAGGATAGAGCTGATATCCGAACGCGAGGCCCTTGCGCCCGAGGCGCGGGGGAAAGGGGTAGAGGGCTGCCCCCACGGTGGTCTCTAGCCAAAGGTCTTCCCACGAGACGTATCCGGCAGCCGAGCCGGTGAGGGTTGGTGAAGGTGTGTCCAAGGGGTCCTGGATGTAGAGGTCCAGTTGGGCGCTTACCCGGGCCTCGCCCGCGGGGAGGTCCCAGGGCTGGGGGGAGAAACGCACGCCCTGGCGGATAGAGACGAGGCCGCGGGGGGAAAACCCTCCCTGGAGGGAGAGGCGAAGGGGATCCCATTCCACGCTCCCCCGTAGGGTAAGGGTCCAGTCGAGCCCCGGAAGGGGAAGGGAGAGGTTAGCCCCGACCATAAGGGGCTCCAGGGGGAAGTCCACGTTGAGGATAGCGGCGACGCTGAGTCCTGTAGCTCCCCGACCATCGGCCCGGAACCCGACGGTGCCCGAGATCTCCCCGAGCCCCGAGAGGGAAAAGACGAGCGACACGGCGAAAACAATGATCGCACGCATAGCGGGGGAGTATACGGTGGAAGGGGTGGGAGGGGAAGCTAAAATAAAGGCTACCAAAGAATCTGTAGTCATTTAAAGGAGGCCGAATGGGGTTCTGGAAACGGGTCGGTGCGCTCCTCTTCGAGCAACCCCCCACCACCCTCTTCGTCGAGCACGGGAAGAAGGTCTGCCGTGCCACCGAGTACCTCCTTTTGGTAATGGAGGCCTTCGCCCAGGGGGATGACTTCGTTTCCTTAAAGGCCGAGGTGGACCGCTGGGAACACGAGGCCGACCAGATAAAGCACCAAATACGGAAGAAGCTTCCCCGCAGCGACCTCTTCCTCCCCATGGCCCGGGGCGACCTCATGGACCTCTTGTGGCAGCAGGACGAGATCGCCGACAAGGCCCAGGATGCAGTGCACCTCCTCTCCCTCCTCCCCCTCACCCTCCCTCAGGAGCTGGGGGAGATTTGGTCCCAGATCGCCACCGGGGTCAGAAGGAGCCAGCGGGCCTATTGCGAGCTCATAGAGAGTCTCGAACGGCACCTCAAGGGGGAGCGGCAGCTGGCAGGAAGGATGCGGGAGCTTTTGGCGGAGATCGGGGAAGAAGAGCACGGGGTCTCCACCGCCGAGGATCGGTTCGTGGAGGCCATCTACCGGCAACGGGACATGGATGCCTTCACGAAGATCCACCTGGTGGAGGTGGCCCGCACCGTGGGCCAGGTGGCGGGGCACATGGAGAACGCCGCCGGTAGGATCTGCCTCTTATTTTTGGGGTGAGCTTGAGCTCACAGGAATCCACCGGATATAATCCCCGTCCGGATCCGTTTCCCAACAGCAAGGAGGCAAAATGCAGAAGACTTACATGGCCAAAAAAGAAGACGCCGGCATCACCTTCAAGCGGGAGTGGTACGTGGTCGATGCCACCGACCAGCCATTGGGGCGGCTCGCTTCCAAGATCGCCATNATCCTCCAGGGCAAGCACAAGCCCACCTATACCCCCCACTTCGACGTGGGCGACTACGTCATCGTGGTGAACGCCGAGAAGGTGAAGCTCACGGGGAAGAAGTGGGAACAAAAGCTTTACCGACACCACACCGGCTACGTGGGACACCTCCGGGAGATACCCTATGAGGAGCTGGTGAAGGTGCATCCCGACTGGCCCATAAAGCTGGCGGTAAAGAGGATGCTCCCCAAGAACAACCTGGGCCGGCGGATGCTGCGCAAGCTCAAGATCTACGCCGGTCCGGATCATCCCCACAAGGCCCAGAAGCCCAAGCCCCTCTCCCTCTGACCCTTCCCCCTGGGCCACGCTGCCCCCGTGGGGCGGACACCTGTCACAGACCCCTATGACAAATTGAGGTAACCCGCGGGGCAGCCTTCCTACTGATCCCTAAGGCTCAGAGGTACGCTCCCTCCAGCCATGCGGATGAGTAGGAAGGCCTTGGTGGGATTGCTCGTCTTGCTTTTCGGGGTCACGGTTTCCGCTGAGCGCATGGCCGTTTTGGTTCAATGCGCCATAGGGATCCCGCCCCAAGCGATCCGGCAACTCCGGCTCTACACCGCCCAGCGGGCCGCGGCTTACAGCGGCCTCTCCGTCGTCCCCGACCACGAGGTCCGCCGGGCAGAGGCCCAGGCGGGGATCTTCCTGGGCACCTACATCCCTGAGGACGGGGTACGGAAGATCCTCCGGGCGGTGGGGGCGGAGTACCTCCTTGTGGTGCGAATCATCGGCTGGGAGGACAAGTGGGAGATCCGGGCGGAACGGGCCCTTCTCGTCTCCGGGGTGGGGCTCCTGGACCCCACCTTGGGGAACCTCCTGGGCCCGTTGGGGCTGCTTTCCGCCTTGGACCGGAGGGCCGAGGTGACCCTTCTCATCCGCCTCTACAACCAGGAGGGACTCATCCACGCCAACGTGATCTCGGTGGACGATGCCCCGTTTTTCCTTTCCTGGATCTTCTCCGATCCCATGCGTGCGGCCCGGAAGGCGGTGGACATGGCCCTCAAGGACGTGCTCCAGATGCTGTGAAGAGGAGGTAACCGCCATCACTGACCTGGTGGTGGTGATGCAGTTAGACTGGAGATCGGCGGCAACAATCGGAAGGAGGGTGATATGAGGAGGAAGATCAGCCTGTTGCTACTGGCGATCCTGGCCCCAAGCGTGCTCTGGGCCCAGGGGTATTTCGAGGTGACCCAAGGGGGCCTCACGAGGAGCGTCCAGCCCCTGGTGGGCACCCAGGACGCCGCCGCGTTCTACGCTTACGCTGGGTTCGACTTCAGCTCCACCAATCCCTTGGCGGCGGACGACACCACGGTCCTTTTCCTTTACCGGGACCCGGCCGGCGAGCTTTATCTCTTCGTGATCCACGACGCGAGCACCAGCACCACCGGGGGCTCGGTCGAGCTCTCCATCCAGGGTATCCCCGCCGTGGCCGACGTCTTGGTGCAGGATGATCCCTCGAACGTGGACCAAAACGATACCTACGACGTAGCCACGGGGAGGTTCACCTGGGTGTGGGGCGCCGGGCGCACCGACGGGATGGTTTTGGGGCCGTTGGGACCGGAGTTCCAGCTCACCATTACCCCCGTTGCCCTCACGGGGATCACCGCGGTGGCCTTCTTAAGCGGTGATATCGCTGCCCCCGAGAGGATCGAGCTCAATACCGTGGACAGCATCACCCTCGTGGGCTCCCCGAACCAGCGGCCAGTGGTGAGCTTCACCGTCTCCCCGGCTGAGCCCAGGATCCGCCAGGAAGTTAAGTTCGACGCCACCGACAGTTACGACCCCGACGGGAGTATCGTGGAGTACCGTTGGGACTTCGACGGGGACGGAACGGTGGACCTCACCACCTCGGATCCCGTGGTCAGCTACGTTTACGAAGAGAGCGGGACTTACAACCCTGTGCTCACCGCGGTGGATGATGCCGGTGCCGCGGCCAGCTACACTGGCACCATCTACGTGTCCCCGGTGACCCTGGTCGCCACCCGTTCCATCTCCGCCATGACCGTGCTCCCCGGCTACACCTTCCGGGTCACGGTCAGGATCCGCGCTGATCAGGATATGGCCGGGGTGGGATTGGACGAGGACCTTCCCGTGGGCTGGGAGGTCACCCCCGTGGAGAACGGCGGAGCCATCTTCAAGCGGGCCACCACCCAATGGGTCTTCATGGACATGCTGCGAGCGGGGACGGAGCGCGTGATCACCTACGACGTAACCGTCCCAGAAGCCGACGTCCTCAAGGCCATAAGGCTTCCCCAACGCTTCTGCATCCAGGGGACGGTTCAGGCCAAGGTGCCGGAGGTGGTGGCCCCGGTGGGAGGGGAGTCTTGTGTGATGGTCAACGACTGCCTCCCCGTGCTCGAGGCCATCGCCCACCTGGTCCCCGCTGAGGCCCCCGGCCAGACGGACAAGATCGACCTGCGCCTTCCCGAGACCATCACCGCGCAACAACTCCGGCGGGCCGCCGAGCTTTGGGCCATGGACCAGCCGGTGGTGGACACCTGTGGGGAGACCATCGACCAGGCCACCCTCAAGCTGATCGCCGCCTATGCCGAGAGCTGCACCCCCATCGATAGACCTCTTCCCGAGATGCCCAAAGCCAACGTCACCGTGACCCGCACCATCTTGGCCCCCATCCCCTGTCAGGGCGTGGTCCTGGGGTTCTACGATTCCGCCGGTAACCCCATCGGCAACACCTTCACGGTGAAGGTGGAGGTCACCACCGATGCCGACGTNATTGCGGTGGGGATCGACGAGGACCTCCCCATCGGCTGGAAGGTGACCCCCCTGGACAACGGCGGCTTCGTGTACAAGCCGTCCAAGATCCAGTGGACGTATCTGGGGCTTTTGCGGGCCGGTGAGACCCGGACCATCGTCTACGAAGTGGAAGTCCCNCCCACCCTGCCCGTTGAGCCACCGCCTCCGGACGGCTGCGGCATCTATCACGTTGAGCACATCGCCGGCGTGGCCGACACCGGGCTCCCCTGTATCGAGGATATCCCCATCGGCGGGGACAACCGGGTGGAGCTCACCAAGTGCCTGAACGTTATCGTCGCCATCTCCCGCTGGGACGTGGAGCGGGACACCGTGGACCTCTCGCTCTCGGACCTCATCACCTTGCCCCAGGTCCAGCGGGCCGTGGCCTTCTGGCTAGAGGAGGAGTCGGTACCCTACACCTGTGGGGCCAAGATCGACTTCGAGACCCTGAAGGAGATCATCGCCCTGTGGCTCACCAACACCCCGATCTGCGAGGCATTGCCCGCGGCAGCTCCAGGGGAATGCCAGGGTCGCTAGGGGAGGTGAGCACGGGCTGGTCTTCCGTGCCGACGGGGCGGGGCCTCCCCGCCCCGTCGGTTTTAAAACCGCGAGAGGGAGGTGTACCACCATGCGAACGGGCGCGATCCTTTTGGGTTTAGTTTTGCTGGGGGCAACACCGATATGGGGGCAAACNGTGACACTCCAGGTTTCCACTTTCACCCCGGATCCCGGCGAGACCGTACAGCTTTGGATTTCGGGGGCCCCCGTGGGGGCGGAGTTCCTTTGGGACCTAAACGGAGACGGCATCGCAGATAGCACCACCGAAATCCCCAGGCTGCAGTGGGCCGTGCCGCAAGGAGCCCACAAGGTGAGGGTAGTGGTGAAGCACGAGGGCAAGGTTATCGCAGCGATAGAGGCCCTGATCGTGGCCGACCCCTACATCGCCTGCTGGCAGACCATCATCCCCTCTGGGAATACCTGGGAGGTGAAGGTGACCTTCCGGGCCAAGGCGAACCTGAGTGCCCCGGGCCTGGAGATCGAGGTCCCGGAGGGATGGGGGGTGGAGGTTTCGGACCCGGGCAACCTCACCTACAAGATCAAGGGAGGCATACATGGCTTTTGGGCCATCGAGCTCTATCCCGGGGATGAACTGGGTTTCCGGTACCGGCTTTATCCCGTTTCCCCCGGGCTTTCCTTCGTGTTTTCGGGCAAGGCGAGCGGGGTCGTTGCCGGACGGTACTACACCGTCCCCATCGCCGGCGTGGTCGCCCCCTAGGGAAGGGGGCGTGCCCGGGCCCACAACGCCTCGAAGAAATCCCCGAGCACAGCGGAAACGGCGGGGGTCCCGAGAAAGGCGACCCCCGCCTCCACGTTTTTGATCAGCGAGTAGTAGGCCCAATTGGCCGAGGAGATCACCGAGTCTTCTCCGTCCACCACCAGGAACTTGGCATGCAGGGTGGAGTTTGGAGGGTCGAAACGCACCTCCACCCCGTGCAGGAGAAGATAGATGGCCACCTCTCGGGCTTCGGAGACGAACTCCGGTTCCATCCAAGTTTCCCCTCCTTCCAGAAGCACCCGAACCCGGACGCCACGGGTCGCTGCGGAGACCAACGAGTCGGTCAACCGGTTGACGGGGCTTTCCCACGGATAGCGGCGCAGCATGTACAAGCAGAGGTCGACTTCTTCCTGGGCCCCATCCAGCAGCCGGGCGGCCAACTCCAGGTGCAACGCCTCGCCCTCCGGGAACTCCGGAAGCGGGACGAACGCCGGGCCGCTGACCCCGCCCATCTCGGTCTCCACGCGGTATCGCCCTTCCCACAGGAATCCGAAGAACCTCCGGAAGACCTCCGCCACTGTAGGTGAGTGCACCGCGAGGTCCACCTGGACGCTCCGAAAGAGCCCGTTATAGGTCCAGGGGGTCGAGCCCAAGATGACCTCGGTGCGGTCGAAAACCAAAAGCTTGGCGTGAAGGGTGATCTCGGGGTCGTCCCAGCGGACCTCGATCCCGTTTTCTGCAAGATAAGTAAAGGCCGCTTCCTCCTCCGGAGGAACCTCATCCCCCCGCTCCAAAAGGACCTTCACCTCTACCCCGCGCCCCACGGCTTCCACCAGGGCGTCCAGGAGGGCGTTGGCCTCGCTCGGTGGGGCATAGCGGCGACAGTCGGACAACATCACCAGGATCTCCCGTTCGGCGGCCTCGATGGCCCCCAAGACCCACCGGAAGTACCGGGGGGCCTGGGGGGTGCTGAGGATGGGGGTAACCGATACCGGTTCCCCCTGGACGATGAGACCGAGGAAAAGGAGAAAAATAGCGAGGATCCGCATCTCCCGGTATGATTTTGTGGTCAAGGAGGCTTTATGGCAAGGGAACTGAAGCCCGAGGAATTGAGAAGGACTTGTGATCCGTCGCGCTTCTCCTTCGCCACCACGGAGGAGTTGGAGCCCCTCAAGGAGATCGTGGGGCAGAAGCGAGCCCTGGAAGCTCTGGAAGTGGGGCTCAACATAAAGGACCCCCTCAATCGCTACAACGTCTACGTATCCGGGGAGCCGGGATTGGGGAAGACCTCCACGGTGATCCGGTATCTCCGGGAGCTTTCCTCTTCCCAGGAGAGGCCGCCGGACATCGTCTACGTGTACAACTTCCAGGAGCCCCACCACCCCCGCTACCTCCTCCTTCCCCCGGGGAAGGGCCGGGAGTTCCAGCGGGATATGGAGCGCTGTGTGGAATTCGTTAAAAGGGAGCTCCCCAAAGCCCTGGAGTCCGAGGAGTTCAAGGCCCGGGCGAAGGCGGAACGGGAGCGGTTCTCCCGCATGCGAGAGGAGGCGTTCGAGGAGCTCGAGGCGAAGGCCAAGGAACTCGGGTTCGCTATCCAACGGACTCCTTTGGGGATAAACACCATCCCCTTAAAACCCGACGGGAGCCCCTACTCCCAAGAAGAGTACGAGAACCTCCCCGAGGAGGAAAAGGACGCGATCCTCAAGCGCCAGGAGGAGCTTCAGGAGGCGATCCGGGAGCTGTTCAAGAGGTTGGGTTCCCTGGAGGAGGAATGGCAAAAGGCCCGCCGGGAGCTGACCAAGAAGGCGGCCGAGTTCCTGATAGGCCCCCGGTTCGCCCAGCTCAAGACCAAATACGCCGGGAACGAGCGGGTCCTGGAATACCTTGACGAGGTACAGCGGGATATCCTGGAGAACGTGGAGTCCTTGCAGGCGGCGAACAAGCAGCCGCCCATCCCCCTCCCGCAGCAACAGGACCAATATCAGAAGTACCGGGTGAACGTGATCGTGGACCACTCCCGCACCCAAGGTGCCCCGGTGGTGGTGGAGGAGAACGCTACATACACCAACCTCTTCGGGACCATCGAGCGGAGGGTCCAGTTCGGGATCATGACCACCGACTTCACCCAGATCCGTGCCGGGGCCCTGCACCGGGCCAACGGGGGGTACCTGGTCCTCTCGGCCCTGAACCTTTTGCGCAGCCCCTTGAGCTGGGAAGCCCTGAAGATCGCCCTGCGCACGGGGAAGATCCGCATCGAGGACCCGGCCCAGATGCTGGGGATCGCGCCCACGGAGGGGTTGCGTCCCGAGCCGGTCCCCCTGGACCTGAAGGTGATCCTGATCGGCCCCCCCTGGCTCTATTATCTTCTGCGCTTCTACGACGAGGACTTCAGGAAACTCTTTACCATCCGCTCCGACTTCGACACCGAGATGCCCTGGGACGGGGAGGCCGAGGAGGCCATCGCCCGGTTCGTGCGGGCCCGCACCGAAGAAGACAAGGGGATCCTCCCCTTCGCCCCTTCCGCGGTGGCAAAGCTGGTGGAGTACGCCTCGGAGCTCGCCGGGGACCAGAAGAAGATCTCCACCAGGTTCGCGGAGCTTTCCGCGCTGATAAAAGAGGCGAGCTTCTGGGCGAGGAAAGAGGGCGCCGCCACCGTAGAGGCGAAGCACGTAAAGACCGCGATAGAAAAGGGCAAATTCCGGCACTCCCTTATCGCCGAGAAGATCCGGGAGCTCATCGCCCGGGGAAAGCTCCTGGTGGACGTCACCGGCGAGAGGGTGGGGCAAGTCAACGGCCTCGCGGTGATCGACCTCGGCGACTACGCCTTCGGGCGCCCCACCCGCATCACCGCCAACGTGTTCACCGGGAAAGACGGGGTGGTCAACATCGAGCGGGAGGCCGAGCTTTCTGGGAAGACCCACACCAAAGGGATCATGATCCTGAAAGGGTATCTCGGGGAGAGGTTCGCGAGGAAAAGCCCCCTCTCCCTTTCGGCCTCCATCACCTTCGAGCAGTCCTATACCATGATCGATGGGGACTCGGCCTCCGCGGCGGAGCTTTTGGCGTTGATCTCCGCCCTTTCCGGCGTCCCCGTGAAGCAGGGGATCGCGATCACCGGATCCGTGGACCAAAAGGGGAGGATCCAGCCGGTGGGGGGCATCAACGAGAAGATCGAGGGCCACTTCAGAACTTGTGAGGTATTGGGGCTCGATGGTTCCCAGGGTGTGATCATCCCCGCCGGAAACGTGGACAACCTGATGCTCCCCGAGGACATCGTCCGGGCCGTGGCGGAGGGCAAGTTCCACATCTGGGCCGCCGAGACGGTGGAGGAGGTAGTGGAGCTCGCCACCGGGGTTCCCGCCGGGGTGCCGGACGAAGAGGGGAATTACCCCGAGGGCACCGTCTACCACCGGGTGATGAAGCGATTAGAGGAGATCCGCCAACGGCTCAAGGAGGAGGTCCCCGCCGAGGAGGAGGGCGAGGGAGGGGAAGGGTGACGTTGCGGTGGGGGCCTCCGGGACATAAGCTCGGGGTGCCATGAAGGTCCTCGTTGTAGGTTACGGAAATCCTATCCGGCGGGACGACGCGGTGGGGCTTTGGGTGGCCAATCGGCTGGCGGTGAAGGGCGTGGAGACCGTCTCCGGATGGCCCTTTGCCCCGGAACTTATCGCGCGGATTGCGGCGGCGGACTTGGTGATCTTCGTGGACGCCGATGTCCGCCCTGGGCCGGTGCGGTGGAAGAAGCTCAAGCCCAAGGCGACCTCTTCGGTGCTCTCCCACGATCCGAGCCCCGAGGAGCTCCTTTCGTGGGCCAAGGCGTTGTTCAAGCGGGCTCCCATGGCCTGGCTTGTCACCGTACCCGGGAAGGACTTCTCCTTTGGAGAGGGGCTTTCCCGCTACGCCCGCTCCGCCGCCGAGCGGGTGGTCCGCCGTATCGAGCGGTTGGTGGCAAGCACGTGATCCTCACCCAGGACACCCCTGCGGCCGAACTGTCCGGGGGGACGTTTTAGGCGGGATCCCGAGCGCAAAACTTGACGGAGGGCANGTCCCAACTTTATAATGCGTTTGGTGTAAAACGTTTTAAAATGGCGGCGACCATCAAGGACGTGGCTAAGCGGGCGGGGGTTTCGATCGCTACCGTGTCCAATGTCATAAACGGCAGTCGACGTGTAAGCCCCGAGCTCAAGAAAAAAGTACAAAAGGCCATTGAGGAGCTAGGTTACCAACCTAACCCCTTCGGAAGAGCCCTGAGAAAAGGCGAGTCCTCCACCATAGCCCTCCTGATCCCGGATCGCAGTAACCCGTTTTACGCTCAGATCGCCTGGGGGGTGGAAGAACAGGCCCGCCGTTACGGCTACGCCCTTATCACCTGTCACACCGATGAAGACCCTGGACTGGAAGAGTTCTACGTGTCTTCGCTCCTCCATCGCCGCGTAGCCGGATTTGTCGTCGCCCCCACTTCCGCAGGTCGCGATACCTTGTCCCCGATCCTCCGGCGGGGTGTTCCGCTAGTATTGGTTGACCGCGTCATAGAGGGCCTTCCGGTAGACCAGGTGAGCTCAGATAACGAAGGCGGAGCATATATGGCCATTCGCCATTTGCTCCAACTGGGACACCGGAATATCGGCGTGCTGTCCGGGGTCGAGGACATCAGCACTACTCAAGACCGGATTCGCGGTTACAAGAAGGCCTTCGCGGAAAGTGGGCTGCCGCTAGACGAGAGTCTGATCGCCCCTGGATGCTCCCAAATTGAAGAAGGAGCGGCCGCTGCGGAATCCTTGCTCCTAAGCGGCGAGGTCACGGCCATTTTCAGCATTAACAACATGATGACCCTTGGGGCCTTGCACTCCTTGAAGAAGCTCGGGCTTAGATGTCCCGAGGATGTTTCCCTGGTGGGGTTCGACGACTCAGAGTGGGCCGCGGTGATGACCCCAGGGATTGACGGTGGTAGCGCAACAATCCTATGAGCTCGGATACCTGGCCGGTGCTTTGTTGTTCCGCCGCCTCAAACGGCGCCCAAAACCCCCTAAGCCCCGTACTGTGAAGTTGAGAACGATTCTTATCATCCGAGAGTCTACAGCTGAGCCCCGGGAGCCTCTTTCCGGAAAGCTCGCGGCGAGAGGATCATCCGTAGTGGCGAACCTATGAAAGAAAGGGGGTGGTCATAGAACAGGAAAAATTCTGGTGCACAACAATAAAATCCATGAGGAGGTTATCGGCATGTGGAGGAAGAGCTATCTTGTAGGATTGTTGGTGGTCGTTCTCTTCTCTTGGCTGAGTTGGGGCCAGGCCGGATACGAGTACGTGGTGCCTGCCGCAACCACCTTGGAAGCGATCGCCCAGGAGACCTTGGGCGATGCTGCCTACGCCCCGGCCATCATGCGGGCCACCAACGCCAAGAGCCTCGCCGATCCGGCCTACCTCAAGATCAGGACCCTGGACATGGCGATTCCCGCGGGCGCCAAGCTCTGGGTCCCCGAGCGCGCCTGGGCCGAGGCATTCGTAGCCTTCTGGGATCCTAACCGCCCCGAGGACCTCTTCGGCGGGGGGAAACTCGTGGTCGGCTCCTGGTGGACCGCCGGCGGCGAGGCGGAGGGCCTGAACGCCCTGTTCGAGATCTACGACGAGTACTACCCCGATGTCCAGNTCGTGAACGCCACCATCGCTGGAGGGGCGGGGTTCGTGTTCCGCGCTGTGATCAAGCCGCGCCTGATCGCCGGGGATCCGCCGGACACCTTCCAACTCCACGCCGGCCTGGAGGTGGAGGGCTACAGCCCCGAGACNTACCTCACGCCCCTGGACAAGCTCTTCGAGATCATGGGCTGGACCGAAGTCCTCCCCAAGGACCTCCTTGACCTCCTCCTCTACAAGGGCCACTTCTGGGGCGTGCCCGTAAACATCCACCGGGCGAACGTCCTGTGGTACGACAAGGCGATCTTCGAGAAGTACGGGCTCACGCCGCCCGAGAACTGGGACGAGTTCTTCGCCATCTGCGAGAAGCTCAAGGCCGAAGGGGTGGTGCCCTTCGTGATGGGCAACGCCGGCGGTTGGGAGGCCGCGCACCTGTTCGAGACGATCCTCATAAGCACCCTGGGCGCCGAGGGCTATAAGGGCCTGTGGACCGGCGAGACCCCCTGGAGCTCGGAAGGGGTNACCGAGGCCCTGGAGATCCTGAAGAAGATCCTGGATTACGTGAACCCCGACTACGCTGCCCTTAGCTGGGACGGCGCCGGCGAGTACCTCATCGCCCACAAAGGCGCCATGATGATCATGGGCGACTGGACCAACGGTTGGTTCATGGCCAAGGGCTACGAGGACTACGGCTGGGCGCCGGTGCCGGGCACCCGGGGGATCTTCGACGCCCTCTCCGACACCTTCTGCCTGCCCAAGCGGGCGCCGAACCCCATCAACGCCTTGGGCTGGCTGATGGTCTGCGGCTCCAAGGAGGGTCAGATCGCGTTCAACACCCGCAAGGGCTCCATCCCGGCCCGGACCGACCTCACCGCGGAGGAGAAGGCCCAGTTCAACGCATANCTCCAGTCCTGCATGGACGACTTCGCCCGCGATGCCATCGTCCCCTCGGTGATCCACGGCGCCGCGGCCATCGAGTCCTGGGTCACGGACTTCAAGGACGCCGTCAACCTCTTCCTCGCCACCAAGGACGTGGCTGGAACCCAGCGCGCCCTGGTGGAGGCGGCCGAAGCGGCCCTGGCCGCGATGGGGCAGTGAGGTAGGGAGCTGGAGGCTAAAGGTGGCCCGGTCGATCGAGCCGGGCCACCTTTTTATTATTCCCCGGTGGAAAGATGAGACGACGGTGGCTCAAAGGCGANCGGCTCATCACCCTTCTTTTGCTCCTTCCCTCGGTGATCGCGGTGGCGGTCTTCGTGTACGGGTTCATCGGCTGGACGGGGTATGTATCGATGAGCAACTGGAACCAGCTCCTCCCCGACTACACCTTCGTGGGCCTGAGGAACTTCTTTAAGCTCTTCGCGCACCCCCGTTTCCAAATCGACCTCCGCAACCTCGCGGTCTTCACCGCCCTTTTCCTCACGGGATCCCTGGCGATCGGGTTCCTGCTCGCGGTGCTTCTAGATCGCAAGGTCCGGGGAGAGGGGTTCTTCCGCACCATTTACCTCTATCCCATGTCGCTTTCCTTCATCGTCACAGGGGTGGTGTGGCGGTGGCTCATGAACCCCGGCAGCCCCCAGATGGGGAGCACCGGGATCAACCTGCTTTTGGAGAAGCTGGGTCTTGGGTTCCTGAAAAGCGGCTGGTACACCGATCCCCGGGTGGGGATCAAGGCGGTGGCCGTGGCCGCCATCTGGCAGATGTCGGGGTACGTGATGGCGATGTATNTGGCGGGACTGCGGGGGATCCCCGAGGAGCTCCGGGAGGCGGCCCGGGTGGACGGGGCGAGCGAGTGGCAGGTATATCGCTACGTGATCCTNCCGCTTCTTAGGCCCATCACCTTGGGGGCGATCATCATCCTCGGGCACATCTCGCTTAAGATCTACGACCTCATCGTGGCCATGACCGGCCCCGGGATCGGGTTCTCCACCGATGTCCCCGCCTACTTCATGTGGGAGACCACCTTCCACGCCAACCGGTTCGCCCAGGGGGCAGCCATCGCCGTGATCCTCCTCCTCATGGTCTCGCTCCTCATCGTCCCCTACTTGATCTTCAGCGTGCGCCGGGAGGCGGAGGTATGACGGCGGGGAGAAGGATCCCGTGGCAACGTGCCCTCCTGTACCTGGTGCTCGTGGGGTTCGCCGCCTTCTACCTCATGCCGGTGTACGTGCTTGTGGTGACGAGCCTGAAGAGCTTCGCCGAGGTGAACCTCTACCGCATGTGGGACCTTCCNCACAGCTTCTCCCTGGAGAGCTTCAAGAAGGCCCTGCTGGGCGGCTTCGGGTTCACGGGTCTCGCACATAATTTCGTGAACAGCTTCTACGTGGCCATCCCCGCNACCCTGGCCTCGGCGTTCCTGGGGTCGCTCAACGGTTATGTCCTTTCCAAGTGGCGCTTCCGGGGNTCCAATACCCTGTTCACGTTGCTCCTTTTCGGGATGTTCATCCCGTATCAGTCGATCCTCATCCCCCTGGTCCAGACCCTGATGCGGCTCGGGCTCTACGGGAGCATCCCCGGCCTCATCCTCGCCCACACCGTGTACGGGATCCCCATCACCACCTTGATCTTTCGCAACTATTACGCCACCGTGCCCAAGGAGTTGGTGGAGGCGGCGCGGATCGACGGCGCCGGGGTGCTGGGGGTCTATACCCGGATCATGTTGCCTGTCTCCATGCCGGGGTTCGTGGTGGTGATGATTTGGCAGTTCACCTCCATCTGGAACGACTTCCTCTTCGCGGTGACCATCGCCCAGAACCCCGCGGTCCAGCCGGTGACGGTGGCCCTGAACAACCTCGCCGGNTCCTACATCGTCGAGTGGAACGTGCAGATGGCCGGATCCCTCATGGCAGCCCTCCCCACCTTGCTCGTCTACATCTTCCTCGGCCGCTACTTCATGCGGGGCCTTTTGGCCGGGTCACTCAAGGGGTGAGAGATGGAGATCAGGGAATATTTCGCGGGACTNTCGGCGCTCATCGGGAGGCTCCCTTGGGAGGAGATCGAGGGGTTCGTGGGGCTCCTGCGGGAGGCCCGGGAGAGGGGAAGCTGTGTGTTCGTGTTCGGGAACGGGGGTTCCGCCACCACCGCCTCGCATTTCGCCTGCGACCTGGGGAAGGGCACCGTCCGGGAGGGGGCCCCTCGGTTCCGGGTGGTGACCCTGCACGATATCGCCACCTTCTCTGCCTACGCCAACGACTGTGGGTACGAGACGGTCTTCGCCGAGCCCCTTAAGAACCTCGCCCACCCCGGGGACGTGGCCGTGGGGATCTCCGCTTCCGGTAACTCCCCCAACGTCCTCCGGGCCGTGGAGGTCGCCCGGGAGATGGGCCTGCGGACCGTAGGGATCACCGGGTATCGGGGGGGGAAGCTGAGGGAACTGGTCGACCTGTGCATCGTCGTTCCCTCNGACGACATGCAGTGGATCGAGGACCTGCACCTTGCCATCCTCCACGCCGTCTTCCGCGCCCTCCTCGAGGAGGATACGTAGGGCCGTGCGGTCATCGGAGGAACTCGTCCTGGCCCTGGATTTCGGGGGGACGAAGCTCGCCGCCGCCGTTGTGGAGCCCGGGGCGCGGTCGTTCCGCGCCCGGGCGTCCGTGCCCTCGCCGCCGGATAAGTCCGCGGAGGCCGACCGGGAGATCATCCTCGCCCTGGCGGAGGAGGTGCTCGGGGGTAAACGGCCCGCGGTCGTGGGCGTGAGCTTTGGGGGGCCTGTCAGGGATGGGGTCGTCCTCCTCTCCCATCACGTCCCCGATTGGGAGGACTTCCCCCTCGCGGAATGGCTGCGGGAGCGCTTCGGGGCGCCGGCGGTGGTGGAGAACGACGCCAACGCCGCCGCCCTGGGGGAGTGGCGCTACGGGGCCGGCCGGGAGACGCGACACTTCCTCTACGTCACCGTGAGCACCGGGATCGGCGGGGGGATCGTGATCGGGGGGGAGCTATACCGTGGCGCCGACGGTCTCGCCGGGGAGATCGGGCATATGGTGGTGGACCCGGACGGCCCGCGCTGTACCTGCGGGAGGCGGGGGTGCCTCGAGGCCCTCGCCGCAGGACCCGCCATCGCCCGCCGGGCCCGCGAGCTCCTCGCCGCCCACCATCGTCCCGGGGAAGGAAGGATCCTGCTGGAACTCGTAAGGGGCGACCCGGAGAGGATCACCGCCCGGGAGGTGGCGGCGGCCGCCGCCCGGGGCGATCCCTTGGCCGCCGAGATCCTGCGGGAGGCCGGTGAGGCCGTGGGGTTCGGCCTCGCCCAGGCCATCTCCCTCCTCAACCCCGAGCGGGTGGCCCTGGGGGGCGGGGTGATAAAGGCGGGGGAGCCCTTTCTCAAACATGTACGGAAAGCCGCCGAAATGCGGGCCTTTCCCGGGGCACGGGTGGAGATCGTCCTGGCCGAGCTCGGGGACGATGCTCCCCTCTGGGGCGCGGCCGCCCTGGCCCAGGACCTCCTCTGAGGCCGTGTACCTCCCCGGGACCCGCATTGAGGTGGTCAACCCCGGGATCGTGCGGGGACGAATCAAACACGCCCTGTTCGACTTCGACGGTACCATCTCCCTCATCCGGGCCGGCTGGCAGGAGGTCATGGCCCCCCTCATGGTGGAGGCCCTCCTCGATACCCCCAAGGGACGGGAGCTCGGCGAAGAGGGGCTTCGGGAGATGGTTGTGCATTACATTGCCGAGAGCACCGGCCTCCAGACGATCTACCAGATGATCTGGCTCGCCGAGCGAGTGGCGGAGTTCGGAGGGACCCCGCGGGATCCCCGGGAGTACAAGCGCATCTACAACGAGCGGCTGCTCGCCCACATCGCCGGCCGCCTCTCCGCTCTGCGCGAGGGCCGGGCCTCCCCCGAGGAGTTCGCCGTCCCCGGGGCCCGAAAGTTCTTGGAGGACTTGTGCGCCCGCGGGGTCCGGTGCTACCTTGCCTCCGGCACCGACGAGGTCTACGTCCGCGAGGAGGCGGAGCTCCTCGAGGTTGCAAGGTACTTCTCTGGCATCTACGGCGCTCAGGAGGATTGGAAGAAGTTCTCGAAGCGGATGGTGATCGAACGCATCATCGCGGAGCACAGGCTTCGGGGGGAGGAGTTCGCCGCGTTCGGGGACGGGTTCGTGGAGATCCAGGAGGCCAAGGCGGTGAGGGGGATCGCGGTGGGGGTAGCTTCCGATGAGGGAAATCCCGGGGCGCTGAATTCCTGGAAGCGGGAGCGGCTCATCCGCGCCGGCGCGGACCTCATCGTCCCCGACTTCCGGGATCACGAGGCGTTGCTTGAATATCTCGTGGAGGGCAAATGAAGGGCTCGCTGTTTTGTGGAGAGAACGTGGCACCGATTTCTTGGCAGAGAAAAGTGGCTAAATTTTGCGCGGAGGGACCATGGGGCGAGAAATAGGGGTGGCGCTGATCGGACAGCGGTTCATGGGGCGGGCCCACGCCAACGCCTATGCGAAGGTGGTGCCGTTCTTCGATCCGCCGCTGAAACCCCTCTTGAGGGTGGCCTGTGGACGCGATGAGAAAAAGCTCGCCGAGTTCGCCCGCAGGTTCGGGTTTTCCGAATACACCACCGATTGGCGGGAGGCGGTGACCCACCCCGGGGTAGGACTCGTCGACATCTGCACTTCCAATGACCTCCACGCCGAGATCGCAATTCGGGCCGCGGAGGAGGGAAAGGCAGTCTTCTGCGAGAAGCCCCTGGCGCGGGACCTCGCGGAGGCGAGGGCGATGCTCCGGGCGGTGGAGGAGGCCGGGGTCCCCCACATGGTCTGTTTCAATTACCGTTTCTTCCCCGCGATCCGGCTCGCCCGAAAGCTCATCCGCGAGGGGGCGCTGGGAGAGGTGCGCCAGTTCCGGACCATCTACCTCCAGGATTGGCTCGTGGACCCCAACTTCCCCCGCACCTGGCGGCTGGTGCGGGAGAAAGCGGGCTCCGGAGCCCTGGGGGACACCGCAGTGCACATCGTGGATCTCGCGCGCTTTTTGGTAGGGGAGATCGCGGAGGTGGTGGGGATGCTCTCCACCTTCGTCCACGAGCGCCCCTTGCCCAATGGGGGCGGGATGGGGCGGGTGGACGTGGACGACGCCGCGGCGTTCCTCGCCCGCTTCGAGAACGGCGCCACCGGCCTCTTCGAGACCACCCGCATGGCCACGGGGCGCAAGAACTTCATGCATCTCGAGGTGAACGGGGCCAAAGGGTCCCTCTTCTGGAACGCCGAAGACCCCAACGTCCTCTGGTTCCACTCCGAGGGGGATCCCGCCGCGGCGCGGGGGTTCCGGAGGATCGTGGTCACGGAGCCCGAGCATCCCTATGCCGGGAGCTGGTGGCCCCCGGGCCACATCCTGGGGTACGAGCATTCCTTCGTCCACGCCGTCTATGAACTCCTCTCCGCGTTGGCGGAGGGGCGGAACCCGGAGCCGGATTTCCGGGACGGGGTCGCGGCCCAGGCGGTCCTGGAGGCAGTGTTGCGGTCGGCCGAGGAGCGGCGCTGGGTCACGGTGGACGAGGTGTTGGGAGGCTGAGATGAACTTTCCTGAATTCCCGCGCGAGGAGCTGGAGCTACTGCCCCTGGCGGAACGGGTCCACGACATGACCCTGGCGGACGTCCTTCCCCTGGACTGGAAGCCGCCGCCGTACGAGGATCCCGCCCTCGTGGCCTTAGCAGAGCGGATCGCCGCCGCGCGCCGCGCGGGCCGGCCGGTGGTGATGCTCATGGGGGCCCACGTGATAAAACGGGGTCTCTCGCGGTTCGTGATCGACCTCTTGGAGCGGGGGATCCTAACCCACGTGGGAGGCAACGGGGCCTGCGCCATCCACGACTACGAGCTCGCCCTCATCGGGGCCACCACCGAGTCGGTGGCGCGCTACCTCCCCGAGGGGCGGTTCGGCCTGTGGCGGGAGACCGGAGGGATCAACGAGGCGGTGGTCCGGGGGGCGGCGGAGGGGCTCGGGTTCGGGGCCGCGGTGGGGAAGGCCATCGAGGAGGGAGGGTTTCCCCACCGGGATGTGTCCATCCTCGCCGCGGGCTACCGCCTGGGGGTGCCGGTGACGATCCACATCGGGATCGGCCAGGACATCATCCACATGCATCCCAACTTTGATCCCTGCGCCGCGGCGACGGCCTCCTACCGGGACTTCCTCACCCTCGCCCGGACGTTCCTGGAGCTCGAGGGCGGGGTGTTCCTCAACTACGGCACCGCGGTCATGGGGCCGGAAGTGTTCCAGAAAGCGCTCTCCATGGCCCGGAACATCGCCCACAAAAGGGGCCGACGCATCGACCGCATCACCACCGCCGTGTTTGACCTCCTTGAGCTCGGTCCCGACATCCACCGCGAGGCGCCCCGGGACGATCCTCGCTATTACTTCCGCCCCTACAAGACGGTCCTCGTGCGGGCGGTGAAGGAGGGGGGCGAGAGCTTCTACATCCGGGGCGACCACCGGGTGACGCTGCCGCACCTGCGGCGCTTGGTGTTAGAGCGGCTGTGAGGATAACCAGGGCGAGGCTCGAGGAGCTGTTCGAGCGGTTTCGGAAGCTTAAGGTCCTGGTGGTGGGGGATTTCTTCCTCGACAAGTACCTCCACCTCGACCGGAGGCTCTCCGAGACCTCCCTGGAGACAGGGCTCGAGGCATACCAGGCGGTAGCGGTGCGCCCCCTCCCCGGGGCGGCGGGGACGGTGGCCAAGGACATCGCGGCCCTGGGGGCGGGAGTCTTCGCCGTCTCCGTGGTCGGCGACGACGGGGAGGGCTACGAGCTCTTCCGGACCCTGGAAGCGTTCAGCGTGGATACCTCGGGGATCATCCGGACTCCGGGGCGGCACACACCCACCTACATGAAGCCGATCATGCGGGAGCCCGACGGCCGCGAGCATGAGCTCAATCGGATCGACATAAAGAACCGCACGCCCACTCCCGGAGACCTGGAGGAAGGGATCATCACGTGCCTGCGGGAGCTGGTCCCCGGGGTCCAGGGGGTGGCGATCGTGGATCAAGTGGAGGAAAAGGGCTGTGGGGTCATCACCGATCGGGTGCGGGAGGAGCTCCAGCGGCTCGCCGCTTCTTTTCCCAGGAAGATCTTCATCGCCGACTCCCGGGCCCGGATCGGGCTCTTCCGGGGGATCGTGGTGAAGCCCAACCGCCGCGAGGCCGCGCTCGCCGTGGGGCTCGATCCCACAAGGATGGGAGAGCGGGCGTACCTACTCCGGGCGGGGGAGGAGCTCCGTAGGCGCACCGGAAAGCCCGTATACATCACCGCAGGCGAGGAGGGGATCTTCCTCTTCCGCGGAGAAGGGCACGATCACGTCCCCGCGGTGCCGGTGGAGGGCCCCGTCGACCCCGTGGGGGCGGGGGACGCGGTGATGGCAGCCCTGGTGACGGGTCTTTGTGCTGGAGCCGACCCGGTGGAGGCGGCGGAGTTGGCGGTCCTGTGTGCCGCGATCACCGTGCGGAAGCTCGAGACCACCGGCGAGGCTTATCCCGAGGAGATCCTCGCCCTCTCCGCCGAGATCGGCTGCGGCTGAGCCATCAGGCCCGGGGGCCGAAGAGGGCTGTCCCCAGGCGGATCATGGTGGCCCCCTCGTCCACCGCTACCTCCCAGTCCGCCGACATCCCCATGGAGAGGACCTCCATCCGCACCCCGGGAATCCCCTCCCGCGATAGCTCTTCGAACAGCCTCCGCATCTCCCGGAAGTAGGGGCGGGAGTCCTCCGGTTCCTCCGGCTCCGGAGGGATCGCCATGAGGCCCCGGACCTCGAGGTGCGGGAACCGGGAAAGCTCCCGCACGAAATCCCCCAGGTCCTCGGGAAGGACCCCAGCCTTCTGGGGTTCGCGCCCTATGTTCACCTCCACTAGCACCGGGAGCCTCCTTTCCCCTTGGGCGAGGAGCCGCTCCAGACGCGCGGCGAGCTTCAGGGAGTCCAGCGTCTGGAGCCAGTCGAACACCTTCAGGGCCTTCTTGGCCTTGTTCCGCTGGAGGTGCCCGATCATGTGCCAGGTAGCGGGCTCCGGCACCCGGGGGCGTTTGGCCAGGGCCTCTTGGACGTAGTTCTCGCCGATGTGGGAGATCCCGGCGGCGATGGCGGCCCGGACCTCCTCGGGGCTCCTCTGCTTGGCCGCCGCCAGGATCGTCACGTGGTCCGGCACCCGCTTCAGGATCCCCTCGCACCGCCTCTTTATCTCGTCCGGGTTCATCTTTACCGGATCTTATCCCACCGGGGGAGGGGTTGGACAGTGGGATCTGTTATTATCACCCCGCCATGGGAGAAGTAATCGGAGCGGTGGATATCGGGGGAACCAAGACACGAGTGGGGCTTTTCCGGGATGGGAACCTCATCTCCCGCACCTCCTTCGCCACCAAGGGCCTCCCGGAGGTTACGGAAGCCCTGCGGCGGCTTCTTTCCCG
>Ga0180916_1128_pt1 | contig 30906 bp, 33 predicted proteins | sample Deesub1362A_J573_FD_124276 | JGI IMG/M metagenome (GOLD analysis project Ga0180916, IMG submission 124276) | Candidatus Acetothermia bacterium JdFR-52 | reverse complement strand
CCCCCTTGACTGAGATTCCTTGGAAGCTGCAGGCAGAGTTTGTCCAGCTGCCCGTTCCTTACCCTACCCGAAGTAGATCAGCGGATCCTACAGGCAAGTCCGGAGGGCTTCCACCAGTCGGTCGAACTGCTCCCGGGAATGCTCCGAGAACACCGCGATCCTGATGGTGCCCACTTCCGGGGCGTCGGAGTAGCCCCGTGGGGGCACGTATTTGACCATGGTCCCCATTTGCATGAGCTTTTTCTGGACTTCGCTTAGATCGAGATCCCCGACAGGGCGCAAGGAAATGATGGGCACCGGTGATTCCTCCACCGCAAAGCCCAGCCCCCGGAGCTTCCCCCGCAGGTAGGCCACATTCCCCCACAGCCGCTCCCTGAGTTCCGGGTGCTCCGAAAGGATCCGGATCCCCTCCGCCGAGGCGGCCGCGGCCGGGACCGGCGGTGGGCTGGCCCCGACAGGGACCCGGACGTTCTGGGAGATTCGCTCCATAAGTTCCTCGTCCCCCGGGATGATGCCTCCGAACCCCCCGAAGGCCTTGGAGAGGGTTCCCGCGAGGTAACACCGCTCCCCCTCCACGCCCCAGTGCTCCAAGCTCCCCCGGCCGTTCGCGCCCAGCACCCCGACGCCGTGGGAGTCGTCCACGCAAAGGATCCCCCCGTAAGGGGCCAAAACTTCTACGTAATCCCGGAGGGGAGCCAACGCTCCCGTCACGGGAAAGACCCCGTCGGTGATGACCAGGGGGACTTGTCCCGGCCCGAGATGTCCCTTCAGCTTTAGCCGGAGGTCCTCGGGATCCAAATGGGCGAAGGGATGGATGGGCTTCTCCACGGAGCGGATGGCGTCGAACACGCTGTAATGGGAGACCTCGTCCACGAAGATCACGTGGTGCTCTTCCTTCAACGCGTGGACCAAGAAGAAGTTCCCCAAGTATCCCGAAACGATGTATTTGGTCGCCGGGGTCCCGAAGAACCCCGCCGCCAGCTCCTCCACCTCCCGCAGGGGCGGCATATCCCAGCCCGTGGCCGGGCCGAGCCCGTACTTCCGCGCGGCCTCGCAGGCCGCCCGGATCAGGCGCTCGTGACCGTGAAGGCAGTAGTAGCTGGTCCCACAGAAATAATCGTATTCTTTCCCCTCTATCCGCATCCGTGGCCCCAGGGGCGACTCAAGAAGGATCTTCTCGTACACCTGGTCTCCTTTCGTCACGTGGCGCGGGCTTTACGGTCCTCGCCTCAAACGGGGGTCCAGGATATCCCGCACCGCATCCCTGAGGAGGTTGAACCCCATCACCGTGATCAGGATGGCCAGCCCGGGGAAGGTGGTGTACCACCAGTAGTCCCGGAGGAAGTTTCGGCCCACGCTCACCATGGCCCCCCACCCCGGAGTGGGGGGTTGGGCCCCGAAGCCGATGAAGCTCAATGTGGCGGCGGTGAGCACCACCTCCCCGAGGTCCAGGGTAGCCTGTACCACCACGGGGAAGATGCAGTTGGGAAGGATATGGCGCAGCATGATGCGGGTGGACGAGGCGCCGGCCGCCCGGGCCGCGGCGACGAAGTCGATCTCCCGGATGGAAAGGACCTGCCCCCGGGTAACCCGGGCGTAGCTTTCCACCTCCACCTTGATCCCGATGTCCGCCAGGTTTTGCTGTACCACGATGGCCATCTGTCGCCACTCGGGAACTACCGGGGAGTGCATGATGCGCAGGGTGAAGCCCTTCTCGTAGCCGGCTTCCTTGAGCAGGACCTTGGCCCGGTCGGGATCGTAGGGGTACTGGTAGATGGGGATGTGTTCAGCGAAACCGATGGGCACCGGTCCCTCCATCTGCACCGCGGTTCCCTGCCAGATGTAGTCCACGATGCCCTCGTAATCGATGGCATAGGAGATGGCGCGGCGCACCCGGACGTCGTTCAAGTAGGGTCGCTGGCAGTTGAGGTAGATGTAGTGACAGGAGAAGCTCGGCCCCTCGAACACCNGGATCCCGGGGACGCCTTTGAGGGCCTGGATCTGGTCCACCGCGAGCTTTTCCGCGATGTCGATCTCCCCCTTTTCGAGCAACATCCGCAGGTCCTCCGGTTCGGGTACGTAGCGGAGCTCCACCTGGGCGAGCTTGGCTGGCTTCCCCCAGTAGTTGTCGTTACGCTTGAGCACGAGGCGCATGCCGTGGATCCACTCCGCGGCGTAGAAAGGCCCAGTGCCCACGGTGTGCTCAGCNAGCCAATNCTGGTCCCAGTCGCCGTTTACCTCGTGCTCCATCCCCCGGGGCTCACGATGCAGCCCTGATCGGTGGCGAAGGCGGAGAGGGCGGGGGCGAAGGGGGCGTGGAGGGTGAACTTCACAGTGTANTCGTCCACCACCTCCACGGACTTGATGAACTCGAAGGTGCCGGCGGGGCCCTTGCCGATGGCGAAGAGTCGGTCGAAGTTGAACTTCACTGCCTCGGCATTGAAGGGAGTGCCGTCGATGAAGGAGATCCCCTTGCGGAGGTGGAAGGTGTGAGTGAGGCCATCGTCGGAAAATTCCCAGGATTCCGCGAGTCCCGACCTGAGTTNTGTGGACTCGCCCGCGTACTCTACCAGCCGGTCGTAGCAGTAGTAGATGGCCCGCCAGGAGTTGTTGTCCACGGTGATGTGGGGGTCGAGAGTCTCCGGTTCGGCGGTGACCCCATGACAAGCACATCCTCCGCCCAAGCTCCAAGCCCGAAAACCAACACCACAACACCTATTGACAACCATACTTTTCATTAAGGCCTCCTTTCAAGGCAGGTAATAACTGGGTCCTCCCGCGGGCATTCGGGGCACAAGAGGAAGAAGTACCACCTCCTTTAGAGCAAAGAGTTGCATTATTCCGTTTGCACGTAAGGAGCCCCAACATTATTTTGGATAAATTGCTCCCAGAAAGGGGGGGTAAAGATGAGGACGAGCACGTTTTCCATCGTGGCGTACGACCTCGGGACGGGAGAGCTTGGGGTGGCGGCGCAGTCCAAGTTCCTCGCCGTGGGGGCCGCGGTCCCCTGGGCCAAGGCCGGGGTGGGGGCGGTGGCCACACAGTCCTACGCCAACACCACCTACGGCCCCGAGGGACTGAAGCTCCTGGCCGAGGGGCTTCACCCCCAAGAGGTATTGGAGCGGCTTACCGCCGCCGACCCCGGGAGGGACCTGCGGCAGGCGGGGATCGTGGACGCAAAAGGCCGGGCCGCGGCCTTCACCGGCGCCAAATGCCTCCCCTGGGCGGGGCACCTGGTGGGGGAAAACTTCGCCTGCCAAGGGAACATCCTCGCCTCGGGGAAGGTGGTGGAGGCCATGGCCGAGGCCTTCGCCAAGTCCCGGGGAACCTTGGCGGAGCGGCTCCTCTCCGCCTTGTTTTCAGCCCAACGGGAAGGGGGTGACCGGCGGGGACAGCAGTCCGCGGTCCTCTTAGTGGTGAAGGAGAAAGGGGGTTACGGCGGTTTCAACGACCGCTACATCGACCTCCGAGTGGACGACCACCCCCGCCCCATCGAGGAGCTCAAGCGGATCTATGAACTTCACCAGCTCTACTTCGCCCCGCCCAAGCCTGAGGAACTCGTCCCCTTCACCGAGGATCTGCGCCGCGAGCTCCAGAAGCTCCTCATCTCCCTGGGATACTTCAAAGGCGAGGCCGATGGGAAGCCCTCCAAAGAATTCGATGAAGCCTTCTTCAACTTCTGCGGCACCGAGAACCTGGAGGAGCACCTGCGCAAGGACGACAAGTTCGACCTCCGCATCCTCCGCTATATGGAGGGACTGGTGAAGGAGCGCGCATGGAGAGGATAACCCGGGATTAGGTGATCTACGCCATGGACAAGGGGGCCCGGCCGGTGATTCAGGTGTGGCCCGGGGAAACGCTCTTGGTGGAAACCGAAGATTGTTTCTCCAACCAGATCCGGGAGCCCCTCAGACACCTTCGGGCCGTGGTTCGACTACTCCCGCGTCAACCCCGCCACTGGTCCCGTCGCCGTGGAGGGCGCCTCCCCGGGGACGTGCTGGAGGTCCGGATCGAAGAGAATCCGGCTCCCCGAAAAGGGCGTGGTAGCCAGCTACCCCGGCTGGGGGCCCTGGAGGATGAGGTGGCGGATCCCCTGATCAAGATCGTTCCGCTAGACAATGGATACGCACAGTTTTCCCCGAGATCTCCCTCCCCCTCGAGCCATGATCGGGGTGATTGGCACCGCGGTGAAGTGCTGCGCCGAGGTGGTGATCCACCTGGAGCTCGTCCGGCGCGTATCCCCTTGACCCTGCCGGCGAGGCGGGTTGCCATCGGAACCGATTGTGCTTAAGTTTTATGCAGCTCGCGGTTCGGTGGAGGTGGAGGTATGGAACACGAACTCTTGGTGGAATGTAGGAAACGCATGGATAAAACCATCGCCGCCTTAGAGGCCGACCTGGCAAAGGTTCAAACGGGGAGGGCCAATCCCGCGCTCCTGGAGGACATCAAGGTGGACTACTATGGCACCCCCACGCCCCTCAAGCACATCGCCCACATCACCGCCCCGGACCCGGATCTCCTGGTGGTCCGGCCCTTCGACCGCTCCCAGATCGGGGCCATGGAGAAGGCCATCGCCGCGGCGGACTTGGGCTTGAACCCCCAAAACGACGGGAACGTGATCCGTATCAAGGTGCCGAGACTCTCGGAGGAGCGCCGGGAGGAGCTGGTGAAGCTGGTGAAGAAGCGGGGGGAGGAAGCCAAGGTGGCCCTCCGCAACATCCGCCGTGAGTACAAGGAAAAGTTCGACGACATGAAGGACGAGGGGGCTTTGCCCGAGGACGATCACCGCCGCCTCCGGGAGCAACTGGACAAGATCACCCACGAGTACACCGAGAAGGTCGACGAGATTGTGGAGGCTAAGGCCCAGCAAATGCGTACCCTTTGAGGGACTTNTNCCCTGGGCAGTGGGCCTTCCCGAGGCCGCCGTTGTCGGGGCCTTAGGAGCTGTCTTCCTCTCGCTTTTCCTTGGATGGCAATGGGGAATAGGCCTTCTTTGGGGAATGGGGGAGATAGCNCTGGGCCGGCTGATAAGTTGGGCCTATTACCCTGCCCTCAAAGGACATACCCGGGTGGGTTTTGTGGCTGGGTTCATGGCCGGTGCGCGGTTACTCCTCTATGGCGCGTTGGCCGCTTTGGGGATCGCCTTATCCCTTGAACCCCTTGGCATCTGTGCGGGTTTGCTTCTTCCGGGATTCGTACTTAAAATGCGCTTGCTCTTTGGGTTTAGAGACACGAAATGTTCGAACGTTTGGGACAAAAGCTGATTCTAAAGTTGCAGTTGGGGCCACTGGTGGTGAGCCTAGATCTCATCACCGTGGTCATGAGCCTTGTGGTCTCTTTAATCCTCATCCTTCTTGCCCTCTGGCTTCGCCGTGCCATCCCCCGCGATCCCGAAGCCCCCGTGAGCCGGAGGTTGGCCTTCCTTTCCATGGCGTTCGAGTTCTTCCACGAGTCGCTCTTGGGGGGCTTTTCCCCGGAGCTCGCCAAGAGGCTCTTTCCCCTGATCACCACCCTTTTCCTCTACGTCCTTTTTTCCAACTGGATTTCCGTTGTTCCCAAGGCCGAGTCCCCCACCCAGAACCTGAACGTCACCATGGGCCTCGCGTTGATGGTCTACGTCCTCTCCCACTACTACGCCATCAAAACCAAAGGGGCCCGGGTTCACTTCCGCGGCTACCTTGAGCCCTATGCGTTTCTCCTTCCCATGAACATCATCGGCGATTTCGGCAGGACCCTCTCCCATGGGTTCCGTCTCTTCGGCAACATCTTCGGGGGGGCGATCCTCACCACCATCGTCCTGGGCCTCACGGGCAAGGTGATCGCCGCCATGCCGGTGGTGGCGCCCTTCGCGTTTGTGTTCGGGACGGGGATCGGGACATTTCTGAACGCGTGGTTCGGGGTATTCATCGGGGCCATCCAGGCTTTGGTCTTTGCCCTTCTGGCCTCGGTATACATAAGATTGATGGCGACTTAAGAAAGGGGGAACGATGAATATCTCCGGCGAGCAATTCGTGGAAGCGCTTAAGTACCTGGCGGCTGGGCTCTGCATGGGGTTAGGGGCCATCGGCCCCGCCATCGGCGAAGGTATTGCCGCCGCCCACGCCCTGGACGGCATGGCCCGCCAGCCCGAGATGGAGGGGACCCTTCTGCGGACCATGATCATCGGCCAGGCCATCTCCGAGTCCACCGGGATCTACTCCCTGGTGGTGGCCATCATCCTCCTCTTCGTGGTGTGAGGGGGTAGGGGTTGGAAACCTTTTGGGGCACCATCGTAAAGAATTTGAACTGGACCTTTATCTTTACGGTCATCAACTTCGCCCTTTTGGTTTGGATCTTAAAACGGCTCCTCTATCGGCGGACCCTGGAGTGGATCGACCGCCGCCGGGCCCTGGAGGAGGAGAAGCTGAAGCGGGCAAAAGAAGCGGAGAAAGAGGCCGAGGCGCTCCTTCAGCGCCGCCGGGAGGAACTCTCCGAGGCTAACCGCATGGCTCGGGAAATCCTGGCCCGGGCGGAGGCCGAGGCCCAGAGGATCCTCAAGGAGGCCCGCGAGGAGGCCCGCCGCCAGGCCCAGGTGATCCTGGAAGAAGCCCGGGCCGCCGCCGAACGGGAACGGGAGGAGCTCATCGGGGAGCTCAAGCGCCGTTACGCCGAGCTCGTGGTGCTGGCCGCTTCCCGGGTCCTTGCCCGGGAGGTGCGCCGCGAGGATCACGAGGAGCTCCTTTCGCAAATGGTCCAGGGGATCGAGCGGAGGCTCCTGCAATGAAGGACCCGGAGGTAGCGGAGCGCTATGCTGAGGCCTTATATTCCCTGGCCCAAGAGGAAGGGATCCTGGACCGGGTGGGGGACGATCTCGCGGCGCTGCAGGCCCTTTGGCAGACGATCCCCGAGTTCGCCCAGTTCCTGGTGCACCCCTTGGTTCCAGTGGAGCTCAAGCAGGAGTTCATCCAGCGCGCCCTGAAGGACCATCTGCATCCCTATACCTTGAACTTCCTCAAACTCTTGGCACATAAAAAAAGGCTCGATTATCTTCCCTTGATCCAGCGGGCGTTCCTTAAGGTGGCGGAGAAGCGGGGACGCTTGGTCTCCGCTTTGGTGCGCTCCGCCATGCCGTTGAGCGAAACGGATGTTGCCAAGGTGCGGAAGGCACTGGAAAGTGCTTTGGGGAAGCCGGTGGTGTTGGAAGTGGAGGAGGCGCCGGAACTTTTGGCCGGAGCTGAGCTCCGGTTGTTGGGCAGGAGGTTCGATCTCTCGCTCCTCGGGCGGCTTCAGGCCTTGGCGGCGGAGCTGAAAGGATGAGGGTATGGCAGCGCGTAAAGACGAGATCGCGGCGATCCTGAAAGAGCAGATAAAGCACTTCGGCCAGGACCTCCGCATGGAGGAAGTGGGGGTCGTGGTGGAGGTGGGGGACGGTATTGCCCGGGTGTGGGGTCTGGAACACGCGGTGGCCTCTGAGCTCCTGGAATTTCCCGGGGAGATCTACGGGTTGGTCCTGGACCTGGAAGAGGACTCCGTGGGCGTAGCCCTCATGGGGCCCGATGACCACATCAAGGAAGGGGACCAGGTCCGCCGCACGGGAAGGATCCTGGAGACCCCGGTGGGGGAGAGCTTCCTGGGGCGAGTGGTGGATCCCCTGGGAAAGCCCCTGGACGGGAAGGGCCCCGTTAAGCCGGAAGGATACAGGAAGACCGACGCCAAGGCTCCAGGGGTGCTGATGCGCCAGCCCGTGGACACCCCCCTCCAGACCGGGATAAAGGTGATCGATGCCCTCACCCCCATCGGCCGGGGCCAGCGGGAGCTCATCATCGGGGACCGGCGCACCGGAAAGACCGCCATCGCTGTGGACACCATCATCAACCAAAAGGCCAAGGGGTCTACTGCATCTATGTCGCCATCGGCCAAAAGTCCTCCACCGTGGCCAAGGTGGTGGATGCCCTGCGTCGCCACGGGGCCATGGAGTACACCATCGTGGTGGCCGCTACCGCCGAGGATCCGACTCCTCTGCAGTACATCGCCCCCTACGCCGGATGCGCCATGGGCGAGTACTTCCGCGATTCGGGCCGGGACGCCCTGATCATCTACGACGACCTCTCCAAACACGCCGTGGCCTACCGGGAGATATCGCTTTTGTTGCGGCGGCCGCCGGGGAGGGAGGCGTATCCGGGGGATATTTTCTACACCCACTCGAGACTCCTCGAGCGGGCGGCGAGGATGGCGGACGAGCTCGGGGGAGGGTCCCTCACCGCCCTTCCCATCGTAGAGACGAAAGCCGGAGACATCACCGCCTACATCCCCACCAACTTGATCTCCATCACCGACGGTCAGATCTACCTCGAGGCGGATCTCTTCAATAAAGGGCAGCGGCCCGCCATGAACGTGGGGCTCTCGGTTTCCCGGGTAGGCGGGGCGGCCCAGATCCCGGCCATGAAGGAGGTGGCGGGACAATTGCGCCTAGAGCTCGCCCAGTACCGGGACCTGGCGGCGTTCGCCGAGTTCGCCGAGGAGCTCGATGAGGCATCGCGGGCGCAGCTCGCCCGCGGAGAGCGCGTCATGGAGATCCTCAAGCAAGACCAGTACCAGCCCATGCCAGTAGAGGAGCAGGTGGTGGTGCTTTTTGCGGCGGTAAACGGCTACCTCGACGATATCCCCCTCGAGGCGGTGCGGGACTTCGAGCGGCGCTTGCTTTCCTTCATGCGGGAGGAGCGGGCCGAGATCTTGGATAGGCTCCGGGAGGAGAAAAAGCTCACCCCCGAGCTCCGGGAGGGGCTCGAGCGGGCGGTGCGGGAGTTCCACGACTCCTTCAAGGGCGGTGACGCGTAACGCGTCACGGAAGTTATGGCGAAGAAGACGAGACAGATACTGCGGCGGATCCGGAACGTGCGCCACGTGCGCCAGATCACCCACGCCATGTACACCATCGCCTCAACCCAGGTGATCCAGCGCAAGAAGGCCCTCCTTTCTGCCCGGCCCTTCGGCGAGGGGGCCCGGGGTGCCCTGTCCTCTATTTGGGCCGCCGCCCGTGCCCAAGGGATCTCCCACCCCCTCTTTGAGCCCGGGGAAGGGGATAAGGTAGGGGTCCTGGTGGTTTCCTCCGATCGGGGCCTCTGCGGCCGCTATATTATGGAGATCAACCTTGCCGTCTCCCGGTTCGCCGCGGAGCATCCCGGGGCGGAATTCGTGGTGGTGGGAGAGAAGGCCGCGCGGTTCCTGCACCGGCGGCGTCTCACGTCGGTGCGGGAATATATCCGAGCCTATGAGCGCCCGGATCTGGGGTTCGCCCGGACCCTCCGGGACGAACTCTTGGCCCACTTCCCTGAAAAGTGGAAAGAGGCCTACGTGATCTACACCCGCTTCCTCGGGGAGCTGGTGCAGCGGGTGAGGGTGGAGCGGCTTCTGCCGCTGGAGGTAGAGGAGGTCCCCGCTCGGGACCTGATCGTGGAGCCCGAACTTCCCGCGCTCCTTTGGGAAGCCGGGAGGGTGTATCTTTTGGGAGAAATCTATCGGATCCTAGCCGAGGCCAAGACCTCGGAGCACGCCATGCGCCGCCAGGCGATGAAGGCCGCCACCGACAACGCCGATGAGCTCCTGGAGAAGCTCACCCTGCTCTACAACAAGGCGCGACAGCAGGGGATCACGCGGGAGATCCTGGATATCATGGGAGGGGCGGAGGCCCTGAGGGAGGAGGAATAAGATGCCCAAACGGGAATACGTGGCCGAGGGATACATCACCGCCATCCGGGGGCCGGTGGTGGACGTCCGGTTCCAGCGGGGGCATCTCCCCGCCCTTAGGAACGCGTTGGTGGTGGAGCGGGAGGACGTGGACCTGGTGCTGGAGGTGGCCCAACACATCGGGGACGAAGAGGTGCGGACCATCGCCATGGACACCACCGACGGGCTCGCCCGTGGTACCCCGGTGTATGATACCGGCAGCCCCATCACTGTGCCCGTGGGGCCTGGTACCTTGGGAAGGGTGTTCGATCTCGTGGGGAACCCCATCGATGAGGGTCCGCCGCCGAAGACGGAGAAGCGATATCCCATTCACCGGGAGCCGCCTCCCTTGGACGAGCTCTCAGTGGAGGACGAGGTCTTAGAAACGGGGATCAAGGTGATAGACCTCATGGCCCCCATTCCTAAAGGGGGTAAGGTGGGGCTATTCGGGGGCGCCGGGGTGGGGAAGACCGTCCTCATCATGGAGCTCATCAGGGCCATCGCCTACGAGCACAAGGGGTATTCCGTCTTCGCNGGGGTGGGCGAGCGCTCCCGGGAAGGAAACGAGCTCTATTTGGAGATGAAGCGGGCGGGGGTCCTCCCCAACACGGTGCTTGTCTACGGGCAGATGAACGAGCCCCCGGGGGCCCGGTTCCGGGTGGGCCTTTCGGGNGTCACCATGGCCGAGTACTTCCGGGACGAGGAGGGGAAAGACGTCCTCCTCTTCATCGACAACATCTTCCGCTTTGCCCAGGCGGGGTCTGAGGTCTCNGCGCTTTTGGGGCGGATGCCCTCGGAGGTGGGGTACCAGCCCACCCTGGCTTCGGAGATGGCGGAGCTCCAGGAGCGGATCACCTCCACCCGCCGGGGCTCCATCACCTCGGTTCAGGCCATCTACGTGCCCGCCGACGACTTCACCGACCCGGCGCCGGCCACAGTGTTCGCGCACCTGGACGCCACCATCACCCTGACGCGGGAGCTGGCGGAGAAGGGGATCTACCCCGCGGTGGATCCGCTCCAGTCGGACTCCCGCCTCATGGATCCCCGCATCATCTCTCCCGAACACTACGAGGTGGCCCAAAAGGTCCGGGCGATCCTACAGCGGTTCGTGGACNTGCAAGATATCATCGCCATCATGGGGATGGAGGAGCTTTCGGAGGAGGACCGCATCACCGTGATGCGAGCCCGGAAGATCCAGCGGTTCTTNGCCCAGCCCTTCCACGTGGCCGAGCACTTCACCGGCCGCAAGGGGGTCTACGTCCACCTCGAGGACACCATCAAGGGCTTCAAGATGCTGGTGGAGGGAGAGCTCGACGAGATTCCCGAACAGGCCTTTTACATGAAGGGCACCATTGAAGAGGTCCTGGAGGCGGCCAAGGCGCTCAAGTGAAGCGCCTCAGTCCAGGCTCCACCGATCCCCTACCCGTCCCACGCGGAAGCCTTGCCGGTGGAGCCAGGAACGCTCCGGTCCCGGGTGAAGCAAGGGATTTGTGTGGTTGAGGTGGATGAAGCGCACATCGCACGCCGCCCCGTTAAGTTCCCTTGCGGTCTCGCGCACCGGCGGGTGGGGAACCTCTCCGATCCCCCGGCCAATCTCCTCGGGGCCGAAGAAGGTGCCGTCCAGTAAAGCTATGTCCACCTCGCTTAGAAACCCATGTAGGTCCCGATCCCAACGATCCCAGGAGTCGATGTCCGGGCAATAGAACAAACACTTAGCGGTTCCCCGCACCGAAAAGGCGAGGGTATCGCTGTATTCGTCTCGATGGGGAACCGGGATTGGGGTCACCGAGAGACGGGGGCTCAGCGCAAAGGTTTTTCCCGGCTCTACGATTTCAAGCTCCACGTTTCCCCGCTGCACCAGCCCCGACCAGGGGGCGTTCTCCTCGAGGAACCGGGCCATGCGTCTTGACACGTAGAGGGGCAACCCCTTGACATCTTGGACCTCTTTCCCTAAGTGGATGAGCCCCACGTAGTGGCCCACGTGGGCGTGGGTGAGGAGGATCCCGGCAAATCTGCACCTGGGAAAGAGGGAGGTGAGCATCCGGAGCTGTTCGGGGAAATGGGGGGTAGCGTCGATGATCCAACTTTTCCCCTCGGCCTCGTCCGCCAGTCCCAGGCAAGCCACGGGAAAGCGGAATCCGGGATCCCGCCACGCGCGACGGCAATTGCGGCACCCGCACCCGGCTTGGGGGATGCCCCCATCCTGGGCAATTCCCAGCAATATCGCGGTGGCCATGCCGAAACCTTTTTATCTTCGGGGCACGGGTATTTCCACGTTCCGTGGGGATTGACGGGGTAATAGCACTTTTATATGCTTTAAGCAGTTATGAGTCACAAACATCATCACGGGCATCGCCATCCACCCCGGGTCCGCGGGCTCGTCCTCCCGTGGCTCCTCCTCGCCCTGGCTCGAGGCCCTACCCACGGATACCAGCTCTTGGAACAGCTCGTCGGTGCCGGCCTCCCCGTGGATCCCGGGATCCTCTACCGCACGCTCCGCGCCCTGGAAGAGGAAGGCACGGTGGTCTCGGCATGGGATACCGAGGGCACGGGGCCGGCCCGACGGATCTACCGCCTCACCGACCACGGCTGGGAACTCCTGGCCACGTGGGCCCAGTACTTCGAAGACCTGCGGGGAAAGCTGGGCGAGTTCCTCAACGCCTACAGGGAACTCGCCGATAAGACGGGATAAAATGCCGCGCGCAAGATGAGGGATATCCTGCGGGAACTCTGGCGGTATAAACACTGGCTCATTCCCGGAGTCCTCTCCCTATTCGTGGTGGACGCCGCCCACCTCCTTTCGCCCCTGGTCATCCGGGCCGCGGTGGATGATCTCGTGGCCGGGGTTGGAAAGCTGCTTCCCCGTTACGGCCTTTACCTTTTGGGCCTCGCCGCCGTTACCTTCGTGTTCCGGTTCGCGTGGAGGATGTTCCTCTTCGGCGCCGGAAGGAGGATCGAGCTGGATCTCCGGAACCGGCTCTTTNCGCATCTACTTAGGCTCTCGCCCTCCTTTTACCTCCGCCATACCACCGGGGACCTCATGGCCCACGCCACCAACGACTTGGAGGCGGTGCGGCGGGCCTGTGGCCAAGGGGTGCTCTTGGCCGCCGACGCCATCTTCATGGTCTCCTTCTCCCTCGCCTTCCTTGTTTCCATCTCCCCCCGGCTCACCCTGTACGCGTTTGTGCCCATGCCTTTGGTCACGGTGGTGGTCCTCGGGTTCGGAAGGGTGATCCACCGCCGGTTCGAGCGGGTCCAAGAGGTCTTCGCCGAGCTCACAGAGAGGGTGCGCGAGGCCATCTCCGGGATCCGGATCATCCGCTCCACCGCCCGGGAGGAGGGGATCCAGGGGGTCTTCGAGGACACCAACCGGACCTTTATCCGGGAGAACATCGCGTTGGTACGGGTATGGGGCCTGTTCCGCCCCCTGATCGGGATCCTCGGGGGGCTAGGAACGGGGATAGTCCTTTGGTTTGGGGGGCGGGGTGTCCTCTTTGGGGACCTATCGTTGGGGGATTTCGTGGCCTTCACCAGTTATCTCGGGATGTTGGTTTGGCCCATGATGGCCGTGGGTTTCATCGTGAACCTGCTCCAGCGGGGGGCCGCTTCCATGAAGCGGATCCAGAGGCTTCTTTCGGAGGAACCCGAGATCCGCTCGCCTCCTCGGCCCAAGCCCATGCCCCCCTCCACCCGGCTCGAGTTCCGGAACCTCACCTTCGCTTATCCCTCGGGGAACGCGCCTGTGCTGCGGGGGATAAACCTGGTGGTGGAAGAGGGCATGACGTTGGGGGTGGTGGGGCTTACGGGCTCGGGAAAAACCACCCTGGTGCGGCTCATCCCCCGGCTCTACGATCCCCCGCCCGGAACCCTCTTTTTGGGCGGGACCGACGTGCGGGAGTTGCCCTTGGAGGAGCTCCGCCGCCGCATCGCCATGGCCCCCCAAGATGTGTTCCTCTTTTCCGCCACCATCCGGGAGAACATCGCCTTCGGGAAGCCTGACGCCACTGAGGAGGAGATCGTCGAGGCCGCGGTGCTCGCCGGGCTCTGGGACGAGATCCGCTCCTTCCCCGAAGGCCTGGATACGGTGGTGGGGGAGCGNGGGATCTCCCTTTCCGGGGGGCAGAGNCAGCGGGTGGGCCTGGCCCGGGCGATCCTCATGGATGCCCCCATCCTCATCCTGGACGACACCCTCTCGGCGGTGGACGCGAAGGTGGAGGAGGAGATCATCGGAAACCTCCGCGGGGTCCTTAAGGAGCGGACCTCCATCGTGATCTCCCACCGGATATCGGCCGTGAGGGANGCCGACTGGATCATCGTCTTGGACGGGGGACGGATCGTGGAAGAGGGGGACCACGGGGCCCTGGTGCGGAAGGGCGGTCTCTACGCGCGGCTCTATGAGCTNCAGATGAGCTTGGCGAGATGAGACACGGAAGGAGCTATTTGGAAGAGGAACAGCTCGGCAAGGCCTTCGACGCGAGGCTCTTGCGCCGGCTGTCGCGGTACCTGCGTCCCTACATCTGGCTCTTCGTCCTCGCTTTTCTTTTGAGCGGGGGGATAACGGTGATCGAGATCGCCCTCCCCTACATCACCAAAACGGCCATCGACTCCGTCCTTACCCCGCCGTGGGTGGAGATCACCGCCGAGAAGCCCCCTATCCCCGGAGCGATACCCCTGCAGGAGGGGCATTACCTCGTCCGCTACAGCCTCCTTCCCCGGACGTTGCGGGAGNCGCTGGAACTGAAGGGGGAGCTCGGGGAGCGGTACCTTTTGGTGCGCGAAAGCGATCCCGGAAGCGCCCTCGCGGCCAAGTATCCCCAGCTTTTCCGCCCGATTCCCGGGGGATACGCCGTTTCCGCCCGCTCGTTGCGGGAGCTCCCCCGGGAGGAGCTGGTGCTTCTGCGGGGAAAATCGGTGCGGACGCTCGTTATTTTGGCCCTGGTTTTCCTGGGGTTCCTCCTCGTGAGGTTCTTCCTCTCCTATGGGCAGGTCTACACCCTCCAGTACGCGGGCCAACGGATCATGGCCGACATGCGCCGGGAGATCTTCTTCCACATCCTGCGCCTTCCCATGTCCTTTTTGGACAAGCAACCGGTGGGGAGGCTCGTCACCCGGGCCACCAACGATGTGGCGGCCATCAACGAGATGTTTACCCAGGGGCTGGTGAACCTGGTGCAGGACATCTTCATGATGGTGGGGGTCATGGTGATCATGTTCCGCCTCGAGGCGCGNTTGGCCCTCCTCGTCTTGGCCTTCGGCCCGGTGCTGTTTGGACTGGCAGCCTGGTTCCGGGCCAAGGCCCGATCGGCCTACCGGGAGGCCCGCAGGCGCCTGGCCCGCCTGAACGCCTACCTCCAGGAGGCCCTTTCCGGGATCCAGATCATCCAGCTCTTCCTGCAGGAGATCCGTTCCTTCCGCCGTTTCGCGGAGATAAACCGCGACTACTACCGGGCGCAGATGCGCTCGCTCCTCGTCTACTCCATCTTCGGCCCGGCCATCTCGGCCATGCAGCACATCGCCATCGCCCTCCTCATCTGGTACGGCGGCCGGGGGGTCCTTTCGGGGACCCTCACCCTCGGGGCGCTGGTGGCGTTCACGAGCTACGTGCGCATGTTCTTCCAGCCGCTTTCGGACCTCTCGGAGCGGTACAACATCTTCCAAGCTGCNATGGCCGCGGCCGAGCGGATCCTGGGGCTTCTGGATCGCCCCCGGGAGGAAACCGGCACCAAGGTCCTCGCCGCCTTGCGGGGGGAGATCGAGTTCCGCGACGTGTGGTTCGCCTACAACGACGAGGAGTGGGTCCTGAAAGGGATCTCCTTCCGGGTGCGCCCGGGGGAGCGGATCGCCATCGTGGGGCCCACGGGATCGGGGAAGACCACCATCGTGAACCTTCTTTTGGGCCTCTACCGTCCCCAGCGGGGAAAGATCTTGGTCGACGGGGTGGAGCTTGGGGAACTGGACCTCGAGGCCTTCCGCAAGAGGGTGGCCATCGTGCCCCAGGATGTGTTCCTTTTCGCCGGCGACATCCTGGAGAATATCCGGCTTTGGGACGAGCGGGTGCCCCCCGAGCGGGTGGAGCTTGCGGCCCGGAGGGTGGGCTTGGACGAGCTCCTTTCGCGTCTGCCCCAGGGGTTCTCCACCGATGTGCGGGAACGGGGGGCGAGGCTGTCGCTGGGGGAGCGGCAGCTCATATCCCTTGCCCGGGCGGTGGTGGCCGATCCCCGAATCCTGATCCTGGACGAAGCCACCTCCAGCATCGACTCCCACACCGAGGCATTGGTGCAGCGCTCGCTCCATGAGCTCATGCAGGGGCGCACCACCATAGCCATCGCCCACAGGCTCTCCACCATCCGCGACATGGACCGGGTGTTGGTGCTGCATGAGGGGGAACTTGTGGAGGAGGGCACGGTGGAGGAACTTCTCTCGCGGAAGGGGCTCTTCCGGGCCCTGTGGGAGCTTCAGTTCAAGGGCGCGAGCTCAGCCGCCGACTAGCCCCCCGAGCCCCAAAGTTCCCCCGGCGCGGATCGTTTCNCGAATCCGCTCCATCAAGCGGACCATGAACCGGAGGTTATGCAACGTGGCGAGACGATAGTAGGTGAGCTCGCCGCTCCGGAAGAGGTGGTGGAGGAAGGCCCGGGAGTAACGCCGGCACGTGGGGCAATCGCACCCCTCCTCGATGGGGCCCTCGTCCTTCCTGAACCGGGCCGCCTTTATGTGGATCCTGAAACTCTCTTCGTCCGATGTAAGTAACGTCCCGTTTCGGGCCATGCGGGTGGGGGCGGCGCAGTCGAAGGTGTCGATCCCCCGCATCACCGCCTCCACGATGTCCTCCACCGTCCCGATGCCCAAAAGGTGCCGAGGCTTCCCCCGGGGAAGCTCGGGGATCGTCCACTCCAACACCCTGTACATGTCCGTTTTGGAGCGCCCCAGCGATCCCCCGATGGCGAAGCCGGAGAAATCCAGGGAGCCGACGTACCTCGCCGACCGGCGCCGGAGGTCCTCGTAGGCGCCCCCCTGCACGATCCCGAAGAGGACCTGCTCGGGATTCGGCCCCAGGCCCTTTGTCTTGGCGAATGCCTCGAGGGCCCGTTCGGCCCACCGGTGGGTCCGCTCCATCGCCCGCTCGGTGTACGCCCGGTCGTGGAACGGGGAGGTGCACTCGTCCAGGGGGAGGACGATGTCCGCCCCCAAGAGCCTCTGCCAGCGGATCACCTCCTCGGGGGTGAATCGGATCCAGCTTCCATCGACGAGGGACTTCACCCACGCGCCTTCTTCGTCCACCTTCACGAGGGATTCCCCCTTGGGTCGGGGCACCCCTTCCTCGTCAGGGAAGATGGAAGCGATCTTTCCCACCCCGTGTTCCATCCCTGCTCCCAGGGAAAAGACCTGGAACCCGCCGGAGTCGGTCATCCACGGGCCTTCCCATCCGGAGAAGCGGTGCAGGCCCCCGAGCTCCGCCACGAGCTTCGGTCCCGGCCGCAAGAGGAGATGGTAGGTGTTCCCGATGAGGATCTGGACCCCGATCTCCCGGAGGTCGTCCACCGAGAGGGCCTTCACCGTGCCCCGGGTGGCCACCGCCACGAACGCCGGGGTCTCCACCGCTCCGTGGGCGGTGCGAAGCACCGCTGTCCGGGCTTCGCTCCTTGTATCCTGCGTCTCTATTCGGAACTCCATCAGTAGAAGACGGTGAGGGTCCGATGATATGGGAAGGGAAGCTCCATCCCTTGCGAGAGGTTCCACAACGCCCAGTCTACCTGGAAAGCCATCGCGGTACGTCCAAGCTCCTCGAGCTCCTCTACCAGGAACTCCACCGTCTGCACCGTGGCCGCCCGAATTTCGACCTCCTCATCGGAACCTGGGGTGATCAGCTCTCGGTTGTCGATGCGTTCGGAAAGGGCGGGATCGAACACCAAGACCCCATGCGCCCGGAGGAGCTGCGGGAGTTTGTAGTCGGCGAAGGCGGTGAGCCAGTCGAGGCCGGCCAAATCGCCGGGGCCTTTACCCTCGAAGGCGCCGAAGATATCGGCGCAAAGGATCTGGGCCCGCTTGTAAAAGGGGATCCAGTGGCCCCGGTAGAGGCAGGCGTCCCGGAAGGAGGGGATATGGGCGGTCACCCGCTCCACGAGCTCCGGACAGTTTTCCGCGTCGAAGAAGGCCCGGGCGGACCCGAAACGCGAAAGCGCCCTCCCCACCTCCCGGGCGATCCGCACTCGCACGGAAAGGAGGGGGATATCCCCCAAGGCTTCCCGTAAATCCTCCTCGGCGAGGTGAGAGAGCACCTCGGGCGCAAAGAAGCTCGGGGAATCCTCGGCCACGCGCTTGAGCCCGTAGGCGAGGGCGTAGTAGCCGTCGAGCACTTCCCCTTTCGGCCCGTCCACATGCCACCGCCCTTTTCCCGGCCAGAAGCAGAAGTTGAGGGCATCGAGGACGAGGAGATACCGTAGGGTGAGTTCCTCTTCCCCCACGAAGTGGTACTCCCGGGGCCAGGGATCGGGTTCGAGCTCCGCTAGCTCCCTCGCCAACCTCCGTAAGGCCCCCCGGTCCAGGGAAACCCAGCGGGCCCGTTTCATTACCCACCGTGTCGCATCCCTTACGGGATTAGTCCTCATCGCCTTCCAAGAGCACCTTCCGCTTCCAGATGTAGATGGTGCCGTCCTTGCGGCAGGAAACGAGGTATTTCCCGTCCAGGTCAACGTCCTCCATGGATTCCGTTCCTTCACCGAGCACTTGGAGATCCTTCCCCTCGACCACGTCCCAGAGTATCACCGTCCCGTCCAGGGAGGCGGTGGCGGCATATTTCCCGTCGGGGGAGAAGGAAACGCCCCAGATGCAGCCGTGGTGGCGTTGGGCGGAGAAATAGGGGAAGCCGGTGGCGGTGTCGTAGATCCCGAAGACCTTCCCGGCGCCGACGCCGAGGAGGTATCCGTCCGGGGTGAACTCCACGTCCCAAGCGTGTCCCGGAAATTCGAAGAGGACCTCGGCATCGGCGAGCCGGAAGAGGAGGCCCTTCTCCGCCCCGCCGGAGGCGGCGAGTTTACCATCTGGGGAGGCCGCCACACCCCAAACGGCGCCCCCGTGTAATTTCCTTTCCCAAACCGCTTCATGCTTTCCAACGTCGTAGAGACCACCTCCCCGCCGGAGAGGCCGAGGAGGAGGTTTCCTTGGGGGGCGAAGGAGAGGGCGTACACGAAGCCCCGGGCCTCGATGGTGGCCACCTCTTCCGCCCGGAACACGTCCCAGACCCGGGCCATCGACCATCCTCCCGCCGCAACTAACCTTCCGTCGGGGGAGAAGTCCACGCAGTGGACGTACCCAGGGAGATCCAGCTTGAGGCCTCCGGCCAAGGGATCCTCGACCCCGGGCTCAACGACCTCCTCAAATCGGAAGAGGTAAACGCCGTTTACTGTGGCCACCGCGAAGAGCCCCTCTCCCGGAGCAATGGCTACCCCCTTGGCCCAACGCTCGGGAAGCCGAAATACGGCTTCCCCCAAAACCACCGCCCCCAAGAGGGCGAAGAGTACGGCCACCGCTGCGGTTCTCTTCATGAAGGTCCCCTTTCCCGGGAAGGCTCCCAGAGGCGTGCGACAAGGAGCCATGTCCCGAAACCGAAAAAGAGGAGGAAGCTCGCCACATGGGCCGCCCGGATCGGCCCGAGCCACAACGAATCTCCACGCACAATGCTCACCAGCCCCCGCACCACCGAATACCCCATGAAGTAAACCGCGGTAAGGAACCCCGGCTTCGCCGGCCTCTTTCGCAACCACCAAAGGAGGCCGAAGTCATGAGGTTCCCCAGCATCTCATAGATCATGGTCGGGTGGAGGGGGGTTCCGGGAAACGCCTGGCCCGCCGGGGAGCTGGGAGGAAACACGATCCCCCAGGGGAGGGAGGTGGGGAGCCCGTAGGCATCGCCGTTCATGAGGTTCCCGATCCGTCCCAAGGCTTGCCCCAGGATAACGGCGGGCACGGAACAATCGGCCAGTTCCCAGATGGAGACCTTCTTCCAGCGGGCACCGAGCCATAGCCCCAACGCCCCGCCCAAAAGCCCCCCGTGGATGGCCAACCCCCCGTGCCAGATGGCGGGGATCTCCGCCGGATGGGAGAGGAAGAAGTCCAGGCGGAAAAGGACGTAGTAGATCCGAGCGCCGAGGAGGCCCAGGGGAATCGTCACGAGGAATATGTCCAGGAGGTCTTCCGTGGAAAGCCCCAGGCCCCGGCGGCGCACCTCCGCCCGGATGAGGAAGAACCCCNCCACGAAGGCGACGAGATACATGAGGCCGTAGTAGCGGATCTCCAGCGGCCCGATACGGACGAAAACCGGGTGCATGGCAAGGGGATTATAATGGCTCAGGAGTGTATTCCTTAAGGCTTCTTGCTGTCCTTTCGAGCTCCGCTCTACTTTGGGCCTCCTTCTTCCGCGGGGGCGAATGGCTGGTCTGGGTCGCGCTGGTCCCCCTCTTTTGGGCCTTGTCCGCCGAGGGGCGCCGCGGGCGAGGGGCGGTGTTGGGAGCGGCCTTCGGGAGTCTTTTTTCGCTCCTGGAGTTCTGGGGCTTGCTCGAGCTTAAGCTGGTATTGGGCCTTCCCATCGCCCTCCTGGCCCTCTCGGGGATGGTGGCCTGGGGGGCGATCTGGGGTGGAATTCTGGGGGCATTGGGAACGCGAGGTACAGCGTTGGGCCTCGCGGGGCTTTGGGTGGGGATGGAGGTACTACGGGCCAGTGGACCTTGGGGGGTGGCGGTGGGCACGGTCCCCGTGGCTTTCGTGGGCCTCCCCTTTCTGCGGGCGGCGGCCACAGTGGGACCATGGGCCCTGAGCCTCGCCGCCTCGCTTACCAATGCGTTCCTGGCGGCCGCTTTGAAGGGGAAAGGAAAAAAGGCCGTCCTCCTCGCCTCTCTTCCTCCCCTTTTCCTCGCGGCGCTCCTCCCCTTTGCGGGGACTCCGGCGGCGGAGGGGGAACTTCGGGTGGCGTTGGTGCAGCCGGGCCTCGATCTCCCCGAGCGTTTGGAGATCTCGACGGAGGAGCTCCTACAGCGCTATGGGGAGCTATTCGCGCGGATCCCTCCCGGTATAGATCTCATCCTCCTTCCTGAGGACGCCGTGCCCCGGGTACTGAGCACGGTGCCTAAGCTCCAGGGATTCTTCCGTGCCCAAGCCGCCCGCCTGGGGGCTTCCGTTTTCGTTGGGGGATGGAGCATCACGGACGGGAACTACTACAACAGCGTCTTCCTCTTCCGCCCAAGCGGAGAGTGGGAACTTGTCCATCGGAAGGTCCGGCTTCTTCCTTTCGGGGAATACGTGCCCCTGCGGCCCCTGTGGGAGAGGCTGGGGTTACAGGAGATACTTGCGCGTTTCCTTCCCCGGGAGGTAACGCCGGGGGAGGAGTTCGCGCCCGCGGGAATCTACGGGGTCGTGATCTGTTCCGAGACCATGTTTCCGGGGATATCCCGGGTGCTCGTGCACAAGGGGGCTCAGGTTCTCCTCGCCCTCACCAACGACTCCTGGTTCGGGAAAAGCCGCTTGCTTTGGGAGCATTTTGCCTGCGTGGCGCTGCGGGCCGCGGAGGTGGGGCGGGCGTTCCTGCAGGTGGCCCTCACCGGAATGAGCGGCGGGTTCTCTCCCGATGGGACTCCGCTTGGGATCATTCCCTTGGGGAAAAGGGGGACCCGGACCCTCCGGGTCCCCCTGTACTCCCACACCACGCCCTACCAACGGCTGGGGGATGGACCAGTGTTGGGGATCTCCCTCTTCCTTTTCCTGACCCCCTTCATTGGACTTGCACAGCCACCGTGGCGGCGTCGCTCCGCCCGTAAAGGTCGATCACCGTGAGCGTGGCGGTGTAGTTCCCCGGCTGGGTGTAGGTGTGGACGATGGCATATGTAATATCCAGTCCGTTCACTACGTCACCGTCGCCGAAATCGAGGATGAAGTACACGATGGGTCCGATGGACTGAGAGATATCGAACGTCACTTCCAGGGGAGCGGTTCCGGAAGTGGGCTGGGCAGAGATGACCGCATCCAGCGGGGGGTATAAAACATCGATCACCACCGATTGGCTGTCCTCCCCCCCGTGTACGTCGCGCACCGTGAGGGTGGCGGTGTAGGTCCCGGGATCCCTGTAGGTGTGATATACGGGGTTCGTGAGCTGGGCGGGGAGCCCTTCCAACGATTCTCCGTCGCCGAAGTCGAGGGTGAAGTCCTGGATCTCCCCCAGCGACTTGGAGAGGTCGAAGGTCACTTCCAGCGGGGCGTATCCCGTCTGGGGGGAGGCGTTGAGGATTGCCCTCAGGTGGGAGGGGTGGACCGTTATCTTCACCTCATCGCTGGCGATGCGATCCCAGCGATCGCGGACGGTCAGCACCGCCCGATAGGTCCCGACCTCCGTGTAAACGTAGTTCACCGGCTCCTGCAGGATCTCGGTGGCAGCGGGGCTCAGACCTTCCTCCGAGGAGCGCACGGTCCCATCCCCGAAATCGAGCGACCAGGCCACGATGGCTCCCTCGCTGCGGGAGAGGTCGAAGGAAACCGAGAGGGGTACGAATCCCTGGGTTACGTCCGCGCGTAGGCTCGCGACGAGAGGCGGATAATCCACCGCGATATCCAGTGAGTCGGTGTTCTGGCGTCCGGTGGCGTTCCAGACTGTAAGGGTGGCGGTATAGGTCCCAGGATCCTCATAGATGTGGGCTATCGGCACGTTCACGTCCTCGCCGCGGTACGTGTGCCCATCGCCGAAATCTAACAGGAACCCGGTGACCCCCCCGCTCGACCCCGAGAGGTCGAACTGGACCGAAAGCGGCGCTTCCCCCTGTGTCACATCGGCCCTGATAACTGCCCGCAGCGGGCTGAACCCCAAGCAGGCGGTAAGCCCCAGTAGCAATCCCACCGCCATTCCCCCGAGCAGCACCACGTGCCACACCAATCGCACCTAAATATCACCTCCTCCGGAAATGTGGAGTTTCTAGAGGAGGTGCACTTCGGCAGCCCGGCGGCCCTCGCCGCTACGCGTTAGGGCCCGCGGCTTTGCGCCCCCGGGTTTCCCCGGGTTTGCCCTTTCGGCGCACCGGGAAAGCCTCCTTCAGCGCTTCGGGTTCACGGTGCCGGTGTATCCACCGTCTCCCAGTCCATGTCGTCCTGCCCGTAGATGTCCTCCACGATCAGGATGGCGGTGTAGCTTGCGGTCTGGGTGGGATAGGTGTGGTACACCGGCCAGGTGGCGGTGGCCCAATCGCCCTCGATGAAGTCGCCGTCGCCGAATTGAAGGACATAACGGTCGATCTCGCCGGTGGAGCCGGAGGCGTCGAACGCGAAGGTGTAGGGTGGGGTCTGAANACTCACTTCCAGGACCGCCTGAAGTGGCNGATACTGGACCTTGATGGTCACGGTGGCGGTGTCGGTATTGCCCCGGGCATCTTCCACCGTCAGCGTGGCCACGTAATCGCCGGGATCANCGTAGGTGTGTTGAATTGGGGTGGTNAAATCGGTACCNCTTTNNGTGGGGCTCCCGTCGCCGAAGTCGAGGGTATAGACCTGCCCCCGGGAGCCGGAGATGTCGAAGATGACCTCCAGCGGCGCCGATCCCATCTGGGGCGTNGCTTCTATTACCGCCTTGGGCAGGGGAAGGAAAAACAGACACGCCGAGAGCCCTATCGTGGCCGCGAGGGCCAGGGCCCCGAATATCAACCACTTCGCTCGGATCATCTTCACTCCCGTCACCTCCTCGTGAGCTCAGCCATATTTTGGTCCCTATCCCCCCTTTTTTTCGTGACCGGGGAGAAAGGGGAGGAGATCACACGACACCTTGCCGGGGGACGTTGGTCCGTGATCTCCGTTCCCACACCCCGCGAAACCTCCGGATGGCCGGTGGTGTAATATAGGTGGAAACGAGATGGCCGTTGGGGAATTGGAACTCATCCAGCGCAGTTTGGAAGGTGACCTGGAAGCATGGGGAGAGATCGTGGCGCGCTACAAGCGAATGGTGTTCGGGGCAACCTTGGCCATCCTGCGGAACTGGGCCGATGCCGAGGACGCAACCCAAGAGGCCTTTATCCGCGCCTACGAGAAACTGAGCTACTACGACCTCTCGCGGAAGTTCTCCACCTGGCTCCTCACCGTGGCCATAAACGTGGCCAAGAACATGCTCCGGAAACGCAAGCGCGATCCCGAACCCCAGCTCCCCCGTCCCGACGACCCCGCGGCCTTGGTAGAACGGGAGGCCCTGCGGCAAGCGGTGCGAGAGGCGGTGTGGTCCCTGCCCGAGACATACCGCTTGCCGCTGGTGCTCTTCTATTGGGAAGGGCTCTCGGTGGAGGAGATCTCGAAGGCCATGCGCTTGAAACCGGCCACCGTCAAGACCCGGCTCTTCCGTGGCCGGGCCTTGGTGAAGAGCAAGCTTCTGGAGATGGGGGTGACCGCTGATGCGGTTTGATGAGTGGAGGGAGGAGGAGCTTATCCGCCAGGCCATCGCCGATGAGATCACGGCGGCCGAGGCGCGGCTGGAAGGCCTGGAGGAGCGGGTCATCCGGGCCCTCGCCTCCCGGGAGCTTGGGTGCCCCGTGTGGAAACGCTGGCTCCGCTCGATCCTCTCGCCCCGTACCCCGGCCCTAAAGCTTGCCTACGCCTTCGCCGTCCTGGTCCTCTTCGTGGGCGTGGGGGTGCTTATCGGGCGCTTCGCCTTCGCCCCCCAGCCCCTTCCCGCCCTGGCCCAAGAAGGCACGGTGTTCGCGTTGGCAGCCCCTGGGGCACAAAAGGTGGAACTGGTGGGAGATTTCTCCGCGTGGAAGCCCATTCCTCTGGCGGACCCCGACGGCGATGGAGTCTGGACCCTGGTGCTGAAGCTGCCCCCGGGCCGGTACGAGTACGCCTTCTTGGTGGATGGCCGCTGGCTCGGTCAGGATCCCAACGCCGATGAGTACGTCCGGACCATGGGCGATTACACCTCGGTGAGGTACATCGGGAACGGGGAGGGGTCGTCTTCATGAGGAAGATCTCCGCAGTGGTCGTGCTCGTTTTTGCTGTAGCCGGCTATGCCCAGGTCCAGCTCATGCTCCCTGCGGTAAGCCCGGAGGATATCCTCCAGTGGCTCCAACAGTCCACCCTTCCCGCCGCGGAAAAGGCCGTCTGGCTCCGGATTCTCCCCAAGGCCTTTGACGATGGATTGGTGGACCCCAAGATCGCCCAGGTCTTCTTCCAGCGCCTGGTTAACACCCCTCCTACCTTCATCGGGGAGATTACCGCCATCATGCAGGAGCTCCTCGCTCAAGGGCTTTCCGTAACACATCTAATGAACAAGGTTTCCCAGGGGATCATCATGGGCCGTCCCTGGACAGTGATCACCAACGAGATACGGCTCAGGGCTTCGGTATTGGCCGCGACCCACGCGAACCTCTCCCTCTACCGGCCCATGGCTGAGGCCAAGGCCTCCGTGAGGGTGAAGGTGGGGACCTTCGAGTTCCAAGCCCGTACCCCAACTTGGGAGGATGTGGAGGTGGAAATCGCTGAGGCCATCAGCGATTTCATCGCCGGAGGTGGGGATATAAACGATTGGAGCGGCATGGAGACCCTTATACGCACGCGGCTCCTACAGCTCCGCGGCCGGGGACTTCCCTCGAACTTGGTGGACCACGTCCTCCAGGTCCTTACCCCACAGCTTATCGGGGAGATAGTGTCCCAGGCCTTTCAGATCGAAAGGAGGTAGTGCATGCGCAAACTGACAGTGGTGCTGTTTTTGCTGGTGGGGATCACCGCCTTGGGGCAAGTGGTCCCCAAGGGGATCATCGTCGAGCCGCCCGCCCCCGAGGGGCTTCGGGTGGAGATATGGGTGGAAAAGCCGGCGTATGCTGTGGGTGAGTACGTGAGGATCCACTTCCGGGTGAACCAGGACGCGTACATCTACATCTGGGACATAGCTCCGAACGGCGTGTGCCTCATCTACCCCAACCAGCGAGAGATGGACAACTACGTGACCGCCGGAGAGCACACCGTTCCTGGCCCAGGAAAGGGAGATTACCTGCGGGTGGTCCCGCCTACGGGCACCGAATACCTCCAGATCGTGGCCACCAAGCGGCCCGTAGGCGATATCGTCCAGTTCTTCGGCGGATTCGCCCCCGGCTCCACCTTCGCCTGCTCCCCCGCGGGGAGGCAGGCGGTGGAACAGCTGAACAGGGTCAAGGACATCATTGCCCAAGTGGTCCCCGAGAACGAGCGGGCCTTCGACTTCACCTCCTTCCAGGTGGTATCCGAAACGCCGCCCCAATACGGGACGCTGGTGGTGGAGACTACACCGCCTTTCGCCGAGCTCTATATCGACAACGTCTTCTGGGGGTGGACCCCCAAGACCCTGACCTTGGTGGCCGGATGGCACGATATCCTCCTCAAAAAGACGGGTTATCAGGACTGGAGACGGAGGATCTATCTCGTTGCCGGTCGCACAAGAACGCTCCGGGTCACCCTTCAGCCGGCGGTGGCGAACCAACCTCCGGTGGCCCTATTCACCTTTTCGCCCGCCAACCCCTTCCCGGGCCAGACCGTGACCTTCGATGCCAGCTCCTCCTACGATCCCGACGGTGCCATAACCGCCTACCGTTGGGACTTCGACAACGACGGCGTGGTGGACGCCACGGGACAGGTGGTCACCCATTCCTTCTCTAGCCCGGGCGTCTACACCGTGCGGCTAACGGTGGTCGACGACAGAGGGGTCACCGACGATGAGGTCAAGACCGTGAACGTGGTGGTCCTCAATCAGCCCCCGGTGGCCCAATTTACCTTCTCCCCCACCTCCCCCGCTCCCGGCGAGTGGGTCCGGTTCGATGCCAGTTCCTCCTACGATCCCGATGGTACCATCACCAGCTACCAGTGGGACTTCGACGGCGACGGCGTGATGGACGCCACCGGCCAGACGGCCTTCTACTCCTTCGCGGCACCCGGCGTGTACCACGTCCGGCTGGTGGTCACCGACAACCAGGGCGCCAGCGACGACGAGGTGAAGACCGTGGTCGTAGCGGCGCCCAACCAGCCCCCGGTGGCCCAATTCACCATCTCGCCCTCCCCGGCGGTGGTGGGAGCCCCCGTTACCTTCAACGCTTCTTCTTCCTACGATCCCGATGGCTTCATCGTCGAGTACCGTTGGGACCTGAACGGCGACGGCACCGTCGATGCCACCGGCCAGGTTGTCTCTTACACCTACTTCGCCCCCGGGACCTATCAGGTGACCCTCTACGTCACCGACAACGCTGGGGCCACGGCCCAAAGTACCCAAACCCTCCAGGTGGCGGTCCCCGGGCCGGCGGGGATGCCCCCCATGGACGGGATCCCCGGGGTCTACGTCTGGGGCACCGACACGTGGAACATCACCGTTAACGGGTCCCCCTCGTGGGCCTCGCCCCACCGCTTCCGGATCGAGCTACGCACCGACGGGACGTTCGTGAACGTCTCGTCCGCTCCGGGCCCAGGGCCGGCGCCGTTGGGGCTCGTGCCCGAGCCCGCCGAAGAGGGTTGGAAGGTGGTCTTCGAGGGNGAGGTGACCTCGAACCGCTTGNCNTATACCTTCGANGTGCGGAACGCCACCAGCATCTACTTCAACGTCAAGTTCGACGTGGACGGCGACGGGGTCATGGAGACCTCTCCGGGGATCGTGAGGCTACGGCAATTCATGGTCAACCCGCCCACCAACCCCTTCGTCCTCGGCATCCCCGAGGGCTATTCCGGCCCCTTCGTGCCCTCCATCAACTTCCGGCTGGGCACACCCTTCAGCTACACCCAGACGTTCCGTTTCGTCCTCTGGGGGCCCAACATCGAGGACTTAGAGGGAAGCAGCATCTGAGGAAGAGGGGCAGACACCCAGGGAGGGGCCGAAACGGCCCCTCCCTTTTTCGTTGGGATGTCGTTCGGCTGAGCTCCGGGGACTTCCCCTCAGCGGAGGGCTCCCTCGAGGCGCAGAAGCTTTCGCTTCCAGTGAGGTCCGGGCCCATAGTTTCCGATCCCGCCCGTTTTGGGCACGACCCGGTGGCAGGGGACGACGATGGGAACCGGGTTGGCCCCCACCGCCCCGCCCACGGCCCGGGCCGCCCGGGGGCGGCCGATCCAGCGCGCCAATTCCCCGTAGGTCACCGTTTTACCGTAGGGGATCTCAAGAAGGGCCTCCCAAACCAGGCGTTGGAATTCGGTGCCTGTAAGCACAAGCGGCACCGTGAAATCGCGCCGTCCCCCAGCCAGATACTCCCTCAGCTCCTGAGCAAGCCGGAGCGCGGGCCCGCGGGGCGAACTAACGGGGACTTGGGGGAAGTGCCCGGGGAACTTCAGGGACACAATCCCCCTTTCGTTCCAGCCCACCAGGAATTCGCCCCATACAGTTTCAATGAGGCTATAGCAGACATCCATCATTGTCCCGCTCCATCTTAGCACCCTAAAATGGCGTGGTCATGCGGATCCTTTCGGTGGGTTGGGAAATCGAGGGGCCGGGGATCGAGAGGGCTTCCCTGCACGATGCCGATTCCCTGGCGAGTTACGAGATCGTGCTCATCGACCCGGCGGAGATACCGAAGGCTTTGGGTCCCCTATGTGCCCCCGGATCGGGACGGGGTGCGGCGGTTGATCCCGGGGTACGATCAGGGGTTGGCCCGTGCCTTGGACAACCTCTTTGCGGCGCGTAAGGAGGAACTTTACGGGCTTTTGCGGGCCGGGGGATTGGCAGCGGTCAGGCTGCGTCCACCCGGGGAACCGGTGGAGATCGTCTCCTCGAGCGGTCCGGCACGGCGGATCCACGCTTATTCTTTCCTTCCCAATTTTTCCCTCACCCGGGAGCGGCAGTTCCTCCCCTTTCCCCAAGGGATAAGGGTCTTGCCTCGACGAGGAAGGGACGTCCGGGGTTTGGATTTGACCCATCCCCTGGCGGGGTATCTCGCGAGGGTGAAGCGGTATGAGGCGGTGATCGTGAGCCCCATGGGGGTACCGCTTGGGGATTTCGGAAAGGTCCTCCTCCATAACCGTCTCGGGGACGTCCTCTCCTGGGAGCTGCGTTTGGGAGAAGGCCGGCTCCTTTTCCTCCCCGCATCGGGGCTTTCGCCTCGGGAAGAGGCGGAGATCCTGATCCCCGGCCTGGCCTCTCTGTTGGAGGAACCCCTGTTTCTTGAATCCCGGCCGGAATGGCTCTCCCGCTACGAGCTTCCCCAAGAGGCGGCGCTGAAGAGAGAGCTCGAGGGAATAGCGGAAAGGGAAAGGGAGCTTGCGGAGGAGCGGGCTGCCTTAGAGGGGCGCCTGCGGGAAGCCGAGGTGTTGAGAGGACTCCTTTTCCCCAGCGGGACAAGCGGGCTTGTGCGGGCCGCGCTCAAAGCCTTCGGAGCGTTGGGGTTCGAGACCGAATTCGACGAAGTGGACTCCCAGGCCTTTAAAGCCACGTCCCCGGAGGGGCGGGCCCTGGTGCGGGCGGCCTGGTCCCCGGAGGGGCCGGTGACCACCGGCGTCTACCGCCCCTTGCTTCTGGCGTTGGATCACCTGCGCCTGGAGGAGGGGGAGTCCATCCACGGGGTCCTCCTCGTGGCGGCGGAGACCGCCCACGACCCCAAGCGCCGTGGTCCCCGCTACACCGACTCCCTGCGGCGGGCGTGTGAGGAACACGGGATCTCGCTGGTGACGGGGGAGGATCTATTTGAAGCCGTGCGGGCGGTGCTCGGGGGGGAGGACCCGGTGCCGGTGCGGCGCTCCCTGCTCTCGGCGAGCGGCCCCTGGCGATGGAGGGGTTGAGGTTCGGGGTCCTTTTGGGGCTCTCCGGGGGCGTGGTCAGCGCCCTCTGGGTTTGGGCATATCTTTACTGGCATCCGTTCGGCCAGTACATCCGACCCGAGGGCCTCCCCTCCCATCACCGCAAATCGGGGACCCCCACCATGGGGGGATTGGCCCTGATGCAAGTCTTCCTCGCCGCGTGGGCGACGATGGTTTTCTGGCCGGTGGAGATCTCGTGGCGGGGGTGGCTCGTGTTCATGTCGGCTGTGGGCGCTGGAGCCATCGGTCTTTTGGACGACCTCCTCTCCGGGATGAAGCGTCGCTCCGAGGGCCTCTCCCCCAAGGGAAAGCTCGTCCTGGGGCTCGTGGTGGCCACGGGGATCTTCTTCTTCCTTTTGTCCAAAGGCGGGGATCTAGTTTTTGCCGTCCCATTTTCCTACCTTGAGGTGCCGCTTGGGGCGATTCCTGTCCCCTTCCTCTACCTCCTGGTTCTCCTCGGTTTCTGGGGGGCGACCAACGGGGCGAACCTCACCGACGGCCTGGACGGCCTGGCTACGGGATGTGGGATCGTAATCCTGGTCGGTGCCTTGGCCCTGACCCAGGCGTATCCTGATATCACGGCACTGGCCCTTCTCGGTGCCGGACTCTTCGCGGGGTTTCTGTGGTGGAACCGGTATCCGGCGCGGATCTTCATGGGGGATTCGGGCTCCATGTTCCTCGGGGGGCTCATCTTCGGGATTTTCCTAGCCGGGGACGGCCTGTTCCTCCTCCCGATATTCGGGGGGATGTTTGTGTTGGAGTCGCTTTCCGTAATCGTCCAGGTGGCCGCGTTCAAGCTTTTTGGGGTCCGGGTCCTCAAGATGTCGCCCCTGCATCACCACCTGGAGGAGGGGGAGGTCCCCTGGAGGTATCTTTTGCGCAGCCCCAACTGGCCCGAGCCGGTGGTGGTGGCCAGGTTGTGGCTCCTTTGCGCGGCCTTCGTTTCCTCGGGGATTTTGGCGGTCTTTAAGTAGGGATTTAGGAAATGAAGCCAAAATGGAAGCGGGTCGGTTTAAGCATGGCAATCATCTCGAGCAGTGGCCCTACCTTCGTTTTCAAGCGTCTTCCTCCTGAGTTCTAGCCCTGCGTCTTGGCTTAGCTTTGTCTCTATGGGACTCACGGCGGTGAGCACCATCCTCATAGGGGTGAGCTTCTGCGTCCTCTGGTGCGGTGGAGAATTTCGGTTCCGGAAATCGCGAGCGGAGTGGATCAATGCTCTCCTCGTGGCTGCTGTGTTTTTCGTTTCCCTTTTCTTGCTCTATCCCAAAAAGCACAGCTTCCAGCGACTTGCCATCCTTGTCGGAACGTCTTTCCTTATGTTTTCACCGCTTGTAGCCAAGGCGCTCCTGGGCTTGTTGCGATCGCGATCGTTCACGCCCCCTTGAGGGCGGCGGCTACCTCCGGGAGCTCATCCGCCCCCACCGGGATCTCGAGGCTCGCGCCCTCGAAGTCG
>Ga0180916_1055_pt1 | contig 34677 bp, 40 predicted proteins | sample Deesub1362A_J573_FD_124276 | JGI IMG/M metagenome (GOLD analysis project Ga0180916, IMG submission 124276) | Candidatus Acetothermia bacterium JdFR-52 | reverse complement strand
CCCAACTTCACCGCCTCCCGCTGGGCGATGCGGCGGCGGTCCTCGGCGATCTTCCTCCCCTCCTCGTGGGCCTGNAGCTCCGTGGGCTCCGCGGGACGCAAGAGCACACAGCGACTTTCCCCATCCTGTGGGCGACAGTGCGCCACCCGCACCAACCAGAGGCGCCCCCCTTCCCGCTCCAGCCACACCTCCCCCGGCTCGGGCTCCCTCTCCCCCTCCACCCGCGCCAAATGGCAGTCGGGCCAGGGGACCAGCTTCCTCACCGCTGCGAACCCCATCGTGGCCAAAGGAGAACGACCTCCAGAAGAAGCCTCAAGTTGGCGTTCGCCTCCACCTCGGCTTTCGCCAGGGAAAGGCGACGCAAAAGAAGGCGACGCCCCTCCTCGGAGAGGCCGCACCAGCCCTCGTGGGCCTCACTGTAAAGGAAGTGGAGGTACTCGGCAAGGAAGCGCAGCGCCGCCTCCCGTCCCCCCCGGGCGAGCCTTTCCGCCGCCCCGAAAAGTTGGGATATAGGCACTTCGGGGAGCATGCGGAGGAAGCACTGCGCGGCAACACGGCGGCGGATGGGATCGCCCACGTAGGCGATGAACCGGGCGATGAGCTCCTCCGGCGGGAGCTTTCNCAGCTCTTCCTCGGCGTCCCGGGCTTCCTCCAGGGGGAAGCGCCGCTCCCCAAAAAAGGGTTTCAGNGCGTCCGGATCGAGTTCCAGGAAATCGAGGAGGTATGCACGCTCTTCTTCGCTGTACCCCACGNCGGCGAGCTTCCTTGCCCAATACTCCCGGTGATCTCCGAACCAGATCGTGCGGCACCGGGAGCGCACGGTGGGAAGCACTCGATCCGGGGCGGTGGCGTAGAGGATGTAGATGAGATAGGGGGGCGATTCCTCCAGGGACTTGAGGAGGGCGCTGGCGGCCTCGTGGGTCAAGCGCTCCGCCGGGCCGATGAGGACCACCTTGCGTTCCCCCCGCAGGGGGGCATAGCGGGCCCACGCCAACGCCTCCCGCACGGCCTCGATCCCGATGGATCCCGTGCCCCGGGGCTCCAGAACCCGGAGGTCGGGATGCGCCTCGAGGACCTCATCGCGGAGAACGCGCGCCGCCTCGGCCCGAGCGCCTATACCCGCCCCGGGCCCGAGGAAGAGGACCGGTGTAGTGCCTCCCATCACGGAAAAAGCATAGGTCCCTTGGGCCCATGGCTCCAGGGAAAAGGCGGAACCGGGTTAAAATGCCCCGCCGTGGGGACCAAGGAGGTGCTCCTCGAGATATACCGGCGGCTCCTTTCCGCATACGGCCCCCAGGGGTGGTGGCCCGGGGACAGCGCCTTCGAGGTAGCGGTGGGGGCGATCCTCACCCAAGCCACCAACTGGAAGAACGCTGCCCGGGCCATCGCCAACCTGAAGCGCGCCGGGGCCCTCTCCCCCGAGGGCTTGTGGCGGCTTCCCGCGGCGGAAATCGCGGAACTCATCCGCCCCGCGGGCTACTTCAACCAGAAGGCCAAAAGGCTTCGGGCTTTCCTCGAGTTGGTAAGGGAACACGACGGGCTCGAGGGGCTCTTTTCCCTGCCCATCGAAGAGCTCCGGGAAAGGCTCCTCGCGGTGCCGGGCATAGGCCCCGAGACCGCCGATTCCATAGTCCTCTACGCCGCGGAAAAGCCCTCCTTCGTGATCGATGCCTACACCCGGCGGATCCTCTCCCGCCTGGGGCTGATTCAAGGGGACGAGGGCTACGCGGAGCTGAAGCGGCTGTTCGAGGAAAACCTCCCCCGAGACACCGGGCTCTACAAGGAGTACCACGCCCTCCTCGTCCGNCACGGGAAGGTTCACTGCCGCGCCCGCCCCCGCTGCGGGGGTTGCCCTTTGGGGGACATGTGCTCCGCCACGGGGAGCTGAGTTCCCCGGTTATACTTTCCCGATGGATGTCCTGGAGGGATTGAACGATCGCCAACGGGAGGCGGTCACCCACGGGGAGGGGCCGCTCCTCGTCTTGGCGGGGGTGGGCACGGGAAAGACCACCATCATCACCAGAAGGATCGCCTTCCTCATCTCGGAGGGGTTTGTGCAGCGGCCGAACCAGCTTCTGGTGTTCACCTTCACCGANCGGGCGGCGGAAGAGATGCTNGATCGGGCCTTCGATTGGGTGGGGTACGCCGCCCTGGACGCCTGGGTTTCCACCTACCACTCGGTGTGCCAGCGGATCCTTCAGGAGAACGCCCCCCTGGCCGGCCTCCCTCACGACTTCCGGGTGCTGGATGAGTGGGATCAGAAGATCTTCCTTTTGGACAACCTTTGGAGGCTTCCCTTGCGGCGGTTTCGCCCCCGGGCGGTTCGAAACCCGTTGCGGTTCCTCCAGCCGGTGATCTCCCTCATCCAGCGGGCCAAAGACGAGGGGATAACTCCGGAAGGCTACCTCGCCTGGGTGGAGAAAGAGAGGGAGAAGGGGGAACAGCCGGAGGATGTCCTGGAGCTACACGGGGAGCTCGCCCGGATTTACGCCGCATATCAGCGGCTCCTGGAGCGGGAAGGATACGTGGACTTCGGGGACCTGATCCTGAAGACGATCCGTCTCTTCGAGGAGCACCCGAGCCTCCTTTTGGAGTACCACCGCCGCTTTCCCTATGTCTTGGCCGATGAGTTCCAGGACACAAGCCCCGCCGAGTTCCGGCTGGTGGAGCTTCTAGGGGGACATCGGAACATCACCGTGGTGGGAGACGATGACCAGGCCATCTACGGCTTCCGGGGGGTAAGGTGGGATAACCTCAGGAACTTCCTGCGCCGGTTCCCCGAGGCGAGGTTGGTGGTTTTGGAGGAGAACTACCGCTCCACCCAGGAGATCCTGGACCGGGCCCGGCGCCTCATCCTGAACAACCGGTTTCGGCTCGAGGCCCTGGCGGAACGGGGAGAGATTCCCCATCGGATCACCAAGGAACTCCGGGCCAAGAGGGGCCGGGGCCCACGGCCCCGGCACTTCCACTTCGTCAACGTGATAGACGAGGCGGAGTTCCTGGCGGAGAAGGTGGAGGAGCTCCATCGGGAGGAAGGGATCCCGTATGGAGAGTTCGCGGTGCTTTACCGCAACCGGTACCGTCCCGATCCGTACCTCAAGGCCCTCTCCGAGCGGGGCATCCCGTGGCTTTTAGCTGGACGCCACGGGGCCGGGCTCTTCGACCAGGAGGAGATAAAGGTCCTCATATCGTTCCTCCGCTGCGTCGCCGACCCCCGGGACGACCAGGCCCTCTTCCATCTTTTGGGGTCGGAAATCTACCGGATGCCGGGGGAGGACCTGGCGCACCTCCTGGGCCTCTCCCAGCGTTGGCAGCGCCCCCTGGGGGAGCTTCTTTCGGAGGCCGCTCTGGGCAAGGTGCACCTCTCTCCCGAGGGGGCACGGATCGCCGCCCAGGCGGTGGGCCACCTCTCCCGGTGCCGGGAGCTCTCCCGGGGTCGGTCCGCGGGCCAGGTGCTTTACGCGTATCTGGCGGATGAGACGGGCTACATCGAGCGGCTTTCCCGATCCCAGGACCGGGGGGCGGGAAGGAAGCTGGAACATATCGCCGATTTCTTCGAGCAGGTGGTGCGACGGTTCGAGGAGATCTCCCGACACGACCGGGTCCCCTGGTTCGTGCGGTACCTGGAGGAGCTCCGGGGGCTGGGCTACAACCCCCTGGTGGGCGAAGCGGAGCCCGGGGCCGAGGCGGTCCAGGTCCTCACCTTCCACCAGGCCAAGGGGTTGGAATTCCGGGTGGTTTTCCTCACCGGGCTGATCGAGGACTTCTTCCCGGGCCGGCCGCGGCGCCCGGCCTTCTCCCTCCCCCCTGGTTTGGTGCCGGAGGAGGTGCCCCCGGAGATAGCGCATCTCGAGGAGCAGCGGCGGCTCTTCTACGTGGGGATGACCCGGGCCAAGGAGCACCTCTACCTCCTTTCCGCGGAGGATTACCGCTTGCCCGGGGAGGAGCCCCGCAAGCGCCCGGCGAAGATATCCCGGTTCGTGGTGGAGGCCCTGGGCCCCGAAGGGGTGGCCGAGGAGGCGGTGGGCCTGCCCCCCTTGGTCCGGATCAGCCGCACAGGCCGCGTATCCCCCCGCCCCGAACCCCCGGTGGGGGAGGGCTCGCCCTTGGTCCTTTCCTACCGGCAGATCGACGACTACCTCACCTGCCCCCTCAAGTACCGCTACATCCACATCCTCCGGGTGCCCATCGTGCAGCACCCCGCGGTGGTCCTGGGCCACGCGGTCCACCGGGCCATCCAGGCGTACCACCTGGCCAAGCTCCAGGGCCGTTCCCTCTCCCTGAAGGAACTGCTCCGTGTTTTCCGCAACTCCTGGCAAGCGGAGGGTTTCCTCACCGCCCGCCACGAGGAGGAGATGGCGAGGCACGGGGAAGAGTGTCTGCGGCGGTTCTTCGCCTTCGAGGAGGAGCGGGGGGAGCAGCCGGCGATGGTGGAGCAGTTCTTCGCGTTCCGGGAGGGGAACGTGCGGGTAATCGGGTATTGGGACCGGGTAGACCGGGCGAGCGACGGGGCGTTGATCATCGATTACAAGACCTCCCTGGCGGAGCCTAAGGACGCGGCGCGCCGAGCTCGCGAATCGTTGCAGCTCGCGATCTACGCCTTGGCCTACGAGAGGTTGGCGGGGGAACGTCCCCGCTGGGTGGAGTTGCGGTTCCTCACCCCGGAGGTGGTGATCGGCCGATCCCGTCCCACCGACGCCATGATCTCCCGCGCCCTGCGGGCCATCGCCGCGGCCGAGGAGGGGATCCGGGCCAACGCCTTCGACCCCAAACCCAGCATCCACGCGTGTCGCCCCTGTGCTTATCGCGATATATGTCCCCACGCGAAACCCCTCTGAGGAAGAGCGTCGAAGCCCTTATAATCGAGGGTCACGGGGCGTAGCGCAGCCTGGCAGCGCACCTGCTTTGGGAGCAGGGGGTCCCCGGTTCAAATCCGGGCGCCCCGACCAAAAGGGTATTGTNCGTCACGGATCCTTACCCCTTCGCCTTTGCCCACGCTGACATCTGCGGAATTTTGTCGCGTGGTATAATGAAGTGGAATAAAAAATTTTCGGCTACAAGGAGGATGATGGACCATGCGGAAAGCGGCGCTTTTGGGCATATTTTTGCTCCTTTCGGTGAGTCCGGTTTCGGCGCTGAGCCTCTGCGATTACCGGGCCCCTGAAACGAGCCTGTTGGACATCGGGGTGTCGTTCACTTACCACTACTTGGAGGATCCGGAGCGCCCCGGGATCGAGGTCAACGCCGGCAACATCTCCTTCTCCTATACCCAGATCTACAGCGCCCCCGAACGCGGATTTTCTCTGGAGGCGAGCGGAATCCTCGGGCTCCAGGGCCTGGCGGTGGCCGATGCGGTTGTGGAGGGAAACGGCACGTATCGACACTACCTCGACCCCGAAGAGCCCCTCTTCATGTTCGGGGGGTTCGATGCCCGCTGGCGCACCGGTGACCCGTACCGGCAGCCCTGGCTTCAGGTCACGGTGGGATTGGGGTACGGGCGGTTCAGCGACGTTACTCCCCTTGCCAAGGCGATGTTGATCTCAGAAGACCTCCTGCGCCTGGGGGCCATTCCCGCCTCCCTGTCCGAAGAGGCCCTGATGGCGGTGGCCCAGGAGATCGGGCGGCGCCTGGAATATGAGAAGCTAGAGGACCTCGTGGCTGCGGTGGAGGGGATCATCGAGACCGACGCCGGGGTGGAGCTCGATGCCCACGCGGTGCTGGCCATAGAGCAACGCATCCTGGAAACCGGAAAGGAGAGGTACTGCGGCGGGGCGATCCAGGCCGGCGTTGGGTACGAGATCCTGGATCCCGAAGGTGGACCGCGGGATATAGTCCTGAACGCCTCGGGCGATATGGCGATAGCCCCCGAGCCCAGATCCCAGCTCCTTTTGCGGGGAACCATCTCCGCGGCCTTGCCTTGGAAGGACGCGTATCGCGCGACCCTGGTGGGAGACTACGACTACGAGGTCTCCGAGGAAGCCACCTTCTCCGCCTCCTACTCCATGGAGTGGATAAAGGGCGAGGGAATGGTGGCCCCGGAGGACCGCCATACCGCCGTGTTCCAGTTGGGATTGAACCTCGGCGGGTGGGACGTGGCCTTGCGGCTCACCTTCACCAAAGGTCCTGGCGATGTGGCCTGGACCCAGGAGTTCTCCGTGACCGCTTCCATCGATCTGCGCTAGGTTCCGAAAAGCTCCTCGAGGAAGGCGGCCATGGTCCGATCGGACAGGATCGTGGCCGCCTCCTTTTTCGGGAAGAAGCGGGCCTCGGCGATCTCATCGGGGTCAGGGTCCGGGGCGCCCCGCAATTCCACCGCAAGGAAGAAGATGATCCAGTGGAGCCCGGTGTGCTCTCCCACCTTGGTCCGAACCCCCAAAAGCTCCCCCACCCGACACGGGACCCTGAGTTCCTCCTGGATCTCCCGGGCCACGGCCTCCTCCGGCGACTCTCCGAAGGAGAGGAATCCCCCGGGCAGGGACCAGAGGCCCCGGGTGAGCCCCCGGGACGCCTTAACTAAAAGGACCTCGTCCCCCCGCTCCACGATCCCCTCGGCCACGGCCCGGGGAAGCGTGCGGTGTACCGCGTCCCGCAAAACGGGGGAGGCGTCGCCGCGGCGCGGTATCTCGTCCTTGAGGATCCACTCCCGGGGGTGGCGGGAGAGCCTCGGCACTCCCAAGGCTACCCCCTCTTCTCCCCAGGGGAGCTCGTAAAGGATCTCGTAGGGAAAGGGTATCTCCTCCCCCACCCGGGGGAGGTCCAATATCCCGTTCCGGCGCACAGTATAGACCCTCCCGTCAGCTTCCAAGTAAAGGTACATATCGGCGCGATTTTATCCCCTCTTTTCTTGCACAAAAACGGACATACGCAGATAATTCATGCTGCACGGAGAAAGGAGGGAGATGGCAAAAATACTCAAAAAAAGCGCTCTTTGTACTGGCATTTGGGAATTTATCGTTGAAGCTCCTTCCATTGCTTCCAAAGCCAAGGCCGGGCAATTCCTGATCATCCGCCTCCACGAAAAGGGCGAGCGTATCCCCTTGACCCTCGCCGACTGGGACGAAGGCGAAGGCACCATCACCTTGGTGGTCCAGGCGGCGGGGAAGTCCACCCGGGAGATGACGGAGCGCTTCGGAGAAGGGGACGAGATCCGGGACGTGGTCGGTCCCTTGGGGACCCCGTCCGAGATCGAGCGCTACGGGACCGTAGTGTGTATCGGCGGGGGGGTGGGGATTGCGCCCATCTACCCCATCGCCCGGGCGTTAAAGTCCGCCGGGAACCGGATCGTGACCATCGCCGGGGCCCGCAGGAAAGACCTCCTCTTTTGGCTCGACAAGCTCGAAGAGGTAAGCGATGAGCTCATCATAACCACCGACGACGGGAGCTTCGGCCGCAAGGGGGTCGTGACCGAGCCCCTAAAGGAACTCCTTCGGGCGGGCGGCGTTGACCGGATATGGGCCATCGGCCCCGCGATCATGATGAAGTTCTGTTCCTTGACGGCCCGGGAGTTCGGGGTTCCGATCGTGGTCTCCCTCAACCCCATCATGATCGACGGGACCGGGATGTGCGGGGTGTGCCGGGTGGAGGTGGCCGGGGAGACCAAGTTCGCCTGCGTGGACGGCCCCGAGTTCGACGGGGCCCAAGTGAACTGGGACCTCTTCCTAGCACGTCTCGCCATGTACCGGGACCTCGAGGAGAGGGCTCTCAAGGCCTATCTCGGGACCATGGAGGAGCGGGTATGAAGATCGTCCCCAAAAAGACCCCCATGCGGGAGCAGCCCCCGGAGGAGCGGATCAAGAACTTCCGCGAGGTTCCCCTCGGCTATACCCCGGAGGAGGCGATCCAGGAGGCGAAAAGGTGCCTTCAGTGCAAGCGTGCCCCCTGTATTCAGGGGTGTCCGGTGAACATCAAGATCCCCAAGTTCATCGCGAAGATCGCCGAAGGGGACTTCCGGGGGGCGATCCGCGTGATCAAAGAGGACAACTACCTCCCCGCCATCTGCGGCCGGGTATGTCCCCAGGAGACCCAGTGCGAGGCGGTGTGCACCCTGGGGCGGAAGTTCGAGCCGGTGGCGATCGGGCGGCTGGAGCGGTTCGCCGCCGACTGGGAGTACGAGCACGGGGTGGAGATTCCCCCGTTGGGGGAGCCCACCGGCTTCCGGGTGGCGGTGGTGGGCTCGGGCCCCGCGGGGCTAACTTGCGCCGCGGAGCTCAGGCGCTTCGGCCACGATGTGGTGATCTTCGAGGCGCTGCACGAGCCCGGTGGGGTTTTGGTCTACGGGATCCCCGAGTTCCGCCTGCCCAAGCGGATCGTGGCCCAAGAGGTGGAGAACGTGCGGAAGCTGGGGGTGGAGCTCCACTTGAATGTGGTGGTGGGCCGTACCGTCACGATAGACGAGCTCTTTCGGGACGGCTTCCACGCCGTGTTCGTAGGTAGCGGCGCGGGCCTCCCCCGGTTCCTCGGGATCCCCGGGGAATCGCTGGTAGGTGTCTACTCCGCCAACGAGTTCCTCACTCGGGTGAATCTCATGCGGGCTTACCTCTTCCCCGAGTACGACACCCCCATCAAGGTGGGAAGAAGGGTGGCCGTGGTGGGCGGGGGGAACGTGGCCATGGACGCCGCCAGGACCGCGCTGCGCCTGGGGGCAGAGCGGGTGATGGTCCTCTATCGGAGGACCGAGGCGGAGATGCCCGCCCGGGTGGAGGAGGTACACCACGCCAAGGAGGAAGGGGTGGAGTTCCACTTCCTCGTGAACCCGGTGAGGTTTCTGGGGAGGGATGGGGTTCTCGTGGGGGTGGAGTGCGTCAGGATGGAGCTTGGGGAGCCGGACGAGTCCGGCCGGCGGCGCCCCATCCCCATCGAGGGCTCCAACTTCACCCTGGACATCGACACCGCCATCATCGCCATCGGGAACTCCCCCCACCCCCTCATCCCCCGGACGACCCCCGGCCTCGAGGTCTCCCGCAAGGGGACCATCGTGGCCGATGATCTGGGGGTGACGAGCCGGGAGGGCGTCTTCGCCGGGGGGGACATCGTCACCGGCGCGGCCACGGTGATCCTGGCCATGGGGGCGGGAAAACGGGCCGCCTACGCCATCGACAGGTTCCTCCGGGAAAAGTACGGGGAGAAGGCCCCGTGATGAGGGTCGTAGACCTGCGCAGCGATACCGTCACGCTCCCACCCCCGGGGATGAGGGAGGCGATCCTCCGGGCTCCCTTGGGCGACGACGTCTACGGGGAAGACCCCACCGTCCGAAAGCTCGAGGAGCTCGCCGCCGAGATCACCGGGAAGGAAGCGGGGCTGTTGGTGGTTTCGGGCACCATGGGGAACCTGGTCTCGATCCTCGTCCACTGCGGCCGCGGGGACGAGGTGATCCTGGGGGACCAGTGTCACACCTTCCTCTACGAAGCTGGGGGGATCGCGGCGCTGGGGGGCATCCACCCGCATCCCGTGCCCAACGATCCCGATGGGACGATGCCCCTAGAGAAGATCGAAGCCGCTGTTCGCCCCGATAACATTCACTTTCCCCGGACGCGGCTGGTGTGTCTCGAGAACACCCACAACCGCTGCTGGGGCTCCCCGTTGACCCCCGAGTACACCCAAGAGGTGGTGGAGCTCGCCCGCCGCCACGGCCTGGCGGTGCACCTGGACGGGGCGCGGATCTTCAACGCCGCGGCGGCGTTGGGGGTGGAGGTCGAGGAGCTCGCCTCAGGGGTGGATTCGGTGACCTTCTGCCTCTCGAAGGGGCTCGCCGCCCCGGTGGGGTCAGTGATCTGCGGGGAGCGGGGGTTCATCGAGGAGGCCCTGAGGGTGCGGAAGCTCGTGGGCGGCGCCATGCGCCAGGCGGGATCATCGCTGCTTGCGGGATCTACGCCCTCGAGCACATGGTGGAGAGGATCCCCGAGGACCACGAGAACGCACAGCTCCTGGCCCATGGGATCGCCAACATCGACGGCCTCTATACCGAGCCCGAACGTGTGCGCACCAACATCCTCTACTTCGAGCTCGAGCGGGGGGATCCTGCGGAATTCCAAGAGCGATGTCGCGAGCGGGGGGTGTTCTTCAACCGCACCGGAACACGAGAGTTCCGCTTGGTAACCCACTATGGGATCAGCCGACCCGACGTGGACTACGCCCTTTCCGTCCTTGCGGAGGCGGCGCAGAGCCTCTTATAATTGCCATTGTCTTGGCCCCGTCGTCTAGCGGCCTAGGATACCGGGCTCTCATCCCGGCGACAGGGGTTCAAATCCCCTCGGGGCCAAAAGGAGGCGGCACAGGCCGCCTTTTTTGTTGTCCAGTGCAAAGGGGGAGTTAGGCGTGAAGGGGAGGGCTGTTCCGTTCGTGGTTTCCTTGGGTATTTTGGCCTTGGACCAAGTCCTCAAAGGCCTCGTGGTGGCCAAGCTCTCCCTGGGGCAGTCGATCCCCCTGATCCCGGGGCTCCTCTACCTCTCCCGGGTCCACAACACCGGCTCGGCGTTCGGGCTCTTCGGGGGGCGCAACCATTTTCTGGCGTTCCTCGCGGCCTTCATCGCCCTGGGGGTGGGATGGGGGCTGTGGCGCGGGATATTCCCGGGAAGGTGGGGGAGGCTTGGGGGGAGCCTCGTTCTGGGCGGGGCCCTGGGGAACCTCCTGGACCGGGTCCTCCGGGGGTACGTGGTGGATTACGTGGATTTCCGGCTCTTCCCCGCGTTTAACTTGGCGGACGCCGCGGTGGTGGTGGGTGCCGTGGTGATGGCCGCGGCCTTCCTGTGGGGGAAAGAATGAGGCCCCTTTTCATCGTGCTTGAGGGCCCCGATGCCTCGGGAAAGTCCACCCAGCTTGAGCGCCTTTCCGCGGAGCTTTCCCGCCGTGGCATCCCGGTCATCACCACCAAAGAGCCCGGCGGCACGGACCTCGGGAAAAGGCTGCGCGAGATCCTCCTCGATCCCCGCCGCCGCATCGAGCCCCTGGCCGAGCTCTTCCTGCTCCTCGCCGACCGGCACCAGCACGTGAGGGAACTCATAAAGCCAGCGCTGGAAGCGGGAAAGACGGTGATCTCTTCTCGCTACACCCTCTCGAGCCTCGCCTACCAAGGCGGGGGGAGGGGGCTACCGTTGGAGCTTGTGCGGCGCCTGAACGACCTCGCCACCGAGGGGCTGAAGCCCGACTACACTTTCCTCTTGGACCTGCCCCCCGAGGTGGCCCTCGCCCGCACCGGGGACCGGGATAGGTTTGAGGCGGAAGGGCTTTCCTTTTACATCCGCGTCCGGGAGGCATATCTCGAGCTCATCAGAAAAGAGCCGAACGGGTTCGTGATCGATGCCACCCTGCCCCCTGCGGAGGTAACCCGCCGGATACTGGAGCGACTTCCGTTGGCTTGACCCTTACAGTGGCGCTATCCTTGGTACAGATGCTGACAAAGGAGGGATGCGATGGAACTTGAGGTTCTCAGGGAGGACCTGACGTTTGGAGCACGCACCGCGGGCCACGCCCTGGCGGGCAAGAGCTCCATGCCCATACTTTCGGGAATCCTCCTCCGCGCCGGGGAAGGGGAACTGGAGCTTTGCGCCACTGACCTCGAGCGGGCCATCCGCTGCCGGATCCCCGCCCAGGTCAAGGAAGCCGGCGAGGCTGTGCTCCACGGGCAAGTCCTGGAACAGCTCGTGGCCCGCCTCCCCGGGGAGGATCGGGTGACGCTATCCTCCGCCGACGGCAAGGTCCGGCTCAGCTGCGGGCCCGCCACCTTCGAGCTCCTCACCTTGCCCACGGACGAATTCCCCGAACTCGCGACCCCGGGGGGAGACCCCCTCTGTCGCCTGCCCCGGGGGACGTTCGTCCAGGCGATCCAGCAGACCGCCTTCGCCGCGGTGAAGGCCACCGAGACCACGCGCCTGGCCCTCACCGGCGTGAACATGACCCTGAAGGAAGGGAAGCTGAAACTGGCCGCCACCAACGGGTACCGCCTGGCGGTGCGGGAGATGGAGGTGGAAGGCCTTCCGGAAGGTGTGGCCCACAATGTCCTCGTGGATGCCCAGGTGATGACGGACCTCATGCGGGTCTTGGGTGCGGTGGGGGCGGAGGAGGTGCTCTTTTACCTGGACGAGGGGCAAGTCCATTTCGCCGCCGGCCCCTTAATTTACACCGCCCGGCTGATTCAAGAGGAGTTCCCCGATTTCGAGCGGGTGATCCCCAGGGAAAACGAAATCGGGCTCTTCCTCCCCCGGGAGGAGTTCCTGGCGACGCTNCGGCGCTTGGAGATCACCGCCGCCGAGGAGTCCGGGGCCGTGACCCTCAAGGCTTCGGCCTCCTCGGACGCCCTGGAGGTGCACTCCGCGTCCCGGGAAAAGGGTACGGGCATGGAGCGAATCCGCTTGGTGAAACCACCCCAGCGGGGGATCGAGATCTCCTTCAAAGCCGAGTACCTCATCGATGCCCTGCGCCGCATGGAGTCGGAGCAGGTAGTACTGTGGCTCTCGGCTCCGGACCGGGCGGGGCTCTTGGAGCCCGCGGGCGAGATTGCTCCCGAGGATCAGGGGTTCATTTACGTGTGCATGCCGGTGCGCCTGCTTTAGCGGGGGACCTTCTCCCAGTCCGAAAGGAACCTCTTGATCCCCTCGTCGGTCAGGGGATGGTCGAAGAGCTTCACGGCCACCGCGTAGGGCACCGTGGCGATATGGGCGCCCAAAAGCGCCGCCTCCACCACGTGGCGCACGTGCCTGACGCTCGCCACGATCACCTCCGTCTCGAAACCGTAGTTCTCGTAGATCTGGAGGATCTGGGAGACGAGCTCCATCCCGTCCCCGGCGCGGTCGTCGATCCGGCCCACGAAGGGGGAGACGTAGCTCGCCCCCGCTTTGGCCGCCCAGAGGGCTTGGGCGGGGGAAAAGACCAGGGTCACGTTGGTGGGAATTCCCTCCGCCTCCAGTTTCTTCACCGCCCGGATCCCCTCTTTCCCCATGGGGATCTTTATCACCACGTTGTCGGCGATCTTGGCGAGCTCCCGGGCCTCGTGCACCATGCCCTCGGCATCTAGCGCGGTGACCTCCACCGACACGGGTCCGGCAACGAGCCCGCAGATCTCCCGTACCACCTCTACGAACGGCCGCCCCGCCCGCGCCACCAAGGTGGGATTGGTGGTTACACCATCGATCAGGTCCGCAAGCTCCCTTATCTCTTCCACCAAGGCGGTGTCGAGAAAGATCTTCATGGGGCCACCTCCTTTTAGTGCGGAGTTTCGCCGAAAAAAGCGGGAGCATCCAATCCCCGGGGTGGTTTTTCGTGAACACATGTATTTACGGCTAAAATGCTGTTTGGGGACAGGTTTTTTCGTGTGACAAGGTTCGGAAGGACATGGGGCATCCACGGGCGGACGCGGGGATCACGGCGCTTCTGCGGGAGCGTTCCGCGGGGGACGCTACCCTCACCTTAGGGGAAGCCCTGGATTTTTTGGGCGAGCGCGGGTTCGGAGCCCTGCTCGCGCTCCTTGCCCTGCCCGCGGCCCTTCCTTTGCCGGCGGCGGGCTACGCGGTGCCGTTTGGGCTAGGAATATTCGTGTTGGGGATCGAGCTGATCGTGGGAAGGCCGCGCCCCTGGCTCCCGGCCCGGCTGCTTAAGATCTCCCTTCCCATCCTCGATCCCAGCTCCCGCGCCCTGAGGTGCTTGAGCGCATCGAGGGCCTTTTCCGGGCAAGGGGCCCCGGACTCCACGGTCCTTTTCGGGTGATGGCGGGGTTGATCGCCTGTGGTCTGGGCGGCCTCATGATGATCCCCGTCCCCGGCACCAACACCTTGCCCGGGGCCTGTGCCTTCGTTATCGGGATGGGGATCCTTTACCGGGACGGTCTTTGGACCACCGCGGGGATGATCTTGGGAACGGGGCTTTTTGGCGTTTACGCTGCTGCAGCGTTCGGGGTCCTGAAGCTGTTTCACCTCATCGGTTGAGTTTTTGGTAACATTGAGCGATGTGGGTGTTGGGGATCGAGACGGCGGGCGACCGTGGGAGCGTTGCCCTGTGGCATGAGAGCGGGGAAGTTTATGAGTTCAGTTTTCCCGCGCGCCGCCGCCACGCCGAGAGGTTGGCCCCGGCAGTGCAGGGGCTCCTGGCGCAAAGCGGGGTCACGGGAAGCGAGCTGGGCTTGATCGCGGTGGATGTGGGGCCGGGCTCGTTTACCGGGGTTCGGATCGGGGTGGCGTTCGCCAAGGCCATGGCCCAGTCCTTGGGGTTGCCTTTGGTAGGGGTGCGCCAATCGGAGGCCGTCGGCTTGCCGGTGGCCCAATGGTACGGGGAGCGGGTGGCGGTGCTGATCCACGACCGCCGGGATCTCCTTTACTTCGCTTGGGCCTTCCCCGGGCGGGTGACCCGGGAGGAATCCCTGCCCTTCGGGGAGGTGCTAGAGAAGCTGAAAGGAGTGGGCGATTCGCTATGCCTCGTGGGTACCGGGGCCATGCGGCTCCGTGAGGGATTGGCGCGGGAGCTTTCCCGCGCTTATATTTTGGGCGATGCATGGGCGTACCCCAGCGCGGCCACCGTCGCGCGCCTAGGACACCAGCGGTTCCTACGAGGGGGAGAATTCGACCCCAAGGCATTGGAGCCCAATTACGTGCAACCGCCACTGGCCAAGGAGGGAAGCTATGGGCAGAAAATGTGAGATCTGTGGCAAAAAACCCGATTACGGCCATTCCGTCTCCCACTCGGGCCGGAAGTCGCGTCGCATTCGGGCCCCCAACCTCCAGCGGGTGCGGGTTATCTATCAGGGCCGGCGCCGCAGGATGTGGGTTTGCACCCGTTGTATCAAGGCAGGAAAGGTGCTGAAGGGGTGAGGAACGCGGGGATGGAGTTTGCCTAAGCGCGTGGAAGGATTGCGGAGGATCCGCGACCTCGTTGCCCGCCGCCATCCCGAGGATGGCGAGGCGGGCTTTTTATTTACGTGCCCGAACTCTTCCCCCGGAACCGCAAAAGGACGGGAAGGGGGCCTGGCATGAAGATCGGGGACCTGGTGGAAGCCACGGTGGTGGCGATAGGGGACCGGGGCGCATCGGTCCGCTGGGATGGGGGGGAGGGGTTCCTCCCCCGGGAAGAGGCACGGGAGGAACTCCGAGAAGGGCAGCGCCTCCTGCTCAAGGTCGTGGCCCTCGACGAGAAAAACCGGCCCGTGTTGTCCCAGCTACAGGTAACGGAAGCGGACCGAGAGCTTTTCGAGTTGCAGCGGGAGGCCGAGAGGGTACGGCGGTTCCTCAGGGAGCGGCGGCTTTCCCCGCCCGAGTTGAAAGGCCGTCCCCGGGAGGTCCCGGTGGAGGAGAGGCTGGCCCGTTGGATCTCCGAGGCGGAACGGGCGCTGGAGCGCCTCAGGCGTCGGAGGGCCCGGTTCGGGCTCCGTGGATAGGGAGGGAGGATGCCAAAGGGGATCGTGGTGGTGGACAAGGAGAGGTGCAAGGGGTGTGGCCTATGTATCGAGGCCTGCCCGTTCGGGGTGCTCGGCTTCTCGTCGGAGTACAACTCCTCCGGGTACCAAGTGGTGTACATGGAGCACCCGGACAAGTGCACCGGCTGTGCCATCTGCGCCAATGTGTGTCCGGACGTGGCCCTGGAGGTCTACCGGCAGGAGCCGGCGAAGGAGGCGGCATGAGCAGGGTCCTTATGCGGGGGAACGAGGCCATCGCCGAGGCCGCCATCCGTTCCGGACTCAAATGCTACTTCTGCTACCCCATCACCCCACAGGGGGAGCTGGTGGAATACATGGCCAAGGAGCTTCCCAAGCGGGGCGGGGTATTCCTGCAAGCGGAATCGGAGGTGGCGGCGATAAACATGGTGTATGGGGCCGCAGCGGCCGGGGTACGCACCATGACCTCCTCTTCCTCCCCGGGGATAAGCCTAAAACAAGAGGGGATCTCCTACATCGCCATGGCCAGGCTTCCGTGTGTGATCGTGAACATGATGCGCGGGGGGCCAGGGTTAGGGAACATCGCCCCCGCCCAGGGGGACTACTTTCAGGCCACGAAGGGAGGGGGCCATGGGGATTACCACTTGATCGTTCTGGCCCCTTCCACCGTTCCCGAGGCGGCGGAGCTCGTGCGGTTGGCATTCGAGCTTTCCGACAAATATCGCGTTCCGGCCATGATCCTCGCCGACGGGATGATCGGGCAGATGATGGAACCGGTGGAGCTCCCCGAGCCTGTGGACCCGAAGGATATCCCGGAGCGGCCCTGGGCGGTGACGGGGGCCAAAGGACGCCCCCGGAACGTTATTTCCTCTTTTGACTTGGAGCCCGAGGGGCTTCGGGAAATGAACCTCGTCCTCCAAGATACCTATCGTGAGATCGAGCGGAGCGAAGTCCGTTGGGAAGAAGTGGAGACCGAAGATGCCGAAATCCTCCTCGTCGCCTATGGGACCATGGGGCGGATCGCGAAGACGGTAGTGAGGTTCGCCCGGGAAGAGGGCCTTAAGACAGGGCTTCTGCGCCCCATCACCCTTTGGCCGTTCCCATATGAGCCGATCCGGAAGCTCGCGGAAAGGGTGAAGACCGTGCTCACGGTGGAGCTCTCGGCGGGCCAGATGTGGGAGGACGTGCGGCTGGCGGTGGAGGGGAGGGCGGAGACGCCCTTCTACGGCGAGCTTGGGGGCGTGGTCCCATCCCCCAAGCGGATCCTGGAAGAGGTGAGGAAATATGTCGGTTGAAGTAGCGATACCCGAGGGGTACGTGAAGGTCTTCTCCAAGCCGCGGGCTTTGAGCGATGCGAAATACACCTATTGCCCCGGGTGTCACCACGGGATCATCACGCGGCTGGTGGCGGAGGCCATCGATGAGCTGGGGATCTTGGAGCGGACGGTGGGGATCGCTCCGGTGGGCTGTGCGGTCTTTTTGGATCGCTTCTTCAACTGCGATTTCGTCCAGGCGGCCCACGGAAGGGCGTGCGCGGTGGCCACGGGGATAAAACGGGCCCGGCCTGATCTCGTGGTGTTCACCTATCAAGGCGACGGGGACCTCGCGGCCATCGGCACCGCCGAGACGATCCACGCTGCCAACCGGGGCGAAAACATCACGGTGATTTTCGTTAACAACGGGATCTACGGGATGACCGGGGGGGAGATGGCCCCCACCACCCTCCCGGGGCAGCGCACCACCACCACTCCCCTGGGACGGGAGCCGCGGCTCCACGGTTTTCCGTTGAAGATCTCGGAGATGCTGGCGCAGCTCGNTGGTCCGGCGTACATCACCCGGCAAGCGGTGTTCGACTACAAGCACATCGTGAGGGCCAAACAAGCGATCTTGAAGGCGTTTCGGAACCAGCTGGAGGGAAAGGGCTTTTCCCTGGTGGAGATCCTCTCTACTTGCCCCACCAACTGGCGGATGTCCCCGGCCGATGCGGGACGTTGGGTGGCGGAGGAAGTGGTGAAAACCTATCCCTTGGGGGATCTGAAGGATGTGGGGTGAGCGATGGAAAAGGCGGTGATCTTCGCGGGTTTCGGCGGACAGGGGATCCTCTTGGCGGGGAAGATCCTCGCCCGGGCGGGGATGAACCGGGGGCTAGAGGTGACATGGCTTCCCTCCTATGGGCCGGAGATGCGGGGAGGAACAGCCAACTGCACGGTGGTAGTGGCCGACTCCCCCATTGGCTCCCCGGTGGTGGACAACCCCGAGGCCCTGGTGGCCATGAACGCTCCGTCGCTGGACAAGTTCGAGGCCCGGGTGGCGGAAGATGGGATTGTGGTGGTCAACAGCTCCCTGATCAAACGTCCGCTTAAAAGGCAGGACGTGAGATCCATCCTGGTCCCGGTGAACGACATCGCCATGGAGCTGGGCAACCCCAGGGTGATAAACATGGTGGCCCTGGGGGCGTTGGTGCGGGCGTTGGGGGTGGTATCGTTGGAGGACGTCCAGGCGGCCATGGAGGAAGAATTGAGGGGGAAGGGCCGCGACAAGCTCATCGCGCTCAACCGGGAGGCCCTACGGCGGGGCTTTTCCGAGGCGGAAAAATACGTAACGGGTGACGCGTAACGCGTGACGGGTCCTCAGCCGCGGTTACGCGTCACGGCTTTGCCAATGGGGGAGTACGTATTTCGCGGGCGGCTGATCTCGGTGCGGGTGGAGGAGACTGAGCGCGGTCTCCGGGAGGTGGTGGAACACCCCGGAGCGGTGGCAATCCTCGCCCTAAACGATAAGGGCGAGGTGCTTCTCGTGCGCCAGCACCGGTACGGGGCGGGACGGGCGTTGTGGGAAATCCCCGCGGGGACGTTGGAGCCCGGGGAAAGCCCGCTCAGGTGTGCCCAGCGGGAGCTGTGGGAAGAGACGGGGCTTAGGGCGCGGAAGTGGCGGGAGTTGGGCAAGTTCTACACCTCCCCGGGGGTCATGGACGAGCTCATGCATCTTTTCCTCGCCGAGGGGCTGGAGGGGGACCTTGGGCCGCAACTCGAGGGAGAGATCGCGGAGCTTTGCTTCCGCGATCCGCGGGAGGTTCTGGAGGAGGTGGCCCGAGGGGAACCCGGCGACGGGAAGACCCTCGCCGCGCTGGCGTTCCTCCTCTCCCGCTTCCGGCGGGACAAAGGAAGCACGTCCCTGCCCCTGTTCGAGGACCTCGCCTGAGTTTTTCTCCCGGGACGTAAACGTTTAAAATGCCTTCAGGAGGCAGCAATGGGGGAGTTCCTTTTGGGAGTAGATGTGGGGACGCAAGTGACCAAAGGGGTCCTGGTACGGCCCACGGGCGAGGTGGTGGCCCGGGCGTCCCGGGAATACGGGGTGTTACACCCGCAGCCCCTCTGGGCGGAACAGTGGCCGGCTGTGTGGCTCGAGGCGGCCTGCGCGGTGATCCGCGAACTCGTCTCAACGGCCGATCCCCGGGCGGTGGCCGGAGTATGTATCAGCGGGCTTTACGGGGGAAGCGGCATCCCTTTAGACGAGAAGATGCGTCCCGTGCGCCCCTGCTTGATCTGGATGGACCGGCGGGCCACGGCCGAGGTCCGTTGGATTATGGAAAACGTGGACCTCGATCGCCTGTTCGCCGTCACCGGGAACTGGGTGGACAGCTACTACGGCTACACCAAGATCTTGTGGATAAAAAACCATGAGCCCCACAACTGGAGGAAGACGAAGCTCTTCCTTCCCCCGAACGCTTACATCGTCTATCGGCTCACGGGGGAGGTAGCCATCGATCACTCCTCCGCCGGCAACTTAGGTGGGCTCTACGACATCCGTCGCCACAGCTGGTCGGAGGAGATGGCCGAGGCCCTGGGGATCCCGTTGGAAGTTATGCCCCAAAGGATCGTTTCCTCGGCGGAGGTGGTGGGGGAGGTTTCCGAAGAGGGAGCGGGGCTCTCGGGCCTCCGCCCCGGGACCCCGGTCCTCGCTGGGGGGATAGATGCCCCCATGGAGACCCTGGCAGCCGGCGCTTTTTCGCGGGGGGACAACGTGGCCATGATGGGGACCTCCACCTGTTGGGGGATCATCCACCGGGGCGAGGGGTTCGCTCAGGAGCTCGTCTCCATGCCCCACGTGGTCGACCCGGAAACGCTCTACTACACGTGGGCAGGCTCCGCCACTTCCGGAGCCCTTGTGCGGTGGTTCCGGGATCAGCTCGGCCGAGGGGAGGTGTTGCGGGCAGGAGAGGAGGGGCGTGACCCCTACTCTATCCTGGATGAGGAGGCCGCGGCGGTTCCCCCGGGATGTGAAGGTCTCGTGGCCCTTCCCTATTTCATGGGGGAACGAGCGCCGCTTTGGGATCCCGAAGCCAGGGGCGCGTTCGTGGGCCTCACTCTTTCTCACACCCGGGCCCACCTCTTCCGGGCTCTCTTGGAGGCGGGGGCGTATTCCCTGCGGCATGCCATCGAGGCCGGTGTCGACGTGAACTTGCCCGTAGGCGAGGAGACGGTAGTGGTGGGCGGGGCGGCGAAGTCCACCCTCTGGCTTCAGATCATCGCCGATATCACCGGGCGGCCCATCCGGGCCCTCAGGGGCGGTGTCGGGGCGCCCCTGGCCGACGCGCTCCTGGTGGGGCTCGCCACGGGCCTGGTGGAGGCTCCCCGAGCGATAAAGGAGTGGATCACCTACACCGACCCGATCCGTCCCGACCCGGGGAGACGGTCCGTGTACGAACGCTACTACCGCCTATACCGCCGCCTCTACCACGTTCTGGCGGACACGCTACACGAGCTCTCCCGCTTGTCTCAGGAGAAGACCCGGTAGGGGATGCCGAGGAGCTTAGCTAACCAGATGAGCTCCGGGACGTAGTCCCCGTAGACCCCGTGGATGTGGTTCGAGTCGTATTCGGAGAGTAGTTCGTCTGGGCCTATTTTCAGTTTGGTGAAGGCATGGGGCCACTCCACCTGGGTGGCGGCGGCCTTCTTTTCCGCCACCTCGGGCGGAAGCTCCAGGAACTCCCCGGGAATGATTGCCAGCCAATACTGCCCGCTTCGCCGGGCCAAACGTGCCAAGGTCACTTCCCCTGGGGCGGCGATGTGGCGCACCGCGGCGCCCCCGGCGGGGAAGTAGAAGCCCTGGGGATAGAACTCCACCTTGGGGAGGTTCACATCCGGATCGCGGGAGCGGCCAGCGTAATAGGTGGCGTGGTTGCCGGAGTTGCAGAGATCGAAGGCGCCGAGCTCAGCATCGTAGTGCCGTAAGTCGGCGAACAGGACCGGGTCACCGCTAATGTGCTTGAGGATCTCCATGGTGAGGGCTCCGTCCATGTCCGCCTCGGTGGCCGCCACCAGCGGTTCCTTAGGCCCGTTCCAGTCGTAGGGATCGTTGAGGAATGCCTCCGTGAGGTCCATGGTGACGAAGTTGTCGGTTAGCTCGGGCTGGGCCTTTATCCCGAGGAAATCGAGGCCGAATTCGTGCGCCATCTCCCGCACGGCGATGTAGCTTTTGATCTGAAGTTTGAGCTTCTCCGGGGTCAGCTGCTTTCCATCGTAGCGGATCTTCCCCACCTTCTCGGTGAGCCAGGAGAACGCGTGCTCCACCTCGTCCGCGGGGGCGAGCTCGGCGCGGCGGATGATCTCAGATTGGTCGATGTGCTCCACATCGATTCCGAAGAGCTTCATCCACTGATCCGTGTTAGCCACCGCGGTGTACATCCCCATGGGGCGGCCACCGAAGAGGCCGAAGGTCTCTCCCCGGAGGCGGTTGATGGCCGAAGCGGCACGCACAAAAGCGAGCACCTTCCGCAGCACTTCCCCGTCGCGGATATCCCCGAAGAGGCGGCCGTGGGGGACGCCCACCTGGTCCAGCGCTCCAGCGGAGGCCAGCATCCCCACCATCCCGGGGTACTTAGGGTTGATGTTGGAGAAAAGGAGGAACGGCCCGGGGGCGAACTTGGCCGCGATGACAGCAAGATGAGGAAAGCTCCACACCGCGAAGTTGAAGATCGTCGCCTCGCACCCCTGGTCGGCTAAGCGCTTGGCCTCGTTGCGGGCGAGCTCGGCGGTCCAGACGATCTCCCGCCCCTCCACCGGTTCCACCTCGCCGGTTTCGCGGAGGGCCTGGGCCAGGCGCCGCTGNAACTCGAGATTTATCGGCTCCACCTCCCGGTGCACCGACTCCCGTCCGTCGGAGAAGGTCAGGATCCCAACCTTGCGCTTCTCCATCTCTGCGCCTCCTTTCTAGCCTATGAACTCCGCTTCGGTAAGCCGCACGTGCTTGATGGCCTCCCTCCGGTAGGTGTAAACCACGTGGATGGCCCCCTCGCTGTCCTGGATCACAGCGGGGTAGCTGTACTCCCCATCCCCTTCCTCGAGCACGATGCGGTGGGGCCATGACCGACCTTCGTCGGGGGAGAGGGCGGCCATCAAGGGCGTACGGGGCCCCCAAGCTTCGAACCCGGTGGGCATCCGCCGGGGCCAAGCTGGATGGAGCTTTTCCGGTTTCAGAAGGGGCACGGTGGGATTGTATACCAAAACGAGGTTTCCTGACCGCAGCCGTGCCATGTCGATCCCGCTGTTGGGGTTGGGGAGGGATGTAGGTTCTGGACATGTCCAGGTAACGCCGTTGTCATTGGAATAACTCACGAAGATCTTCCCCTCCTGGCTCCGCATGTAAGCCATAATCCTCCCGTCCGAGAGCCTCACGACTGTAGGTTGGATTAGCCGGGCCCCGGCGGCGCGGCCAAGGTCGCCCACCACCTCCCAGGTCTCCCCCCCGTCCTCGCTCCGCAGGAAGCTCGCGCTCCACGTGGCCTCCCACTCCACCGGAAGGAGGATGTACTCCCCCTCTACCAGGGGCTTGTTCTTTCCCAAAAGCCCCTTTCGTTCCACTAGTAGCTCGAGGTCGGTCCAGGTGCGGCCGCCGTCATAGGAACGCTTGAGAAAGAGATATGTTCCGCCACTGCACCACCGTTTGCCGTAGTTCACCGGGGCAATAAGCCATACTGCGCCATCCGGTCCCAAGAACACCCGGGGGTTTACCGTGGCCCGCCGGGCCACGTGGACCCAAACCTCCGGTTCAGACCACCGGCCGAGTCCCCGATCGTAATATGCTCCCAAGATTACTTGGTCGGGGCTTCCCTCGTACTCCCCCGCGTAGAAAGTAAGGAGCAAGTTCCCCTCGGGAAGCTCACAGATGCTCGGGGCGTGACAGCTCGGAAACCGCTCCGGTGGTCGAATAAAGGCTACTTCGCTCACCGGCTACCCCTTTACCCCCGAGCCGGCCAGGGTGAANCCCCTGATGATCTGGCGCCGCAAAAGGAGGAATACCATCAAGGAAGGGAGCGACGCCATGAAAGCCCCGGCGAGGATCAGGCCGTAGTCGATCTCGAACGCCCCTTGCAGGATCTTGAGGCCGACAGGGAGAGTCACCATTTGCGGCTTGCGCAAGCAGATCATAGACCAGAAGAACTCGTTCCAAGCATAGTTGAAGATGTAGACGCCAAAGGCGGCGAGCACCGGCTTGGAGAGGGGGAGGATCACCCGGAGGAGCACCCCCAAACTGGAACACCCGTCGATGCGCGCGGCGTCCTCCAGGTCCCTGGGTATGTTGATGAAAAACTGCCGCAGGAGGAACACCCCGATGGGCATGGCGATCATGGGGAGTGCCACCCCCTGGTAGGTATTGAGGAACCGGAACTTGGTCATCATGAAGAAGAGGGGGATGACGTTGACCTGCCAGGGAAGGAGCATGAACACGAGCAAGAACATGAACACCGCGTCCCTTCCCTTCCACCGCAGTCGGGAGAAGGAGAACGCGGCCGGAACCGATACCACCAGTGATCCCAGGGTAACGAAGCTCGCGACGACGAGGCTGTTTAAGAGCCACCGCGCGAACGGCCACTCCGCGAACAGCCTTTCCACGTGCTCCGTGGTGAAGTGGGAGGGGATCCATTTCGGGGGGATGCTGAAGATGTCCCGAGTGGGCTTGAACGCCGTGTCGGCCATCCACAGGATGGGGATTATCCACAAAAAGGCTACCCCATAAAGCACGAGATACGGTCCGTAGCGTTTTATCCACTTCATTGCAGCTCCGATTTGAGACCCAGGATCCTCACCCCCAAGAGGGTGATGACCAGGATGAGAAAGAGAAGCACCACTCCCGAAGCGGCGGCCTTGCCGATGTCGAAGTAGTCGAAGCCGACGCGATAGAGGTAGAGAGCAAGGACCTCCGAAGCCCACCCAGGTCCACCCTCTGTCATGATCAGCACCTGTCCGAAGGTTCGGAACGCGGAGATAGTGGTGAGGACTAGGGCGAAGAGAAGAGAGGGCTTAAGGAGCGGGAGTATGAGGTGAACCAGCTTGTGGTACGGCAAGGCCCCATCGATTTCGGCGGATTCGAAGAGCTCCACCGGGATCTCCTCGAGGCCCGCTTGAAACACCAACATCCGGTATCCCGCGAGCCACCACGCCGTCGCGATCGCGATGGCGGGCAAAGCCCACGCCGGCTCGGTGAGGAATACCGGGGCCGAGGGAAGGACCGAGCTGAGGAAATGCTGAAATAATCCCACATCCCTTTCTAGCAACCACTTCCACACAATGGCCACGATGGAGACGGTGAGGAGGTAGGGGAAGAAAAGGCTCGCCTGCACCACCACAATCCCCCGCCGCTTCCGTCCCCAGCCCCATACCATCAGGGCAAAGACAAGTCCCAAGCCTAAAATTAGGGGTATCGCCATTCCCGCGAACTTGAAGGTATTGGTGACCGCGTTCCAGAAGCGGGGCTCGCGGAAGAGCTCGAGGTAATTGGCCAATCCCACGAACCTCGATCCCCTCAAGGGGTCCCAGTCGAACAGGCTTATGTAGATCCCGTAGACCACAGGCCACGCCAGGAAAACCGCCCACAGGGCCATATAGGGTAGGGCGAAGAGGAAGCCCTCGACCCCTGGGTGTCGGTAGAAAAACCTTCCGATTCGCTTCCGCATCTTGGAAAAAGGGGCGGGGATGGCTCCCCGCCCCTTCAGCCCCATCTGCAGCTTAGCCTCCCTGGAGGATCTTGTTGCACTCCTCCTCGGCCTTGGCCAGGGCCTCCTGGGGGCTGATCACCCCGTTTACCGCCAGCTCGATCTGGGCTTGGATGGCGTGCTCGAGCTCCGATCCCTTGGGATGATTGATGGGATAGTGGACGAGTCCCTTCTGTGCCATCTCGTTCAGCCACTTGCCGGAGCGGGTCCAGTATTCGGATGCGAGGAGCTCGGGGTTCTCCGCCGCGGGCTTATAAGCGGTGATGTGGCCGCCGTACATGGTCCAGATGTAAGAGTGTTCGGAGATGAACTTGATGACCTCCATGGCGGCGAGGTAAACCTCCTTGGGGGTCCCCTTAGGCTGGAGTGGGATCACCAATTGGTGACTGTTGCCCCAGGTGTAAGGGGTGCCGAAGAAGTTGGGCATGGGAGCGTAACCCCAGTTGACGCCGCTTTTTACGGCCGTCCCGTAGAACCAGTTCCCAGCGACAAGCATCCCGAGTTTGCCGGCAGCGAACTGGTTGTAGCCATTGCTTCCCGGTTCGTTCCAGCCGAAATCGTTGAAGATGTCCACCAGGAACTGGAGGGCCAAGAGCCCCTTGGGGTTGTTGAAGGTGGCGTGGGTGTAGGCCTCGTCGAAGAGCTGGCCGCCCATCTGCCAGAAGAACACGTACCAGGCACGGCGGAGCTTCCGGGGGAGGGCGTCTTCGGCGGGATGGAACGCGTAGTAACCGGCTGCCTTGATCCGCTCACAGGCGTCGATGAACTCGGCCAGGGTCCGCGGCGGGTTCTCCGGATCCAGGCCCACTTCGGCGAAGATGTCCTTGTTGTACCACAAGCCCCAGCCGTGGGTGTCCAACGGGATCAGATAGTGGCGACCCTCGATTTCGCCGGCGGCCCAGGCAGCGTCCACGTAGTTGGCCGGATCGACTCCCGCCATCTCGATGAGGTCTCCCACCGGCGAAGCGTTTAGGGGGGTGAGGTAGTCGGCCATCTCCACGAGCTTGTTGGTGTGGCAGATCCCGATCTGGGGCGGGGTGCCGGCCAAGACCGAGAGCCGGAGCTCGGCGTAATATTGCGCCCAGCGCCCTTGGATGAGCTCAACCTCGATATTTCCTTTGTACTCTTCGTTAAACATCTGGATGATCTTTTCCATCGCCTTGGCGTCGGCCTCGTGGAACAAGGTGTTGAACGTGAGCTTGATCGGTTTGGCCGCCAACGTCTGAAGTCCAAGCCCGACACTCAGGATGAAAAGCACCATTAAAACTTTCCGCATAAGCACCTACCTCCTTTCGTGCAGTTTTTCCCAAGCGAAACGGCTCTTACTTCACCCATCACCCCCTTTCACACCCGCGTCCGCGAGGAGCCCCGCGAACGCCTTAAGGTCACGGGCGAGATCTTCCCGTTCCCCCGGGGTGAGCCTCCGAAGGGGCGGGAGCACGGGGCCTACCTCGATCCCGAGGGTCTCCAAGCCCTCTTTCACGTAGGCAAGCGGGGAGGCATGATGGCATATATCGCATAACCTCCATACGAGGGCTTGGAGCTCGCGCGCCCGGGGGATATTCTGACTTGGCCACGCGGTAAAGCTCCACGTAAAGCTCGGGGAAGAGGTTGGCGGGGCCGGAAACGACCCCGGTGGCCCCCGCGGCCAGCAGGGGCCAGATCATCCCGTCTGTGCCCACCAGTACGGGGACCCCTTGGTCAAGACGGAGATACGCCTCCCATGTGATCCAGTCGGTCCGGCTCACCTTGGCCCCCGCGACGTTGGGGTAGCGTTCGCGGAGGCGGAAAAGAAACTCCGCCCCCAGGGGATTGCAGGTGGTAGCAGGTATGTCGTACAGGAAGAGGGGAAATTGCCCGAGGGCCTCGGCTACAGTGGCGTAATAGCGGAAGAGCTCATCGGCATCCAACCGGTATCGTGTAGGAGGGGCCAAGGCCACAGCGGCGGCCCCCTGGTCTTCGGCGTGAAGCGAAAGCTCCACGGCCACCGAGGGGCTATCGTGTCCCGTGTGGACGATCACCGGGAGCCGCCCTCCGACCGCGGCCAGGAATTCCGACGCAAATAGCTTCCGTTCCTGGGGGGAAAGCAGGGTGCCCTCGCCTGTTGTGCCAAGCGCGAACAGGCCGTTCACGCCGGCTGCCACGAACCGGTCCACCAACGCGTGGAGAGCCGACAACCGGGGACGCCCCGCGTCCGCATCCCACGGGGTGACCGTGGCCACCCACACGCCCTGCCAATCGCCGGCGATCACGTGGTCCCCCTTGCCTTTAGATCCACGGGAACCCGGATCTCCCGGGGCTTTAGGTCCGGGTCCCGGAGGCGTTCAAGAAGCAGGCCTATTGCTCGATGGCCGATTTCGTAGGGACGCTGAGATACCACCGTGAGGGGAGGCTCCACGAGCTCGGCCCACTCCAGCTCATCGAAGCCCACGATGGCCAGCTCCTCCGGGACCTTAACCCCCCGCCGCCGCAGCTCCCGCAGGGCCCCCAAGGTCATGAGGTTGTTGGTACTGAAGACGGCCGTTGGGGGATCGGAAAGAGACAGAAGCGCTCTGAGGGCCTCCTGTCCCCCTTCCGCCCGATAACTGCCGTAAACCACGAGCCGGTGATCTATNGGGAGGCCGTGTTCCTCAAGGGCCAGACGGTATCCGTGGAAGCGTTCCTCCGTGGTGGTGGCCCCTTTGATGCCCAGGATGATCCCTATTCGCGTGTGGCCGCGTTCCAGGAGGTGCGTTGTGGCGAGGTAGGCGCCCTGGACGTTGTCGGAGAGCACGGCGTCGGCCTCTATCCCCTTGGCCTTGCGGTCCACGAACACGAAGGGGATGCCACTTTGAGCCAGTTCCTGCACCGCNGGGCTTGCGCCATCGCGCACGGGAGCGATGAGGAGGCCGTCCATGCGGCGGCGCCGGAGCATGTTCACGTAGAGGTCTTCCTTTTGGAGGTCTTCATCGGAATTGCAGACGATGATGGAATAGCCTGCCTCGATGGCGGCGTCCTCGGCCCCGCGGACCAGGGTAGCGAAGAAGGGGTTGGTGATGTCGGAGACGACGACCCCGATGGCGTGGGTGGTCCGGGTACGGAGAGAGCGGGCGACGGCGTTGGGGTGGTAATCCAATTCTTTGATGGCCTTCCAGACCCTAGCGGCGGTCTCGGGGGCCACCGGCCTTGTCCCATTGATGACATGGGAAACGGTGGCCACCGAGACGCCCGCTAACCGCGCCACGTCCTTTATGGTCGCCATGTTAAACGTTTACCGTAAACGATTATATAGGCCCGGGAGGAGGGGTCAAGGTTGCGCGGGGGGACCCATCAGGTTAAAATGCAAGTGCTTATCATGAGCAATTTAAGGTGGACCCGGCAACGCAAGCTGATCCTCGACGCCCTGAAAGGACGCACCGATCACCCCACCGCCGAACAGCTCTACCACGAGCTCAGGGCCCGTGGCCAGTCGGTAAGCCTCGCCACCGTCTACCGGACCCTCCGAGCCCTGGCCCGGGAAGGGTTGCTCCGCGAGCTCCACGGCCATGGACCCGATCGCTTCGATCCCGATACCTCACCTCATTACCACTTCCGCTGTCGCTCCTGCGGGCGTGTCTACGACGTGGCTGTTCCCTATAGGACGGATCTGGACCAGGTCCAGGTGGGGCCGGGTTTCGTGGTCACCTCCCACGAGATCACTTGGGAGGGAATCTGCCCCGCATGTCGGGGGGAAGGAAGTGGGCATGGCAAAAGTGGCTAGGGAGATGGTGGAGCGGGCCGGGGTGGACGTGGATACTCTGGTGGAGCTCCTCATTAAAAACGCCGCCGCCGAACTCACCACCTATTATTACTACACCATCCTCAGGGCAAACCTCATCGGCCTCCAGGGGAATCCCTCAAGGAGATCGCCGAGGTCGCCCGGATCGAGGACCGCAACCACTTCGAGGCCCTGGTCCCCAGGATCTACGAGCTGGGCGGAAAACTTCCCCAGGACATGGTGGAGTTCCACAACCTCTCCGCCTGCCCCTCGGCGCGGCTCCCCGAGGATCCCTCCGACGTCATGGCGATCCTGAGGGTGCTGGTGGAGGCGGAGCGCTGCGCCGTCCGGGGCTATACCCACATCTGCAACCTGACCGCGGGGAAGGACCATCGCACTTACGACCTGGCCCTGGCGATCCTGAACGAGGAGATCGAGCACGAATCCTGGTTCTCGGAGTTCCTGGGGGAGGGGCCCTCGGGGCACTTCATGCGCCGGGGGGAGACCTCTCCCTTCGTGTCCAAGTTCCTGCGATAGGGAGATGCGGGAATTCACGTTGCGAGAGCCCGCGCGGTTCAACGGCCGGGATGGCCGCCCCGCCTACGTGGCTTACCAGGGGAAGGTATACGACCTCACCGGGAGCTTCCTCTGGCGGGGCGGCCGCCACCAGGTCCTGCACCGGGCCGGGCAGGACCTCACCCGTACCCTGGGCCAAGCCCCCCACGGCCCGGAACTGCTGGAAAAATTCCCCGTGGTGGGGACCTTGAAAGGAGGAGAGGATGCGGAAGATGACCGAGGAGAACCTTAAGGCGGCGTTCGCCGGCGAGTCCCAGGCCCACATGCGCTACCTCATCTTCGCCGAGGTGGCCGAGCGCGAGGGCAAACCCAACATCGCCCGGCTTTTCCGCGCCATCGCCTACGCCGAGCAGGTCCACGCCGCCAACCACTACCGGGAACTGGGGATGGTGAAGGCCACCCCCGAAAACCTCGGGGAGGCCATGGCCGGCGAGACCTTCGAGGTGGAGGAGATGTACCCCGCCTACGACGCCGTGGCCGAGCTCCAGGGGGAGAACGGGGCAAAACGCTCCATCCACTACGCCCTGGAGGCAGAGAAGGTCCACGCCGAGATGTACCGGAAGGCCAAGGAGGCCGCGGAGAGCGGAAAAGACATAGAACTCGGGACGGTCTACATCTGCCCGGTATGTGGCTACACCGTGGAGGGCGAGGCCCCGGAGTACTGCCCGGTGTGCGGCGCCCCCCGCGATAGATTCAGATCCTTCTAGGAGGTGATCTCCATGTGTGAGGCAAGGATGCCCCTTCTAGGCGATAAGTTCCCGGAGATGGAGGTCCAGACCACCCACGGAAGATTGAGGCTTCCCGATGCTTTCAAGGGCAAGTGGTTCGTGCTCTTTTCCCACCCGGCGGACTTCACCCCGGTGTGCACCACCGAGTTCGTGGCGTTCCAGAAGCGCTATGACGAATTCAAGAAGCTCAACACAGAATTGATCGGCCTCTCCATCGACCAGGTCTTCTCCCACATCAAGTGGGTGGAGTGGATCAAGGAAAAACTTGGCGTGGAGATCCAGTTCCCCATCATCGCCGACGACACCGGAAGGGTCGCCTGCCAANTGGGCCTCATCCATCCCGGCAAGGGCACCAACACCGTACGGGCGGTGTTCATCGTGGATCCCGAAGGGGTGATCCGCGCGATCCTCTACTATCCCCAGGAGCTCGGCCGCAACATGGACGAGATCCTGAGGATGGTCAGGGGATTCCAGATCTCCGACAAAGAAGGCGTTGCCATCCCCGCCAACTGGCCGGACAACGAGCTCATCGGTGACGAAGTGATAATCCCACCCGCGAGCGACGTTAAGACGGCGGAGGAGCGNCCCAGACAGTACGAGTGCTACGACTGGTGGTTCTGCCACAAGAAACTCTGAAAGGAGGAGCAATGGGAAAAATAGGGGAGTTGGTTCAAACTGCTGATTGGAAGTTGGAAAAGCATGTTCCGATCATCGAGGCCCCGGAGACGGTGGAGCCGGGGAAGCCCTTCCAGGTTACCGTCTCCGTGGGCAAGCAGATCCCCCACCCCAATACCACAGAACACCACATCGCCTGGATCTCGGTCTACTTCCATCCCGAGGGGGAGAAGTTCCCGTATCACGTGGCGCGGTTCGATTTCGCCGCCCACGGCGCTTCCACCCAGGGCCCCAACACGAGCACGGTTTACACCGAGCCCGTGGCCGTCTTCACGATGAAGACCGATAAACCCGGCGTCCTCTATGCGGTCTCCTTCTGCAACATCCACGGTCTGTGGGAGTCTCAGAAGGAAATCAAGGTGAGCTGATTCCCGTGGGCTAGTCTTCCGCAGGAAGGCCGGGCCTCCCCGGCCTTTTTTCTTCGTGGGGAAACCGGAAGTCCTTTTCCCGGAAGAGCCTGAGGCACGCCTCCACCACCCGGGGGTCGTAAAGCGACCCCTTGCCCCGCTCGAGTTCTGAAAGCACTTCTTCGAGCCGATGGGGCGGGCGATAGGGACGGTGGGAGCACATGGCTTCTACCACATCGGCCACGGCGAGGATCCTCGCCTCGAGCATGATCTCTTCCCCTTTGAGTCCCCGGGGATATCCCGAGCCGTCCACGCGCTCGTGATGCTGCAGCACGATATCCGCCACGGGGTAGGGGAAGGGGATATCCTTGAGCACCTTGAACCCGGCCCACGGATGCTTCCTCACGAACCGCATCTCAAGTTCGGCTAGCCTCCCGGGCTTGTTCAGTACCTCGGCGGGAACAGCTATCTTCCCGAGATCGTGCAAAAGCGCCGCGAGGCGCACCGCCTCCTTTCTTTCGGACGGCAATCCCATCTCTTCCGCGATCGCAGCGGACAACGCGGCCACACGCCGTTGGTGTCCGGCCGTGTAGGGATCCCTGATCTCCACCACCCCTGCCAGCGTAACGGCCGTGTTTTCCAAGGCTTGCTTGAGCTGGGCATAGAGCTTGGCGTTTTCCAACACCACCGAGATCCAACGGGAGATGGCCTCGGCCGCGTCCACGTCGGCTTCGCTGAAGGCGTCGGGCTCGCGGCTCTGGAGGTCCAGTACCCCGATCACCTGTTCCCCCGCCTTTATGGGGACGCAGAGCTCGGAGAGGGTGCGCATCTCGGCCTCGTACCCCCGCACGAAATAGGGGTCTTTGGTCACATCGGGGGTGACATAGGTTCGCTTGGTGCGAACCACATGGCCCAGGATCCCGGCAGTGGTTGGCTGGCGGTAGCCGGGACGCACGAAATCGGCCAGCTCCCCGGCGATGGCCCGAAGCACCACCTCCTCGCCCTCCACGGTGAAAAGGCCCACCGAGTGGTAACCGAACCGCTGGGCGATCAGCCCCACCACCTCGCGATACAGGTCCTCGGGGGCCTGTAGGGCGGCGGTCCGCAGGGCCACTTCATTTATGAGCTTCAGCTGTTCCAACATCTTCCGCTCCCTTTCGAACTGGATGGCGTTTTCCAGGGCAATGGCCGCGATTGTGGCCAGGGCCTCGATGAGCTCCCGGTCCGTCTCCGAGAACCCGTCGACTTCTTCTTTCTCCACGTTCAACGCCCCAAGGGCCTCCCCCCGCACCACGAGGGGAACACAGAACTCCGACCGCCAGGCGATCTTTCCCCGGAGATACCGGGGCTCCTTTTCGGTGTCGGGGACGTAGATCGGGCGTTTTTCCCGTACCGCTTGNGCGATGATCCCCTTTTCCCCGTGGAGAGGAAGGCGAACCTCGCCGTGGTCGTATACGTGGGCGATCCGCACGAGCTCATTCCCTCTCACCGCCCAGACGCCGCACGTAGCCACCCCGAGAACCTCGTGTACCGCGTTGACCACGGCCTTGGCCACCTCCCGGATGTCGCGCAAGAGGATCGCCTTGCGCCCTAGCTCCCGGATCATGGTCAGCTTACGCTGGGCCGCCACCCGCTCCGTTACATCCAGGAGGTTCCCCACGAAAAGAAAGGCGTCCCCGCTTTTCACCGTCCACAGGAGTGCCTCCCCGTGGAGCTCGGTCCCGTCGCGCTTGAGGCCGCGGAAGGAAACCAGGGAGAAGGGGACCTCTCCTCGGATCAACCTCTTGGCCTCCCCCTTCACGGCCTCCCTGTCGTGGGGATGGACCAAAAGCTCGAGCGCCGATTTCCCCTGGAGCTCCTCGACGTCGTACCCGAAAAGCTCCGCCAGGGCCCGGTTTAGGTAGACAAAAACACCCTCTCCGTCGAGGGCGAAGAAGCCCACCGNAGAACCTTCGACCATGTCGCGGAAGATCNCTCTGCTCANCCTGGGAAGCTCTATCTTCGACCTCTAGCCCACCCGATAAAATAGATCAAGNAATTCCATTATACCCTAATGCTCTGAGGTTACCCCTAAACGCCCGGATGTGTTCCCCGGCCCNCGGGGGTACGATAGGACACGTGGAGCGCTGGATTCTTCACGTGGATATGGACGCCTTCTACGCGGCGGTGGAGGCGCTGGATAACCCCTCCCTCAAGGGGAAGCCCGTGATCGTGGGCGGGCTCGGTCCCCGGGGGGTGGTGGCCACCGCTTCCTACGAGGCGAGGAGGTACGGGGTCCGCTCCGCCATGCCCATGGCCAAAGCGAGGAAACTTTGTCCCCACGGGATCTTCCTTCCCCCGCGGTTCGAACGGTACGCGGAGGTGGCGGAGGTGATCCGGGGGATCCTCCACGAGTACACGCCGCTTGTGGAGCCCATCTCCCTGGATGAGGCCTTCTTGGATCTCACCGGCACGGAACGCTTGCACGGTCCCCCGGAGCGAGTGGCCCGGGAGATCCACCGCCGCATTCCCAACGAGACCGGCCTTTCCTGCTCCGTGGGCCTCGGTCCCAACAAGCTCGTGGCCAAAATTGCCTCCGACCGCGCCAAGCCCGGGGGGCTTCTTGTGGTACATCCGGAGGAGGTCCAGGGATTCCTGGATCCCCTCCCGGTGGAGGCCCTCTGGGGTATCGGCCCCAAGAGCACCGCCCGGCTGGCCCAATTCGGGATCCGCACGGTGAGGGACTTGAGGAGCGTGGAGTTGGAGCACCTGTGTTCTTGGTTCGGCCCACGTACCGGGGAACACCTCTGGCGAGTGGCCCGGGGTATAGACGACTCCCCGGTGGTCCCCTCTCGGGAGGCCAAAAGCCTCTCCCAAGAGAGGACCTTTCCCCGGGATCTTTTCGATCCCGAGGAGATCCGGGCAGAGATCCGCTCCCTGGCCCTAAATGTAGCGGAAAGGTTGCGGTCCCACGGCCTCTTGGCGCGGGAGGTGCGTATAAAGGTGCGGTGGTCCGATTTCTCCACCCACACGAGACAACTCCGCCTCCCCGAGCCCACCGACCACGCTCTGCTCATCGCCGAAGCCGCCCTGTCTTTGCTCTCTCGCCTGGAGAATAGAGGCATCGGGATAAGGCTCCTGGGAGTGGGGGTGGGGGAACTCGTTCCCGCCCGCTTCCGGCCGCTCCACCTTTTCGCCCGGGACGATCTTTCCCAGACCATCCTCCGGCTGCGGGAGAGGTTCGGGGAGGGTGCCCTCCGGCTCGGGCCGGGGGGCTGAGGCTGCATATTCGGCAAGGAAGGGGTATCCTTCTTTCGTGATGCGGATCGCGGTGATTTTGAACCCGGCTGCCGATCGGGGCCGGGCCGCGGAGAAGGAGGAGGCGATCGCCCAAGGGCTCAAAACCCGGGGTGTGTCCTTTGAGGTCTTCCGCACCGAGGCTCCGGGCCACGCCACGGAGCTTGCCCGCAGGGCGCTGGCGGAAGGCTTTTCCGTGGTCGCGGCTGCAGGCGGGGACGGAACCGTTAACGAGGTTGCCCAAGCCCTGGTGGGCACTGGGGCAGCCCTGGGGGTCCTTCCCATCGGTTCGGGGAACGACTTCATCAAGGGCGTGGGGATCCCAAAAGCATTGCCGCAGGCCCTGGAGGTGCTTCGTCGGGGCGAGGTAAAGAGGGTGGACGTCGGCAGGGTGGAGGCCGCCGGGCTCGGGGGGAGGTATTTCTTCAACTGCTTTGGAGCAGGGATCGACGGCCAGATCGCCCTGGACTACAAACGGATGCGGTATCTGCGCGGGGAACTCGGGTACCTGTGGGCGGCGGTATTGGAGGTCTTCCGCTTCCGCGGGGTCAGGGCCCGGGTGGAGGCGGAAGGGTTCTCCTACGAAGGCAGGGTCGCCCTCCTCCCGCTGCAGAACGGGCCCTTCGCCGGAGGAGGGTTTCACGTGGCCCCGGGGGCGGCGCCAGACGACGGATTTTTGGACTTGGTGGTGGTGGACGACCGCTCCATCCCACGGCGTTTCCCCCTGCTGAAGCGCTTCCGCGATGGAACCTACTTCCGGTTGCCGGGAATAAGGCGGCTGCGCGTAAAAAGGGTGCAAATCGAGCTTGAGCGAGCCCTTCCAGCTCACCTGGACGGAGAGGTCCTACCGCAAGCGGTGGCGCGGTTGCGGGTGGAGGTGGTCCCCGGCGCCCTGAAGGTAGTGGCTTAGTCACGGCCGAAACGCCTCGCAAGCTCCTCCCACGGGATCCGCAGGGCGATGGGGCGGCCGTGGGGGCAACGGGCGGGTT